>Ga0209369_1000009_pt1 | contig 638309 bp, 652 predicted proteins | sample EBPBio142010_DNA_FD_185865 | JGI IMG/M metagenome (GOLD analysis project Ga0209369, IMG submission 185865) | Wastewater treatment Type I Accumulibacter community from EBPR Bioreactor in Madison, WI, USA - Reactor 1_10/4/2010_ DNA (SPAdes)... | ecosystem: Engineered > Bioreactor > EBPR >... | reverse complement strand
ATGGCCAAGGAAAAGTTTGAACGCACCAAGCCGCATTGCAACATCGGCACGATTGGTCACGTTGACCACGGCAAGACGACGCTGACGGCGGCGATCACGATGACGCTGGCGAAGGCTGGCGGCGCCAAGGCGATGAACTATGCGGACATTGACGCTGCGCCGGAAGAGAAGGCGCGGGGCATCACGATCAACACGGCGCACGTGGAATATGAGACGGCGAACCGTCACTACGCCCACGTCGACTGCCCGGGCCACGCCGACTATGTGAAGAACATGATCACGGGCGCGGCGCAGATGGACGGCGCGATCCTGGTGGTTTCGGCCGCTGACGGCCCGATGCCGCAGACGCGCGAGCACATTCTGCTGGCCCGTCAGGTCGGGGTTCCGGCGCTGGTGGTGTTCATGAACAAGGTGGACCTGGTCGACGACGAGGAGCTGCTGGAGCTGGTCGAGATGGAAGTGCGCGAGCTGCTTTCGTCGTACCAGTTCCCGGGCGACGACATTCCGATCACCAAGGGTTCGGCCAAGGCGGCGACGGACGGCGTGACGCCTGAGATCGGCGAGCAGCGCGTGCTGGAGCTGATGCAGACGGTCGACGACTACATTCCGCAGCCGGAGCGTCCGGTGGACCTGCCGTTCCTGATGCCGGTGGAAGACGTGTTCTCGATCTCGGGCCGCGGCACCGTGGTGACGGGTCGCGTCGAGAAGGGCATCGTCAAGGTCGGCGAGGAAGTCGAGATCGTCGGCATCCGTCCGGTTCAGAAGACGACCTGCACGGGCGTGGAGATGTTCCGCAAGCTGTTGGACCAGGGTCAGGCCGGCGACAACGTGGGCGTGCTGCTGCGCGGCACCAAGCGTGAGGACGTGGAGCGCGGCCAGGTGCTGTGCAAGCCGGGTTCGATCACCCCGCACACGAAATTCCTGGCCGAGGCCTACATCCTGACCAAGGAAGAGGGCGGCCGTCACACGCCGTTCTTCACCAACTATCGTCCGCAGTTCTACTTCCGCACGACCGACGTGACCGGCATCGTGCACCTGAAGGAAGGCGTGGAGATGATCATGCCGGGCGACAACGCCGAACTGACCGTGGAGCTGATCACCCCGATCGCCATGGACCAGGGCCTGCGCTTCGCCATCCGCGAAGGCGGCCGCACCGTCGGCGCGGGCGTCGTCTCCAAGATCATCGAGTAATAAACTCGACGGTCGACAGACTGAGCTACAGCGAGCGGCCCCGGAGACATCCGGGGCCGCTTTGCTATGGCCGGATGGGATACGGTCACGCCTCGCGGCGTTTAACCGGCTCGCCGTTTCTCCATGAGGTCCGATGCCGTTCCTTCGACTGCTCGCCCTGCTGATCCTGTCCGCCACGGCGGCCTGCGCGACCCATCCGGGCAAGGTCAGTCATGTGCGGTTCGCCGCCGACGCCCGACCGGTGACGGCGGCGACGCGGGCGGGGACCGTGAAGGGCGTTCAGGGCGCCGGGGTGCGGGCCTTTCTGGGCGTGCCCTACGCCGCGCCGCCGGTCGGCGACCTGCGCTGGCGGCCGCCGCGCCCCGTGGCGGCGTGGGAAGGGCTGCGGGATGCGACCCGGCCCAGCCGGGACTGCACCCAGGCGATCGGACGACGCGCCATTCTGGGCGGCGGCGGCGGGATCGTCGTCGGTTCCGAGGACTGTCTGTATCTGAACGTCTATGCGCCTGCCGAGGCGACGGGTCCGGCGCCGGTCATGGTCTATGTGGCGGGCGGGGCCTTCACCGTCGGGGCGGGGACCAACTATGACCCCAGCCGCCTGGCGCGCGAGAAGGCGCGGGTGGTCGTCACCTTCAACTATCGCCTCGGGGCGCTGGGCTGGCTGGCGCATCCGGCCTTCGGCGCCAAGGGTGACGGGGTCGGCGGCGAATACGGGCTGATGGATATGCAGGCGGCCCTGCGTTGGGTGCATCGGAACATCGCGAGCTTTGGCGGCGATCCGGGCGACGTCACCCTGTTCGCCGAGAGCGCCGGGGCCTGGAGCGCCTGCTATCTGATGGTCTCGCCCGGGTCAGAGGGGCTGTATCAGCGCATCATCCTGCAAAGCGGCGGCTGTCTGGAGCCGTCGTCGCTGGTCCATGCCGACCGGGCCGCCGCCGACGGTGTGCGCTTCGCAGAAAACCTGGGCTGTTCGGGCGAGGGGACGGCGGCGTGTCTGCGCGCCCTGTCGCCGGGACGCCTGGCGCGCGCGGCCTCGACCCGGTTCGGCCTGAACGGCCATGGGTCCTGGGGACCGGTGTACGGCGGCGTGATCAGTCCTGAGGCGCCGCCTGTCGCCTTCGCGGCGGGGCGTTTCACGCGCGTGCCGGTCATCGTCGGCTCGAACGCCGACGAAGGGCGGCTGTTCGCCAGCGAGGTCAAGGATTGGGACCGCTACGCCAAGGAAACGCTCTGGATGTATGGCGATGCCGGCCCGGCGGTGCTGGCGGAATATCCGGCGGGGCGGGCAAGCCCGGCCGAGACCATCGCCCGCCAGTTCACGGACCAGCGCTTCGCCTGTCCGTCCGAGGCGTTGCGCCGTCTGCTGGCCCGGCGCGTCCGGGTGTACGGCTATGAATTCGCCGACGCCGACGCGCCCTTCGTCCTGCCGCAATGGGTCACGGGCCTGGACATGGGGTCCTACCACGCCGCCGAGCTGGCCTATGTGTTCGGCACGCGCTGGCTGTTCGCCGATCCCGACCGGTTCACGCCCGAACAAGACGCCTTGTCGGATCGCATGATGGCCCTGTGGACCGGTTTCGGCCACGACGCGGACTTCGACGACCGCTGGCCGCGTCTTCATCCCGACGGAGCGCCGGTTCTGGTGTTCGACCCGGCGGGCGACCGGCTGGACGCCGACTATGCCGAGCGGCGGCGTTGCCGTTTCTGGTCGACGACGCCGTTCGGACCGGTGGCCGGTTAGCGCAGGGCGGCGGCCAGGCCCTCGGCCGTGGTCTCGGCCCAGCAGGCGTAGCCCTGGTCGTTCAGATGCAGGTCGTCGGGACCGACGCCGCCCCGATCCAGCCCGGACCAGGCGGCCATCGGCTCGAAGCGGCGAGCCAGGGCGTAGCCGACGCGCCCGGCCTCCAGGTCGATCAGGCGGCTCATCTCGGCCAGCGCCGGGTTGCGGCCGCGGAAATTCGGGTTCTGGGCGTTCTCGGGCAGACGCTGCGGGTCGATCAGGGCCACGTCCACCTCGGCCCGATCCAGGATCGCCTCGCCGCGGCGGAAGTCGGCGAAGATGTCGTCCATCGGCCGGTCGCGCAGAATGTCGTTGGTGCCCAGTTGCCAGAGCACCAGGTCGGGATGGGCCGCGGCGGTTTCACGCTCCAGCCGGTCGGCCGTGTCCTTGGCGGTTTCGCCGCCTATTCCCTTGTTGATGACCGTCACCTCGACGCCAGGCAGACGCCGCCGCAGACCCGCTTCCAACAAGGGCACGAAGCTTAGTTCGCGGCGGCTGGCTCCGGCGCCCTCGATGCTGGAGGACCCCATGGCCAGGATGGTCAGCCGTCCGCGCGCCACGGCCGCGCGGCTCCGGTCCAGACCGCCGTTGGCGACGACGTGTTCGGCGCTGACCGGGCAAGCGGCGGGCGCCTGGGCCTGGGCCGGAAGGGCGACCGCGGCGACGATCAGGCTGAGCAGGGCGGCGGCGGTCTTCATCCGTTGGATCTCCGGCGGCGACAGGGACGAAGGTCAGTGTCGCGGATCGGCGATGCGGCGGCAACGCCCGCAAGGCCGGACGGAAACACAACAGGTTTCATTCACCATGCCGCTAAACCGCGTTGCAACCGACCGTGGCTTAGGGATGAGGCATGGTGCAGGTCGAACTCATTCGGGCAGATGCCCTGACAGACGCGGATGTGGCGCGTTGGCGCGAGATGGTGGCGGCCAATCCCGCCCTGGTCAGCCCCTATTTCCGGCCAGAGTTCACCCAGGTCGCCGCCGCGATCAGCCCTGAAGCGGCCGTGGCCGTCTTCCATGAGGCGGGTGAAGTCGTCGGCTATTTCCCGCATCAGCGCCGGGGCGGGGCGTTGCAGCCGCTGGCGGCGCCGATGAACGACTATCACGGCGTCATCGCCTATCCGGGTCGGGGACCTGGTTTGGGCGAGGCGGCGCGGCTGTTGAACGGGGCGCGGCTGAACGTCGGCTCCTGGGTCGGGCCTGCCGATGGGCTGGGCCAGGGCCGAACGACCTGCCAGGTGACCATGTCTGACGGCTATGACGCCTGGTACGCCGAACGCCGCCGGGAGTTCGGAAAATACTTCAAGGACAAGGAGCGGGCGCGCCGCAGTCTTGAGACCGACCTGGGTCCCATTCGGGTGGAGCACAAGCTGCGGGATCCGGTGCTGCTGGACCATCTGATCCAGCTCAAGCGCGATCAATACCGGCGCACCGGCCGCCACGACGTCTTCGCCTGCGGCTGGACCGCAGAGTTGCTGCACGCGCTGATGGAGGTGCGGGGTCAAGGGGATTTCGGCGCCTCCATGGCGGCGCTGTGGGCCGGAGACAGCCTGTGCGCGATTGAATATTCGCTGCACGCACGGGGCTGCTATCACTTCTGGTTCCCGGCCTATGTGCCGGAGCTGGCGCGCTGCTCGCCGGGCATATTGCTGAGCCTGGACACCATGCGGCGCGGCGCCGAGGACGGCTACGACGAGTTCGACTTCGGCTTCGGCGGCGAGAGCTACAAGAAGTATTTCTGCAATGCGGAACGTCAGGTCTCTGAGGCGGTGGTGCTGCGGCCCGGCCTGGGCGCGCGGCTCAGCCAGTCGGCCGTCGGCGTGCTGAACCTGGCCGGAAACGGGCGCGGCGAACGGCTGCGCACCAGCGTGCGCCGTCGGTGGGCCGCCATCGAAGCCTGCGAAGTGACCCCCGCCGATCGGCTGAAGGGCGCCGCTCACGCCGCCCGCACCGCCCTGACCCGCCGCTTCAGCCCCGCGTGAAATCCCAGACACGGATCATGACCATGACGGATCGCCAGACCCGCTATTCCGGCCCGATCACCAAGGCCGCCGTCCATCCGCACGACCTGATCCAGAAGGGATGGGGCACGGACGACCACCTGGCCGAGGTGCTGGACCGCTATCCGGCCGACCTGTTCGACATCAATCTGTACGACTACGACGACGAGGGTCAGGTCAGTCTGCGCACCGGCGCGCGCGGCAAGTTGTCGGGCGAGGCCCTGCTGGAGGCGATCAAACAGGGCCGTCTATGGGTCAATCTGCGCGGGGTCGACGGTGTTCTGCCCGAGTTCTGGGCCGACGCCATGGCCGTGTTCGGCAAGATCCAGGCGGCCTATCCCGGCATGAGGGCCGTGACCAACGCCGGTCAGTTGATCCTGTCCTCGCCTGCGGCCCGGGTGCCATACCATTTCGACGCGGCGGGGGTGGTTCTGTTCCACCTGCGCGGACGCAAGCGGATCTACGTCTACCCGGGCGACGAGGCGCACCTGCCCGAGCGCGCCATGGAGCAGGTGGTCGCCCGTCAGACGACCGAGGAGCTGCCCTACGCCCTGGCCTTTGAAAACGATGCGACGGTGATCGATCTGGAGCCGGGTCAGGCCCTGACCTGGCCCCTGTATGCGCCGCACCGGGTCGAGAACCTGGACCGGTTCTGCGTCTCGCTGTCGATGGATTTCCAGACCTGGTCGTCGCGGATGCGCAACGGCGCGCTCTACACCAACGCCGTGCTGCGCAGCCGGGGCGCCAAGCCCCGCCAGACGGAAGTCATGGGGCAGGGCGAGCTGGCCGCGCGTTGGGCCGCGTCCTTGGCCCTGCGGCGCATGGGCGCCTTGAAGAGCAAGCTGAAGGATTTCGAACGGGATTTCGAACCGACCGTCGGCGCCGTGGACGGGGCGGGCGCCTTGCCCGCCTGAGGTCTTGCCGAGCTGCGGGTTAAATCGAGGTCATGACCTCCTTTTAAAGTGACTCGGCCGTCGGCTCCGCACACCCTGCTTCCAACGCTTGCTGGGAGAGGAAGCCGACATGAAGACGCCCGTGATTATCGCATCCGCCGCCGCCGCCGTGGCTTTGGCCGCCTTGGCCGCCCCGGCTTCGGCCGAAGAGGTGCATATCAAGAACGCCGTGGGCCGCGTGGCCGTGGTGATCGAAGACCGCGCCGATGTGGCGGTGGAGGTCGAGCAGGGTGCGTCCGGCCTGCCCGCGATCAAGGTCAGCCGTCGCGGCCGCGACGTCATCATCGACGGCGACCTGGGTCGTGGAGGCGTTCGAAACTGCCACGCCGGCCAGGCCCGTGCGGCCCAGCCTGGACAGGGCGCCTCGGTCGAAGTCCGCGGCCACGGTCGGATCGAAATCGCCGATGCGCCGCTGATCGTCATTCGCACGCCGAGGGCCGTGAAGATCGAGACTGGCGGCGCCGTGTTCGGCTCCATCGGCCGGGGCGCGACGTCCGTAGAGGTCGGCACGGCCGGTTGCGGCGGCTGGACCATCGCCAATGTCGATGGGGCGCTCAATATCAGCGTCGCCGGTTCTGGCGATGTGCGCGCCGGCGCGTCGCGCAGCCTGGAAGTGTCGGTGGCCGGATCCGGCGACGTTTCGGTGGGCGCGACGGGCGCCGCCGAAATCTCCATCGCCGGGTCCGGGAATGTGAGCATCGCCTCCGTGACCGGGAATTTCGAAAGCAGCGTCGCCGGTTCGGGCGACATCCTGGTTCGGGGCGGTCGCGCCGACCGTCTGGAGGTCAATATCATGGGCGGTGGAGACGTGGACTTCCGCGGTCCCGCCGCCACGGCCGAGATCAATGTCATGGGCGGCGGCGACGTTCGCATCGCCTCGGTCAGCGGCACGGTCGAGCGCAACGTCATGGGCGGCGGCCGCATCACCATCGGCAACCCCTAGAATCCACCCGCGCATCCAGGTTTCAGACAGGTCCCGGCGACACCGCCGGGACCTGTCGCACGTCAGGAACCGTCGGGAGCCAAGACTGCGGGCCATGCTAGGCTGACGCCCGCTGTTCATCGAGAGGGTAGGGGATGCGCGCCTCGGTTCTGGTTTCGGTTCTGGCTCTGGCCCTGGCGACGGGAACGTCGGCCATGGCCCAGGCGACGCCCGAGGGTCTGGCCTGGATGGTGCTGCGCGACATCAATGACTACGGCTTCGATCGCGACGACCCGACCAACCGGCCGCCCCTGGTCGTGCAGGTCCCCGCGGGTGCGATCCGCGCCGTGGACGTGACCCATGACGGCCGCTCCGACTGGCGGATCGACTATGAGGCCGTCGGGATCAGCGGCTTTTGCGGCACCGGCGGGTGCAGCCAGATCGTCTATGTCAGTCTGGGCGACGACGGCCTGACCCGCGCCTTCGACAACCAGGCCCACGGTCTGACCTTCTATGAGGCCGATGGCGAAAGCCGGATCGAGGCCTGGGTGCATCATTCCTATTGTTCCAGCGACGCCAGCCGCGACTGCAAACTCGCCTACGCCTGGGACCCGGCGCTGAAACGGCTGGTGGAGCGGCCGAACCGGGCGGGGGAGGCGGTCGTACCGGTCGGAGGCTTTTCACCCATCGACGCTTCGGCGGATCGGGGACCCAATCCGAATGCGCCCGAAGCCGTGGCCGACATCTGGTTCAAGACCCGCACCACCTGCGCGTCCGTCTATGTCGACGACGGGTTCGAAGTCCGCCGCGCCGCGATTCATGACACGCCCGACGTGGACGGCGATGGGCGTCGCGACTGGGCGGTCGAACGGCCCGCGCCTTGTCAGGCCAGCCCCGGCGACCCGTCGCCGTATCCGGGGTTCGAGATCTGGCTGAGCCGCGACGAGGGTCAGGCGGTCCAGGCCTATGTGTCGCCGCCTGAACGTTTTCCCAATCTGGACGTGTCGCGAGCGCCGGCGGTGGTCGTGATCCAGTCGGAGTGCGGCCTGGACCAGGTCTGTCCGACGACCCGGCTGCGCTGGGACCCGGCGTCCGGGCGGCTGATCGAATAGGCGGGAGCCTTCGCCGCTTTTTCGCCGCTTGACGGAAGCGGAATCGAGCGTCATAAGCCCCCACTCTTGTTGGACCGGCTGTGCGGAGCAATCCGCAGACGCGGTTCGCAGGAACGACCTGAGACCCTGTTCTTTGCAGTGACCCAGGACTTCAACGGCCTTCGCGGGCGACTGCGTGGGCCGATCGTTTTTGCGAAACGTGCGTACTCTGAAGGCCTCAGCGCCTGAAGACCTCCGGTCTTTGAAATGGTTCACAGGGACGCAGGTTCGCCTGCTTGGGAAAAACAACCGATATGGATCAGAGCATCCGCATCAGGCTGAAGGCCTTCGATCACCGCGTCCTCGACTTTTCGACGCGCGAGATCGTGAATACCGCCAAGCGCACGGGCGCGACCGTTCGTGGTCCGATCCCGCTGCCCACCCTGATCGAAAAGTTCACCGTGAACCGCTCGCCGCACGTCGATAAGAAGTCGCGCGAGCAGTTTGAAATCCGCACGCACAAGCGCGTGCTCGACATCGTCGACCCCACCCCGCAGACCGTGGACGCGCTCATGAAGCTCGACCTGTCCGCCGGTGTGGACGTCGAGATCAAGATTTAATCGAGAAAGAGGCGGGATCCGATGCGCACGGGCGTGATCGCCAAGAAGCTGGGCATGACCCGCGTGTTCGCCGATGACGGCGCGCACGTTCCGGTCACCGTGCTCCAGCTAGACGGCTGCCAGGTCGTCGGCCAACGCACTCAGGAGCGGGACGGCTACGTCGCCCTGCAACTGGGCGCTGGTACGAAGAAGGCCAAGAACACCAACAAGACTCAGCGGGAGTCCTTCGCCAAGGCGCAGGTCGAACCCAAGGCCTATGTCACCGAGTTCCGCGTCGATGCGGACGGTCTGCTGGACGTGGGCGCCGAACTGTCGGCCGACCACTTCATCGCCGGTCAGAAGGTCGACATCCAGGGCGAGACCATCGGTAAGGGCTTCGCCGGCGCCATGAAGCGCTGGAACTTCGGCGGTCTGCGCGCGACGCACGGCGTGTCGGTGTCGCACCGCTCGCACGGCTCGACCGGCAACCGTCAGGACCCGGGCCGTACGTTCCCGGGCAAGAAGATGGCCGGTCACCTGGGTCAGGAAGTCGTCACCACCCAGAACCTGACCGTCGTCCGCGTGGACGCCGAGCGCGGCCTGATCCTGATCAAGGGCGCTGTCCCGGGTCACGACGGCAGCTACGTCAAGGTTCGCGACGCCATCAAGAAGGCCCGCCCGGCCGACGCCCCGTTCCCCGGCGGCGTGAAGTCGAACAAGGCCGCGGCTCAACCGGCCGCCGAGACGCCCGCTGAAGAAGCGTCGGCCGTCGAAGCGACCGAAGGCGGTGAAGCGTAATGAAACTCTCGGTCATCAAACTCGACGGCAAGGCCTCGGGCGACGTTGAACTGTCGGACGCCGTCTTCGGCATCACCGACATCCGCGGCGACCTGCTGGCCCGTTACGTCAACTGGCAGTTGGCCAAGCGCCGCGCCGGGACCCACAAGGTTCAAACCCGCAACGAGAACTCTCGTACGGGCAAGAAGATGTACAAGCAGAAGGGCACCGGCGGCGCTCGTCACGGTTCGCGCCGTGCGCCGCAGTTCGTCGGCGGCTCGCGCGCCTTCGGCCCGATCGTCCGCGATCACGGCTTCTCGCTGCCGAAAAAGGTCCGCGCCCTGGCCCTACGTCACGCCCTGTCGTCCAAGGCCAAGGCCGGTGAGCTGGTCGTGGTCGACACCGTCTCGGTGAAGGACGCCAAGACCGCCGCCCTGCGCGAGCAGTTCGGCAAGCTGGGCTGGACCAAGGCCCTGATCATCGCCGGCCCGGAAGTCGATACGAACTTCGGCCTGGCCGCTCGCAACATCCCGCACATCGACGTGCTGCCGAACGCCGGTCTGAACGTCTATGACATCCTGCGGGCCGACAAGCTGGTGCTGACCAAGGCCGCCGTCGAGGCGATCGAGGCCCGCTTCGCCAAGAAGGAGGCCGCGTGATGGCCGGCGCGCAACCCACCGCCAAGCATTACGACACCATCCTGGCTCCGGTGATCACCGAGAAGTCCACGATCCTGTCGGAGCAGAACAAGGTCGTCTTCCGCGTGGCCGACACGGCCTCCAAGGACGAGATCGCCGCGGCGGTCGAAAGCCTGTTCAAGGTCAACGTCGTCAAGGTCAACACCCTGGTTCAAAAGGGCAAGACCAAGCGGTTCCGGGGCATCCTGGGTCGCCGCGTCGACATCAAGAAAGCGATCGTGACGCTGGCCGAGGGCCAGTCGATCGACGTCACCACGGGGCTTTGATCCGATGGCTCTGAAGACTTACAATCCGACGTCGCCGGGCCGCCGCGCCCTGGTGCTGGTCGACCGTTCCGAGCTGCACAAGGGCCGCCCGGAGAAGTCGCTCGTCGAAGGCCTGACCAAGTCGGGCGGACGTGGCCAGGGCGGCCGTGTCGCTGTTCGCTTCCGCGGCGGCGGCGCCAAGACCCTGTACCGCAAGATCGACTTCAAGCGTCGCAAGTTCGACGCCATCGGCACGGTCGAGCGTCTGGAATACGACCCGAACCGCACCGCCTTCATCGCCCTGGTGACCTACGCCGACGGCGAGAAGACCTACATCATCGCGCCCCAGCGCCTTAAGGCCGGCGACACCGTCGTGGCTGGCGAAAAGGTCGATGTGAAGCCGGGCAACGCCATGCCGCTGCGCTCGATGCCGGTCGGCACCATCATCCACAACGTGGAGATGAAGCCGGGCAAGGGCGCTCAGTTGGCCCGTTCGGCCGGGGCCTACGCCCAACTGGTCGGCCGCGATCAGGGCTACGCCCAGATCCGTCTCGGCTCGGGCGAGCTGCGCATGGTCCTGGACGGCTGCATGGCCACGGTGGGCGCGGTGTCGAACCCCGACCACATGAACCAGAACCTGGGCAAGGCCGGCCGCAAGCGTCACATGGGCTTCCGCCCGCACGTCCGCGGCGTCGCCATGAACCCGATCGACCACCCGCACGGTGGTGGTGAAGGCCGGACCTCTGGCGGTCGCACCCCGGTTACGCCGTGGGGCAAGGACACCAAGGGCACCCGCACCCGCAAGAACAAGGCGACGGACAAGTTCATCATCCGTACCCGCCACGTGAAGAAGGCTCGCTAAGATATGGCCCGCTCCTCCTGGAAAGGCCCGTTCGTCGACGGGTACCTGCTCAAGAAGGCCGACGCCGCTTCGACGTCGGGCCGCAAGGACGTGATCAAGACCTGGTCGCGCCGCTCCACCATCCTGCCGCAGTTCGTCGGCCTGACCTTCGGGGTCCACAACGGCCAGAAGCACGTGCCGGTGTCGGTCTCCGAAGAAATGGTCGGCATGAAGTTCGGCGAGTTCGCCCCGACCCGGAACTTCCCGGGCCACGCGGCGGACAAGAAGGCCAAGAGGAAGTAACCGATGGCCCAGACCAAGAACGCCCGTCGCGTCGGCGCCACCGAAGCTCGCGCCAAGGTGACCAACGTCCGCATCAGCCCGCAGAAGCTGAACCTGGTGGCCGCCTCGATCCGCGGCCTGCCGGTGCAGAAGGCTCTGAACGAGCTGGAATTCAGCCGCAAGCGCATCGCCATCGACGTGCGCAAGGCGCTGTATTCGGCCGTCTCGAACGCCGAGAACAACCACAACCTCGACATCGACTCCCTGGTCGTGGCCGAGGCCTTCGTGGGCAAGAACCTGGTGATGAAGCGTTTTGCGAGCCGCGCTCGCGGCCGCTCGTCGCGCATCCTGAAACCGTTCAGCGAGATCACCATCGTGGTCCGTGAAGCCGGCGAGGCCGCCTGATGGGTCAGAAAATCAATCCGATCGGTTTCCGCCTCGGCGTGAACCGCACCTGGGACAGCCGCTGGTACGCCGGCGGCGCCGACTACGCCCGCCTGCTGCATCAGGACCTGAAGCTGCGCACGTGGCTGAAAGAGCGCCTGTCGGGCGCCGGCGTGTCGCGCATCATCATCGAGCGTCCGCACAAGAAGTGCCGCGTGACGATTTACGCCGCCCGTCCGGGCGTCGTGATCGGCAAGAAGGGCGCCGACATCGAGAAGCTGCGCAAGGACATCGCGGCCCGCACCGAAGGCGAGGTTCACCTGAACATCGTCGAGGTCCGCAAGCCGGAAACCGACGCCCAGTTGATCGCCGAGGGCATCGCCCAGCAACTGGAACGCCGCATCGCCTTCCGTCGCGCCATGAAGCGCGCCATGCAGTCGGCCATGCGTCTGGGCGCCAAGGGCGTTCGGATCAACGTTTCGGGTCGCCTGGGCGGCGCCGAGATCGCCCGTATGGAATGGTACCGCGAAGGCCGCGTGCCGCTGCACACCCTGCGCGCCGACATCGACTACGGCTTCTACGAAGCCAAGACGACCTACGGCATCATCGGCATCAAGGTCTGGGTCTTCAAAGGCGAAGTGCTGGAGCACGATCCGATGGCCCAGGACAAGCGTTGGGCCGCTGAAGCCTCGGGTCCTTCGTCCAACGAAGGCCGTGAGCGCGGTGGTCCCCGCGGCGACCGCGGCCCGCGCCGCGACCGCGGCCGTGGTGGTGAGAACTAAGTCATGCTGCAACCGAAGAAGACCAAATACCGCAAGGCCTTCAAGGGCCGCATCCATGGCTCGGCCAAGGGCGGCTTCTCGCTGAACTTCGGCGCCTATGGCCTGAAGACCATGGAGCCGGAACGCATCACCGCGCGTCAGATCGAGGCGGCTCGCCGCGCGATCACTCGCCAGATGAAGCGTCAGGGCCGGGTGTGGATCCGCGTGTTCCCCGACCTGCCGGTCACCGGCAAGCCGGCCGAAGTCCGCATGGGCAAGGGCAAGGGCGCCGTGGATCACTGGGCCGCCCGCGTGGCCCCGGGCCGCATCATGTTCGAAATCGACGGCGTGCCGGACGACGTGGCCCGCGAGGCGCTGCGCCTGGGCGCCGCCAAGCTGCCGGTTCGCACCAAGGTGGTCACCCGCCTCGACGCCGGCATCATCACGGAGCACGCGGCATGACCAAGATCGCCGACCTGCGGTCCATGACGACCGACCAACTGGGCGACCAGCTTCTGTCCCTGAAAAAGGAACAGTTCAACCTGCGCTTCCAGGCCGCCACCGGCCAGATGGAGAAGACCCATCGCGTTTCGGAAGTGCGCAAGGACATCGCCCGCATCTCGTCGCTGCTGCGCGAGAAGCAGCGCGCGTCCGCCTAAGGAGACACGAATATGCCCAAGCGAATTCTGGAAGGCGTGGTCGTGTCCGACAAGGGCGACAAGACCGTCGTCGTCAAGGTCGAACGCACCCTGCTGCACCCGGTCCTGAAAAAGACCGTGCGTCTGTCCAAGAAGTACCACGCCCACGACGAAGGCAACGCGCTGAAGGTCGGCGACGTGGCCCGCATCGTCGAGTGCGCCCCCAAGTCCAAGCTGAAGCGTTGGGAAGTCCTTTCCACCGCCTCGGCTTCGTAAGAAGAAGGATCGGATCCCATGATCCAGATGCAAACTAACCTGGAGGTGGCCGACAATTCGGGCGCTCGCCGGGTCATGTGCATCAAGGTGTTGGGCGGCTCCAAGCGCCGCTACGCCTCGGTGGGCGACACTATCGTCGCCTCGGTGAAGGAAGCCATTCCGCGCGGCCGCGTGAAGAAGGGCGACGTCGTGCGCGCCATCGTCGTGCGCACCGCCAAGGACATCCAGCGCAAGGACGGCTCGGTCATCCGTTTCGACAAGTCGGCCGCCGTCATCGTCAACAAGCAGAACGAGCCGGTCGGCACGCGCATCTTCGGCCCGGTTCCGCGTGAACTGCGCGCCAAGAACCACATGAAGATCATCTCGCTGGCCCCGGAGGTCCTGTAACCATGGCCGCCAAGATCAAGAAGGGCGACAAGGTCGTCCTGCTGACCGGCAAGGACAAGGGCCGCACCGGCAATGTCCTGAAGGTCCTCCCCGCCGAGAACCGTGTCCTGGTTGAGGGCCTGAACATGGTTCAGCGTCACACGCGCCCGACCCAGGCCGATCCCCAGGGCGGCATCAAGAACAAGGAAGCGTCGATCCACCTGTCGAACGTCGCGATCGCCGACGCCAACGGCAAGGCGACCCGCGTCGGCTTCCGCATCGACGGCGACAAGAAGGTCCGCGTCGCCAAAACGACGGGAGACGTCATCTGATGGCCGACACCAAATACACGCCGCGCCTTAAGGCCGACTACGTTTCGCGCATCCGCGGCGAGATGAAGTCGAAGTTCGGCTACACCAACGAGATGCAGGTGCCCAAGCTGGACAAGATCGTCCTGAACATGGGCGTGGGCGAGGCCGTGGCCGACTCCAAGAAGGCGACGGCCGCCCTCAAGGACCTGACCGCCATCGCCGGCCAAAAGGCCGTGCCGACCAAGGCCCGCAACTCGATCGCCGGCTTCAAGCTGCGCGAAGGCATGGTCATCGGCGGCAAGGTCACGCTGCGCGGCGATCAGATGTACGAGTTCCTGGACCGGTTCATCACCATCGCCCTGCCGCGCGTGAAGGACTTCCGGGGCCTGAAGGGCACGTCGTTCGACGGTCGCGGCAACTACGCCACCGGTCTGAAGGAGCACATCGTGTTCCCCGAGATCAACTACGACCAGATCGACCAGATGTGGGGCATGGACATCGTCGTCTGCACCACGGCCAAGACCGACGAGGAGGCCAAGGCCCTTCTCGCCGAGTTCAAGTTCCCGTTCGTGAACTGAGCGGGAAGGAAAGAGCACTATGGCTAAGAAGTCCGCCGTCAACCGCAACAACCGGGTCAAGGCCCTGGTCGCCAAGTTCGCCGACAAGCGCGCCGCGCTGAAAGCGATCGCCAACGACGAGAGCCTGCCGCTAGAGGAGCGCTTCGATGCGCGCCTGAAGCTGGCCGCCCTGCCGCGCAACTCGGCCCCGACGCGCATTCGCAACCGCTGCGACGTCACCGGCCGCCCGCGCGCCTACTATCGCAAGCTCAAGATGAGCCGGATCGCCCTGCGCGAACTGGGCAACCTGGGTCAGATCCCCGGCCTGACGAAGTCGAGCTGGTAAGGGGAGGCATACAGTCATGATGATCAACGATCCCCTCAGCGACATGATCGCGCGCATCAAGAACGCGGCCCAGCGCCGTCGTTCCACGGTGCTGACCCCGGCCTCGCGCCTGCGCCAGCGCGTCCTCGACGTGCTGCAAGACGAAGGCTACATCCGCGGCTACAGCCTGGTTCAAAACCCGGGCGAATTTCCGCAGTTCCAGATCGAGCTGAAGTATTTCGACGGCCGTCCGGTGATCGCCGAGATCAGCCGCGTGTCGAAGCCCGGCCGTCGCGTCTATTCGGCCATCGGCGACCTGAAGCCGATCAAGAACGGCCTCGGCATCTCGATCCTTTCGACTTCGAAGGGCGTCATGTCCGACGCCGCCGCTCGCGACGCCAATGTCGGCGGCGAAGTCCTGTGCAGGGTCTACTGATATGTCCCGTATCGGCAAGAAAACCATCACCGTGCCGAAGGGCGTGACCGTCACGCTCGACGGCCAGACCGTCACCGTCAAGGGTCCCAAGGGCGAGCGCTCCTGGACCGTGGCCGAAGAGATCGAGGTCAAGCAGGAAGGCGAAGAGCTGTCCCTGACCCCGCGTTCGGACACGCCGCGCGCTCGCGCCATGTGGGGCCTGTCGCGCACCCTGGTCGACAACATGGTCACCGGCGTCACCACCGGCTTCGAGAAGACCCTCGAACTGGTTGGCGTGGGTTACCGCGCCGCGATGAAGGGCGAGGCCCTGTCGTTGCAGCTCGGCTTCTCGCACGATGTCGACATCCAGCCCCCGGCTGGCGTGTCGTTCGCCACGCCCAAGCAGACCGAGATCAAGATCTCGGGCGCCGATAAACAGGCCGTCGGTCAGATCGCCGCCGTCATCCGCAAGCTGCGTCCGCCGGAGCCGTACAAGGGCAAGGGCGTCCGCTACGCCGGCGAGACCGTGCGTCGCAAGGAAGGCAAGAAGAAGTAAGTCATGGCTCTCTCTCTTCAACAGCAAGCCAAGCGCCGCGCCGAGCGCACTCGCCGCCGCCTGAAGGCCGTCGCCAACGGCCGTCTGCGCCTGTCGGTCAATCGGTCGGACAAGAACATCTCGGCCCAGATCATCGACGACGCCCAGGGCGTCACGATCGCTTCGGCCTCGTCGCTGGAAGGCGGCAAGGGGTCCAAGGGTTCGGACGTCGCGGCCGCCGCCAAGATCGGCAAGCTGATCGCCGAACGCGCCATGGAAAAGGGCGTCAAGGACGTCGTCTTCGACCGCGGCGGCTACATCTATCACGGACGGGTGAAGGCGTTGGCGGAAGCCGCGCGTGAAGCCGGCCTGAACTTCTAAGGGACGCGACAGATGGCGCAACAACCCCAACGCGGCGGCGGCGATCGCAATCGTCGTGACAACCGCAACGCTCCCGCCGTCGAGGGTCCGGAATCGGACATCGTCGAGAAGCTGGTGCACATCAACCGCGTCGCCGCGACCGTCAAAGGCGGCCGCCGGTTCTCGTTCGCGGCCCTGATGGTCGTCGGCGACGGCAAGGGCCGCGTCGGCTTCGGTCACGGCAAGGCGCGCGAAGTGCCGGAAGCCATCCGCAAGGCGACCGAAGAAGCCAAGAAGACCATGATCAAGGTTCCGCTGCGCGAGAACCGCACCCTGCACCACGACGGCAACGGCCGTTGGGGCGCTGGCAAGATCATGATGCGTGCGGCCCCTCCGGGCACCGGCGTCATCGCCGGCGGTCCGATGCGCGCCGTGCTGGAAACCCTGGGCGTCCAGGACGTGGTGGGCAAGTCGACGGGTTCGTCGAACCCCTACAACATGGTGCGCGCCACCTTCGAAGCTCTGAAGGTCCAGTCGTCGCCGCGTCAGATCGCCTCCAAGCGCGGCAAGAAGGTCTCGGACCTGATGGGCCGCCGCAATGACGGCGCTTCGTCGCCCGAAGCCGTGGAGTCCTAAGACATGGCCAAGAAAGACACCGCCACCGTCACCGTGCGCCAAACCGGCAGCCCGATCCGTCGCAAGTCGGATCAACGCGCCACCCTGGCGGGCCTGGGCCTGAACCGCGTGGGTCGTGAATCGACCCTGGAGGACACCCCCTCCGTGCGCGGCATGATCGCCAAGGTCGCCCACATGGTCGAAGTGGTCGAGAAGTAAGACGTTCCGGGCGTTCCGCCCGGTCCGAATGATGAAGTGTTAGTGGGCGAGTGGTGAGCGTAGGGCTTGCTGTTCGCTCACTTTTTGCTCACTAGCACTCCTCACCAAAATCAACGCCGAGTCTGGCCCAGCCAGGCGCTAGCACCCGAAAGGATCAGGCACATGAAACTGAACGAAATCCGCGACAACGAAGGCGCCCACAAGAAGCGTATGCGCGTCGGCCGGGGCCCCGGCTCGGGCAAGGGCAAGACCTCGGGCCGCGGCGTCAAGGGCCAGAAGTCCCGCTCGGGCGTCGCCATCGGCGGCTTCGAGGGCGGCCAGATGCCGCTGTATATGCGTATGCCCAAGCGCGGCTTCAACAATCCGAACGCGCTGAAGCTGGCGGAAGTGAACCTGTGGCGTCTGCAAGACGCCATCGACGCCAAGAAGCTGGACATCAAGAGCGAGATCAACGGCGAGGCCCTGGTGGCCGCCGGCGTGATCCGTCGCGTCAAGGACGGCGTGCGTCTGCTGGGCACCGGCGAGATCAAGGGCAAGCTGAACCTGGTCGTCTGGTCGGCTTCGGCCGGCGCGATCAAGGCCGTCGAGGCGGCTGGCGGTTCTGTGACGCAACAGCGCATCGAGGCCGAGGCCAAGGCCGCCGCCCGTGTCGAAAAGCGTAACGCCGCCAAGGGCAAGGCCCCGGCGCCGAAGGCCCCCAAGGGCGACGCCAACAAGGTCTCCGCCCGCGCCAAGCGCACGGCCGCGAAATAAGATCGAAGGGCGCCCTCGCCACGGGGGCGCCCTTCGCCTATCTGAACGCCTGGGCCGGACTCGCGTCCCTTGGGCCGCGTTCTGACAGTCGGGGTTTAGACACATGGCTTCGGCCGCCGAACAACTCGCAGCAAACATGAATATCGGCTCGTTCGCCAAGGCGACCGAGCTGCACAAGCGTCTGCTGTTCACGCTGGGCGCTTTGCTGGTCTATCGGATCGGCACCTATGTCCCGATCCCGGGCATCAATTCCGCAGCCTTCCTGCAATTTTTCCAGAATCCGGACGGCCAGCGCGGCATCCTGGATATGTTCAATATGTTCTCGGGCGGCGCGGTCGAGCGGATGGCCGTCTTCGCGCTGAACGTGATGCCGTACATCTCGGCCTCGATCATCGTGCAGCTCATGGCCGCCGTGTATCCGCCGTGGGAGAAGCTGCGCAAGGAAGGCGGCGAAAGCGGCCGCAAGCAACTGAACCAGTACACCCGCTATCTGACGGTGTTCCTGGCGCTGGCCCAGTCCTTCGGTATCGCCGTGGGCCTGAACAACAGCCAGGGCATGGTCGACAATCCGGGCGTCTTCTTCCTGATCTCGACTGTGGTCACCCTGACGGGCGGCACCATGTTCCTGATGTGGCTGGGCGAGCAGGTGACCGCGCGCGGCGTCGGCAACGGCATTTCGCTGATCATCTTCGCGGGCATCGTGGCGGTTCTGCCGGGCACGGTGGCGCGTCTGCTGGGCCTGGCCCAACAGGGACAGATGTCGGCCTTCGCCCTGTTGTTCATCGTGGCCATGATGACCGCCGTGGTCGTCTTCATCGTCTTCATGGAGCGCGCCCAGCGTCGGTTGCTGATCCAGTATCCGAAACGCCAGGAAGGCAACCGCATGGCTGGCGGGGAGCGTTCGTTCCTGCCGCTGAAGGTGAACACCGCCGGGGTCATTCCGCCGATCTTCGCCTCGTCGCTGCTGCTGCTGCCGGCCACGGTCGCCCAGATGACGGCCAATGCGAACCTGCCGGACTGGATGAGCTGGCTGCCGCTGGTGACCGGCCAGCTTCAGCACGGCCAGCCGCTGTTCACGGCCCTGTACGCCGTGCTGATCGTCTTCTTCTGCTTCTTCTACACCTCGATCACCTTCAATCCCGAGGACACGGCCGAGAACCTGCGCAAATACGGCGGCTTCCTGCCCGGCATCCGTCCTGGCAAGCGTACGGCCGAGTATCTGGACCATGTCCTGACCCGTCTGACGGTGATCGGCGCGGCCTACATCACCGCCGTCTGTCTGCTGCCCGAGATCATCGTCGCCAACTTCGGCAACAGCCTGTATTTCGGCGGCACCTCGATCCTGATCGTCGTCTCGGTGACCATGGACACCGTGGCCCAGATCCAGTCCCACCTGCTGGCGCACCAGTATGAGGGTCTGATCAAGAAGGCGAAGCTGCGCGGCCGTGGCCGGGCCGTCGCGCCGGTTCGTCGCTGATCAGCGTCGCTTAGGGGAGGGCGGGGCGTGAACCTGATCCTGTTCGGCCCGCCTGCGGCGGGCAAGGGCACCCAGGCCAAGCGCCTGGTCGAGCAGCGCGGCATGGTCCAGTTGTCGACCGGGGATATGCTGCGCGCCGCCATCGCCTCCGGCTCGGAGCTGGGGCTGAAGGTCAAGGACGTGCTGGCGCGCGGCGATCTGGTCACCGACGAGATCGTCATCGCCCTGATCGAGGCCCGTCTGACCGAGGCCGAGACCGCTGGCGGCGCCATCTTCGACGGTTTCCCGCGCACCGTGGCCCAGGCCGAGGCGCTGGACGCCATGCTGGCGCGTCGCGGCGCCCGCATCGACGCCGTCGTCCGGCTGAAGGTCGATGACGCCGCCCTGACCGAGCGTATCGCCAAGCGGTTCGCCGAACAGGGCCGTCCCGACGACAACCCCGCCTCGTTCAAGGTCCGCCTGGACGCCTACAACCGCCAGACCGCGCCGCTGCTTCCCTATTACGAAGCTCAGGGCAAGCTGACCGAGGTCGACGGCATGGGCACAATCGAAGCCGTGGCCTCGGCCATCGACGCCGCCCTGGTCTGATCGTCCGTCCCGGCGTGGGCCGGGTTGACGCGCTCCTGACTGTCCGCCCTTATCCGTCGGGTCCGAGGGGGATGTGCGATGCGTTTGACGACCACGGCGGCGACGGCCGCGATGATCCTGGCCCTGGGCGGTTGCGCCACGATGGCGACGGCCAGCAGCGCCGATCCCGCGTCCGCGCCCGCGATCGTCGCCCCCCAACGCATAGATGGTCTTTTGCCGATCCGCGTCGATACGGCGGGCGGGCGCGTGCTGATGGATCTGCCCGCGCCGGGCGCCGACGGGGTCATGGCCCGCGTCATCCACCACACGGCCTTGAAGACCGGCGTCGGCTCGGCCGTCACCGGACAGGACCGCGCCCAGATCGGCCCGACCCAGATCCTGGTCTTCCGCAAGGTCGGCAAGAAGATCGTGGCCGAATTCGAGAATGTGCAGTATCGCGCGCCCGCTGGCGGAGCCGACGAACAGGCCGCCGCGCGTGACGCCTTTCTGACCTCCACCGTCTGGGCCGGCGAACCGGTCGAGACCCTGCCGGGCGGCGGCGCCGTGGTCGATCTGGCTGGCTTTCTGACCCGTGACGCCCACGGCCTGGTCGAAGGGTTGCGCGGGGCGGGGCAGGGGACGTTGCGTCCCGTCGCCGATCTGACCCTGGTCGACCCCGCCGCCTCCCGCGCCTTTCCTGACAACGTCGAGTTGGAGGCCCGGCTGACCTTCGCCGTCGATCAGCCAGGCGGCGAGGTCAGCCGCATCGCGCCGGACGCCCGCCTGATCACCTTCACCGTGCGCCATTCCTTCATCCGGCTGCCGGACGACGGCTATCAGGCGCGCCGTTTCGACCCGCGCACCGGGGCGATGAACTCGCTGTTCTATGACTTCTCGGCGCCGTTGGACGAACCCGTGGTGCAACGGCTGGCCCACCGGTTCCGTCTGGTGAAGACAGACCCGACGGCCGCCCGCTCGACCGTGGTCAGGCCGATCGTCTTCTACGTCGATCGCGCCGCGCCGGAGCCGATCCGCAGCGCCCTGGTCGAGGGCGCGCGCTGGTGGACCGAAGCGTTCGACCGGGCGGGCTATGTCGACGCCTTCCGGGTCGAGGTCCTGCCCGAAGGGATCGATCCGCTGGACGCCCGCTACAACGTCATCAACTGGGTCAATCGCTCGACCCGCAGTTGGTCCTATGGCCAGAGCGTGGTCGATCCGCGCACCGGCGAGATCGTCAAGGGTTCGGTCCTGCTGGGGTCGCTGCGCGTGCGCCAGGATATGCTGATCTTTGAGGGGCTGACCGGCGCGGCGCGCACCGGCACGGGCGCCCAGGACGATCCGCAACGCATCGCCCTGGCCCGGATGCGCCAGTTGTCGGCGCACGAGGTCGGCCACGCCATCGGCCTGCTGCACAATTTCGCCGCTTCGACCCAGGATCGCACCTCGGTGATGGACTATCCGGTGCCGGTGATCGAACTGGACGGCGACCGCATGGACTTCTCGCACGCCTATGGCGTCGGCGTGGGCGACTGGGACCGGTTCGCCATCGACTGGCTGTACGGCGATGCGTCTCCCGCTGAACGTGAGCGTCGAACCGCCGAGGGCGCGGCGCGTCTGCGGTTCGTCTCTGACGCCGACGCCCGCTCGGCCTCCGACGCCCAACCCTGGGGCAGTCTGTGGGACAACGGCGCCGATCCGGTCGCCGAACTGAAACACCTGATGCAGGTGCGACGCATCGCCCTGGACCGTTTCGGCCTGGACAATCTGTCGCCGGGTCTGCCGGTCAATGACCTGCGCCGACGACTGGTCCCGATCTGGCTGTATCACCGCTATCAGGTCGATGCGGCCGCCAAGCTGATCGGCGGCGTCGACTACGGCTATCCGGTCGCCGGGACCGGTCGCCAGGTCGCCGCGCCCGTGCCCGCCGCCGACCAGCGCGCGGCCCTGGCCGCCCTGATCGCCACCCTGGACCCGGCGGAGCTGACCCTGACGCCGTCGCTGGTGGCGTTGCTGGACGCCCAGCAGTCGGGCGACAACGACGCCCAGTCCTCGATCGAACTGATGCAGGCCCGAACCGGCCGCCCGTTCGACGCGGGCGCGGCGGCCGAGGTGGCCGCCGACGTGACGCTGGACGCCCTGTTCGCCCCCCAAAGGCTGAATCGACTGGTCGATGGCGGCGCGCGGGGGGCGGGCAATCTGACCCTGGCCGAGGCGCTGGACGCGGTCGTGACCAGCGTCTTCCGCCCCGCGCCGACCGCCGTCGCCGAGGCCGCGCGCCGCGTCCAGGCGCGCACCGTCCTGTCGCTGGCCGAGGTCGCGCGCGGTGCGACTCTGTCGCCGAGCGCCGCCGCCCTGGTTTCGGCCCGGCTGGAGACCCTGGGCGCCCGTCTGCGCGCTTCGACGGCGGCGGATACCGCCCAGCGGGCGCACGACCGTTGGCTGGGCGCCCTGCTGGCCGACCGGGAACGCCTGGATCAGGTGCTGTCGGGCGAACGGTTCGACCCGCCGACTCCGCCGGGCAGCCCCATCGGCGCCGAGGCTTGCTGGCACTGCTGAGCCGTTCGCACGTTCAGGCGTTGTGGGGTCTGATGACGCCGGGCGGAGATGCGCGTGAATCCTGAAAGGCCGGTCCTGAACCGTCGACGTCTGCGCTGGATCGGCCTGGCGGTCATCGTGGTCGCGGCGCACCTGGGCCTGGCCTGGGGGGTGGCGCGGGTTCGGCCGAGCGTCCCTCCGCCGATCCTGCCGCCGCCGCTGAACGTCATCGTGTTGCAGCCCTTCCTGCCGCCGCCTCCGCCTCCGCCGCCTGTGGCGAAGCCCTCGTCCAGCGATGGGGGAGGGCGGCCGTCCGCGCCGTCGGTCGTCCGGCCGACGCCCAGCCCAACCCGCCCGCCCGAGATCACGGCCCCGCCGCGCCCGGCGCCCGAGCAACCGGCCGTCATCGGCGTCGCTCCGACGGAAAGCCCGGCTCCGGGTCCCGGACAGGGTCAGCAGGGCGCGGGAACCGGCGTGGGGTCCGGCGACGGGGACGGTTCCGGCGTCGGCGGCCGCGCCCAGTTCGTGCGCGGTCCCAGTCGACAGGAGATCATCGCCCGCTATCCGCCCGCCGCCCGCGCCGCGCGGATGGACGGCCAGGTCGAGCTGCGCTGTCGCGTGCGACTGGACCAACGGCTGGAGGCGTGCCGTATCCTGCGCGAGACGCCGTCGGGCCAGGGATTCGGCGCGGCCGGGGTTCAGGTGGCGGAAACGACTTTTCGGTTCCGCCCGCCCGTTCGCGACGGCCGCCCCGTCCCTGACGCCGAGGTGACGGTGGGCGTGGCCTTTGGTCGAGGCGTGCCCGGCGGCTGAGTCTGTTACGATGGCGAAACACGACGGCAAGATCGCCTGATGAAACTGAACCCAGGCTTCACGAGGACGCGTATGCGCATTCAAACCAGTCTGATCGCCCTGGCCCTGATCTCGGCCGCCTCCGCCGCCCAGGCGGGGCCGCTGTGCGACGCGGCCCGCGCCGCCGCGCCCGGCCGTCCCTGCGCGGAATCGGAACACGGCGTCGCCCTGGCCTTCACCCAGGATCGGGCGACCGAGCTGCTGGGCTATGCGCGGCGGGGAGAAGAGGCGTTCAAGGCCGACTTCGGCGTCGATCCGAGCCGTTATGTCATCTCCGAGACCGGCGCCACGGATCGAGAAGACCGCGCCGACGCCCTGAAGGCCGCCGGGTTCGCCATCGTCGTGCCCTGGCGGCTGCGCCAGGCCCAGATCAACGCCGAGGTTGGCGCCCTGCGCAGTCGTTTTCAGGAAATGATGGCGATGAACGGAATGTCGGACGAACAGATCGATCAAGCGCTGGAACAGCCCCTGGCCCGTATGCGCGAACGTCATACGCCCGAGGCCATGGCCGCCAATGAGGCCGGCGCGATTCCACGTCAGCTCGGGGTCGGTTGGTACGCTCGCGCCTTCTGGCCGGATGTCGCGCCCGAGCCTGAGGCGCGCCACGCCTCGCCCGGCCCGGACTGGATGGACGAGATCGCGGGCCAGTTGCTGGAAACCCAGGCCATGGCCGACGACAAGCGCGCCCAGTTCGCCGAGATCTGGTCCGGGCGTCACCGCATGGCGCCAAAGACCGACGCCGCCAGATTGGCGGACCTGCCCGCCTTCCTGTCCGCAGAGCATCCGATGCGGGCCATGGGCGGCGGCCTGGGCGGTCCCGGTGCGGGCGGCGGACCCGTGCGCGTCATGATGGGCGGCCCTGGCGGCCCTGGCGGCCCGGGCGGCGGCGGCGGGCCGATGATGTTCGGCGGTCCTGGCGGCGGTCCAGGCGGTCCAGGCGGAACCCGGGCCATGCCCGCGCCGCTGCTGTACAGCTTTCAGGCCCGGATGTTCGCCGACTATCTGGCCGAGAAGTCGGGCGATCCGGCCGTGTTCGGACGCCTGGGCAAAGCCTTTGGCTCCGGCGCGACCTTCGAGACCTGGCTGGCGGGCGAGGGGGCGGGTCTGGGTCTGCCCGCGACCGTCGAGGCCCTGAGCGCCGACTGGCGGAGCTGGTTGCAGGGCAGGCTGGGCGCACAAGCGACCTGAGGCGGCGCCCACAGGCGTTGACGTGCGGTGAATCCCCTGTATAAGGCGCGCTTCCGCGAAGGGCGCCCACGCTCCTGGTCTGTTGACCGGAGCGTTTGTTGCGTCTGCGAACCTGGAGATTTTCGTGGCCCGTATCGCTGGCGTCAACATCCCGACCAACAAGCGCGTCGAAATCGCGTTGCAGTACATCCACGGCATCGGCCCGGCCGCCGCCAAGGACATCACCTCCAAGGTCGGCATCGAGCCTGCCCGTCGCGTCAACCAACTGACCGACGCCGAGGTCCTGCAAATCCGCGAGACCATCGACAAGGACCACACCGTCGAGGGCGACCTGCGTCGCGAGACCTCGATGAACATCAAGCGTCTGATGGACCTGGCCTGCTACCGCGGCCTGCGTCACCGCAAGGGCCTGCCGGTCCGCGGTCAGCGCACCCACACCAACGCCCGCACCCGCAAGGGTCCCGCCAAGCCGATCGCCGGCAAGAAGAAGTAAGACATAGCCATGGCCAAGGAACCGGGTCGCGTTAAGCGCCGCGAACGCAAGAACATCACCTCGGGCGTCGCCCACGTGAATGCGTCGTTCAACAACACCATGATCACGATCACGGACGCCCAGGGGAATGCGATTTCCTGGTCGTCGGCCGGTCACATGGGCTTCAAGGGTTCGCGCAAGTCGACCCCGTACGCCGCCCAGATGGCCGCCGAGGACGCCGGCAAGAAGGCCCAGGAGCACGGCCTGAAGACGTTGGAAGTCAACGTCTCGGGTCCCGGTTCTGGCCGTGAATCGGCGCTGCGCGCCCTGCAAGCCGTGGGTCTGACCATCACGACCATCCGCGACGTCACGCCGATGCCGCACAACGGCTGCCGCCCGCCCAAGCGTCGCCGCGTCTAATCGCGTCGCCGCCGACTACCCTATTCCGCGCCGGTTCCGCCTTCGTCTGACGAGGCGAGGGGAACCGGCGAAACCCGTTTCGAGGGACACCTATGATCGAACGTAACTGGCAAGAGCTGATCCGTCCCGAGAAGCCGCAGATCGAGATCGGTTCCGACGCCCAACGCAAGGCGCGTCTGGTGGCCGAGCCTCTGGAGCGCGGCTTCGGTGTGACGCTCGGCAACGCCCTGCGCCGCGTGCTGCTGTCGTCGCTGCAAGGCGCCGCGGTCACGGCCATCCAGATCGACGGCGTGGTCCATGAATTCTCGTCGCTGGAAGGCGTGCGCGAGGACGTGGTCGACATCGTCCTGAACATCAAGCAACTGGCGCTGCGTATGCACGCCGAGGGTCCCAAGCGCATGACGCTGAAGGCCACGGGGCCTGGTCCGGTCACCGCCGGCCAGATCGACGTTCCGGCCGACATCGAGGTTCTGAACCCCGATCACGTCATCTGCACCCTGGACGACGGCGCCTCGATCCGCATGGAGCTGACCGTCCAGAACGGCAAGGGCTATGTCGCCGCCGAGTTCAACCGCCCGGAAGACGCCCCGATCGGCCTGATCGCGGTCGACGCCCTGTATTCGCCGGTCAAGCGCGTCGCCTATCGCGTCGAGCCGACCCGTCAGGGCCAGTCGCTGAACTACGACAAGCTGATCATGGAGGTCGAAACCAACGGCGCCGTGACCCCGGTCGACGCCGTGGCCTACGCCTCGCGCATCCTCCAGGACCAACTGCAGATCTTCATCACCTTCGAAGAGCCGAAGAAGGCTGTCGAGGCCGCCGACGGCAAGCCCGACCTGCCGTTCAACCCGGCTTTGCTGAAGAAGGTGGACGAGCTGGAGCTGTCGGTCCGTTCGGCCAACTGCCTGAAGAACGACAACATCGTCTACATCGGCGACCTGATCCAGAAGACCGAGGGCGAAATGCTTCGCACCCCGAACTTCGGCCGCAAGTCGTTGAACGAGATCAAGGAGGTCCTGACCTCCATGGGTCTGTCGCTCGGCATGGACGTGCCGAACTGGCCGCCCGAAAACATCGAAGACCTGGCCAAGAAGTTCGACGACCAGATCTAAGTTTCAACCCTCCGCCCGCGGCCCCGGCCAATCGGAGCGGTTAGAAGGAAAAGGCCCAGGTCCAGTCCTCTGGAAACCGGGTTGAGTAGGAGAGACCCCGATGCGCCACGGCGCCGCCTATCGCAAGCTCGGCCGCACGGCCAGCCACCGGACCGCGATGTTCGCCAACATGGCCGCCTCGCTGATCAAGCACGAGCAGATCACGACGACCCTGCCTAAGGCGAAGGAACTGCGTCCCTTCGTCGAGAAGCTGGTGACCCTGGCCAAAAAGGGCGATCTGCACGCCCGTCGTCAGGCCATCAGCGCCGTGCGCGACGTGCCGCAGGTCGGCAAGCTGTTCGACACGATCGGCCCGCGCTACGCCGAACGTAACGGCGGCTATATCCGCATCATGAAGGCCGGCTACCGCCACGGCGACAACGCCGCCATGGCCGTGATCGAGTTCGTCGATCGCGACCTGGACGCCAAGGGCCTGGATTCGGGTCCGGTCCAGTCGTTCGACGAGGGCGACGACGAAGCCTGATCGGCCCGTCATCGACAACGCCTTTCGAAGGGCGGTCGGGGAAACCCGGCCGCCCTTTCGTTTGCGCGCGGGGTGGGGCATCTGACCACGATGTCCGTCGTCATCATTCCCTTTGAATCCCGCCACGCCGCCGACTGGGCGCGTCTGAACGAGGGCTGGCTGAACGAGGGCGGCTTTGTGATCGAGACCAAGGATCGCAAGGTCATCGACGATCCGACCGGCGCCATCCTGAACCCCGGCGGCCGTATCTTCATGGCCGAGCGGGACGGGCGGGCGATCGGCTGCTGCGCCCTGATGGCCATGGATGACGGCGGCTTCGAGGTCGCCAAGATGTGCGTCACGCCCGCCGCGCGCGGCCTGGGCCTGGGCCGTGCGTTGCTTCAGGCCTGCGAAGACGCCGCCCGCGTGGCTGGTGCGCGACGCCTCTATCTGGAAACGGCGTCCAGTCTGAAGGCGGCGGGCGGCCTGTATCGCGCATTCGGTTTCATCGACCTGCCGCCGCGCCCGACGCCCTATGTGCGGGCCGACGTCTTCATGGAGAAGCGGCTGTAGCGGCTATTCCTTGGACAGGTCCTGCCGCTTGAACCAGGCCAGGGCGGCCAGAAGCGGCCACAACACCCACAACGCGACGCCGACCACGCCCTTCAGCAGCGCCTGGTCGGGCAATCCCTGCGCGGCCAGGCCGCCGATCACCGACGCCTTCAGATAGCCGAAGGCCGTGGCCGGATTGACCAGAACAGCGATCCAGTCGTCCGGTCCGATCCCCATCGGGGCCAGGGCCTGGGGCGAAAAGACCTGGGCGACGCCCACCACGATCGGCGCGAACAGGGCCGCCAGCAGCGACCGGGTCGCCACGGCCGTCAACAGGCCGATCAGGGTGAATTGCATGATCGCCAACCAGGACAGACCGAACAGACCCGCGAACCGGCCCGCCGCATTGCTGTCGACGGCCCAGCTCATGGGTCGTTCCAGGATCAGGGCCTTGCTGACGGCCTGGGCGATTTCGCCGCTCAGCAGCACGGCCATGGCCAATAAGACCAGCAGCCCCATGGTCGCCACCTTGCCCAGGAGCAGGTTGGTCCGGCTGTTGCGCGCGCTGATCAATCGCCAGGTCTCCCAGCGATAGTCGCCGGAATACAGGGTCGCCGCCCCGATCAGCATGAACAGCAGCACGACCGGATTGGCCATGGCGCCGACGTCGGCGATGACCGACTCGACCACCCGCAAGGGTCCGCCCGCCAGCACCTGGGCCAACTCGGGCGGGGCCTTGCCGTTGATCTTGATCGTGTCCGCGTTCGCCTTCAGGAACAGGTTGCCCAGCACCTCCATGACCAGCCCCATGATGGGCAGGAAGGCCACGGTCCAGAAGACCGTCATTCGGTTCTTCGACAGCCGCCAGGTCTCTGACCGGATCGCGTCAGCCAGCATGATCGGTCTCCGGGGCGCGCACCACGCCGGTTTCGGTGAAGAAGACGCTTTCCAGGTCGGTCCCGATCCAGCGCGCTTCGTGGATATCGACGCCGGCCTGGACCAGGGCGCGGATCACGCCGGGACCGTCGGCGCGGGACGTCTCGACCAGAACGGCCTGACCCGAGGCGGCGGCCTTGGCGCCCAGGACGGACAGGGCCTGTTCGACCGAGCCGACGTTCAGCCTCAGTCGTTCGCCGTCCGAGGTCAGTTCACTGACCGCGCCTTCGCGCACCAGTTTGCCGCGGTTCAGGATGGCGACCCGGTCGCACACGCGTTGGACCTCCAGAAGCTGGTGGCTGGCCAGGACCACGGTCACGCCGTCGTTGTCGGCCAGACTGCGGATCAGGGCGCGCATTTCCTGGATGCCGGGCGGGTCCATCCCGCTGGTCGGTTCGTCCAGGATGACCAACTCCGGCCGGGTCATCAGGGCGGCGGCCACGCCCAGTCGCTGCATCATGCCGACAGAGAAGCCGCGCACCTTGCGGTCGCGCGCCTCGCCCAGGCCGACGCGGCTGATCCAGTGATCGATCTCGACCGTCGACGCCATGCCGTGCGCCTGGGCCAGCCATTGCAGCACCTGGCGCGCAGTCAGGAAGGGCGGAAAGCGCGGCGTTTCGATCATCGAACCCATGCGCCGCATGGTCGCCACGTGACCGACCGCCCCGCCCAGCACGGTCGCGTCGCCGTCCGTCGGTCGGATCAGGCCCAGCAGAATGCGGAACAGGGTCGATTTGCCGGCTCCGTTCGGTCCCAGCACGCCATAGACGCCGCCCCTGGGAATGCTCAGCGTCAGCCCGTCAAGAGCGCGGACGGAGCCATAGGTCTTGGTCAGACCCGAAACGTCGATCACGGATTCCATCAGGCGAGGTTGGCCGTTCGCATACCGCGCCGCAAGTTAAGCTTCGGCAATGGCGTGACGGTGACGCGGGTGCGGAACTCCGATATGTCCCGCGCACCATGCCCAGCCTGTTCCATAACCGCGCCGCCCTGGCCTTCATCTTCGTGACGGCGGTGCTCGACATCGTCGCCATGGGGATCATCATTCCGGTGCTGCCCCAGTTGATCGAGGAATTCGTCGGCTCCAACGCCCAGGCGGGGGTCATCAACGGCGTCTTTGTGGCCCTGTGGGCGGGGATGCAATTCATCGCCTCGCCAATCATCGGCAGCCTGTCGGACCAGTATGGCCGTCGCCCGGTCATTCTGTTGAGCTGCGCCGGTCTGGCCGCCGACTATGTGTTGATGGCCCTGGCGCCGAACCTGTGGTGGCTGGCCCTGGGGCGGATGATCGCCGGGATCACCTCGTCCAGCTTCACCACCATCTACGCCTATATGGCCGACATCACCGCACCCGAGAATCGCGCCCGCGCCTATGGCCTTATCGGCGCGGCCTTTTCCGGCGGTTTCGTACTGGGACCGGTCCTGGGCGGCTTTCTGGGCGAGGTCGATCCGCGCGCGCCGTTCTGGGCCGCCGCCGTCCTGTCGGGCGTGGCCTTCCTGTATGGCCTGTTCATCCTGCCCGAGAGCCTGAAGCCCGAGAACCGCATGGCCTTCAGTTGGCGGCGCGCCAATCCGGTCGGCGCCATGGTCCTGTTGTTGCGGCATCGCGAGTTGGCGGGCCTGTCGGCGGTCAACTTCCTGCTCTACTTCGCCCATCACGTCTTTTCCGCGATCTTCGTGCTGTACGCCGCCTATCGCTATGGCTGGGGACCTCGCGAGGTGGGGATGCTGCTGGCGGGCGTGGGAGTGCTGGACATGATCGTCCAGGGCGCCCTGACCGGGCCGGTCGCGAAGCGGCTGGGCGACCGCAACACCATGATCCTGGGCCTTGCGGGCGGCGCGGCGGGCGTCGCCCTGATGGGCTGGGCGCCGACGGGGCTGGCCTTCTGCCTGGCCATGCTGCCCAACGCCCTGTGGGGCCTGGCCATGCCGACGCTGCAATCGCTGATGACCCGCCGCGTCGGCGAGGACGAGCAAGGCCAGCTCCAGGGCGCCAATATGAGCGTGGCCTCCATCGCCGGCGTGGCTTCGCCCCTGTTTTTCGGCTGGACCTACTCGCTGTCGGTGGGGCAGGGGGCGCCGGTGCGCGAACCAGGTCTGGCCTTCTACATCGCCGCCGGGGTGCTGGCCCTGGCCGCCGTCATCGGCTGGGCGACCGCCCGTCGCGCGGTCCTGGATCAGGAACCGTCAGGCGATGCGGCCGCCTGACGCCGCTCCGCCATCTTGACGCCCGAAAGGCGTAGCCGAATGGTTCGGTGACGCTTCCTGACCTACGGACCGCGATGAAGACCTCGACGCTCGTGATCGCCGCCGCCCTGGCCCTGTCGGCCTGCGGTTCTCCTTCGAACACCAAGGCCCAGGACGGCGTTTTCGGCGAGGCCGCGCCGCGTCAGGTCCCCGGCGACGCGGCGGGCATGAAGGCCAGTTTCGCCCCCGTGGTGCGTCAGTCGGCGCCCGCCGTGGTCAATATCGCCGCCGTGGGCGTCCAGCAGGTGCGCGATCCCTTCTGGGGCATTCCGGGTCAGCGCCAGACCGGCTCGATCGGGTCGGGCGTCATCGTGCGGCCCAACGGCGTGGTGGTGACCAACAACCACGTCATCCAGAATATGCAGCAGATCCGCGTCACCCTGAACGACCGGCGCGAGTTTCCCGCCCGCGTGATCCTGGCCGACGAACGCAGCGATATCGCCGTGCTTCAACTGGAAGGCGTCAACGAGCGTCTGCCCACGCTCAACCTCGATGACCGAGAGGAACAGCAGGTCGGCGATCTGGTTCTGGCCATCGGCAACCCCTTCGGCATCGGCCAGACCGTGACCAACGGCATCATCTCGGCGCTGAACCGAACCGAGACCGGCATCTCGGACTCCAGCTCCTTCATCCAGACCGACGCGGCCATCAATCCCGGCAATTCGGGCGGCGCGCTGGTCGACATGGATGGCGATCTTATCGGCATCAACACCGCCATCTTCTCACGCTCCGGCTCGTCGTCGGGCGTGGGCTTCGCCATTCCGGCCTCGATGGTGCGTCAGGTGGTCGACGCCGCCGTGGGCGGGGCCACCGCCGTCGTCCGGCCCTGGCTGGGCGTCAAGGGCGACAGCGTCAACCAGGACATCGCCTCCAGCCTGGGCCTGGACCGGCCGCGCGGCATTGTCGTCACCGACCTCTATCCCAACGGGCCGGCGGCGCGCGCAGGGGTGCGCCAAGGCGATGTCATCACCGCCGTCGACGGGGCCGAGGTCAATGACCAGAACGGCCTGAACTTCCGTGTCGGTTCGCGCGATCCGGGCGATGCGATCCAGGTGACGGTGCTGCGCGATGGCCGGTCCCAGACCCTGAGCGCCCGCGCCCAACGTCTGCCGGGCGATGCGGACCTGGACCAGGCGCGGCTGATCCGCACTGGCGCCCTTTCCGGCGCCTCGGTCCTGGTCCTGAATCCGGCCCTGGCCGACAGCCTGGGCGGCGATCCGTTCGCCTCGGGTCTTATCGTCGGTCGGGTCGAGCGCGGCAGTTTCGCCCAGACGACGGGTTTCCAGCCTGGCGATCTTATCGTCTCGCTCAATGACCGGCCGTTCACCTCGATCGAACAGGCGGGCGGCGTCACACGTGGTTCGCGCGTGGTGATCCAGCGCCAGGGCCGCCAAATCTCCGGGGTGATCCGCTAAAGGTCAGTCCTTCTTGATCGCCGCGCCGATCGACCAGCCGTGGCCGAAGGGGTCTTTCAACTGGCCGTAGCGGTCACCCCAGAACATATCCGCCAAGGGCATGGTCGGCACGGCGCCCGCGATCAGCGCCCGCGCCCACCATTCGTCGGCGTCATCGACTTGCAGGTGCAAGATGATGCCACGGGGCTGGACATCCGGCTCCATGCCGTATTCCGGGAATTCGTCCGACAGCATCACCAGGCCGCCGTTGATCAGCAGCCGGGCGTGCATCACCCGCTCGCCGTCTTCGGCCAGGGTGCGGAACACCGCCTCGGCTCCGAAGGCGGCGCAATAGAACTCGATCGCCGCCTGACCGCCGCGCGACGGAATGGTCAGATAGGGGATCACCCCTCCGGGCGGCACGCTGTGCGGTTCGGACATATCGGCTCTCCTTCGACGGGCACACTAATGGCGTGAAATGGCGGGGCATAGCGCCTATCTGTGGAACCAGATGAGCGACCTGTTCGAAGCCTCCGGCATCCATCCCCCCGACGCGCCCCTGGCCGACCGTCTGCGCCCGCGCGCGCTGGATCAGGTGGTGGGTCAGGATCATCTGCTGGGCCAGGGCGGGCCGATCCGGCGCATGATCGACGGCGGCCGCCTGGGTTCGATGATCCTGTGGGGTCCGCCCGGCACCGGCAAGACCACCATCGCGCGCCTGCTGGCCCAGGCGGCGGGCTATCAGTTCCAGCAGATCTCGGCCGTCTTTTCGGGCGTGGCCGATCTGAAGAAGGCCTTCGAGACCGCTCGCACGCGCCGCGCCGCCGGGCAGTCGACCCTGTTGTTCGTCGACGAGATCCATCGCTTCAACCGCGCCCAGCAGGACGGCTTCCTGCCCTTTGTGGAGGAGGGGATCGTCACCCTGGTCGGGGCCACGACCGAGAATCCGTCGTTCGAACTGAACGGCGCCCTGTTGTCACGCAGCCAGGTCTTCGTGCTCAAGCGGCTGGACGACGCAGCCCTGGATCAGTTGCTGGATCGGGCCGAGGCGCACATGGGCCGCGTCCTGCCGGTCGACGCCGACGCCCGTCAGGCCCTGTCGGTTCTGGCCGACGGCGACGGCCGCTATCTGTTGACCCTGGCTGAGACCCTGTTCGCTCTGCCGGACGGCGACACGCTGGACGTCCAGGGTCTGGCGGGCCTGTTGCAAAAGCGGGCGCCCGCCTACGACAAGAGCCGAGAAGAGCACTACAACCTCATATCCGCCCTGCATAAATCTGTGCGCGGGTCTGATCCCGATGCGGCCCTGTACTGGCTGGCGCGGATGCTGAACGGCGGCGAGGACCCGCTGTATCTGGCGCGCCGCATCGTGCGCATGGCGGTCGAGGACATCGGCGAGGCCGACCCTCTGTCGATCCTGGTCGCCAATGCGGCCAAGGAGACCTACGACTTCCTGGGCAGTCCCGAGGGCGAGCTGGCGTTGGCCCAGGCGGTGGTGCATCTGGCCACGGCGCCCAAGTCGACCGCCGTCTATGAAGCCTATAAGGCCGCCGCCAGGGCCGCGCGCGAGACCGGCTCGTTGATGCCGCCCGCCCACATCCGCAACGCCCCGACCAAGCTGATGAAACAGCTCGGCTATGGCGAAGGCTATCAATACGACCCGCACACGGAAGACGGCTTCTCGGGCGCGAACTATTTCCCCGATGGCATGGAGCGCCGCATCTTCTACGCGCCCAGGGGCGAGGGGCACGAGGCCAAGCTCCGCGAACGGCTGGACCGTTGGGCGGCGATGCGCGCCGCCAAACAGGGTGACGGACCCTCGGCTGAATAAGCGTTGCCGTAACGCCGTTCCCGTCGCATCCTCCCCGTCTGTGTCCTGGGGAGGGAACAATGTCCGATATGCTGAACAAGACGCCCTGGCATCTGTGGGTGATCGGCCTTCTGGCGCTGATCTGGAACGCCTATCCGGCCTATGACTTCGTCATGACCATGATGCACGGCGCCAACTACATGGGGAATCTGCCGCCTGAGCAGGTCGCCTATTTCGAGGCGACGCCGAACTGGGCCAAGGCGTTCTGGGCCGCTGGCGGCTGGGGCGGCCTGATCGGGTCCTTGCTGTTGCTGCTGCGCTCGAAATGGGCGCACTACGCCTTCATCGTCTCGCTGATCGGCGTGGCGGGCAGCCTGGTCTATACCTACGGCCTGTCGGACGGCGGCCGGATATCGGGGACCAACGGCGCGATCCTGTGGACCGTGATCGCCGTCATCGCCGGTTTCCTGGCCCTGTATTCGCGCGCCATGGTCCGCAAGGGCGTGCTGCGCTAATCGGGGCGGGTGAAAGCCCGCATCCCCGTCGCCCTGACCGAAGCCGAGATCGCCGCCGTCCGTTCGTGGGTGGTGCACGAGGACGCCCACCTGATCGCCCTCAACAAGCCGTCGGGCCTGTCCAGCCAGGGCGGCCGCATCCAGGCGCATACGCTGGACGATCTGTTGTGGGCCTTCGCCCGCTCGAACGGCAAGCGGCCGGAACTGGCGCACCGGCTGGACCGCGACACCTCGGGGGTCATCGTCGCGGCCAAGACCAAGCCCGCCGCCGGTTTCCTGGGCAAGGCGCTCCAGGCCAAGAGGCTGCAAAAGACCTATCTGGCCCTGGTCTCGGCCGCGCCCGAGCCGCGTGCGGGAACCGTCGACGCGCCCCTGCGCCGTCAGGAGATCGGCCGCGAAGCCTATATGCGCGTGGTCGACGCCGACGCCGAGGGCGCTCAAGCCTCCGTCAGCCGTTACCGCACCCTGGCGGCCAGCGACCAGGCCGCCTTGGTCGAGCTTCAACCCCTGACCGGACGGATGCACCAGTTGCGGGTGCATATGGCCCACATCGGACGGCCGTTGCTCGGCGACGTGCGTTACGGCGGCGTCCTGACGGCGGCCGGCCGGGCCGCGCCGCGCCTGATGCTGCACGCCGCGGCCCTGGACCTGCCGCATCCCGAAGGCGGACGGCTGGTCGTCCGGGCGCCGGTCCCCGACGACTTCGCCGAACTGGCTCGCACCGCCGGACTGGAACATTCGATCCTGGAGTGACGGAACGCTTTCGCCGCGCCGAACGCTGAACCTGTGTGGGAGAGACCCTATGAAACGCCTGACCCTCGCCGTCCTCGCCGCTTCGGCCCTGGCGCTTGGCGCCTGCGCGACCCTGGCGCCCTATGGTCCCAAGGGCGGGCCGGGCGGTCAGGGCTTTTCGGAACAGAGGATCGAAAGCGACCGGTACCGCGTCACCTATGACGGCGTCGGCGCGCCCGGTCCGGTCGCCGACATGGCCATGCTGCGCGCCGCCGAACTGACGCTCCAGACCGGTCACGACTGGTTCGAGATCACTCAGCGCTGGACCGACGGAAATCCCGACAGCGCGGGCGGCGTGCGGCCCAGCGTCTCCATCGGCGCCGGTTCGGGCCGCCATGGCGGCTGGTCGACCTCGGGCGTCGGCGTGGGGGTCGGGGTGGACCTGTCGGGTCCGTCGCGGACCTCGACCACGCTGGAGGTGCTGATGGGCGGCGGCCGCACGCCGGATCGTCCCGGCGCCTATACGGCCCGCGAGGTGCGCGACAACCTGCGAGGCCGGTTCTGATCTCGCGTCCGCTCAAGGCGCGCGCGTAGGCTCAGCGACCCCTTGTCAGGGCGCGGTATTCGACCAGGCGTTCCTTGTCGCGGCGGACCTGATCGGCGATGGCGTTGTCGACGTCCAGCGAGGCGTAGCGGACCCATCCGTCGACGCCCAGCTTGTCCTGGATGGCCTCGGTCGGGGTGCGCCAGCGCACATAGCTGATCCAACTGACCAGGACGCCCAACAGCACCGCCACGCCTTGCAGCACCCGGAACATCGTCGCGTCCGTCGGAACCGGCTCCAGGATGAACAGGGCCAGCCAGACAATCAGGATCAGCGGCGTCAGGATGCGTTGCAGCCAGCGCGTCCAATAGCGTTCACGCCGGATGCGCCACAGCTCCATCTGGACGTATTTTTCCAGATATTCCATCCGCGCGGCCAGCCACATGGTCAGGCGAACCAGATAGGACGCCCGGGCGCCCCAGCCCTTGCCGTCCATCTGATACTGGGTTTCGGCCTGATCGGGCAGCGCGCGGGCGGTGGTGAACAGGTTTTGCAATTCACGCGTCCGTTGCACGATCTCGCGCGACATCTCGTAGGAATCGTTTTCCAGCCGGAAGCGGTACTGGACGAACAGGATCGCCTGCAACGCCCACCACAGGCCGAACACGGCCAGCATGGCGCCAATGGCCAGGCCCGCGCCCATCGTCGGCGTGCCCACCCACTGGGCGAACCAGGTGGGTCCCAGCGTGGCCAGGATGGCGAAGGCGGCCAGGGCCAGGGCCTGATTCAGCCGTTTGGTGCCGATGTGGACCATCAACGCCCGGAATACGCGCCGACCATAGTCGTGGATGTGGCTGCGCAGATCGCGATCAACAGGGAACCGTTCTTCGATCTGGCGGGCGAACAGCACGTGGAAGCGGTCGGGCTTCTTGCCCGTCTCCCAGAAGGGAAACAGGTCCAGCGGTTGATTGAAATATTCGTCGATATGCGACGACACCACCGCGATCTCGGCGGGGTCGTTGGAAAACAGCTCGCTGTCCTGAATCGGGCGCAGGATGCCGTCGGCCGAGCGGTTCACGCGAACCCCGGGGGGCGTGCGCTCGGGAGCTTCCCGGTTCGGGCTGTCGGCGCCGCCGGGCGGGGGCGGATTCGGCGCGGCTTGCAGCCGTTGGTCATGGCCGTGGCCGCCATGGCCGCCGTCCGTCGACGCGGCATGGGCGTCATGCCCGTGCGGGTCGTGCCCCTGATGGCTGTGGTCGTCTTGCGACATGGTCGGCGCTTCGCCCCAGAAAAATCCAGGCCCGATACTAGATCAGGGCGGGCTGTCGGGCCGACGGCCTTCCCCAGCGGCGCGAAGCCGCGTCTTCGGTATCGCCGTTAACCGTGCGTCTCGGCAAGTGAAGTTTCGGTCAGAGTGACGGCGGTCTTCGCTTCGCCGCGCAGGCGGGTATAAGCGCCGCCATGACCCGTTTTCTCCTCGTCGCCGCCGGGGGCGCGCTTGGCTCCATGGCCCGTTACGGTCTGGGGCTGACGCTGGCGCGCGCCTTGCCGACCGCCGCCTGGCCGTGGGGAACCTTCGCGGCCAATCTGATCGGCGGCCTGCTGATGGGTCTGCTGGTCGGCTGGCTGGCGTATCGCGGCCAGGGCGGCGAGGGCGTGCGCCTGTTCGCGGCCGTGGGCCTGCTGGGCGGTTTCACCACCTTTTCCGCCTTTTCGCTGGAGACGGCGCTGATGATCCAGAGGCGCGATTGGGGCCTGGCGAGCCTCTATGTCGCCGCCTCGACCGTGCTGGCCGTCGCCGCCTTGTTTGTGGGGCTGACGATCGCCCGCCGCGCCTTTGGAGCCGCCCTGTGACCGACGATCCCAAACCGCGCGAAGGCGGCGGCGTGCGCGAGGTGCAGACGATCTATGTCGCCGAGGCCGAGGACGGCATCCGCCTGGATCGCTGGTTCCGTCGCCGCTGGCCGCATCTGTCGAACATCCAGGTGCAGAAGATGGCCCGCAGCGGCCAGATCCGCGTCGACGGCGCCCGCATCAAGCCCGAGGGCCGCCTGACCGCCGGGGCCGCCGTGCGCGTGCCGCCGATCCCGGACGACACCTCACGCCAGGCGGGCGACGCCCACACCTTGTCGGAACAGGACATCCGCTTCGCCAAGTCGCTGGTCCTGTATGAGGACGACATGGTCATCGCCATCAACAAGCCGCACGGCCTGGCGGTGCAAGGCGGCACCAAGACCAGCCGTCACGTCGACCGCCTGTTGTCGGCCTGGGGCGAGGGGATGGATCGGCCGCGTCTGGTCCACCGCCTGGACCGCGACACCTCGGGCGTTCTCTTGCTGGGCAAGGGACCCGAGGCGGCCAAGCGGCTGGCGGGGGCCTTCGCCCGGCGTCAGGCCAAGAAGACCTACTGGGCCATCGTCATCGGCAATCCCAAGCCGGTCGCGGGTCAGATCGATATGCCGCTGAAGAAGACCGGCATCGCCGACTTCGAGATGATGCGCCCGGCCGACCGCAAGGACCCGCGCGCCGAACCGGCCGAAACCGCCTACGCCACGATTTCCCGCGCCGCCCATCGCGCCGCCTGGATGGCCCTGCGTCCCTTCACCGGCCGCACGCATCAACTGCGCGCCCACATGGCCGGCATCGGCCATCCGATCTTGGGCGATCCCAAATACGGCGACGACGCCTCGCGCGAACTGTCCGGGCCGCTGAAGCTGCAACTGCACGCCCGCCGCATCGAGCTGGACCACCCCGCGGGCGGCAAGCTGATCGTCGAGGCCCCGCTCAGTCCCGAGATGAAGGCCGGCTTCAATCATTTCGGCTTCGACCCCCGCGACGGCGACGAGAGCGACCCGTTCGAGGGCGTCAGGCGGCAGCGTTGAGACCGCTCGCTGTCTTCGACATCGACGGGACGCTGGTCGACAGCCGGGCCTCCATTCATCAGGCGGCGGTCGACGCGGCGCGCGTCCTCGGCCTGGCCGAGCCGTCCTACGACCGGGTGCGCCGCATCGTCGGCCTGTCGCTGCACCAGGCCCTGCATGAACTGGAGCCGCACCTGACGGATGCGGAATTGGCCGACTTCGTCGCCGCCTTTCAGGACAGTTTCCGCCGCCGCTATGACGCCGGTCATCAGGAGCCGCTGTATGCGGGGGTCGAGGACAGTCTGCGCCGCCTCAAGCGCGACGGCTGGCGACTGGCCCTGGCGACGGGTCAGAACCGGCGCGGCGTGGCCCGCAATCTGGCCCGCGCGGGCTGGGCCGACCTGTTCCAGTCCGCCCACTGCGCCGAGGACGGGCCGGGCAAGCCCGATCCGGCCATGCTGCGCGCCGCCATGGCCGCCTGCGACGCCTGTCCGAAAACGACGATCATGGTCGGCGACACCAGCCACGACATCGAAATGGCCGTGGCGGCGGGCGCGGCCCCGCTGGGCGTCGCCTGGGGCTTTCACACCGTCGAGGAGCAGATCGCCGTCGGGGCCTTGCACGTCGTCGTCGATATGGCGGATCTGGACGCCGCCCTCGATCGTTTCGCCGCCGGAGCCTTGGCCGCCTGATGCACATCCCCCCGCTCGATCCCAATGTCGCCGCGCGCAAGGGCTTCCGCGAGTCCGAAGAGCGGCTGAAACGCTTCTGGAAGACGGTCGACGTCGCGCCGGGCGAGGGCGGCTGGGCCGTGCAGCTTGACGGGCGCACACCCAAGACCCCAGCCGACGCGCCGGTGGTCCTGCCGACCGAGGCCGCCGCGCGTCTGGTCGCTGACGAATGGGCCGCCCAGGGCGAATATCTGGACCCGGCGACCATGCCCGCCCAGCGCCTGGCCGCCACCGCCATCGACCGGGTCAGCCAGGCTCGCGAGGCCGTGGCCGACGAGATCGCCGCCTACGCCGGGTCCGACGCCCTATGCTATCCCGCTGACGCGCCCGCACGCCTGGCCGAACGACAGGCCCGCGACTGGACGCCCTGGCTGGACTGGGCCGCGCGCGAGCTGGGCGTCAGCCTGGTCCCGTCTAGCGGCGTCATCCACCGAACCCAGGACCCGGCCGCCGTCGCCAGGGTGCGCGACCTGGCGCTGGGGCTGGACGACTTCGCCCTGACCGGCCTGGCCGCCCTGACGCCCGCCCTGGGTTCGGCCGTGCTGGCCCTGGCGGTGCAGCGCGGCGCCCTGAGCGGCGAGATCGCCTTCGACCTGTCGCGGCTGGACGAGGCGTTCCAGGAAGAGCAATGGGGCGTCGACGCCGAGAATGCGGTGCGAACCGCCGACCGCCGCGCCGAGGCGATGCTGATCGACCGATGGATCAAGGCGCTCTGACTTCCTTCCCCCCTTGCGGCAGAAGGGCTAAAGCCGGTTCAAGGAGACCCCGCCCATGCAAGACATCCTCGAACAGCTCGAAGCCCGTCGCGCCGCCGCGAAACGGGGCGGGGGCGAGGCCCGCATCGCGGCCCAGCACGCCAAGGGCAAGCTGACCGCGCGCGAGCGGATCGAGGTCTTGCTGGACGAAGGCTCGTTCGAAGAGACCGATATGTTCGTGGAGCATCGCAGCCACGAATTCGGCATGGAGACGCAACGCATCCCCGGCGACGGCGTGGTCACCGGCCGGGGCACGATCAACGGTCGGTTGGTCTATGTCTTCTCCAAGGATTTCACGGTCTTCGGCGGCTCTCTTAGCGGCGCGCACGCGGCCAAGATCGTCAAGCTGCAAGGCATGGCCCTGACCAATGGCGCGCCGATCATCGGCCTGTTCGATGCGGGCGGCGCGCGCATTCAGGAAGGCGTGGAATCGCTGGCGGGCTATGCCGACATCTTCTTGCAGAACACCCTGGCCTCGGGCGTCATCCCCCAGATCAGCGTGATCATGGGACCGTGCGCGGGCGGCGACGTCTATTCGCCCGCCATCACCGACTTCATCTTCATGGTGAAGGACACCTCCTACATGTACGTGACCGGCCCCGACGTGGTGAAGACGGTCACCAACGAGGTCGTCAGCCACGAGGACCTGGGCGGCGCGCGGGTTCATGCGGGCAAGTCGGGGGTCGCCGACGGGGCGTTCGAGAACGATCTGGAGGCCCTGGCCGAGGTCCGCCGCCTGATCGGCTTTCTGCCCCTGTCGAACCGCGAAAAGCCGCCGGTGCGCGACAGTTATGACGATCCCGACCGCGACGAGGCCAGCCTGGACACCCTGGTCCCGGCCAATCCGAACCAGCCCTATGACATCAAGGAGCTGATCCTGAAGACGGTGGACGAGGCCGACTTCTTCGAGATCGGCGCCGACTACGCCAAGAACATCGTCTGCGGCTTCGGCCGTCTGGACGGCCAGCCGGTCGGCGTGGTCGCCAACCAGCCCCAGGTGTTGGCCGGGGTTCTGGACATTGATTCCAGCCGCAAGGCCGCCCGTTTCGTGCGCTTCTGCGACGCCTTCCACATCCCCATCGTCACCTTCGTCGACGTGCCCGGCTTCATGCCCGGCACCCGTCAGGAATATGGCGGCCTGATCAAGCACGGGGCCAAGTTGCTGTTCGCCTATGCCGAGGCGACGGTGCCGAAACTGACCGTCATCACGCGCAAGGCCTATGGCGGCGCCTATGACGTGATGAGCTCCAAACACCTGCGCGGCGACGTCAACTACGCCTGGCCCAGCGCGGAAATCGCCGTCATGGGCGCCAAGGGCGCGGTCGAGATCATCTTCCGCAAGGAGGCCGGCGATCCCGAGGCCCTGGCGGCCCGCGAGGCCGAATACAAGGAAAGGTTCGCCAATCCGTTCGTGGCGGCGAAACTGGGCTACATCGACGACGTGATCATGCCGCACGGCACCCGGCGGCGGCTGATCCGGGCGCTACGGACGCTGAAAGGGAAGACCCAGAGCAATCCGTGGAAGAAGCACGATAATATTCCGCTGTGAGGGCGATATGGACGATTTTGTCGTTAACATTTTCCTCGATGAAATCCGCAAACAAGCGCGTTACGCCAACGCTGCTATAGCTGAGTTGGATGAACTGCTTGAAAGCCGTGCTGGCGGTGCCCAGCCAGTATTCAGAGCGTTGGATGAATTCTTGGGAGACGCGGCGAGAATACGCTCCATGATATGGCCAGTTCGCAAGAATGGAGAAGCGCGAGGCAGAATACTGAGAGAAATTCTCAAATTGTCTGACGACAATCCGCTCGCCGACGTGACTCTGCGAAATCACCTCGAGCATTTCGACGAGCGGCTCGACCAGTGGGCAGAAGAGTCCAAAAATCGGATATTTGTAGACAGCAATATTGGCACCCGTCTGAACCTGCCTTTTCAAAAAGGCGAAACTCTCAGACATTACGTTCCAGACGAGCGTGTTTACATATTCCGTGGCGATGAATTTGCCATTGGGATGATCATCGCCGCTTTAGATGACTTGGAGACAAGACTGCGGCATGTGGGCACTTATAAGTCTGCGACCGTGACTGCTTTTCCCGGATCATCTGGATCAGAATCCGGCAATTCGCCCTGACCAACCTCCTCTTCCTCTGCGCCCGTAACCGCCTGCGCTCGCCGACGGCCGAGCGGGTATTCGCCGGCCGGCGGGGCGTGGAGACGGCGTCGGCGGGTCCCCGGGTCAAGCCCGAGGATGACGGGCGCCGGATGCGGAGGAGGGGGTGGACGCCGACCCCATCGCCTGGGCCGACATCATCTTCGTGATGGAGCAGTCGCATCGCGCCAAGCTGAACCGCCGCTTCCGCGACCGGCTGCGCGGCAAGCGCGTCATCCGCCTCGACACGTCATCCCGGGCTTGACCCGGGGACCCGGCGACTCCGTCTTCATGCAGCCCGAGCTGGTCGCCCTGCTGGAGAAGCGGGTCGGTCCGCACCTGTGACCTCTCTCCCATCGGGAAAGGGAGGCGCGTCGGTCATGGGCGTCAGAGGCTCAAACCCCTGATTCCGACCGGCCTTCCCCGGAAATGGGGACGGGAGAATGCGGAATGGACCCGTCCCTCAGCCCAGGTGTTCGCGGACGCGGGCTTCCAGGGCCTCGGCCAGGACGCGGCCGGTGGGGTGGTCGTCGGTCTGGATGCCGTCGCGGACGACGGCGCGGATGGCGTCGACATGGGCGTCCAGGATCATCACCGGGGCGGCCATGCGCTTGGTCGGATCGTCCAGCATCTTGCACAGCGAGGCGGCCATGCGCGTGACCAGCGGATACTGATAGGTGGCCCCCAGACCCTTCAGGTCATGGGCGCGGAAATACAGGGCCTCGGCCGTTTCGGGCGAATAGCCCTTGGCGCGGATGTCGGCCTGGGCCTTGTCCAGCTTGTCGATCTCGTCCTGCAACCACTGGCCGAACTGGGTCGACATGGCCTTCAGGGCCTCCTCGGCGCGGGCGATGGCGCTGGCGTCGATGCCGAAGCTGCCGCCGACCTTGGCCTTCAGCGCGTTCGGGGGACGGATGACCTGGGCGGGATTGCTCACGAGGGGACTCCACAGTTGCGAAGCCCACCCTAGGGGGCGGCCGTTAAGAAGCCGTCACTGCGATCAAGAGGCGAATTGCTCGGCCAGCACGCGTTCCTCGAACGAGCGTCCGGCGTCGAACAGCATGGTCAGGGCCAGGTCGCGACGCTCGAACACCTCGACGCGGGCGATGTGGCGCACCTCATAGCTGTCGGCGGTGGCGCTGACCGGCCGCTTGTCGCCGTCCAGCACGTCGAACCGCACTCGCGCCCTGTGCGACAACAGGGCGCCGCGCCAGCGCCGGGGGCGGAAGGCGCTGATCGGCGTCAGGGCCAGGCTCTGGGAATCCAGCGGAATGATCGGCCCGTGGGCCGACAGATTGTAGGCGGTCGAACCGGCGGGCGTGGCGATCAGGCAACCGTCGCACGACAGCTCCTCCATCCGCACCCTCTCGTCGATGGTGATGCGCAGCTTGGCGCTCTGGCGCGTCTGCCGCAGCAGCGAGACCTCGTTTATGGCCAGGGCCGAATGGTGCTCTCCGGCCTGGGTCTGGGCGTCCATCTGCAAGGGATGGATGCGGGTGGGATCGGCCGCCGCGATGCGGGCGGGCAGGTCGTCCTCGGCGTAGTCGTTCATCAGAAAGCCGACCGAGCCGCGATTCATGCCGAACACCGGCGCGCCCCGGCCCAGCACGCTGTGCAGGGTCTCCAGCATGAAGCCGTCGCCGCCCAGGGCCACGATGACGTCGGCCTCATCGACCGCGACCGCGTCATAGCGTCGGGCCAGGCGTTTCAGCGCGGTCTGCGCCTCGGGGCGTTCGCTGGCGACGAAGGCCAGGCGGGAAGGGGCGGGGGCGGCGTTCACACGGCGAAGGGAGCCGAGCCGGGCCTCGGCGTCAACCGGCCAGACGCAGGTCGAGCTGACGGAACAGGCGAGCGGCCTCCTCCGGCGTCAGGGCCAGGGGCGTCCAGGGACCGTCGATGGTCTCGCCGGGCCAACCGCCCGCCAGCTTGCGCAGGTCGTCCAGCAACGAGACGAAGACCGTGCGGTCGATGCCCACGGCGACGCAGGCCAGATAGAGCGGTTGGGGGCTGTCGGCCATGACGGCGGCCCGCACCTTGTCCAGTGGAAATTCGCCCAGCGCGGCCAGGGCGTGCTCGAACAGGGTGCGGCGGCTTTCGCGCAGGGCGCGGACGGCGAAACCGGCGCGCAACTGACCGGCGGACTTCAGCTTGTCGATCAGGCGCCGTTCCATCTCCAGCGCCTCGGGGTCGGCGGTCTTGTGGATCGGACGAGCGGTCCAGGCGGCTGTGCGGGTCCCCACGGCGGCGTCGACGGCGTGGGCCAGGGCGGCTTCGTCGACGCGGAAACGCTCGCCGATCGATTGGCGCAGGGCCTGGCCGACCCATTGGTAGAGTTGTGACGCCATCTGGTCGTTCAGGCGCGGATGGCGCGTCAGCGGCGCGCGCAGGCCTGCGACGCGACGCGAGCTTTCGACCAGGCGGCGCAGGCCCTCTTCGCTGAGCTGGGCGCTGTGATTGCCGACCAGGGCGGTCATGGCGGCGGGTTCGGCGTGATCGATGACCGCGTCGGCGACGCGGCCGGACAGGTTCGGGCGGCGTGCGACCTCGATGTGATGCTCCAGCGTCGCCTCGACCAAAATGCGCAGCAGGTCTTCGTCCTTCAGCAGGGGGCTGGCGGCGATGACGGGGCGAGCGATCTCGATCTCGTCGAGGGCGAGCATATGGATCAGGGCCGGAGGCGCCCATTCCGCCGTGGCCAGACGATCAGCCAGGACGGCGCGGATCTCGCGCTCGGCCTGTTGAGCCAGGGCCAGGAAGATTTCGCTGAGGATCGGCGACAATTCGACGCCGGGCGGATTGGCGTCGCACAGGGCGGCGACGGCCAGGAGCAGACGCTGACGGTCATCGGCCGAACGGCTTCTCGCCAGACTGATCAGACGCGCGAATTCGCTCTGGGGGGCGTCGGACGATTCAGCGGCCAAGGCCGCGGCGGCGTTCACCAGGCGATCTCCTTAAGGCGTCGCGCGGGAGGGTCGCTTACGGAATAGGTTACGTTCCTGAAAACGCGGTTAACGAGGACTGAACATCACCCAACTTGACGGGACCGCGCGCCCGGCGGAGGCTCGGTCCCGATCACATGGGAGGCCGACATGGCGGATGGCGCAATCGCATCGTTGAAATCCAAGGTGTCCGAGGCCGAATGGCAGGCCCGCGTCGATCTGGCGGCGCTCTATCGCCTGGTCGCCCTGCATGGTTGGGACGACATGATCTTCACCCACATCTCGGCCCGCGTGCCGGGACCCGAGCATCATTTCCTGATCAACCCCTATGGTTGGTATTTCGAGGAGATGACGGCCTCGTGCCTGGTGAAGGTCGATCTGGACGGCGCCATCGTTCAGGAGACGACCAGCTTCATCAATCCGGCGGGCTTCACCATCCACTCGGCCGTCCATGCGTCGCGCGAGGATGCGAAATACGTCATCCACCTGCACACGGTGAACGGCGTCGGCGTGGCGGCCCAGAAGCACGGTCTGTTGCCGATCAGCCAGAACGCCTGCCTGCTTCAGCATCAGGTCGCCTATCACGGCTATGAGGGTCTGGCGCTGAACCACGACGAGCGCGAGCGGCTGGTGGCGGATATGGGTGACAAGACGCTGATGTTGCTGCGGAACCACGGGACGCTGGCGGTCGGAGAGACGGCGGCGGCGGCCTGGGTCGGGATCTTCTTTTTGGAACGGGCCTGCGCCCAGCAGGTGGCGGCCCTGTCGGGCGGCCGAGACAATGTGCTGATCGCGCCGGACGCCGCCCAGGCCGAGACCAAGGAACAGGGCAAGGGCATCGGCTTCGTCTCGTCCCTGGCGTGGCCAGGGGCGCTGAGGATGCTGGACCGCAGGAATCCGGGTTACGACGTTTGAGACCTCTCGCCGTCGCCCTGCTGTTGGCGGCGGCGCCGTCGGCGGCCCAGGCCAGCGCCTGGACCCAGCCCAGGGGCCAAGGCCAGGTCATCATCAAATGGGAGGATATGCGGGCCGAGCGCGGCTTCGACCCGTCGGGTTCTCTCGCGGACCTGCCGGGCGACCGATCCGACCGGACGGTGGGGATGTTCGCCGAATACGGCCTGACGGAGCGGCTGACGGTTCAGTTCAAGGGCGATTGGCAGGACGGGCGGGATGTCTTCGTCGACTATGAGGGGCGCGGGCCGCTGGAACTGGGCCTGACCTGGCAGGCCTATCGCGACGAGAAGACGGCCGTCAGCCTGTATGCGGGGTACGCCGACGCGGGCGAGGGGCGAAACGCGGGCTATGCCGCGCCGGGCGAGGGGCGGGGCGACTGGGAGGTGCGGGCCTCAGTCGGGCGCAATCTTCAGGGCGTCGGCGGGCCATGGGCGCCGGATCGCAGCTTCATCGAACTACAGACGGCGCGGCGGATGCGCACGGATCTGCCCGACGAGACGCGCCTGGATCTGACCTTGGGGGGGCATTTCGGGCGAGACTGGATGGTGCTGAGCCAGGCCTTCGGCGGCATGACCGACGACGACGGCGCGCGCTGGCTGTCGGTCGAGACCTCGGTGGTGCGGCGGTTCGGCGACTGGAGCGTCCAGGCGGGCTGGCGCGAGGCGGTGGCCGGGCGCGAGACGCCGCAGAGCCGGGGGTGGGTGCTGGCGGTGTGGCGCCGGTTCTGAAATTCACCGCCGCAGCGCGACGGAATCCGAAACGGTGCGCGTTGCAGAGACTTTGGTTGCGTCGCTGTTCCGAGACGTTAAGTCGGGCGCGTCGTCGTCTGACAAAACCGGAGCCATTCCCGCGTGATCAAACGTCATTTCTTCATCGTCGGCGCCGCCGTCCTGTTGGGCTTGATGGTGCTGGCCGCCGTGTTGCGGATCGCCCTGGCGGACGATGACAAGGGCGGTTCCGGCGGGCCGGGCGGCGGCCGGGGCGGTCCCGGCGGCGGGCGCGGCCAAGAGGTGGCTGTCGCCACGGTGGCGCCGCGCGAATTCTCGGACACGATTCAGGTGCTGGGCGTGGCGCGGGGGCTGCGTTCGGTCACCATCACCTCCTCGACCACCGAATTGATCACGCGGGTGATGTTCCGCGACGGCCAGGCGGTCGTGGCGGGCCAGCCCCTGGTCCAGCTTCAGGCGCGCGAGGAAGACGCCGACATCATCGAAGCCCGCGCCCGCGTGGCCCAGGCGGAACGCGAACACGAACGCTACAAGGCGCTGGCCGAACGCGGCGTGGCCCCGCGCGTCACGGCCGAGAACGCCGAGACGGCGCTGGAGACGGCGCGCGCCGGCCTGGTCGCCGCCCAGGCGCGTCTGGGCGACCGGGTCATTCGCGCGCCCTTCGCCGGAACCCTGGGTCTGACCACGGTGACGGCGGGAACCCTGATCAATCCCGGCGCGGTGATCACCACGCTGGACGATATGCGGATGATCCGGGTCGACTTCCCCGTGCCGGAACGGTTCCTGGCCCAGTTGCGGCCCGGCACGCCGATCGTGGCGACCTCCGACGCCTTTCCCGGACGGAGTTTCGCGGGACGGATCGCCCTGATCGACAATCGGGTCAATGAACAGACCCGCGCCGCCACCGCGCGGGCCGAATTCCCCAATCCCGGCGCCGCCATGCGGCCGGGGATGCTGATGCGCGTGGCCGTGCGCCAGGGCGCGCGGACGGCGGCGGCGGCGCCCGAGGCGGCGGTGCAGTACGAGGGCCAACGCGCCTTCGTCTTCCGCATCGCGCGCGGCGAGCGCGGTTCGACCGCCCAGCGGATCGAGATCGAACCCGGCGCGGTCGAGAACGGCTTCGTCGAGATCCTGTCCGGCGTCGAACCTGGCGAGCGTATCGTCGGTTCGGGCCTGAACCGCATCCAGCCCGGCGCGCCCGTGCGCCCCGCGGGCCAGGGCGCCGCCCAGCGGAAGTCGGCGCAATGATGCTGTCCGATCTGTCGGTTCGGCGCCCCGTCTTCGCGGCGGTGGCGGCCATCGTGCTGTGCGTCGTCGGCGCGGCGGCCTTCTTCTTCCTGCCGGTGCGCGAACTGCCGGATGTCGATCCGCCGATCGTCTCGGTCAACACCAGCTACGCCGGGGCCTCGGCCGAGGTGATCGAAAGCCGGATCACCGAACCGATCGAGCAGCAGATCGCCGGGCTGCAAGGGGTCGAGCGGATCAATTCGACCAGCCGCGACGGCCGCTCGAACATCAATATCGAGTTCAGCCTGGACCGGAACATCGACGACGCCGCCAACGACGTGCGCGACCGGATCAGCCGTGTGGCGGGCCGTCTGCCCGACCAGGCCGATCCGCCCCAGGTGGCCAAGGCCGATTCCGACAGCCAGCCCATCATCATTCTGTTCCTGCGCTCCAGCAGCATGAACCGGCTGCAACTGACCGACTACGCCGACCGCTATCTGATCGACCGGCTGTCGACGGTGGACGGCGTGGCCCAGGTGCAGATCTATGGCGAGCAGCGCTACGCCATGCGCATCTGGCTGGATCCTGCGGCCATGGCGGCGCGGGGGCTGACGGTGCAGGACGTGGAGAGCGCCCTGACCAGCCAGAACGTCGAACTGCCGGCCGGTGCGCTGGAGTCGACGGACAAGGACTACACCGTCCGGGTGGCCCGCAACTACGCCACGCCCGCCCAGTTCGCGGCGCTGCCGATCGGGACGCGCGGGTCGGCGGCGACGACGACGGGCACAGGCGCCGCCGCCCTGATCCCCGGCGCGCCGACCTATGTGACGCGCCTGGGCGACATCGCCCGCGTCGAGGAGGCCCCGGCCGAGGCGCGGCGCCTGTTCCGCGGCAACGGCCTGGATCAGATCGGCCTGGCCGTCACCCGCCAGGCCCAATCGAACGACCTGGCCATCTCGAAGGGCGTCACCGACCTGCTGGAAGAGATCCGACCGACCCTGCCCGAGGGCGTCGAACTGGTCGTCGGCTCGGACAATTCGGTCTTCACCAAACACGCGATCGAAGAGGTGTGGATCACCATCGGCATCTCCATGCTGCTGGTGGCCCTGGTGAATTTCATCTTCCTGGGCAGTTTCCGGGCGGCGCTGATCCCGTCGATCGTGGCCCCGATCTGCCTGTTGGCGACCTTCATGGTCCTGGCGCCGCTGGGCTTTTCATTGAATCTGCTGACCCTTCTGGCCCTGGTGCTGGCGATCGGCCTGGTGGTCGACGACGCCATCGTGGTGACCGAGAACATCCAGCGTCGCCTGGATCACGGCGAGCCGCCGCTGGTCGCCGCCGAACGCGGCGCGCGCCAGGTCTTCTTCGCCGTGGTGGCGACGACCATCGTGCTGCTTTCGGTGTTTGCGCCCTTGCTGTTCCTGCCGGGATACGTCGGGCGCCTGTTCGTTGAGCTGGCGGCGGCCATCGCGGCGGCCGTGGCCTTCTCGGCCTTCCTGGCGCTCAGCCTGTCGCCGATGCTGGCGTCCAAGATCCTGAAACCCGCCCAGGGTTCGGGCTGGCTGGCGCGGCGGGTCGACCGGGCCATGGACGGGCTGAAGAACTCGTACCGCAACTCGCTGGAAGCCCTGATGGGGCGCAAGGCGTCGGTGGTCGGCGTGGTCGCTCTGGTGCTGCTGGTCGGCGCGGGCGCGGCGGGCATCTTCCTGACCCTGCCTGACGAGCTGGTGCCGCCCGAGGACCGCGGTCGCGTCACGGTGCGGGTCCAGGGACCCGAGGGCGCGGGCTTCGACTACACCCGCAAGATCATGCTGGGGTTGGAGCCGATCCTGGCCGAGTATCGTCAGGGCGGCGAGGTCGATTCCTATCTGGTCTCGGCGCCGGGCTTCGGCGGCGGCAGTTTCAACTCGGGCAACGCCGTCCTGACGCTGAAGGACTGGTCCGAACGCACCCGCTCGGCCGACGAGATCTCGCAAGAACTGAACGGCAAGCTGCGCGGCCAGACCGACGCTCAGGTCAACGCCAGCGTGCCGGGCGCCTTCCAGCGCGGCGGCGGCAACTCCAACTCGATCGAGATGATCGCCACCGGCTCGGACTACGAACAACTGTTCCAGTGGCTTCAGCCCATATTGGCGGCGGCGAAGGAGTACCCCGGCTTCTCGCGCCCGCGTCTGAACTATGAGCCGAATGCGCCGCGCCTGCTGGTCGATGTCGATCCGCAAAAGGCGGCGGGGCTGGGCGTGTCGTCGCAACAGGTGGGCCGCACGTTGGAGACCATGTTCGGCTCGCGTCGGGCCACGACCTATATTCGCGGCGGCCAGGAATACGACGTCATCTTGCAGACGGATCGCGACGAGCGTCGCAACGTCAGCGACCTGGAAGCTCTGTACGTCGCCACGGGCGGCGGGCAGTTGGTGCCGTTGTCGGCGGTGGTGACGACCCAGACCACGGGCGACACGCCCGATCGACGGCGGCTGGACCGACAGCGCGCGATCACCCTAAGCGCCGATTTGAACCCCGGCACGACCCTGGCCGACGCCGTCGCCTTCCTGAACGATCAGGTGGCCAAACAGCCGGGCGGCGTCGGCGCCATCCGCTGGGGCGGCGCGGCGCGCGATCAGCAGGAAGCGGGCGGCGCCGTGGCCGCGGCGTTCGGTCTGGCGCTGTTGCTGGTCTTCCTGGTTCTGGCGGCCCAGTTCGAGAGCTGGATCACCCCGGCGGTGATCATGCTGACCGTCCCCCTGGCGGCGGCGGGGGGGCTGTTCGGCCTGCTGATGGCCGGGTCCAGCCTGAACATCTATTCGCAGATCGGTCTGATCATCCTGATCGGGGTGGCGGCCAAGAACGGCATCCTGATCGTCGAGTTCGCCAACCAGTTGCGCGACCAGGGTCGGTCGATCCGAGAGGCGATCATCGAGTCGTCCTCGCTGCGCCTGCGCCCGATCATCATGACCTCGATCGCCACCGCCTTCGGCGCCTTGCCGCTGGTGCTGTGGCAAGGGGCCGGGGCGGGCAGCCGCCAGACCATCGGCGTGGTCATCTTCGCCGGGGCCGTCTTCGCCACCATGCTGACCCTGTTCGTGGTGCCGGTGATCTATGGCGTACTGGCGCGCTTCACCCGTTCGCCGGAATACACCGCGCGCAAGATCGAGGAATGGGAGGCTCAGGAGGCCACGGCCAACGGCGCCGCGTCGGCCGCGGCCGAATAGGCGCCTCAGGATAGGCGCCTCAGGCCGCTGGCGGCGCGGTGTTCAGTTGCAGCCAGGCGATCAGGTCGCGGCGGTCGTCGGCGTCGGGCAGACCGGCGAAGCTCATCTTGTTGCCGGGCAGGAAGGTGCGCGGGTTTTCCAGCCAGTGGTCGATGCGTTCGCCATCCCAGACGATGTCCGCCTCTTGCACGGCCTTGGAATAGTTGTAGCCCGGATGGGTCCCCGCCTTGCGCCCGAAGACGCCCCACAGGTTCGGACCCGTCATGTTCGGCCCGTCGGGCGTGATGGTGTGGCAGGAACGACAACGGGCGAAGGCGCGGCGGCCGTTCTCCAGGTCGGCGGCGTTGTAGGGCGCGGGCAGGGCGGCCAGCGCCGCCTGCATCTGGGCGTCGGTGGGGGCAGGCGCTGAGGGCGCGGCGGGCGCGGCGGGCGTCGTCGCTGTGTCCGAGGTCGGGGGCGGCGATCCCTGGCCGCAGGCGGCGAGGGCCAGGATCGAAGTGGTCAACGAGGCGGTCAGAACCAGGCGGCGGATCATGTTTCCCTCCGAAATCGCGCCTCCTGATAGCCTAATCCGTCGGCGCGGCAATGCGTCCTTAGCGCGCGCTGGACGCGGGTGATCCGCTCCTGATAATCACTGTCAACTTAACGGCGCGGACGCGCGCCGACGGTTCGAGAGTTCCATGTCCGACGAAATCCCCCTCAGCCAGGCCCAGCGCGGCGACCGCGGCGTCATCGTCCAGGTCGGCGGCCGTTGCCACCATCACGAGCATGAGACCGAGCTGGAGCGGCGACTGTTGGAGCTGGGCTTCGTCGAAGGGGCGAGGGTCGAACTGCTGCACGAGGGCCTGTTCGGACGCGATCCGATCGCCATGAGGGTCGACGATATGCGCGTGGCCTTGCGTCGGCACGAGGCGGCCAATCTGATCCTGAGGCGGGAGGCGCGCTGATGGACGCCTCCGTTCGTCCAAACACCGAAACGCGCCGCGTCGCCCTGGTCGGCAATCCCAACAGCGGCAAGACCGCCCTGTTCAACGCCCTGACCGGCGCCCATCAGAAGGTCGCCAACTACGCCGGGGTCACGGTCGAGCGAAAGGAGGGCGTGATCCGCTCTCCGTCGGGGCGCGTTCTGTCGGTGCTCGATCTGCCCGGCACCTACTCCCTGCGCGCGCGCAGCCCGGATGAGGAGGTGACCCGCGACGCCGTCCTGGGCCGGTTGGCGGGCGAGACCGCGCCGGACGCCGTGATTCTGGTGGCCGACGCGACCAATCTGCGGCTGGTGCTGCGCCTAGCGTTGGAGCTGAAGGCCGTGGGTCGGCCGATGGTCCTAGCCCTGAATATGTACGACATCGCCCAGCGCCAGGGTCTGCGCATCGACCTGGAGCGGCTGTCGGCCGAGCTGGGCGTGCGCATCGTGCCGACGGTGGCGACGCGCAAGCGCGGGATCGAGGATCTGATCGCCGCCGTGGAAGACCTGGCCGTTTCAGGAGCAGCAACGGACGAGGGAAGCTGGCACGCGCCCGACGCGGCCGAGATCCGCGCCGCCCACCACCAGGCCGAACGCATCATGAAGGCGTGCGTCAAGCCGCCGGAACGGCCCGACACCCTGACCGGCCGGATCGATTCCGTGCTGCTGCATCCGGTCGGCGGCCTCTTGATCCTGCTGGCCCTGCTGTTCGTCATGTTCCAGGCGGTCTTCACCTGGGCCACGCCGCTGATGGACGGCATCGAAGCGGCCCTGGGCGCCCTGGGCGCATGGGTGGCCGCGGCCCTGCCTGACGGCCTGTTGCAAAGCCTGATCGTCGACGGCCTGATCGCGGGCGTGGGCAGCGTGCTGGTCTTCCTGCCGCAGATCCTGATCCTGTTCGCCTTCATCATCCTGCTGGAGGATTTCGGCTACATGGCCAGGGCCGCTTTCCTGATGGACCGGATCATGGGCGGGGCGGGTCTGCATGGGCGTGCCTTTATTCCCCTGTTGTCCAGTTTCGCCTGCGCCATCCCCGGCGTCATGGCGGCGCGGGTGATCGATTCCAAGCGCGACCGCCTGACCACCATCATGGTCGCGCCCCTGATGACCTGTTCGGCGCGCATTCCCGTCTACACCCTGATCATCGCCGCCTTCATTCCCAACACGACGGTGTGGGGCTTCGCCAATCTGCAAGGGCTGGTGATGTTCGGCCTGTACGCGGCGGGCATCGTCAGCGCCCTGGTCGTGTCCTTCGTCATCCGCCGCATCTTCTGGCGAGGCGCGGTCGAGCCGTTCATGATGGAGTTGCCGGCCTATAAGGCGCCGCATCTGAAGAGCGTGCTGTTCAACCTGTGGATACGGGCGCGGATCTTCCTGGAGCGGGCGGGGCGGATCATCCTGCCGCTGATGGTCATCGTCTGGGCGATGTCGACCTTCCCCTATCCGCCGGAAGGGGCGACGGGACCGGCCATCGACTATTCGTTCGCCGGAATACTGGGCCATGCGCTGGAGCCGATCTTCGCGCCCATCGGCTTCAACTGGCAGATGGTCATCGCCCTGATCCCCGGCATGGCCGCCCGCGAGGTGGCCGTGGCTGCCCTGGGCTCGGTCTATGCGATCGCCGACGCCGAAGGCTCGGGCGTGGGCGCCCTGGCCACGACCCTGGCCGGTCAATGGTCGCTGGCCACGGCCCTGGCCTTCCTGGCCTGGTACGTCTTCGCCCCCCAGTGCGTGGCGACCCTGGGCGTGGTGCGGCGCGAGACCAATTCGCTGAAATGGACGTGGATCATGATCGTTTATATGTTCAGCTTGGCCTACTTGGCGGCCTTCATCACCTATCGGGTGGCCGTGGCCCTGGGCGGAGGATAATCAGAGGCGCCTGGTCGAAGCCTGCATGATCCTGAACCTCTTCATCCTGGGGCTGCTGGGCCTGATCGTCGGCAGTTTCCTGGCGGCCGTCAGCGTGCGGCTGCCGGCCGAGGAGGACGTGGTCCTCAAACGCTCGCATTGCCGAAGCTGCAAGGCGACCTTGAAGCCCTGGCATCTGGTTCCGGTGGTCAGTTGGCTGGCGCTGCGGGGGCGGTGCGGCCTGTGCCGGGCGGCGATCTCGCCGCGCTATCCGCTGATCGAACTGGCGGCGGGCGCGATCGGCGTCTGGGCGGCGGCGAACGGCGGCGGATGGGTGATGATGGCGGCGACGGCCCTGCTGGGTTGGCAACTGCTGCTGATCGCCCTGATCGACGCCGAGCATTTCTGGCTGCCGGACGAACTGACCTTTCCATTGATCGCCACGGGGATCGGGGCGGCGGCCTTGATCCAGCGGGGTTGGCCGATCGACGCCCTGATCGGGGCGGTCGCCGGTTTCGCCATCCTGTGGGGGATCGCCTGGGTCTATCGGGCGTGGAGGAAGCGCGACGGTCTGGGCGGGGGCGATCCCTTCCTGTTCGCGGGGGCGGGGGCCTGGGTCGGTTGGATGGGCCTGCCCAGCGTGCTGCTGTGGGCCTGTGTCGCGGGCTTCAGCCTGGTGGCGGCGCGACTGATCGTGCGGCGCAAGGTGAGGGGCGATGATCGGTTGCCGTTCGGGTCGCTGCTGGCCGTCGGGATCTGGCTGGTCTGGCTGTTCGGTCCGCTGGGCGCCGCATGATTGCGGCTCGAAATCCGAGCCGAGTTGGACGTCGTCCAACTCGACCGATCTCGGTTTAACGCCCCGTAGTCAGCCGCACGACCATATGCGCGGTGGTGTCCAGGATCGCCTCGGCCGTGTCGGCGCGCAGCAGCAGGTCGAAACCGTCGGCCATGGACTCGACCATGTTCGCCACCTGATAGGAGGCCAGGCGCGGGTCCAGGCCCTCGGGCTGGCGGCCGCCGACGCGCGCCTCGGCGATGCGGCGCTCCAGCGCCAGGTGCAGACGGCGCAGGCGGCGGATGCGGCTGTCGGCGAAGGCGGCGTGCCCCTGGTCCGCCAACATATGTTCGATGCGCAGGGCATGGCCGTGCGTGCGCCACATGGCCAGGGCGTCATCGATATAAGCGCGAGCGGCGACGAGGGCGCGCTCGCCCGCCAGATCCCCCTGGAAATGGCGGGCCAGGGCGTTGCAGTCCTTGGTCGCGGCTTCGCACAACGCCAGAACGACATCCTCTACGGCGCTGAAGTAGGTATAGAAACTGGCTGGAGACACGCCCGCTGTCAGGGCTACGTCGACGGTGCGGACGGCGCCGAAATGGCGTTCCCGCAACAAGGCCGAACAGGCGTTCATCAGGGCCATGCGGGTGCGGCCGCCGCGCGCGCCCATCCGGTGACCCAGCTTGTTGATCGTGGTCGTCGGCATGAGACCCGCCGGAGAAGGCCAGAGGGGGATGGTGCCGGTTGCAGGAATCGAACCCGCGACATCCAGTTTACAAAACTGGCGCTCTACCAACTGAGCTAAACCGGCCCGATCCGGGCGGCTCTTATGCGGGCGACGGCGGCGCCATGCAAGACGCCGCCGCCGCGACAGGTTCACATCGATCCGGTCAGGCCTTGGGCTTCAGTTTCAGTCCCCCGACGATGGCGCCGCCGACGACATAGACGGCCAGCAGGTGTGACACGTCGATCCACAACAGGCCCATCGGCGTGGTCATGTAGATGTAGCCGTAAGCCAGGGTCATCAGCGAGAAGAAGACGCAGGCCATCAGGCCGATGCGCGCGCCGTTCAACCAGCCCTGACCCAGTCTTCCGGTCAGCCAGCTCAGGCCGACCATGACGATGAAGGTCTGGAGCAGACCCAGAGCCATCGCCGTCGTCGATCCGCCAGCCTCGGGCGCGACCCCCGACAGCGTCACCCACTGGGCCTCAAAAAGTACGCCGTACCAGAGAAAGCCGATGAAGAAGGCGATGATCGTCGCCACGACAATGCCGAGCCAGTTTAACTTCATGGTCATGAGACGCCCCCTCCCGATGGGCGAAGCGGGAAGCTACGCCCGTGAATGACGCGGTCAAGGAACGACGTTCACTCCAGCGCGGCGGCGATGCGGTCGGCCAGGGCGCGCAGGGTTTCCGCATCGGCCATGGGGGCGTGGCCGTGGCCCTTCATCGGCCGATCCGCCCAACGCGGCACGATATGGAAATGCAGGTGAAAGACGGTCTGGCCCCCGGCGTCGCCGTTGAACTGCATCAGGCTGACGCCGTCGGGTTTCAGCGCCTTCTCTACGGCGCGGGCGGTGAGCTGGACGGCGGCGGTCAGGCGGGTCAGGGCGTCGAGTTCGATCTCCAGGATGTTGCGGGCCGTCGAGGTTTTCGAGATCACCAGCACATGGCCTTCCGACTGGGGAAAGACGTCCATGAAGGCCAGGACGTGGTCATCCTCCCACACCGTCACGCTGGGGATCTCGCCGCGCAGGATCTTGGCGAAGACATTGTCGGGATCATAGGCGCCGTGCAGGCTCATGTGAGGCTCCGAGGGGTTGGGCGCGGCAGGGTGCGGCCAATATTTCTCGAGTCTGTACCAGTACAGATCGACGCTCAAGCGGCCTGACCTGACAGGGATCGAACCCGTGTTTGGGGGCGCCGATCCGTTTGGTGTGCGAACCATCCGGTTGATTTCTAAGGGTGATGCGTGGGGCGTGGTGCGTCCATGGTCCAATTCTAGACCCGGCGCGAACCCAGGCGCGTCGGCTATGGCAGGGTCGGCAGGGGTAGCGTGCGATAGCGTCCTAGGGTGCGACCTCCTGAAACTCGTCACCCTCGGGCTTGTCCCGAGGGGCCATGGGGGCCGCAGGCTGGACGGGGGGCTGTTCCGATCATTGGCGAGGACCATCCGCGTTCGAGGACGACGCCGGGATAGGCCCTCGAGACAGGCCCGAGGGTGACGGAGCCTTGAAGGTCTAGACCCGATTTGGGTTCACGCCCTGACCGACCAGGGCCAGCCACTGATCCTCGGTCAGCACCTTCACCCCATGTTTTTGGGCGGCGGCCAACCGGGCGCCCGCCCCAGGACCGGCGACCACATAGTCGGTCGTCTTAGACACCGACCCGGATACCTCGCCGCCCAGGCTTTCGATGCGCGACCTGGCCTCACTACGGGTGAAACGTTCCAAGGCGCCGGTGAACACGAAGCTAAGCCCCGCGAGAGAAGCGGCGGAGCGATCCGATAGGACGACGTCAGGCCGGGGCGGCGTCGGTCGTGGCCGGAACGCCTTAGGCTTGGGCGCCGAGCAGGGCCGGTAGCTGTCGGCGCTCAGTCGGCCCATGGCGACGTCGGTCAGGGCGCACAGACTGTCGAAACAGGAGGCGCCGACGACCTTCATGGCCTCCAGCGCCAGGGTGGCGCAGGCATAGGCGTCTTCACCGGCGTCATGATGTTTGAAGGCGACGCCCAGATGGGCGCAGACCGCGTTCAACTTGTGCGAGGCCAGATCCGGCCAGCTTCGCTGGGCCAGCTTCACCGTGCAGAGGTAGTCGAACTCGGGATAGGCCAGGCCGTAAAGGTCGCAGGTGTTGCGGATGACGCTGATGTCGAAGGAGGCGTTGTGCGCCAGGACCGTGCGTCCATGCAGCCGGGGCGCCAGCCGGGCCAGAACGGCGGGGAAGTCGTCGGCGTCGCGCACCTGATCCGGGCCGATGCCGTGAAAGGCGATGTTGAAGGGGGCGAACCGCATTCCGGGCGGGCGGATGTAATGGTGCTCGACCGTTTCGATGGCGCCGTCGGCGATCCAGGCCAGGCCGATCGAACAGGGGCTGGCCCGCTGTTCGGTCGCCGTTTCGAAATCGATCGCGACTGCTCGCATATGCACCCTCTATGGTTGCGCGATCAGAGCCAGCCACTGATCCTCGGTCAACACCTCCACCCCGTGTTTCTGGGCGTCGGCCAGTTTCGACCCGGCGCCGGGACCGGCGACCAGATAGTCGGTCTTCTTGGACACCGAGCCAGAGACCTTGGCCCCCAGGCTTTCGGCCCGCGCCTTGGCCTCGTCGCGGGTGAACCGCTCAAGCGAGCCGGTGAAGACCACCGTCTTTCCGGCCACGGCGCCTTCGGTGCGCGGACGTTCGACCTCCTGGATCTCCAGTTCGGACGCCAGGTCGGACACGGTCGCGCGGTTCCGCGGTTCATGGAAGAAGTCGATCAGGGCCAGGGCCGCGACCTCGCCCACGCCCTTGACGCCGGACAGGTCCAGGAAGGCCTCGCCGGGCGCCTGATCCGCCGCCGCCCGCGCCGTTTCGGCGAAGGCGCTCCAGGACCCGAAATGATCGGCCAGGACCTTTCGCACCTTGGTCGGCAGCTTGCCGACGGCCCGGCCGATCTTCTCGGCCAGGGGGGCTTCGGGCCAGGGGTCCTGAAGCTGGCCGGCCGCGCCGAAAGCGACGATCAGCGACTGATTGACCGGGCCGACCCCCTCGATCCGCGCCAGGGCGTCCCAGTCGGCGCCGGGCCGATGCTCGCCCGCCGCGTCCACCACCGCCTCCAGCTCGATCCAGGTGCGATAGGCGCGGGCCAGGACGATGGAGGTCTGTTCGCCGATGTCGCGCACGCCCAGACCGAAGAGGAAACGGTCCAGGGTGATCCGGCGCCGAGCCTCGATACTGGCCAGCAGCGCATCGACCTCCTTGAAGGTGCGTTTGTCGTCGGCGATGGATTTGGCGACCTTGGTCCCGGTCAGAAGCTCGCGCTGGCGCGCCTGCTCCTTGCGCTGTTCCAGAACCACGGCGCGCAGGCCGGGTTCGTCCAGATGCAGGCGGAAGATGTCGCCGGGCCGCGAGACCAGGCCGCCGTCCAGCAGCATCTCGATCAGCCGCTCGCCCAACCCTTCGATGTCGAAGGCGCGCCGCGACACGAAATGCTTGAGCCGCTCCAGCCTCTGGGCGGCGCAGGTCAGGCCGCCGGTGCAGCGACGCCGCACCTCGCCGCCCTCGCGCACGGCCTCGGAACCGCACACCGGGCAGTGGGTCGGAAAGACATAGGGGCGGGCGTCGGCGGGGCGCTTGTCCAACACCACGCCCAGAATCTGGGGGATCACGTCGCCGGCGCGTTGCAGGATGACGGTGTCGCCGATGCGCACGTCCTTGCGGGCGATCTCGTCTTCGTTGTGCAGGGTGGCGTTGCGCACCACCACGCCGCCGACCGTGACGGGATGCAGGCGGGCGACGGGGGTCAGCGAGCCGGTGCGGCCGACCTGGATGTCGATGTCCTCCAGCAGGGTCTGGGCCTGCTGGGCCGGGAATTTGTGGGCGATGGCCCAGCGCGGGCTGCGGGCGACGAAGCCCAGGCGGTCCTGCCAGTCCCGCCGGTCGACCTTATAGACCACGCCGTCGATATCGTAGTTCAGCGTCGCCCGTCGGGCCTGGAGGTCCTGATAGGCTCGGATCAACTGGTCGGCGGGGTCCTGACCCTGGCCCGACGCGCGCCACACGTCGGGGGTCTGAAAGCCCCAGGCGCGCAACCACTCCAGCCCCTCCCATTCGCTGTCGGCGAACGCCGCCGACACCTCGCCCCAGGCATAGGCGAAGAAGCCCAAGGGGCGGCCCGCCGTGATGGTCGAATCCTTCTGGCGCAGAGAGCCGGCGGCGAAATTTCGCGGGTTGGCGTAGGTGCGGCGGCCGTGCGCCTCGGCCTCGGCGTTGAAGGCGTCGAAGGCGTCGTTGGGCGCGTAGACCTCGCCCCGCACCTCGATCACCTCGGGCCAGCCCGCGCCGGACAGGCGCTGGGGGATGTCGGCGATGGTCTTCAGATTGGCGGTCACGTCCTCGCCGGTCCGGCCGTCGCCGCGCGTGGCGCCGCGAACCAGAACCCCGTTCTCATAGCGCAGGCTGGCGGACAGGCCGTCGATCTTCGGCTCGGCGACGAAGGCCAGGGGTTGCTGCTCGTCCAGGCGCAGGAAGCGGCGGATGCGGGCGACGAAGTCGACGATGTCCTGGTCGGTGAAGGCGTTGTCCAGACTGAGCATCGGCACGCCGTGGCGCACGGGCGCGAACTGGCTGGACGCCTCGGCGCCGACCTTCAGACTGGGGCTGTCGGGGCGGATCAGGTCGGGGAAGCGCGCCTCGACGGCCGCATTGCGCAGCTTCAGGGCGTCATAGTCGGCGTCCGAAATCTCGGGCGCGTCGTTCTGGTGATACAGCAGGTCGTGCCGGGCCAGTTCGGCGGCCAGACGCGCCAGTTCCTGGCGGGCCTGGTCTTCGGTCAACTGGTCGACAGGCGTCTGGGGCATGAGAATCGCGAACGGCGGGGGGCGGGCCTTGTTTCTAGCCTCGCCATGACGAGACGTTAAGCTGACGTCGACGCGCGCGACCGCTAGGGTCCGCGCCGCATCTCATCCTGGAGCCTTCATGCGCCCGACCGCCGTCCGTTTCGCCCTGGTCTCGATGACCGCCCTGGCCCTGGCCGCCTGCATGAGCACGGCGCCGGTCGCGACGTCGGCCGCGCCCGAGGCGCCCAAGCCGGACCGCTACGCCCAATTGATGGACGACCTGCGGATTCTGTCGGCCGACGACATGGCGGGCCGCGGCGTCGGCACGCCGGGCGGCGAGATGGCGCGCAACTATCTGGTCGGCCGACTGGAGGCCCTGGGCGTCGCCGCCCCGGCCATGGGGCGGTTGCAACCGTTTGAATCGACCATGACCCGCCGCGACGGGACCAGCGTCACCTACAACGGCGTCAATGTGCTGGGCCTGATCCCCGGCGCGCGCGTGACCGACCGCTACATCGTCCTGACCGCCCACTACGATCACGAGGGGATCAAGAACGGCGAGATCTACAACGGGGCCGACGACAACGCCTCGGGCGTGGCCACCATGCTGGAGATCGCCGCCCGGCTGAAGGCCGCCCCGCCCGAACACAGCGTGCTGATCGTGGCCGTGGACGGCGAGGAGAGGGGGCTGCTGGGCGCGCGCCATTTCGTCGAGGCGCCGCCGTTCCCCCTGTCGGCCATCGCCCTGAACATCAACTACGACATGACCGCACGCGCCGAGACGGACGGCAAGCTGTGGGTCACGGGCACCTATCAGCACCCGAATCTGCGCCCGATCCTGGAGCCGATTTCGGCGAATGGCGCGGTGGCCCTGGCCTTCGGCAAGGACACGCCCGAGGACAAGGGCGAGGACAACTGGGTCATGGCCTCCGACCACGGCGCCTTCCACCGCGCGGGCGTGCCGTTCCTGTATTTCGGTGTGAACTATCACCCGGACTACCACCGCCCGACCGACGATTTCGACAAGATCACCCCGTCGGTCTTCGTCAGCGCGACGGAACTGGCCTGGGCCAGCTTCCAGGCGCTGGACCGGTCGCTGGACCGCTAACGCGACAAGCTCGCAAAGATAGAACTTGAAAGCGCGGCCGTTACGCCGTTTCGTCCGGCGAAACGGAGCGTAACGCCATGTCTGTCATTTCGCCGTCCGCCTTCGACCTGCAAGCCGTACAAAAGTTGCGAAAGGTCGCGGTCCTGGTGGTCGGGATGCTGTTGATCGGGGCGACGTTCTTCACCCAGTCGCGGGACGGCGTCGACGGGCATTGGCACGAAGCGGTGGAGTGGGCGGGGCTGGCGGCCATCGCCGTGGCGATCGTCGGGCGGGCCTGGTGTTCGCTGTATATCGGGGGACGCAAGAAGACCGAGATCGTCGATCGCGGACCCTATTCGCTGAGCCGCAACCCGCTCTACATCTTCAGCTTCTTCGGCGCCTTCGGCATCGGCGCCCAGACCGGGCAACTGACCATCGCCGTACTGTTCGTGGTCGTCGCCTGGCTGATCTTCCGCGCCACCGTGCGCAAGGAGGAGACCTGGCTGATGGGTCGGTTCGGCGATGTCTACGCCGCCTATACCGCACGCACGCCGCGGTTCTGGCCGCGGTTCAGCGCCTGGCGCGACGAGGACGAACTGACGATCCGGCCCGCCTTCTTCCTGTTGACGCTGCGTGACGGCCTGGCCTTTCTGATCGCCATTCCCCTGTTCGAGATGGTCGATCTGGCGCAGGCGGAAGGCTGGCTTCGCGTTCTAGCCCGCCTGCCGTGAGGTTCTGATGCGGAAAATTATTCTGGCTTCGGCCGCCGTTCTGGCCCTAACGGCCTGCCAACCGCCCGCGCCGCGCGAAGGCGAAGGCGCCGAAGACGCCAGGCCAACCGCCGACTTCCGCCACGCCATGACCGCCGACCAGTCGGGCTACTATTTGCCGACGGCCGAGGTCCGCATCGACGGCTGGACCTTCGATCACCTGTTCATGGGCCAGGCGACCGACTTCCAGGCGTGGGAGCAGGGGCGGCGCAGCGGGGTCTTCGCCCCCCTGATGATCGAGTTCGAAGACCGCGACAGCCCCATGGTCCAGACCGAGCTGGGCCAGAGCCGCAGCGGCCGCGATCGCATCCTGCCGACCCGCTATCAGGTGACGGACGCGCGTGTGGAGTTCGAGGGCCGGTCTGAGACGCTGGGACCGGTGCGGTTCGAAGGCGTTCTGGACGCCGGGCGGTTGGCGGAATCGAAACGCAATCTGGGCGACGAAACGCCCGTGTTGACCGGGACGCTGACGGTCGCCGGGCGCGCCAATCCGGTGCGCCTGCGCTGGTGGGCGGGGGATTGAGGCCCCCGCCCGTTCGCATGATCAGGCCACGGTCGCCTTGACGATCTTGCCAGGCGCGCGGGGCGGTTCGCCCTTGGGCAGGGCGTCGATGTGGTCCATGCCCTCGATCACCTCGCCCCAGACCGTGTATTGGCGATCCAGGAAGGTGGCGTCGTCGAAGCAGATGAAGAACTGCGAATTGGCGCTGTTCGGGTCCGAGGTGCGGGCCATGGAGCAGACGCCGCGCACGTGCGGTTCGGCCGAGAATTCCTGCTTCAGGTTCGGCTTCTTGGAGCCGCCCGAGCCGGTGCCGGTCGGATCGCCGCCCTGGGCCATGAAGCCGGGGATGACGCGGTGGAAGACCACGCCGTCATAGAAGCCTTCCTGGGCCAGCTCGCTGATGCGGGCGACGTGGCCGGGCGCCAGGTCGGGACGCAGCTTGATGACCACGTCGCCGGTTCCGGCGCCGGTATCGACGGTGAAGGTAAGGGTGTCGGCCATCGGGCGCTCCTGTGATCGGAATGTGCGCGGGTCATAGCGACTGACGGCGACGACCGCTATGGGAGAGGCATGAGCGAAGACGAAAAGCCGCCCGAACGCCGCCGCATGGTGCGCCCGCCCACGGGCGGCACGGCCGCCGGGCGCGGCATGGGCCAGAAGATCAAGACCGCCGACAAGAAGTCGATGTCCAGCCAGCAGTGGATCAAGCGCCAACTGGCCGATCCCTGGTCAGACCGCGCGCGCGCCGAAGGTTGGCGCAGCCGGGCGGCCTTCAAGCTGATGGAGATCGACGACAAATATCGCCTGATCCGGCCCGGCTCGCGGGTCATCGACCTGGGCGCCGCGCCCGGCGGCTGGGTGCAGGTGGCGCTGAAGCGGGGGGCTGCGGCGGTGGCGGGGGTCGACCTGCTGCCGATCGAGCACATCGCGGGCGCCGAACTGATCCAGGCCGACTTCACCGAGCCGGGCGTGGACCAGCAACTGATCGACCTGGTCGGCGGCCCGCCGGACCTGGTGCTGTCGGACATGGCGCACAACACCATCGGCCACCGCCAGACGGACCACCTGAAGATCATCGCCCTGATCGAGATCGCCGCCGATTTCGCGATTCGCACCCTGCGGCCCGGCGGCGCCTTCGTGACCAAGAGCTTCCAGGGCGGCGACGCCGACGGCGTGTTGGCCGACCTGCGCGCCCATTTCGAGACGGTGAAGACGGTCAAGCCGCAATCGAGCCGCAAGGGCAGTTCGGAAGTCTATTGGGTCGCGCTGAACAAGCGCGGTTGACTTCCCCCCCGGCGCGGGGGATACGCGGCCCGCAAAACGGAGGCTCCTGATGGAGATACGCGAGGGCCTGACCTTCGACGATGTTTTGCTGGAACCCGGCCCTTCCGAGGTCATGCCCGCCGACGCGGACACCTCGACCCGGCTGACGCGCGACATCAAGTTGAACATCCCGCTGGCCTCGTCGGCCATGGATACGGTGACCGAGGCGCGCCTGGCCATCGCCATGGCGCAGGCGGGGGGACTGGGCGTCCTGCACCGCAATCTGACGGTCGAGCAACAGGCCGATCAGGTCCGCCAGGTGAAACGCTATGAAAGCGGCATGGTGGTGAACCCCGTCACCGTGACGCCGGACACCACCCTGGGCCAGGTGCGAGAGATCGTGGCGGGCAAGAAGATCACCGGCTTCCCGGTGGTCGATCCGGCGTCCGGCAAGCTGTTGGGTATGCTGACCAACCGCGATATGCGGTTCGAGAGCGACCTGAACCGCAAGGCCGCCGAACTGATGACCACCGGTCCTCTGTTCACCGTGCGCGAAGGCGCCGGACGCGAAGAGGCCGTCGCCATCCTGCGCGAACGCAAGATCGAACGGGTCGTGGTGGTGGACGATCAGGATCGCGCCGTCGGTCTGATCACCATGAAGGACATCCAGAAGGCCCAGGCCTTCCCCCACGCCGCCAAGGACGAGCAGGGCCGCCTTCTGGTCGGCGCGGCCTCGACCGTCGGCGACAGCGGCTATGAGCGGTCGATGGCCTTGGCCGAGGCGGGCGTGGACGTGGTGGTGATCGACACCGCCCACGGCCACTCCATCCAGGTCGCCCGCGCCGTCGAGCGGGTCAAGCGCGAGTCCAACCGCTTGCAGGTCGTGGCCGGCAACGTCGCCACCTATGACGCCGCGCGCGCCCTGATCGACGCGGGCGCCGACGCGGTGAAGGTCGGCATCGGCCCGGGCAGCATCTGCACCACCCGCATCGTGGCCGGGGTGGGCGTGCCGCAACTGACCGCCATCATGGAGGCCGTGCGCGCCGCCAAGGGTGCGGGCGTGCCGATCATCGCCGACGGCGGCATCAAATATTCGGGCGACCTGGCCAAGGCCATCGCGGCGGGCGCGTCGTGCGCCATGATGGGTTCGATGTTCGCCGGAACCGACGAAAGCCCCGGCGAGGTCTTCCTGTACCAGGGCCGGTCCTACAAGTCGTATCGCGGCATGGGTTCGGTGGGGGCGATGGGCCAGGGTTCGGCCGACCGCTATTTCCAGAAGGAGGTCGAGACCCAGAAGCTGGTGCCCGAAGGCATCGAGGGTCAGACCCCCTACAAGGGACCGATCTCGCCGGTGATCCACCAACTGGTCGGCGGCTTGCGCGCCGCCATGGGCTATGTCGGGGCCGCCACCATCACGGACTTCCAGGACCGGGCGCGTTTCGTGCGCATCACCGGCGCGGGCCTGCGCGAAAGTCATGTCCACGACGTGATGATCACGCGCGAGGCGCCCAACTATCGTCAGGGCTGACCGGGGAGGGTCGAGACCATGGATATGACGCCCGAATTCATCATGCTGGCCTTCACCCTGGTGCTGGCCCTGGTCCAGATCCTGTTGGCCGCCACCGCGCGGACGGCCGAACTGGGCTTGAAGTGGAATGCGGGCGCGCGCGACGGCCAAACCCCGCCGCCAGGCAAGCTGGCGGGGCGGCTGATGCGGGCGCAGGCCAATCTGTTCGAGACCCTGCCCATCTTCGCCGCCGCCGTGATCATGGCGCGGATCTCGGGCGAGGACAGCCAACTGACCTTCGTCGGGACCCACCTCTATTTCTTCGGGCGGCTGGTCTATCTGCCGCTCTACGCCTTTGGCGTCGCCTATGTGCGGTCTCTGGCCTGGGCGGCGAGCCTGGTCGGACTGATCATGGTCATCGCCGCCCTGTTCGTCTGATCGAGGTTCCGTGACCCCAGCCGCCCGTCTCGCCGCCGCCGCCTCGGTTCTGGACTCCATCGCCCAGGGCCGCCAACCGGCCGAGGCGGTTCTGAAAGCCTGGGGCCAGGCCAACCGCTATGCCGGGTCCAAGGATCGCAAGGCCATCGCCGACCGGGTCTATAAGGTGCTGCGCGCCCGCGCCCGGCTGAGCTGGGCCATGGGCGGGCGCGAGGACGGGCGGGCGCTGGTGATCGGCAGTCTCAGCCTGATCGACGGCTTGACGCTGGACGAGATCGAGACCCTGCACTCGGGCGAGGGCTATGGGCCTCGGCCGCTGTCGAAGCAGGAGCGCTCGCGGCTGACGGCGGCGGGCGAGGGCGAACTGCCGGGTTGGGTCGCGTCGGGCCTGCCAGCCTTCGTGGTCGAGGACTTCAAGACGACCTTCGGCGACCGTTGGGCCGAGGAGGCCCAGGGTCTGATGGCCCCGCGCGCGCCGATCGATCTGCGCGTCAACACCATCAAGGCGGATGTCGAAGGCGTGCGCGCCGAACTGGCCGAGGCCGGGCTTGAGGCGACCCCGACCCCGTGGTCGCCGGTCGGTCTGCGCCTGCCCAGCGAGCCGCCTCCGAACATCCAAGCGACCGACGCCTTCAAGGACGGCCGCATCGAGATTCAGGACGAGGGCAGCCAGATCGTCTGCGCCCTGGCTGGGGCCGCGCCGGGCATGACGGTGGTCGACTACTGCGCCGGGGGCGGGGGCAAGACCCTGGGCCTGGCGCAGGCGATGCGGGGGCAGGGGACGCTGGTCGCCGGGGACGTGGTTCAGAAGCGGCTGGACAATATCCGCCCCCGACTGGCGCGCGCGGGCGTGGACGCCGAGCTGCGGCTGCTGGGTCAGAACGGCGGCGGCATGGAGGATCTGAACGGCCAGGCCGATCTGGTCTTCGTCGATGCGCCGTGCAGCGGCTCGGGCACCTGGCGGCGGCGGCCCGAGGAAGCCTGGCGGCTGACGGCGGATGAGGTCGAGCGGCTGCACGCTCTACAGGTCCGCATCCTGGGTCAGGCGGCCAGGCTGGTGCGGCCGGGCGGGCGGCTGATCTATGTCACCTGTTCGATGCTGAGCCGCGAGAACGAGATCAGCGCCGACGCCTTCGAAACCGCGCACCCGGAATTTCGGCCGGTCGCGCTCGATCATCCCCGGGCCGTCGGCCATCGCCTGCGCCTGTCGCCCGCCTCGACCGACACCGACGGCTTCTTCGCGGCCCTGTACGAGCGCGCGGCATGAGGCTGGAGCGATACGGCGATGTCGTCGTCCTGCCGGTGATGGCGGCGCCGGCCGAATACGGCGCGCATCTGCGTGCACGGATCGACCCCCTGATGACCGGCGTCGGCCCGGTCGAGGCGGCCGTGGCCCTGAGCGCGGCCCTGGCCCGGCTGGAGGCGAAAGGCCAGACGCCGGACCTGATCGTGTCCCTGGGATCGTGCGGATCGCCGACGCTGGAGCACGCGGCGGTCTATCAGGCGTCGTCGGTCAGCTATCGCGACATGGACGCCAGCGCGCTGGGGTTCGAAAAGGGGGTGACGCCCCTGTTGGACCGGCCCGCCATCCTGCCGTTGCCGTGCCCCGTCCCCGGCGTGCCGTGCGCGCGACTGTCGACGGGCGCGAATGTCGTCTCGGGCGCCGCCTACGACGGCATCGACGCCGAGATGGTGGACATGGAGACCTGGGCGCTGTTGCGGGCGGCCCAGACGTTCGGCCTGCCGCTGGCGGCCCTGAGGGGCGTGTCCGACGGCCGGGCCGAGTTGACGGCGCTGAGCGACTGGACCGGAACCCTGCATCAGGTGGACGAGAACCTGGCGACGGCGCTGGACCGACTGGCCGACGGCCTCAGGTCGCGCGGGCTGGCCCTGCTTGAATTCCCGGCCGACGACGGCCAAGACCCCGCCCATTCGCGCCCCTCGGAACCGATCCCATGACCCAACCGTCCGCCCATCAGAAGGTCCTGATCGTCGACTTCGGCAGCCAGGTGACCCAGTTGATCGCCCGGCGCCTGCGCGAGGCGGGGGTTTATTGCGAGATTCATCCGTTCGACAAGGCGGGCGCCGCCCTGGCGGCCATGGCGCCCCAGGCGATCATCCTGTCGGGCGGCCCGGCCTCGACCACCGAGGCGGAAAGCCCGCGCGCCGATCCCGCCCTGTTCGAAGTGGGCGTGCCCATTCTGGGCATCTGTTACGGCGAACAGGCGATCTGCGCCCAGTTGGGCGGCAAGGTCGAGAGCGGCCACCACCGCGAGTTCGGCCGCGCCGAGATCACGGTCCAGAAGGCCAGTCCGCTGTTCGCGGGCCTGGCCGAGGTCGGACAGAGCGAGCCGGTATGGATGAGCCACGGGGATCGCGTCACCGCCATTCCGCCGGGCTTCGAGGTCATCGCCGTCAGCGAGGGCGCGCCCTTCGCCGCCATCGCCGACGAGACGCGCAAGATCTATGGCGTGCAGTTCCACCCCGAGGTCATGCATACGCCGCGCGGGGCGACGATCCTGAAGAATTTCACCCACCGGATCGCCGGTCTGACCGGCGACTGGACCATGGCCGCCTATCGTGACGAGCAGATCGAAAAGATCCGCGCCCAGGTCGGCCAGGGCAAGGTGATCTGCGGCCTGTCGGGCGGCGTCGACAGCTCGGTGGCGGCGGTGCTGATCCACGAGGCCATCGGCGACCAGTTGACCTGCGTCTTCGTGGACACCGGCCTGCTGCGCAAGGATGAGGCGAAACAGGTCACCACCCTGTTCCGAGAACACTACAACATCCCCCTGATCCACGTTGATGCATCAGCGGAATTCCTGGGCGCCCTGGCCGGGGTTTCGGACCCGGAGACCAAGCGCAAGACCATCGGCAAGATCTTCATCGACGTGTTCGACCGCGAGGCGAACAAGATCGAGGGGGCCGAATTCCTGGCCCAGGGGACGCTGTATCCCGACGTGATCGAAAGCGTCTCGGCCTCGGGCGGTCCCTCGGCGGTGATCAAGAGCCATCACAATGTCGGCGGCCTGCCCGACTATATGAAGCTGAAGCTGGTCGAACCCTTGCGCGAGCTGTTCAAGGACGAGGTGCGCGCCTTGGGGCGTGAACTGGGGCTGAGCGACGCCTTCGTCGGCCGCCACCCCTTCCCGGGACCGGGCCTGGCCATTCGCATTCCGGGCGAGATCACGCCCGACGCCGTGGCGACCCTGCAAGACGCCGACGCCATCTATCTGGACGAGATCAGGAAGGCGGGCCTGTACGACCAGATCTGGCAGGCTTTCGCCGTGCTGTTGCCGGTCAAGACGGTCGGCGTCATGGGCGACGCCCGGACCTATGAGAAGGTGCTGGCCCTGCGCGCCGTCACCTCGACCGACGGCATGACGGCGGACTTCTATCAATTTCCCTGGGATGTCCTGGCCCGCACGGCGACGCGGATCATCAACGAGGTCCGGGGCGTCAATCGCGTGGTCTATGACGTGACCTCCAAGCCGCCGGGAACGATCGAGTGGGAATGATTCGGGCCTGACGGTGTTTTGGTGGGAATCCGCCATGCCCATGGACGTCGTCCCGAGCGCGACGATTAGCGTGCCTCCGCCGACCCTGGCCAAGGGCGCCGTCCCTGGCTGATCTGGTCGGCGCAAGGGGGGCGGCGGCCACGTCATGAACGGGTCGTCCGCTTCGTGGGCCATTGATCGGCTAATCGTCGCCGGGTGAGTCTGAGACGGTCGATCTGTGGTTTTCTGTCGCAGATGTGTATTCGGGGTCTCGATGATGAGGGATTGGCGGCTGCGGTGCGTAGTGCACCGGCGCTATCATGTCGAAGCAAAATACTTATACGCCTACGTATTTACACGTAATACTGATTTATTTCTTTGACTCGCAAATGGAAGGCGCGCCTACTCCGAATATGTGGAGGCTGTTGCGCGCCCTTGTCGTCGCTCTCGCCCTGGCTGGTTTTGTCGGCCAGCCCGGCGCCTATGCGACGCCGCAGTCGCACGCTCAGCCTGCCGCAGCGATGGCCGGATGTACGGATATGGCGGTCATGACCGACCATGACCCCGCCGGGTCCGACCGGCCCTGCCCGGACCTGACCCCCGCCTGCATGGCCAAGATGGGATGCGCCGCGCCGGTCGCGGTGCTGCCCACGGCGGTCGCAATGCCCGTTCCGGCCATTGCGACCGTGCGCCTGCGCGCGGACCTGCAGCGGAACCCTGACGGGGTCCAGGGCGCCGGGATTCTCAGACCCCCCAGGATGCGGGCCTAAGCCCCTTCGAGTCCGCTCGGGTTCGCCCGGGTCACGAAACGGCGCGCTCGCGCCCTACATCACGGATTTCCCATGTCTGCTCTCTCTTGCCGGAGGGCGCGCGCCGATGAGCGCGGCCGTTCCCGCATCTCGGACCCGCCCGTGACGCGCCAGGCCGTCGCCGCCGCCGTCCTCGCCCTGGCGTTCGCCACACCGGTCCTGGCCGGGCCGCTCACCTACGACCAGGCGCTCAAGCGCGCTTCGGTCGATGCGCCGGAGATCCGCGCCCGCGGCCTGGCTATCGACGCCGCCCGCGCCGCTGCGCCCGCGGCCGGGCAACTGCCCGATCCCGAACTCTCGGTCGCGGTCGAGAACCTTCCGATCTCGGGTCCCATGGCCGGATCATTCGGCCTGGACGGGATGACCATGGTCCGGGTCGGCGTCATGCAGGCCGTGCCGAGCGGCGCGCGCCGCCGCGCCGAACGCGAGATCGCCGCCGCCGACATCGACGTGGCCGAGATGCAGTCGCAAGTCACCCTTCGCGAGGTCCGGGTCGTTGCAGCCCTGGCCTGGATCGATCTCTATTACGCCGAGCGACGGCGCGAGGTCCTGGACGAACTGCTGGCGGCCCTCGAACCGCTGTGGGACGCCGCGCCCGCGGCGGTCACATCGGGCCAGGACCGGCCGGCCTGGGCTTTGTCGCCCATCCGCCTGAAGACCGAGCTGGAGGATCGTCGCAGCGTTCTGGTCGCGGCCGAAGAGCGCGCCCGAGCCGACCTCGGCCGCTGGACCGGCGAGCCGGACCCGCAGGCGGAGGGTCCGCCGCCTGAGCCGATCCTGGACGAGGCGAACCTTCGCGCCGGCCTGGGCCGGGTTCCGTCCCTTCGCGCCTGGGCGGCGGTCGCCGACCGCGCGGACGCGGAAACCAATCTCGCCCGGGCCGGACTTCGACCCGATTGGAGCTTCGAACTCGGCTACGGTCGGCGCGATCCGATGTATGGCGACATGGTTTCTGTCGGCGCGCGGGTCAGCTTGCCGCTGTTCGCCGACCGGCGGCAGGACCCGGTGATCGCGGCGCGCGCCGCCGACGCCCGCCGGGTGCGCGTCGAACGCGAAACGACGGCGCGCGCCCTTAGCGCCGATCTGGAGGCCGATCTGGCCGAACACCGGATGCACCAGGATCAATGGCGGCGCGCCCGCGATGTCCTGCTGCCGGTGGCGCGCGAACGCGCCTCACTCGAAACCGCCAGCTACGGCGCTGTACGGAGCGGTCTGGCGGAGGTCATCGACGCCTTCACCGGACTCGCCGACGCCCGCCTCGAAGCCCTGGACCGCGAGGCGCTGGTCGCCCGCGACGCGGTCCGCATCGTGCTCACCTACGGGGAGGACCCCCAATGATCCGCATTCCCGCAAACCGCCTGCGCCTCGCCATCGGCGCGGTTGGCCTGTTGCTTTTGGGCGCCGTCGTCGGCGTGACCGTCGTCCGCTTGCTGCCCGCCGACGAGCCGTCGTCGACGGCCCAGGCGCCCGAGCGGCGCGTACTCTATTGGTATGATCCCATGGCGCCCGACCGGCATTTCGACGCGCCGGGCAAGTCGCCCTTCATGGATATGCCCTTGGTGCCCCGCTACGCCGACGAGGCGGAGGGCGGCGGTCAGGCCGGCGTGCGGATCGATCCCGCCCTGACCCAGGCCCTGGGCGCGCGCTACGCCACCGTCCAGCGAGGCGTCCTGGCGGGCGATCTTTCCGTCCCCGCAGTGGTCGATTTCAACCAACGCGACGTCGCCGTGGTCCAGGCCCGCGCCGGCGGTTTCGTGCAGCGGGTCTATGGCCGGGCGCCGGGGGATGTGATCGCCCCCGGCGCGCCGCTGGCCGACCTGCTGACGCCGGAATGGGGCGGCGCCCAGGCGGAGTATCTGGCCTTGCGGCGCGCTGACGACGAACGCCTGATCCAGGCCGCCCGGGAGCGCCTGTTGCTGCTGGGTATGCCCGAGGCGCTGATCGTCGCGGTGGAGCGCAGCGGGCAGCCGCGGACGACGGTGACGGTGACCAGCCCCTCGGGCGGGGTGATCCGCACGCTGACCGTGCGGGCCGGCATGACGGTCGCCCAAGGCCAGACCCTGGCGGAAGTGAACGGCCTGTCCACCGTCTGGCTGAACGCCGCCATCCCGGAGGCGCAGGCCTCGAGGCTGCGTATCGGCCAGGCGGTGCAGGTCGCCCTTTCCGGCTTCCCCGGCGAACGCTTCACCGGGCGACTGGCCGTCCTGCTGCCGGAGGTGGTCGGCGACAGCCGCACGCTCACCGGCCGCGTCGAACTCGCCAATCCCGGCGGGCGGCTGCGTCCCGGTATGTTCGGCCAGGTCATCTTCGGCGGGGGCGCCGAAGAAACCCTGCTGGTCCCATCCGAAGCGGTGATCCGCACCGGCGCCCGGACGTTGGTCATGCTTGCCGAGAAAGACGGCCGCTATCGCGCCGCCGAGGTGCGTGTCGGCCATGAGGCCGACGGCAAGACGCAGATTCTGCAAGGTCTCGCCGAGGGCGAGCGGGTGGTCGCCTCGGGCCAGTTCCTGATCGATTCCGAGGCCAGCCTGGCCGGCGTCGCGGTTCGGTCGCTCTCAGGAGCGGCGGCGGCGCCTCGTCCGGCCCAGGCCGCCGAACACGCCGGGCACGGGGGGACGCAGTGATGATCGCCGCTCTCATTCGACTGTCGGTGCGTGCGCGCGTTCTGGTGTTGATCCTGGCTGCGGCTCTGTTCGCCGCCGGACTGCTGGCCGTGCGCGGCACGCCAGTCGACGCCTTGCCGGACCTCTCGGACGTCCAGGTCGTGATCCGCACCCCATACCCTGGTCAGGCGCCGCAGATCGTCGAGAACCAGGTCACCTATCCGTTGGCGACCACCATGATGTCGGTGCCCGGCGCTCGGACAGTGCGCGGCTACTCCTTCTTTGGGGACAGCTTCGTCTATGTCCTGTTCGAGGACGGGACCGACCTCTATTGGGCGCGCTCTCGGGTGTTGGAGTATCTCAATCAGGTCCAGGCGAGATTGCCGGAGACCGCCCGTCCGGCGCTGGGACCAGACGCCACCGGCGTCGGCTGGATTTACCAGTACGCCCTCGTCGACCGAACCGGCCGCCATGACCTGAGCCAGTTGCGCAGCCTGCAAGACTGGTTCCTGCGCTACGAACTGAAGACGGTGCCGGGCGTGGCCGAGGTCGCCACGATCGGCGGCATGGTGCGCCAGTATCAGGTCGTGCTCGATCCGATCAAACTGACGGCCTATGGCGTCACCCATCAAGCGGTGACCGACGCCTTGCAGCGCGCCAACCAGGAGACTGGCGGTTCGGTGCTGGAGCTGGCCGAGGCCGAGTACATGGTGCGGGCGAACGGCTATCTGACGGAACTGGACGACTTCCGCGCCGTGCCGATCCGCACCGCCGCGGGCGGCGTGCCGGTCCGCCTGGGCGATGTCGCCTCGGTGCAGGTCGGACCGGAAATGCGCCGGGGGGTGGCCGAACTGAACGGGGAGGGCGAGGTCGTCGGCGGCGTCGTCGTATTGCGTTCGGGCGAGAACGCCCGCGCCGTCATCGCCCAGGTGCGGGAACGGCTGGCGGCGCTCAAGCCCAGCCTTCCCGCCGGCGTCGAGATCGTTCCCGTCTACGACCGCTCCAGCCTGATCGACCGGGCCATCGAAAACCTCAGCGGCAAGCTGCTGGAGGAGTTCATTGTTGTGGCCTTGGTCTGCGCCCTGTTCCTCTGGCACGCCCGCTCCGCCCTGGTCGCCATCCTGACCCTGCCGCTTGGGGTCCTGGCCGCCCTGTTGGTGATGAACCTGCAAGGGGTGAACGCCAACATCATGTCGCTGGGCGGGATCGCCATCGCCGTCGGGGCCATGGTCGACGCCGCTGTGGTGATGATCGAGAACGCCCACAAACACATCGAACGATGGGAGCACGACCGACCTGGCGAACGCCTTGGCGGAGAAACGCGCTGGCGAGTGATCACGGAGGCGGCGGCGGAGGTGGGACCGGCCTTGTTCCTCAGCCTGGTGATCATCACCCTGTCCTTCGTGCCGGTGTTCAGCCTGCAAGCCCAGGAGGGGCGGCTGTTCGCGCCCCTGGCCTTCACCAAGACCTACGCCATGGCGGCGGCGGCGATCCTCTCGGTCACCCTCGTGCCTGTGCTGATGGGCTATCTGATCCGCGGACGTATTCCCGCCGAGCAGGACAATCCGGTCAATCGCGTCCTGACCCGGATTTATCGGCCCGCGCTCGACCTGACGATGCGACGGCCCCGGCTGACGCTCGCGGTCGCCCTGCTGGTGCTGGTTTCGGCGGCATGGCCGTTGTCGCGCCTTGGCGGCGAGTTCCTGCCGACCATGGACGAAGGCGACCTGCTCTATATGCCTTCGGCGCTGCCGGGGCTTTCCGCCGCTCAGGCTTCGAGCTTGTTGCAGCGCAGCGACCGGATGATCCGCACCGTGCCCGAGGTGAAGTCGGTGTTCGGCAAGGCGGGCCGGGCCGAAAGCGCCACCGATCCGGCGCCGCTGGAAATGTTTGAGACCACCATTCAGTTCAAGCCGCGCGACCAGTGGCGGCCGGGCATGACGCCGGAGAAGCTCGTGGAGGAACTGGACCGCGCGGTCCAGATTCCGGGGCTGTCGAACGTCTGGGTGCCGCCGATCCGCAACCGGATCGATATGCTCGCCACCGGCATCAAGAGTCCGATCGGGGTCAAGGTCTCGGGGGCCGATCTGGCGCAGCTTGATCGTATCGCCGCCGAGGTCGAGGGCGTCGCCAAGAACGTGCCGGGCGTCAGCTCGGCCCTGGCCGAACGCCTGACCGGCGGTCGCTACATCGACGTGGACATCGACCGCGCCGCCGCCAGCCGCTACGGTCTCAACATCGCCGACGTTCAATCGATCGTCGCGGGGGCCATCGGCGGAGAGACCATCGGCCAAACCGTCGAGGGCTTGGCCCGTTATCCGATCAGCGTCCGCTATCCGCGCGAGTTGCGCGACAGCGTCGAAGAGCTGCGCGCGTTGCTGGTCCTGACCCCGTCCGGTCAGCAGATCACCCTGGGGACTGTGGCCTCTCTGCGCGTCGCCGACGGGCCGCCGATGCTGAAGAGCGAGAACGGCCGACCGTCCACCTGGGTCTATGTCGATGTGCGGGGACGGGATCTCACCTCCGTGGTCTCAGACCTGAGACGCGCCGTCGCCGCAGAGGTGCGGCTGTCGCCGGGCGTCAGCATCGCCTATGCGGGCCAGTTCGAGTATCTGGAACGCGCCGCTGAGCGGCTGACGCTGGTGGTTCCAGCGACCCTGCTGATCATCTTCGGTCTGCTTTATCTGACCTTCCGACGGCTCGACGAGGCGCTGTTGATCATGGGGACGCTGCCGTTCGCATTGGTCGGCGGGGTGTGGCTGCTCTACCTGCTTGGCTACAACCAGTCTGTGGCCACCGGCGTCGGCTTCATCGCCCTGGCTGGCGTCTCGGCCGAGTTCGGGGTGGTCATGCTGATCTACCTTCGGCACGCCCTGGCCGACCGGGGGGCCGATCCCTCGCCCGATCAGGTCGAGGCGGCGGTGCGCGAAGGCGCCCTGCTGCGGGTGCGGCCCAAGGCCATGACGGTGGCGGTCATCCTGGCCGGCCTGTTCCCGATCCTGATCGGCCACGGCGCCGGATCGGAGGTGATGAGCCGCATCGCCGCGCCCATGGTCGGCGGTATGCTGACCGCCCCCCTGTTGTCCATGCTGGTCATCCCGGCCGGCTATCTGCTGCTGCGCCGGCGGCGGCGCTCATCTCGACCCTCAACCCAAGGAGACCTGTCATGAGACTGTTCGCCATTTCCACCGTCGCCGCTTTGGCGCTGACGGCCTGCAATGAACCCGCCGCGGAACGGACCGCCACCGTCCCCGCCGACACCGAAACTCCCGCTGCGTCGCAAGCGTCCAGTGTGAACCAATCGGGGTCGGGAACCGGGGTGGTCACGGCGGTGGACGCCGTCGCCGGTTCGGTCACCCTTGAGCACGGGCCGATCGCCGAGATGGACTGGCCGGCCATGACCATGAACTTCGCCGCCGACGGCGCGATCCTGGAAGGGGTCGAGGTCGGCGACGAGGTGGCCTTCGAAGTATCGGTCGCCGACGGGTCGCCGCGCGTGACGGCGCTGCGACGACAGTCGGCCGCCGCCGCCAACTGAGTCCATGCAAGACGCCCGCGCCGAAACGGGCAGGCCGCCGCAGCCTCGCGGCGTATTCCTTGCGGATCGGCGCGGGTGTCGATATTAACAAAAACAGACGGAAAACAGTTACTTGTAAAATCTGAGGTAATCGAGTGGGAATGAGCCGCATCATGCGACGGATCATGGCGGCGGCGACGTTGGCTGCGGCCCTGGGCCTGGCTGCTGGCGCCCAGGCGCAGCAGCGGCCGGATCCGGCGAGCGTGACGGCGGCGGGCGACGGTCCCTATGTGACGCGGACGGCGCCGCGCGGCTGGCTGGCGCGCACCGTGTCGCCGGAGCTGACGCCGGTGGAGCAGCGCATCGCGCCGCGCGGCGAGGTCACGGTCGGGGCGGTGGGCGATATTCCCGCCTTCACCGTTCCCTTGCGCCCGCGCGTTCAGGGCCAGGCCCCGGACACCCTGCCTCTGGACCCCGGCGCGCGGCTGATGGTGCTGGCGGACACCCATGGGGAATATGAGATCGTCGTGGAGTTCCTGCGGCGTCAGGGGGTGATCGACGCCAACCTGCGCTGGGCCTTCGGCGACGGTCAGATGGCGGTGACCGGCGACATATTCGACCGGGGCGCGCACCAGCTCGAAATCCTGTGGCTGTTCTACAAGCTGGAAGCCGAGGCGCAGGCCGCGGGCGGGGCGCTGCACGTGCTGCTGGGCAATCACGACACGATGAACCTGCGCGGCGATCTGCGGTATCTGCACCCCCGCTATCCGCAGACGGCGGGAATTCTGGGCGCGACCAGCTATACGGACCTGTTCACGCCCGAGAGCGTTCTGGGCGACTGGCTGCGATCGCGACCGGCGGTGCTGAAGCTGGGGGATCTGTTGCTGTTGCACGGCGGGATCTCGCCGCAGGTGCTGGATGAGAAACTGACCGTCGCGGACCTGAACGCCGGCGTTCTTCGCGCGCTTGAGACGCCCGTCGCCCGCAAGGACGAACTCGATCCCGTGGCCGCCCTGGTCACCGGCAGCTTCGGCCCGTTGTGGTTCCGGGGGTATTTCCCCGATCAGGCCAGGCCTGACCGCCCCTATATGCCGCGCGCCGATGTCGAACGGTCGTTGGAATTCTATGGCGTCAGACGCATCCTGGTGGGCCACACGACGGTGGACAGCGTCAGTCCGCTGTATGGCGGCTGGGTCATCGCCGTGCAGGTTTATCCCGAATGGGACGAGCGCGCCGGACGCCCGCGACTGGAAGGCGCGCTGCGCGAAGGCGGCCGCTGGTTCGGCGCCAACGCCCAGGGCGAACGCCGTATGCTGGTGATGGACGACTAATCCCGATCCGGCGCGCCCAGCGGGAAATAATGCCGAAAGCGCCGGGCGTCGTCGACGCAGCGAACGACCGAAGGCCGGGCCAGCAGGCGGGCGCGATAGGCCCGCAGGTGTTCAAGTTCGGCCGGAATGGCATGAGTCCAGTCGGCGTAGAACAGCGACGGGGCGGCGGCGCAGTCGGCCAGGCTGAAACCGTGATCGGTCGCCCATTCGCGCCCGGCCATGCGCGTGTTCAGCCAGACGTAGACCTGATCCAATGCACGGCGCTGTTCCTGGACGCCGTAGGAGTCGCGGTCGGTTTCGGGGCGAAGGGCGTCGTAGACGATGCGGCCCTGGGGCGTCATGACGTAGTTGTCGAACACCCGATCCATCATCCGCACCTCGACCGCGGCCGCCGGATCGTCGGGCATCAGGGCGACGGAGCCGGGCTGGTGAACCGCCAGGTGTTCGATGATCGCGGTGGCCTCCATCACCGTGCGGTCGCCGTCGACCAGCAGCGGAAACCGTTTCAGCGGCCACAGCGCGGCCAGTTCGTCCATCGCCCCCGCATCCTCGACGAAGCGCGTCTCGAACGGCGTGGCGTTCTCATACAGGGCGATCAACGCCTTCCAGCAATAGGATGAGAAGGGATGGGCGTAGAGTTTCACGATCGCCGCCGGATCAGCCCGCCGCCGCGTCCAGGTCGGCGATGACGATCTTTCGCATCTTCAGCATGGCCTGCATGACCCGATCCGCCTTGGCGCGATCCGGGTCGGAGAAATAACGGGGCAGGGCGTCGGGGATGATCTGCCAGGACAGGCCGTAGCGATCCTTCAGCCAGCCGCACTGGCTTTCCGCCCCGCCGTCGGCGGTCAGGGCGCCCCACAGCCGGTCGATCTCGGCCTGATCGTGGCAATGGACGTACAGCGAGACGGCTTCAGTAAACGAAAACCGGGGTCCGCCGTTCAGGGCCATGAATTCGCGTCCCGACAATTCGAACACGGTCATCATGGGGTTGGTGCTGACGATGCGGCTGTCGCCGAACAGGGAGACGTAGAAGGCGGCGGCTTCCTGGGCCTGTGAGTCGAACCACAGGAAGGGGGTGATGGCGTGAGGCTGGGGCACGTCGAGGCTCCTGGCGGCGAGGGTTCGCATCGCAATCTAATACAAAGCCCTTGATCGCGCGCGCGCTCAAAGCCAGATCGACGGCATGATCACAATGTACGGCATTCCCAACTGCGACACGGTCAAGAAGGCCCGGACCTGGCTGGACCAGAACGGCGTCGCCTATGTGTTCCACGACTATAAGAAGGCTGGGGTCGACCGGGCGCGGCTGGCGGCATGGGTCGAGGAGCTGGGTTGGGAGACGGTGCTGAACCGGGCGGGTACGACCTTCCGCGCCCTGTCCGAGACGGACAAGGCGGGGCTGGAGGCGAACAAGGCGATCGAGCTGATGCTGGTCCAGCCGTCGATGATCAAACGCCCGATGCTGGATTTGGGCGATCGGCGCGTCGTCGGCTTCAAGCCGGATGTCTACGCCGCGGCCTTGGCCTAATCCTCGACATCGGTTTGGGGGCGGTCGTGACCGTCGGCGCGCTCGGTGACCCATTCGCCGTCGGCCGTCTCATATTCGATCCAGGCGGTCGCATCCGAGACGCGCTGCTCACGCGCGGCGCGGACGGCGGCGGCGTGGGCGTCGGCGCGGACGCCGAACGTCTCCGAATAGGTGTCGCCCAGGCGATAGGCCCAGCCTCCATCATGTTCGACGATGCGATAGGTGATCTGGGTCATGCGAGTCTCCGTCCGTCGCTCCAGACTATGTCCCGTCGGCGCAATCGACCAGTCCGAGAAAATTCGCACCGCGCCGCATCCGCTTCGTCCATAGGTGACGACTACCAGACGAAAATGCGCCGACGGGGTCGGACGCATCATGGAGACGACGATGGAAGACCTGTTCCGCGAGTATTGGTGGCTGTTGTTTCCGCTGGCCTGGTTCGTGAGCAGCGGCGTGAGCAGCTTCCTGAACTATCGACGCCAGCGGGAGACGCTGAACCTGCTGCGCACCTATGCCGAAAAGGGGCAGGAGCCGCCCGAGGCGCTGCTGAAGGTGCTGGATCGGCCGATCGATAGCGACACCGAATTCTTCGGAGACGCCCAGAGCCGTTGTTCGGGGCGTAACGAAGGGAACTGGTTCTCGGTGGTGCTGTTCGGCCTGATGGCCGCCGGGTTCGGCTACGCCAGCTATACGGATATGTATGGGGCGGGCGACGCCTTTCTGATCGTCAGCTTCGTGCTGGGCGCCCTGAGCGTGGCCTGCCTGGTTTCGGCCCTGGCGAAGCGGGGCCGTCGTCGAGACGGCGAGTGATCGCAAGGCGCGCGTGCGGGGGGCGGGGCGTTGATGGGCGACGCGGAACTGGTGCTGCGCGCGCGCGAAGGGTCGGACACGGCCTTCGCCGGGCTGGTCGCACGGCATCAGGCGACGGTGCGGGGCTTTCTGCGCCGGACCCTGGGCGGCGGCTGGGCCGAGGCGGACGATGTGGCCCAAGAGACCTTCCTGGCCGCCTGGCGCACCCTGAGGTCGCTGAAGGAGCCAGCGGGGGTCAGGGCCTGGCTGCTGGGCATCGCCTGGCGTCGCGCGCAGGACCGGATACGATCCAGCCGCAGGGCCGCCGCGCGCGATGCGGCCTGGCTGGATCAGGTCGAGACGCCCAGCGGAATCGCCAACGAGGATCGCATGGCCCTGGCCGAGGCCATGGCCGATCTGGCGCCCGACGTGCGGGCCTGTGTGGCCCTGTGCCTGGCCGACGGCTGGTCGCATGGGGAGGCGGCGGCGGCCCTGGGCTTGCCTCTGGGCACGGTGAAGTCTCATGTTGCGCGCGGACGGGCGCGCCTGTTGAAGTCGCTCGGAGGGCCTGATGACGCCTGAAGACAAGCTGAACCGGCTGTTCGCCGCCCAGACGCCGCCCGCGCGCGACCTGGCGTTTGAAATCGCCCTGGCCGAACGGATCGCCCTGCGGCGAGCCTGGGCGACGGCCGGGACCATGGTTCCCTGGGCCATCGCGGCGACGGCGGCCCTGTGGGGTCTTCAGCCGGTGATCGGGGTCCTGGGCGAGACGCTGGGCCAGATTCTGACGCCGACGATGACGGCCCTGACCCTGGGCGGGCTGACCGCAGTTTCGGCCCTGGCCCTGAACCGGCGTTTCAACGCAGGCTGACGGTCGCCGCCACGCCGAAATGGTCTGACGGATATTCCCCGTTCACCGGCTGGTCGCCGATGCGGTGCGCCTCGACCGGCGCGAAATTCGCAGCCTCGGCGAAGATGTGGTCGATGACCCTCAACGGGTGGCCCTTGGCCGGGTTCAGGGTGGTGTCGACGCTGTTGCGGGGCAGGGCGCTGAAGAATCGCGGGCCGGTCAGGGCGCTCAGACCCGTGTCTTCCTGCACCGCATTGAAGTCGCCCATGACGATCAGAGGCGCGCCGTCGGTCGGCAGCCAGGCCATCAGGTCGGCGATCTGGCGCGCGCGCACGGCCTGGGCGTCAGCCTGATAGGCCAGGTGGGTGTTGACGATGTCGACGGCCCGGCCGCCCAGATCGACCCGCGCGCGGATGGCGGTGCGATAGTCGTCCAGCGGCTCCAGCTTCTTCCAGTCGTGGGCCAGGACCGGCAGGCGCGACAGGATGGCGTTGCCGTAGCGGCGCGGCCCGCCTTCGGCGTCGACCGACGAGAAATACACCTGATAGCCGCCCAGGGCCTGGGCCAGGGTGCGGGCCTGGTTGGGCAGGCCGACATTGGCGTCTTCCAGCACCTCTTGCAGGGCGATGACGTCCGCGTTCGTCGCGCGCAGGGTCTCGATCAGCAAGGCGAGACGGGCGGGCCAGTCGCCCTGATTGTGCCAGATGTTGAAACTGGCCAGCCGCAACGGGCGGTCAGGCGCGGCGGGCGTCGTGGCGCAGGCGGCCAGACCCGTGGCGGCAAGGCCCGAAAGCAGGGTGCGACGAGCGATCATGATGGTCTCCCAGGCGTCTGGCCGTGCGTTGTAACCGGTTTCAGCAACCTGTCGAAAGTTTCATCGTTTCTTGCGCATCCACAAGCGGTCCCCGCCGCCTCTTGTCGTCAGAAGGCCCAGTCATCACGGTGGGCCGCGATCAATGCAAAGCGGGAAATCCACATGGAAGTCATCATTCCGATCATCGCCATCCTGTCGGTCTTTGGCACCATCACGGCCATCATCGTCGGGCCGACCTATTTCAAGACGCGCGAGCGTCGCGATATGCAGAAGACGGTGCGCGCGGCCATCGACAAGGGCCAACCCTTGCCGCCGGAAGTCATCGACGCCCTGTCGAAAGAGGCGGCCCGCAACACCCCGTCGCGCACCCGCGATATTCGCCGGGGCGTTATCTGGCTGGCCGTGGGCGTCGGCATCGCGGCCTTCAGCCTGATCAGCGACTACACGGGCGGCTGGGGCGATGGCGACGCGAACGGCTTGCTGGGACTGGCCGCCATTCCGACGACCGTCGGCCTGGCCTATCTGGTCCTGAGCTTCTTCAACAAGAACAAGGACTGAACCAGAGATCTGAAGGTTCAGCCCCATGTCCCTGCGTGATCATCACGACGTCGAACTGGCCGCCTTGGCGGCGGCGGGCGGACGGCGCGAGTTCGGCGAACTGGTCCGACGGCACGGGTCCGCCGTGCGGGGCCTGCTGCGCCGGATGGGCGCCGAGGCGTCCCTGGCCGACGACATCGCCCAGGACGCCTTCCTGCAAGCCTTCGAGAAATGCGCCGAGTTTCGCGGCGACGGTCCCTTCGCGGGCTGGGTCAAGCGGATCGCGGCGCGTTTGTATCTGAAGCGGCGAGCCAAGGAGGCGCGCTATGTGGCCGAAAGCGGGGTCGAGGAGGCGGCGCCCGTCGTCGATACGGTCGGCCATATGGACCTGGACGACGCGCTCAAGGCGCTGAGCGAAACCGAGCGGCTCTGCGTCTCCCTGTGTCACGGGGCGGGGATGGCCCACCCGGAAATCGCCGCCGCCATGAATCTGCCGCTTGGAACGGTGAAGTCTCATGTCAAACGTGGTCTGGATAAACTCCGCGCCCGGCTTCAGCCGGAAACGCCGTCCGGGAGGGCCGTTCATGTCGGCTGATGAGTTCGATCCCTTTGTCGAGCGGCTGTTCTCACGCGCGCCGCAGATGGCCGACGCCGAGCTGTTCGCGGTCGAGGTGGAGACCCGGCTGTCGTCGCGCACGCGATTGCGCGGCGCGGCCCTGGCCGTGGCCGGCCTGATCGGCGGCGCCATCGCCGTGCGCGAGACGATCAGCCTGAATTTCCAGGGCGTTGAACATATGCTGACGGGTCGGTTGGTGAATAACGGCGCGCAGACGGTGATCTCGGCCGCCCAGTCCGACATCCAGTCCAGCCTGGACCAGATGGGCCTGGCCGGATTGAGCCTTGGGTCCATGGGGGCGATGCAGCTATTCTGGATCACGGCCGGGGCGCTGGTCGCCCTGATGGCCGCCGGAGCCGTGAAACTGTCCCAGGAGACCTAATGTCCAGCCAGAAGCAGGAGACGGTCCGCCGGATCGCCGCGCCCGACATCCTGGCGCGCAAGGGGGGCGAGCCGATCGTCTGTCTGACGGCCTATGACGCGCCGACCGCCGAGATTCTGGACGCGCACTGCGACCTGCTGCTGGTCGGCGACAGCGTCGGCATGGTTGTGCACGGCCTGCCCAACACCGTCGGCGTGACCCTGGAGATGATGATTCTGCACGGCCAGGCGGTCATGCGCGGCGCCCGCAAGGCCATGGTCGTCATCGATATGCCGTTCGGCAGCTATGAGGGCGGCAAGGAAGAGGCCTATCGCAACTGCGCCCGCGTGATGAAGGAGACGGGCGCGCAGGGGGTGAAGCTGGAAAGCGGCCCGACCGTGCCCCAGACCATCGAATATCTGGTCCAGCGCGGCATTCCGGTGATGGGCCACGTCGGTCTGCGGCCCCAGGCGGTGCTGACCGACGGCGCCTTCAAGGCCAAGGGGCGCACCGAGGCCGAACGTTTGCGGGTCATGGCCGAGGCCGAGGCCACCGCCGACGCCGGGGCCTTTTCGGTGGTCATCGAAGGCGTGGCAGAAGGTCTGGCGCGCGAAATCACCGAGGCGATCGACAAGCCGACCATCGGCATCGGCGCCTCGTCCGCCTGCGACGGTCAGATCCTGGTCGTGTCGGATATGTTGGGCCTGTTCGACTGGACGCCGAAATTCGTGCGCCGCTATGCCGGACTGCGTCAGGAGATCGATCAGGCGGTCGGCCGATACGCCGCCGATGTCCGCGCCCGCCGTTTTCCTGCCGAAGTCGAGACCTACTTCTCGAAAAAGCCGGTTCAGCCGTAGTCGTTCGCGTTGCGGCGACGGTTGCGACCCTCTAGGGTCGCGCGGCTTTGCTGATCAGAGATTTGGGGCGAACTTTCCGTGGTTGATGTCTTCGAACAGGTCGAGGAAGACCTTCGCTCCGACCGTTATTCGCGCATGGCGCGCCGCTGGCTGCCGATCGTCGGCGGCGTACTGGCCCTGGCCCTGGCCTTGGCCTTGGCCTGGTGGGGGTGGGATACGTGGCAGACCTCGCAGGCGAACAAGGCCTCGGTCGCCTATGACCGCGGCATGGAAGCGCTTCAGGCCAACAACGTGACCGGCGCCGACAGCGCCTTCGCCGAGGCGGCCAAGGTGGGCAACGGCGCCTATAAGGCCCTGGCCCTGTCGCAACAGGCCGGTCTGGCTCTGCAACGCAACGACAAGGATGGGGCTGTGCGCCTGCTGGAGCAGGCCGCCAAGGCTTCGCGCGATCCGCTGCTGAGCGATCAGGCGTCGCTGAAGGCCGTCTTCCTGCTGATGGAGGGCCGGATCGATGCGGCCACGTTCGCCGATATTCAAAAGCGGCTGGAGCCGTTGACCAAGGAGGGCCGCCCCCTGCGCGCCTTCGCCCAGGAGGCCCTGGCCCTGGCGCAGTTGCAGATGGGACAGACCCAACCGGCCCGCGCCGCCTTCGTGCAACTGCAACTGGGCCAGGACGTGCCGGAACAGGTGCGTCAGCGCGCCCAGGCCGCCATCGACACCATCGACACGGGCATCGCGCCCGCCTTGCCGCAGATCGTCGGGGGCATGGACGCCATTCCGCCGACGTCGAGCCTGACGCCCGAACAACGGGGCCAGGCCCCGGCCGCTTCGGCGACGCCCGCCGCGCCCGCCCAATAACCGTTCCAACGAGAGCGAAAACGCCCATGTCCCGCGTTCTGAAAGTCGCCGTGATCTGCGGCCTGGCCGCTTCGGTCACGGCCTGCGGCACGGTGCGCAAGGCCCTGCCGTTCAACCTGGGCCAGACCGATGGGCCGCAGGCCGTCGCCAGCCAAGGCGAGCGCATCTCGGTGCTGGATTTCGAGCAGCGGCTGGCTCCGTCGGCCGCCCTGTCGGGCCGTGATTTCTTCCTGCCCGGACCTCAGGCCGCCACGGCCTGGACCCAACCTGGCGGCAATACCGAGAATGCGGTCGAACACGTCATCGCCGCGCCGGAATTCGCCGTGGCCTGGCGTCGCGACGTCGGCTCCGGTTCGGGCAAGACCACCCAGATCATGGCGCCCATTGTGGCCGCCAACGGACGGATCTTCGTACTGGACGGCGAATCAACGGTCACGGCCGTGGATTCCTCGACCGGAGCGGTGGCCTGGCGCGCCGACATGAAGCCGGATGAGCGCGAACCGGGTTCGGGCCTGTTGGGCCTGCCGCTGATCAGCACCGGCGGCGGCGCCGTCATGGGCGGTTTCGGCGGCGGCGTGGCCGTGGGCGGGGACAAGGTCTTCGTGGCCTCGGGCTATCGCACCGTGGCGGCCCTGAACGCCGCCACCGGCGCGGTGATCTGGACCAAGCGCGTCGATGTGCCGATCCACAGCGCCCCGACGGTGGCGGGCGGCCGGGTCTTCGTGATCGACGTCGACAATCAGATGATCGCCTTCAACACCGAGACGGGCGACCAGGACTGGACCTATCGCGGCATCGCCGAGCCGGCCCGCGTAATGCGCGCGCCCAGCGCCGCCGTCACCGGCGACACGGTGATCGCGCCCTTCTCATCGGGCGAGGTCGTGGCCCTGCGCGCCTCGAACGGCCAGCAGTTGTGGCAACAGGTGCTGAGCCGCACCAGCCGCACCAGCGCCCTGTCGGAAATCCGCGACATCGCCGGGCGTCCGGTGATCAGCCGCGGCTATGTTTACGCCATCAGCCATTCGGGCGTGCTGGCCTCGATGGACATCCGTTCCGGCCAGCCGCGCTGGCAGTTGCCGATCGCGGGCGTCAACGCGCCCTTGCCGGCCGGCGATGTGGTCTATGTGGTGTCCAAGAGCGGCGAACTGACCGTGGTCAATCGCGACAGCGGCCAGGTCTATTGGACGCGCGACCTGAACGAAGGCCGCGTGCGCCAGGAGGGCGGTATGTTCGGCCTGTTCGACCGCACCGTGCGGCCGGAATGGAGCGGCCCGATGCTGGCCTCGAACCGTCTGGTCCTGGTCAATTCCGACGGCGAGGTCGTGGGCCTGAACCCCAAGACCGGCGCGGTCGAGAGCACCATCCGCCTGGGCGCGGCCAGCTATGTCGCCCCGGCGGCGTATAACGGCGCGCTTTATGTGCTGACCGACAAGGGACAGTTGGTCAGCATCCGCTGACCCGCGTATAGGCTGACGTCATGGCTTTGAAGGTCGCCATCGTCGGCCGCCCCAATGTGGGCAAGTCGACCCTGTTCAACCGACTGGTTGGAAAACGGCTGGCGCTGGTCGACGACCGGCCAGGGGTGACGCGCGACCGGCGCTACGCCGCGGGAAACATCGGCGATCTCGAACTGACCCTGATCGACACCGCGGGCTATGAGGACGTCACCGACGAAAGCCTGGAAGCCCGGATGCGTGAGCAGACCGAGGCGGCCATCGAAGACGCGGACCTAATCCTGTTCATGATGGACGCGCGCGAGGGCGTGACCTCGCTGGACCGGATCTTCGCCGACCGGCTGCGTCGCCAGCACAAGCCGGTGGTCATTCTGGCCAACAAGTCCGAGAGCCGCGAAAGCGGCGGCGGGGTGGGCGAGGCGCACGCTCTGGGCTTTGGCGAACCCGTGGCCATCTCGGCCGAACACGGCGAGGGCATGGCCGATCTGTACGCCGCCATAATCGCCGCCTCGGCCGATATCTTCGTCGAGGAAGAGGACGAACCGGACAAGCCGATCCGCATCGCCGTGATCGGCCGCCCCAACGCCGGCAAATCGACCCTGATCAACCGTCTGATCGGCGAGGATCGCCTGTTGACCGGGCCGGAAGCGGGCATCACGCGCGACTCCATCTCGGTCGACTGGGTCTGGGAAGACCGCAACATCCGCCTGGTCGACACCGCCGGGATGCGCCGCAAGGCGCGGGTGCAGGAGAAGCTGGAGAAGCTGTCGGTCGCCGACACCATCCGCGCCATCACCTTCGCCGAGGTGGTCATCCTGGTGATGGACAAGGACGACGCCTTCGACACCCAGGACCTGCAACTGGCCGACCTGGTCGAGCGTGAGGGCCGTGCGCTGGTCTATGTGGCGTCCAAATGGGACCTGGAGGAACACCCCCAGGCCCGGATGGCCGAGCTGAAATCCATGGCCGAGCACAAGCTGCCGCAACTGAAGGGTTCGCCCTTCGTGGCCCTGTCCGCCTATTCGGGCCGGGGGGTCGAGCGGCTGATGCCTGCGGTGATCCAGGCCTATGACACCTGGTCGGTGAAGGTGAAGACCAAGGATCTGAACACCTGGCTGTCCATGGCGACCCAGCGGCACCCGCCGCCCGCCGTCGACGGCAAGCGGATCAAGCCGAAATACATCGCCCAGACCAAGGCCCGCCCGCCGACCTTCGTGCTGATGGCCAGCCGCGCGGAGTCCATGCCGGATCACTACAAGCGCTATCTGATCAACAGCTTACGCGAAAGTTTTGACCTTCCGGGCACGCCGATCCGCCTGACCGTCAAATCGGGCGGCGCCAACCCCTATGCCGAGGGCGGCGCCAAGTCGGGACCGGAACGCTACAAGGGCGACGCCAAGACCGCCCCGCGCCGGGTCAAGAAGGCCGAGAAGGAAGAGGCCCTGTCCAAACTGCCCGGAAAGGCGTTGGAGCAGAAGAAGGCCCGCGTCGCCAAGCCCAAGATCCTGGGCGGGCTGAAGGCCAGCGCCTCGAAGAAGGCGGGGTCCAGCGTGGCGATCCAGAAGGGCGCCCGCGGCGGGGCGCGGCAGGTCTCCCGCTCAGGCCGCATCCGCACCGGTCAGAAGGCCGGACCGAAGAAGCGGTAAGGAAACTCAATCGCCCTTCTTTCGTCATTCCGGGTCTGTGGCGCTTTCGCGCTTTCGCCCGGAATGACGAAAGGCTTTCAAACCAGCGCCGCCGCGCTTGGTCCCGCCTGCCAGTCCTTGAACCTCACCGTCAGCGGCGGGGTCAGGTCGCCGCGGGCCAGTTCGACGATCAGGGGGGCGATGACCGAGGGCGGCTCCAGGTCCATCGGGTCCTCGCCGGGGAAGGCCTGGGCGCGAAGCTGGGTGCGCAGGCGGCCGGGGTCGACGACGGAGACGCGGATCGGGGTCGACTCGATCTCGTCGGCCCAGGTCTTCATCAGGGCCTCGGCGCCCGCCTTGGTCGCGGCGTATGCGCCCCAGAAGGCGCGGGGGCTTGAGGCGACGCTGGTGGTCAGATGCACCACGCGACCGGCGTCCGAGGCGCGCAGCAGCGGCTCCAGCGAGCGGATCAGGCGATAGACGCCGGTGAAATTGACTTTCTCGACCTTGGCGAAGTCGCGCGGGTCGGCATGGGCCACCGGCGTCAGACCCGCGGCCCCCATGGTCGCCGAAGCCTGGACCCAGACATCCAGCCGACCGAACCGCTCGTAGAGCGCGCCGCCCAGGCGGTCGATGGCCCCGCCGTCCACCAGGTCGAACGGGATCAGGGTGGCGTGCCGACCGGTGGCGGCGAAGACGGCGTCGTCCAGCTCTTCCAGCCCGCCTTGGGTGCGCGCCGTCGCGACGACGTGGGCGCCGGCCTTGGCCAGGGCCAGGGCGCTCTCATAGCCGATGCCGCGCGAGGCGCCGACGACCAGGGCGATGCGATCTTTCAGGGGCAGGTCCGACATGGCGCGCTGATAGCGCGGCCCGACGTGGAAGTCAGCAGCCGACAGGCGATCCTAGGCGCTGACCAGCAGCGAGAGTTGCCGACCCGAGGCGTCGCGGCCGCCCAGTTCGATCTCGCGGTCCAGCAGGCGCGTCGGATAGTCGCCGGTGAAATAGTGGTCGGTGAACTGGGGCGCCTTGTCGTCGCGGCCGTCCTGGCCCAGGGCGCGGTACAGGCCGTCGACCGACAGGAAACCCAGGGTGTCGACCTCCAGATATTCGCGCATCTCCTCCATCGACTTCTGGGCGGCGATCAACTGCTCACGCTCGGGCATATCGATGCCGTAGAAGTCGGGATAGACGATCGGCGGGCTGGCCGAGCGCAGGTGCACCTCGGCGGCGCCCGCGGCGCGCACGGCGCGGACCAGTTTCACCGAGGTGGTGCCGCGCACAATGGAATCGTCGATCAGCACGACCCGCTTGCCCGCCAGCGCGGCCTTGTTGGGGCTGTGCTTCATGCGCACGCCCTTTTGCCGGGCGCCTTGGCTGGGCTGGATGAAGGTGCGGCCCAGATAGTGACTGCGGATGATGCCCATCTCGAAGGGGATGCCGCTTTCCTGGGCATAGCCGAGGGCGGCGGGCACGCCGGAATCGGGCACGGGCACCACGATGTCGGCGGCGACCGCGTGCTCGCGGGCCAGGGCGGCGCCCATGGCCTTGCGCACCTCATAGACCGAGCGGCCGTCCACGAAGGAATCCGGGCGTGAGAAATAGACGTATTCGAACAGGCACGGCCGGGCGGCGCGGGTCGGGAAGGGTTTGAGCGAGGTCAGGCCGTCCTCGTCGATCACCACCACCTCGCCATGCTCGACATCGCGCACGAAGTCGGCGCCGATCATGTCGAGCGCGCAGGTTTCCGACGCCAACACCCAGGCCGCGCCGACCTTGCCCAGAACCAGCGGGCGGATGCCCAGGGGATCGCGCGCGCCGATCATCTTCTTGGTCGTCTGCGCCACCAGGGCGTAGCCGCCCTCGATCTGGCCCAGGGCGTCGATGAAGCGGTCGACGATCTTGGCCTTACGGCTGCGCGCGATCAGATGCAGGATGACCTCGGAATCCGAGGTCGACTGGAAGATGGCGCCTTCCGAGACCAACCGGTTCCGCAGAAATTTGAAATTGGTCAGATTGCCATTGTGGGCGATGGCGATGCCGCCGGTGTCCAGGTCGGCGAACATCGGCTGAATGTTGCGCAGGAAACTGCCGCCCGCGGTGGAGTAACGGGTGTGGCCGACCGCCGCCTCGCCCGGCATCCGCTGGGCCAGATTGGCCCCGCCGAAGGCTTCGCCCACCAGCCCCATGTGGCGCTCGGTGTGGAAACGGTCGTCGCCGACGCTGGCGATGCCGCAGGCTTCCTGGCCGCGATGCTGCAAGGCGTGCAGGCCCAGGGCGACGATGGAGGAGGCCTCGTCCGCGTCCGCGCCCCAGACGCCGCAGACGCCGCATTCCAGCCGGGGCCGATCGTCATCGGCGTCACGCTCGTGCGGGCGATGCACGACGGGGTCGGCGATGTGGTGGGTCATCGTCGGCGTCTCCGGCTGGCCGGGCGGAAGTCAGGATGGCGGCGAGGTAGTCCCGGATTGGGGCCGGGGCAAGGCTTCTTCGCCTGAAAATCCTTCGCGAGCGGACGAAGCGACCACCGGCGACACCGCGTCCATGCCCCGACCGATGCCGGGCAGCACGAACTGGATCAGGCGCGCGGAGGCGGCGCTGAGCTTGTACAGCGACGCTTCGGTCAGCCAGCGCGGCGTCTTCTCGCCGGGCAGGGCGGCGACCACCACCAGGTGAATGGCGCCCAGCAACACCAAGGCCCGCGCGGCCCCGACGAAGATGCCGAAGAACCGGTCGACCCCGCTCAGATGCGGATGGGCCTGGGCCTGTTTCGACAGTCGCGAGCCGAAGAGGCGAATGCCCCAATAGACGGCCAGAAAGCTGACTACGGCCGCCAGGATCGACCCGGCCCAGTCGGGATTGATCATGGCTCGCCCGATCGGCGCCGTCAGCGGCAGGGCGATCAGCGCCAGGAAGGCCGCCAGCACGAAGCTGAGCAGGGTGATGACCTCGCGCACCCCGCCGCGCACCCACCCGGCGGCGGCCGAGGCCAGGATCAGGATGATGGCGAGGGCGTCATAGCCGGTCACGAGCGCATCCGAAGGAGCCGTTGATCCGTAATCAATACCGGTTTTCGGAGATTCTTTCGACGGCCTCAGTCAAACGGCTGACGGCGGTGATCCGGGTGGCGCCGCCCTTGCCGTTCGGGGGCGGGGTCAGGGCCTGGTCGAAACCCAGCTTGGCGGCCTCTCGCAGTCGCGCCTCGGCCCGGCCCACGGCGCGCACCTCGCCCGACAGGCCGATCTCGCCGAACACCACGCAGCCCTGGGGCAGGGGCGTGTCCGCAGCCGAGCTGATCAGGGCGGCGGCGGCGGCCAGGTCGGCGGCCGGTTCGTTGACGCGCAGGCCGCCCGCGACGTTCAGATAGACATCGCGATCGCCGAACCCCAGGCCGCACCGCGCCTCCAGCACCGCCAGCACCATGGCCAGCCGCCCGGAATCCCATCCGACCACGGCCCGCCTGGGGGTGCCATAGGCGCTGGGCGCCACCAGGGCCTGGATCTCGACCAGCACGGGACGCGACCCCTCGATCCCGGCGAAGACGGCGGCGCCCGGCGCGCGTTCCTTGCCTTCGCCCAGGAACAGGGTCGAGGGGTTGGCGACCTCGCGCAGACCGGCGTCGCCCATCTCGAACACGCCGATCTCGTCGGTGGCGCCGAAGCGGTTCTTGCCGGCGCGCAGGATGCGGAACGGATAGCCGCGTTCACCCTCGAAGGTCATGACGGCGTCGACCATGTGTTCGACCACGCGCGGGCCGGCGACCTGTCCGTCCTTGGTGACATGGCCGACCAGGATGACGGCCGGGCCGCCCGCCTTGGCCAGGCGCACCATCTCGCTGGCGCAGGCGCGGACCTGGGTGACCGAGCCGGGTCCGGCCTCGTGCACGTCGCTCCACAGGGTCTGGATGGAGTCGATGACGACGATGTCGAACCGTTCGCGCTTCAGCGTCGACAGGATTTCGCGCAGGGCCGTGGCGCTGGCCAGCTCGACCGGGGCCTGGGCCAGGCCCATGCGGCGGGCGCGGCTGCGGATCTGTTCGATGGCCTCCTCGCCCGAGATGTAGGCGACGCGGCGTCCGGCCAGGGCGGCCCTGGCGCAGACCTCCAGCAACAGGGTGGACTTGCCGACGCCGGGATCGCCCGACAGCAACAGGGCCGAGCCGGGCACCACGCCGCCGCCGCAGACGCGGTCGAACTCAGCCACGCCGGTGACCAGGCGCGGCGGTTCTGGGTTTTCCGATTCCAGCGACTCGAAGGCCAGGCCGCGCGCACGGCTGGTCGCGGCGGGTTTCAGGGCGCCGGGCGGGGCGCTGCGGCTTTCCTCGACGATGGCGTTCCATTGGCCGCAGGCGCCGCACTGGCCCGACCATTTGCCGTGCACCGCCCCGCAGGACTGACAAACATAGATCGCGCCGTCTTTCGCCATGGTGTCGGCTTACAGGAGTCGTGGGCGGCGGGGCAGGGGGCGCAACGCGGGCTGCGACCGTGACTGACGTGGATCAGCCGACGTAGACGCGCGGCACGCGGGCTGTGACCGAGGTCAGCAGCTCATAGGCGATGGTTCCGGCTGCGGCGGCGGCGTCGTCCAGCATCCGGTTGGCGCCGAACAGCTCCACCGTGTCGCCGATCGCCACATCCAGGCCCGACACATCGACCGCGCAGACATCCATCGACACGCGGCCCAGGATGGGGCGCAGTTCGCCCGCGACCCAGACCAGACCCGCGCCCCGACCGGAATAGGACCGCAGCACGCCGTCGGCGTAACCCGTGGCGCAGGTGGCGATGCGATGCGGCGTCTCGGCCTGGAACCCGCGTGAATAGCCGACGGTCTCGCCTACCGGCACGTCACGGACTTGCAGGATGTCGGCGCTCAGGGTCGCGACGGCGCCGATGCGCGGGTCCGGCCGTCCCTCGGGGCCGCCGCCATACAGGCAGACGCCCGGCCGCACGGCGTCGAAGGCGTAGTCGGACCCCAGGAAACACCCGCCGGAGTTGGCGAAAGAGCGGACGGCGCCTGGATAGCGCTGGGCGACGGCGGCGAAGGCGTCGCGCTGACGCCGGTTCATCGGCTCGGCCGGATCGTCGGCGCAGGCCAGATGGCTGAGGACCAAGGCCAGGCCGTCGAACGGCGCGGGCGCGTCTTCGGGCCGGAAGCCCAGACGGTTCATGCCGGTATCGACCTGAAGCCCGCAGGCGCCGCCGCCCGCCGCCCGCCAGGCCGCGAGCTGGCCGCCGTGATTCAGAACCGGGCGCAGGTTCGAGGCGATCAAAGCGCGCTCGGTTCCCGCGACGCAGCCGTCCAGCACATAGATCGTCGGCTCGGCGCCCAGGGCCGCCCGCAGGGCCGCGCCCTCGGCGGCGCGGGCCACGAAGAAGGTTTGCGCCCCCTCGGCCGCCAGACGCCGGGCGCAAGCCGCCGCGCCCAGGCCATAGCTGTCGGCCTTGACCACCGGATGCACGGGCGCGCCCGCCGCCGCCGCCAGCGCATGGAAGTTGCGGGCGAGCGCGTTCAGATCGACGGTCAGGCGGGCGGGAGAGGCCATGGCTCCGCTTATGCCGCAACTGCGAAGGCGGAGGAAACCGTCAATCGTGACTGTAGGCGTCGTAACGGCCGTCGCGCGCCAGATTGCCGAAGCGGGTGGTGTCGGCGTCGAACGACAGTTTGACCGTGCCGATCGGACCGTGGCGCTGTTTGCCGATGATGACCTCGGCCACGTGCTGCAACTGATCCATGTCCTGCTGCCACTTCAGGTGCTCTTCAGAGCCTTCGCGCGGTTCGGCGCGACCCAGGTAGTAGGCTTCGCGATAGACGAACATCACGCAGTCGGCGTCCTGCTCGATCGAGCCGGATTCGCGCAGGTCGGACAGTTGCGGCCGCTTGTCCTCGCGGGACTCGACCTGACGGCTGAGCTGCGACAGGGCGATGATCGGTACGGACAGTTCTTTCGCCAGGGCCTTCAGCCCGCCGGTGATCTCGGACACCTCCTGCACCCGGTTCTTCTGGCTGTTCGAATCGCCGGTGGTGACCAGTTGCAGATAGTCGACGATGATCAGGTCCAGACCATGCTCCATCCGCTTCAGGCGGCGGGCGCGGGCGGCCAGTTTGGAGATCGACAGACCGCCGGTGGCGTCGATGTACAGGGGGCTTTCGCCGATCTCGACGGCGGCGTCGCGGATGCGGCCGAAATCGGTGGCGTCGATCTCGCCCTTGCGCAACTTGTCGGACGACACGCCCGAGGCGTCGGCCAGGATGCGCATGGCCAACTGTTCGGCGCTCATTTCCAGCGAATAGAAGGCGACCACCCCGCCCGACCGGGTCTTGCGCCCCTCGGGCGTCGGCTCCCAGGTGTAGTTGCGGGCGATGTTGAAGGCGATGTTGGTGGCCAGGGCGGTGTTGTGGGTGACGATGAAATCGTCCGTGACATAGGTGCGATCAGGGTGCGTTACAGCGATACATTGCGCCTGGGCCATGCGGCTCGGTTCGATGGAGGCAAAGGTGATGCGTTTCTGTCGCCGCCTTTCGACCAGCCTGGATCGCTTTCTTTCCAGCCCCGCGAACAACGAAGCGTCGGAATGCTGGATGTTGCAGACATAGGCGCCCAGCCCCTGCCGACGCTCGCCCTTGTATGCGTAGGTCGTAGGCTTGGCCGCGATCGTGCACACTCCGCCAAGAGAGCGAACCAGGACTTGGACGTCGGCGGCCAGGCGTTCGCTTGAAGTGCAGAACCGCAGACTCCCCCACCGTTCGACCCAACCATCCGTGTCGATCAGGCCCCGAAGGAGCGCCAGACGATCCGCGCGCGACGCCTTGAGGTATGGGGCGGGAATGAATTTGGCCTCGCTTCGCACATCCCAAAGTCCCAGCCCGATCAAGGCGTCTTTGAGCGGGTTCGGCGAAACGCCCTGAACGCCCTTTTTGCGGTGCGGTGCGGATTGAACGATACGATGATCGTATCCGCCCGCTGCGCGAACCGCGAAATCCGTGCCCAGACGGGCCTCCATCTCTTCGAGCATTGATGCGTCGGCGCTCGAAAAAACAGCCGAACCGCCTGACAATTTCGCATCGCCGATAAGCGCCCCAAGGACCCAAGGGTCGACTGGAAGAGCCGCATCGGAGCCAAAATCGCCCAGGAAGGGATCGATCCAAAGTCGTCCGCGATACCTGATGCGCGTCAGTTTTTCGGCGATGTCGCCCGTACTCAGAACCCTCGGTTGCCGCCAACCTCGGAAATGAACGCGCCAGAGATGTTCCGCACAGCATTCCGTGCTGCGGCCATCCGAGAAGGTCACGCGGAATATCTGTTTGGATCCTTGCGGGAAAACCCCGCTGATCATGGAGGTGCGCCCATCGTGCGAGGCGAGGCGATCCCCCAGTCGCAGGTCGCCCATGAGTTTCCAGCCGCCCTCGGTCAAAACCTTGGCGTCGAGCGGCTGCGCCTTACCCATCGACGGGCGGCCCGCCAGGATCAGCAGATCGGACGGGTGCAGGCCGCCCAGCTTCTGGTCCAGGTCGTCCAGGGCCGTGGCCAGGCCGGCCAGCTTGCCGTCGCGCTGATAGGCTTCGCCCGCCATTTCCACGGCGCCGGCCAGGGCGGCCGAAAAACTGACGAAGCCCGAGGACGGGGCGCCGGTTTCGGCCAGGTTGTAGAGCGACTGTTCCGCCTGCTCGATCTTGTCCAGCGCCTGGGTCTCTGGGTCGGGCGCATCCTTGATGATGTCGCCGCCGATGCGGATCAGGTCGCGGCGCAGGGCCAGATCATAGACCAGGCGCGCATAGTCGGGCGCATTGGCCGCGGGCGGGGCGCGGTCGACCAGATCGGCCAGGTAGCGCAGGCCGCCGAACTCCTGGAAGGCCGGGTCCTGCTTGAACCGCTCCATCAGGATGGCGGGGTCGGCCAACAGACCCTGGCGGATGTGATCCTCGATCGCATCGAACAGGCGCTGGTGGAACGGCTCGTAAAAATGGGCGCCGCGCAGGCGATCCGACAGGCGCTCGAACACCGCGTTGTCGAACATCAGGGCGCCCAGCAACGCCTGCTCCGCCTCCAGGTTGTGGGGCATCGAGGGAATGGAGGTGGCGTCAGCGAAGGTCGACACGGCGTTCATGGCTTAACCCTTTGCCCATGCCGTCGCGTCTGCGCCAGTCGAGGCGGCGGGTTCCGGGGGACAATTCGCCGACAGGCTGTGGGCAAGGTCGGCGGCGCGGGGTGAGCCGCGCCGCCGCCTTCACGCCACGCTCGTCGTCACCAGGACAGGGTCAGACGCGCATAGCCGTAGCGACCGTTGAAGCCGAACGGCGAATAGTAGGGGAAGCCGAGCACGCCATTGCTGTTCAGAGGGGCCGGAACGTAATCGGGGTATTCATCGAAGACGTTGTCGACCCCAACAGACAGGGTCACGGTCTGGGTCGCCCGCCACCGGCCTTCCAGATCCACCACGGTCTTGGCGCCCGTGGAATAGTCGTTCGCCGCCACCGTCGCGGGTTGAAGCACGTCGCCATAGTGGGTGACGCGGACAGTGGCGCCGAGGCGATCACCGCGCCAGTCCGTCGAAAACACCGCCTTCTCGCCGGGCGCGCCCTGTTGCAGGGTCTCGACCCGGTTGCGCGCGAACAGGGTCGGCGCCGGGCTTAGCCCGCCGGTATTGGCAGGGACGCGGGTGACCTCGGTGTCGCTGACATTGCCCGCCAGGGTGAAATCGAAATCGCCCAGCCTTTCGGTGCTCAGACGGTAGCGCGCGACCAGGTCCACGCCCTGGGTGGTGACGTCCACGCCGTTGAGGAAGAAGCGCGCCGCTTGCACGCCGAACGGGTCGAGCAGAGAGGCGACCTGTCCGCTGAAGCTGCGGTTGATCAGCTCGGACAGGGCGATCTGGTCTTCGATGTCGATGTGGTAGGCGTCGATCGTCAGGTCGAGCGCGCCGACCCGCAAGATCGCGCCCAGCGACAGATTGACCGAGGTCTCCGGCTTGAGCGGGCGAGCGCCCAGCGCGGCCGCGACTCGGCTGGTGGCCGGGAAGGTTCCGGTCTCGACCACCGCGCCGCTCTGGATCACCGAGGAGGTCGAGGTGAAATAGCTCTGTTGCAGGGAGGGGGCGCGGAAGCCGGTCGAGACCGTGCCTCTGATCGCCAGCTCCGGCGTGACCTCATAGCGCGCCGACAGCTTGCCGGTCGTGGTTCGGCCGAAGTCGGAATAGTTCTCCAACCGCAAGGCCCCGGCGATGCGGAAACGGTCGCTGACGGGGATTTCCACGTCGGCATAGGCGCTGAACGCCGTGCGGTCCTCATCGACCGCATTGGAGGGTTGCAGGCCCACGAAGCCCTGGGCGCCCCCCGCCAGGGCGGTGTTGACGCCGAGCGGACCTCGGTTCCAGGATTCCGGCTGGCCCGCCTGGATCTCATAGGTCTCGCGCCGCGCCTCGAGGCCCCAACTGAACACCAACGGCTCGCTGCGGCCGATGTCGAACTCACGCGAGAGGTCCGCGCCCAGCACGACCTGATCATAGATCAGGGCGCCGGCGTCGAAACGGGTCGGCGAAGCGGCGCCGTAGGTGGCGTTCAGCGAGCGTTCGGTGCGCAGGCCCAGGGCGTTGCGGCCATAGACGAGGCTGATGTCGGCGTTCCATTCGCCGACCTGGCCGCGCACGCCCCCCGCCGCAGACAGGTCGCGGCTGTTGACGGCGATCAGCGGCAGGAAGCCGTCGGGATAGATGGCCGCGACGTTGTTGACGTTGTTGGACAGCCGGGGGAAGGCGGCGCTTTCGCTGTCACGGTCCTGATAGCCCAGCCAGCCATAGGTCTCCCAGCCGTTCGCCAGCGGTTTGCCGGCGTTGACGAAGGCGGTCCACTGCTGGACCTCGGGGTCGCCCAGGCGTGCGGTCACCCGGCCTGCGGCGGCGGGACGGGGATCATAGTCCGAACGGCCGGTGGGTTCGCGGCTCAGATACTCGCCCGAGACCGTCAGAAAGCCGTCCGAACCCAGGGCGAACCCCTGCCAGAGAGAGCCGGTGATCGTGCGTCCGTCGGTCTCGTCGCGTCGGCCGCGCGCGGTTTCGACCGTCGTGACGTACTGGCCGTAGGTCACGCTGGCGCCCCCGCCCGAGGCGGCCTCGCGCAGGCGCAGGTTGACCACGCCCGCGATGGCGTCCGAGCCGTATTGAGCCGAGGCGCCGTCACGCAGCACTTCGACGCGATCGACGGCGCCGGTGGGGATGGCGTTCAGATCGACCGCCGATGAACCGCGCCCGACCGAGCCGTTGACATTGACCAGGGCCGAGGCGTGGCGGCGCGTACCATTCACCAGCACCAGGGTCTGGTCGGGCGAGAGACCCCTCAGGGTGGCGGGGCGGATGGAGTCCGTGCCGTCGGTGGCCGACGGGCGGGGGAAGTTGATCGACGGCACGGTCTGGGCCAGGGCCGTCGCGAACTCCGTGGTTCCCCGATTGCGCAGGGTCTCGGCGGTGATCACATCCACCGGGGCCAGGGAGTCCAGGCGTGAGCGGTTGGGCGCCCGGGTGCCGGTGACGATGACGTCGTCGATGACGGCGTCCTTGTCGCCTTGGGGCGACGGGTTCTGGGCTGCCGGGGTTTGAGCCAGGGCGGTTCCGGCCAGGAGCAGGGCGGAGGCGGAGACGCCGCCGAACAGGGTGGCGCGGGCGGCGAAAAGGACGCGGTTCATTGTCGTTTCTTGCTTTCATATGGCGCAGGACCTCAGGCGGCGTCGCGCGTGGCGATCACCGGGTCCGGCGGGCTTTGATTGTCGGTTTGGTCAGGTCGGCGAGACGCCGGGGGTCGGCGGCGTTCAGGCCGCGCGACGACATCGCATCCCCGCGCGGCCGCGCGAACGCACGGCGCACGGGCGCAGAGCCTGGAGGGATTCGATCATCAGAACGTCACGCATGGTCATCTCCCGCTCGCTCGGGAACGCCATCGGTGACAATGGGAGGAAGGCGCGGTCGCGCCCTTGCCTCTCATCTGCCGCGGACCCTGGGGTCCCCGAAGGAGTTGGCACCTTACGGATGGTCCGCAGGTTGCCCTGGCGTCTAAGGGCCTTTCCCTCAGCCAGTCTCGATGAGCAGAGGCGATATTGCAGTGCGGCATACGGCGTGGTCAAGCCTGTTCGGCAAAGAAATTCGCGTATGCGGACCCTGTTGCGTGAAACTTCCAGGCAGGGCGCTGATGCGGGGTGGTTCCGTGCTGTCGCCTGGATCGGCGTCGGTCCCCGTAGGCGGACCCGGCGCGGCTCAAGCCCGGCAGGGGTAGCGGTCGGCCATCCAGGCGCGGAAGCCGTCGGTCACGCTCATCCGGGCGCGGCGGGGCTGGGGGATGGCGTTGAGGAAGGTCAGCAGTTGGCGCGGGTTCAGGCTGATCTTGTCCGGCGGGCAGGCGGCGGGCGTCCGGCCCGCGGCGCGGGCGGCGCGGATCTCGCCGCCGATGACCCGGAAGGATTCATTGGCTTCGTCGGCCAGGCGGCGGGCGCTGGGGCGCAGCATGGCGGTCGCGTTCAGGGGAATGCGGTTCGCCTCGGTCACGAAGGCGTCGAGGGTGCGCGCGGGCTGGGCCAGGGCGGCGGGGGGCGCGCCGACGGCCGCAAGGCTGACGGCCAGGATGAGCGCGATGCGGCGGATCATGATGTCTCCCCTCGTAACTGGCTGAAGCTTCAGTGTAACCGTGGCGGAATGTGGGCTGGAACGACAAGGGGCGCGTCCGTCGCCGGACGCGCCCCCATCGGATCGCATGACGCGAAGGACGTTTACGCCTCTTCGCCCAGACCGTCCTGCTGACCGGCGCCGCCGGCCAGCATATCGGCGGCGGCTTCCTCAGCGGCCGCGCGCTCTTGCGAGAACTGCGCGGCGATGACGTCTTCGCCCTTGGCCTGACGCTCGGCTTCTTCGGCCGAGCGGGCGATGTTGATCTTGACCTTGGCGGTGACCTCGGCGTGCAGGCGGACCGGCACTTCGTGGACGCCCAGGGTCTTGATCGCGGTGTTCAGAACCACCTGCGAACGCTCGACCTTGCCGCCTTCGGCCTGGATGGCCTCGGCGACGTCGCGGCCGGCGACCGAGCCGTACAGTTGGCCCGTCTCGCCCGCCTGGCGGATCATGACGTAGGTCTGGCCGTCGATCTTGTCGGCGACCTTCTGAGCCTCGGCCTTGTTCTTCTCGTTGCGGGCCTCGATGGCGGCGCGCTCGACTTCGAAGGCCTTCAGGTTGGCGCTGGTGGCGCGACGAGCCTTGTCGCGCGGCAGCAGGAAGTTGCGGGCGAAGCCGTCCTTGACGGTGACGACGTCGCCGATGGCGCCGAGGTTCTCGACGCGTTCAAGCAGAACGACCTTCATCTTACTTCACCACATACGGCAGGAGGGCCAGATAGCGGGCGCGCTTGATGGCCTTGGCCAGTTCGCGCTGCTTCTTCTGGGAGACGGCGGTGATGCGCGAGGGCACGATCTTGCCGCGTTCGGAGACGTAACGCTGAAGCAGCTTGACGTCCTTGTAGTCGATCTTGGGCGCATTGGCGCCCGAGAACGGGCACACCTTGCGGCGACGATAGAAGGGGCGACGGGCCGGGCCGGAGCCGACCGGAGCGCCCGGGACGGGGGCGTTGGTGTCAGTCATGATCCAGTTCCTCAGGCTTCGGCTTCGACGGCGTCTTCACGCGGGCCGCGTTCACGCTCGCGCTCGCGTTCCCGCTCGCGGCGGGCCAGGAGCGGCGACAGTTCGAGGTCAAGCTCCTCGACGCGGACGGTCAGCCAGCGCAGGACGTCCTCGTTGATCGACAGTTGGCGCTCGACCTCGGCCATGGCGGCCGGGGGGGCGTCGACGGCGAGCAGCGAATAGTGCGCCTTGCGGTTCTTCTTGACCCGATAGGTCAGGTTGCGCAGGCCCCAGTATTCGATCTTGGCGACGGAACCGCCGCCAGCCTCGATCAGGGACTTGATGGTGTCGTTGAGGGCTTCGGCCTGTTGCGCGCTGATATCCTGGCGCGACATGACCGTGTGCTCGTACAGAGCCATTCGTCATCTCCCTTTGCGGAGGTCGGCGAGATGCGGCCGGGTAAGCCGAACCCCGATGGTTCTCGATGCGGCGGACGGGATGTTCCCGCCCCTTTGACGTTCCGCGAAAGAGACCGACGTCCTGGAAAGCGGGCGCGTATAGGCGAAAAGGGCCGAAGGGGCAAGGCGCGGGCGGCGGGGAGTGGACCGGACTCTGAAAAACAGGGTGCAAAAGGTGCAATTCGTACAAACCGGCCGGGGCGGCGGGCGGGGGGAGAGGTGGCGATGAGAAAGACCGGCGGGCAGTGTAAGGCAGCCGGGAAGGGGTGAGCGCGAAAAGATTTGGCGCGCGGACGACGGGGCGGAGCCGGGCGCTTGCAACGTGGGGGCGAAGCGGGTCATCTCGGCCCATGCCCACCCTATCCTGGCTGACTCGCGACGAGGACCTGAAGACGGCTGGCCGCGCGCCATACCGTTTGCTGCGGGAGGACCCGGCGCTGGGCGACGGCGACCCGAACGCCGGAAATATGCTGATCCAGGGCGACAATCTGGAGGCGCTGAAGGCGCTGCTGCCCTTCTACGCCGGGCGGGTGAAATGCATCTATATCGATCCGCCGTACAACACGCGCTCAGCCTTCGAACACTATGACGACAATCTGGAGCACAGCCGCTGGCTGGCCATGATGTGGCCCCGGCTGGAGCTGCTGCGCGAGCTGCTGGCCGACGACGGCTCCATCTGGGTGTCCATCGACGACAACGAGGGGCACTACCTCAAGGTCATCATGGATGAAGTTTTTGGACGCGGAAATTTTGTGGGGAATGTTGTCTGGGAAAAGTCTGATAGTCCGAGAATGGATGCTGTGCATATGTCATCGCGCCATGACAACACTATCTGTTTTTCTAGACATATTGATGCGGTTCAGTGGAATCGTTTACCTTCTGAGACGCCTGAACATTACGATCGCGTAGATGGCGAAGGCCGACGATATTATCTCAAGCCTTTGCGAGCGATGGGTGGTCAAGGCGATAGCCGGATCGCACGTCCGACACTATATTATTCGCTTATGGCGCCGGACGAATCTGAGGTCTTTCCTAAGCGCCAAGATGGAACGGACGGGGCCTGGCGCTGGAGTCGAGAAAAAGTCGCTGAAGAGAATGCGCGGATAGACTGGATAAATGGAAGAAACGGCTGGGCGCCATACTTCCGTGTGATCGAAAAACCCGAACAAGGGCGGCCAGTTGAAACGATCTGGAGTCATTCAGAAGTTGGAAGCAACCGAACATCTAAAGCTGAGATCAAGGCCCTATTTCCCGACAGCAGTCCATTCGGAACACCAAAGCCCGAACGCCTGATCGAGCGCATAATTCACATCGCCACCAATCCCGGCGACCTCGTCCTCGACTCCTTCCTCGGCTCCGGCACCACCGCCGCCGTCGCCCACAAGATGGGGCGCCGTTACATCGGCATCGAGGTCGGCGACCATGCCGTGACCCATTGCGCGCCGCGCCTGAAGAAGGTGATCGAAGGCGAACAGGGCGGAATTTCGAAATCAATCGGGTGGACTGGCGGCGGCGGCTTCCGTTTCTATCGACTGGGCGAGGCGGTGTTCGGCGAGGATGGGGCGTTGACGCCCGGCATCGCCTTCGCCAATCTGGCGGCTCACGTGTGGTTCGCCGAAACGGGCCATGCCCCCGACCGTGCGCCGGACGGACCCTTGCTGGGCGTGCGCGAAGGCGTGACGGTCGCCCTGTTGTACAACGGCGTGCTGGGCGACAAGCGGCCGCAGGGCGGAAACGTGCTGACCCGCGCCACCCTGGCCCTCATTCGCGAAGCCCTGAACCAGGCGGCGCCGGGGTTCGAGGGACGGCTGGTCGTCTATGGCGAACGCAGCGCCCTGTCGGCCGCGACCCTGGAAGCCGAGGGGATCGTGTTCAAACAAACCCCCTATGACGTGAGGGCGCGCCGCTGATGCTGTTGAAGCCGTATCAACGTCAGGCGCTGGGCGCCCTTTCGGATTTCCTGGCCCTGGCGCAGGAGCACGATCCGGCGGCGGCGTTCGAAACCGTCGTCAATGCGCCGCAGCCGGATGGCCTGCCGACGCTGAAACAACGGCTGGGCCGCTATTACAAGCCGTACAAGGCGGCCAAGGGCCTGGACGATACGCCCTATGTCTGTCTGCGGCTGCCGACCGGGGGCGGCAAGACCATCCTGGCGGCGCACGCCATCGCCGCCGGGCGCGACGCGGGGATCGGCGGCGACTATCCGCTGGTGTTGTGGCTGGTCCCGTCGGAGATCATTCAGAGCCAGACGGCCGGTGCGCTGAGGGACCCGAAACATCCGTACCGTCAGGCGTTGGACGCCGCCTTCGACGGGCGGGTGCGGGTGTTCGACATCGCCGACTACGCCCAGTTGCGGCCGCAGGACTTGGCCCAGAACGCCTGTATCGTGATCGGTACGATCCAGACCTTGCGCGTGACCGACACCAACAAGCGCAAGGTCTATGCCCACCACGAGGACTTGGAGCCGCATTTCAGTCGGCTGGACCGGCTGGCGTTGCAGTCGCTGCCGGATCTGGAGCGTGACGCGAACGACAAGGTGAAGTTCTCGTTCGCCAATCTGCTGCACCTGCATCGGCCGCTGATGCTGGTGGACGAGGCGCACAACGCCGTCACCGGCCTGTCGGACGAGATGCGGCGGCGGATCAATCCGGCGGCGGTGGTCGAATTCACAGCCACGCCCAAGGACCGGTCCAACATCCTGTTCAACGTCACCGCAGCCGAGCTGAAGCAGGAAGCGATGATCAAACTGCCCATCGTGTTGCAGGAGCACGCGCACTGGCAGGCGGCGGTGGTGGGCGCCATGCACGAGCGGCAGAGGCTGGCGGCGCTGGCCGAAAAGGACCCGGCCTATATTCGACCTCTGGCCCTGTATCAGGCGGAACCCAAGGACCGAGAGGTGACGGTCGAGGTGTTGAGGCGGCACCTGATCGACGACCTTAAGGTTCCTGAAGATCGCGTGGTGGTGGCGACCGGCGTCGAGCGGGGCCTGGAAGGGGTCAACTTGCTGGACCCGGCTTGCCGGGTCGAGCACATCATCACCGTCGAGGCGTTGAAAGAAGGGTGGGATGCGCCCTTCGCCTATGTGTTCTGCTCGGTGTCCTCGATCCGCAGCGCGACGGCGGTCGAACAGTTGCTGGGGCGGGTGTTGCGGATGCCCTATGCCCAGCGGCGCGGTCAGGGCGACCTGAACAAGGCCTACGCCCATGTGTCGGAACCCAGTTTTCGCGAGGCGGCCGAGGCGCTGAAGGACACCCTGATCGACATGGGGTTCGACGACGCCGAACTGCCCGATGTTCTGGAGCACGCGACGCAGGAGATCGAATGGGGCGAGGACGCCTTGTTCGGCGTACGCGAACCGACGCTCCCGGCTTTTGTGCAGGCGCCGGACACGCCGCAAGTTCGCGCCGCACTGGCCCAGGCTGGTGTGACTGCGACGAGCGCGCCGGACGGTGGACTGTCGATTCGTGCGGCCGATCTGGCCAAGCCTGGGCTGGCCGCGACCCTGGTCGCCGCCGCGCCCGGTGTGACGGCTCAGGTCGAGGCGGCGGTGCAAAGGCTGACTCTATCCCAGATCGGCCAGACGATCACCGTGCCGCGCCTGGTGACCCGCGTGCAAGGTGAACTGGCCTTTGACCTGGACGAGATCATGGGCCTGGTCGACTGGCGCTTGTCGGGCGAGTCGGCCGAGGTTCCTGGACTGGTGGAGGCCCTAGACGAACGTGTGCGGCGTTTCGAGATCGACGTGGATCGGTCACAGGTCGTGCAAAGGTTCCTGGAAGACGAGCGCGACCTGTTCGGAGACGCGCCGCCGCCGGACGGTTGGACGCCCGAACTTCTGGTCAACCTGCTGGCGCCGCTGGTGCGTGACGAATCGATTTCCCACGCCGATGCGTTGGGCTGGCTAAGCGAAGCGGTGCGACGGGTGCTGAACCGCGGCCAGTCTCTAAGCCGATTGATGCGGATGAAGCACGTATTGGCGCGACGCCTACGCATACGGGTGGTCGAGTTGAAGGCCGTAGCGCGTCAGCGCGAGGCGCGTCGCTGGCTGATCGATCCGGGGGCGCCGGTGGAAACCCTGGCCAGCGAGGGCTTCGTGTTCCGGGACGGTATGTATGACGGCGTCAGGCCCTATCGAGGCCGCAAGCGTTTCAACAAGCATTTCCTGCCGATGGTCCCCGCTTTCGACGGCACTGGGGATGGCGAGGAGGCCGACTGCGCCCTCGCTCTAGACGCCATGCCACAGGTCGAGACCTGGGTTCGTAATGTGGCGCGGCATCCAGGGTCCTTCTGGTTGCAGACCTCGAAGGACCGGACCTATCCCGACTTCGTGGCCCGTCTGACTGACGGGCGGATATTCGTGGTCGAGTACAAGGGCGCCGATCGCTGGAACGAGGCCGAGGAAGACCGGGCCGTGGGCATGGCCTGGGAACGAGTCGGCGGCGGCCTATACCTGATGGTCCGCAAGTCCGACGACGCAGGCCGCACGCCGCATATGCAGATGCGCGACAAGCTAGACGCCGCCTGACTCCACTCCCGGTCGAGGCTAGGCTGACCCCATGACCGACGCCACACCCGCCCCCCGCGCCCGCTTCTCCCTGATCGGACCCGGCATTGTCGTCGCCGCCACGGGGGTGGGGGCGGGGGATCTGGTGGCGACGCTCGTGGCCGGGTCGAAATATGGTTACGCCCTGCTGTGGGCGGCCGTGGTCGGGGCGGTCGTCAAGGCGGCGCTGGCCGAGGGGGCGGGGCGGTGGACGCTGGCCTCGGGCCGGACCCTGTTCGACGGCTGGTCCAGCCTGCCGGGCGCCATAGGGACCAGGGGCGCGAAGCTGAACTGGGCCACGGCCTATTTCGCCCTCTATGTGGTGATCTGGGGCTTCGTCTACGGAGCCACGGCGATGACGGCCTCGGCCCTGCCGCTGGCGGCGCTGTTTCCGGCGCTGGATCTGAAGACCTGGGGCGTGATCAACGGCCTGATCGGGCTGGGGCTGGTCTGGTTCGGCGGCTATGGCCTGTTCGAAAGGGTGATGGCGGCCCTGGTCGGGGTGATGTTCGTCACCGTGGTCGGGCTGGCCGTGATCGTGGCGCCGGATGTTCCGCGGCTGTTGACCGGGCTGTGGCCGACGTTGCCGCCGGGTTCGGCCTTCTACACCCTGGGTCTGATCGGCGGGGTGGGCGGCACCATCACCATGGCCGCCTATGGCTATTGGCTGAACGCCAAGGGCTGGAAGGGACCGGAATGGATGGCGACCATGCGGCTGGACAACCGCGTGGCCTATGTCGTCACCGGGGTGTTCGTGATCGCCATGCTGGTGGTCGGGGCCGAGCTGCTGCACGCCGGGGGCGTGGCGCTGGCGGGCGGCGACCGGGGCCTGCTGGACCTGGACCGGGTGCTGCGCGAGCGGTTCGGGCCTGTGGTGTCCGTGATGTTCCTGATCGGCTTCTGGGCCACCAGTTTCACCAGTCTGATCGGGGTGTGGCAGGGGGTCAGCCTGCTGTTCGCCGACTTCTGGGCGCATATGACCGACCGGACGGCGGACGAGGCGGCGCGCGGCCAGCACAGTCGGGCGGCGCGCGGCTATATGCTGTGGCTGACGTTTCCGCCCATCGCGCTGTTGTTCCTGGACCGGCCGTTCGCCCTGATCGTGGCCTATGGGGTGCTGGGCAGCCTGTTCATGCCGTTCCTGGCGGGGACGCTGATCTGGCTGTTGAACTCGGGCCGCACGCCGCCGCAGTGGCGCAACGGCTGGCTGTCGAACGGACTGCTGGCGGCGGCGGCCCTGTTGTTCGCGGTGCTGGCGGGCAAGGAGATCGCGGGGCTGTTCTGAAAAAAGCGCCGAGCGGCGAGCGGCGAGTGGCGAGGCAAGTGACGCCGCCGCTGTTGTGTTAAACGGCTGGCGAACGAGTCGAGGGGTCGGTATCTGACCACTCGCCACTCGCCACTGCGGAGATCCTGATGAGCCTCGCCTTCCTCTTCCCCGGACAGGGCAGCCAATCGGTCGGCATGGGCGCCGGCCTGGCCGACGCCTTCGCCAGCGCGCGCGAGGTGTTCGCCGAGGTCGACGACGCCCTGAACCAGAAGCTGTTCCAACTGATGCGCGAGGGACCCGAGGATCAACTGACCCTGACCGAGAACGCCCAGCCGGCCCTGATGGCCGTGTCCATGGCGGCGATGCGGGTGCTGAAGGTCGAGTTCGGCGCAGACGTGACCCGGGCCGCCTTCGTGGCCGGGCATTCGCTAGGCGAATATTCGGCCCTGTGCGGGGCGGGAGCGATCAGCCTGGCGGATACGGCGCGGCTGCTGAAGCTGCGCGGTCAGGCGATGCAGCGGGCCGTGCCCGTGGGCCGGGGGGCCATGGCGTCCCTGATCGGGCCGAAGACGGACCTGGCGCTGGCCGAGGCGGCGGCCAAGGCGGGGTCCGAGGTCGGCGTCTGCGTGGTGGCCAACGACAACAATGCGGGCAACATCGTCATCTCGGGCGACAAGGCGGCGGTGGACCGGGCCATCGAGGCGGCCAAAGCGCTGGGCGCGCGGGCCATACCGCTGAACGTCTCGGCCCCCTTCCACTGTCCGCTGATGCAGTCGGCGGCCGATGAGATGGAGGCGGCCCTGGCCGATGCGCGGGTCGCGGCGCCCGCCGTGCCGGTGGTGGCCAATGTGACGGCGCGGCCCGAGACAGACCCCGAGACGATCCGCCGCCTGCTGGTCGAGCAGGTGACGGGTCGGGTGCGCTGGCGCGAGAGCATGGAATGGATGGCGGGAGAAGGGGGCGTAACCCGCTTCGCCGAGGTCGGCTCGGGCAAGGTGCTGACCGGCATGGCCAAGCGGATCGCGCCGGAGGCCGAAAGCCTGGCGCTGAATGCGCCAGAGGACCTGGAAGCGTTCGCGAAGAGTTTTTGATTTCCCTTCTCCCGCAAGGGGAGACGGAAGGAGACAGAGATGTTCAATCTTGAAGGCAAGACCGCGCTGGTGACCGGCGCGACGGGCGGGATCGGCGGGGCCGTGGCGCGAGCGCTGCATAGGCAGGGCGCGACGGTGGTGCTGTCGGGCACGCGCCAGACGGTGCTGGCCGAGATCAAGGCCGAACTGGGCGAGCGCGCCCATTTCGCCACCGCCAATCTGTCGGACCCGGCATCGGTCGACACCCTGGTGAACGCCGCCGAAGAGGCGGCGGGCGCGCCGCTGGACATCCTGGTCGCCAACGCCGGCATCACCAAGGACGGCCTGTTGATGCGGATGAAGGACGAGGATTTCGATCAGGTCATCAAGGTCAATCTGGAAAGCTATTTCCGCCTGTCGCGCGCCGCCGTGAAGGGGATGATGAAGCGCCGGGCCGGGCGGATCATCGGCGTGACCTCGGTGGTCGGGGTGACCGGCAATCCGGGCCAGACCAACTATTCCGCCTCCAAGGCCGGGATGATCGGCTTCTCGAAATCGCTGGCCCAGGAGGTCGGGTCGCGCGGCATCACCGTGAATTGCATCGCGCCGGGCTTCATCGCCAGCCCCATGACCGACGTGCTGAACGACCAGCAACGCGAGGCCATCCTGGGCAAGATCCCGGCCGGACGGTTGGGCACGGGCGACGAGATCGCGGCGGCGGCCGTCTATCTGGCGTCGGACGAGGCGGCCTATGTCACGGGCCAGACCCTGCACGTGAACGGCGGCATGGCCATGATCTGACCCTTCCCCGAGGGAACGGCTGTGCTAAAGGCGGTCGCAACCGCCTACGTCGAGACCCGTTATGGTCTTGCACAAGCGGCGCCGTCGTCATACGGCATTGACTGAGACAACCGCCGCTATCGCGGCATAGAAGGCAGAGACTTCCCATGTCCGACACCCTGGAACGCGTCCGCAAGATCGTCATCGACCACCTGGACGCCGATCCTGACAAGGTCACCGAAAAGGCCAGCTTCATCGACGACCTGGGCGCCGACTCGCTCGACAACGTCGAACTGGTCATGGCCTTCGAGGAAGAATTCGACATCGAGATCCCCGATGACGCCGCTGAGCACATCCAGACGGTCGGCGACGCGGTGAAGTTCATCGATGAGAAGTCGGCCGGCTGATTTCAGCCCGCCTGATTTTTCGGACGGCATTGATGGCCGCCGTGGCGCGCCCCTAGCGGGCGGGTCCGGCGGCCATTAGTCTTTCTGCATACGGATTCTGCGAAGGAGCGCCTGAATGCGCCGCGTCGTCGTCACCGGCATCGGCCTTTTGACCCCGCTGGGTTGGGGCGTCGAAAAGTCGTGGAAGGGCATCGTCGAGGGCCGCTCCGGCATCGGCCCGATCACCAATTTCGACACCGAAGGCTATGGCTGCACCATCGCGGGCGAGATCCCGTCCATAGACGGGCGCGGCGGCGGCGGCCCGGGCGACTTCGATCCCGAACAGGTGATGTCGGCCAAGGACCGGAAGCGGGTCGACGACTTCATCGTCTATGGCATCGCCGCGGCCGACGAGGCCCTGGCCGACGCGGGCTGGAAGCCGGAGACGGACGAGGACCGCGAGCGCACCGGCGTGATGATCGGTTCAGGCATCGGCGGCCTGGGTCCCATCGCCGACACGGCCATCGTGCTGAAGGAACAGGGACCGCGCCGGGTCAGCCCCTTCTTCATCCCCATGTCGCTGATCAATCTGGTCTCGGGCCAGGTGTCGATCCGGCACGGCCTGAAAGGACCGAACCATTCGGTGGTCACGGCCTGCGCCACCGGCGCCCACGCCATCGGCGACGCGGCGCGGATGATCGCCCTGGACGACGCCGACGTGATGGTGGCGGGCGGGGCCGAAGGCTCGATCGTGCCGATCGGCATCGCCGGATTCCTGGCCTGCAAGGCCCTGTGCACCGCCTATAACGACACGCCCGAGAAAGCCTCGCGGCCCTATGACCGGGGCCACGCCGGATTCGTCATGGGCGAGGGCGCGGGCATTCTGGTGCTGGAGGAGTACGAGCACGCCAAGGCGCGCGGGGCCAAGATCTACGCCGAGGTGGTGGGCTATGGCCTGACCGGCGACGCCTATCACATCACCGCCCCGTCCGAGGACGGAGAGGGCGGCCGCCGGGCCATGCAGATGGCGCTGAAACGCGCCGGGATGCAGCCGTCGGACCTGGACTACGTCAACGCCCACGGCACCTCGACCATGGCCGACTGGATCGAGCTGAAGGCCATCGAGGGCCTGGTCGGCGACCATGCGAAAAACCTGGCCGTCAGCTCGACCAAGTCGATGACCGGCCATCTGTTGGGCGCGGCCGGGGCCATAGAGGCGGCCTTCTGCGTGCTGGCGATTCGCGACCAGATCGCGCCGCCGACCATCAACCTGGACGATCCCGAACATGAGACGCCGATCGATCTGGTCCCGCACAAGGGCAAGCCGATGAAGATCGATGTCGCCATGTCCAACTCGTTCGGCTTTGGCGGCACCAACGCCTCGGTGATCTTCAAGAAGGTGGATGCATGAGCCGCGCCGAGGGGCGCCCGCGCTCGGGCCTGGCGGTGGCGTTGCTGACGGCGTCGGCGACGGTCACCCTGTTTCTTATCGCCGCCCTGGCCATCGGCTGGAGCGTCTATTTCGGGCCGGGTCCGGTGGCGCGCCAAGGCGAGTCGACCATCGTCAGCCTGCCCAGCGGGGCGGGCGTGTCGGCCATCGCCGCCAATCTGAAGGCGGCGGGGGTGATCAAATCGACCGATATGTTCAAGGCGGCCGCGACCTTCACCGGCGCCGACCGCAAGCTGCGCGCGGGTGAATATGAGGTGCCGTCCAAGGCGTCGTTGAAGACGGTGCTGGGACTGCTGACCGACGGGCGGGTCGTGCGCCATTTCGTGACCTTGCCGGAAGGCTGGTCCTCGGCTCAGGCGGTCGACATCCTGATGAAGGAGGAGTTGCTGACCGGCGATGAGCCGCCCGTGCCGCCGGAAGGCTCGCTGTGGCCCTCGACCTATGAGATCTCGCGCGGGGAGACGCGCGCCTCGGTGATCCGGCGGATGCAGACCCAGGCCGAAGAGCGGTTGGCGCAACTGTGGGCCGCGCGGGGACCGAACACCGTCGTGCGCACGCCGCAGGAAGCGCTGATCCTGGCCTCCATCGTCGAAAAGGAGACCGGCGTCGCCCGCGAACGGCCGCGCGTGGCGGCGGTGTTCTCGAACCGACTGCGCACCGGGATGCGGCTGGAGAGCGATCCGACCATCGTCTACGGCATCACCCAGGGGCGGCCGTTGGGACGCGGCATCCGGCAATCGGAACTGCGGCGCGAGACGGCGTGGAACACCTATCTGATCGACGGCCTGCCGCCGACGCCCATCGCCAATCCGGGTGAGGAGGCGATCAAGGCGGTGCTGAACCCGCCGCGCACCAACGACCTGTTCTTCGTCGCCGACGGCACGGGCGGACACGTCTTCGCCCCGACCTATGAGGAACACCTGCAAAATGTGGCGCGCTGGCGGGCGATCGAGCGTCAGAAGGCCGGTCTGCCCCCCGCGCCCGCCGAACCCGAGACGTCCGTCGAGGGCGATGCGGGCCAGGCCGTCATCACCATGCAGGCGCCGGGAACGGTGACCCCGTCTCGACCGCTGCGCCCGGCGACTCCGGCGGCGGCGAACGACGACATCGCGGCGGCGGCTCGGTCGGGGGCGCGCGGCGGGTGAGCGGCATATCGGGCATGACCGGCTTCGGCCGGGCGGAGGGCGCTTCGGGCGACTGGAGCTGGTCGGTCGAGGCGCGCTCGGTCAACGGGCGCAATCTGGATGTGAAATTCCGCGGGCCGCCCGGCTTTGACCGCCTGGAGCCGCTGGCCAAGGCGGCGGCCCAGGCGCGGTTCGCGCGCGGCCAAGCGACCGTCGGCGTTCAGGCCAAACGCGCCGAAGCGGGCGCGGCGGCGTTGACGGTCAATGGCGAGGTGCTGAACCGCTATCTGCGACTGGCCAATGAACTGGTCGAAGGCGGGGCGGCGCCGGCCACGGCCGACGGCCTGTTGTCGCTGCGCGGCGTGCTGGAGATCCCCGACGAGGTCGAGGACGAAACGGCGCGAACGGCGCTGGAGACCGCCATCGCCGCCGATGTCGAAAAGGCGCTGGACGCGCTGAAGGCGTCGCGGGAGCGCGAAGGTCGGCAACTGACGCCGGTGATCGAGGGCTTCGTGGCCCGAATTGAAACCCTGGTCGCCGACGCCGAGCGCGAAGCCGGGGCGCAGGTCGAAGCGATCCGCGAACGATTCGGTCGCCGCCTGGCCGAACTGGCGCCCGACGCGCCGGGCCTGGAGGAGCGAATCTATCTGGAGGCGGCGGCCCTGGCGGCTAAGGCGGACGTGCGCGAAGAGCTGGATCGGCTGACCGCCCACGTCGCCAGCGCCCGCACCCTGTTGCAGCAACCCCCCGCCGGACGAAAACTCGACTTCCTGATGCAGGAATTCATGCGCGAGGCGAACACCCTCTGCTCCAAATCGGCTACGACGCCGCTGACCGCGACGGGCCTGGACCTGAAGGCGGTCATCGAGCAGTTGCGTGAACAGGTGCAGAATGTCGAATGAACGCACGCCCCGCCGGGGCGTCATGCTGATCGTCGCCAGCCCGTCGGGCGCGGGCAAGACCAGCCTGTGCCGTCGCCTGATGGCCGACCACAAGGGGTTGGAGCTGTCGATCTCGATGACCACGCGCGGCATTCGGCCGGGCGAGGTGGCCGACCGCGACTATCACTTCGTCGAGCGGGCCGAGTTCGAGCGGCTGATCGCCGAGGACGCCTTTCTGGAATGGGCCGACGTGCACGGCAATCTGTACGGCAGCCCGCGCGCGCCGATCGACCGTGCGCTGGCCGAGGGCCGCGACGTGCTGTTCGACATCGACTGGCAGGGCGCGCGCGACATCGCGGCCAAATGCCCGGAGGACGCGGTGCGGGTCTTCATCCTGCCGCCCAGTCTGGAGGAGTTGCGGCGGCGCCTGATCACCCGGTCGCAGGACGCCGATGACGTGATCGAACGCCGCATCGCCAACGCCAAGGGCGAGATCGAGCACTGCGACGACTTCGACTACGTCCTGGTCAATGACGATTTCGACCGGTCCTACGCCGAACTGGCGCACATCTATCACGCCGAGCGCAGCCGCCGCCGCCGTAACCTGTGGGTCGACGCCTACAAGGCCGCGCTGCTGAGGGAGGCGGTCTAGGGCGCGACGGCGGCCTGGGGGTTCAGTCCAGCGCGGCGGCCAGCCGCAGGAAACCGGCCAGGTCGATGACCTCGGCTCTGGCGTCCGGTTCGATGTCGGCGGCCTGGCACAGGGCGGCGCCGCCCAGTTGTTTCAGGCTGGAGCGCAGCATCTTGCGGCGCTGACCGAAGGCGGCGGCGGTGACGCGCTCCAGGCGTTTCAGCAGGTCCGGCGACGGGCGGTCGGCGCGCGGGACCAGATGGACGACGGCCGAGGCCACCTTGGGCGGCGGCGTGAAGGCGGCGGCGGGCAGGTGCATGACCAGTTTCGCCTCGCACACCGCCTGGGAGATGACGGCCAGGCGGCCGTAGGCGTCGTCTCCGGGCGCGGCCACGATGCGTTCGGCCACCTCCTTCTGGAACATCAGGGTCAGGGCGTGCGGCGTCCACGGCCCGGTCAGCCATTTGATCAGCAGCGCCGTGCCGACATTGTAGGGCAGGTTGGAGACCAGATGCGCCGGGCCGTCGACGAGGTCGGCTTCCTTCACCTTCAGGGCGTCGTCCTGGACGATCGACAGGCGGCCCGAGCCGTCGTCAAGTTCGCTGAGCAGGGGGATGAAGCGGGGGTCCTTTTCCACCAGCACCACGCGGCCCGCGTCGGATTCCAGCAGGGCGCGGGTCAGGCCGCCGGGACCGGGACCGACCTCGATCACGGCGCGACCCTCGAACGGACCGGCCAGGCGGACGATCTTGCGCGTGACGTTGAGGTCGAGCAGGAAATGCTGGCCGAAGGACTTCTTGGCCGACAGACCGTGGGCGTCCAGCGTCTCGCGCAGGGTGGGTTGGGTCATCGGGCGCGGCTCATCGCCCGGCTTTGGGCCATTTCGTCGGCCAGGCGCAAGGCGGCGATCAGACTGTCGGGGCGGGCCTTGCCCTGACCGGCGATGTCGAAACCGGTGCCGTGGTCCGGCGAGGTGCGGATGATCGGCAACCCCAGGGTGGCGTTGACCCCGCCCCAGAAGTCCAGCGTCTTGACCGGGATCAGGGCCTGATCGTGGTACAGGCAGACGGCGGCGTCATAGTCCCGCCGCGCCTCGTCGTGGAACAGGGTGTCGGCGGGGCGGGGGTCGGTGATGTCGATCCCCATGTCGCGCAGACGACGGGCCGCCGGGCGCAGCATCTCGATCTCCTGCATCCCCAGGGCGCCGTCTTCGCCCGCGTGGGGATTGAGGGCGGCCAGCGCCAGGCGGGGGCGGGCGATGGCGAAGTCGCGACGCAGGGCGTCGTCCACCACCTGGGCCGTGCGGATGACGCGATCGGCGCTCAGGGTCTGGGCCACCTGATCCAGGGCGAGGTGGATGGTGACCAGGCAGGCGCGCAGGTCGCGGGCGGTCAGCATCATCACCGGCCCGCGCTCCCCGGCGAAGGGCGCGTCGGCGGTCAGTTCGGCGATGAACTCGGTATGGCCCGGGAAACGAAAGCCCGAGGCGTACATCGGCGCCTTGGCGATGGGGCAGGTGACGACGCCGGACGCCTCGCCTGACAGGGCCAGGGAGACGGCCTCCTCGATCCAGTCGGCGACCGCGACGGCGTTGGCCGGTTCGGGCGCGCCAGGAGTGACGGCCGCGCGGACGGGGCGGTGCAGGACGGGCAGGGCGCGGCCGAAGACGGCGGCGGCGTCCGACGCGACGGTGATCTCGTGCACCGGCGCGCCTTGCGCCCGCACCGCGTCGGCGTCGCCGATGACGGCGAAGACCGGGCCGGAGACCGACAGGGCGCGCCAGGCGGCGACGGCGATCTCGGGTCCCACGCCCGCCGGATCGCCGAGGGTGAGGACGAGCGGAGCGCCCGCCGCAGTCACTTCAGCTCGATCAGGGCGTCGGCGCGCAGATCGCGCATATACCGACGCGCCAGCATGGACAGATTGGCGTTGCGCAGACGGAACTCGACCTCCTGACGCGACGGGACCTCAGGGCCGCCCGCACGACGGCCGCACAGACCGATCAGGTGCAGGCCCAGCGGCGTGCGCACGGGGGTCGAGATCGAGCCGACCTCGGCCGAACGGGCGATCTGCTGGAACTGCGGGGCCAGGTTCTGAACATCAGCCTCGCCCAGGTCCGAGCCGAGCAGGCCGGCTTCGGAGGTGGCGCGGGCCAGCATGGTGTCGCAGGTCAGTTGTGGGGCCAGGGCCGTCAAGCGCTGGGTGGCGGCGGCCACGTCGGTCTCGGAAGCCGTCTCGGGCAGTTCGATCATCACCTGTTTCAGCGAGACCAGGCTGGTCGCCGCGCCCGAACGCTTGTCGCGCATATAGATGATGTAGACGCCGCCATCGACCGGGATCGGGTTCGAGAGCTGGCCGACCTGGAGGGTGTCGAGCGACGCCTGAAGCTGCGGATTGACGCTGCCCTGGACGACCCAACCGGCGTCGCCGCCGTTGACGGCCGAGGGCGCGGCCGAGAATTGGCGGGCCACGGCCTGGAAGGGCGCGCCCTGGACCATCTGGCCGACCAACTGCTGGGCGCCGTTCAGCGCCGCCTGCTGTCCGCCGACGCGGGCGGCTTCGATATAGATTTCGCCGATCAGATACTGGGGCTTGGTGGCCGACGCCTCGGCCTGACGCACGGCCTGATCGACCTGGGCCTGACTGACGCGCGAGCGGGCGTTGAAACGGCCGCCGACCAGTTCGCGCCACCCGATCTCGGTGCGGATCTGTTCGCGCAGGGTCGAGGTGCGAATCCCCGCCTGGCGCAGGAAGGTGATGTAGTTTTCCGGCGTGGTCCCGACCTGTTGGGCCGTTTCGGCGATGTCGCGGTCGACCTCTTCGTCGGTGATCTTCAGCGTTTCGTACTTGGCGATCTCCTGGGCCTGGAGATGCTCTTCGATCAGGGCGTTCAGGGCCTGCTGCTGGATGGCGGGCAGGTTTTCGGGCGTCGGCTGGACCTGGGTCATGGCGATCAGCATCAACATACGTTGGCGCAGGTCGAAGCCGGTGATGACGCTGTCATTGACGGTGGCGACGATGCCGTCGGCCAGTTGGAACTGGGCCTCGGGCGCGGCCGATTGAGGGGCGGCCTCGGCGCCGGGGTTCAGAACGCCGGCGGCGGCGGGCGACTGGCCCGGAACCTGAGCGAATGCCGCCGTCGAAAGCAGCGCGGCGAACGCGATCGCCGTGGTGGAAAGCCTCAAACCCATGGTCCGTCCTGGTTCCTCAAAGCCCTCGCCTCGACCCCGATCGGGGGAGGTCCGGTCCCGTTTGCGCCCTTACCAGCGCGTTTCGCCCCGTCCATAGCCTGTACCGCCGAAAGTGGCGAGGTTTAGGCGAATGAAGACGCCCTCGGATGGTCCCGAAGGCCGCACGCGGGTGTTGTCGCGACGAAAGCCGATCTCGAAACGGAAACAGTCGTCGTCAAACACGACCCCCACTTCGGAACGGGTGATGATGTCGCGTTCCAGATCGGCGATGCCGGTGACGGTCACGCCCCAGTTGCCGACGACGAACTGCTGCGCCGCCAGTTGCACGAACTCGTAGTTGCGGTTCAGCGGCCCGCCCAGCGGGTTGGAGCGGTCGACGATGTAGCTGACGGTCGCCATGTCGCGGCGACCCCAACGGCCGTCGACGGCGGCTTCGGCCCGGCGCACGTCGCCCGAACCGTCCACGGTGGTGTGGAACCAGCCCCGAACGCGGTCGGACGGCGTGAAGGTTCCCTGGACCACCCAGTCCGAAGTCTTGGAGGCCAGGCCGGTCGGATCGTACAGGCGCGTGGGATCGTCGGGAATCGGAACGCGGAAGTCGTTCTCCTCCTGGCCCCGGCTGGAGCGGCCGACGAACAGGCTGGCGCTTCGGCCGTCTTGCCAGCGGATGGTGGCGCGAACCCCGGCCGTCAGCCGGAAGCCGCCCTCCATCAGGTCGTGGCCGGGGAAACGGTCCATGCGGAACAGGGAGGCTTCGTCCAGTTCGACGGTCTGGCTGTCCTCGTTGGGTATGCGCGGGTCCTGATCGACGCCGGTCGAGAAGGACGCCTGACCCGTCGGCTCGATGATCACATCGGCGCCCGAGGCGAGACGACGGATCAGAGGATAGGAGACGTCCAGCCCGGCCGTGGCGCGGGTGCGGGTCACCGTCTCGTCGGCCAGACCCAGGAACGACGGAAGCTGGGCGACGGAATAGGCGTCGGCGCGCAGATCGACGAACGGCTCCCAGCGCACGCCCGCCGGGCTGATGAAGGCGCGACGCCAGTCCGCCTGGCCGGTGACGCGACGGGTGTCGACGCCGTCCAGGCCCGCGGTCGGGCCGGGCGGAATGATCTCGGGGCGCAACACCGGCGAACCGACATAGGCGTCTCGATACAGCGACACGGCCGAACCGCGCAGGCGCAACCGACCCCCGAAGACGGGCTGATTCGGTTCCCATCGCGCCTCGATGATGGGGGCGACCAGAGGCAGGGCGTCGTCGTTCTCGAAGACGTTCAGGGCGGGCGTGATGGGGTCGAACCGGGCGACCCGCAGGCTCTGCATCGAAAAGGCGGCGATGGAGAGATAGGAACGCCGGGTCTGGCGTTCGGCGTAGAGCTGGCTGATCAGGCGGCGGCGGTCGCCGTAATAGAGACCGTTGTCCTGATAGGGATCGCGCACGTCATAGCGGTCGAACAGGGTCTTGTCCGACACCCGTTCGGCCGTGAAGCCCCAGCGCCATGGGCCGTCTGGGTCGAAACGGGCATGGGCCAGCAGATAGCTGCGGCTGGTCTTGTCGTCGAATTTGACGTTGCTCTCGGGACGGCCGTCGCCGTTCAGGTCGAAGTCGCCGAAATTGCGCTCGTGCGTATAGCCGCCGCGCACGACGATCGTGCCGTCGTCGAATCGCCGCCGCCATTGCAGGTTCAGCAGAGGGGCCACGCGGGTGTTGATCTGCGGGCTGATCAGCCAGTCCTCGGACGGCGAGACGACGTGCAGATAGGGCAGTTCCAGCGAAACGCCCCGCCCTTCGTCATAGGTCGGGATGGGGATCAGGAAGCCGGAGGCCCGCTCGGCCGTGGGGTCGGGGTGGGCGAAGACCGGCAGGTAGAAGACCGGCACGCCGCCGACGCGGAACAGGGCGTTGCGGTACAGGATCGCCCGCATCTCTTCGTTCTGAACCACCTTTTCGGCCTGGATCGAGATGCTGGGCGTCTTCGGCCCGTTGGCGTCGCAGATCGGACAGGGGGTGAAGAGGGCGTAGTTCAGCTCGTTGACGTTTTCGCTGCGGCGCACGGCCGAAGCGGCCATCAGGCTGGCGCCGTTCGACAGGCGGGTGGCGAAGTCGACCGCGACGCCGGCGCGAAGCTGGTCGTCCAGCTCGATCTGGTCGGCGAAGACGGCGTCGCCCAGCGGCGAGATCAACTCGACCTGGCCTTCGGCCCCGCCGACGCCGCCCGCCAGATCATAGCGGATCGTCTCGGCGCGCAGGGTGTGGCCCTGAAAACGGGCCAGGGCGCGGTCGGCGGCGGGACCGCCGGTCAGGACCACGACATCGCCTTCACGGGTGGTTTCTCGGGCGTCGATATAGACGGCTTGCGGCGTCAGGCCGTCGGGACCGGGCGTCGAGGCGGCCTGGGGCGTCGTCTGCGGCGCGGGCGGAGCGGCCTGGGCCAGGGCGACGCCGGGCGCGCAGGCGAGGGCGGCGCCGACCAGAAGCCGGGTCCGTAAGCCCTGTCCGCGATGGGCGCGGCGATCAGCCTGCATGAAGGGTCACTCGGGAGACGTTCGGGAGGGCCGATTAGCCGTCTTCGGTATAGAACAGCAAGGTGAAGGCCGCGAGCGCCGTCAACAGGGGCGGCAGCCAGGCCGATAGGAAGGGCGGCACCACCTCGGCCGAACCCATGGCCGCCGAGAACTGGTTGATGAAGAAGAAGGCGAAGCCCAGCACCACGGCCGCCACGCTCATCCGCGCCAGATCGCCCAGGCGCATCAGGCGCAACGAAAAGGCGGCGGCCAGAATGGACATGGCCGCGAACATCAACGGCGTGGCCAGAAGCTGTTGCAGCCTTAGCCGATAGGCGGTCGACGAGAATCCGGCCGCCTCGATCCGCGCGATCTGGCCGGGCAGAGACCAGAAGGGCGTCGATTGCGGACGGGCGAATTGTTCGAACGCCTCTTCGTCGGCCAGGCTGGAGATCAGGTCCAGCGTCGCATAGCGCACGGCGCGCTGGCCGGTCTGGGCGCCCACGGCGTCGTTCAGGCGCCAGCGACCCGCCGCCAGGCTGGCGCTGGCGGCGTCGATGCGTTCCGAAAAGGTGCGGCGGCCGTCTTCGGCGTTGGCGTAGATGAAGAAGGTCACGTCCAGCAGGCGGGCGTTGGCCCGGTCCTGACGCCCCGCGCGAATGATCATCTGGCGTTGGTCGTCGCCCTCGCGCAGCCAGATCGCCTCTTGCCGCTCGCCTTGAACCCCGCCGGAAATGCGCGCGCGTTCGCGCTGCCACAGACCGTCGCCCGCCGCCGCCAGCGGGCCGAGCACGGTGACGGTCAATATGCCGAAGGCGAAGGCCGCGCCGGCCGCAGGCAGGACGAATCGCCAGGCCGAAACCCCGGCGGCGCGCATGGCCACCAGCTCGCTGCGCCGGTTCAGGCCGATGAAGGCCGACAGGGTGCCGAACAGGAAGACGAAGGGCAGAAGTTGCAGGATGACGCTGGGCGACTTCAGCAACATCAGGCCGACGATGCGCACGGCCGACAGATCCACCTCGGAACCGAGACCGCGCGAGATCTCGACGAAGTCGATCAGCATGATCAGGGCCGAGATGACGCCCAGAGCGATCAGCAGAGACCGCGCCTGGGTCTTCAGGACATAGCGTTCGATGCGGCCCAGCCGAATGCGTGAGGCGGGCAGTTTCAGGTCGAGGCGGCGCGCGGTCATGCGACCCTCGGCTTCAGCCGCTCCAGCGGCGGCCAGACAAGACGGCGGTGCGGCTTGAGCGTGCGGAACATCATCCTGAGCGCGCCCGCCGTCGCGGCGACGGGCAGGACGTATTGCAGCACGTTCAGCCACGGGTTCCAGGTGCTGGCCGCGACCAGACCGTAACCGGCGATGCGCAGGACCAGGAACAGGCCCGCGGCCTTGGCGATGCGCAGGGCGTAGCCGGTGCGCGAATAGGCGCCGCCCAGGATGGCGTTCAAGGCCAGGGCCATGGCCATCAGGATGTAGAGCGGGGCCGAGAGGCGCGAATGGGCCTCGGCCAGCAGTTCGCCGCGCGAGCCGACCCGCTCAAGCGTCGTGGGCGAGGGGTTGAACAGGTCGGTCAGATACAGGTCCGAGGGCTTGTAGCGGATCCGCTCGTCCGTCTCGGTGAACTGGGCCAGGGGGAAGTTGTAACCGTCGAACGACAGGTATTCGAGCACGCCGTTCTTGGAGAACCGCTGCCACGAGCCGCCGCGCATCGACAGATAGGGTTCGCCGTCGATCCGGCTGAACCGGGCCTCGGCCGCGTCCCAGGTGGTGACCTGATCGCCGTCTTCCAGATAGACGAAGAGGTTCTTGAGCAGGCCGTTCTGTTCGACCTGCTGAACATAGACGGTCAGGCCGTTGGGACCCTGGACGAAGCGGCCCTCCTCGACCAGCAGGGCGGCCAGGTCGGTGCGCACGGCGAAAGCCTGGGCGCGAGCCTCGCGTTGGGCCATGGGCTGGATCACCACGCCGATCAGCAGGCCCACGGCCGCCGCGATCATGGCGATGCGGGCGGCGGGTCGAATGACCTGCCAGCGCGACAGGCCGGCGGCGAAGGCGGCCGTCAGCTCCTGCTCGCGTTGTAGCCGGGTCAGGGCGGTCAGGGCGCCGACGAACAGGCCGATAGGCAGGATCACCGCCAGCAGTTGGGGCAGGGCCAGCAGGGTCAGTTTGGCCATGACCCAGACGCTCTGGCCGCGTTCGACGATGACTTCGAGCTGATCGAGGCTCTGACTCAGCAGTCCGATTCCGCACAGCGCGCCGACGGCGGCGACCACGGGCAGTGCGATCTGTCGGAAAAGATAGCCTTGAATCAGGGTCATGGGCGGAAAGAAATCGCCCGGTTGCAGGCGGCGGCTGAGAAGCGCATCTAATACCACATCCCAAGACGTCCGCGACTGTCGCGGTTCGTTTTCGTCGCCTTTTTGAGCAACCAAGACCGGGGCCGTAACCCCGGCTGGAGTCCCCAGTATGAAAGTTGAGTTCGTCGCGTCGGCCGGTTCCGCCGAAATCCTCGCCCTGTTCGTTCGCGAAGGCGCCCAAGCCCCAGACGGTCTGGCGGCGGCGGTCAAGGCCAGCCGGTTCAAAGGGGGACGCAATTCGGCGCTGACGATCCCCGCACCGGGAGGCCTGGACGCGGAGCTGGTCGTCTTGAGCGGCCTGGGCGCCGATGCGGCGGACGATCTGGCGCTGGAAACCGCCGCGGGGGCGGCCTGGCGCGCCGTGGCGACCAGCGGTCTGTCGACCCTGACGTTCGACGCCTCGGCCCTGAGCGCCGAACAGGCGGCGCGCGTGGGCTTCGCCGCCCGTCTGGCCGCCTATCGGTTCGACAAATACCGGACCAAGGAGAAGGCCGAGAAAATTCCGTCGGTGAAGACCGTTCGCGTCGTGACCGGCGACGCGAAGGCCGCCCAGGCCGCCTTCGCGCCGATGTCGGCGGTGGCCGACGCCGTGCTGTTCGCCCGCGATCTGGTGTCCGAGCCGGCCAACGTCCTGCACCCCGAAGCGTTCGCCAAACGGGTCAAGGCGCTGGAGAGCCTGGGCCTTGAGGTCGAGATCCTGGGCGAGAAGGAGATGGAGGCGCTGGGTATGCGCACGCTGCTGGCCGTGGGCCAGGGCAGCGAACGCGACAGCCAACTGGCCGTCATCCAGTGGAAGGGCGGCAAGTCCGGCGACCAGCCGATCGCCTTCGTCGGCAAGGGCGTGTGCTTCGACACCGGCGGCATTTCGCTGAAGCCCGCCGACGGCATGGAGGACATGAAGTGGGACATGGGCGGCGCCGCCGCCGTGGCCGGAACCTTGATGGCCCTGGCCGGGCGCAAGGCCAAGGTCAACGCCGTGGGCGTGCTGGGGCTGGTCGAGAATATGCCCGACGGCAAGGCCCAGCGTCCGGGCGACGTGGTCGTGTCCATGTCGGGCCAGACGGTCGAGGTGATCAACACCGACGCCGAGGGCCGCCTCGTCCTGGCCGACGCCCTCTGGTACACCCAGGAGCGGTTCAAGCCGAAATTCATGATCGACCTGGCGACCCTGACGGGAGCCATGATCGTGTCGCTGGGCCTGGAATACGCGGGCGTCTTCTCGAACGACGACGCGGTGGCGCAAGGCGTGCTGGACGCGGGTCCCAAGGTGGGCGAGAATTTCTGGCGTATGCCGATGCCCGAAGCCTATGAGCGGCACATCGACAGCCCGATCGCCGATGTGAAGAACACCGGCAATGGCCGCGCCGGCGGCTCGATCACCGCCGCCCTGTTCCTGCAACGCTTCACCAACGGCACGCCCTGGGCGCACATCGACATCGCCCCGACGGCCTGGGTCAGCAAGAGCCAGAACCCGACCATCCCGGACGGCGGCGTCGGCTTCGCCGTGCGCACCCTGGATCGGATGGTGGCGGACAAGTACGAGGGCTGATCCGCCGTGGCGGGCGCGGGTGCGGAAATCTGGTTCTACCACCTGGAGCGCTCGTCGCTGGATCAGGTCCTGCCCGGCCTGTTGGAGAAGACGCGAGAGCGGGGGTGGCGGGCGCTGGTCCGGGCCGACGACCGCGCGTTGCTGGACCATGTCGACGACCGGCTGTGGACCTGGCGCGAGGACAGCTTCCTGGCCCACGGCCGGGCGGGCCAGCCGCACGCCGAACGCCAGCCGGTGCTGTTGAGCGAATCAGGCGACAACGAGAACGGCGCTCAGGCGCTGTTCATCCTGGACGGCGCGGAATTGGATCAGACGGAGGCGTTCGAGCGATGCTTCATCCTCTTCGACGGACGGGACGAGACGGCGCTGCACGGCGCGCGGGCGCGATGGAAGGCGTTGAAGGACGCCGGGTCCAATCTGGCCTATTGGCGCCAGGACGCGGACGGGCGCTGGGAGCGGGCGGCCTGATCCTGGCCCTGGCGGCGGCCTGTTCGTCGGCGCCGACGACCGAAGCCCGCGCGCCGCGCACCGTCGCCCATCCCGAACAGAGCCGCCCCGTCGGCGACCGACAGCCCTCGGCCGGGGCTGATCTGTGCAAGGCGGGCGAAATGCAGTGGCTGGTCGGGAAACCAAGGACCGAGATCCCCGTTCCGGTGGAGGTGGTGAACCGGCGTGTCACCTGCACGACCTGTCCTATCACTGAAGATTATTCGGCTTACCGGCTGAATATATTCTATAATCATGAAACCGGGATCATCGAGCAGGTGCGCTGCGGCTGATCCCCGAACAGGAATTCCGACCATGCGGAAGCTGATGATCCTGGCGACCTTCGCAACCACGGCGGCCGGCCTGGCCCTGGCGGCCTGTGCGCCGGTGGAGGGGGGCGGCGGCGCGACCGCGCCCGGCGACGCCCCCGACCAGTGCAAGGCGGCCCAATATCAGTCCTACATCGGCCGCAACCGCTCTGAACTGCCGCGTCAGCCGGACGGCGAACGCTGGCGCGTGACCTGCACCACCTGTCCGATGACGATGGACTACAACCCCAGCCGCTTGAACATCCTGTACGATGAGCAGACGGGGATCATCCGCAAGATGAACTGCGGCTGAGATCGTCGTTCGAACGGGCGGCGCCGATGGACTCTAGGGAGCCAGGGGGCTGAGGCGGATCTCGATCACGCCCGAATCCTGTTCGACCAGTTGAATCCGCGCGGCGTGTCCGCGCATGACCGTATGCGTCAGCCGCCTTCGGCGATGAAGGTCAAGGTGTGGGTGTAGCTGCGGTACGGGGGATTGGAGCCGGCGGGCGCCTCGGTGCGATAACGAGCCAGGGTCATATAGGCGCCGGGGTCGGGCGCGTTGACGGTGAAGCCGCCGTCAGGGTCGGTGATCAATTCGGCCGCGACGCTGCGCCCGCCGTAACGCCCGGCCTCGCGGTAGACCGTGATGGCGACGCCAGACAGCGGGCGGCCGTCGAACAGAAGCCGAAACCGCGCGTCCTCACCGGCGACGATGGCGTTGGGATGCGTCAGGGGGGCCAGCTCCAGACCTCGGCCGGTCGGCGACAAAGCGGCTCGATCGGGCGCGCCGCGGGTGACATAGGCTTCGGCGACGGTGATGTTTTGGACATCGACGCGCGGGGCCTCGACGGGGGGAACGCCGACCTCCTCGCCGACCATCTTCCAGTCACCAGACGCGGAACGGTACATCCGGGCGTTGCGGCCGATGCGCGGGCCAGAGGACAGGCGATAGGTGCCGTCGACCGGCGTTTCCGCCTCGAACACCGCCATGTCGCGCAGATAGACGACATTGCTGATCGGGGTGTCGCCGTTTGGCCCGACGATGTGGAAGACGTCCGACCGCATGGCGACGTCGGCGGCGAAGACATCGTCGGTGAAGGCGGCTTCGACGGTCACGTGATCGCGGCCCGAGGCGTCGAAGACGTTGGGCTTCAGATAGGGGGAATGCGCCAGGGCGGACCCGGCGCAGAGCCAGGCGCCGACGATCAGAATGGGGGTCAGGGACCGGATCATGTCGCCTCCGCGCCGGATGCGGCGGACTCTAGTGTTTTGCGAGCGACTTGAAACCAGGTCAGCGCAGATCGGTCGATCTCTCCAGACCGTACAAGGCCTCGTCCATGTCCTCGGCGCGGCGCGCGACCACGGCGCGAGCGTCGGCCACGCCGCGATTGTAGAAGATCGGACCCAAGGTCGCGGCGATATGGTCGACCAGCATCTCCGCCTGAAGACCGCCCGCCTCGACGTCCAGTTCGTCGCGCAACCAGGTTCGCAGGGTGTCGGCGGCGGCGCGGCGCGCTTCGGGCGACAGTTCGATCGGTTTCATTGCACCTCCGCCAGGGCTTCCTCGGCCTGAATCCAGGCGGCTTCGGCCGCGTCGAGATCGGTCTGGGTCTTGGCGCGGGCGCGGGTCAGACCTTCCAGCGCCTTGGGATTGGCGACGGCGGCGTTGGCCAGGTCGTCGTCGATGCGGGCGATTTCGGCGGTCAGGGCGGCGATCCGCTCCTCGGCCTTCTTGACGGCATGACGCAGAGTCGAGGGCGAAGGGCCGGATTTCTTTGCGCCCCTATCGCTCGCGCCGCGGGAGGGAGCGGCCTGAGGGGCGGGCGCGGCTTCCGGCTCCTCGGCCTTGATCTGGCCGGGGCGGACGGCGCCGGCCTGCTTGGCGCGGTCGAGGACGAATTTGGCGTAGTCGTCCATGTCGCCGTCGAAGGGCTTCACCGTGCCGTCGGCGGCCAGCCACAGGCGATCGGCGACCAGTTCCATCAGCGAACGGTCGTGGGTGATCAGGATGACGGCGCCCGTGTACTGGTTCAGGGCGTCCAGCAGGGCGCGACGGCTGTCGATGTCCAGGTGGTTGGTCGGTTCATCGAGGATCAGGATGTGCGGCGCATCCATGGCCACCAGGTTCAACAGCAGGCGGGCGCGCTCGCCGCCCGACAGGCTGTCGACCTTGGTCTCCTGTTTTTCGAACGGCAGGCCGAACTGGGCCAGACGGCTGCGGCGGCTGGATTCGGAGGCGTCCGGCATGGCCCGGCGGATGATCTCCAGCGGGGTATCGGTCGGGTCCATGGCCTCGATCTGGTGCTGATGGAACCAGCCCACGCGCATCTTGCCGTCGCGATGGAACTCGCCGGTCTCGATGGTCAAGGCCTTGGCGATCAGTTTGGCGAAGGTCGACTTGCCCGCGCCGTTGACGCCCAAGAGGCCGATGCGGTCGTCCAGGTCCATGCGCAGATTGAGGTTCCGCAGGATCGGCTTGCCCGGCTCATAGCCGACATTGGCCCGCTCGAGCCGGATCAGGGGCGGGGGCAGGGGGCGCGGCGGGCTGGGCAGGACGAAGGGGGCGACGCGCTCTTCCGGCGGCAGTTCGACGGTCTGCATCTTTTGCAGCTTCTTGACCCGCGACTGGGCCTGGGCGGCCTTGGACGCCTTGGCCTTGAAGCGGTCGACGAAGGCTTGCAGATGGGCGCGCTCGGCCTCCTGCTTGGCGCGGGTGGCCGACAGCAGGCGGATCTTCTCGGATCGCATCCGCTCGAAGTCGTCGTAGTTGCCGGTGTACAGCTCCAGCTTGCGGTTCGACAGATGCAGGATGTGGGTGCAGACCTCGTTCAGCATCTCGCGGTCGTGCGAAATGATCAGGGCCGTCGCCGGATATTTCTTCAGCCGGGCCTCCAGCCACAGCGCGCCCTCCAGATCGAGATAGTTGGTCGGTTCGTCCAGCAGCAGCATATCCGGCTGGGCGAACAGGGCGGCGGCCAGGGCCACGCGCATCCGCCAGCCGCCCGAGAAGTGCGACATGGGGCGCTGGATGTCTTCCTGGCTGAAGCCCAGGCCGACCAGGATTTCGGCGGCGCGGGCCGGGGCGGCGTCGGCGTCGATCTCGATCAGACGCGACCAGATTTCCCCCATCTCCTCCGGCTCGGCGGTCTCCAGCCGGGTCAAAAGGTCGTGGCGTTCGACATCCGCCTCCAGGATGGTCTCCAGCACGCTGACGGGCGTGGCGGGGTGTTCCTGATCGACCGAGCCGATGCGCGCGGTCTTGGGCAGGCTGACCTCGTCGCCGCCTGCGACCAGTTCGCCCAGGATGACCTTGAACAGGGTCGACTTGCCGATGCCGTTGCGGCCGACCAGGCCCACCTTGGCCCCCGGCGGCAGGCTGACGGAGGCGTCGTCGAGGAATTGGCGGCCCCAGGCGTTGAGGGTCAGGTTGGTGATCTGAAGCATGGCGGGTCGTAAATCTCGGGCGGTCTATGTCACGGCGAGCCGCGAGACGGGCGATAAAGGCGAAATTGTGAGGCGGTTGGAAAGCGGGAAGGGCGCCGCTATAAGCCCGCGACCCTCAATCTCCCAACAAGAAGTCACTCCCATGACCGAACGCACCTTCTCGATCATCAAACCCGACGCCACGCGCCGCAACCTGACCGGCGCCATCAACGCCGTGATCGAGGCCGCCGGCCTGCGCATCGTCGGCCAGCGCCGCATCCGTCTGACCGAGGATCAGGCCAAGAAATTCTACGAAGTCCACGCCCACCGCCCGTTCTACAACGAACTGGTCGGCCAGATGATCGCCGAGCCGGTGGTGGTCCAGGTGCTGGAAGCCGACAACGCCGTGGCCCGCTATCGCGAAGTCATGGGCGCCACCAACCCGCAGGAAGCCGCCGAAGGCACCATCCGCAAGCTCTTCGCCCTGTCGATCGGCGAGAACTCGGTGCACGGTTCGGACTCGATCGAGAACGCGGGCATCGAGATCGCCCAGTTCTTCACCGCCGAGCAGATCCCCGGCTGAGATTCAGCGATCCGCTGAACCATGCGGCCCGCGTTCGGACACCGACGCGGGCCGTTTCATGTCCGGGATCGACAGAGGTCCGCCAGGGCCGCCGGATAGAGGGCGTGTTCGGCGACCAGGACGCGGCGGGCCAGGGTCTGGGCCGTGTCGCCGGGCCGCACCGGCACGCGCGCCTGGGCCAGGATCGGGCCTTCATCGACGCCCTCGGTGACCAGATGGACCGTGCAGCCCGCCTCGGCGTCCCCGGCGGCGATGGCGCGGGCGTGGGTGTCCAGGCCGGGATATTTCGGCAGCAGGCTGGGATGGATGTTCAGCATTCGCCCGGCCCAGCGCCCGACCAGCCAGGGGGTCAGCAGGCGCATATATCCGGCCAGGGCCACGATCTGGACTCCGTGGCGGGTCAGCAGGGCGTCCAGCACGGCCTCATGCGCCGGGCGGTATTTGCCGAAACGGCGATGATCGAGGGCGAGCGCGGCCACGCCCTTGCCCGCCGCAACGGCCAGACCGCCCGCATCAGGGATATTGGACAGGACCAGCACGACCTCGAACGGACTGTCCGGCGCCTGACCGGCGTCGATCAGGGCGGCCATGTTGGAGCCGGTTCCCGAGATCAGGACGGCGACGCGCGTTTTGCCGGTTCCAGGCACCGTCTCAGGCGGCGGTCAGTTGGCCGCAGACGAAGGCGGCTTCACCGGCGTTCAGCAGGGCGGCCAGCACCGGCTCGGTGTTCTCGGGCGCGACGACCAGGATGAAGCCGACGCCGCAGTTGAAGGTGCGGCGCATCTCGTGATCCGAGACCCCGCCGGTCTTTTGCAGCCATTCGAACACGTGCGGCTGGGGCCAGGCGCTCCAATCGAAAGCCGCGGTCAGGCCCTCGGCGATGCAGCGCGGCGGATTTTCGATCAGGCCGCCGCCGGTGATGTGGGCCGCGCCCTTGATCAGGCCCGCCTTCATCAGCGGCAGGACCGGCTTCACATAGATGCGGGTCGGCTCCATCAGGGCCTGGGCCAGGGTGCGGTCCTTGGCGAAGGGCGCGTCGTCGCCCCAGTTCAGGCCCGAGGTCTCGACGATCTTGCGGACCAGGGAATAGCCGTTGGAATGCGGACCCGACGAGGCCAGGCCGATGATGACGTCGCCCGCCGACTGGCGATCCAGATAGGGCAGGGCGTGGCCGCGTTCGACCGCGCCCAGCGAAAAGCCGGCCAGGTCGTAGTCGCCGTCGCCATACATTCCCGGCATCTCGGCCGTCTCGCCGCCGACGAGGGCGCAATTGGCCTGGCGGCAACCCTCGGCGATGCCGGCGACGACGCGGCGAGCGTCGTCCACCGACAGCTTGCCGGTGGCGTAATAGTCGAGGAACAACAGGGGTTCGGCGCCCTGGGCCAGCAGGTCGTTGACGCACATGGCCACCAGATCGACGCCGACGCCGTCGTGACGCCCGGTCTCGATGGCGATCTTCAGCTTGGTGCCGACGCCGTCGGTGGTGGCGACGATCAGCGGGTCCTCGAAACCGGCCGCCTTCAGGTCGAACAAGGCGCCGAAACCGCCCAGCGACGCTTCCGCGCCGGGCCGTCGCGTGGACTTGGCCAGGGGCTTGATGGCGTCGACCAGCATCTCGCCCGCGTCGATGTCGACCCCGGCGTCGGCGTAGGTCAGACCGTTGGTGGGCGAATCCTTGTGCGCCGTCATTGCGTTGGGAGCCTTGAATCGGTGAACGAAAAGTCCGCGCGGCTCTTGCCACACGGGGCGTCGCGGGGGCTATAGCATTCCAATGACGCCGATCACCACCAATGACGCCTTGGTCGCCTTCTGCGATCGCCTGAAAGGCGCGCCCTTCATCGCCGTGGACACCGAGTTCATGCGCGAGACGACCTATTGGCCCAAGCTGTGCCTGATCCAGGCGGCTTCGGCGACCGATTCGGGGATCATCGACCCCCTGGCCGAGGGATTGGACCTGGAGCCGTTCCTGGCGCTGTTGCGCGACCCGGACATCCTGAAGGTCTTCCACGCCGCGCGACAGGACGTGGAGATCTTCGTCAAACTGGGCGCCATGCCCAAGCCGATGTTCGACACCCAGGTGGCCGCCATGGCCGCCGGTTTCGGCGATCAGGTCAGCTATGAATCCCTGGTCCGGCAGATGCTGCGCCAGGAGGTGGACAAGGGCAGCCGCTTCACCGATTGGGCGCGACGGCCGCTGTCGGACGCGCAACTGACCTACGCCCTGGGCGATGTGACCCATCTGGCGGCCCTGTATCCCAAGCTGCGCGACCGGCTGGCCAAAGACGGGCGTCTGGACTGGGTGATGGCCGAGATGGAGGATCTGACCGATCCCGCCGTCTATGACACCGACCCGGAAAACGCCTGGAAGCGTCTGAAGCCCAAGAAATACGCCGCCAAATACCTGGCCGTCTTCAAGGCCGCCGCCGTCTGGCGCGAGCGGGCGGCGCAGGAGCGGGACCAACCGCGCGGCCGCATCCTGAAGGACGAGGCCATCGACGAACTGGCCACCCAGGCGCCGACCGATGTCGACGCCTTCAACCGTATGCGTTCGATCCCCAAGGGCTTTGGCGGATCACGCCTGGGCCAGGATCTGATCGTCGAGTTGAAACGGGTGTTGGCCGATCCCGAGGCCCATGCGCCCAAGCTGGAACGGCCCGCCCACGGCCAGCCCGCGCCGCCGTCGGTGGTCGAACTGCTGAAGGTGCTGCTGAAGGCCAAGAGCGACAATGCGGGCGTGGCGACCAAGCTGATCGCCAACGTCGCCGACCTGGAGAAGATCGCCCTGGACGACAACGCCCCGGTCGAGGCCCTGCACGGCTGGCGCCGCCAGTTGTTCGGCGAGGATGCGTTGAAGCTGAAGCGCGGCGAGATCGCCCTGGTGCTGAACGGCGCCCGGGTCGAGGTGGTCGAGATCGAGGGTTAGGGTCGGCGCCCGCGATCGGGTCTGAGTTTCGTCAGGGCCTGCAAGGCTCCGTCACCCTTGGGACAAGCCCGAGAGCCTAGGCCGTCGGCGGCTGCCACAGCTCGATCGGATTGCCTTCCGGGTCGTGAATGCGGGCGAAGCGGCCGATTTCGGGCGTGGCGTCCCATTCCGGCTTGGTGATGACCGCGATCCCGGCCGCGCGAAGGCTGGCCAGCAGACCATCCAGGTCGTCCACCCGCAGATTGAGCATATAGGCCTTGTCGGCGGCGAAATAATCGCTGTCGGCCTTGAAGGGCGAGAAGACGGTCGGTCCCGCCTGCTGGTTCCAGATCCAGACGCCCTCGGGCGCGCCGACCCCCAGGTGCGTCAGATACCAGTCGGCCTGGGCCTTCGGGTCCTTGCAGCGGAAGAACAGCCCGCCGATTCCGGTCACCGCCATGTCGTCTATCCCCTGTCGCGGACGCCAGACTGCTCGGCCTCGCGGCCGATGTCGAGTTTCAACCCCATGGCGTCGGCCAGGGCGCGGGCGCGGCGGCGGGTCTGATCGCCCAGCAACAGGTCGGCGTAGTCATGGGCGGCGCTCAACCGCAGGACGCCGTCGGCGGCCACGACCTTGGCGTTGGCCAGCAGTTGCGCCGAACGGCCCGACAGATCGCAGCCCAGCCGCATGGCCAGGCCCAGGGCGCGGGCGCGGGTCGTGGCCGTCTCGCTCAACAGCCGTCCGACCGTTTGCGGCTCCGGCGTCGCCGCCCCGCCGCCGTACCGGGCGTTGAGGGCCGAGGCCAGGAAGGCGCGCTCGGCGTGAGTCTGGCCCGGCACCGGCGCGCGCAGCACCTGATCGAACACCAGATTGACCCGATGGTCGGGGTGCAGCCGGGCGCCCAGGTCGGCCAGGTTGCAGGCCGCCCGCGACAGGACCGCGTCACGCTCGGTCCCGAAGGCGGAGGGCAGGGCGGCGAGGATGGAGGCGATCCAGCCGTCCAGGGCGCCGGGCAGGGAGGGCGAGACCCCCTGGCGCAGACCCAGGGCGGCGCTGCCGGCCAGCAGGGGGTCGATGGCGGCGGTTTCCGGCTCCAGCCCCTCGAACAACAGGCCCTCGCGCACGCCCCAGGCGGAAAACTCGACCCGTTTCAGCTCCAGCCGCTCGATCAGCCGGTCCAGCACGACGGCGGCGTGCGGCAGGGTCTCGGCGCGCTTCTTGGACAGGCCGGGAATCTTGTCCAGCGCGCCGGGAGAGGAGCGGGCGATCAGGCGGGCCAGATCGCGCGCCTCGCCCGCCGACATGGCGAACTGATGCACGATGCGCAGGGGATGGTCGCTCTGGGCCATGCGGACCTGGGCCAGGCTGCGCCAGGCGCCGCCCACGGCGTAAAGCGTGTCGGCGCGGTAGGTCTTCGCGACGGCCGACAGGGCCTTGTCGGCGATCGTCTGAACCCGGTCGGGGTCGAACCCCTTCTTGCTCGCCAGCGAAAAGGGACCGAGCGGCAGGGTGACGCCGCGTCCGACGGCGCCGTCGGCGATCTGGATCAGCTCCAGGCTGGCGCCGCCCATGTCGGCGACGACGCCATGGGCCGAAGGGGCGCCGGCCAGAACCCCCAGGGCGGCGTAGCGGGCCTCGTCCTCGCCCGACAACACGCGGACCTGAAGACCGGTTTCGGCCGTGATCCGTGCGCGAAAGACCTCGCCGTCCTGGGCGTCGCGGACGGCGGCGGTGGCGGCGACGAACAAGGCCTGGGGCCGCACGCCGTCCAGCACGGCGGCGAAGCGGCGCAACGCCGTCAGGGCCATGACGGCGCCCTCGGGCGACAGGTTTCCGGTCACGGCCAGATCGCGACCCAGGCCGGCCAGCACCTTTTCGTTCAGCACCGTCCAGACGGCGCGCCCTTCCAGCCGGTACAGCACCATGCGCACCGAGTTGGAGCCGATGTCGATGACCGCGACCTCGCGCGGGGGCGTCGCCAGCGGCATCAGCGGCGCTCGTATCGCAGACGGCCGGGCAGGGTCTTCACCTTGCGTCCGCGGCCCGACAGGCTGGGGTTGGTCATGAAATACTGGTGGGCCGAGAAGGGCTTGGCGGAATCCGCCGGCACGATGCGGCGATAGGCGCCGTCGGGCAGCAGCACCCAGCTCTGGGCGTCGTCCTTGAGATTTGCGACCATGATCTGATCCAGGACCTGATCATGGACGGTGGCGTTCAGAACCGGCGTCATCAGTTCGACCCGACGCTCCAGATTGCGGGGCATCCAGTCGGCCGAGGAGATGAAGACCTTGGCCTTGTCGTGCGGCAGATCGTGGCCGTTGGCGAAACAGACGATGCGGCTGTGCTCCAGGAAACGACCGATGATCGACTTGACCCGGATGTTGTCTGACAGGCCCGGCACGCCGGGACGCAGACAGCAGACGCCGCGCACCACCAGTTCGATGCGCACGCCCCACTGGCTGGCGCGATACAGGGCGTCGATGATCTCGGGATCGACCAGGCTGTTCATCTTGGCCCAGATGGCGGCGGGCCGTCCTTGCGCCGCCGCCGACATCTCCTTGCCGATCAGCTCCAGCAGCGTCTGCTTCATGTTCAGCGGCGAGACGACCAACTGTTCCAGGTCGTCGGGCGGCGCATAGCCGGTGATGTAGTTGAACACCCGCGCGGCGTCGCGGCCCAGCGCCGGGTCGGTCGAGAACAGGCTGAGGTCGGTGTAGATGCGGGCCGTGACCGGGTGATAGTTGCCGGTTCCGAAATGGCAGTAGGTGCGCAGTCCCTCGCCCTCGCGCCGGACCACGACCGAGAGCTTGGCGTGGGTCTTGTAGGCGACGAAGCCGAACACGACGTGGACGCCCGCCCGCTCCATGGCCCTGGCCCAGCGCAGATTGGCTTCTTCGTCGAAGCGGGCCTTGATCTCGACCAGGGCGGTGACGTTCTTGCCGTTCTCGGCCGCCTCGATCAGGGCGGCGACGATCGGGCTGTCCTTGGAGGTGCGGTACAGCGTCTGTTTGATGGCGATGACGTTGGGATCGCGCGCGGCCTGACGCAGGAACTGGACCACCACGTCGAAGCTCTCGAACGGATGGTGGATCAACATATCCTTCTCGCGGATGGCCGCGAAGACATCGCCCGACTGGTCGCGCACGCGCTCGGGGAAGCGCGGCTCATAGCCGGGGAATTTCAGGTCGGGATGCCCGTCGCGGATCAGTTCGTCCAACTGGGCCAGGCCCAACATTCCATTGACCAGGACCACATCCTGGGGCGCGGCCTCCAACTGGTCGATGATGAAGGCGCGCAGATCGTCGGGCATGGACGCCTCGATCTTGATCCGCACCACCGAGCCGAGACGGCGTTGCTTCAACGCCTCCTCATACTCCAGGACCAGATCCTCGGCCTCTTCCTCGACCTCGATATCGCTGTCGCGGATCATGCGGAAGACGCCCTTCTCGATCACCTCGAAGCCGGGGAAGAGGTGGTCGATGAACAGCATCAGCAGGGTTTCGAGCGTGACGTAACGCCGCCGCCCCGCCTTGGAGCGACCATCGGTCGGCAACTGCCAGAAGCGGCGCACCTGGGTCGGCACCGGCACCAGGGCGTATTGGACGCGGCCGTCCTTGACCCGTTTCAACCTCAGACCCAGCGAGAAGCCGAGATTGGGCAGAAAGGGGAAGGGGTGGGCCGGATCGACGGCCAGGGGCGTCAGAACGGCGAACAACTGGCTGAGGAACTCCGGCTCCAGCCGTTCCTTCTCGGTCCTGGTCACCTTGCTGATGTCCACGACCTCGATGCCCGCGGCGGCCAGTTCCCGGCGCAGCGCGCCCCAACGCGCCTGCTGTTCGGCCATCAGGGTTCCGGCGGCGGCGTTGACCTTTTCCAGGGTCTGGGCGGGGGTCAGGCCGTCGGGCGAGACGACGCGCACGCGCTCGCGCACCTGGCCCTTCAGGCCGGCCACGCGGGTCATGTAGAATTCGTCGAGGTTGTTGGCCGAGATCGACAGGAACCGCAGCCGCTCCAGCAAGGGGTGGGCCGGGTTTCCGGCCTCTTCCAGCACGCGGGCGTTGAAAGCCAGCCACGACAGCTCCCGATTGAAGAAGCGGGTCGGCGAGTCCATCAGCGCGGCGTCCAGCGTCGACTGGCGCGGGCGTGACGAGGGAACCTCTTCGCCGGTCGTCGGATCTGCGATGGCCGCGTCGCTCATGGTCCGGTTCTGACGCGCCCTTGTGACGGCCGCAAGTCAGAGCGGAAGATCGTCGGTCGTCGCTTCCAGCACCTCGCGGGCCGTGGCGCGGGTGGCGGGACGGGGATCGGCGCTCAGACGCTCCACCACATCGGCCGCCGCCTGGGCCGAACGGTCGATGCGGCGCAACAGATAGGCGATCAGATCGTCGCTGGGGGTGATGCTGCGTTCGGCGAAGCGCGCGCGCAGCATGGCGGTCAGGACGGCGTCGTCGGGGGTCGCGAGCGTCACGACCGGCGTGGCGTCCAGCCGCGATCGCAAATCGGGCAGGGCGCAGGCCCAATGAACGGGCGCGGAGCGGGCGACCAGCAACAGGGCGCCGCCCGGCGCGCGGGCCAGGTTGAACAGGTGGAACAGGGTCTCGTCATCCGCATCCGGCGCGTGGTCTAGCAGGACGGGGCGGCCTTCAAGCTCCAGCGGATCGATCTGGGCCGCCTCGGACCCGTGCAGGGCGACCGCCCCGACCCGTTCGGCCCACAGGGCGGCCAGGCGGCTTTTGCCCGACCCGGGCGGGCCGCCCAGGGCCAGCACCGACGTGATGCCGTCGGGCCAGACGGCCAGGCGGTCGAAGGCCGCGCGGTTGGCGTCCGAGACGACGAAATCACTCGCCCTGGCGGGGCGGTCGGCCTGCAAGGGCAGGCGCATCTGAGGCGGCGGTTCGCGGCGCGCGGACATGGCGGACGGCATAACAGCACCGTTCGGCGAGACGATGAAACTTCTATCCACTTCCGTGGACAAGCCGTGACAGGTGTTCACAACCCACGTCCGCGACGGCCGATCCGGCTCAATCCTGTCGATTGACACGCCAACGCCCGAAGGAGAACCTCGGTCTCTGGCGACGCCTTGGCGATGATCGCGACGGGCGGGGAGTCTGGAGCCTGCGATGATCGAGACGACGAAAGGGCGCCTTGGCCAGTTCCCGCGCGGCCTGATGGCGGGAATTCTCGCGCTTTCGGTGGTCGGATCGACAACCGCCCCGGCCACGGCCCGACAGGCGGCCTCGGTTTGTCGCGTTCAGTTCACGGGCTTGTCGACGGTTCGGTACAACCCGGGACTGAACCTGACCGGCTTCATCATCATGGGCCAACACAACTACGATTCGACCACGCGGTCTGGCGGCGCGGCGTCGACGGATTTCGAGGTTCTGGACAACGACGGCTATCTGACTCTCATCATGCTGATGAACGAGTGGCAGGCTTCGGGGAAGTTGGGCCGCAATCAGACACGCATCGTCACCTATCCGCGATCCGACATCCTTCTCGCGCTGGATGCGGCCTCGATGGGCGTCGCCTATCATCGCATCCTGGCGGGCATGGTCGAACGGGAACAGCCGGAAAACGCTACGACCATCCTTAGCTTGCTGGCGCTGAAGACCGAGGCGATGACGGCGCTGGAGCAAGGTCTGCGCAGCGCGCTGGACCGCAGTCCCGGCGGCGTCGATCTGCCGCCGGGGTTCCTGACTGCGCGATTGGGCGTGATCCTGGACGGCCTGCATCCGGGGCCGGGCCAATTCATCCAGACTCAATACCTGGATCGACCGACCGGGGATGGGCCGAACATCCTTTGCAACGCGGATGCTCGGAGCGCCGTCATCGGCCAGGTGTTCTGCGGAACCCGTTTCACGGACGGTGCGGCGCGCGACGCCGCCTTCTGCCCCGAGGGGGTTCGCTTGAATCAACTGTCATCGTTGCCGCGATGCCGACGCATAGGGCAACAGGATCAATGCTGAACATTCGTCGGATCGGCCTGGCCGCAAGGGGGCGGCCCTGGTTTTCGCGACCGCGCTGACGGCGGTTCCCGCGCCTGCATCGGTTCGGGACCGCTGTCGAGTTGATGTCTCGGACGTTCGGTCGGAGCCTTGCCGCAGCGGAGGCCGATCCCTTTCTACGACCGCCCGGACCTTGACTTTGACGGCGGATGAGGCCCTTTACGCCCCTCCCGAAAACGAGGCCGCATCGGCCTTTTCGTCCGAAGATTTCCGATCATGCACGCCTATCGCTCCCACACCTGCGGCGCCCTCCGATCGACGGACGCCGGGTCGAACGTCCGGCTTTCCGGCTGGGTGCACAGGAAGCGCGACCACGGCGGCCTGCTGTTCATCGACCTGCGCGACCACTATGGCCTGACGCAACTGGTGCTGCACCCCGAGACGCCGGGGTTTGACGTGGTCGAACGCCTGCGCGCCGAGAGCGTGATCCGCATCGACGGCGAGGTCGTGAACCGCGAAGCCGGCACGGTGAACGCCAACCTGCCGACCGGCGAGATCGAGGTTCGGGTCAAGGCGGTCGAGGTGCTGTCGGAAGCCGCCGAACTGCCGCTGCCGGTCTTCGGCGAGCCGGAATACCCGGAAGAAATCCGCCTGAAGCACCGCTATCTGGACCTGCGCCGCGAGACCCTGCACCGCAATATCGTGCTGCGCTCGCGCGTGATCGACTCGATCCGCAAACGCATGGTCGGACAGGGCTTCCTGGAATACCAGACGCCGATCCTGACGGCCTCCAGCCCGGAAGGCGCGCGCGACTTCTTGGTGCCCAGCCGGATGCATCCGGGCAAATTCTACGCCCTGCCGCAGGCCCCGCAGCAGTTCAAACAGTTGCTGATGGTCTCGGGCTTCGATCGCTATTTCCAGATCGCGCCCTGCTTCCGTGACGAGGACCTGCGCGCCGATCGGTCGTTGGAATTCTACCAGCTCGACGTCGAAATGAGCTTTGTGACGCAAGAAGACGTCTTCGCCGCCATCGAGCCGGTGATGCACGGCGTGTTCGAGGAGTTCGCCGACGGCAAGGCGGTCGACGCCTATCCGTTCGTGCGCATCCCCTATCGTGAATCCATCGCCAAATACGGCACCGACAAGCCGGACCTGCGCAACCCGATCGAGATGCAGGACGTGTCCGAGCATTTCCGCGACGGCGGCTTCGGTCTGTTCAACAAGATCCTGGCGGCGGACGCCAAGAACGCCGTCTGGGCCATCCCCGGTCCCAAGGGCGGCTCGCGCGCCTTCTGCGACCGCATGAACTCCTGGGCGCAGGGCGAGGGTCAGCCGGGTCTGGGCTATATCTTCTGGTCGGACGACCAGGGCGGCTGGGGCGGACCCATCGCCAAGAACCTGGGACCGGAAGCGACCGACGCCCTGATGAAGGCCGTGGGCCTGGGCCAGGGCGACGCCTGCTTCTTCGCCGCGGGCGATCCGGCCGTGTTCCACAAATTCGCGGGCAATGCGCGGACCAAGCTGGGCCAGGACCTGGGCCTGATCGGCGACGACGCCTTCCGCTTCTGCTGGATCGTCGACTTCCCGATGTTCGAGTGGAACGAGGACGAAAAGCGCGTCGACTTCAGCCACAACCCCTTCTCCATGCCCCAGGGCGAGATGGCGGCGCTGGAGGGGCAGAACCCGCTGGATATCCTGGCCTATCAGTACGACATCGTCTGCAACGGCTATGAGCTGTGCTCGGGCGCGATCCGAAACCACAAGCCCGAGATCATGCTGAAGGCCTTTGAGATCGCGGGCTATGGCCCGGAGGTCGTCGAAGACCAGTTCGGCGGGATGTTCAACGCCTTCAAATTCGGCGCCCCGCCGCACGGCGGCCTGGCCCCCGGCATCGACCGCATCGTCATGCTGCTGGCCAATCAGACGGCGATCCGCGAGGTGATCGCCTTCCCGCTGAACCAACAGGGTCAGGACCTGCTGATGAACGCCCCGGCCGAGGCCGAGGAGCGTCAGTTGAAGGAGTTGTCGATCCGCCAGGCCCTGCCGCTGAAGGGCTGAGACCGCGTTGGGGTCGGGACTGAAAGGTCCCGATCAGCGGTCGCTGTTGGCGACGGCGAAGGAGCGCGGCGCCGGGGGCGCGGGCGGAACCGGGGGAGACGGCGCGCGCACGATCCGCAAGCGGTTCGACGTGCAGACGCGGGCGGTCATGCGACCCGGCAAGCGGGTGGCCGCATCGCCGCAGGCGCGGCTGATCTGGGCCTGGCTGAGACCCCGGGCGCGCGACAGATCGACGCCGCGAATGTCGGTGCGCTCCAACGAGGCGCCGGAGAAGTTGGCGCGATTGAACGCGCCGCCGGTGAACCGGGCGCCGTCCAGGACCGCGCGACTGAAATCGGCGTTGGTGAAATCGCCCGCGGCCATGTTGGCGGCGGCCATGTTGGCGTCCCGGAAGGCGGCGCCCGTGGCGCGGACATTGGCCAGGGTGGCGCCGAACAGTTCGGTCTCGCTCAGATTGGCGCGCACCAGAACGGCGCTATTGAAGTTCACGCCGCCGAACTCGGCGTCCGACAGATCGGCTTCCAGAAGGTTGGCGCGAATGAAGACGGCGCCCTGGGCCTCGGCCCCGGACAGGTCGGCCAGGTTGAACCGGGCGGTCGAGAAATTGGCGCCCATCAGGGTGACGCCGCGCAGGTCGGCGCGGGTGAAGTCGCTGCCGGTGAAGTTGGAGGCCACCAGTTCCGCGCCGCGCAGATTGGCGCCCACCAGAGTGGCGTTGACGAAGGTCGCGCCGGTGAAGGTCGCGCCGTTCAGATTGCGGCCCGACAGTTCACACCGGTTGCAGGACCCGCCCAGCGAGACCATCCGGGCGACGTCCCGTTCCTGAATCTGAATCTCCGGCAGGGAGGGGGCCAGCATGATGCTGTTGGCCAGGGCCGGCGTGGCCAGCAGGCCCGCCGCGAGCGACAGCAGCGGCGCAATGGCGCGGGTGCGACGGATCGGGTGGCGGGCGAGCTTTTTCACGCCTCGACCCTGCCAGCGTGCGTTCACAAAGACCACTTAAATCCCTGTAAGAAACCCTAGGCGCACATCGGGATGTGCAGGCCGCCGGGCAGGACGGTGGTTTCGTCGCCGCAAGCCTGGTTCAGGCGCGCCTGGGTCAGGCCGGTGGCCCGCGCCAGGCGAGCGCCCGAGAAATTGACCCCGCTAAGCGTCGCGCCGGAGAAGTTCGCGCCTTCCAGATAGGTCCCGACGAAGCTGGCGTTGGTCAGATTCGCGCCCGAGAAGTTCGAACTGGAGAAGACCCCGCCATAGGCGTCGACATCGCGCAGATCGGCGTTGGTGAAACGGGTGCGGTTCATCACGCTCAGGCTGAGGTCCGCCTGGCGCAGGCGCGCGCCGGTCAGGTTCAGGCCGCGCGCCTCAAGGCCGCTGAAATCGCCCTGGAACAGATTGCAGCCGGGGCAGGAGGCGCCGCCGCGCACGCGGGCGATCTGACCGGCGTTCTGGGCCGAGGCGGGCAGGGCGACGGCCGCCAGCGACAGGGCGGCGGCGGCGGCGAGGGCGGGACGTTTCATCTCTGCGGCTCCGAGGCTGGTCGAACCAGAACGGCGATCTTCGCAACACCCTAGGACGAAGGTGTTGACGATCCGTGGCGCGTCATCTGGCCGAGACCTAATCCCTCGCCGCCAGGCGCGCGTCGGGGGCGTCTCGAACACGAAGCGGCCGAGCAGAGCGCGGTGATCGTTGAACCAGCGGCGCAGACCTCGATCCGACGACGGGGCGGGAGGGGCGGCGGGCGTCGATTCGTCCATGGTCATCCCCCCTGCATCGACGGCGCGGCGCCGCAGGTGTCGCAGACCCAGCCCGCGCCGCGCTGTTGCAGCGCGAAGTCGCCGCAGGCCGGACAGGCGACGGCTTCGGTCGCCGCGGGCGGGGCGACCGGTTCCGGCTCGGCCTTCCGGCCGAAGGGCAGGACCACCAGGTTGTCGGGCGCCGCGCCCCGGGCGAAACCCTTGGAGATGAAGCGGGCGGCCGGCACGGTTTCGGCTTGGACCGGTTCGCCTTCCAGCGCGCCCAGCCCCTTGGCGGCCAGGGGATCGGGATCGGCGTTGGCCAGTTCGTGCCGGTTCAGATAGCTGACGCCCAGCTCGCGGAAGATGTAGTCGAGGATCGAGGTGGCCGCCTTGATCGAATCGTTGCCCGTGACCCGGCCCGCCGGTTCGAATCGGGTGAAGACGAAGGCGTCGACGAACTCGTCCAGCGGTACGCCGTATTGCAGGCCGATGCTGATCGCGATGGCGAAATTGTTCATCAGGCTGCGGAAGGCGGCGCCTTCCTTGTGCATATCGATGAAGATCTCGCCCAGTTCGCCGTCGTCGTATTCGCCGGTGTGGATATAGACCTTGTGGCCGCCCACGGCCGCCTTCTGGATATAGCCCTTGCGGCGGTCGGGCAGTTTGCGCCGGGTGCGGTCGCGCTCGATTACCCGTTCGCGCACGGCGGGTTCGGGGGGCGGGGCGGTCTCGGCCCGGCGGGCGGGCAGGTCGTCGACGGCGGGAATGTCGAGCAACGGCCCGACCGGCGCGTCGGCGCGGCGGAAGGCCGCGGCGCGACGGCCCTCGCGCACGGTCTCGCCCAGGCGCCGTGCGGCCTGGGCGGCCGTCGATCGCCATGACAGAGGCTCGACGGTCGGATCGGGAAGATCGCTGAACGGCTCGATGGCGGCGCGCAGGGCGGCCGTGAAGGCCGGGAGGTCGGCGAGGATGGGCCGCAGGGCCTCGGGCGCATCGGGCCAGTCCGCCAGATCGGCATGACCGAAGGCATGAGCCGACGCCTGGACCAGGGCGTCTTCCGTCAGTCCCAGGCGAGACAGGACGGAGGCGCCGTCGTCGGGATCGAGACCGAGCACGTCGTGAATGAAGCCGGGGTCCAGAACCGGAACGGCCAAGGCCTGCTCCAGGGTCTCGACATGAGGCAGGGCGCGTTCGACGGCCTCCAGCTCCACGTCGGTGAAGCCCAGACCGCGCAGTACGGCGTGGTCCACGCCCGGCGCCTCGACCAGAGAACCGCGGCCCAACAGGCGACGCTCGGCCGCCGCGATGTCGCCGCCGTGAACCGAGAGGGCGTCGGCCACAGCCGGGTGGAGACGGCGCAGAACCTCGCCGTCCGCCGTCTGCCAGGTCTGGATCGCCGCCAGCGGCGCGCGGCCGAGACGCAGGGCGGCGTCGCCATCCGCGACGAACAGACCGACGGCGCCATGGCGCGGCGCCGACGCCCGGGCGCGCAGCAGGGCGTCGGCCCTGGCGGCGATGGGATCGTCCAGCGTGGCGGCCAGCCGGGCGCGGCGGGCGGCGCGATCGACGGCCTGGGAAGGGTCGGCCTCGGCGGCGGGCTTCAGGGTCTCGGCCAGGCCGCATGAGGCGGCGCGAGCGGCCGCGGCGACTAGGGCCGCCAGGGCGGCGGCGCGCACGGGCGCCTGGGCGGCGTCGCCCAGGGCCAGTTCGGACAGCCCCGCCAACCCCAGGGCGATGGGGCGCACGGCGTCGCGGCGCCGGGCGGCGGCGGCGTCGACGGCGAAGTCGCAGGACAGGCTGATGTCCAGGGCCGTGACCCAGAGCCGGACGAGCGCCTCAAGCGCTTCGGGCAGGTCGTCGCCCGCCAGGGCCGCCAGACGCGGCAGGTCGATCAGGACGCGGGCCGAATGCGGCGAATCGGCCAACGCCTCGGCATCCGCCGGGTCGAAGGCGATCACGGCGTCGCCGTCCAGCATGGCGGCGGCGGCTGTTAGGGTCTCGGGCGCGCCTGAGGCGATCAGGGCGCGGTCGGCCGACAGCGCCAGGGGCGGGGCGGTCGGCCAGACGGCGGGAGCGGCGGCCGCGAACTCTCCGTCCAGGGCGCGCAGGATGTCGGCGTCGGCCGCGCCGCAGCGCCGGGCGTGGGCGGCGGCGCGGGCCAGGGCGGGGTTGCGGGCCGGATCGGCGCAGTCGGCGGCCGGTCCTTCACAGCGTTCGACCGCCAGGGCGACGGCGGCCAAGGCGCCTTCGAGCGTTTCGACCGCGCCGACGGCCAAACGGGCGGCGCGACGGTCGGTCGTGAGCGCCGCGATCCTGGCTGCGGTGGCCGGGTCGCCGAGATCAAGCACCGAGGCCGACGGCGCCGAGACCGCCGGATCATCGGCCACCGGATGGACGCGCGAACCGTCGCTGGGTCCGGCGACGGGGGCGGCCAGGCCCAGCAGCAAGGTCGCCTCCAGCTCGGCGCGGAAGACGTCGGCGGCCTTGCCGTCGAACACGCCGACCGCCCGCCCCCAGGCGGCCAGACGCGCGGCCCAGCGCCCGAGCGCGCCATTCAACGGGGCGTCCGGCGCGACGACGACGGCCTCGGCCAGGCGCGGCGAATCGGTCGGCAGGGCGTCGGCCCAGTCCAGCCAGGCTTCGACCTGAGCATCCGTCCAGGAGGCGGGTGCGACGACCTGGGCGACCTCGAACGGGCGTTCGATCCGGCGACGCTCCAGCGGCGGGCCGGGCAGGCGGGCGAAGCGGGGCGAAAAGCGCATGGGCCTCTCTTGCGGAAACGGCTTCCGAACAGGCTAGGGCGCGCAAGGACTCAAACCAATAGATGTTGCGGCCATGGGGCGGGTTACCCCCAAGATATCGATGCACGCTTCCGGTTCGCGGCGCTGGACGGCGGGCGGCGCGGTTTCTATGATCAGGATGCGTCGCGCACTCCCCGCGCGGCGGGCTTCAGCCTGGGTGTCCGAACGTGCTCGACAAGATTTTCGCCTGGTGGAACGGCGCCACGATCGGCACCCTGTTCACCGTGGCCAAGCGCGGCGCCCTGGTCGGGACCGACGCCTTCGGCAACCGCTATTACCAGTCGCGCGACAATGTCAGCTATGACGGGCGCAAGCGGCGCTGGGTGATCTACAACGGCTATGCCGAGGCCTCGAAGGTGCCGCCGGAATGGCACGGCTGGCTGCACTACACCTTCGATGAGCCGCCGACCGTGAACCCGCTGCCGCGCCGGTCGTGGGAAGCCGATTACAAGCCGAACCAGACCGGCACGCCCATGGCCTGGCGGCCGCAAGGGTCGTTGGCCGCCGAAGGTCGGCGTCCGGCCGCTACGGGCGACTATCAGGCCTGGAAGCCCGAATGAGAGGGCGGCGCGCCCTGATCGCGGGGGCGGCCTGCGCCGTCCTGCTGTCGGCGGGCGCCGTCGGCGCGGGCGTGCTGATGGACCTGCCGCAAGACGCGACGCCCGCGCCGGCTGATCCGATAGGCGACATCCTGAAGTCCACGTCCAATCCGCCCGCCGCGCCGGTCGAATCCGCCCCTGCGAGCGTTCCCGCGCCTACGCGCCCCGTGGCGGTGGCGCCGACCGATCCGGTCGCGGTCGCCCAGGCCGAGAAAGAGGTCGAGGCGGTCGTCGAGGAAGAAGAGGCCGAAGAGAAGGCCACGCCCAAGGCGGACGACGATGCGCCGCCGCCCGGCCGCCGTCAGCGCCGCCCCGTCGCCGTCATCCAGGCCATCGACAAGATCACCGCGGAATCCATGCGGTTCGAGGTCGAGGTCGGCGGACGTCCCGTCGCCTTCCAGAAGGCGCTGATCTTCAGCGTACGCGCTTGCGAGCTTTCGGCGTCGGACGAGCAGACCGAGGACGCCATCGCCTATGTCGATGTCTCGTTGCAACCGCGCGGCGCTGTCGCCGGGACGGAAAGACGCCAGATCTTCCGGGGCTGGATGTTCGCCTCATCGCCCAGCGTGAATGGGCTGCAACACCCGATCTACGACGCCTGGGTGGTCGGCTGTAAGAGCTGAAACGCCGCCGCGACGGCCTGATCGCCGGTCAGAGGGCGGTGCAGGTCAGCGAGATCGGGGCGGACCTTCAGCGCGGCCTTCAACAGGCGCAGATAGATCGATTGCGGCGTCTCGATCGCGCCGAACCCGGCCAGGTGGTCGGTCATGAACTGGGCGTCCAACAGGGTCCAGCCGCCCAGGCGCAAGCGGGCGACCAGATGGACCAGGGCGACCTTGGAGGCGTCCCGTTCGCGACTGAACATACTTTCCCCGAAAAAGGCCCCGCCCAGGGTGACGCCGTACAGGCCGCCGACCAGCCGCTCGTCGCGCCAGCATTCGATGGAGTGGGCGAATCCGCGCGCGTGAAGCTGGGCGTAGAGGCGACGGATCGGGGCGTTGATCCAGGTGTCCTCTCGGCCCGTCGCGGCCTGGGCGCAGCCGTCGACCACGGCGTTGAAGGCGGTGTCCACGCGGATGTCGAACGGCTGGCCGCGCACGGTTCGACGCAGGCGCGCGGGGATGTGGAAGCGATCCAGCGGGATCAGACCCCTCTGGTCCGGCTCGACGATGAAGACGCGCGGATCGTCGCGCGCCTCGCCCATCGGAAAGACGCCCGAGGCGTAGCAGGCCAGAAGATCGTCGGCGGTGAAGCCGTCGGCGGAGGCGGCGCTGAAGTCCGGCTCCGTCACTCGCCCTTTTGCGCCTTGGCCCACTTCTCCAGCCAGTGGATGTCGTAGTCGCCCGACAGGATGTCCGGCTCCTGCAACAGCTTCTGGAACAGGGGGATGGTGGTGTCGATGCCGCCCACGACCATCTCGTTCAGGCTGCGGCGCAGGCGAGCGACGCATTCCTCGCGGTCGCGACCGTGCACGATCAGCTTGCCGATCAGGCTGTCGTAATAGGGCGGGATCGAATAGCCCGCGTAGATGGCGCTATCCAGCCGCACGCCCAGACCGCCGGGCGCGTGGAAGTCGGTGACCGTGCCGGGCGAGGGGGTGAAGGTCTCGGGATTCTCGGCGTTGACCCGCACCTCGATGGCATGGCCCTCGAAATGGATGTCTTCCTGGGTGAAGGACAGGGGCAGGCCGGCGGCGACGCGAATCTGTTCGCGCACCAGATCGACGCCGGTGACGGCCTCGGTGACCGGATGTTCGACCTGGAGGCGGGTGTTCATCTCGATGAAGAAGAACTCGCCGTCCTCCCACAGGAATTCGATGGTGCCGACGCCCAGATAGCCGATGGCGGCGATGGCCTTGTTGACCGTCTCGCCGATCTTCTTGCGGCCTTCCGCCGACAGGGCGGGAGAGGGGGCCTCTTCCAGCACCTTCTGGTGGCGGCGTTGCAGCGAACAGTCGCGCTCGCCCAGATGGACGACGTTGCCGTGGCTGTCGGCGATGACCTGAATCTCGATGTGGCGCGGCTTCTGGAGATAGCGCTCCATATAGACGGCGCCGTTGCCGAAGGCGGCCAGGGCCTCGGACTGGGCGGTCTGGACGGCCTCGACCAGATCGTCGGGCGTCAGGGCCACCTTCATGCCGCGCCCGCCGCCGCCAGCGGCGGCCTTGACGATCAGGGGAAAGCCGATGGTCTTGGAGGCCTGGATGGCCGCCTCGACCGTCTCGACCTCGCCGTCCGAGCCGGGGACGACGGGGATGCCGGCGTCCTTGACCGTCTGTTTGGCGGTGATCTTGTCGCCCATGACGCGGATATGCTCGGCCGTCGGGCCGATGAAGGTCATGCCGTGGGCGGCGATGATCTCGGCGAAGCGGGCGTTCTCGGACAGGAAACCGTAGCCGGGGTGGATGGCCTGGGCGCCGGTGATTTCGGCCGCGGCGATGATCGAGGGGATGTTCAGATAGGATTTGGCGGCGGGGGCCGGGCCGATGCAGACGCTTTCGTCGGCCAGGCGCACCCACATGGCGCCGCGGTCGGCTTCGGAATGCACGGCGACGGTGGAGATGCCCATCTCCTTGCACGCGCGGTGGACCCGCAGCGCGATCTCGCCGCGGTTGGCGATGAGGACCTTGGTGAACATGGTTACGCCTCGAGCAGGACGAGGGGTTCGCCGAACTCGACGGGTTGGCCGTCGCCGACCAGGATGTCCTTGATGACCCCGTCGCGGGGGCACTGGATCGGGTTCATGGTCTTCATGGCCTCGACGATCAGCAGGGTCTGGCCCTTCTTGACCTTGTCGCCCGGCTTGCAGAACGGCGGCGCCTCGGGCGAGGCTTGCAGATAGGCGGTGCCGACCATCGGCGACTTCACCTCTTCGCCCGCGCGGGGGACGATGGCCGCCGGGTCCGAAGGCATGGCGGCCGGGGCGGCGGGGGCGGCGGCGGCCTGAACCGGCGCGGCGGCCGGAGCCGCGGCGTACTGGACCGGGGCCGGGGCGGCGAACAGCTCGCGCGCCACGCGGATGCGCAACTCGTCGCGCTCGACCTCGATCTCGGTCAGATCGGTCTCTTTCAGGATCTCGGCCAGTTGCCGGACCAGGCCGGTGTCGATCTCGTTCGACGGGTCGTTCTTGGTCTTCTTGTCGTCGGCCATGGGACGTTCAGCCTCGTTTTCTATGGAACCGAACGGCGTCAGGCCGCCGCGCGTTCCTGAGCCAGTTTCAGAGCAGACCGGACGGCGGCTGCATAGCCCTGCGCGCCCTGGCCCGTGATGATGTCGTCGGCCGCCAGCGACACATAGGAGTGATGGCGGAAGGTCTCGCGGGTCGATGGATCGGACAGATGGCATTCCACGACGGGAATCGTCAGCGTCTTCAAGGCGTCCAGCAAGGCGATGGAGGTGTGGCCGTAAGCCGCAGGGTTGATGACCAGGGCCAGGGCGGCGGTGCGCGCCTCCTGAATCCAGTCGATCAGCACGCCTTCGTGATTGGATTGGCGGAATTCGACGCGGACGCCGTCGGCCGCCGCCTCACAGATCGCGCGCACGTCGTCCAAGGTCTTGGAGCCGTAGATTTCCGGCTCGCGAACCCCCAGAAGGTTGAGGTTCGGGCCGTTCAAGACGTACAGGGCGAGGGCTTCGGGCATTCGCTCGAGACTATGACATCCGGCCGGTTGGATTCGGTTCGGCCTTTTAGCTGAGGCGCGACGGTAATCAAACCGCGCGCCGGAAAGAGTGACGTAGCGTCATGCGCATCCAGGTCAACGGCGAACCACATGAGACGCGAGCCGAAACCGTGTCGGCCCTGGTCGAGGCCCTGGGCCTGGACATCCGCAAGGTGGCGGTCGAGCGCAATCTTGAGATCGTGCCCAAGAGCCTGCACGCGACGACCCCGGTGGCCGAGGGCGACCGGTTCGAAGTGGTGCAGTTCGTCGGCGGCGGCTGATCCGGTCGCCGGACGCAGAAAGGCCCGCCTGACCGGGGGATCAGACGGGCCTTGGCGGGCTGTGGGCTGAAGGGCCTAGAAGCGCGCCGAGATCTCCAAGCCGTAGGTGCGCGGCTCGTTGAAGTTGGCGTAGTCGCCGATGGCGTTGGTCCCCGACCGACCCTCGGTCGAGCGGCGATAGATGTGCGCCTCGTTCAGCAGGTTCCGCGACCAGAGCGAGAAGGTCATCTCCCGCCCGTCGCCGACGCGGACCCCGGCCAGGGCCAGGCGGGCGTTGACGATGAAGGCGTCGTCGGTCTTTTCGGGCGACTGTTCGAAGCTCTGGGTCCCCTCGGAATAGTTGGCGTCCAGGTGGGCGCGCAACTCGCCCCAGTTCATGGGCCGGACATAGTCCAGCGCGGCGGTGACCGCATGGGGCGGGGTGTAGATGATGAAGACCGGCTGGATCGTGCCGCAGGACGGGCAGGCCGCCGACGCCGGGAACGGGTTCTGGGCGTCCGGCACGCTGGTGTCCGTATAGGCGTAGGCCAGCGTCAGCCGCAGCTCGTCCGTCACGTCCAGCGCCGCGTCCAGCTCCAGGCCCGAGATGTCGGTGTCGCCCGGGGCGTTGACGGTCTCGACGGTGTTGCGCGTGTTGCCGGTCACCGGATCGGGCGCCACCAGGGTGAACTCGATCTGGCTGTTGGTGCGCACCATGTCATAGAGGGCGACATTCAGCCGCAGCCGGTCGAACAGGGTCGATTTCAGGCCGACTTCGTATGACGTCACCTCTTCGGATTCGAAGGGGGCGTAGGTCAGGGAGCGCGAGTTGGCGCCGCCCGCCCGATAGCCGGTCGCATAGGTGGCGTAGACATTGACCTGGGACGAGACGTCGTAGGCCAGCGTGACCATGGGGTCGAACCGGCTTTCGGACAGGTCGAAGCGGAAGTCGCGGGGCGTGTTCGAGACCCGGTAGAGGACGCCTTTCTTGTCGTCCCAGGTCTGACGGCCGCCCAGGGTCAGGTGCAGGGCGTCGTTCAGGACCGGGGGCGTGTACACGGTGTGGACATAGACGCCCTGGCTTTGCGCCTCGGCCCGGCTGCCGCGGTCGATCGAGCGATAGCCGCGCGTGATTCCGGCGGTGATCGGGTCACGCACGACATAGGCGCCGGTCGAACCGACATAGGACAGGCTGCTGGGCGTGGCGGCCTCTTCCCAGGCTTCTTCTTCGAAGTGATAGAGACCGATCACATAGTCCAGCCGGTCGCCCAGAGCCGAGCCGACCAGTTGGAACTCCTGGCTCCATTGCGACTGCTCCAGGTCCGACAGGCTGTAGCGCGAGAAGTTACGCGACGAACTGCCGACCGGGGCGTTGGGCTGGAACACCGGCGGCCGGTTGGGACCGCCCGCATTGTCGTACTGATAGGCTTTCACCTCGCGGTACGACGAGATGGAGCGCAGTTCGATCTGGGGCGTGAGGTCCCAGTTCAGGTGCAGTGAATGGCCGAAGGTCTTGTCGATGCTGGGCTGCTGGGGCACGCCGATGTCGGCGACATCCTGGCGATCCGTATGCACGCGCACGCCCGGCGGCAGCGGCGAGATGGTTCCGGCCGGACGCGGAAAGACCGTCGACACAGGCAGGCCCAGCGGATTGTAGCTGACCAACTGGCTGAGGAACGGCGTGCTTTCGCCATAGCCGTTGTCATAGGCGTACAGGGCGCTGAAGTCGTCATGCGGACGCCACAGCACCGAGGCGCGAGCGCCGCGGCGGTTCAGGAAATTCCAGCCCGTCTGGCCCTCCATGGGGTTGCGGGTCGTGGCGTCGTGATACTGAAGCGCGCCGTCCAGCTTGACGCTGAAACCGGCGACTTCGGGCAGGTCCAGGTGGGCTTCGGCGTTGTAGCCGCCGTAGTTGGCGATCCCCGCGCTGGTCCGTAAGCCGAACTCGCCGGTGGGACGACGGGTGACCAGGCTGACCGCGCCGCCTTCGGTGTTGCGGCCGAACAGAGTGCCCTGGGGTCCGCGCAGGACCTCCACGCGCTCGATATCCAGCATGGTGGCGTTCAGGCCCTGCTGGCGGCCCAGATAGACGCCGTCCAGATAGACGCCGACGCCCTGTTCGCGTGCGGGCTGGTTGGCGTCGTTCGGCACGATGCCGCGGATGCCGACCGTCAGGGCCGACTGACGCGATTCAAAGGTCGAGACGCGCAGCGACGGCACCGCGCCGTCGACCAGATCCAGCATGGACTGGACGTGGCGGTTCTCTAGCGTCTCGGCGTCGACGACCGAAATCGCGATGGGCGTGTCCTGAAGATTGGTCTCGCGCTTGGTCGCGGTGACCACGACCTCGTCCAGGACGGACGCCGGGTCGGCGGCGCCTTCGGGACCGGCCGCATGGTCTTCGGCGACGATGTTTCGAATGTCCTGAGCCATCGCCGGGGCGGCGGCCAGAATGGACAAGGCCCCGCCCAGAAGCAGGCGAGACCGGAATGTGATCGACATAGGTTTATCCCCCTTGTGCGAGGGGGGCGATACGGTCGTTCTGTGTCGCCGCCGTTTAGGCGCGGACAAGCTTGCGCGTCAGTTCGGCGTCGCTTTTACGCAGATCGGTCGTTCGACGGATCGACTGTCTTGGAACTGTCCGATGCGGGCGGTTCAGCGCGACGGGGCGGCGGGTATGGGCGTGGCGCGGCCTTCGATGCAGACCTCGCCGATGCGGCGCGAGACGGCGCGGTCGCCTTCTTGGCGGGCCAGTTGGCGCGCCTCGTTGCAACGGCCCTCGGCCACCAGGGGCGCGATCCGTTCGATCAGCAGCTCCTGCGGCGTCGGCTCCTGATTCTGTTCGCGCTCCAGGGCGTTGGTCGCCAGGCGCCGCTGATAGTCACCAGCCGAACCGCCGAGACGTAGGCCGTTGTTGACCTGAGGCACGCGCGGCGGCGTCGGGTTGCCCGGCGTCTGGGCCGAGACGGCGGGCGCGCTCAGCAGCACGGCGGTGCAAAGGACGGTGATCAGGCGCATGACGACAACTCCTCCAGCTTTACCAGCAAGCTACTTAACCCTTGTGGGAATGCAAGGAACGTCGGTCGTCGGGACGACGCGGATTCCGGGGGTTTCGCCCGGCCCGACCTGGGCCTAAACCCCTGTCGCATGAGCACCACCGACACTTGGACCGTCGCCGGTCGGACCTTCGCCTCGCGTTTGATCGTGGGCACCGGAAAATACGCCGACTACGCCCAGAACGCCGCCGCCGCCGAGGCGGCCGGGGCCGAGATCGTCACCGTGGCCCTGCGCCGGGTGAATCTGAGCGACCCGACCCAGCCGATGCTGGTGGACCATGTGAAGCCGGATCGGTTCACCTTCCTGCCCAATACCGCCGGTTGCTATACGGGCGAGGACGCGGTGCGGACCCTGCGCCTGGCGCGCGAGGCGGGGGGCTGGAGCCTGGTCAAGCTGGAGGTGCTGTCGGACACGCCGCACCTGTATCCCGACATGATCGAGACGCTGCGGGCGCTGGACCTGCTGGTCAAGGATGGGTTCGACGTCATGGTCTATTGCACCGACGACGTGGTCATGGCCAAGCGGCTGGAAGAGGCGGGCGCCGCCGCCATCATGCCCGCAGCCAGCCCGATCGGCTCGGGCCTGGGCATCCAGAACCGGGTCAACATCCGATTGATCGTCGAACAGGCGAAGGTGCCCGTCCTGGTCGATGCGGGCGTGGGCACGGCCTCGGACGCGACGGTGGCCATGGAGCTGGGCTGCGACGCGGTGATCGCCAATACCGCTATCGCCGCGGCCAAGGACCCCATCGGCATGGCCCGCGCGATGAGGCACGCGGTGATGGCGGGCCGTGAAGCCTATCTGGCGGGACGGATGCCCAAACGTCTGTACGCCAGCGCCTCGTCTCCGCTCAGCGGATTGATCTGAAAGCGCATAGCGGCTTCGGACGGAAGTCGCGGCGGGGTTGGCGAACGGCGCTCCGTGGGGGATGGTGGGCGTGGGAGGCTCCATCATCATGCGCAACACCTTGCTTGCGGCCAGCGCTCTGACGCTGAGCCTGATCGGCCCGGCGGCCGTGGCCGACGCGACCCTGGACGCGGCCACGCTGGCGTTGCTCCAGAACCCGCCCGTCTGCGGCGAGGCCGGACCGGCGGATCCCGTCGACCCCGTGGCCTCCATGGTGATGGTCGATGGTTTCGGGACCGGCGGCTTCGCGGTCGACACGACCAATCCTCAGGCCCAGGCCTGGTTCAACCACGGCGTGAAACTGCGTTGGGCGTTCGAGCACTCGGAATCGGTGCGCGCCTTCCGCAAGGCGCAACTGCTGGACCCGACCTGTTCCATGTGCGTCTGGGGCGAAGCCTGGGCCATCGGACCCAATCTGAACGGCGGCGGGAATGACGCCCAGTCCCAGGCCACGGCCCTGACCCAGGCCAAGAAGGCGCGCCGCCTGGCCCGCCACGCCACGCCGATGCAGCGCCAGATGATCGACGCCCTGATCCAACGCTATTCCGGCAAGGACGCCAGCCGCGCGACCCGTTTCGCCCGCGCCATGGACCGGATCGCCCGGCGCAATCCCGATGACGTGACGGTGGCGGCCATCACCTCGGACGCCTGGATGCTGAACGCCGACGAGTGGTGGACGCCGCAAGGCGAAGCGGCCGACCCCGGCATCACCCGCGCCATGGGCCTGTTGGAGCACGCCCTGTCGGTGAACCCCGACGATCCCGGCGCCATCCATCTGTACATCCACCTGACCGAATGGTCGGACGATCCGCACAAGGCCATCCCCTATGGCGAGCGGTTGGCGGCCCTGGCGCCGGGGGCCAGCCATCTGGTGCATATGCCGTCGCACACCTTCTATCGGGTCGGCCGTTACAAGGACGCCATGATGTCCAACGTCAATGCGGTGGCGCTGGATCGACGCTACGACCAGTTGGCGCGTCCGCAAGGCGGGGTGCGGGGTATGCCGCTGCACCCGCACAACATCCATTTCGGCATGGGCGGCGCCCTGATGGCCGGCGGCGCCGAGCAAGGGATCAAACTGGCCGATTGGTTCCTGGAGACCTATTCCGACATTCCGGCCCAGAACATCTGGCGTCAGGCCCAGGCCCACAACGCCTACGCCATCTATGGGCGGTTCGCCGACCAGGCCAAGATCGACAGCCTGGTCGAGCCGGACCAGAGCCGACCGATGATGCGGATCTCGTGGCGCTATGCGCGCGGCGAGGCGGCGGCGCGACGCGGCGACGCGGCGGCCGTGCGCGCCGAGGCCGAGGGCATCAAGACCCTGCGTGACGGCATGACGCCGCCGCCGGGGCGCATGGGCCAGATGCAGGCCGGGTTCACCGAACTGGCTCAGCGCGTTCTGGAAGGCCGGGCGGCCATGCTGGAGGGCGACGCCCAGGCGGCTGTCGCCGCCTTCACCCGCGCGGCCCAGATCCAGGCCGGAGACGACGGCGAGGAAGGCGGCGATCCGCCCGCCATCTGGTACCCCATGCGGCGCAGTCTGGCGGCCGCCATGCTGATGGGCGGCGACGCGGCGGGCGCCCGCGCCAAGGTGCTGGAGCTGTTGAAGGACTGGCCCAGCGACCCCTACAGCCTGTTCGTCCTGGCCGAGGCCGAGACGGCGCTGGGCCATGCCGAAGCCGCCGCCGACGCCCGCCGCAAGGCCCAGGTCGAATGGATCGGCGGGACGATGGACCTGAAACTGGCCTGAGGGAACTCAGGCCGCCGGGGCCGCCGTGCGGTGCGGGGCCTGGGCGGGCGCCGACTTGGCCGCCTCGATCATGCGGCCGACCTCGGCCGGATCGATCGTGGCGGTGGTCTTGCCGTTGATGAAGAAGGTCGGGGTCCCGACCAGGTGCAGGGCGCTGGCGGTCGTGTGGATGTCGGTCAGGTGGCGCGTGGTCTCGGGAGCGTTGATCACGGTCTCGGCCTGGGCCAGGTCGACGCCATTGGCCGCCAGAATGCGTTCGATAGCCGCCTTGTCCAGGGCCGGTTCGCGCAACAGGGCCTCATAGACGGCCAGGTATTTGCCTTGTTGATGCGCGGCCAGGGCGGCGCGGGCGGCCAGTTGCGAGATCGGCTCGCCCTGGTGATCCAGGATCGGCCAGTCCTTGAAGACGAAACGCACCTCGGGATGGGCGCGCATCAGGCGCAGGAAGTCCGGCGTCACCGCCTTGCACCCCGGACAGCGGAAGTCGAAGAATTCGATCACCGTCACCCTGGCGTCGGCGGGACCGAAGGCCGGATCGCGCGGATCGGGCGCCAACAGGCCCGGATTGGCGGCGACGGCGGCGTTGATCGTTTCGACGCGCTGGTCGTCCTCTCGCGCCTGGCGGGCCTGCACCATCTGTTCGAGCAGCTCAGGGTGTGACAGCAGATAGGCCCGCACCCGCCCGTCCATGCCGCCGAACCATGGCGCGGCCGCCAGCCCCAGGGCGACGACGGACAGGGCCAGGGCGGCGACGCCGACCCTGGGGTCTGACATCCAGGAACGCGAAGAGGCGGGGGCGGGGGGCGTGGTGTCGTCGGTCATGCGATCCTTGGGTCAGGGAACGGGTTGGAAGTCGCCGTCGGACTGGCGTCGCTGGCGACGTTCCAGGTCGTTGAGGTCGTCCTGGGTGGCGCCGGAGGCGAAGACGATGTCCATGGCGCGCCGATACTCGGGCGTGTTCTGGGTCAGCATATCGCGGGCGCGCAGAGCGAACTGGGTCGCCTGCCGGGTGTCGCCGACGGCGTAGTACATTTCGGCCGACGCCAGGCGCGCCTCGCCCTCCTTGCCCTGGCGGTCGTAGGCCTGGCCCAGCAGCCGCCAGGCCATGGTGTTGTCGTGCTCCATCGCCGTGGCGCGCTTCAACTGATCGATGGCGGGGTCGAGGTTGTCGGGATCGCCGCTTTCCAGCAGGGCGTGGGCCAGGTTGATCCGCAACAGGGGGGCGTCGGGCTTCAGCTCCACTGACCTCTGGTGGGCGCCGATGGCTTCGGTCGGGCGGCCCTCCTCGAACAGGATCTGACCTTTCAACTCCCAGAAATATGGATTTTCCGGGTCCCCCTGCATCAGGGCGTCGACGGCGGCCAGGGCCTTTTCGGTCTGGCCGTCTCGGTACCAGGCGATGGCGCGGGCGTAGCGGCCCGGAAGACTGGTGTCGGTTTCGGGGTATTCACGCAGTGTGGCGTTCGGATGGTCCATGAAGCCGTGGATCTTGGCCAGGATCAGGGCGTGCTGGGCCATGCGCTCGGGACTGTCGACATGAGCGTAGTTGGCTGCGGCCTCGGCCGGGCGGCGCAGGGCCTCGATGCGTTGCGACGACAGGGGATGGCTGCGGAAATAGGGGTAACGGCGGGCGTCCGAAAAGACTTCCTGCGAGCGGAAATTCTCGAAGAACTCGACCAGGCCGCGCCCGGATTCACCGGCGGCGTTCATGCCGCGCAAGGCGGTGAGGTCGGCTTCGCCTTCCTGGCTTTGCATATATTTCAGAGCGCCGATCGTGCCGAAATACTGGCTGGAGCCGATCAGCAGGGCGCCGGCGTCCGGCGCGCCGGCGGCCACGGCCAGGGCGCCGAGCGCCATGGTCATCCAGAAGGGTTGGGCGCCCGCCGCCGCCGCGCCGTCGCGCATCGGGTGGCGGTTCTTCACGTGCCCGGCCTCGTGGGCGATGACGCCGAGAAGCTGGTTCGGCGTGGTGGTGCGCAGGATCAGGCCCGTATTGACCCCGATGATCCGCCCCCGCGTGGCGAAGGCGTTCAGGTCCGGGTCGTTGACCAGCAGCAGTTCGACATCCTCGGGCGTCAGACCCATGGCGACGAAGACCGGGTCCGACCAACCGCGGATGACGCCCTCGATCTCGGTGTCGCGGATGATGCTCTGGGCCGAGGCGGGCGCGGCGAAGGCCAGGGCGGCGGCCACACCCGCCAGGGGGGCGAGCCAGCGGTAGCGGACGCGGGACAGCCAGGACATGGCGAACTCCATCAGCGACTGCCCCCGCTTACGCCAGACCCAAATCGGTTGAACTGAACGTCGTCCAGCTCAGCTCGGATTTCGGCCCAGCGCAAACCCTGGAGCCTGATTCACGGCGTCGACGAAACGCGAACGCGTTTTCACCGACGCCGATCAGGCTAGGCGTGAACCTAAGGCCTCTTAATGGCCGTCGCCACTATTTGCGGCCCCACCAGCCGCGCTTGGGCTTGGCCGGGGGTGCGGCGATCTGGGTCGGATCATTGGCGATGATCGCGGCCAGGTCGGCTTCCGGTTCGGGCGCGGGCGTCGGTTCGGCCAGGACGACGGGTTCCGGTTCCGGTTCCGGCTCGGGTTCGGGGGCGACGTCCAGAACCACCGGTTCGCCCTGGGTCTCGACCTCGTTCGGCTCGACGGTCGCGGGCGCGTCCGACGCTTCGGTGGCCGAGGCGGACGCCTTGCGACGCACCCGGCGACGCTTGGGTTCCGCCGGGATGGCGGGGGTCTCGGCCGCGTCGTCGGCGATCACCACCGCGGGCGGCGTGTCGGGCGACCCGTCCGGCGGCATACCCTCGTTGGTGGCGCGGGCCTCGACCTTGACCTCATGGCCCAGGCCGCCGCGGCCGCGGCCGCGACGCCGACGGCGACGACCGCCTTCGCGTTCCGAGCCGATCTCGCCTTCGGGGCGTTCGCCGGAGGTCTCTTCGATGTCACGGGCCTGGACCTCGCCGGACGCGGCGCGCGCGGGGCGTTCCGGGTTCAGGGGATCGAACCAGACATAGGGGTCTTCCAGCGACGGAGTGCGGGCGCGGACCCAGCCATAGACGTCGCGATCCCCGTCTTCGCGGACCCGGCGGCCGCCGCGACGGCCCCGACGACGGCGACGGCCGCCATCGGAATCGTCGTCATCCTCTTCGGTCAGAACCGGCGCGGTCTCATCGCCCTCGTCGGGTCGGCCGCCGCGACGGCGACGGCGGCGACGGCCGCGACCTTCGCCCTCGGCCTGTTCCAGGCGCGCGCGTCCGACGTCGTCGTCGTCGTCCTCGGCGTCGAGTTCGGCCTCATCCTCGTCGTCGAGGATCTCGTCGTCGTCTTCGTCGGCGTCGTCCTCGTCGGACCAGGCGGCGTCGTCATAGCCGTCGTCGATGTCGGTCGGGTCGGCCGCCGTCTCGGGCGGGGTGAAGTCCTCGTTGGTCTCGGTGCGCTCCAGGGCGTGCTCGCCCTGGGCCAGGCTGTCGTCGATCTGGATGACGACGTTCAGGCCCCGACGCTCCAGCAGGCGCTGTAGATAATCGCGCTTGTGGTTCAGGATGTAGAGGGCCACCGCCGTCGGCAGGCGCAGGGTCACCGAACCGGCCCCGGTCTTACCCGCCTCGATATCGACGGCGCGCAGGGTCATCAACGCGGCGCTCTCGGCCGAACGGATGCGCCCGGCGCCCTGACAGTGCGGGCAGACCTCGGTGGCGCCCTCGATCACGCCCAGGCGGCGACGCTGGCGGCTGATCTCCATCAGGCCGAAGCCGGAGATCTTGCCCATCTGAATGCGCGCGCGGTCGCGGGCCAGGGCGTCCTTCAGCACCTTTTCGACGGCGCGGTTGTTCTTGGACTCCTCCATGTCGATGAAGTCGATGACGATCAGCCCGGCCAGGTCGCGCAGGCGCAGTTGGCGCGCCGCCTCGACGGCCGCCTCCATGTTCGTCTTATAGGCCGTCTGCTCGACGTTCCGCTCCTTGGTGGCGCGGCCCGAGTTGACGTCGATGGCCACCAGGGCCTCGGTCTGATTGATGACCAGATAGCCGCCCGATTTCAGCGGCACGACCGGTTGGTGAATCTGGCCCAGAATCTCTTCCAGGCCGTTGGCCGCGAAGAGGGGGCGCGAACCCTGGTACAGGTGGATCTTCTTGGCCTGCGAGGGCATCAGCACGCGCATGAAGTCGCGGGCCTGTTTGAAGCCTTCGACGCCCTCGACCTGGATGCCGTCGAAATCCTTGTCGTACATATCGCGCACGGCGCGGCGGACCAGGTTCTCTTCCTCGTAGATCATCGAGGGGGCGTGCGAGCGCAGGGTGGTCTCGCGGATCGTCTCCCACAGGCGCAGCAGATATTCGTAGTCGCGCTTGATCTCGGCCTTGGTGCGCTTGGCGCCCGCGGTGCGGATGATCAGGCCCATGCCCTTGGGCACCTTCAGGGCCGCCGCCGCCGCCTTCAGGCGCTTGCGGTCGGTGGCGCTGGTGATCTTGCGCGAAATGCCGCCGCCCTTGCCGGTGTTGGGCATCAGCACGCAGTAGCGGCCCGCCAGCGACAGCCAGGTGGTCAGGGCCGCGCCCTTGCCGCCGCGCTCGTCCTTGACGACCTGCACCAGCAGGATCTGGCGGCGCTTGATGACGTCCTGGATCTTGTAGCGACGCATCAGGCGGCGCTTCAGCCGCTCTTCGTCCGCCAGCTTGCCTTCGGAATCGGCCTCGTCGTCCGCGGACTCGCGGCCCAGGTCGTCCTCATGATCCTCGTCGGTTTCCGCCTCGGCCATGATGGCTTCGCGGTCGGCGACCGGAATCTGATAGTAGTCGGGGTGGATTTCGTTGAAGGCCAGGAAGCCGTGGCGATTGCCGCCGTATTCGACGAAGGCGGCTTGCAGGCTGGGTTCTACGCGGGTGACCTTGGCGAGGTAGATATTGCCGCGAAGCTGGCGCCGCGCCTTGGATTCGAAGTCGAATTCCTCAAGCTGGCGGCCGTCCACGATGGCGACGCGGGTTTCTTCCGCGTGCGCCGCATCGATAAGCATGGTCTTGGACATCAAGGGTCTCTCTCTGGCGCGCCAGGGCCGACGACCAGGGATGCATCCTCTGGACGGGGGCGGCTCGCCGAATGGGATTGGGGACCGTGACGCGCGTCATCCCTCCGCCGATGGCGGAAGCGGCTCGATTGAGCGGAGCGGGAGCGCAGGCGATCAGGCCCATGGGTTACGTTCGATCTTGGCCTCGGACGCGAACGTTCGCGACGATCGGGCCGGTCGTCGAACCGCCGAGCAGGCCCGGTCGATTCTCGGATAGGTGAATACGTCTGCTCCGCGAGGAGGGCGCGTCCGAACCCATGAACGGGGGACGCGATCATTTCGCGTGCGGACGAAGCATAGGGATCGCGTCGCCAAATTGAAAGCGTTCCGGTCTTAACCCAATGCAAGGACTGATCTGCCAGCATACGCGCTCATAGTGTGATGGTGAGCACCGTAAGAATGTACGGTCACTGGGTTTCCAGCCTCCGAAAGTGGGGCGTGCGCGAGTGGACGATGACGGCGATGGCCTTCGTCGTGATTTGCGCCGTGCTGATGACGGCTGGGCGCGGCCTGGCCTCGGGCGCCTCGGGCGAGGTCTTGGCCGTGCGCTTCGGCGGCGACGGCGAGCGCACCCGCGTGGTGGTGGATCTGGAACGTTCGGCGCGCGGCTCGGTGATCGAGGACGGGGCTGAGGGGCGGGTGACCCTGGCCCTGGCCGGCGTGGCGCCGGGTCGGGGCCTGAACGGCGACGGCTCTGGCCTGGTCAGCGGCTATCGCGTGGCGGCGGGGTCCGGCGCCTCGCGCGTGCAACTGGAGCTGGCCAAGACCGCCGAGATCGAACGCCGTTTCCTGCTGCCGCCCGGCGACGGCGTGCGCCACTATCGTTACGTCATCGACCTGAAGGCCAAGTCCGGGACCGTCGCCGTCGTCGGGTCGCGTTCGCCCAGATCGACGCCCGCGCAGCCTCGCGCGCCGCGTCGCGCCGACCGGCCCCTGGTCGTCATCGACGCCGGTCACGGCGGTCATGATCCCGGGGCCAGCGGGGCGCATTCGCGTGAAAGCGCCGTGACCCTGGCCGCCGCCATGCAGTTGAAATCCGAGTTGGAACGTACGGGCCGTTACCGCGTGCGGATGACACGCGACAGCAATGTCTATGTCGGCCTGTATCGCCGGGTGCAGATCGCCCGCGACGCCGAGGCCGATCTGTTCATCTCGCTTCACGCCGACGCCGGGGCCGATCCGGCCACGCGCGGGGCCAGCGTCTACACCCTGTCGGAACAGGGCGCGGGTCGGGCGGTGCGAGAGTTCACGCGGGGCGACAATTGGCACCGCGCGCTGAATCTGCCGGGGCGCGATCCGTCGGTGGACCGCATCCTGTTGGACATGACCCAGCGCGTCACCCAGAACCGCTCGGCCCAGTTCGCCCGTATGCTTCTGACCCATCTGGAGGCCGCCGACCGGGCGCTGTTGCGTCGCAGCCATCGCGATGCGGGCCTGGCCGTCCTGTTGGCCCCGGATGTTCCGGCGGTGCTGCTGGAAATGGGCTTCATCACCAATCCCGAGGACGAGCGGGACCTGAACGACGAACGCGCCCGTCGCCGCATGATGCGGGCCGTGGCCGAAGGCATCGACCGCTATTTCACCCAGCCGCGGGACACCATGCAGATGGCCTCGGCGGCGAACGTGACCAGCGGTCAACCCTGAGCCTCAGGCCATTCCTGACTTCTTCAGCGTCTTCCAGGCCTTGATGACGCGCTGAAGCTTGGCTTCGGCGCCGCGGTCGCCGCCATTCGTATCGGGGTGGCAGCGTTTCAGCAGGTCGTGATAGCGCGCCTTGATGTCGGCCTTGGTCGCGCCAGGCTCCAGATCCAGATCGGCCAGGGCCGTGCGCTCCAGCTTGCCGACGCGCGGGCCGACGTCGGCCGCCCCCTTGGCCTGGGCTTCGCCCCGACGACCGAACAGGCCGAAGCTGTCGCGCCAGGACCCGGTTCCCGAATTGGCGGCCGTGCCGAATTTGGCGGCGAAGGCGGCGGCCTCGCGCGTGAACTTGCCGGCCTTCATCTCCCAGGTCGGGCGGCCGCCGGTCATGGCCTCATTCTCCTGCATGGCGCGGATTTCGCCCTCGCTCATGCCGGAATAGAAGTTCCAGCCCTTGTTGTACTCGGCCGCATGGCCTTGACAGAAGTCGTAGAAGTCGTTCAGCCGCTCGCGCGATTTGGGCGCGCGAGCGGTGGCCGCGCGTGAGCAGTCGGGCCACTGGCAAGGTTTTTCGCCGGGCTTCAGACGTAGGACGTCCTCGGCCTCTTCCTCGCCGGGGGGCCGGATGCGCATATCCTTGAAGCGCGGTTTGTATTGGAATGACGCCGACATCGCCCCAAGTGTAGGGGCGAATTGGTCACCATCAAGGAAGCGAACGTGTCTGAAGGTCCTGTCGCGCGGGAAATCCGCAGAAAATTGTCGGAAAACTTCGCGCTCACGCGTTTGGAGATCGAGGACGACAGCGCCCGCCACGCCGGACATCACCACGAAGGCGGAATCGACGGCCGCCCCGGCGGAGAGAGCCACATCAATCTGACGATCGTGTCGGAGAGCTTCAGGGGGCTGAACCGCGTTTCGCGTCAGAGGGCGGTCACTGCGGCCTTGAGGGCCGAACTGGCCGGTCCGGTCCACGCCCTGTCGATCCGCGCCCTGGTCCCTGATGAGGATGTCTAAGGGCGAGGGCGTATGCATTCACCTCGTCTTAGAAGGTTCCCCCTAACGTAAGCCCCGGTTGTAATAGGCGGCGGGGCGGGGGCATGGTCGGTTCTGACGGAGTCGATAGGGGGCTGGCCATGGGGCAGCGTCCGGGCGAGGCCGCACAAGCCCTGACCGCCATCCTGCAAACCCAGTATCTGCGCTACATCATCATCTTCACCTGGTCGATCGGCCTGTTCGCGGTCGTCGGCTGGAACACGGCCCTGGCCTGGTTCGTGGCGACGCTCAGCGCGGGCGCGCTGCGCGGCGTCTTCGAACGCCGTCTGAGCGGGCGGGTGGGCGTCGGCTGGGGGTTGATCTTTCCGGCGGTCGCCACCGTCACCACCGCCGTCTGGGCCATTGCGCCCCTGCTGGCCTGGTTCTCGGGCCACCCGTTCGGCAACGAACTGGCGGTGGCCCTGTTGATTTCGGGCTATGTGCTGGTCTTCACCCAACTGCGCAGTTCGCCGCGCCAAGCCATGGTGATCTCTTCGCCCTATGGTTTGTCGGCCGCGATCATTCTGGTCAGTCTGTGGGGCGGGCCGCTGTTCTGGCCGTTCATGGCCCTGGTTCCGTTCACGGCCGCCGGTCTGTTCGTCCTGGTCATGATGACCATGCTGCGCGAACAACGCATCCGCGCCTTCCAGGAGCACCAGGCCCATCTGATCGAAGAGCTGGAAAGCGCCCGCGACAAGGCCAATGCGGCGTCCGAGGCCAAGTCCAGCTTCCTGGGCGTCATCTCGCACGAACTGCGCACGCCGATGAACGGCGTCCTGGGCGCGGCCCAGTTGATGAGCGCGACCCGGCTGGAGGCGACCCAGCGCGAATATCTGTCGATCATCCGCAACTCGGGCGACAACCTGCTCAGCCTGCTGAACGACATCTTGGACATGACCAAGATCGAGGCCGGCAAGATGACCTTCGAGGTCGTCGACGTGAACGTCGATGAGCTGAATCGCCGCGTGACCGGCCCGTTTGAGGCCCAGGCCGAATCCAAGGGCCTGACCTTCGTTTCCGAATTCCAGGGCGAGATCCCGGCCGTGGTGCGCGGCGATCCGCTGCGCATCTGCCAGGTGCTGCACAATCTTTTGTCCAACGCCGTCAAATTCACCGATGCGGGCGAGGTGCGCTACGACGTGGCCGCCCGGCGCGTCAGCGACACGCGCGTCTGCTTCGACTTCTGCGTCACCGACAGCGGCTCGGGCATCGCGCCGCGGGACCTGGAGCGGCTGTTCCAGCCCTTCACCCAGGTCGACGCCTCCTCGACGCGACGCTTCGGCGGTACGGGCCTGGGTCTGACCATCGCCCGGCGCATGGCCAATATGATGGGCGGCGACATCACCGTTCAATCGACGCTGGATCAAGGCTCGATCTTCACCCTGACGCTTGAGGCCGAGGTGGTGGAATGGGCGCCGGTTCAGGCCGCCGAGACCATCGACGCCCAGGTCGAGGGCGGGGAAAGGCTGAACGTTCTGGTGGTCGAGGATCATCCGGTGAACCGCATGATCCTTGAGGCGTGGATGGGTTCGGCGGGCCATGCGATCACCGCGGCCGAGAACGGTCAGCTCGCTGTCGAGGTCGCCGGAACTCAGGCGTTCGACCTGATCATCATGGATGTGAATATGCCGGTGATGGACGGACTGACCGCCACGCGGATGATCCGCGACGCGGACGGCCCGAACCGTGACACGCCGGTCGTCGTCCTGTCGGCCTCGGCTCGCAGCGAGGACCATCAGGCGGGGCTGGATGCGGGCGCGGACGCCTATCTGAACAAGCCGATCGACTTCGCCGCCCTGGCTGGGCTGATGGGTCGCGTCGGCGGCGGCCGCGAGGCGCTGCGCACGGCGGCGGAACAAGGCCACAATGCGGTAGCGGCCTGAACCTGACCCGAACCGCGCCATTCAGGCGTGTGTCACATCTCATGCACCAATCTGACCGGGCGGATCGTTCGGTCAGCGGCCGGGGTGCGCGCGTAATCGTAGCCAGCGACGTGCGGACCCCGGCCCATTCCGACCTCAGGCCGACGATCGGCGGGCGCCTCGAAGATCCGTCTTCGGGGCGCCTTTTCGGTCCAGGCTGACCGGGACGGGGCCTCGGGAGCGTGAGGGGATGCGGTCGGCGCGGTCGCCGCTGAATTGAGTGTGAAATCAGCCCGCCGGGGTTCCAATCCAGGGCCAAGGCGTTAGACCCGCCTCATGACCGAATTGCCGACCTCCCTGACCACGGCGCTCGCGGCCGGAGAAAAGGCCGTGACCATCGACGCCGCCATGATCCCCAAGGTGATCGACATGGCGGGCGACTTTGCGATCAACCTGTCCATCGCCCTGATCATCCTGGTCGTCACCGTGTTCGCTTCGCGCTGGGCGTCGGGCGCGACACGTCGGGCGCTGGGACGTATGCGCGGCATCGGCAAGGACCCGACGGTGCTCAGCTTCGCCGCCCAGGTGGTGCGTGTCGTCGTCCTGGTCGTCGGCCTGATCGCCGTGCTGCAACGGCTGGGCGTGCAGACCACCTCGATCATCGCCGTGCTGGGCGCCGCCTCGCTGGCGGTCGGCCTGGCCTTGCAGGGCACATTGTCGAACGTGGCGGCGGGGGTGATGCTTCTGGTGCTGCGGCCCTATCGCGTCGGCGAGGTGATCGACCTGAACGGCGTCGCGGGCACGGTGCAGCGGCTGGACCTGTTCACCACCACCCTGTCGAACGCCAACAACCACAAGATCACCGTGCCGAACTCCAAGGTGCTGAGCGACGTCATCATCAATCTGACGGGCCAGAAGACGCGGCGGATCGAGATCAATTTCACCGTCGGCTACGGCGTCGATCTGAACCAGGCGCGCGCCGTGCTGGCCCATGTGGCCGAAACCCACGACAAGGTGCTGGCCGATCCGACGCCGTGGACCGGCGTCACCGGCCTTTTGGACAGCGCGGTCCAGATCACCTTGCACGCTTGGGTCAAGGCCGAGGACTGGTGGCAGACTCAGGCTGACCTGATGCAAGGCGGCAAGGAGGCTCTGGACGCCGCCGGGATCGAAATTCCCTTTCCGCATCAGGTCGATGCGCCCTATACCGGCGGGCGCCCCCAGGCGGCGCCCGAGCCGCCGCCCGCCGCGCCCAAGGCCGGGGAGCGCTGATCGTGCGTTACGACTTCAGTTCGGACAACAGCACGGGCATGGCCCCCGCAGCGCTGGACGGCCTGATCGCGGCCAACGGCGGCGCCGTTCCGGCCTATGGCAAGGACGAGGTCACAGCGCGTGCGGCGGACCAGATCCGCGCCCGGCTGGACGCCGACGCCGAGGTGCGTTTCGTCTTCTCGGGGACGGCGGCCAACGCCGTCGCCCTGTCGATGCTGGCCTGGCCGTTCGAGGCGGTGCTGGCCCACCATGCGGCCCACGTCTGCACGGACGAGAGCGGGGCGCCCGGTTTCTTCGGCCAGGGCGTGGGACTGATCGGCCTGCCGGGCTTTTCCGGCAAGATCGACTCCCGAGCGCTGAACGCCGCCCTGGCCGAGCCGGAGATCGCTCATCGCCAGCCCCAGGCGGCGCTCAGCGTGACGCAGTGCACCGAATACGGCGCGGTCTATACGGTCGACGAACTGCGCCGCCTGATCGAGCCGGTGAAGGCGCGAGGCATGGGCGTGCACATGGACGGCGCGCGGCTGGCCAATGCGGCGGCGGCGGGGTTCGACCTGACCCAGATCGCGCGCCTGGGCGTCGATGTGCTGGTTTTCGGGGGCGCCAAGGCGGGCGCCAACTGCGCCGAGGCCCTGGTCCTGTTCGACAAGAGCCTGGTTCGACGCATCGACAATCGTCTGAAACAGGCGGGCCAGACCGCGTCCAAGGCCCGTTTCCTGGCCGGGCCGATGCTGGGCCTGCTGGAGAGCGAGGCCTGGGAGACCGGCGCCGCCCACGCCAACCGCATGGCTCTGCGCCTGGCCGAGGGGATCGCCACCCGCACGCCCTATGTCCTGGCCCATCCGGTCGAGGCCAACGCCGTCTTCGTGCGGATGCCGGACAAGGCGCACGCGCGGCTGCTGGCGGCGGGTTGGGCCTGTTACCGGTTCGACGACGGCTCGGTGCGGTTCGTGTGTTCCTGGGCCACGACCGAAGAGGTTGTGGACGAGGTGCTGACGGCGATCGTCGGCTTGGATTAAGCCCTTTCGCCGCCGCCTCGTCGCGGCCATATGCGACGCATGGCGATGAGAGGCGAACGATCCCCCAGGCGGCACGGCGACACGGCGGCGCTCGAGGTTCAGACCAAGGCTGATGCGGCGATGACCGGGATGGCGGGGGGCTGGCGCGCCCTGGCCGATCTGGCGGGGATCGTCAGGCGTTCGGGCGCGCCGCAACTGCCCTGGCGGGTGACGGGCGCCATCCTTTTGACTCTGGCGGGCAAGGGGCTGGGCGTGCTGGCGCCGTTGGTGCTGGGTGCGGCGGTGAACCGGCTGGCGGCCGGGCAGGGGGCGGCGGTGAGCCTGACCGCCGGTTTCGCCGGTTTCGCGGCCGGTTGGGCCTTGGTGCGGTTCCTGTCGTCGGCGGCGCCGCAACTGTCGGACGTGGTCTTCGCCCCAGTGCGGCAGGCGGCCATGCGCCGCGCGGGAACCGAGACGTTCGGCCACGCCCTGAACCTGTCGCTGGATTTTCACCAGACCAAGCGTTCCGGCAGTCTGTCGCGCACGGTCGAGCGCGGATCGCGCGCGGTGGATTTCCTGTTGCGGGTCCTGGCCTTCAATCTGGTTCCCACGGGCCTGGAGCTGGTGCTGGCGGCCGGGGTTCTGGCGGGCAAATACGACTGGCGTTTCGGGGCCGTGGCCGTGGCGGTGGTGGCCGTCTACGTCGTTTCGACCTTCGCCCTGTCCAACTGGCGGCTGGAGCATCGCCGCGTCATGAACGCCGCCGACAGCGACGCGGCCGGTCAGGCGGTCGACGCCCTGTTGAACTATGAGACGGTCAAGGCTTTCGGGGCCGAAACGCGGGCGGCGGCGGGCTATGACCGCGCCCTGGAGGCCTATGGCGAGGCGGCGCTGAAGGCCAACGCCTCTCTGGCCATGCTGAACGTCATGCAGGCGGCGGTGATGAACGTCGGTCTCGGCGTCATGGCGGTGATGGCGGGCTATGAGGCCATGGCCGGACGCATGGGACCTGGCGATGTCATGGCGGCGGTGCTGATCATGATGTCCCTGTACGCCCCGCTGAACATCCTGGGCTTCGCCTACCGGGAAATCAGACAGTCTTTCATCGACATGGAAGAGATGTTGAAGGTGACGCGCCAGGCGCCGCAGGTGGCCGACGCCGCCGACGCCGTTCCCTTGCCGCGACCGGCCGATGCGCGGGGCGCGTCCCTGACCTTCGACCATGTCGGCTTCCGCCATGACGCCCGGTCGGCCGGGCTGGACGATGTCAGCTTCCGTGTCGCGCCGGGCACGACCACGGCCCTGGTGGGACCGTCGGGGGCGGGCAAGTCGACCATCGTCAAACTGGCCATGCGCCTGATCGACCCGCAGCAGGGGCGGGTGTTGATCGACGGCCTGGATCTGCGCGCGGTCACCCAGGCTTCGTTGCGCCAGTCGATCGCCCTGGTGCCTCAGGACGTGGCCCTGTTCAACGACAGCATCCGCGCCAACATCGCCTTCGCCCGGCCGGACGCCGACGAGGGTGCGATCTGGGCGGCGGCCGAAGCCGCCGAGCTGGCGGCCTTCATCCGCGCCCTGCCGGAGGGAATGGAGACCCGCGTCGGCGAACGCGGTCTGAAACTGTCGGGCGGCGAACGCCAGAGGGTGGGCATCGCCCGCGCCCTGCTGGCCGATCCTTGCATCCTGATCCTGGACGAGGCGACCAGCGCCCTGGACAGCCGCACCGAAGCCGCCATCCAGAAGACGCTGCGCAAGGCGCGGGCGGGCCGCACCACCCTGATCGTCGCCCATCGCCTGTCGACCGTGGCCGACGCCGACCAGATCCTGGTGCTGAAGGACGGACGGGTCATCGAACGCGGCGCGCACCACGAACTTGTGGCCCATGTCGGCGGCGAATACGCGGCCCTTTGGAAGAAACAGACGCGCGGCGCCCGCGGTCTGACGCCGGAACCTGTCGGCTAGACGCCTAGCCTGTGGCTCAGCACCTTGCGCAGGTGATCGGTCACGGCCGCGCGTTCGGCCTGGGCGTCGTCGGCCAGGGTCATCAGCAACCGCATCGACTGGGCGTGGACGGTGACGATGCGCCAATCCAGTCGGTCGTCGGGACTGACGGCGTCCAGGATGTCGCACAGCCCCTTGGCCGCCGCGCACAGATCGCGCATCTCGAACATTCCGGCGGCGTCGATGATCTCGCTGGACAGGCGGTAGGCGTCGATGCGCGTGGGCAGGGCGTCTTCGGGCGTGACCGGTTCGGCCAGGTTCGCCAGCGCCTCGACCCGCGCGCCGATGATCTCCAGCGCCTTGGGCTTCATGACGTCGAGATTGGCCTGGGCGCGGCGCTTGGCCGCGCCGACGCTCAAACCCCCGGCCTGATCGACCAGGGTCGAAAGACGCGACTTGCGAGGAATGGTGCGAACCACGCTCATGAGGGGTCTCCGGCATCCGGCGCCTGAGCCGCGCGGGCGGCCTCCATCTGGGCCAGCTTGATCTTGTCGGCGCGGCGTTCGACCCCGTCCGGCGGCTTGATGCTCCTGAAACGGCGATCCGGGCCGAAATAGTCGCCGACCTCCAGGAACGGCCGACTGTCGCGCGCGGCCCAGACGATACGCTCCAACAGGGATGTGGCGCTGAACGGCTTGGTCAGCAGGAAGTTGGCGCCGCTGTCGCGCACCTTGGCGACCTTGTCCTTGCGCACATGGGCGCCGGTCATGATGACGGGGACGAAGGCGTTCGGGTCCAGGCCCGACCGACGCAGCCAGTGCACCAATTCCACGCCGTCGACGCCGGGCATCTCCACATCGACGATCAGCAGGTCGATGGTGTGTTCCTTCAGGATATCCATCGCCTCGGGCGCATTGTGACACGGCCAGCGCGTCTGGATGCCGAAGCCCAACAACGACTGCATCGTCAGTTCGAGTGAAAAGGGCGAATCGTCCACCACCATGGTGACGGCGCTGCCGAGGTTGACCACGGCGCTGTCGCGCAGGCCCTCCAGCAGGGGGGTCAACATACGGAAACTCGGCGCGGACGCGACATGGCGTGACCGTGCCGCAACGGCGTGGACGCGGAGTTAACGCTAGCCCAGGCGGCCGATGGCGTAGAAGCGTTCGGCGCGGACCTGGCGCTGCTGGTCGGGCGTCAGACCGGACAGGGCCTCAAGCTCCTCGGCCAGGACGTCGCCGACGTTGGCGATGGCGGCCTCGCGGTCGGCATGGGCGCCGCCGACCGGTTCCTCGATCAGGCGATCGACGATCTTCAGCGCGATCAGGTCCGGCCCGGTGATCTTCATGGCCATGGCGGCGTCCTTGGCCCGGGCGCCGTCGCGCCACAGGATGCCGGCCGCGCCTTCCGGCGAAATCACCGAATAGATGGAATGCTCCAGCATCAGCACGCGGCTGGCCGCGGCGATGGCGATGGCCCCGCCCGATCCGCCTTCACCGGTGATGGTGGCGATCGAGGGCACGCCCAGGGTCAGGCCGCGCTCGGTCGATCGGGCGATGGCCTCGGCCTGGCCGCGTTCTTCGGCGCCCAGGCCCGGATAGGCCCCGGCGGTGTCGACGAAGGTCAGGACCGGCAGGCCGTACTGATCGGCCATGTCCATCAGGCGCACCGCCTTGCGATAGCCCTCGGGCCGGGCCATGCCGAAATTGTGGGTCAGGCGGGTGGCGGTGTCGTGGCCCTTCTCGTGGCCCATGACCATGACCGGGCGGCCCCGGAAACGCGCCAGACCGCCCAGGATGGCCTGGTCGTCGCCGAACTGACGGTCGCCGTGCAGCTCGGTGAAGTCGGTGAACAGACCGTCGATATAGTCCACCAGGTGCGGCCGTTGCGGATGACGCGCGACCTGGGTCTTCATCCACGGATCGAGGTGGGCGTAGGTCTTCTTGCGAAGCTGCTCGGCCTTCTTGCGCAGGCCCTCGATCTCCGAATCGAACGACCCGGCCGTCGAGGACAGCAGATTCAGCTCCTCGATCTTGGCTTCCAGGTCGGCGATCGGTTTTTCGAACTCGAGGTAGTGCGTGGCCATGAAGGCGTCCGGTCAGCGGGCCAGGCGGCCCAACGGAAGGCGGCGGAACCTAGTGTCCAGAACGCCGGGGGGCAAGCGGGGTTCAGTCGTCTCTCGCCAAGGGATGTTTGTCACGCACCACCGCGCTCAGCCGGTCGGTGGCGACGTGGGTGTAGATCTGGGTCGTGGCGATGTCGGCGTGGCCCAAAAGGGTCTGGACCACGCGCAGGTCGGCCCCGCCTTCCAGCAGGTGGGTGGCGAAGGCGTGACGCAAGACGTGCGGACTGACGCGCGACGGGTCGATCCCGGCGTCCATGGCCGCCTGATCCAGCATCTGGGCGAAGCGGCGCGGCGTCAGATGACCCGAGGCGCCGGACGAGGGAAACAGCCAGGCGCTGTCGGGCGTCTTGGGCGTGCGGGCGGCGTCGCGCGCGGTCAGCCAGGCGCGCACGGCCGTGCGCGCGGCCGCGTTCAGCGGGGCCAGCCGTTCCTTGCCGCCCTTGCCGCGCACGATCAGATGGGTCGGGTCGCGCCGTACCGTTTCGGCCTTCAGGGCCAGAAGCTCGGACACGCGCAGGCCCGAGGCGTAGGACAGTTCGATCAAGGCCAATAGGCGCGGCCCGGCGGCGCCTTCGCGCGCGCCCACGGCGGCGATCAGCCGTTCGATCTCGTCACGGGTCAGGGTCTTGGGCAGGGGGCGGCCCTGCTTGGGCGCGTCCAATCGTCGCGAAGGGTCGTCGGCGCGCCAGCCCTCGGCCAGGGCGAAGCGATAGAATTGGCGTACGGCCGAGCGTCGTCGCGCCGCGGTGGCCGCCGACAGGCCGCGACGCGACAGGTCGGCGAACCAGGTTTCGACCGCTTCGGAATCGGCCGTCATCAGCCCGCCTGTCGCGCCGTCGGCGTCGGCCAGGTCGCGGGCGTAGGCCGACAGGGTGTGGGGCGAGGCGTCGCGCTCGACCGCCATCATCTCCAGAAAGGCCTCGATCTGAGGCGTGCTCACGGCTGGCCTGCCGCAAGGCATGGTGTAGAGGGTAGGGCGATCATGTCCGCCTGCGCCGCCAATCCGTCTGTCCTTCATCCGCGAGCGGCTCGATGACCGAGGCCGAATCGAAGACGCCCGCGCCGCGCCTGACCATAGCCCTGGTCGGGTTGATGGGGGTGGGAAAATCCACCGTGGGGCGGCGCCTGGCCCACCGGTTGACCATGCCGTTCGTGGACGCCGACCACGAGATCGAGGAGGCGGCGGGCATGACGGTGTCCGACATCTTCTCGGCCCTGGGCGAGGCCGAGTTCCGGGCCGGAGAGGCGCGGGTGATGAAGCGGCTGCTGGAAGGCCCGCCCCTCGTCCTGGCCACCGGCGGCGGGGCCATGCTGAACCCCGACACCCGCGTCCTGCTGAAACGGCACGCCGTCACGGTCTGGATGCGAGCCGATCTGGAGGTGGTGGCCGAACGAGTCCAACGCCGCGACACCCGACCCCTGCTGCGCGGCCGTGATCCGCTGGCGACCCTGAAGACCTTGGCCGAAGCCCGATACCCGATCTACGCCGAGGCCGATCTGGTGGTCGATGTCGGCGGCGGCGCCCACGCCCAGGCGGTCGAGACCATCGTTCGCAGCCTGCGTCGTCATTGGGCCGAACGCGATGCGAAGGCGGCGTCATGATCCGGGTTCCGGTCAGCGGAGCGGGTTTTCAGCCCTATGAGGTCCTGGTCGGGCGCGGCCTGACGCCCCGGATCGGCGAACTCTGCGCGCCCTTCGTCAAGGGAAGCGTCGCCGTGGTCACGGACGAGACGGTCGCCGCCATTCACGGCCCGGCCGTGCTGGGGGCGCTGGAGACCGTCGGCGTGAAGGCCCGGCTGATCGCCGTGCCCGCGGGCGAGGCGTCCAAGTCGTTCGCCGAGCTGGAACGGGTGCTGGATCGCTTGCTGGCGGCCGGTCTGGACCGCTCCGATCTGGTCGTGGCCCTGGGCGGCGGCGTGGTCGGCGATCTGGCGGGGCTGGCGGCGGCCCTGTTCATGCGCGGCGTCGACTTCGTTCAGGTTCCGACGACCCTCCTGGCCCAGGTCGACAGTTCGGTGGGCGGCAAGACCGCCATCGACACCCCGCGCGGCAAGAATCTGGTCGGCGCCTTTCACCAGCCGCGTCTGGTGGTGGCCGACATCGACGCCCTGAAGACCCTGCCGCCGCGCCAGCTACGGTCAGGCTGGGCCGAGGTGTTGAAGCACGGCCTGATCTGCGACGCCGCCCTGTTCGACTGGCTGGGCGGCGAGGGCGCCGCGGGCGCTGCGGGCGATCCGGCGGCGCTGGAACGGGCGGTGGCGCGCTCGGTCGAAATCAAGGCCGAGGTGGTCGGTCAGGACGAGCGCGAGTCCGGCCGTCGCGCCCTGCTGAACCTGGGCCACACCTTCGGTCACGCGCTGGAGGCCGAACTGGGTTTTGGCGACGCCCTGACGCACGGAGAGGCGGTGGCGCTGGGCTGCGCCATGGCGTTCCGCTTTTCGGCGGGGCAGGGGCTGTGCGCCCCGGCGGACGCGGAACGCGCCGAGGCGGGAATCGCGGCAGCGGGCCTGCCGACGCGGCTGGATCAGGCGGGAGCCTTCGCCGTCGACGCCCTGATGACGCGAATGGCCGGAGACAAGAAGGCTGTCGGCGGACGATTGACCCTGATTCTGGCGCACGGGATCGGCCGGGCCTTCGTGGCCAAGGACGTGGATGGCGACGCCCTACGCGCCTTCCTGATCGCGGAAGGCGCGACCGGCTGAGGCTGAGCAGTCGGCTCGGCGTGTTGGATCGGGAATCCCCGAGGGTCAGTCGACCGCGCGGCAGTCGGTAGGTGCGCGGCCCTGGGCGGACCAGGACGCCATGGCCCCGCGGCCGCGCAGTTCGTAGCCCGAGGCGCGGTACCAGATGCCGTCGGCGGCGCGCGCCTGATACAGGTCCACCGCCTCGCCCTTGGAATTCCGCACGGTCGCCATCTGGCGCGGATTGTCGAAATCGACCGACAGGCGCTCGCCGTTGTTGCAGATGTAGACGGCGCGAATGACGCGGTTCAGGGCGCGATCCTGTATCTCGGCGCCGGTGCGATGACGCGCGGTCTGAGCGTCTATGGCGCGCTGTTTCACCGATTCGCCGTCCGTGGGCGCCGCACGCGGTTGCGGGCCGCAGGCGGCCAGGCCCACAAGTCCCATGAAAACAACGGCATGGGCTGAGAAAAGGTTCATCGGATAAAGATCATCCAACCGGTCAGACCCAGGATGACGAGGGTGATCAGTATGTGTCTCATGCGGGCTTAACGCGACGCTTGCACGCCCGTTCCGCCCCGTCGCTGACGGAAAAACGCCTTCAGCATCTGGGCCGCCGCCTCGGTCTCGACGCCGCCTTGCGTCGCGGGCCGCCAATGACAGGTCGGTTGGTCGAACACCCTGGGACCGTGGATGACGCCGCCGCCCTTGGCGTCGTCGGCGCCCCAGACGACGCGGCCGATGCGGGCGTGGCTGATGGCCCCGGCGCACATGGGGCACGGCTCCAGCGTCACATAGAGGGTCAGGTCGGTCAGACGATAGTTTTCACGGGCCGCCGCCGCCGCGCGCAGGGCCTGGATCTCGGCGTGGGCGGTCGGGTCGTGGCTGGAAATCGGGGCGTTGAAGCCGGTCGCGACGACCTCGTTCGTGGCCGGATCGACCACGACGGCGCCCACGGGCACCTCTCCGGCGTCCGCCGCCGCTTGCGCTAGGTCCAGCGCCATGCGCATGAACCGCCGATCATGGTCCGTCATACCTCCGACAACGACAAGAAGCCCCGCCCGCGTCAAGCCGACGGCGAGCGCGGTCCCCGCAAATCCGACGCCGGCGGCATCCGCGGCAAGCGCTATTCGGCCGACAAGCCGGGCGGAAAGCCTGGCGCCAAGGGCGGCGGCAAGGAGACCAAGGTCCCCGCCGAGCCGAAGCGCACCGAACGCATCGCCAAGGCCATGGCCCGCGCCGGGATCGCCTCGCGCCGCGAGGTCGAACGGCTGATCGGCCTGGGCAAGGTGGCGGTGAACGGCCGCATCCTGGACACGCCCGCCACCCTGGTCAGCCGCGACGATGTGATCACCGTGGACGGCAAGCCCGTCGGCTCGGCCCAGGCCACGCGCGTCTGGCGCTATCACAAGCCCGCGGGGCTGCTGACCAGTCACAATGATCCGGCGGGCCGTCCGACGGTGTTCGACGCGCTTCCAGCGGGCCTGCCCCGCGTGATCTCGGTCGGCCGCCTGGATCTGGCGACCGAGGGTCTGCTGCTGCTGACCAACGACGGCGAACTGAGCCGGGCGCTGGAACTGCCGACGACGGCGCTGGTGCGTCAGTACCGCGCCCGCGCCCACGGCCGGGTGACGCAGGAGACGCTGGATACGCTGAAGGACGGCGTCACCGTCGACGGCGTCAGCTACGGACCGATCGACGCGAAGCTGGACAAGGCCAAGGAGGCGTCCGCCGACGGCAAGACGTCCGCGAACCTGTGGATCAGCGTCTCGATCACCGAGGGCAAGAACCGCGAGGTCCGCAAGGTGCTGGAGAGCCTGGGTCTGCGCGTGAATCGGCTGATCCGCCTGGCCTATGGCCCGTTCCAACTGGGGACCCTGCCGGTCAATGCGGTCGAGGAGGTGGGACCGCGCGTGATCCGCGAACTGCTGGCCGAATACATCCGGCCCGAAAATCTGCCGACCGGCAACACGGTCGAGACGCCCGCGCCGATCCCCGGCCGACGCCCGTCCGGGCCGGTGGTGCGCGGCAAGTCCGGCTCGGCCCTATCGGACCCGTCGCGCAAGCCCAGTCGCGTGCGCGCCGCCGAGGCCGCCCAGGAAGACGCCGTGGCCCGCCGTGAACGTCCGGCCAGAAAGCCCGACGGCTGGGCCAAGGCCAAGCCGAAATTCGAGCATCCGAAACGCGACTTCAAACCCCGCGCCCGACCGGAAGGCGGCGAAGGCGAAGAGCGGCCCAAGCGCGCCTTCAAGCCGCGCGAGGACAAGATCATCGGGCCGAAATCCGACACCTGGGCGCGTGACGGCAAGCCCGGCGGCCGTTCGGGACCCAAGCGCGACTTCAAACCGCGCGATGGCGCCCCGCGATCGGCGTCGGGCGGTCCGCGCAAGGGACCGGGCGGCTCTGGCGGCCCGGGCGGGCGCAGCGGCGGCGGCTTCAGCGGCAAACCCGGCAGCCGCCCCGGCGGCAGGCCGAAGGGCTGATCCAGGACCGGGCCGTCGTCACCAAGCGCGCCGATAAATGAGAGAAACGGGGAGCCTCATGACCGACCACGCGCATCACCTCGACCACAAGGACAACAGCCTGGATCGGCTGGTGTTCTTTTCAGATGGCGTTTTCGCCATTGCGATCACGTTGTTGTCGATAGAACTTCATCCGCCGCATGACTGGGACGGCGCCGCCGCCAGCCTGTGGCGCGAGGGCTGGACCGGCTTCATGGCCTATGCGGTGAGTTTCATCGTCATCGGCGTGTTCTGGAATACGCACCGGCGGATGTACAATCAGATCACCCGTTTCACGCCGGGGATCTTCATCTGGAACCTGGCGCTGCTGGGCGCCATCGCCCTGATGCCGTTCGTGACGAGCCTGCTCTATCTGGCCGGTCCCAAGAGCGAGGCCTTCGTCATCTATCTGGGTCTGATCAGCATCGCCGGTCTGATTCAGGGGCTGTTGCTGGCCCAGGCGGCCTTTGTGGACCGCGCCGTGCGGCCCGGCGTCCACTGGGCGCGGCGCGTGACCGCCGCCCTGGCCGCGGGGCTTCTGCCGGGTCTCATGTCGACGGCCACCATGTTGTTCTATGCGGCCATGGGCGGCGCCGATGTGTCGTTGATCGTTCCGATCGGCCTGACCGTCTGCTCCGGGGCGATCATCGCGGCGCAAATCTGGGCGGGGCGTCGGTTCAAGGCATGAGGATCGTCGCCGGATCTCTGAAGGGCCGCGCCATCGTCGCGCCCGAGGGGCAGGGCACGCGCCCGACCTCGGACCGCGCGCGCCAGGCGATCTTCAACGTGCTGGAACACGCCGCCTGGGCCGAGCCGCTGGCGGGGATGCGGGTCATCGACCTGTACGCGGGGTCCGGCGCCCTGGGGTTCGAGGCGATCAGCCGGGGCGCCGCCTTCGGCCTGTTCGTCGAGACCGACGACGAGGCGCGCGGCGCGATCCGCGAGAACGCCGACGCCTATGGCCTGATGGGCCGCACGCGGGTGCATCGGCGCAGCGCCATCGATCTGGGACCGCGCCCCGGCCCGATCGCCGAGGCCTTCGACCTGGCGTTTCTGGACCCGCCCTATGGCAAGGGGCTGGGCGAACAGACGCTGGTGAAGCTGTTGGAGGGGCTGTGGCTGAAACCCGGCGCCCTGGTGGTGTTCGAGCGCGGGTCCGACGAGCCGGAGATCGACACGCCGGGCTATCAACGCCTGGACGCGCGCGACTATGGCGCCGCGCGCGTCCTTTTCCTGCGGGTTCTACCAGCGGCGGGCTGAGACGCGGTTGTCCAACTGGCCGCGCATCCGGGCCAGGCCCTGGCGATTGACGCGATAAGGCCCGCCGCCGTGTAAGGCGATCAGCCCCTTGGTCCTGAGCTTCCTCCACACCGCCAGGGTGCAGTCGGCCAGCAACAGGCCGTCGCGGGTGAAACACTGGATATCGAGAATGCGGCCGTCGGGGTCGCGGTCCAACTGGATGCGGCCGCCCTGGGCCAGGACGTGCAGCGTGCGCTGCTCCGCACGGGAGATGTTCATTTGGGAATGTCCGAATAGGCGTGAAGACTCGCGCCCGCACGGTCATCGCGGACCATGGGCGGGCGGTTTCAACGAGGCTTCGACTGCGTCTGCCGTCGGCCTCAGGCCTTGCGGACAATCTCGGACATGGGCGTTCCGGTTGGAGCGAAGGCAACAGGTTAGCCGGGACCGGCGGCGTTCGCCTAGAGGGCCTGATCGGCGGGCGATCGGTCGTGCATAAAATATCCGGGTAATATTGACGCGCCTATTTCACCCGGGTAAATCATGAGCGCGCTTACGGAAACGCATCATGAACCCGACCCCAGACATGGACTGCCTGGCCTTCGCCGGCCACGAACTGATCGCACGCGGATCGCCGCGCGCGGTGCTGGCGGCGGTCAAGGCGGCCAGCGAGGCGGCCGAGACCGGAGGTCCCGCCGTGCTGGTGTTCGACCGGGCGACGGGACGCACGGTCGAGTTCGATCTGCGCGGCGACCTGGAGACGGCGCTGGCGCTGCTGCCCGAGGCGGCGCCAGAATCTGAAGTGCGGCCGAAACGCGGGCCGGGGCGGCCGAAGCTGGGGGTGACGGCGCGGGAGGTGACGCTGCTGCCCCGCCACTGGGACTGGCTGGCTGATCAGCCGGGCGGCGCGTCGGTGGCGCTGCGCAAACTGGTCGAGGCCGCGATGCGCGAGGCCGAGGGACCGGACCGGGCGAGGAAGGCGCGGGACGCGGCGTACCGGTTCATGACGGCGCTGGCGGGGGATTTGCCGGGGTATGAAGACGCCGTTCGGGCGCTGTTCGCGGGGGATGAGAAGGGGCTGGAGAGGGCGGTGGCGGGGTGGCCGGAGGGGGTGCGTGCAACGCTCCGACTCATGCAAAATGCCAGCGATTGAGTCGCACAACCTAGCGGTGTGAGCAAGGCCAACTCTTTGGACGACTGTGACGAGAGACAAAGCAATGACGCGGATTGCTCTGCTATTTTGCGCGATCGCAATAGCGTTCGGGTTAGCTGGAACAGCAAAGAATGGTCCTACCAGCGCACCTCAGCGGTCACCGATGGTGCAGGAAGACGTGTTAAATGCGAACTGTCCTGCCGGAATAGATGATCGGAAGTCGGACCTCTGCGCTCAATGGAAAGCTGCTGATGCAGCCGAAGAAAGCGCTACTTGGACCCGCCGGACTGGGATTTTCACCGGAATTGGTCTGATCGTCGGGGCAATCACTATGGCAGCAGCCATAGGAGCTGCGGTTTTTGCCAAAGAGGCGGCCAGCCATACCAAAAGGGGTTCCGACGCTGCTAGCGCCCAAGTCGTACTCAGTGAAAAGTCGACCGAAGCTGCGCTTGTATCTGCTGAAAGTGCGGTCAAATCACACCAAAGCGATAGGCCTTGGCTTCTATTCCTCAACGTACAGCGAGGAGCATTTGAAAATGGCGTCGTTGACGACGTACCTATCGCCAATGGCTTAGCGTTCATTTTAAAATTCGCGAATAACGGACGAAGCCCCGCGCTTGATGTCCGAGGCGACCGGCAATGGCTCTTGGTACCAGAAGCTGAGCCTGTGCCGCGTTTTGAACGGCGCGATAATATGGGAAGCGGATCTATATTGGGGCCTGGACATGAATTTCGAATATATCCGCCAGTGGTGCTGAATGACGACGAAACGCGCCTATTTCGAGCGGGCAATCATCTTTTGTACACGTGGGTCCTAGTTGCTTACCGGGACATCTATGCTGACGTCGTAAGAGAGACGGAATTGGTTATCTGTCATCAGCACAATGGCGGAATCGAGGAGATAAACGGTATTCGCCGGGAAACTATCAATACTCAGTATGCTGGTGATCAGCAGCGTGTGACGTAACAGTTGGCCTACCCCACCTTCACCCGCGTCGCCGCCTCCGGCAGGTCCTCGCCAAACGCCCGCTGATAAAATTCCGCGATCGTCGGGCGCTCCAGTTCGTCGCATTTGTTCAGGAAGGTCAGGCGGAAGGCCAGGCCCAGGTCGCCGTTGAAGATCGTCGCGTTCTGCGCCCAGGTGATGACGGTGCGCGGCGACATGACGGTGGAGATGTCGCCGTTCATGAAGGCGTTTCGGGTCATGTCGGCGACGCGGACCATGGCGGCGACGGCGCGGCGGCCGTCGGCCGTGTTCCATTCCGGCGCCTTGGCCGTGACGATCTCGGCCTCCACGTCGTGGTCGAGGTAGTTCAGGGTGGTGACGATGGACCAGCGGTCCATCTGGCCCTGATTGATCTGTTGCGTGCCGTGATACAGGCCCGAGGTGTCGCCCAGGCCGATGGTGTTGGTGGTCGAGAACAGGCGGAACCACTTGTTGGGGCGGATGACGCGGTTCTGGTCCAGCAGGGTCAGGCGGCCTTGCGCCTCCAGCACGCGCTGGATCACGAACATCACGTCGGGGCGGCCCGCGTCGTATTCGTCGAACACCAGGGCGATGGGGCGCTGCAAGGCCCAGGGCAGCATCCCCTCGCGGAACTCGGTGACCTGTTTGCCGTCCCTCAGGACGATGGCGTCCTTGCCGACCAGATCGATGCGGCTGACGTGGCTGTCCAGGTTCACGCGCACCAGCGGCCAGTTCAGGCGGGCGGCGACCTGTTCGATATGGGTCGACTTGCCGGTGCCGTGATAGCCCTGAACCATGACGCGGCGGTCGAAGGCGAAACCGGCGCAGATGGCCAGGGTCGTCTGCGGATCGAAGCGATAGGCGTCGTCGATGTCCGGGACATGGCTGTCGCGGGTTTCGAAGGCCGGAACCTTCATGTCGCTGTCGATGCCGAAGACTTCGCGCACGGTGACGGCGCGGGCGGGTTCATGAACCAGCAGGGGATCGGGCGAGGCGTCGAGCGGGGAGGTCATGGGGCCGGGATTAGCGCACCCTCACGGGGTGGTCGAGGCCCATGCCGGTCTTCAAGACGCGGTTCATCAATACGGGCAGGCGCGTCACGACCGGGATCAGCGCTCGGCGGGCCAGATCGGAGATTGGAGAGGTCGCCCTGATCGCGCGGGTCAGGGCGCGGACATCGCGCACGACGGCGGCGTCGACGGGCTGACGCAGCCGGTCGTAATCGTCCAGTCGGCCGGACCCTCCGTCCAGGAAGTCCGCGGCGCAGGCGGCGAAGACGAAGGCGTCTTCAATCCCCAGGTTCATGCCGCGGGCGCCGATGGGCGAATGGATATGGGCCGCGTCGCCGCCCAGGCAGACACGGCCGACGGCCATGCGGGGGACCATGCGGTGCGAAATGTGGAACTCGGACGTCCAGCGCGCCTTTCCAGCCGTCCATCCGTCGGGAAGATGCTGCAACAGATCCGGGCCGGGACCGATCAGGCGAAAGGTTCGACCGGAGAAGGGCAGGCAGACGAACGGACCCCAGGGGCGCAGGTCGATCCAGCCCTCGTCGGCGGGCGGGCCGGTCAGGTCGACGTCCACAAGGCGCCAAGGCTCGTTCCAACCGTCGCCGGGGAAGTCGAGACCCAGGGCCTTGCGGATAGGGGAGTGGGCGCCGTCGGCGGCGAACAGGACGGGGACCGCGACCTCGCAGCCGTCGGTCAGGCGGACGATGACGGCTTCGGGCCGCTGGCTGAGGCTGTCGACGCCGAGACCCCGCTCGATGCGGACGCCAAGGGCGGCCAGCGCCTCGGTCAGCAACGCCTCGGTGCGCGCCTGGGGCAGGATGACCATGCCGGGGTCGGCGCCCAGGGCGGCCCAGTCGATGGTCACGGCGGCCAGAAGCTCGCCTCGCCGATGAATGCGCAGACCGTGCATGGCCTGGGCTTCGGCCACGATGGCGGCGGTGACGCCGGTGTCTTGCAGCAGCGCCTGGGTGCGCGGATTCACGCCCAGCGCCTTCGAAGTCGTGATCGGCCTTTCCAACGGATCGACGATACGGACGGCGACGCCCCGCCGGGCTAGGAACAAGGCGGCGGCCAGACCCGTGGGACCGGCGCCGGCGATCAGCACCTGGGGTTCGGTCATCGAACGATATCCTTGGAAGGATGATGCGCGGGCACCCTAGCAGCGGTCGGCGACGCGGGCTAAACCGAAGGTTCGAAGCGCGGCGCGGAGTCTGTTTTCTTGGTCAAGATCGGCGTCAAGGTGGCGGAGCGCTGGTTCGTGCTGGCGGGCATCGTCCTGCTGGGGGGGATCGCCTTGGCGGGGCTGATCGTGGCCATCTATGCGGCCTGGCTGTTCCATGACTTGCCGGACGCCAGCGAGCTGGCGGACTATCGGCCGCCGACGGCGACGCGGGTCTATGCGGGCGACGGCACCCTGATCGGCGAATTCTCGGACGAGCGGCGCATCTATGTGCCGTATGAGCAGATCCCTCTGCCGGTGGTGCAGGCGTTTCTGGCGGCCGAGGATCGCAACTTCTTCCAGCACGGCGGCATCGACGTGTCCGGCATCGGCCGGGCCATGTTCAAGAACGTCTTCAACGCCGTCTCGGGGCGGCGTCTGGAAGGCGGCTCGACCATCACCCAGCAGGTGGCCAAGAACGTCCTGCTGACCAGCGAGACCAGTCTGAACCGCAAGCTGAAGGAAGCCATCCTGTCCAGCCGCCTGGAGGGCGCGCTGACCAAGGAGCAGATCCTGGAGCTGTATCTGAACGAGATCTTCCTGGGGTATCGTTCCTACGGCGTGGCCTCGGCGGCCTATAACTATTTCGGCAAGAGCCTGAGCCAGTTGACCCCCGACGAGGCGGCCTTTCTGGCGTCCCTGCCCAAGGGACCGAACAACTACCACCCGAAACGGCACCCCGAGGCGGCCAAGGGGCGGCGCGACTGGGTGCTGGGCGAAATGGCCCAGAACGGCTGGCTGACCCAGGCGGAGTTGCAAGAGGCGCGGGCGCGTCCGCTGAAGACCAATGACGCGCCCCAGCGGGCGGCCTATCGCGACGCCGACTTCTTCGTCGAGGAGGCGCGACGCCGCGCCATCGCCCTGTTCGGGCGCGAAGAGGTGACCGGCGGCGGCTATTATATGCGCACGACGCTGGACCCCAGCCTGCAATCGGCGGCGCGCGACGCCCTGATGAAGGGGCTGGAGAACTATGACCGCCGCCACGGCTGGCGCGGCCCGTGGGGGCAGACCGACTTCGCCCCCGGCTGGCAGCAGCAGGCCCTGCGGCGCACCGTTCCGGCCGAACGGCGCACCTGGCAGGCCGCAGCGATCGAAAGCGTGGCGGGCAACACCGTGCGCGTCCGCACGGCGCGCGACGACCGCACCGGAACCCTGATCGCCTCGGACGCCGCCTGGGCCAACGCCAACCGCCAACTGCGGCGCGGCGATCTGATCTTCGTGGAGCCGCGCAACGGTCAGTTCGCCCTGAAGCAGGTGCCCGCCGTGAACGGCGCCCTGGTGGCCATCGAGCCGCAGTCGGGTCGGGTGCTGGCGATGGTCGGCGGCTATTCCTACGCCCTGTCCAGCTTCAATCGCGCGACCCAGGCGCGACGCCAGCCGGGGTCGGCCTTCAAACCCTTCGTCTATGCGGCGGCGCTTGAGGGGGACTTCACCCCGGCCTCGATCATCCTGGACGCCCCGATCAGCTTCGCGGGCGGGGCCAATGGCGGACGCTGGACGCCCGAGAACTACAGCCGCGAATACTACGGTCCGCAGAGCCTGCGCCGGGGCCTTGAGCTGTCGCGCAACGTCATGACCGTGCGCCTGGCCCAGGAGGTCGGGATGCGCAAGGTTGTGGATCTGGCGCGTCGCATGGGGGTGTCGGATCGGCTTGAGCCGAACCTGTCGGTGTCGCTGGGGGCGGGGGAGACCACCCCCTATGACCTGACGGCCGCCTATTCGGCCTTCGTCAACGGGGGGCGGCGGGTCCAGCCCTATCTGATCGAAATGGTCCAGGACCGGAACGGCGAGACCATCTATCGCGCCGACCGGCGGCCGTGCCGCGAATGCGGACGCGGCTTCTCGGGCCAGGAATCGCCGCGTCTGCCCGAGCGTGGAACCCAGGTGATCGACCCGATCACCGCCTATCAGATCAGCTCCATGCTGGAAGGCGTGGTCCAGCGCGGCACCGCCGCCGCCGCGCGCGGCCTGGGCCGCTGGGTCGGCGGCAAGACCGGCACCACCAACGAATACCGCTCGGCCTGGTTCGTCGGCTTCACCACCGACATCGTCGTGGGGGTCTTCATCGGTTTCGACGACAACCGGTCGCTGGGGTCTGGCGAAACCGGCGCCGCGACGCCGGTTCCGGTGTTCATCGACTTCATGACCGCGGCGCTGAAGGAACGGCCAGCGCGTCCGTTCGTGCGCCCGCGCAACGCCGTCTTCCGCACTGTGAACGGCATCGAGGAAGCCTTCCGTCCCGGCACCGAGCGCCGTGTCGTGGAGACGCCGCGCGAAGAGGTTCGTGAGGGTCCGCAGAACTACAACGACGTGCTGCGCCGTGAGGCCGAGGCGCGGGCCGCCGCCGCCGCGGCCGCGGCCGGTGCGCCGCCCCCTGTGGTCACGGCCCCGCCGCCGCCCAAGAAGGAACCGGCCGAGGACTTGAGCGGGCTGTATTAGGAGGGCTTAGGGGTTAGGGCGTAGGGCTTATGCGATGAACAGCCCCGTTAAGCCCTAATTCCTAAGACCTAAGCCCTTTCCCTTCGCTTCCCGGCCCTCTATCTCGACCCCTCACACTTTCGCGGAGTTTGCGATGAGACCGGATGTCGAGGCCATGAAGGCCGACATCGAGCAGAGCGTCGCTCTGCTCAGGAGGCGTCTTTGACTGGGATGTCGCCGTACGAAAGCTCGATGAGCTGAACGCCCGGGTCGAGGATCCGACCCTGTGGGACAACCCCGATCAGGCCCAGGCCGTCAGCCGCGAACGCTCGCGTCTGGAAGGCCAGATCACCGCCGTCAAACAGATGGAACAGGGTCTCGAGGACGGGGTCATGCTGGCCGACATGGCCGACGAGGAAGGCGACGAGGCGACGCTGGAAGAGGCGCGCGCCAGCCTGAAAGCCATCAAGGAACGCGCCGCGCGGGCCGAGCTGGAGGCCCTGCTGTCGGGCGAGGCCGACGGCAACGACGCCTATCTGGAGGTCAATTCCGGCGCGGGCGGCACCGAAAGCTGCGACTGGGCCGGGATGCTGCTGCGTATGTATTCGCGCTGGGCCAAGGCGCACGGATACGAGGTCGAGCTGGAAGCGTCCGAAGACGGCGATCAGGCCGGCATCAAGTCGGCGACCATCCTGGTGACCGGCCCGAACGCCTATGGCTGGCTGAAGTCGGAATCGGGCGTGCACCGGCTGGTGCGCATCAGCCCCTATGATGCGGCGGCCAAGCGGCACACCAGTTTCGCCTCGGTCGGCGTGTCGCCGGTGGTGGACGATACGATCGAGATCGACATCAACCCGGCCGATGTGCGCACCGACACCTATCGCGCCTCGGGTTCGGGCGGTCAGCACGTCAACAAGACGGACTCGGCCGTGCGTCTGACGCACATTCCGACCAATACGGTGGTGGCCTGTCAGGCGGGCCGTTCGCAGCATCAGAACCGCGATCAGGCGTGGAAGATGCTGCGCGCGCGCCTGTACGAGCTGGAGCTGCAAAAGCGCGAGGCGGCGGCCCAAGCCCTGGCCGACGCCAAGACCGACATCGGCTGGGGCCACCAGATCCGATCCTATGTCCTGCAACCGTATCAGATGGTGAAGGATCTGCGCACCGAGGTGGAGACCTCGGACACCCAAGGCGTGCTGGACGGCGACCTGGACGCCTTCATGGGCGCGGCCCTTGCGGCGCGGGTCGGCGACAAGCGCGGCGAGACGGTGGAGTAGGGAGTCTTCCTCCTACGGTCCCAGTCGGCGGGTGAGGATAAGGAAAAGGCCCCGGAGCGATCCGGGGCCTTTGATCTTTCAGTCGTGGCGGAGGCGCGTCAGGCGCCGACGGCCGGACCGCCGTCGCCCTGCGTCGGAGCGGCGACGGGCGCCGCCGCCGGGGCCGGCGCGGGTTTGGGCGCCGGGGCGGCGGGGGCCGCCTGGCGGGCGCCCTGAAGGACGCGGCCCTGGAAATAGGCGCCGATGTCGATCGAAAGCTGCTCGGCGGTGATGTCGCCATCGACATAGGCCGTCGAGATCAGCTTGACCTGCTTGCCCGCGACGCCGCCGACGATGCGGCCGCGCACCTCGATATAGTCGGCCTGGACATTGCCTTCGACGGCGCCGGTCTCGCCGACGATCAGGCGGCCGACGCGCACGTCGCCCTTGACCTGGCTGTCGATCTGAAGATCGCCCGAGCCGGTGATGTTGCCGGTGAATTGCAGGTCCGCCGACAGGGTCGACAGGCCGCGGCCCGCGGCCACGGGCGACGGAGCGGCGGGCGCGCCGGCCGACGCCGGGCGTCCAGGCGACGGCAGGTCGGGCAGCGGCGGGATCGGTTCGGCGGCGCGCGCCGGGGCGGGGGATTTAGTCTTGTTGAACAAGTTGGTCTCCGGCTTTCATGAAGCGGGCTGGATTTTGCGGGCGGCCGTCGACCCACACCTCATAGTGCAGGTGGACGCCGGTGGAGCGGCCGGTCGTGCCCATGGCGCCGATGCGTTGCCCCAGCGCCACGCGCTGACCGAGGGTCACCGCCGTGGCGTTGAGATGGGCGTAGCGCGTCTTGAAACCGCGACCATGGTCTATCTCGACAGTCTTTCCATACCCTGAACGCACGCCGACGAAAGAGACGATTCCGGGGGCGGTGGCGCCGATGGGACTGTTCAACGGGGCCGAAAAGTCCTGGCCCTGATGCACGGCGGGGCGACCGTTGAACGGATCGAAACGGACGCCGAAGCCCGAGGTGGTGCGGGCCTGGGTCGGGCGGTTGAACGGCAGGCCCTCGGCGGCGTCGGCCAGGCCGCGCATCTCCGTCAGGCTGTCGGCGGCGTGGCCGATGCGGACGGCGAAGGCCTCGTCCACGTCCAGGATGGCGGCCAGGGCCTTGGGATCGCGCGCCTCGACCAGCGGCCCGCCCAGGGCCGCCCCTTGCGGCGCATAGGCGGCGGGGTTCAGCCCGGCCAGGCGGAAGGCCAGGCGCAGGCGTTCGGCGCGGGTCTGGGCGAAGCCCTCGGCGCGGGCGATCAGCCGTTCCTGATCCATGCGCACGCCCAGGATGCGGCGCACGGGATTGCCGTCGGCGTCGGCCTTGGGCCGGGCGGGGCGCAGAGCCTGTTCGGCGCCCTGGACGCCGTGGAACATGGTCATGACCTGGGTCAGGGCGGCGTGGCGGCGCTCGACCATGGACGCCATGTCGTCCAGCGAGCCGGTGGTGGTGGTCATGCGCACCACGGCGCTGTCGAGCCGGGCCTGGAGATCGGCGGTGCGGCGAGCCGATTCCGCACGGGTGCGCTGAACGGCCTTGTCGGCGGCGCTGTCGGTGGCCAGGTCGAACAGGAAGCCGCCCGAGGCGACCAGGGTCCAGCCGACCAGCAGGGCGCCGACGGCGACGCCGAGCATCTGGCGGCCGCGCGTCAGCACATAGCCGCGCGTCTCGCCATTGGCGCGAAGATAAAGATGGCGCTCGGGGAACCAGCGTTCAAATACTGAACGCCTCTCTCCCTGATGGTCCTGAACCATACGCTACGCCCCCTCGACACAGCTTTATCCGGGAGGCGTGACGTTTTCGCAATAGCGTTCACCCATTGTTAACCCTGATTTCGTGCGCTGGGGAACAATGCGAATCTAATCAGGCGACATATTCGCCTATCAGGGGAGTCAACGAATCTATCGTTGATCTGTCGCGGCGCTCAGAGATCGCGCGCAGCGGCCAGAACCTCGGTCGCGTGGCCCGGGACGCGAACGTTGCGCCAGGCGCGGCGCACCACGCCGGACCCGTCGATCAGGAAGGTGGCGCGCTCTATGCCCATGTATTTGCGGCCGTAGAGCTGTTTCTCGACCCAGACGCCCCAGGCTTCGGTGACCACGCCGTCCTCGTCGGCGGCCAGGATGACCTTGAGGTCGTGCTTGGCCTTGAAGCGATCGTGTTTCTTCACGCTGTCGCGCGAGACGCCGATGACCGTGACGCCCAGGGCGCGGAACTCCTCGATCAGGGCCGAGAAATCCTTGCCCTCATTGGTGCAGCCGGGGGTGTCGTCCTTGGGGTAGAAATAGACGACGGTCGGGCCGGTCAGATCGACATGGCCGCCGCCGTCGGTGGGCAGGGACAGGGGCGGGGCGTGGTTTCCGACCTCAGGCATCTTCTTCTCCGCTCATCCCCGCGGAAGCGGGGATCCAGTCCTTGGCGTCAACCAGACCGCCCAGCCGCGTTTCCTCGAACAGGTCGCGCCAGCCGGGATTGGTTTTCTCGATCATCTCCAGCTTCCAGACGCGCAGCCATTTCTTGATCTGACGTTCGCGTCGGAAGGCGGCTTCACGGGTGTCGTGAAACTCGAACCAGACGAGTTGGTCGATGCCATGTTTCGCCGTGAAACCCTTGTAGGTCTTATCCTTGTGTTCGGCCACGCGCCTCAAAAGGTCGTCGGTGGAGCCGACATAGAGGGTGCCGTTCCGTCCACTGGCGAGGATGTAGGTGAAGAAGGCCATGACGGTGCGCGTGGCTCTCACTGGGTCCCCGCTTTCGCGGGGATGCACGGATTATGTTGGACGCACCAACTTGGATGTCTTTTTGCCCTTCTGGACGAGGAAGGCCCCGGTCTGCGGGTCGATATCTTCGCGCACGTAACGCTCGTTGCCGTCCACCAATACGCCGTTGATCTTGATCTCATGGTTAGCGATGGATCGTTTGGCGTCTTTCATCGACGATATACCGGCAGCGTGAACCAGAGACTCCGGAGTGCGCACTACCCAGTCTTGCCCGCCTGACCAGTCGAAGTCGACAACGTCGAGAACTGAGGTGTCGCCTCGCTCGAAACTGGCCTCCGACTTGGATCGCGCCTTGGCCGCCTCGTCCGCGCCGTGCAGCAGGGTCGTAGCGGCGTCGGCCAGGGCTTTCTTGGCGTCGTTGATCCCGGCGCCGTCCAGCGTCTCCAGTCGAGCGATCTCGTCCAGCGGCACGTCGGTGAACAGGCGCAGGAAGCGGCCGACGTCGGCGTCGTCGACGTTGCGCCAGAACTGCCAGTAATCGTAGGGCGACAATTGGTCGGCGTTCAGCCAGACCGCACCTTGCGCCGTCTTGCCCATCTTGCCGCCGGATGCGGTGGTCAGCAGGGGGGTGGTCAGGCCGAAGGCGGTGCGGCCTTCATTCCGGCGCACCAGATCAACGCCCGAGACGATGTTGCCCCACTGATCCGAGCCGCCCATCTGCATGGTCACGTTCAGGCGACGGTTCAGCTCCAGGAAGTCCACCGACTGCATCAACATATAGTTGAATTCCAGGAAGGTCATCGGCTGTTCGCGCTCCAGCCGCAGCTTGACCGAGTCGAAGGCCAGCATCCGGTTGACCGTGAACTGGGTTCCGAAGTCGCGCAGGAATTCGACGTAGCCGAAGCGCGACAGCCACTCGTCGTTGTCCACCATGACCGCGTCGGTCGGCCCGTCCCCGAAGGTCAGGAATTTGGCGAAGACGGTCTTGATCGAGGCGATGTTGGCCTGGATCAGCGCGTCGGTCAGTTGCGGGCGCGAGGCGTCCTTGCCGGTCGGGTCGCCGACCTTGGTCGTGCCGCCGCCCATCAGGACGATGGGCTTGTGGCCCGTCTGCTGGAGCCGACGCAGCATCATGATCTGGATCAGGCTGCCGACGTGCAGCGACGGCGCGGTGGCGTCGAAACCGATGTAGGCGGCGATCACGCCGCTGCTCGCCGCCGCGTCCAGCTCGGCCGGATGGGTGATCTGATGGATGTAGCCCCGGTCGCGGAGCGTCTTCAGGAAGTCGGATTTGAAGGCGGTGTCGGTCATGGTTCGGCTCCGTTAGCAGGGAAGCCGGCGGGCGTCTTCAGGGGAGTGCGCCGGCGTAAAGGCGGCGCAAGGGATCGCGGCCGCGCGTCAGAACGACGGGCGGTAATAGAGGGGGGCGGCGAGGGCGCGCTGGGCGATCATGGCGCCTGGATACGGTCGGGCGTTGACCGGCGTCAAGCGGGCGGTCATCGAAGGCGGATGCGCGTGACGTTGAAACCTCATCCGACGACGCTGGGACCGGACATCGAGATCACGGTCGAGGGCGAGCGACGCGGCGCGCGCCTATGGCTGCGCTATGTCACCGAGGGCGATGTCGACAGCCTGCAATGGCCCACGCCCGCTCAGGGCCGCGCCGACGGTCTTTGGAAGTCCACCTGTTTCGAGGTCTTCGTGCGGACGGCGGACGGATACCGCGAGTTCAACCTGTCGCCTTCGGGGCAGTGGGCCAGCTATCGGTTCGACGGCTATCGCGCGGGCATGGCCGAGGCGGCGGAGACGGCCGAGCCGCCCTTGCTGGACGGCGGTGCGGATTACGTCGGCCTGGAGGCGGTGATCGACCTGCCGCCGGGCGCGACGACGCTGGGCCTGTCCGCCGTCATCGAGGAGATCGACGGCCGCATTTCCTATTGGGCGCTGGCGCATCCGTCGGATAAGCCGGACTTTCATCATCCCTCATCCTTCGTGCTGGAGCTGCCATGAAGTTCGGCGTCGATCGTCTGTTGTCCGATCCCGCGCTGCGGGCGCCGCTGAAGGGCAGGCGGGTGGCGATCCTGGGCCATCCGGCCTCGGTGACGGCGGACCTGACCCATTCGATGGACGCGCTGGCCGCCTGTCCCGAGATCGCACTGAGCGCCGCCTTCGGGCCGCAGCACGGCATGAAGGGCGATCTGCAGGACAATATGATGGAAAGCCCGGACTACATCGATCCGGTGCACGGCGTGCCGGTGTTCAGCCTGTACGGCGAGGTGCGGCGGCCGCGCGGTCAGTGGATGGAGACGTTCGACGTCATCCTGATCGACCTGCAAGACCTGGGCTGCCGCATCTACACCTTCGTGACGACCCTGCTGTACGTGCTGGAGGCGGCGGCCGAGCACGGCAAGGAGGTCTGGGTTCTGGACCGGCCCAACCCCGCCGGACGACCGGTCGAAGGCACGACGCTGAAACCGGGCTGGGAGAGTTTCGTCGGCGCCGGGCCGATGCCGATGCGCCACGGGCTGACGCTGGGCGAGATGGGCCGTTGGTTCGTCGATCATTTCAAGATCGACGTGGCTTATCGGGTTATCGAGATGCAGGGCTATGACCCCGAGGCCGCGCCGGGATACGGCTGGCCGCTGGGCCAGAGGGCCTGGGTCAACCCCAGCCCCAATGCGCCGAACCTGTCGATGGCCAGGGCCTATGCCGGCACGGTGATGATCGAGGGGGCGACCCTGTCGGAGGGGCGGGGCACGACGCGGCCGCTGGAGCTGTTCGGGGCGCCCGACATCGACGCGCGGGCGGTGATCGCCGAGATGCGGCGGATCGCGCCGGCCTGGCTGGACGGCTGCGTGCTGCGCGACATCTGGTTCGAGCCGACCTTCCACAAACACGTCGGCGAGCTGTGTTCAGGCGTGCAGATCCATTGCGAGGACCCGGTCTATGACCACCACGCCTTTAAGCCCTGGCGGGTGCAGGCCGCGGGGTTCAAGGCGATACGAAACCTGTATCCCGACTACGACCTGTGGCGGGATTTCCCGTATGAATACGCCTTCGGCAAACTGCCGATCGACACCATCAACGGCGGCGCGGCGCTGCGGGAGTGGGTCGATGACCGGGCCGCGCAAGCGGGCGATCTGGATGCGGTCGCCGGGCCGGACGAAGCGGCGTGGGTGGAAGAGCGGCGCAAATATCTGAGGTATTGACCCTCTCCCATCGGAGGAGGGATCACTTAAGCCGGGTTCTCTTCCAGGCGCTTGTCCAGATAGGCCCCGACGCGGCGGTCGACGGCGTCGATGTGGTCCTGCCAGAAGTGGGTGGCGCCCTCTTCCAGTTCGTAGTCGATGACGATGCCCTTTTGCGTGCGCAGCTTGTTGACCACGCGCTCGACCTCGATCGGCGGCACGATGGTGTCGGCCGTGCCGTGCAGGAACAGGCCTGAGGCCGGGCACGGGGCCAGGAAGCTGAAGTCGTAGATGTTGGACGGCGGCGAGACCGAGATGAAGCCGTCGGTTTCCGGTCGGCGCATCAGAAGCTGCATACCGATATAGGCCCCGAACTGATAACCGGCGACCCAGGTCTGGCTGGCGGCGGGGTTGTTGGCTTGCAGCCAGTCCAGAGCTGTGGCCGCGTCGGCCAGTTCGCCGATGCCGCTGTCGAACTCGCCCTGCGACTTTCCGACGCCTCTGGAGTTGTAGCGTAGGGTGGCGAAGCCGCGTTTGACGAACAATTGGTGCAGGGTCACCGCCACCGGATTGTTCATGTGCCCGCCCGCCTTGGGATGCGGGTGCAGAATCAAGGCGATGGGGGCGTTCGGGCGCTTGCCCGGCGAATAACGGCCTTCGATGCGGCCCGAGGCGCCGGGCAAAATGACTTCAGGCATGGGTGTCCCGTCTCAACTGTCGTTTCGCAGCCGCGTAATACTTGACCACGCCGCTCGGACTTTCTAAGTCCGCCACGCGCGCCGGTTCGCCTGCGAAGGCGGGCGTCTTAGCACAGGCGCCCGGCAAAGCGCGCAATTTTTGAGGACTCCGCGATGCGCCTGTCGACGAAGGGACGATACGCCGTGATGGCGATGGCCGATCTGGCCAAGAACGGCCGCAATCCCACGGGCGAGGGGCGCGCCGTGTCCCTGGCCGAGATCGCGACCCGACAAGAGATTTCGCTGAGCTATCTGGAGCAGTTGTTCGCGCGGCTGCGCAAGGGCGGCCTGGTGCGCAGCGTGCGGGGGCCTGGCGGCGGATACCGTTTGGCGCGCGGCGCCCATGAAACCTCGGTGGCCGAGATCGTGCTGGCGGTGGACGAACCGATCCGGGCGACGCGCTGTGCGGCCCATTCCTCGCCCAAGGGCTGCATGATGGCCGGCGAGCGCTGCATCACCCACGACCTGTGGGAGGACCTGGGCGAGGAGATCCAGGCCTTCCTGGCGGCGGTGTCGCTGGAGGACGTGGTCATGAACCGCACCGGCGCACGGCGCCGTTCGGTCACGGCGAACAACCAAGTGGGAGCGGCGGCGTGAGCGTCTATCTGGATTACAACGCCACCGCCCTGGTCCGGCCCGAGGTTCAGACGGCCGTGGCCGAGGTGATGGCCAATGGCGGCAACCCCAATGCGGTGCACGCCTGGGGCCGTCGCGCGCGGGCCGGGGTCGAGACCGCGCGGGCGCGGGTCGCCGATCTGGTCGGCGTCGACGCGACGGCTGTGATCTTTTCGTCCGGCGGCACGGAATCGAACGCCCAGGGCGTCGCCAGCGCCCTGGCTGGCGGTTGCGAGCGATTGATCGTCTCGGCGACCGAACATCCCTGTGTGGCCGAGGCGGCCGCCATGTCGGGCGCCCCGGTCGAGACCTGGCCGGTCGACGCCGACGGCGTGGTCGATCTGGATTGGCTGGTCGAGGCGTTGAAGCGGCCCGGCCGGGCGGTGGTGGCCGTGCATCACGCCAATAACGAAAGCGGCGTGATCCAGCCGATCGAGACCGTGGCGGCGCTGGTGCGGGCGGCGGACGGCTGGCTGCACGTCGACGCCATCCAGTCGGCGGGCAAGGTTGCGGTCGATATGCGCGCCCTGGACGCCGACACCCTGACCCTGTCGAGCCACAAGCTGGGCGGCTTGCAGGGCGCCGGGGCGCTGGTCCTGAAGCCGGGTCGCGAGGCGGTGCGCATCCTGCACGGCGCGGGCCAGGAGCGGGGCTTGCGCGCGGGCACCGAGAACACCCCCGGCATCGTCGCCTTCGGCGTCGCGGCCCAATGTGCGATGCGCGACATGGCCCAGGACCACTCGGCCTGGCGCGACGCCGCCCAGGCGCGGGTCCAGGCGGCCGGCGCCGTGATCGTGGGCGAACGTGCGCCGCGACTGCCCAACACCCTGTTCATGGCCGCCCCGGGCTGGGACAGCCCGCAGCAACTGATCGCCCTGGATCTGGCGGGCGTCATGGTGTCGGCGGGCAGCGCCTGTTCGTCGGGCAAGACCAAGCCGTCCAAGACCATGCTGGCCATGGGGCTGGAAGACGTGGCCACCCACGCCATCCGCGTCACCGGCGGCTGGGGCACGACCGAGGCGGACTGGATGCGGTTCGCCGACGCCTGGATCGCGGCCTGGAACGCGCGCGCCGCCCGCGCGGCCCAGACCGTGACGGAAGCCGTCTGATGGCCGCCGTCAGGGAAACCATCGACGCCGTCGCCGCGCTGGAGAAGTACGAGCACGGCTTCACCTCGGACATCGAGACCGAGTTCGCGCCCAAGGGGCTGAACGCCGACATCGTGCGCTTCATCTCCGAGAAGAAGGGCGAGCCGGAGTGGATGTTGGAATGGCGCCTGGCCGCCTTCGAGCGCTGGCAGGCGATGGAGGAGCCGACCTGGGCTTCGGTGAAGTATGAGCCGGTCGATTATCAGGACCTGTATTACTACGCCGCGCCGAAGGTGAAGGAGGGGCCGAAGTCGCTCGACGAGGTCGATCCCGAACTGCTGGCCGTTTACGCCAAGCTGGGCATCCCGCTGAAGGAGCAGGAGGTGCTGGCGGGGGTCGAAGGGGCGCCGCGCTATGCGGTCGACGCCGTGTTCGACTCGGTCAGCGTGGTCACCACCTTCAAGAAGGAACTGGCGGCCGTCGGCGTGATCTTCATGCCGATTTCCGAGGCCTTGCGCGAATATCCTGATCTGGTGCGGCAATATCTGGGGACGGTGGTCCCGGTGTCGGACAACTATTTCGCGGCGCTGAACAGCGCGGTGTTTTCGGACGGGTCGTTCGTCTATGTGCCGCCGGGCGTGCGCTGTCCGATGGAGCTGTCGACCTATTTCCGCATCAACGCCTCTTCGACCGGGCAGTTCGAGCGGACCCTGATCATCGCCGACAAGGGGGCCTATGTCTCCTATCTGGAAGGCTGCACCGCGCCGATGCGCGACGAGAACCAGTTGCACGCCGCCGTGGTCGAACTGGTGGCGCTGGACGACGCCGAGATCAAATATTCGACGGTGCAGAACTGGTACCCCGGCGACGCCGAGGGCAAGGGCGGCATCTACAACTTCGTCACCAAGCGCGCCGATTGCCGCGGCGACCGGTCGAAGGTGTCGTGGACGCAGGTCGAGACGGGTTCGGCGGTGACGTGGAAATATCCGTCGTGCCTGCTGAAGGGCGAGGAGAGCTCGGGCGAGTTCTATTCCATCGCCATCACCAACGGCCGGCAGCAGGCCGACACGGGCACCAAGATGGTGCATCTGGGCAAGAACAGCCGCAGCCGGATCATCGCCAAGGCGGTGTCGGCGGGACGGTCGGACTCGACCTATCGCGGGCTGGTTTCGGTGCATCCCAAGGCGACGGGCGTGCGCAATTTCACCCAGTGCGACAGCCTGCTCATCGGCAAGGACTGCGGCTCGCACACCGTGCCCTATATCGAGGCCCGCAACGGTTCGGCCCAGCTGGAGCACGAGGCGACGACGACGCGCCTGAGCGAGGACCAGCTGTTCTACGCCCGCCAGCGCGGCCTGTCGGAGGAGGAGGCGGTGGCCCTGCTGGTCAACGGCTTCGTCCGCGACGTGCTGCAGGAACTGCCGATGGAGTTCGCGGTCGAGGCGCAGAAGCTGGTGGCGATCAGTCTGGAAGGGAGCGTGGGGTGACGGATTTTCGCACCAAGCTCGCTGAGATCAACGCCCAGCTTCAGTCGCTCCTAGCAGAGGGCGAGTTGCCCTTGGACTCGCTCAAGACGAGCATTTTTGACGGCGATAAGGAGGTCATGATCGAGGGCGGTCCCAACGGCCTGATCTACTTCGCCAGCCAGTGCCTCGACGTCGCATCCAAGACGTCTCCCGGCGCTCACGTTCATATCGACGAGTTCGGTGGAGCCGACCCCGGTTCGCTGCCACTGATCGTCAGCCTCAAGATCGAAAACTGATGCTCTCCATCTCCAACCTCCACGTCTCCGTCGGCGACAAGCCGATCCTCAAGGGCCTGACGCTCGACGTTCCGGCGGGCGAGGTGCACGCCGTCATGGGGCCGAACGGGGCGGGCAAGTCGACGCTGGGCTACGCGCTGTCGGGGCGGCCCGGCTATGAGGCGGTCGAGGGCGGCGTGACGTGGCGCGGCGACGATCTGCTGGCTCTGGACCCGGCCGAGCGGGCGGCGGCGGGCGTCTTCCTGTCGTTCCAGTATCCGATCGAGATTCCCGGCGTGCCGGCCCTGACCTTCGTGCGCACGGCGCTGAACGCCCAGAAGCGGGCGCGGGGCGAGGAGGAGGTCTCGGCCCCCGCCTTCCTGAAACTGGTCCGGGCGGCGGCGACGGCGCTGAAGATGGACTTCGAGATGCTGAAGCGGCCGCTGAACGTCGGCTTTTCGGGCGGGGAGAAAAAGCGGATGGAGATCCTGCAGATGGCCCTGCTGGAGCCGTCGCTGCTGATCCTCGACGAGACGGATTCGGGCCTCGACATCGACGCCCTGCGCATCGTGGCCGAGGGGGTGAACGCCCTGCGCTCGCCCGAGCGGTCGATGCTGGTGATCACCCACTATCAGCGGCTGCTGGACTACATCAAACCGGATCGGGTGCACGTGCTGGCCGGCGGCCGCATCGTGGCGTCCGGCGGGCCGGAGCTGGCGCTGGAGCTGGAGGCGGAGGGGTACGACAAATTCCTTCCGGCGGCGGCGTGACGCTGGTCGATCTTCGCGATCCCTCGAGCTTCCCCACGCGGCGGGTCGAGGCGTGGAAATACACCGACCTGCGTCGCTGGTTGCGCGAGACGCCGCCGACCTCGGGCGAGGCGAGCGTCGAACCCGGCGGCCCGTTCGCGGCCTTGGGCGGCGAGGAGCGGGCCTTCGTCAACGGGCGTTGCGAGGGCGTTCCCAGGATCGTCGCCGAGGGCGTCGTCGATGCGCCCATGCGGTTGCGTTTCGTCTCGACCGAAGCGGGCGCGGGGCATCAGGCGACGGTCCAGGTCGAGGTGGCGGCGGGCGGCGCCCTGACCCTGCTGGAAAGTCATGAGGGGCGGGCGGCGGACTATGTCTCGAACATCGCGCTGAACATCAGCGTCGGCGACGGCGCGCGGCTGACGCGCATCGTCCTGGCGGATGATGCAGAGGACGCCATCGCCCTGTCGCGGGCCGATGTGACGCTGGGGGCGGGCGCGACGTTCAACCAGACCCTCATCGCCTCGGGCGCAAAGTTGCAGCGGCTGGAAACCCATGTCGCCCATCCTGGGCAGGGCGCCTCGGTGCGGATGGACGGGCTGTACCTGCTGTCTGGCGCACGCCATGCCGACCTGACCAGCGTGGTGACTCATCAGGGCGCCGACGGGGTCACGTCGCAACTCGCCAAGGGCGTGGTGCGCGACACGGCGCGCGGCGTGTTCCAGGGCAAGATCGTGGTCGAGCGCGGGGCCGACGGCACCGATGCGCGGATGGGTCATCACGCCCTGATCCTGTCGGAACGCGGCGAGGTGGACGCCAAGCCCGAACTGGTCATCTACGCCGACGAGGTGTCGTGCGCGCACGGCAATACGGTCGGCGCGCTGGATGAGCGGGCGCTGTTCTATATGCAGCAGCGCGGCATTCCGGCCGACGAGGCGCGGGCGTTGCTGACCCAGGCCTTTCTGATCGAAGTGGTCGACCGGATCGACCACGAGGGCGCGCGGGAGGCGGTGCGGGAATGGCTGACGGCGCGGCTGTGACCCGGTTCGATCCCTATGCGGCCCGCGCGCAGGTCCCGATTCTGTCGCGAACGGTGAACGGGCGGCCTCTGGTCTATCTGGACAACGCCGCCTCGGCCCAGAAGCCGCGAGCGGTGATCGACCGAATGGTGCAGGTGATGGAAGGCTCCTACGCCAACGTCCATCGCGGGCTGCACACCCTGGCGAACGAGACGACCGAGGCCTTTGAGACCGCGCGCGAGACCGTGGCGCGGTTCCTGAACGCCGAACGGCCTGAAGACATCGTCTGGACCAAGGGCGGGACCGAGGCGATCAATCTGGTGGCGGCGGGCGTCGGCCAGACGATCCAGCCGGGCGACGAGATCATCGTCACCGAGATGGAGCATCACTCCAACATCGTGCCGTGGCATCTGCTGCGCGAACGGCGCGGCGCGGTGCTGAAATGGGCGCCGGTGAGGGATGACGGGTCGCTGGATCTGGACGCCCTGGCGGACCTGCTGGGACCGCGGACCAGGATCGTGGCGGTCAGCCATATGTCGAACGTGCTGGGCGCCATCAATCCCGTCTCCGAGATCGTGCGCATGGCCCATGCGGTCGGGGCGCGGGTGCTGATCGACGGTTGCCAGGGGGCGGTGCACGCCTCGCCCGACGTGCGGGCCATCGGGGCGGACTGGTACGTGCTGACCGGCCACAAGCTGTTCGGGCCGACGGGCATCGGCGTGCTGCACGGCACGGCTGAGGCGCTGGCGTCACTGCCGCCGTATCAGGGCGGGGGCGAGATGATCGAGACGGTGACCAAGGACCGCGTCACCTACGCCCCGCCGCCGCATCGGTTCGAGGCGGGAACGCCGCCGATCCTTGAGGCCATCGGCCTGGGCGCGGCGCTGGACTGGCTGATGCGGTTCGACCGCGAGGCCGTGGCCGCGCACGAGCGGCGGCTGTACGACCATGCGCTGGCGCGGCTGGCCGAGGTCGGCGGGCTGCGGGTGCTGGGCCAGGCTCCGGGCAAGGGGGCCATCCTGAGCTTCACCCTGGACGGAATCCACGCCCACGACATCGCCCAGGTGATGGACCGTTACGGCGTGGCCGTGCGGGCCGGACTGCATTGCTGCGAACCGCTGGCGCAAAGATTCGGCGTGACCTCGAGCACGCGCGCCAGCTTCGCCCTATATAACACCCTGGAAGACGCCGACGCCTTCGTGGATGCGTTGGTCAAGGCGCGCGAGTTCTTCGTATGACGGATATGGACGGCAAGACGATCAGCGACAGCGAGACCTTCGCGGCGGCATGGGACGCGCCGCAGAAAAGCGCCTTGAGCCAGGCCGAGCTGGACCGGCTGACCGACGACCTGATCGCGGCGCTGAAGACGGTGTTCGACCCGGAAATCCCGGTCGACATCTATGAGCTGGGCCTGATCTACAAGGTCGATGTCAACGACGAGCGCGACGTGGTGGTCGAGATGACTCTGACCGCGCCCGGATGCCCGGTGGCCGGCGAGATGCCGGGCTGGGTCGAGGCGGCGGTGATGACGGTCCAGGGGGTCAGGTCGGCGCGCGCCAATCTGGTGTTCGATCCGCCGTGGGACCCGTCGAAGATGAGCGACGAGGCCAAGCTCGCGCTCAATATGTTCTGAGGTTGGAATGAGCGAACTCACCACCACCGCCAGACCCCGCCGCCCGCGTCCGCAGGCCCTGACCCTGACCGAGGCGGCCGCCGCGCGCGTGCGCGAACTGACCGAGGCGAACGGCCACAAGGGCTTGCGCGTCGGCATCAAGAACGGCGGCTGCGCGGGGCAGGAGTACACCTTCGCCTTCGCCGACGAGATCGGGCCGTTGGACGAAGTGGTGACCGACAAGGGCGCCACCGTGGTCATCGACCCCAAGGCCGTCCTGTTCCTGATCGGGGCCGAGATCGATTTCGAGACCACCAGGCTGGCGTCGAAATTCGTCTTTCGCAATCCGAACCAGACCGACGCTTGCGGCTGCGGCGAGAGCGTGACCATCACCCCGGCGAAGGCGAGCTGAGCCGTGGCCTATGACCCGTCGTTCGGGGCGTGGGTGCAGGAGCATTTCGCCGGACTGGGACCCCTGACCATCAAGCGGATGTTCGGCGGGGCCGCCGTCTATTCGAACGGTCTGATCTTCGCCCTGCTGGACGACGGCGTGGTCTGGATGAAGGCCGACGATCAGAACGCGCCTGTGCTGCGTCAGGCCGGATCGCGGCAGTTCACCTTTCCGATGAAGGACGGGGCGCTGATGAGCATGGCCTATTGGAGCCTGCCGGAAACGGCGCTCGACGATCCTGACGAGGCGGTGCGCTGGGCGCGCCTGTCGCTGGACGCCGCGCTACGCAAGGCGGTGACGAAGACGGCCAGGAAGCCGAAGACGCCGAAATAGCGCCGTCACCCTCGGGCGTGACCCGAGGATGAGGTGGTTGGGTTTAAGCGCGGGCCGCCGCCCGACGGGCCTCATCCGGCGCAAGCACACGGACGGCGGGGGTGACGGGCTGGCCGGTCGCCTCGGCGACCAGTTCGGCGGTCTTGCCTTCGACGGCGGCTTCCAGCCGGGCCAGGAACTCGTCCTTGGGCAGGCCGGTGGGGATGGGGTCCAGGAACTCCAGCGTGGCCGTGCCCGGATGCTTGCGGAAATCCTCACCCGGCCAGAACAGGCCCAGATTGGTGGCCAACGGCACGACCGGCAGGTCGAAGTCGCGATACATATGCCAGACGCCGGAACGATAGCGGAATTTCTCGCCCACCTTGGCCAGGTTGCCCTCGGGATAGATCAGGATGCGGCGGCCCTGGGCATGGGCGTCGGCGGCGCGGGACTTGAGCGCCTCGCGGGCTTCGCGGCCGCCGCAGTTGTTGACCACGATGGCCCCCAGCTTGGTCAGGACGGTCGAGAGAAGCGGAAACTTCTCCAGGTGATCGCCGGTGACGAAGGCCAGGTCCTGAAACCGGTCATAGACCGAGAAGCCGTCGCCCCAGCTCTGATGCTTGGCGGCGATGATGAAGGCGCCGGGGGGCAGACGATCCTCGCCGCGATATTGAATGCGGATGCCGGCCAGGCCGCGCATGGCCTGAACCATGCGTTTGACATAGCGGCGGATGATCCAACCGGTGAGGCGGCGACCGGGGGCCAGGGCCGCGATCACGGCCGCCAGCGTATAGACGATGGACAGGGTCCAATAGGCGACGGCGAACAGCAGGCTGCGGATCATGCCGACTTATCGCACGGCTGTGGCGCCTGACCAGCCGTCAGGCGGCCTTGGAGATGGCGTCGGCGTCGGTGACCCGGTTCCGGCCCCCGCGTTTGGAGGCGTAGAGCGCCTCGTCGGCGCGTTCCAGCAGGGCTGACGGCGTTTCGCCCGCTCGGTGCTGGGCGAAACCGGCGGAAATGGTCACCGCGCCCAGTTCGTCATTGGTCGAGCGGCGGCGCAAGGCGCGGCTGCCGATTTCCTGGCGCATCAGGTTCAGGGCCTTCTCGACCTCGTTGGAGAATTCGCCGGGGAAGATCAGGGCGAACTCTTCGCCGCCGTAGCGGGCGGCGATGCGCGGATGTTTGGACACCCGAGCCAGGACGCTGGCGACATAGCGCAGCACCTGATCGCCAGTCTGGTGGCCCCAAGTGTCGTTGAAACGTTTGAAATGGTCGATGTCGAGCACGGCCAGCGCCAGGGTCTGACCACCGGCGTTCGCCTCGTCGCACAGTCGCGCCAACTGTTCGTCGAAAGCCTTGCGATTGGCCAGATTGGTCAGGGCGTCGGTCATGGCGTCGCGGCGCACCTGTTCCAGGTGTTCGCGCAGACGGGCGACCTCGCGGGTCGAGGCTTCCAGCTTCTTCTCAAGCGTGGCGTTCTCGCGCTGGACCTTGCGGGTGGCGGTCGACAGGGTCGAGACGACCTTTTTCAAGGCCGCGCCGCCGTCGACGGTCTCCATGCTGGCCGAGGCGTCGGCCAGGGTGGCGCCATAGGCGGCCTGGCTCTTGTGCGCGGTGGCGATGGCGTCGGCGACGCTGCTCAGTTCGCGGTTCAGCACGGCGCCCGCGTCGCGAATCTCTTCCGACAGCTTGGCGCGAGGCAGGTATTCGGCGGCCAGCATTTCCGACGTGGCCTCGGTGAAGGCCTCCTTGGAGGCGATCAGCCGTTTGATCTCGCGGCCCAGCGGTCCTTCGGGGTCGCCGAGGTAATGCAGCCAGAGTTCGAAATTCAGCGGGGTGGGCCAGATCGCGGCGGCCTGCATCTCGTCTATGACGCGGTGCGCGAGGCCATAGGCGTCCGGGCTTCGGAGCGTGGTCTCAACCTGCGTCATGCGTTCTTCCCCCTTGGCGGCGTTCTGTCGCCTTGGGAAAGCAGGCTATGCCGTCGAACGTAAAGACGGGCTAAATTTCGAACTCAAAAAACGCCGGTGTTCATTCAAAAAGCCGAGCGTCTCATGAATGCGGGAACCGAGTCGCCGAAACCGGCCCCGGCGCGCGGTTCGCTGCGTTCGCCGCCATCGCGGTCGGATTGGCGCAGGCGCGGCTCGGACGCCGGGCGGGCGACCGGTTCGGCCTTCGGTGCGGGGGCGACAGGCGTCGCGGGCGCGGGTGCGGTCTCGGCGCGGGTCCGGCGTCCGCGACGCGGCTTCGGCTCGACCGCGACCTCGATCGGCGCCTCGACGGGTGCGATCTCGACGGCCGCTTCGACCGGCGGGACGGTTTCAGCGACGGTCTCGCGTCGGCCGCGTGCGGAACGGTCGCCACGTTCGGCGCGTCCCCGGCCGCGCGACCGATCGCCGTCACGGCGCGGCTGGTCCTTGATGGCGGCGAAGTCGATGCCGTCCAGCGGCAGTTCGACCGGCTCCTTCTTGATCAGCTTCAGCACCTTGTCCAACGACTTGTCGTCAGCCGGGGTGACGATCATGAAGGCCTCGCCCAGACGGCCCGCGCGGCCCGTGCGGCCGATGCGGTGCACATAGTCGTCGGCGTGATGCGGCACATCGTAGTTGAAGACGTGGCTGACGGCCGGAATATCCAGGCCGCGCGCGGCGACATCGGACGCCACCAGCAGCTTCAGCGCGCCCGAACGGAAGTCGGACAGGGTCTTCATGCGCAGCGACTGATCCAGGTCGCCATGGATCGGGGCGGCGTCGAACCCGTGGGTCTTCAGCGACTTGGCGACGATGTCGACTTCGGACTTCCGATTGCAGAAGACGATGCCGTTCTGAACGTCGCCGCGCTCGATCAGGGCGCGCAGGGCGGTGCGTTTGGCCTTGGGGTCCGAGGTCGGCAGGCGGGTGACGTGCTGGGTGATGGTGTCGGCCGTGGTGGCCGGGCGGGCGACCTCGATCCGGGTCGGATCCTTCAGGAACTGGCTCGTCAGCCGGGTGATCTCGGGCGGCATGGTGGCCGAGAAGAACAGGGTCTGGCGGCGCGGCGGCGTCAGTTTGAAGATGCGTTCGATATCGGGGATGAAGCCCATGTCCAGCATCCGGTCGGCTTCGTCGACGACCATGATCTCGACGCCGGTCAGCAGCATCTTGCCGCGATCGAACAGGTCCAACAGGCGACCAGGCGTGGCGATCAGGACGTCGACGCCCTTGTTCAGCATGGCGACCTGATCGCCCATCGACACGCCGCCGATCAGCAGCACCCAGTTCAGGCGGGTGCCCTTGGCGTATTTGGCGAAGCTTTCGGCGACCTGATCGGCCAGTTCGCGGGTCGGGGCCAGCACCAGGGCGCGCGGCATCCGGGCGCGGGCGCGGCCCGAGGCCAGGCGATCGACCATGGGCAGGGTGAAGGCGGCGGTCTTGCCGGTGCCGGTCTGGGCGATGCCCAGAACATCGCGCCCGGCCAGGGCCACCGGGATGGCCTGTTCCTGAATGGGGGTGGCGGTCGTATAGCCGGTGTCGGCGACCGCTTGCAGGGTCGTGGGCGAAAGGCCCAGTTGGGTGAATTCGGTCATGAGTCCTTGGGACGTTAGCGTTCGTGCGATCCGATAATCGCGGGGCGCCTTGCGGAACCGCCCATGTGGGGCGTACGGGCGGCGCGCATCGCAGACCTGTCCCGAGGCTGCGGCGGATATAGAAGCCCCCACGTCAGAGTCAAGTATTTGTGAGACCTTCCTTCGACCGACGGTGCGGGTTTGCAAATCCTTACGAGATGTTAATACTGGGCGCGGGGGAAGGGTCTGTACGGGGTTCGCTTATGCGTATCTGGGGGGCGGCGCTGATTGCGCTGATCGCGATTTCGGCGGTTCCGGCGAAGGCCGATATGTCAGACGCCTTCGGCAATACGGTGCTGTCGCGTTATGCCGACGGGGGCTGGGTCAAGCACTGGTTCGAACGCGACGGCAGCTATCGCGCCGAATTCTCCAGCGGCCGCACCATCTCGGCCCGGTGGCGAATCGAGGGCGACAAGATCTGCCTGATCGGCATTCGCCCGGCCATCATGATGATCAGCCGTTTCTGCTCGCCCCTGGTCGAGGCCCGCGTCGGCGAGACCTGGCCCAGCCGCGACCCCCTGGGACGGCGCGTGACCAACGAACTGGTGCGCGGGCGGTAGTCAGGGCGCCTCCGGCATCGTGTGCTCTTCAATCTGATCGCCGAGCACGATGAACACGCGATCCTTGACGCCGACGGCGATCGGTATCTGATTTTGAATCGACAGGAAGATGTGGGTTTCGACCGGGCCGTCGGAGACGAGGTGGGTCACGAAAACAATGGCGCCTTCATCGGCTTCCGCAGGCGGCTGCATATTTAGGCAGCCCACCGAGAGATTTTCCCGTGAGAGGACGGTTCGACCATCGGCGCTGATGCGGAACCGTTGATGTCCGCCGAGGGGTATGACGCCGCTTTCGGTCGTCGCCGTCAGTAGCCAGACGATCCATCCGTCACTGTCGGGATCGCGGGCGACGACCGAATTCATTTTGGGACCGCATCGGAGCGGACTCATGTTGGCGATGGCCGTCTGTCGCGCCGTCCAGCGCCCAATCTCGTCGGCTGAGAGGTCGGGTGACGGCGCCGCCACGACGGGTCCGGCGCTATCGACGCCCACGATGATGTCCCATCGCGCGCGAACCCCAGCATCGTCGGCGGCCAAGAACCGAACGAGGTCGCCCGTCGATGTCGGAACCACGATCCAACCTCGAACGTCGGCGAGTTCCGCTTGGGAAAGGGCGGCGAGCAAGGCGTCAGTCGCCAGCCAAGCGGCGCGATCCTGGCGATAAATCTCGCGGCCCATCGCGATGACCTTGGCCTGGGACCAGGATTCGATCTGCTGCGCCCCGGCGACGTTCTGGGCCAGGCTGATCGTGGGCGCGCCGAACAGGGCGGCAGTCAGGGCGAGGACGAACAGGCGCCGCATACAGCTTCTCCGATAGGGAAGCTGAAATTACGCCTATACGTCGAGTTCCGCCATGGCGAATCGGGCGTTGTCCTGGATGAACTGGAAGCGGGCCTCGGCGCGCTTGCCCATCAGGCGTTCGACCAGGTCCTCGATCTCGGTCTCGGCGTCGGGAACGGTGACCCGCGCCAGGGTGCGCTTCTTCGGGTCCATGGTGGTCTCCTTGAGCTGGGAGGCCATCATCTCGCCCAGACCCTTGAAGCGGCCGATCTCGGTCTTCTTGCCCTTGAACACCGTGGCCAGAAGCTCGTCGCGGTGCGCGTCGTCGCGGGCGTATTCCGACAAGGGACCGGCCGAGATGCGGTAGAGCGGGGGCAGGGCCATGAACAGGCGGCCCTGACGGATCACCTCGGGCATGGCGCGATAGAAGAAGGTGATCAAGAGGGCGGCGATGTGGGCGCCGTCGACGTCGGCGTCGGTCATGATGACGATCCGCTCGTAGCGCAGGTCGTCGATGTTGAAACGGCTTGCCTGTTGCACGCCCAAGGCCAGGGTCAGGTCCGACAGCTCGACATTGGCGCGCAGCTTGTCCGCCGTGGCCGAGGCGACGTTCAGGATCTTGCCGCGCAGGGGCAGGATGGCCTGGGTGACGCGATCGCGCGCCTGTTTGGCCGAGCCGCCCGCCGAGTCGCCCTCGACGATGAACAGTTCGGTGCCTTCGGCGGCCTGGCGCGAACAGTCCGACAACTTGCCGGGCAGGCGCAGTTTGCGGGTGGCGGCGGCGCGCTGGACCTCCTTGTCCTTGCGACGGCGCAGGCGGTCCTCGGCGCGGTCGATGACGAAGCCGAGCAGGGTGTTGGCCTGTTTCGGGCTTTCGGTCAGCCAGTGGTCCAGCGGGTCGCGCAGCAACTGTTCGACCAGGCGCGCGCCCTCGGGCGAGGACAGGCGGTCCTTGGTCTGGCCCTGGAATTCGGGATTGCGGATGAAGACGCTGATCAGGGCGCCGGCGTTGGCGATGACGTCCTCGGCCGTGATGACGCCCGCGCGCTTCTCGCCCGCCAGTTCGCCATAGGCCTTCAGCCCCTTGACCAGGGCGGCGCGGAAACCGGCCTCGTGCGTGCCGCCGTCGGGCGTGGAGACGGTGTTGCAATAGGACTGGACGAAGCCGTCCGCTTCTCCGAAGCCGATGGGGGACCAGGTGACGGCCCATTCGACGGCGCCCGCCTCGCCCTTCTTCTCCATGCGTCCGGCGAAGGTGGGGGTGACGGTCTCCATCGCGCCGATGCGTTCGGCCAGGGCGTCGGCCAGGCCGTTGGGGAAGTGGAAGACGGCCTCTGGCGGCGTGTGGTCGGTGATGCGTTCGGCGGCGCAGGTCCAGCGGATTTCGACGCCGCGGAACAGATAGGCCTTGGAGCGCGCCATGCGGAACAGACGCGCGGGCTTGAAGGCCGCGCCATGGCCGAAAATGTCCTCGTCCGGGCGGAAACGGATCAGGGTGCCGCGCTTCTTGGACGGGCCGACCTGCTGGATCGGACCCAGAACCTGACCGCGACTGAAGGACTGGCGCCATTCGTGGCCGTCGCGCCAGACCGTGACGTCCAGCCGCTCGGCCAGGGCGTTGACGACCGAGACGCCGACGCCGTGCAGGCCGCCTGAGGTCTCATAGGCCTTGCCCGAGAATTTGCCGCCCGAGTGCAGCACGGTCATGACGACTTCCAGCGCCGACTTGCCCGGATGTTTGGGGTGCGGATCGACCGGGATGCCGCGTCCGTCGTCGCGCACGGACAGGAAGCCCTCGGCGCACAAATCGACGGTGATCACTTTCGCATGGCGGGCGACGGCCTCGTCCATGGCGTTGTCCAGCACCTCGGCGAACAGGTGGTGCAGGGCGCGTTCGTCCGTGCCGCCGATGTACATACCGGGACGTTTGCGGACGGGTTCGAGACCTTCCAGCACCTCGATGGAGCTGGCCGAATAGCCGCCGGACGGCGCCGGGGCGGAAGGCGGCGTCGGTTCCGCCGGGGCGCGGGGCGCGGGGGCGACGGGGGCCGCGACGACTACCGGCGCGGACGCGGGCTTGGCGGGGTCATCCGGCAGGTCATCGAACAGGGAAGGGGCGGCGGACTGGGCCATGGGCGTACTGTGCGGCGATTCGGGAGCCGGTCAGGTAGGCCCCTGTGGAGCGCGGGGCAAGGGTCGCGCGAACCGGCGCCGGGTTCGGCATGACCGCACGGGTCAGCATGGCCAGGAACAGGACCCAGGGCAGGTTCTGGTGGCTGAGCAGGATGCTTTCGGACAGGCTCAGCAGGAAGAAGGCGGTGAAATACCCCAGCGCCCAATAGCCCTCGCGCGCGCCGGCCGCGCCGACCCGCAGCAGGGTGATCAGCACGGTCAGGGCTGTCAGGGTCCCGACCAGGATCGCGCCGGGCCAACCCAGTTGCACCAGCACGTCGATCCAGCCGTTGTGGGCCGAAGGCACGGTCCAGCCCGTCTCTTGCCGCACGAAGGCGGCGGGCACGGACTCCCGCCCCCAGAAGGCGTTGTAGCCGTAGCCGGTCCAGGGCCGTTCGCCGACGCGGCGCATCAGGCTGGCCCAGATGTTGGTGCGGCCGGTCAGGGACGGGTCCTTGCCCAGAGCCTCCAGGATCTCGACCGAATGCGTGGACCAGGCCCAGGTCGCGAAGGCCGCGACGACCACGCCCAGCCAGACCATGACCACGGCGAAGGCCGCGCCGCCCTTTCTGAGGGTCCACAGCCCCCCGACGACGCCGACGCCCAGCATCAGGCACAGCAGCGAGGTCTTGGACTGGGTCGCCAGCACCAACAGGGTCGTCAGGGCCAGGGTCACGAAAGGGAGCAGACGGCGCGGATCGCTCGAAGCCAGGGTCGCGGCCGCCGCGATGGCCCCGGCCACCATGACGATGCCCATCTGGTTCTTCTCGTACCACAGGCCGCGCCACAGGCCGGCGTTGACGTCGTGATGCACGCCGATGGCCGGGAAGGCGAAAACCATGACCAGGCTGCCGACGGCCATCACCAAGGCGGCGTGAGTCAGCAGCCGGGGCAAGGCGGCCGCGCCGAATCTGGCCCCGAGATAGACGGCGAAGGCGCCGGTGATGGCCATGGCGATGACCCGTCGACCGGTCGTCGCCGGGTCGATGGACCAGTATTTCGACGCATAGGCCAGGGCGACCAGCGCCAATAGGGCGATCCACGCCGGCCAGGCCCGCGCCACCTTGTCGAACCGCAAGGTGATCAGTCCGGCGATCAGGCCGTAGATCGGCAACCAGACCAGCCGCAGGGCCGGCGTCTCCTCCTGTGTCGGCGCGAACACCGGTCCGATCAGGGCGCCGGTCAGCATGATGACCACGATCATGACCGCCGCCCGCTCCCACAGGGGCGGATCGGGCTGGATCAGTTCAGGCTCTGGACGAGACTCGCGCACCATCGCAGGGTCGGCTGGCAACCTTAACGAAGGGTTGGGGGATCAAGGGACGCGCATGACCGGAAACCTGCTGAGAAAACGGGATGGCGGCCATGCGCGCGTCGGCTTCGTCGAACTGTTCTTCGATCTCGTTTTCGTCTTCGCCATCACCCAGATCAGCCATGGCTTGCTGGAGCATCTGACCTGGCTGGGCGCGTTGCAGTCGGCCATGCTGCTGATGGCGGTCTGGTGGGCGTGGGTGTTCACCAGTTGGGTCACCAACTGGCTGGACCCGGATCGTGGAGCGGTCCAGGCGGCGCTGTTCGTGCTGATGGGGGCGGGGCTGGTGATGTCGGCGGCCCTGCCGCGGGCCTTCGAGGATCGGGGCCTGGCCTTCGGCGCGGCCTTCGCCTTCATCCAGGTCGGACGAAGCCTGTTCGTGTTGTGGGCGGTTCGCGGCGATCAGGCGCTGTTCGCCAACTTCGTGCGCATCGCCGTGTGGTTGGGCGTTTCGGCGGTGTTCTGGATCTGGGGCGGTCTGGTCTCGCCGGAACAGCGGCTGGGGATGTGGGCGGTCGCCCTGGCCGTCGAATACCTGGGTCCGATCCTCTTCTTCTACGTGCCGGGCCTGGGGCGGTCGCGCACCTCGGACTGGTCGGTCGAGGGGGCGCATCTGGCCGAGCGGGTCGGCCTGTTCGTCATCATCTGTCTGGGCGAGACCCTGTTGATCACGGGGGCGACCTTCGCGGGCCTGACCTGGACCGCGCCGGTGATCCTGGCCTTCGTGTCGGCGGTGCTGTCGACCATCGCCATGTGGCGACTGTATTTCAGCCGGGCGCACGAGGCGGGGTCCGAGGCGATCCATGGATCGGACGATCCGGGCCGTCTGGCGCGGCGGGCCTATACCTATGCGCCGCTGCTGGTCGTGGCCGCGATCATCGTGGTGGCGGTCAGCGACGAGCTGGTGATCGCCCACCCCGAGGGCCATGTGGCGACGGCGACGGCCCTGACCCTGATCGGCGGGCCGATACTGTTCCTGATCTCCACCTGCCTGGGCGGCCTGGCCGTTTGGGGGCGCTGGATGCGGCCGCGCCTGGTCGGGGTGGCGGCCCTGGCCCTGCTATGGCCGCTGTCGCCGCAGATGACGCCGTTGACGCTCAGTTGGGCGACGACGATCATTCTGTTGGCGGTCGGAGCCTGGGAGACGCTGGCGTATCGGGCGCGCTGATCTCACGCCTTCTCCACGAAGGTGTCGATCACCTTCTTCTCGCCCGCCTTGTCGAAGGCGACGACCAGCTTGTTGCCTTCGACGGCGCGAACCTGACCGTAGCCGAATTTCTGATGAAAGACCCGATCGCCGCGGGACCATGCGCCGCCCGCCGAGGGATCGGCGGTGGCGATCAGACGGCCTTCGCCCTCGATGACGGCGTTGCGGGCCAGGCGGTCGCGCGGGGTCTGGGTCGAGGCGCGCACCTGTTCCTGGGCGCGTTTCCAGCCGGGTGAGGAATAGCCGGCGCCGAAGCTGGGGGCGGCATCCCAGCGGGACTTGGCCTCTTTCAGCCCCGTCGAGGCGCCGTAGTAGCCGGTGTCGGACTGCGCCTCGACATTGGCGATGGGCAGTTCATCGACGAAACGGCTGGGAAGCTGGGCGGTCCAGCGGCCGTAGACCAGGCGGTTGGCGGCGAAGCTGATGCGGGCGTCGACGCGGGCGCGGGTGACGCCGACATAGGCCAGGCGGCGTTCCTCCTCCAGGCCCTTTTCGCCCTTCTCGTCGATGCTGCGCTGAGACGGAAAGACGCCTTCCTCCCAGCCGGGCAGGAAGACCAGCGGGAACTCCAGCCCCTTGGCGCCGTGCAGGGTCATGATCTGCACCGAATCCGCCCCGGCCTCGCCGCGGTCGAGATCCATGACCAGGGAGACGTGCTCCAGATAGGCTTGCAGCGTCTCGAACGCCTGCATCGACTGGACCAGCTCCTTGAGGTTGTCGAGACGCGTCTGGCCGCTGGTCCGGTCGGCCTTCTGCATATCGGTGTAGCCGCTCTCCTCCAGCACCGTCTCCATCAGGGTCCAGTGGCGCGTGTCCGCCGCCAGGTCGCGCCAGCGGTCGAGATCGCGCACGAAGTTGGACAGGGCGGTGCGGGTGCGGGCCTGAAGCTCGTCGGAACCCAGCAGTTCGCGCACTGCCGTCATGGCCGAGACGCCCTGGGCGCGGGCGATGTGAAGGATCTTCTGCACGCTGGTGTCGCCGACGCCGCGCTTGGGCACGTTGACGATGCGTTCGAAGGCCAGGTCGTCGTCTTCCGACTGGATCAGGCGCAGATAGGCGTGGGCGTCGCGGATCTCGGCCCGTTCGAAGAAGCGCGGCCCGCCGATGACCGTATAGGGCACCGCCAGCATCAGGAACCGTTCCTCGAACGCCCGCATCTGAAACGACGCGCGAACAAGAACCGCCATGTCCTTGTAGTTCATGCCGGATCGGCGCGCGGTCTCGATCTCGTCGCCGATCAGTCGGGCCTCGGCCTCGCCATCCCAGACGCCGCGCACCCGGACCTTTTCGCCGCCCTGGGCCTCGGTCCACAGCGTCTTGCCCAGACGGCCGCGGTTGGCGCTGATCAGGCCCGAGGCGGCGGCCAGGATGTGTTCGGTCGAGCGATAGTTGCGTTCCAGCCGGATGACCTTGGCGCCGGGAAAGTCGCGTTCGAAGCGCAGGATGTTGTCCACCTCGGCCCCGCGCCAGCCATAGATCGACTGGTCGTCGTCGCCGACACAGCAGACATTGCCGGTGGATGAGGTCAGCAGGCGCAGCCACAGATATTGGGCGACGTTGGTGTCCTGATATTCGTCGACCAGGATGTAGCGAAATTTCCGACGATATTCGTCCGCTATATCGGCGTGTTGCGATAAAATCGTAAGGTTGTGTAGCAGCAGGTCGCCGAAGTCGCAGGCGTTCAGGGTGCGCAGGCGGGCCTGATAGGCGGCGTACAGGCTCTGGCCCTTGCCGTTAGCGAAATCCTCGCCTGGCGGCAGTTTCTCGGGCGTCCAGCCGCGGTTCTTCCAGTGATCGACCAGACCGGCCAGCGAGCGCGGCGTCCAGCGCTTGGTGTCGATGTTCGCCGCTTCCAGGAGCTGTTTCAGCAGCCGTTCCTGATCGTCCGTGTCCAGGATGGTGAAGCTGGACTTCAGCCCCACCAGTTCGGCGTGGCGGCGCAGGATCTGGGCTGCGATCGAGTGGAAGGTGCCCAGCCAGCGCAGCCCCTCGGCCGAGGGACCGATCAGATGGGTGATCCGCTCGCGCATCTCGCGCGCGGCCTTGTTGGTGAAGGTGACGGCCAGCAACTCCCACGGCCTGGCCCGGCCGGTGGCCAGAATGTGGGCCAGGCGGGTGGTCAGGACCCGGGTCTTGCCGGTGCCCGCGCCGGCCAGGACCAGGACGGGACCTTCGGTCGTTTCGACGGCTTCGCGCTGCTCGGGATTCAGCCCGGCCAGATAGTCGCCGTCGCCGGACGGGCGGGCGCGGGCGAGGTCGGAAATGCGCGGGGCGGGCAGGTCGTTCACGGCGTCTGTGTTCTCCAGCCGTTCTTATGCGGCGCTTCGGCCGTCGTCGCTACAACGGCTTTGTGAAAACGTCGTTCTTTACAACCTTCGCGACGCCCGCCAGCGTGACCTGCGGGCGATCCGCCCGTGGGCGCCAGGGAGGGCGACAATGACGATGCAGAACACCAATGGCGGGGCCGCCAACGGTTTCCAGGATCTGGTGAAACGGTTCTGGGGTTTCGATCACATGATCGGCAGCGCGCTGATCAAGATCATCTATTACATCGGCCTGTTCGCCATCCTGATCTTCACCGTCCTGGCCATGTTCGGCGGCGGGCTGATGGGGGCGATGATGGGCGGCTCGGGCGGCGGCGGGGGCGCGTTGATGTTCATCCTCGCGCCGATCATCGGGGTCGTCTACCTGGTCTTCTGGCGGTTCATCTGCGAGATGTGGCTGCTGATGTTCCTGATGTACGCCCGCATGGGCGAGATCCGCGACCGCCTGCCGCCGCCGTCCTGAGATCGCGGGTCGCCCCGGCTATTTGAGCCGGTAGGTGATGGTGGCGACGACGCGGACCTTCTTGTCGATGGAGGCCGCCTCGTCGCCCGACCCGTCGCGGGGCAGGATTTCGAACGATCCTTGCGTCGCCTGACGGATCGGTCCCAGCGGATTGCCGGAATCCTTGGCGAACTGCTCGGCTCCGGTGCGGGCGGCGGCCGTGGCCTCGGCGATCATGGCGGGACGGACATCGTTCAGCTTGGTGAAGATGTAGGACGGACCCTGGAAGTCCTGAAGCACCACGCCCTGGCGCACCAGGTCGTTCAGGGCGCGGGTCGTGGCCTGGACGCGGGCGACGTCGGTCGTGCGCACGATCACGGTCTGGGCCAGGATGAAGCGCGGACCCTGCTGGTTGCCGTATTCGCGGCTGCGCGTGTCGGCGACCTCCAGCCGACCCAGGTCGACGGCCGTCGCCGGATAGCCCTGGGCCGTCAGGAAGGCTCGGACGGTCGCCAAGTCGGCGTCGATGCGCGCCTGAACGTCCGACAGCACCTCGCCCGAGGCGGTGAAACGCAGCGGCAGAACGGCCAGGTCGGCCTTGACCTCACGCTCCGACAGGCCGCGTACGGTGACAGTGCGGTCGCCCGCGCGGGCGTTGACCACGCCCTGGCCGACCAGAGCGCCGCCCCCAATCAGGCCGACAGCCAAAAGCCCCCCGAAGGCGAGGGCCGGGATCAGACGATTGTCGTTCATGACGCTCTCCACGGGACGGTGGAGACCAGCAAGCGCCTGTTTCGCCCATCCGTCAATCACGCTGGCGGGCGCTCCAATCCAGCGCCAGCAGGCGGCAGGCCGAGGCGAGCGGACGACGCCCGCGTTCGGCGTCGATCGCCTTCATCAGCCCCGCGTTGGTCAGGCCGCGCTCCTCGGCGATCCGATCCAGGACGGCCCAGAATTCAGGCTCCAGGGCGACCGAGGTGGCGTGGCCGGCGAGCAGGACGGAACGCTTGACCAGGCCGCTCACGCCTCAGCCGCCCGCGACCATCACGATGTCCGCCGACGTCGGCGCGCCTCGGGTCAAGACCGGGTAATGGGTGTCGGTGGTGAAGCGCAGACGCCCGGCGGGGTCCCGAATTTCGGCCCGCACCACATAGGTGTTCTGCGGCTGGATCTGGGATCGGGGAACGGCGAACGTCACGCGGTAGGGCGGCCCGCGACCGTCCACGGTCATGCTGGATTCGACGATCACGCGAGACGGGGCGTCCATCAGGCTGACGTCCTCGAGCCGCACATTCAGCACATGACCGGGCGTCAGGAGGATTCGTTCGCGATAGGTGGCGGTCACCGTCACCTGGGTCGTGTCCTGTCCGCTTCCCGGCAGCGCGGCGATTCCGGCGGGCGCACAGGCCGCGAGGGTCAGCGCCAGCGGCAGGGCGATTGGGGCGATCCGCATAATCAGTCTCCGGTTTGCTGGATGTCAGAGCTTAGCAGATGAGCGGGAAATGGGTTATATGATCGCCGTTCACTGTCGATCGGTTCCACGCTATCCTTCCGCATTGATCAGGGATCGCCCATGACCGCCGTCGCCGACATCGAGCCTTCCGATCGCGTTTCGCGGCAGCGCATAGAGCCGCTCAGGGCCGTGCGGGCCTTCCGCCGCCTGGTGCGCGACAAGGAGGACACCGCCCAGGTGTTCGAGATCATGCAGGCCCTGACCGGTCGCTCCCTTCATCGCGGCTATGATCGTATGCTGGAAAGTTGGGAAGGCGGTCGGCAGGCCTTTCTCAGGGACGAGTTGGCCCTGAAGCTGGACGATCCGATCTGGCTGGCCCAGTTCGAACCCGGCACGGTCGGCGCGGCCTATCGCGGCTTCCGGGAAGCGCGGGGGTTCACCGCCCAGGGGCTGGCGGATGAGGCGAAAAAGGTCAGCCCCAGGGTCGACGCCCCGCATCCGGTCGTCTGGTACAGCCGCCGCATCCGCGATGTGCACGACATCTGGCACGTGTTGACCGGCTATGGGACCGACGCATTGGGCGAGGCGTGCGTGGTCGCCTTCTCCCACGCCCAGACGGGAAATCTGGGGTTCGCCTTCATCGGGCTGGGCGCCGCCAGGGAAATCCGCCGCGAAGACCGGTCGGTGCCGTCCCGTCGCGCGGTGTGGCAGGCCTGGCGTATTGGACGGCGCACGCGCTGGCTGCCGGGCCTGGACTATGAGGCTCTGTTCGCCCTGCCGTTGGAAACCGCGCGGGAACGGCTCGGAATGTCTGCGCCGACCGTCTATGAGGCGGTGCCCATCGAAACCCGTCGCGCGCTGAAACTGCGAGCCTGAGACCCGTCAAATGCCCTTTTCACGCCCGTCCGCCGGGGCGCTGGCCGTGCTCGGCGTCGGCGTCTGCGCCCTGATCTGGGGTACGACCTGGTACGGCATCACCCTGCAACTGGGCCGCGTCGATCCCGTCGCCTCCATCGTCTGGCGCTTCGGCCTGGCGGCTCTGGCCCTGTTCGGGATTTGCGCGGCGATGCGTCAGCCGCTGCGCCTGACCCGTGATCAGCACCTGGCGGCCCTGGGGCAGGGGGTCTTCGCCTTTTCGATCAGCTACAGCTTCACCTATGCGGCCGAAGGGCGTGTGGCCTCGGCCATCGTGGCGGTGGTGTTCGCCTCGCTGACCTTCCTGAATCTGGTGCTGTTCCGGGTGAAGGAGGGCCAGCGCGCGGCGCCGACGGCCTGGGGCGCGGCGGTTCTGGGCGTCGCCGGGGTGGCGGTGCTGTCAAGCGGCGAGGTCCTGGGCGCGGGCCTGGATCGCCAGGCGGCGTTGGGGATCGGCCTGGCCCTGATCGCCACCACGGCCTCGGCCTTCGGCAACTATTTCGCCTGGCGGGGTCAACGGGCAGGCTCGGCGGTGTTGCCCTCCACGGCCTGGGCCATGGCCTATGGCGCGGGGCTGTTGGCGCTGTACGGCTTGGCGACGGGGGTCGAGTTCACCATCGACCCGTCCGTCCGGTACCTGGGGTCCCTGATCTATCTGGCGCTGTTCGGTTCGGTGATCGCGTTCGGGATCTATTTCACCATCGCCCGATCCATCGGCTACGCCATGGCCAGCTATGTTTCGGCCCTGACGCCGCCGATCGCCATGCTGGTGTCGGTGCTGCTGGAAGGGGCCAGGTTCGGCTGGACGGCCGTCCTGGGCCTGGCCCTGGTGCTGGTCGGCCAGATGCTGTTGATCCGGTCGCCGAAGCCGAAGACGGCCTAACGGAACCAACCCGAGCGTTTGGTCTGTTTCTCGGCCGCGGCGGCGGCCTCGCGCTCTTCGGGGGTGCGGGCCTTGGCGGCCAGGGCGCGACGGGCCTTCTCGGCCTTGACGCGGCGCGCGGCCAGCAGGGCGATCAGCCCGTGCCGGGCCTGGGGAGTATAGCCGCCCATCAGTCCTGGTCCTTGTCGCGCCGATGTCCGTCCAGCGCCGTCGAGGCGCGGTCGCGATCTCGATCCGCATTCACGCGCTCGGCCTTGGTGCGTCCGTGGGCGGCGCGGTTGGCGACGGCCTGGGCCTTGCGCACCGCCTTGTCGCGGTCCTTGCGCGCCCGGTTCAGATTGACGACTTCGCCCATGACCCTGAAAGCCTCTCATGAAACCGGCAGGTTCGCCAAGGCGTCAGTGCTTGTGGGCGGCGCGATCCTGAGCGGTGCTTCGGGGCGGGGCCGCGAGCCGCATCGCCGCCGCAAGGCCCGTCAGGGATTTGAACCTGGACGCGCCCGCCCCCGACACCGTCCCCAAGCCGGCTCTCAGCCCGGCGAGATCATCTTCTCAGGACGGACCCATTCGTCGAACTCCGCATCAGTCAGATAGCCGCCGCCGACGGCTTCCTGGCGCAGGGTGGTGCCGTTCTTGTGCGCCGTCTTGGCGATCTTGGCGCAGGTGTCGTAGCCCAGCTTGGCGTTCAGGGCGGTGATCAGCATCAGGCTGTTGTCCAGGCCGTGCTGGATGTTGTCGCGGCGCGGCTCGATGCCGACCACGCAGTTGTCGGTGAAGCTGATCGCCGCATCGGCCATCAGGCGCGCCGATTGCAGGAAGTTGTAGGCCATCACCGGGTTGTAGACGTTCAGCTCGAAATGCCCCTGGCTGTCGGCGAAGGTGATGGCGGCGTTGTTGCCGAAGATCTGAACACAGACCTGGGTCAGGGCCTCGCACTGGGTCGGATTGACCTTGCCGGGCATGATGGAGCTGCCCGGTTCGTTCTCGGGCAGGGCCAGTTCGCCCAGGCCCGCGCGCGGGCCGGACCCCAGGAAGCGGATGTCGTTGGCGATCTTGAACAGGCTGGCGGCGACGGTGTTGATCGCGCCGTGGCTGAAGACCATGGCGTCGTGGGCGGCCAGGGCCTCGAACTTGTTCGGCGCCGTGGTGAAGGGCAGGCCGGTGATGGCGGCGATGCGTTCGGCCACCTGTTCGGCGAAACCGACCGGGGCGTTCAGGCCGGTGCCGACGGCGGTGCCGCCCTGGGCCAGCTCCATCAGCTTGGGCAGGGTCTGTTCGATGCGTTCGATGCCGTTGGCGACCTGCTGGGCGTAGCCGCCGAACTCCTGACCCAGGGTCAGGGGCGTGGCGTCCTGGGTGTGGGTGCGGCCGATCTTGATGATGTCAGCCCAGGCGTCGGACTTGGCCTTCAGCGCCGCGTGCAGGTGTTTCAGGGCGGGCAGCAGGTCGTTGACCACCTGTTCGGCGCAGGCGACGTGCATGGCCGTGGGATAGGTGTCGTTGGACGACTGGCTCATATTGACGTGGTCGTTGGGATGGACCGGCTTTTTCGAACCCATCTCGCCGCCCAGCATCTCGATGGCGCGGTTCGAGATCACCTCATTGGCGTTCATGTTCGACTGGGTGCCCGAGCCGGTCTGCCAGACCACCAGCGGGAAATGATCGTTCAGCCTGCCGTCGATGACTTCGTTCGCCGCCTTGACGATGACCTCGCCGATGGCCGGGTCGAGGCGGCCCAGCGCCATATTGGTTTCCGCCGCGGCGCGTTTGACGACGCCCAGGGCGCGCACGATCGGCAGGGGCTGCTTCTCCCAGCCGATCTTGAAATTGCCCAGCGAGCGCTGCGCCTGGGCGCCCCAATAACGGTCGGCGGCGACCTCGATGGGTCCGAAGGTGTCGGTCTCGGTGCGGTGCGCGGTCATGGGCGAAGAGGCTCTTGGGGCGTGGCGGAGGAATGCGCGGCGGTGTAGCACGCAGAGGCGAGGGAACAAGGCGGAGGAGCCGGTATGCGTGTTTTGGGGACGATGACGGTCGGGGCGGCCCTGGCCTGTGGGGCGTGCAGCACCCTGCCGGAACCGGCGCCCTCGCCGGTGGTGATGATCCAGACCGACCTGGGAACGATGAGCGTGGCCCTGGCGCTGGACCACGCGCCGCTGACGGTGTGCAACTTCCTGCGCTACGCCACCGATGGCGACTATGACGGCGGCAGCTTCTTCCGCACCGTGGTGCGCCAGACCAATACCGCCAATCCGAATCCCATCGACGTGATCCAGGCGGCGACGCCGCGCGGCTCGGACGACGACAGCCAGCCGCCGATCCCGCTGGAGCGCACGCGCGACACCGGCCTGCGCCATCGGGCGGGCGCCATTTCCATGGCGCGCGGCGGGCCGGACACGGCGACCTCCAGCTTTTTCATCGTCACCCAGGACACGCCCAGTCTGGACTTCGGCGGCGCGCGCAATCCCGACGGCCAGGGTTTCGCCGCCTTCGGCCGCCTGATCGGCGGGCTGGACGTGGCGCGACGCATTCAAGCCTCGCCCGCCGACGGACAAGAACAATTGACCCCGCCGATCGCCATCCGCTCGGTTCGGCTGGTCGGGGTTGTTCCGGCCCAGTGCCGCCCGTGAATGACGGCTGGATAGGCTCCGGCAAGGTTCGCGCCCGCGAGACCGGTCAGGCGGTCGAGATCACCATCGACGGCCTGACCACCCAGGCCAAATACTACAAGCCCCTGGTCTATGAGTTCATGCGCAAGGAATGGCGCGGGGCGCGTCCGTCATGGGGCGACTTCACCGTCGAGATCGTGATGGAGCACGTCGGCGACCCGCCGTGGATGGACCTGGACAACCTGGCCAAGGCCCTGCTGGACGCCATCAAGGGCTATCTGTTTCACGACGACGCCCAGGTGGCGCGTCTGCTGGTCGAACGGCGCGAAGGCGAGCGCGAACGCATCACCATCCGCGCCTTTCCACGTCAGGATTCCGGGGGCGGTCCCGGATAGCGTTCGAACGACGGCAGGCGGTGCAGTTCGGTCATCCAGCCGATACGGTCGGCGGTCTGGATCTGGCCTTCCAGGGGGATGGCGTCGGGTTCGTCCAGCGTGGCGCTCTGAATGTAGATCTGGTCCGGGAAGGTGACTTGATTGGTGTAGAACAGGCCGGTCCCGCACCGACCGCAAAAACCGCGCCGGCCATGTTCGGACGAGGCGTACCAGACCGGATCGCCGGTGATCGTCACCTGATCGGCGGGGGGCAGCGCCCAGGCGACGGCCGGCGCGCCCGCGCATTTGCGACAATCGGTGCAGTGGCAAAGGGAGTGGTGGATGGCCTCATCGGCCGTCTGGTAACGTATCGCGCCGCAGTGGCAGCCCCCGGTCAGCATGGTCGTTCTCTCCTTGTGTTCTCCTTATGTTCCTACACGTGCTTCGCGCCGACCGCAAGGTCAAGGCGGCGGTCGGCTGAACCGCAGCGTCGGCAGCCGCAACTGCATCTCGGGACCGACATAGAGCTGAGGCTCTGAAGCGGGGGTCAGACCTTCCTCAGCCTCGCGTCGGCTGACGCAGGCGCGTGTCGCGGCGGCCAGGGCCAGGAAGTCGATCGCGCCGGGCAGGCTCTCCAGCACGCAGCCGTCGAAATAGGGATAGGTCGCTTCGGCGCCGCAGCCGAAGGACGAACGATCGCGCCGCGCCGCCGTCAGGATCATGCGGTTCGACGCCGCCAGGCCATCCACGAAGACGCCCGAGAAACAGGCCGAGATGACGATCACGGTCGGCTTGGTTCCGCACCAGCTCCGCACCAGATTCGCCATCATCGTGGTGTTGACCGTCGCATCGGGACCGAACACCACGCCAGCGGGCGAACCATGCGAGGTGATGTAGAGGAAACAGCCCCGCGTCGTTCGGGCGAACAGGTCGTTCATGCCCTTGACGGCGGTCTCGGCCGTGACCGGGCGGGCCGCGTCGGGCCTGAGCGAATAGTCGACCATGTCGGCGCGGCTGAAACCGGCCCCCAGGAACCCGCGCACCAGATCGCGCCTCGCGTTGTCGAAGGCCTGAATCGGTTGACCGTGGCTGTCGCGCCAATCGGCCGCGACGATGGCCGCGCCCCAACCCTCGAACCGGTTCGCTGAAGGCGTCTGGGCGACGACGGGTCCCGCCAGCAGCGCCAGCATGACGGCGACGATGCAGAAAACACGGCGCCCCATGCCGCTCCTCCGTTCAGCCCGGAGAACAGCTTAGCGCAGGCGGACCCGACGAAAAGGGCCTACTTCTTACGGAACTGGTCCAGGGACACGACCTTGGGACCATCCTCGCCGGACGGCTTGGGCTTGGGCGCGGGCGCCGGGGGTTCCGGTTCGCCTTCCAGGATCTCGGGTGCCTCGAACTGCAATAGGAACTGGACGCTGGGATCATAAAAGCGCGTGACGGCCGTGTAGGGCGCGGTCAGCACCTTGGGCATCCCGCCGAATTTCAGCATCACCGAGAACAGGTCCGGCTCGACCGCCAGGTCCCAGAACTGGTGTTGCAGCACCACGGTCATCTCGTCCGGGTATTTGGCCAGGATGTCGGGCGGCACCGAGACGCCGGGCGCGCGGGTCTTGAAGGTGATGTAGAAATGGTGGGCGCCGGGGATGCCGCCGGGACTGGCGGCGCGCTCCAGCGCCGCGCGGATCACGCCCCGCAGCGCATCCTGAGCGAGTTGCTCATAGTGCATCTCGTCGACGGGGGGCTTTTCCTGGGGCATCGGCGATCCTGTGGCTCGCCGCGTTGATAGCGGCGCAGGCGCGCGGACGGAAGACGGCGCGCTGTCACAATGGGCGGATTGATGCGGAAAGCGCCGGGATTCTGTTGCCAGGCTCCCGACAGGCCCCGCCCAGGGATCTGAACCCCTAGGACTTAAAGGTCGAAATCAACCGAACCGCATTACGCGGCGAGGCGGATCTCTTCAGCGAAGTTATCGTTCGCAGGTAGTTTAAAGGCCCGATACGGTGGGCCAGGACGGGCGAAAGCAGTCCTCTTTACACGTCCGTCGATGCTAGTCGGCCCCATGCTCGCTCCGCCGATAACGCGGGGAGAAATGGTGGAGCCGCCGGGAATCGCACCCGGGTCCGGTCCGCTTATTACAGGCGCGTTTATCGCCATAGTCCGGGCGAACCCGGACAGACCCAATATAGAGGATCGCCCCTGTGTTTTGAAGGGGTTCAGACGAAGCCGGAATGTCGCGGCCAGTCGGCCGTCTGGTTTCGGAACCAGGTCAACTGCCGCTTGGCGTAGTTGCGGGTGGCCTGTTTCATCGCCGCGACGGCGTCGTCCAGCGTCATCTCTCCGGCCAGATGCGCGCTCAATTCGCGCACGCCGACGGCCTTCATGGCGGGCAGGGCGGGATCGAGACGGCGGGCCGCAAGGGCGCGGACCTCGTCCAGGGCGCCGGTCTGGATCATCACGTCCACGCGACGGTCGCAGGCGGCGTAGAGGCGGTCGCGCGGCGGTTCGACCACCAGGCCGGACCAACGGCCCGGCGCGATCAGCGGGCGGGTGTCGGCCTTGAAGGCGCCGAGCGTGCGGCCGGTCTGCTCATGGACGCTCAGCGCGCGAACCAGGCGCTGGCGGTCGCCGGGGGCGATGGCGGCTTCGGAGGCGGGGTCGATCTCAGCGAGGTGAAGGCGAAAGGCGGCTTCGCCCTCGCTGTCGTATCGGGCCTGGGCGCGATCCCGAACCTGGGGCAAGACGTGCGGAATATCCGCCAGGCCGCGGGTCAGGGACAGGAAATACAGGCCCGTGCCGCCGACCAGCAGGGCGGGACGCCCCGCGGTCTCCAGCGCCGCCAGCTCGGTCAGGACGGCGCGGGTCCAGCGGCCGACGGACCAGGCGTCGGCGGCGTCGGCGACCCCGTACAGCCGGTGCTCGGCCGCCGCCTCGTCCACGCCGCTCGGCCGGGCCGACAGGATGTCGAGGTCGGCGTACAATTGCTGACTGTCGGCGTTCAGGATCACCGCCCCCGTCGCCTGGGCCGTCTCCAGCGCCAGGCGCGACTTGCCGGAAGCCGTGGGACCGGCGATCAGGGTGATGGAGGGGTGCGGCAACTTCGCTCACGGCGGTTGGTTCGGGGGCGCGGCTTCCGATATGTGACGCCAAAGCCCATTCCCGCAAGCGCAGGACCAATTCCGTGCCCGATCGCGACGCCGTTCTTCAAGCCCTGGATCAAATCATCGACCCGGCGTCGGGCCAGGGGTTGGTCACGGCCGGGCTGGCGCGCGGCGTGGTGGCGGCCGACGACCGGGCTGGCTGCGCCCTGGACGTGCCGCGCGGACGCAAGGGCGACTATGAAGCGGTTCGCGACCAGGCCGAGGCCGCGCTGATGGCCCTGCCGGGGGTTCAGCGGGTGCTGGTGGTGCTCAGCGACGAAGGCCCGCCGGCTCCTCCGCCGGTTCAGGCGCCGCGCCCACGCACCGCCGGCCTGTCGCGGGCGGCCGTGGAGCAGGGACGGCCCAAGGCGCCGGTTCCGACCGACCGTCCGGCCCATGTGCGCCGCGTCCTGGCCGTGGCCAGCGGCAAGGGCGGGGTCGGCAAGTCGACCGTGGCGGTCAATCTGGCGGCGGCCCTGGCGGCCAGGGGGCTGTCGGTCGGGGTGCTGGACGCCGACGTCTATGGCCCGTCCCTGCCGACCATGCTGGGGATCGCGGGCAAGCCGGAATACCGCGACGGGGCGATGGAGCCGCACGTCGTCCACGGGTTGAAGGCCATGTCCGTGGGCCTGTTGACCCAGGCGGACGACGCCATGGTCTGGCGCGGGCCGATGGCCAGCCAGGCGATCACTCAGATGCTGACCCAGACCCGCTGGGGGACCGCCGAGGCGCCGTTGGACGTGCTGGTCGTCGATCTGCCGCCCGGCACCGGCGACGTTCAACTGACCCTGATCCAGAAGACGCCGCTGGACGGGGCGGTCATCGTCTCGACCCCGCAAGAGGTGGCCCTGGCCGACGCCCGGCGCGGCCACGCCCTGTTCCAGAAGGTCGGGGTACCGACCGTGGGCCTGATCGAGAACATGAGCGGATCGGTCTTCGGCCGCGGCGGCGCCGAGACCGAGGCGTCGCGGCTGGGCGTGGCCTTCCTGGGCGACCTGCCGCTGGACGCCGCCGTGCGCGAGGCCGGGGACGCCGGTCTGCCGATCGTCGCGGCGGTCCCGGATGGCGAGATCGCCGAACGGTTCGGCGCCGTGGCTCGGGCAGTCCAAGAGGCGTTGAAGCTTGGCGCACAGCGGGAATAACTCACTTGTGAGTTGTCTTTAATACGCACCCCCGCGCACCCTTAAGTTGCGATGCATGATCGCTCACTCGAAGGGTTGAACGATGAAGAAGCTTGTCCTCGCCATGCTGCTCGCCAGCTCGGCTCTGATCTCGACACCTCAAGCGGCTCTGGCGGCCAGTGGGGACGACTGCGAACTGAACTGCTTCTGGACGACCACCTACGGGCCGAATGGTGAGGTCACCGGCGGCTACTGGACCTGTTCGGGCATCTATCAGGATTGCGTCGGACCCTGACGCCACGCTGAACGGCGACGCGGCCCGCTTTTCAGCGGCCGCGTCTGCGCCGGACTAACGCCGCTCCAGCACGTGGAAGACCATGGGGTGATCGTCCTTCTCGCCCGGTGCGACAGTTTCGGACGACACCTCCTGGAACGCCGCCGCGTCGAACGGCGGAAACCAGGTGTCGCCGCCCTCGACCTCGGTCTCGACCTCGGTGATGTACAGCCGTTTGGCGCGCGGCAGGGCGGCGGCGAACAGGGCCTGGCCGCCGATGACGCAGATTTCCTCGACGCCGTCCTCCATGGCCTGTTCGCGGGCGATCTCCAGCGCCTCGTCCAGACTGGTGACGACCAGGGCGCCCTTGGTCTTGCCCGCCTCGGCATAGCCCTCGTCGCGGGTCAGCACGATGTTCAAGCGGCCGGGCAGGGGCCGCAGCGGCAGGCTTTCCCAGGTGTTTCGGCCCATGATGCAGGGCTTGCCGATGGTGACGGCCTTGAACCGTTGCAGGTCGCTGCGCAGCCGCCAGGGCAGGTCGCCGCCCTTGCCGATGACGCCGTTCTTGTCGCGCGCGACGACCAGGACGAGAGCGGGCAGGGGCAAGTCGGATCTCACGCTATGGGGATGGAGCGGTCCTGTCGGGACCGCTCCTTTCTGACGAGTTCAGGTCTCGGGTTCCAGCACATTCAGGCGAATTAGCAGGGCGCCGATCACGGCGCCGACGGCCGGGGCGACGAAGAACAGCCAGAGTTGCGACAGGGCTTGTCCGCCCGCCAGCACGGCCGGGCCGAAACTGCGGGCCGGGTTGACGGAAACGCCTGTGACCTGGATGCCGACGATGTGGATGGCCGCCAGGGTGATGCCGATCGCCACGCCCGCGAAGGGACCGTGTCCCTTGGTCCCGGTAACGCCCAGGATGACGATGACGAAGATCGCGGTCATCACCACTTCGAACAGGGCCGCGGTCGTCATCGAATATTCGCCCAGATAGCCCGGTCCCCAACCGTTCTGGCCCAGGCTGGCCATGCCGGTCTTGGCGATCGTGGCCAGTATGGCCGCGCCGAGCAACGCGCCGATGAACTGGGCGACCCAATAGACGACCATGTCCTTAGCCGACATTCGGCCCGCGACGAAGGCGGCCAGGCTGACCGCCGGATTGACGTGACAGCCCGAAATCGGCCCGATGCCGTAGGCCATGGCCACGATGGCGAACCCGAACGCCAGGGCGATGCCCAACTGGCCCACCTCAGGCCCGGCCAGAACCGCCGCGCCGCATCCGAAAAGAACCAGAACCAGAGTGCCGATCAACTCGGCCGCGAACCGTTTCATCATGACGCCCTCCCTCCTATTCAGCCCGCCATATGCGAGTCGGGTCGAGCCTGGCCCGAGTCTGCCCGCCCTGGCGAATTTGCGGAACGGCGTGCGTTCAACAGGTCGCGACCGCGATCTCTAGCGTTCGTCGCCCAGCCATTTCAGCCATTTGTCCCGCATGGCCTGTTCCAGATCGATCCCGGCGCCGTCGCAATAGATCAACAGCATACCCAGAACGTCCGCCGCCTCGTCGGCCAGGGCCTTGGGATCGGCCGCGCCACGCGCCCGGCCGGACAACCGCAGATGCTCGGCCGTCAGTTCGCCGAGTTCCTCCTGAAGTTTCAACAAGGCCCAGTCGCGATCACGCTCTATGCCGTGCTCGGCGGCGTAGATGTCGGAGATGCGCAGGACCGAAGCGGAGAGGTCGGAGAGAGTCATGACGTCTCTCGCCAGCGACCATAAAGTTCTGACAACAGTGGCGGCGGGTTCCAGTAATCATCGACATGATTGGCGGGCGCGAGCAGCGTCGCTATATGCGGCCAACTCTGTAGAACGGCGGCTCCAAAGGCTTTTCTGGCCTCGCGTTCATTAACGCGCCCAGAAAGCACCGCTTCGGCCAATCCTTCCAAAAAGCCAAACAGGCGCCTGATGCCGGGCCGCAATGCGACCAATTGTTCGTCGTCAGTATCCAACGTCACCGATTCGAGAGACTTCCTGATGTCGTTCAACGGCCCGTCCCACTCGGACACATAGTCAGCCAAGCTGGTCTGACGGATATCGGTCGCCGCCTTTGCTCTACGATCTTCGGAGAATTTCAGAACCGTACTGGACAGTTCGAAATTCCTGACGGCTCGTCTAAGTTGGTTGCAGGCTGGTCCTAGGGCAGCGAGTAAATTTTGGTCGTGCCGGTCGGTTGGGTATGTGAGGGGCGTAATCCCCAACAGGTCGGTCGGAAGGTGCAGAAGGGCATCCCGCGGCTGTAGGATGAAGCAACGATTTGGTTCCAAAGCGCCCAGGAACAAGCCGAGTTCAAAGATTACATTGTCCCGAGGGATGGCGGAGGTTCGCCCTCGGATGACCGCCACATCATCTGGCGTGAAGACGAAAAGCGCCAGATCTGTTCGCCGGGTCGTCACATAGAGATCGGCCACCGCCATTCCATTTGGACGGAAAACCCCTTGTGTCCAGACGGTGATTTCACAATCGAATTCTAGTGATTCCTGAACGGCCTGGGCGACGTCCAGGCCCTCGACCGACGAGCCGATGAACAGTGCTGGCCTTCGGGTCACTTAGAGACCTTGGCGGGGATGTGGGGCCAGGGATCGTAGCCGATGAACCGGACGTCGCTCAATTCGTGGGCGAAAAGATTGGGACGACCGGTCATTTCCAACCGAGGAAAGGGTCGTGGCTGTCGGGCGACTTGGAGACGCGATTGATCCAGGTGATCGAGATAGATGTGGGCGTCGCCTACGCTCCAAACAAATTCTCCGGGCGAAAGATCGACCTGACCCGCGATCATATGCGTCAGCAGGGCGTAGCTGGCGATGTTGAACGGCACCCCCAGGAAGACGTCGGCGCTGCGTTGATAGAGTTGGCAGCTCAGCTTGCCGTCGGCGACGAAGAACTGGAACAGGCAGTGGCAGGGCGGCAGGGCCATGTCGTCGACATCGGCCGGGTTCCAGGCGCTGACCAGATGACGGCGGCTGTTGGGGTTGGTCTTCAGCCCCTCGACCAGTCTGGCGATCTGGTCGATGACGCGGCCGTCGGGCGCGGTCCAACTGCGCCACTGCTTGCCATAGACCGGTCCCAGATCGCCCTGGGCGTCGGCCCATTCGTCCCAGATGCTGACGCCGTTCTCCTTCAGCCAGCGGATATTGGTCTCGCCGCGCAGGAACCACAGCAGTTCGACGATGATCGACCGGGTGTGCAGCTTCTTGGTGGTCAGAAGCGGGAAGCCCTTGGCCAGGTCGAAACGCATCTGGCGGCCGAACACGCCCAGGGTGCCGGTGCCGGTGCGGTCGTCGCGACGCACGCCGTTGTTCAGGATGTCGCGCAGCAAATTCAGATACTGGAATTCGGGATGGTCGGCCGCGACGGCGTCGACGCGAGATTCCAGTTCAGCGATCACGGCTTGGGCGTTCATGACCGCAGAGTGACTCGACGAATCGATTCGCGGCGCCCCGTTTCCGTCATGGGCGGTCACGCTTCTGTGGATCAGCCCCGAAAGCCGTCCTGATCGAGGAAGACCTGTTCATCGGGCGTCGTCTCGCGGCCCAGGGCGCGGTTGCGGTGCGGAAAGCGGCCGAAACGGGCGATGATCTCGCGATGGTGCTCGGCCCAGCGGTCGTCGGGCTTGCGCTCCATGGCCTGAAACAAGGCCACCTGCCGGTCTTGCAGGGCCATGTCCTCGGCGTGCTGCAAGGGCAGGTAGAAGAATCGGCGCAAATCGTTCTCGACGAGCTGATCCAGGCCGAGATCCAGCGCTTCGAGGGCGAAATGACGCGCCAGGGGGTCGGTGGCGAAGGCGTGCCCGGTTTCGCGCCAGGCGTTGCGCGGAAACTGGTCCAACAGGATCAGCAGGGCCAGGGCGCCGAACGGCGACTCGACCCAATCGTCCAGCTCTCGTCGGGCCGCAGCCAGATGCGCCTCCATGAAGCGGGCGCGAAATTCGGCGTCAAAGGCGTCGTTCTTGGCGAACCACAGGCTCGGTCCCGCCGCTTTCCAGAAGCCGATGACATCCATTGGGTCTATTTGTGTGCTCATGACCGATCCCATAAACCCGCCGCTGCCCGTGTTCCATGACCGCGATTGCGATCTGTCGATCATTCGGGGCAAGCGGGTGGCTGTCATCGGCTATGGCAGCCAGGGGCGGACACACGCCCTGAACCTGCGCGACAGCGGCGTGGCCGACATCGTCATCGGGCTGAAGACCGCGTCGCCGACGCGCGCCAAGGCCCAGGCGGACGGGTTCCCCGTGCTGACCGCGGGCGAAGCGGCCGCGGGCGCCGACGTCGTGGCGGTCATGGTGTCCGACGAAGGGCATCGCGACCTGTGGCGCGACGAACTGGCCCCGGCGATGAGACCGGGCGCGGCCCTGATCTTCGCCCACGGCCTGTCGGTGCGGTTCGGCCTGGTTGAGCCGAGACCGGACATCGATGTCGTCCTGGTCTCGCCCAAGGGCATCGGGCCGCGCATCCGCGACCTGTACGAGGCGGGCGAGGGGGTCTTCTGCCTGTTCGGCGTGCATCAGGACGTCACGGGCGGCGCGCGCGGCCTGGGCCTGTCCTACGCCGCCGCCCTGGGCTGCGGGCGCAAGGGCATATTGGAGACCACCTTCGCCGCCGAATGCGAAAGCGACCTGTTCGGCGAACAGGTGGTGCTGTGCGGCGGGGCGGCCGAACTGGTCGACCGCGCCTTCATGACGCTGGTCAGGGCCGGTTATCCGGCCGAGGTGGCCTGGTTCGAGTGCTTCTATGAGCTGAAGCTGGTCACCGACCTGATGTTCGAACGGGGAATCGCGGGCGCCTTCGGGCGCATCTCCAACACGGCCGAGTACGGCGCCTATCTGACCGGGCCGCGCGTGATCGGCGAACCCGCCCAGGCGGCGATGGATCAGGTGCTGGCCGAGGTGCGCGACGGATCGTTCGTGACGCGGCTGATGGCCGACTATGACGCTGGATCGCCGGAGCTTCTGGCGCGGCGCAAGGCGCTGGGCGAACGCTTGATCGAGACTGCGGGCGCACGCCTGAAGGCGGCCGCGGACCGGGCCGGCTGAACGGTTTCGATGGGCGGGAAGAAGATGGTCGGAGTGGCAGGATTCGAACCTGCGACCCCTGCGTCCCGAACGCAGTGCTCTACCAGACTGAGCCACACTCCGACTTGAGGTCGCGGCTTATAGCGAGGGGTCCGGGGGGCCGCAAGCGCCGTTTTCGGCTGCGCGAAAATTGTCGGAAAAGCGGGTGTTGCATCCACCGCGGCCTTGGCGTATCTCCACCGCCTCGCGGGGCCATGGTCTTGCGAGCGCCGGTCCTGCTGGGGAATGGTGTAATGGTAACACTCCGGTTTTTGGTACCGTCATTCTAGGTTCGAGTCCTAGTTCCCCAGCCACCGCCTCCTAAACATCGCGACGCCGACAGGCCGCCGTCTGGACCGAATTCGGTCGCGCTGGACGCCGTCCGACTCGGCTCGGATTTCGCTCCGCATGATCTGGAGCCGTGATTCACGGCCTCGGCGGACTCGCTGCGCGATTCCGCCTTAACCGATCAAACGCCAGGCGACGACGGGCCGTGATGGGTCAGTCGTGGCCGTGGCCGTCGGTGATCGACGCGCCGGGGCTGGCGGCCTCGCCGTCCTGGCCTTCGAACCAGAAGGGCGCGCGCGGACGCACCCGCCGTCCCACCTCGTTCATGTGGGTGTCGTAAACCCGGCCGTTGGCGATGGTGAAGGCGATCGCGGCGGTGTTGCGCAGGTTCTCCAGCGGATTGGCCTCCAGCACCACCATGTCGGCCAGCTTGCCGACCTCCAGCGAGCCGATGTCGCGGTCCATGCCCAGGGCGCGCGCGCCGTTCAGGGTGCCGACGCGAATTGCCTGCATCGGCGTCATGCCGCCCTGCTGCATCGACCACATCTCCCAATGGGCGGCCAGACCCTCGCGCTGGCCGTGGGCGCCCAGTTGCACCGAGACGCCCTGATCCTGAAGACGGCGGGCTTCGCGGGCGACCGACATATGGTTCCATTCATTGTCCGGTCCCGTGCGCGGGCGGCGGGCGCGGGCGTCCAGGATGCGGCGCGGAACGTACTGGCGCAGGATCGGATGATCCCAGACCCGGCTTTCCTGATACCAGTAGTTCTCGCCGTAGCTGCCGCCATAGGCCACCACCAGGGTCGGGGTGTAGGCGACTTCGGTCTGGCGCCAGAGCTGGTGCACGTCGTCGTACAGATGGGCCAGGGGGATCGAGTGTTCGACCGTGGTGTGGCCGTCCACGACCATGGTCATGTTGTGCTGGAACAGGGAGCCGCCCTCGGGCACCACCATCAGGCCGAGCTGACGCGCCGCCTCCAGGATCTGCTGGCGCTGGTCGCGGCGCGGCTGGTTGTAGCTCTTGACGCTCCAGGCGCCGACGGCCTGCATCCGGCGCAGGTTGGACAGGGCGTCGTCCAGGCTGTCGACCTGGGCCGTGAACGGGGTGGCGGCGCCGTACAGGATGGTGCCGGTCGAAAAGATGCGCGGCGCGACCACGCGGCCCGCGCGACCCAGTTCCGAATGCGAGAAGATCTCGCTGGTGTCGTTGGACGGATCGTGGATCGTCGTGACGCCGAAGGCCAGCGAGGCGTAATCGACCCAGCTCTGCTGCGGGATGATCTCGTCGGACCCCATGGAGCCGTGCCAATGGGCGTCGACCAGGCCCGGCATGATGGTCTTGCCCGTCATGTCCATGACGGTGGCGTCGGCCGGGACCTGAACCGAGCCGCGCGGGCCGACCGCGGTGATGCGGTTGCCGTCCACCACGATGACGCCGTCCTCGATCACTTCGTCGCCGCGCATGGTGATGATGCGGGCGCCGGTCAGGACCATGCGGCCGGACGGCTTGTCCGCCTCGACGCTGAAGCCCAGGTTCACGCCGGTCTCGGGCGGCGCCGGCAGGGTTTCGGGCGCACCCGGTTCGAAGGCGAAGGTCTGGTTCAGGTCGCGCGTGAAGAGCTGGGGTCCCAAGGACCAGTGCAGACTGCGCCCGTCGCCGGACCAGTGCATCCAGTCGCCGGCGTCGCGGGTGACGCGCCGTTGCGGCAGGGCCTTGCCGTCGGCGCTGAGCGTGACGGTGCGGCCGGTGCGCACGAAGGGGGCGACGAAGCCGTTGAATCGTTCGTTCCAGGCCACCCAGCGCTCATCGGGCGACAGCACGAAGTCGGCGGCGTATTGCGACGACAGGTGGGTGCGTTCGTCCTCGCCGTTCAGATCGACCGACTTCAGGACGCGATTCTCGCCGCTCTGGCTGGAGTAGAAGATGCGGTCGCCCGTGGCCCCGAACTGGGGCGCGGACCCCTCGTCGGTGACGCGCACGGCCTGGCCGCCGCGCGTGGGGATGCGATAGATGCCCGGCTCGCGGCTCCACAGGGCCGAGGTCAGGAAGCCGTCGCCGGTGGCGCGATAGGCGATGGTCTGGCCATCGGGCGAGAAGGCCGGTTCGACATAGTGGCCGGGGCGCGTCGTGATCGTGCGGCCTTCGCCGCCCGTCGCCGGAACCACGCGGATCGACCCCAGGTCCTCGTCGTCCCAGGTCGAATAGACGATCGAGCGGCCGTCGCGCGACCACGACGGATACAGTTCGAAATGGTCCGACTGGCGCGTCAGCCGTCGCGCGGTTCCGTTCGGCAGGTCGCGAATCCACAGATCGCCCAGGGCCTCGAACACGACCTTGGAGCCGTCGGGCGAGGTCTGCGCCCAGCGGATCATCTTGACGTCGAATCGGTCGGGCGCGACCTCGACGGGGAAGCGAACGGCCTCGGTCACCTGGCGGGTGTCGGCGACGTGGAAGGGAATGTCGCTGACGGTGCGGGAAGCCACGTCGATGCGTTTGATCTTGCCGCCCGCCCAGAAGACGATGGAGCGGTTGTCGGGCGTCCAGCTCATGGCCGGATAGACGCCGTGAATGGCCCAGGTCTCTTGCAGGTCGCGGTCCAGGCCGTCGTAGATCGGCGTCTCGCGCCCGGATTCCAGATCCAGGACATAGAGCACCGACTGGTAGCGGACACGGCGGATGAAGGCCAAGGACTTGCCGTCGGGCGAAGGCGTCGGGCGGATCGACCCGCCGGGACCCGAGACGAACTCCTCGGTCTCGCCGGTCTGGCGGTCGAAACGCTGGATCACATAGATCTGGCCGTTCGGGTCCTTGGAGTATTCGAATACGCCGCCCGCAGTGGTGTCGTCGCTGTAGTACAGATAGCGGCCGTCGGGCGAGAAGGCGGGTTCGCCCGAATCCTTCTGCTGGGTGCGGCGCTCGGTCATCTGCACGCCGCCGCCGCCCGAACGGTGGAACAGCCACATCTCGCCCGCGCCCAGCGATCGGGTTGAGGTGAAATGCTTGCGGCCGACGATGAACTCTCCGTCCGGGGTCCATTCGGGCTGGTTGATCAGGCGGAAGGTTTCGGTGCTGACCTGTTTCGGGTCCGAGCCGTCGCGGTTCATCACCCAGATGTTGTCGCCGCCGCCCCGGTCGGAGGTGAAGGCGATCTGGCGGCCGTTCGGCGAATAGCGCGGCTGCATATCCCAGGCGACGCCGCTGGCGATGGCGCGCGCTTCGCCGCCGCTGATCGGCATGACGTAGATGTCGCCCAGCAGATCGAAGACGACCTCCTGACCGTCGGGGCTGACATCCACCGACATCCAGGTGCCCTCGGTGACATCGAGACGGGCGTCATGATGCTGACCGGGAGGATTCTGTACGTCCCACTTCGGCTTTTCGGTCGAAGAGGCGGCGGGGGCGGGGGGCGCGGCCTGCTGTGCAACGGGCTGGGGCTGGGGCTGGGGCTGCGGCGCGGGCGGCGTCTGCGCCCAGCTCGGAGCCGCAAACGACAGGGCCGTGGCGGCCAACAGGATGTGCTTGTTCATTTCGTCCCCCCGACATGAAACCTGGGCAAGGTGTAGTCGGGTCATCGCCGCTTGGCGAGCCGGACGCCGCATGGCGTCGCGACGTTAAGGCCGCAACGAAGACGCCGACCCGTCTCTCATCGACATAGAGAGCCGTCAGGTCGGCTTCGACGGCCGACCTGACGGATCAGGATCACGCGCGGGTCCAGCCCTTTTCGACGGCCCAGACGGCGAAGGCGTAGTCGACCGCCAGCTCCTTCAGGAAGTCGAACCGCCCCGACGCACCGCCGTGGCCCGCCTCCATGTTGATCTTCAACAGGATCGGATCGCCCGAGGTCGTCGCCGGACGCAGGCGGGCGACCCATTTGGCCGGCTCCCAATAGGTCACGCGCGGGTCGGACAGGCCGCCGACCGACAACACAGCCGGATAGGGCTTGCCCTCGATGTTGTCGTAGGGGCTGTAGCTGGCGATGTAGTCGTAAGCGGCGGCGTCCTCGATCGGATTGCCCCACTCGGGCCATTCCGGCGGCGTCAGCGGCAGGGAGGTGTCGCTCATGGTGTTCAGCACGTCGACGAAGGGCACCTGGCCGATCACCCCGGCCCACAGGTCGGGCCGCATATTGGTGACGGCGCCCATCAGCATCCCGCCCGCCGAACCGCCATAGGCGACGATGTTGCCCGCGCGGGCGTAGTCGCGGTCGATCATGTGTTCGGCGGCGGCGATGAAGTCGGTGAAGGTGTTCTTCTTGGTCATCCGCCGGGCGTTCAGGAACCAGCCCCAGCCCTTGTCCGATCCGCCGCGGATGTGGGCGATGGCCCAGATGAAGCCGCGGTCCACCAGCGACAGGCGACTGGTCGAGAAGCTGGCCGACATCGGGATGCCGTAGCTGCCGTAGCCGTACAGCAGCACCGGGGCCGAGCCGTCCACCGGCGTCGACTTGCGACGCAGGATGGTCACCGGCACCAGTTCGCCGTCGGCCGCGGGGGCGTTCAGCCGCTCGACCACATAGTCAGCCGGATCGTGGCCCGACGGCACCTCCTGCACCTTGCGCAGGGTCCGCTCGCGCGACGCCATGTCATAGTCGAAGGTCGAGGTCGGGGTGGACGGCGAGTTGTAGGCGTAGCGCATCATCGGGCTGTCGAACTCGGACCAGCCCATCAGGTTGAGCGCATAGGCCGGTTCGTCCACGGCGATTTCATGCTCGGCGCCAGCGCGGTTGCGCACGATGATCCGGGTGTTGGCGTCGGCCCGTTCCTGACGCGCCAGGTGACCCGAGGACAGGGTGACGGTCTCGATATAGCGGCCCGGGGTGTGCGGGATCAGGTCGGTCCAGTTCGCTTTTCCGGGCGAACCGGTCGGGGCCTGGACGACCTTGAAGTCGATGCTGTCGTCGGCGTTGGTGCGGATGACCCAGCGATCGCCCCAGTGATCGGCGTCATAGGTGCGGGCCACCACGCGCGGCTCCAATACGGCGGGCGTCGCCGTCGGGTCGCCAGCGGGGATGTAGCGGGTTTCGCTGGTTTCCTGGTTCTGGATGCCGATGGTGATGAACTGGTCGTCCGAGGTCCGGCCGACGCCGATGAACATACCGTCGTCGTCCTCCTTGTAGACCATGGTCGTCTCGCCGCCTCGCGCCGGGCGACGGAAGATCTTGTCCGGGCGGCCGTTGTCGTCGCGATTGGTCCAGAAGATCCAGCGGCTGTCAGGCGAGAAGGTGAAGCCGCCGGTGGCGCTGTCGATGACGTCGGTCAGGACTTCGCCGGTCGCCAGGTCCTTCACATAGATCTTGTGCACCTCGGAGCCTTGAGCGTCTTCGGCATAGGCGTAGAGGGCGTGGTCGGGCGAATAACCGGTCGCGGCGATCTTGGAATAGGCCTTGCCCGCCGCCAGGGCGTTCGCGTCCAGCAGGATCTGCTCGTCGCCGCCCGCGCGCGGCTTGCGGCAAAACAGCGGATGCTGATCGCCGGTGCGGAAACGGCTGTAATATTCCCATGGGCCGTCGGGCGAGGGAACCGAGCTGTCGTCCTGTTTGATGCGGCCCTTCATCTCCTCGAACATCGCCGCTTGCATCGGCAGGGTCGAAGCCATCATCGCCTCGCGATAGGCGTTTTCGGCGACCAGATACTCTTTCACATCGGCCTTGATCAGGGTCGGATCGCGCAGCACCGCCTGCCAGTTGTCGTCCTTCAGCCATTGATAGTCGTCGACCCGGACGCGGCCGAGCTGTTCGATGCGAACCGGAATTTTCTTGGCGACGGGCGGGACGGGCATCGGGGTTCCTGAGCGTTGAGCGGCTTTCGCTAGCACGGGCGAAGCTCCGGCGGCGACGGCCAGGGCGGCGGATGAGGCGATCAGTTCGCGACGGTTCATGGATGCGGTTCCCGACTTGCAAGTGCGCGCGACCTTGTGCGGCGCGGCCGACGCCGTCAAATGAACAAAGCTCAAGGTACGGGGTCGCGAATGTGGATCGAACTTCAGACGCCGCCGGAGCCGCCGCCCGCCGCCGTATCGCCCCAGGCGCACGTGCGCCCGGCCTGGGACCTGACCCTGGCCCTGATCAATGCGACGGTGCAGTTGGACCAGCCGGACGGGCAGGGGACGCGCACGGCGGGCACCGGCTTCCTGATCTCGGCGCCCAGGCCCGACGGGACGCCGCGAACGGTTCTGGTCACCGCCGCCCATGTGCTGAACCAGATGCCGGACAAACAGGCGCGCATCGGCTGGCGCACGGCCCAGCCGGACGGGGCGTGGAAATTCGCGCCTGAACCCCTGGCCATCCGTGATTTCGACGACCAGCCCCTGTGGATGCGCCACCCCGAGCGCGACATCGCGGTGATGGAGATTCAGGCCCCGCCCGAGTTCGCCCGCGCCGCCATCCCCCTGGGTTGGCTGGCCGACGAGAACACCCTGGCGGCCTATCAGGTCGGGCCGGGAGACGAGCTGTTCGCCCTGGGATTTCCGCGCGGCCTGTCGGCGAACCGCGCGGGGTTTCCGATCCTGCGGGTCGGCCGGGTGGCGTCGTGGCCGTTGTCGCCCGTCGCGGCCTTTCCGAGCTTCCTGTTGGATTTCGCCGTCTTCCCCGGCAATTCGGGCGGGCCGGTGTTCTGGACCGCGGCGGCGCGCAGCGCCCCTGGCCGACCCGAGCCGGACCATCCCTTCATCGCCGGGGTCCTGACCCAGGAGGTTCTGGTGGGACAGGACCGGTTGGACCTCGGCGTCGTGATCCACGCCGTCTATGTGCGCCAGGCGATCGCCATGCTGGACGCGCCGCCGTGGCCCTGAAAGCGCGAAATTGATCGGGTATTTTAATACCGCATACAGAAAATCACATTAATTCAATTAGATACACGAGTTCGTGCTGCGATGTCGGCATTGACCGGGGCGCCCGCATCCTCTATCAGCGCGCCTTCCGTTCGTCCGAACCCTCGGCCGGGCCAGAGTTTTCGCCTCCTCCCAAGGACCCTCAGTCATGCTGAAGAGCACCACGGCTTCGCTGAAGCCGGCCGAGGTCGAGAAGAAGTGGATCCACATCGACGCCGAAGGCGTCGTGGTGGGCCGTCTCGCGACCTTCATCGCCAACCGCCTGCGCGGCAAGCACCTGCCGACCTACACCCCGCACGTCGATTGCGGCGACTATGTCGTCGTGACCAACGTCGACAAGGTGGTGTTCACCGGCAAGAAGAACACCGACAAGGTCTATTACCGCCACACCGGCCACCCGGGCGGCGTCAAGGAGACCACCCCGGCCAAGGTGCTGGGCGGCCGCTTCCCCGAGCGCGTGCTCGAGAAGGCCGTCGAGCGTATGCTGCCCAAGGAAAGCCCGCTGGCCCGCAAGCAGATGACGCATCTGCGCCTGTTCGCCGGCGCCGAGCACACCCATCAGGCCCAGAACCCGCAGACGATCGACTTCGCGTCGGCGTCGGCCAAGAACACCCGGAGCGTCTGAGCATGACCGACGTGACTGCTGAAACCGCCACCGGCTTCGACGCCCTGAAGGGTATGTCGTCGGCCGCCGAAGACGCCGCCCCCGCCGTCCAGAAGCTGGACAAGCTGGGCCGCGCCTATTCGACCGGCAAGCGCAAGAACGCCATCGCCCGCGTGTGGGTGAAGCCCGGCTCGGGCAAGATCACCGTCAACGGCAAGGAGCTGAACGCCTATTTCGCTCGCCCCGTGCTGCAGATGATGGTCGCCCAGCCGCTGACCGTCACCGACCGCACGACCCAGTTCGACGTGATCTGCACGGTCGAGGGTTCGGGCCTGTCGGGCCAGGCCGGCGCCATCCGCCACGGCCTGTCGCACGCCCTGACGCACTATGAGCCGGAACTGCGCAAGGTTCTGAAGCCGCACGGCTTCCTGACCCGCGACAGCCGCGTCGTCGAGCGCAAGAAGTACGGCCGCGCCAAGGCCCGCCGCAGCTTCCAGTTCTCGAAGCGCTAAGCCGTTTCAGATCGGTTTGGATCAGGGCGCTTCGGGAAACCGGAGCGCCCTTTTTCTTTGGGCCCAGAATGTTCGATCATCCTGACATACAGAAGTACGAGATCGACGAAGTACCGTTAGATCAAGACATCTATCTTATGGATGAGATTTGGCTCGGAGCCTACGAGACCGCTCTTCTTGCGGGTCTCAATGGAGCCGATTGGACTTATCCCGGCTACATCTCACATGCTGCGGCACGATTGGCTACCAAGCGTGGTGTCGAGTTGTCGTGGTATCCAAACGTAATCAGCCGCTTTCATGAGATTCACATCCATCTTCCTGTTTCGGCTTTTGTGACCTGTGTGGGTGCTTGGCAGTGGGATGAAAAGCCGAGAATCTTTGTCCGAAGTGATTGGTACGAAGACATTCATCGAAGGTCGCATTCCGTCTTCGCGATCGTTGACGCCATCGGGGTGAAAGACGCCATCTCAGATGGGAAACTCTCCGCTGGTTCCCTCGATGAAATTCGGGAAATGGTCGATGACGTGGCCAGCCGGCATCCAGAGATTTCCTTTGTATCCTTTGCGGATAGCCTCTTGCTTAAGTCCAACTGGACAATCGGCGCGCACGACACTTCGGTCGAATATACATACGAGCCGGAAGCCATATTGAAGGCGCTGCCCGAGATAGCTGACGGCTATCGTCGCATAGCGGGCCTTGAGGTTTACGCCGTGATCACGCAGGGCCGGAACGAGATTTCGTCTCCGTCCATCCACCACTCCAAGAGTGGGAACCACATTTCGCTGAACAGCCTCGGACTTCCATTCGCCCAGCTCCAAGCGATCGAGCACGCAGCGCGCCAAGCTATTCGCGTGAAAGAACACCAGCCGTTTCAGCTTTATATGGACACAACGTACTTCAACTCTCTGCGCTGGACCCTGGATGCAGAGAAGCACTTGGAGCCGAGGTTTCCTTACCTTGCGCCAATGACCCACACGGCGTGCGAGTATGTTTGCAGCGACTTCAGTCGGGTTTTAGACCGCTTGGAGTCCAAGGTTTAACTATGACCCACACCCTCTTCATCGACGGCGAGGCCGGGACCACGGGGCTGGAGATCCGCGAGCGGGTCGAGGGTCGCGCGGATCTGGAGCTGATCCTGCTGGGCGACCGGCGGCGCGACGTCGCGGCGCGGCGCGAGGCGCTGAACGACGCCGACGCCGTCATCCTGTGCCTGCCCGACGATGCGGCCAGGGAAGCCGTGGCCATGATCGACAATCCGGCCGTGCGGGTCATCGACGCCTCGACCGCCTACCGCGTCGATCCCGACTGGACCTACGGCTTTCCCGAGCTTGCGCCCGGACAGCGTGAGCGGATCGCGGCGTCGACCCGCGTCTCCAATCCCGGCTGTTATCCGACCGGCTTTCTGGGCCTGGTCGCGCCCCTGGTGCGCGCGGGCCTGGTCCCGGCCGACTGGCCGGTCACGGTCAACGCCGTCAGCGGCTATTCCGGCGGCGGCAAGGCCATGATCACCGAGTTCGAAGGCGGATCGCCCGACCCGTTCCGCGCCTATGGCCTGTCGCAGCGACACAAGCACGTGCCCGAGATGACCAAACACGCTGGCCTGTCGCGGCCCGCGCTGTTCGCCCCGGCGGTCGGAAACTATCGCCAGGGGATGCTGGTCGAGGTTCCGCTGCACCTGTCGGCCCTGCCGCAGCGGCCGTCGATCGAACTGATCCACGGCGCGCTGGTGGAAGCCTATGACGGCGCCCGCTTCGTCGAGGTCGCCGATCTGGAAGAGACCGAGACCCTGACCGGCCTGACGCCCGAGGGGCTGAACGGGACGAACCGCCTGCGTCTGCACGTGTTCGGCGACCGCAATGGCGAACAGGCGCGTCTGGTCGCCTTGCTGGACAACCTCGGCAAGGGCGCCTCGGGCGCGGCGGTGCAGAACCTCAACCTGATGCTGGGTCTGGACGAGGCGGCGGGGCTGGTCTGAGTCCTTCTCCCGCTTGCGGGAGAAGTGTCATGCCGTCGCGCGTAGCGAGACGCATGACGATGGGGGCAGTCCGACTTCCCTCTCCGACCCTGGATCGGCTCCGCCGATCGACGGGCCACCTCTCCCGCAAGCGGGAGAGGGATTGAAACTTCCGCTTCAGTGCCGACCTATCTGATCATGGAAACTCCGATCCAACGCCGCCATCTGCTTCTGGGCGTCGCCGCCACGGCGATGACCGCCTGCGCGCCCGAGGCCGCCGACGCCTCCGAAGCCCAGTACGCCGCTTCACCGTTCCGCCGGGTCGACGACGCAGAGTGGCGACGCCGTCTGGGCGACGCCTCGTGGCGGGTGCTGCGCCACGAAAGCACGGAGCGGCCCTTCACCAGTCCGTTGAACGACGAACACCGGCGCGGGACCTTCTCGTGCAAGGGCTGCGGCCTGGAGCTGTTCCGGTCGCAGTGGAAATACGATTCGGGCACCGGCTGGCCCAGCTTCCACACCGTGATCCGCGACAACATCGGGACCAAGACCGACTTCGCCATCGGCGTTCCGCGCACCGAATACCACTGCGCCCGCTGTCTGGGGCATCAGGGGCACGTGTTCGACGACGGGCCGCGCCCGACGGGCAAGCGCTACTGCAACAACGGCGTCGCCCTGAGCTTCACGCCGACATGAGCTTCACGCCCGCCTGACCGGCTGCTATGCACCGGCCGTTCAAGACCTGAGGCCCCCCATGCTCGCTCGCATCTATCGCCCCGCCAAGACCGCCATGCAGTCCGGCAAGGCCAAGAGCCTGGATTGGCGGCTGGAGTTCGAACCGGCTTCGGCGCGGACCCTGGACCCGCTGATGGGCTGGACCTCCTCGACCGACATGAACGGCCAGGTGCGCCTGACCTTCGACACCCAGGAAGAAGCGGTGGCCTATGCCGAGCGCCACGGCATTCCGTTCCGGCTGCACGCGCCGAATGATCCGCCGGTGATCCTGAAGGCCTATGCCGACAATTTCGCCCCCGGCCGCAAACAGCCCTGGACGCATTGATCTTAAGTGCGCCTAACGCTCGCGACGCGGTCGCCCGCTGCTTGAGAGCATTCTTGTTCGCCTATCGTTCGCAACACGGTTGCTCGCTGCTTGAGGCGGGGTCGCGTTGCGGCTAACGCTCGGTCTCTGCCCAGGCGCCCTTAGCTCAACCGGATAGAGCACCCGCCTTCTAAGCGGACGGTTGCAGGTTCGAGTCCTGCAGGGCGCGCCAGGCCGCCAGACCGACTTCCAGATCGGCGATCAGGTCGACGGGGTCTTCCAGTCCGATGTGCAGGCGGATCAATTGGCCCTCCAGCGCGGGCGGATGGGCGCGCTGGCTCAGTTGCGGCGTCTCATGGGTGATCAGGCTCTCGAACCCGCCCCAGGAATAGCCCATGCCGAACAGGGTCAGCGCCTTCATCAGGGCGTGGGTCTGGACCGTCGTCCCGCCTTGCATGACCACGCCGAACAGCGAGGCCGCGCCGGAATAGTCGCGCGCCCACAAGGCATGGCCGCGATCCGAGGGCAGGGCGGGCCAGAGGATGCGGGAGACCTCCGGCTGTTTCTCCAGCCACTCGGCCACGACGCGCGCCGACCGTTCCTGTTCGGCGTAGCGCACCGGCAGGGTCCGCAAGCCCCGCAGCGCCAGCCAGGCGTCATCGGGCGAGACGTGCCAGCCCTGGTCCTCAACGGTCTCGGCCACGGCGCGGCCGATCACGGGATCGGCGACGGAGATCGCCCCCATCAGCAAGTCGGAATGGCCGCCGACGTATTTCGTCAGGGGATGGATCGACACATCGACGCCATGCGCCAGCGGCCGATAGGCCAGGCCCGCGGCCCAGGCGTTGTCCATGGCCGTCAGCACGCCGCGCGCCCGGCAGGCGGCGGCCAGGGCGGCCACATCGACCATGTCGAAGGTCAGGCTGGTCGGGCTTTCGATCAGCAGCAGGCGCGTGGTCGCGTCGATCATCGCCAGGATCTGCTCGGTCGTGGCGTCGGCCGGATGAAAACGGGCCGTGATCCCACGCGCGCCCATCCAGCGCGTCAGGAAGCGGCGGCTGGGACCATAGACGCCGTCGCTGGTCAGCACCGTGTCGCCGGGCTTCAGCAAGGCCATCAGCGGCACAGTCACGGCCGCCAGCCCGGAGGGAACCAGCCAGGTCTCGGCCGCGCCCTCCAGATCGGCGATGGCGGAACGCAGCGCGCGCGCCGCCCCGGTGCCGTCCAGGCCATAGACGGGACCGTCGGCCGAATCCCACATCCTGGCCGGATCGTCGCTGAGCATGGTCGAGGCGCGTTCGATCGGCGGATTGACCGGGCGGCGGCCTTTGCCGCGCGCGGTGGCCGAGGCGATCAGGCGGGTTCGGTCGGAAAGCGGCACGCTTGTCCCCTCCAAGGGTTGCGGACGCGCCTTCAAAAGCCTCTAAAGCCACGGGGCGCAAGGCGAGCGAGGAGCGACGCATGCGATGGACGACATGGATGGCGGCGACGGCGGCGGCGATCGGCGCCCTGTCCCTGATGTCCTGCGAGCGCCCCGCCGAAGACCGAACCGCCGAGACCGCCGTGCGCGCGGATGCGGACAAGACCGCCGAGACCGAGCGTATCGCCGCCGGTCCGACCCTGGCCGCGATCAAGCGACGCGGTCACCTGACCTGCGGCGTGCATCAGGGGCTGGTCGGCTTCGCCTATACGGACAATCGCGGACGGTGGCGCGGTTTCGATGTCGACTTCTGCCGCGCCCTGGCCGCCGCCATCCTGGGGGATGAGAACGCGGCTCGCTTCGTGCCGCTGAACGCTGAACAGCGCTGGCCGGCGCTGCGTGACGGCCGTATCGACGTCTTGTGGCGCAACTCCTCCTGGACCATGAGCCGCGACGCCGGCGAGGGCTATGTCTTCGCCGGGATCAACTATTACGACGGTCAGGGCTTTCTGGTGCGGCGATCGCTGAACCTGTCCAGCGCGGCCGAGCTGGACGGCGCCAGGGTCTGCGTCCAGGCCGGATCGACCACGCGGCTGAACGCCGACGACTATTTCCGCGCACGCGGCATCACCTATACGCCGGTCGTGACGGCCAGCGAGGACGAAGCCCGTCGCGCTTATGAGCGCGAGGACTGCGACGCCGTCAGCGCCGACATCTCGGCCCTGGCCGCGACGCGATCCACCCTGGCGAACCCCCAGCTCCACGCCATCCTGCCTGATGTCGTGTCCAAGGAGGCCCTGGGTCCCGTGGTGCGACGCGGCGATGAGCAGTGGACCTCTGTCGTGCGATGGACGCTGAACGCCGTCATCCTGGCCGAAGAGCTGGGCGTGACCCAGGACAACGCCGCCGATCTGGCGCGCGACAGCCGCGATCCGCGCGTGCGGCGCCTGCTCGGAACCGAAGGCGACTTCGGTCCCATGCTGTCCCTCCGCAAGGACTGGGCGCTGAAAGCCATACAAACGACAGGCAATTATGGCGAAATCTTCGAGCGAAACATCGGCCCGCAGTCGCCTCTCGACCTGGCGCGCGGGTTGAACGCACAATGGAATGCACGGCCGGGCGGCCTGATCTACGGCCTGCCGATTCGATAGAGCCGGTCAGAAGGGGGAAACGATGGAAACGACGAAGCGAGGCGGGGTTCCGCTTTACGTGTGGATGCTGTTGGGCTTCGCCGTCGGGCTGGGCGGGGGTCTGTACGTCAATCTGAACGGCCTTGAGGTCCTGCCGTGGGCGATGGACCTGATCCAGTCGGTCGGCCAGATCTTCCTGCGGCTGCTGTTCATGCTGGTCCTGCCGCTGCTGTTCGCGGCCCTGGTCACCGGCGTGGCCGAGATGGGCGATCTGAAGTCCCTGGGCCGGGTCGGCTGGAAGACCCTGGTGTTCACCATCATCGTGTCGGGCATCGCCGTGGCTATCGGCCTGGGCATGGTCAACTATTTCCGGCCCGGCGACGGGGTCGATCCCGCCCTGGCTCAGCGCCTTCTGGCCGAGGGGGCGGAAGGCGCCGCCGGCATCGTCGGCAATGCGCCCAAGAGCATCGAAGCCGGTCAGTTCTTCCTCGACATGATCCCCTCGAACGTCGTCACCGCGGCGGCCGAGAACCAGATCCTGCCGGTGATGATCTTCGCCCTGTTCTTCGGCATCGGCCTGGTCATGGCCAAGTCGCGGGCGACGGATGTCCTTCAGGAGACGCTGCAAGGCGTGCTGGAGGTGATGATGAAGCTGATCAACATGGTCATCAAACTGGCCCCGATCGCCATCGCCTGTCTGATGTTCAATCTGGCCGCCCTGTTCGGCTGGGACCTGCTGATCCGGCTGGGGGCCTATGCCGCCGTGGCCGTGGGGGCCATGGCGATCCATATGTTCGTGGTCTATCCGCTGGCCGTGTGGATCGGCGGCGGCATGAATCCGTTCCGCTTCTTCAACGGCGTGCGCGAGCCGATCGTGGTGGCCTTTTCGACCGCCTCGTCGAACGCCACCCTGCCGGTGTCGCTGCGCGTCGCCGAGACCAAGCTGGGCCTGCCGCGCCGCATCTCGCGTTTCGTCCTGACCGTCGGCGCCACGGCCAACCAGAACGGCACCGCCCTGTTCGAGGGGGTGACCGTGCTGTTCCTGGCCCAGTTCTTCAACGTCGACCTCAGCTTGCAGCAGCAACTGATCGTGATGTTCGTCTGCATCCTGGGCGGCGTGGGCACGGCGGGCGTGCCGGCGGGGTCCCTGCCGGTCATCGCCTTGATCCTGGTCATGGTCGGGGTGCCGGCCGAGGGCATCGGCCTGATCCTGGGCGTCGACCGCTTCCTGGATATGTGCCGCACCACGCTGAACGTCACCGGCGATCTGGTCTGCGCCACCGTGGTGTCGCGCGGCGAGAAGGACGTGCCCGCCTCGGTCGGGCCGGTCCCGACCGCTCCGGGCGGTTAAGGGCCGGTCGCCGCCGCCGTATCCTCGCGCCCGCCCCATTCGGCCCAACTGCCGTCATAGAGGCGCGAGGACCGGCCCAACTCGGCCAGGCCCAGCGACAGGATCGCCGCCGTCACGCCCGAGCCGCAGGTGGTGATGACCGGCCGGTCAGGGTCGATCCCCGCCTGGCGAAAGGCGGTCTCCAGCTCGGCGCCGCGCTTCAGGGTCCCGTCCGCCTTCAACAGGGTGGAATAGGGCAGGTTGCGCGCGCCGGGCATATGTCCAGACCTCAGTCCCGGCCGGGGTTCGGCCGCTTCCCCCCGGAAACGGACCGCGCCGCGCGCATCGGCCACCTGCTCGCCCTGGGCCAGGACCCGGCGCACGGTCTCCAGATCGGCCACCCGGTCGGCGTCCAGGCGGGCGTCGAACTGTTCGGGAGGCGGGGAAGGTCTTGGTCCTTGCTCGACCGGGCGACCCTCGCGGACCCATTTCGGCAAGCCCCCGTCCAGCACCCGCACGTCGCGCGCGCCCATCGTCGTCAGCATCCACCAGGCCCGCGCCGCCGAGAACAGGCCGACGGCGTCATAGACGACGATGGCGTCGTCGATCGTCAGACCCAAACCGCCCATCGACGTGGCGAAGACCTCGGGAGGCGGCAACATATGCGGCAGGGACGCGGCTCTGTCCGACGCCGCGTCCAGATCAAGGAAGACGGCTTCGGGTATCCGCGCGGTCTCGAACTCGCTCGTGCCGTCGCGCCCGTCCAGATGCCACGAGGCGTCGACGATCTTGAGACCCGGCTCGCCCAGGCGCGCCGCCAGGTCGTTGGTCGAGATCAGCGGACTGGGCATCACGGTTCCTCCTGTCGTCGGCTGACGGACTTCAGCGCCGCCAACGCGCGTTCTCGGGCCAGGGCGTGATCGACGATCGGCCGGGGATAGCCATGACCCAATCGCACGCCCGCGCCGCGCAACACCGCATCGGGCGCGGTCCAGGGCGCGTGTATCCAACGGTCGTCCAGGCGCGCCAGTTCCGGGACCCAGCGGCGGACATAGCGCCCCTCGGGATCGAATTTCCGTCCCTGGGCCACGGGGTTGAAGATGCGGAAATAGGGCGCGGCGTCGGCGCCCGACCCCGCGACCCATTGCCAGTTCTGGATGTTGCTGGCGGGGTCTGCGTCGACCAGCGTGTCCCAGAACCAGGCTTCGCCCCGGCGCCAGTCGATCATCAGGTCCTTCACCAGGAAGGAGGCGGCGACCATGCGCACCCGATTGTGCATCCAGCCCGTGGCCCAGAGCTGGCGCATACCCGCATCGACCAGGGGATAGCCGGTTCGTCCCTGGGTCCAGGCCGAAAACCCCGCCGCATCGTCGCGCCACGGCATGGCGTCGTATTCGGGCCGGAAGGCGCGGTCGGCGATGTAGGGAAAATGATGCAGCAGATGGGCCGAGAATTCGCGCCAGGCGATCTCCTTGACGAAGGTCTCGGCCTGGGGCGCCGGGACCCGGCCGTCCTTGGCGGCCAGGCGGGCCTCGGCGACGGCGCACCAGGGGCTGATCTCGCCGAAATGCAGATGCGGCGACAGGCGGCTGGTGGCGGGTTGGGCCGGGCGGTCGCGGCCGTCGGCGTAGTCGGCCAGGCCGCGCGTCAGAAAGGCCGACAGGGCGGCCTGGGCGCTGTCCTCGCCCGGCGTCCCGTCGAAGCGCGTCGACCAGTCGGGCCGGGTCGGATGCAGGCTCCAGTCGTCGATGGCGTCGCCGTCGATCCCGTCTGGGGTCGCGATGACGTCCGGTGCGGGCAGGGGCGGCGGCGGTTCGACCGTCTCCATCAAGGCGCGCAAGAAGGGGGTGAAGACCTTGTACGGCCCGCCCGCGCCGGTCGTGACCGCGCCCGGCCGACACAGCAATGCGCCGTTCCAGCCCCGGCACTCGACGCCCTCGGCTCTCAGCGCATGGGCGATGTCGGCGTCGCGGGCGAAGGCGTCCGGCTCGAACAGCCGGTTCATGAAGACGGCGTCGGCGCCGGTTTCGTCGATCAGGCGGCGCAGCTCGGCCTCTGAATCGCCGCGTCTCAGGATCAGGCGCGACCCGCGCGCGCGCAGCGCCGCATCCAAGGCCCGGAGCGACTTGTCCAGCCACCATCGCGACGCCGCGCCCGGCGTGCGGCCATGGGCGGGATCCAGGATATAGACCGGCGCGATCGGCCGCCCCGTCTGGACCGCCTGGGCCAGGGCGGGGTTGTCTCGCAGACGCAGGTCGCGGCGAAACCACAGGATGACGGGGCGATCAGACTCTGTGGTCACTGGTCGTTTCCCCGTATAGCTTGAATCGAGACGCCCGCGGCGCCACCTGATCGCCGCACACCTACGCCATGGCCCCGCCCCTGGATGCCCTGACCCATACGAAAGTTTCGCCCGTGAGCCGTCCCAACGCCGTCATCGAACTGTCCCAGGGCCTGTCCCGCCCCGTCGTCATCGGCGGCGGCCGCCGCATCGTCTTCATCGCCGGTCCTTGCCAGTTGGAAAGCCGTCAGCACGCGCTGGAAATGGCCCACGCCCTCAAGGAGATCGGCGAGCGACTGGATGTCGGCATCATCTACAAGACCAGTTTCGACAAGGCGAACCGCACCAGCGCCAACGCAGCGCGGGGTTTCGGCCTGGAAGGCTCCCTGCCGATCTTCGCCGAGATTCGCGACAGCGTCGGCCTGCCGGTCCTGACCGACGTGCACACCGAAGAGCAATGCGCCATCGCCGCCCAGGTCGTGGATGTGCTTCAGATCCCGGCCTTCCTGAGCCGCCAGACCGACCTGCTGCTGGCCGCCGCCGCCACCGGCAAGGCGATCAATATCAAGAAGGGTCAATTCCTGGCTCCCTGGGACATGAAGAACGTCATCGCCAAGGTCGTCGGCGCGGGCAACCCCAACGTCATGGCCTGCGAGCGCGGCGCCAGTTTCGGCTACAACACCCTCGTGTCCGATATGCGCGCCCTGCCGGTGCTGCGTGAGATCGGCTGCCCCGTGGTGTTCGACGCGACCCACAGCGTGCAGCAACCGGGCGGGCAGGGCACGTCCTCGGGCGGTCAGCGCGAGTTCGTGCCGGTGCTGGCCCGCGCCGCTGTCTCGGTCGGGGTGGACGCCGTCTTCATGGAGACGCACCAGGACCCCGACAACGCCCCGTCCGATGGCCCGAACATGGTGCCGCTGGACCAGTTCGAGGCCCTGGCGGCCCAGTTGATCGCCTTTGACGACCTGGCCATCGCCAGCGGGTTCAAGGGACCCGTCGCCAAGGCCGCCTGAATCCGCTAGTCGCAAGGCATGGCCGACACCCAAGACCAGCCTCTGGACCTCGGCGCCCTGCAAGGGCTGCTGGACCGCATTCGCGGGGTGACGGTCGCCTGCGTCGGCGACCTGATGCTGGACCGGTTCGTCTATGGCGAAGTCGGCCGCATCTCGCCCGAGGCGCCGATCCCCGTGCTGCGCGCTACCCGATCCATCGCCATGCCGGGCGCCGTGGGCAATGTCGCCCGCAACGTCGCGGCCCTGGGCGGACGGGCGCGACTGGCGGGCGTGGTCGGTCAGGATGCGCCGGGCCAGGAGCTGGCGACCCTGATCGCCAGCGAATCCGGCATCGACAGCTTCGTGGAGGCCCGCACCGGGGCGGCGACCATCGTCAAGACACGCTTCGTGGCTGCGGGCCAGCAGTTGCTTCGTCTTGACGACGAGACGGATGGCGACCGTTCGCTTGGGCAAAGCAACGCATTTTCAAATTCATCCATCGTTCTTCTATCGGACTACGCCAAGGGCGGCGTCGGCGATGAAGCGATCCGGGCGGCGTTGAGCAGCGGCGCGCCGGTCATCGTCGATCCCAAGGGCCGCGACTTCGCGCGCTACGGCGCGGTGGATGTGATCAAGCCGAACGCGGGCGAGCTGGCCGCCGCCACCGGCCTGTCGGTCACGACTGACGAGCAGGTCGAAACGGCCCTGGCGGCCCTGCTGAACGCCACGACCGCCAAGGCCGTGGTCGTGACCCGCGCGGGCAAGGGCATGAGCCTGATGCGGCGCGGCGGTCTGGTGCGCCACTTCCCGGGCCGAGCGCGCGAGGTGTTCGACGTGTCCGGCGCCGGCGACACCGGCCTGGCGGCGCTGGGGCTGGCCCTGGGCGCGGGCGCGTCCCTGGAGCGGGCGGTCGAGTTCGCCATCCTGGCCTCGGGCGTGGTGGTCGGAAAGGCGGGCACCGCCGTGGTCACGCCCGCCGAACTGATCGAGGCCGAGATGAGCGGCCACGCCCTGGCCGCCCACGCCAAGGTCACGCCGCTGGACGAACTGGCCGCCGAGGTCGAGACCTGGCGGCGTCAGGGCCTGAGGGTCGGCTTCACCAACGGCTGTTTCGACATCCTGCATCGCGGCCACGTCGCCTATCTGCAACAGGCCCGTGGCTGGTGCGACCGGCTGATCGTGGCCTTGAACACCGACGCCTCGGTGCGGCGGCTGAAGGGCGAGGGGCGGCCCGTCAACGACCTGGAAAGCCGCGCGGTCGTGCTGGGCGGCCTGTCCAGCGTCGACCGTGTGACGGCCTTCGACGACCCGACCCCTATCGCCCTGATCGAACGCCTGCGGCCCGATGTGCTGATCAAGGGATCGGACTACACCCGCGAAGGCGTCGTCGGCGGCGATCTGGTCGAAAGCTGGGGCGGAGAGGTCAGGCTGGCCGACTTCCGCGACGGCGTCTCGACCACCCGGACCATAGAGAAACTGTCAGCCAAAGACTCAGGGAGCGCGGCGTGACCCGGCGGATGATGGTGGTGACCGGCGGGGCCGGCTTCATCGGTTCGAACATCGTCGCCCGTCTGGCGGCCGAGGACCGCTGGGACGTGGTCGTCTGCGACCGGATGGAGACCGCCGACCTCGCCAAATGGCGCAACCTGTCCAAGCATCGCGTCGCCGATCTGTGGGCGCCGGAAGAGCTGTTCCAGAAACTGGAGCAACACGCCGAGGCCGTGGATGCGGTGATCCACATGGGCGCCATCTCCTCGACGACCGAGCCGGACGCCGACCTGATCCTGCGCACCAATTTCAGCCTGTCGCGCGACTTGTGGGACTGGTGCGTCGCCCGCGACAAGCGGCTGATCTACGCCTCGTCGGCCGCGACCTACGGCGATGGAGACCAGGGGTTCGAGGACAATGACGCACTTGACGCCTTGTCGTCGCTTCGACCGCTAAACGCTTATGGTTATTCAAAAAGACTGTTTGACGAATACGCTGTCCGTCAGGCGATGGAGGAGTCGGCGCCGCGTCAGTGGGCGGGGCTGAAATTCTTCAACGTCTATGGCCCGAATGAATATCACAAGGGCGGCATGAAGTCGGTCGTGGCCCAGATCTGGCCCAAGGTCGCGGCCGGCGAGACGGTCGAGCTGTTCCGGTCACACAATCCGAACTATCCCGACGGCGGCCAGCTCAGGGACTTCGTCTATGTCGATGATGTGGTCGACATCGTCGACTGGCTGTTGGCGACGCCCGATGTGAGCGGCGTCTTCAACGCGGGGTCCGGTCAGGCCCGGTCCTTCGCCGATCTGGCGCGAGCGACCTTCGTCGCCGCCGGAAAGACGCCGTCGATCGTCTATGTCGATATGCCCGAGACGATCCGGGACCGGTACCAGTATTTCACCGAGGCGCGCATGGATCGCATCCGCGCCCTGGGCTTTCCCGGCCAGTCGACGCCGCTGGAAGAGGGCGTGCGCCGTTACGTCCAGGGCTTCCTGTCTCAATCGGACCCCTATCGATGAGCGCCCCCCGGCTGACCCTGCGCCAGTGGGTCGGCTACGTCGGCTTCGCCGTCGTCCTCGTGCTGACGGCCGCCGTCGCCGTATGGCGCGGCGACATCCTGCGCGCCGGGCTGGACCCGCAACAACCTTTCCAGACCTATGAGCCGCCGCCGCCCGTCGCCTATGCCGATCCGCGCGCCTGGGCCATGCCGGACGTGCGGATCAACGGCGCGGGGCCGGCGGTTGTCTTCTTCGTGCATCCGACCACCTTCGCGGCCGCCCGCGAGTGGAACGGCCCGATCGGCGACCGGGAGGCCGACGCCTATCTGCGACGGGTGGTCCTGCCCAACTACGCCGGACCCTTCGCCCAGGCGGGCGCGATCAGCGCGCCGCGGTATCGTCAGGCCAGTCTTTACGCCCGCTTGACCCTGCGTGATGACGCGCGTGAGGCGCGGGCCTTCGCCTATGCCGACATCGACGCCGCCTTCACCGCCTTCTTGGCCGCGCACCCCACGGGTCCGATCATCCTGGCCGGCGTGGAGCAGGGCGGGGAACTGGTGGACAGGCTGCTGAGAACCCGCGTGGCGCCGGATGCCGCGCTGCGCACGCGCCTGGTGGCCGCCTATCTGATCGATACGGTGACGGCGCGAGACCGGGCGCCGATCCCGCCCTGTTCGGGGCGGACCCAGACCGGCTGTATGCTGGCCTGGTCGCAAGTCAACGAAGGCGACGAAGGCGCGGCGCGGCGGCGTCTGCGCCGGGCGCTGGTCTGGGACGACCGGGGGCGGCTGGTCGATCTGGGGGGGCGCGAGGCCCTGTGCGTCAACCCCGTCACCGGGTCCACGGATTCGGCGCAGGTCGAGGCCCGCAATCATCGCGGCGCCACCAACGCCACCGGCTTGGAATGGGGTGCGCGCCCGGCGTTGATGGCCCGGGAGATGGCGACCCAATGTCGTGACGGACTGTTGCGCCACACCGCGCCGCGCCGCGAATCCTTCCGCGAGCAGGGAGACTGGACGGAACGAAGAATGGCGCGTCCTTACAATCTGTTCTATGGTGATATTGAAGCGGACGTTCAGACGCGGCTGAGCAATTGGCTGGCCGGTCAGTCGATACCGGGACGCTGAGTCCGCCAGTCGAACAGGGCTTCCAGGACCTGTACGGCCCGGCCGCGCTCCGAGACCAGATCGGGGTCGCGGTCCAGCAGCATTCGGGCGTCGTCAGCGGCGGCCAGCATCAGGGTTCGATGCCGGATCGGATCGGCGAAACGATAGGCGGGAAATCCGCTCTGCTTCAGACCCAGGGGGTCGCCGCCGCCGCGTAGCCTGAAATCGGCTTCGGCGATCTCGAAGCCGTCTTCGCTGTGACGCAGCATATCCAGGCGCGCCTTGGCCGTCTCGCCCAGAATTCCGTCCGGTCCGCCGCCGTACAGCAGAATGCAGGCGCTGGCCTTGGAGCCGCGTCCGACACGGCCGCGCAACTGGTGCAACTGGGCCAGGCCGAACCGGTCGGCGTGTTCGATCACCATGATGGTGGCGTTGGGCACGTCCACGCCGACCTCGACGACGGTCGTGGCCACCAGCAGCGGCAGGCGGCCGTCGGCGAAATCGGCCATGACCGTCTCGCGTTCGGCGCCGTCCATCCGGCCGTGGGCCAGGCCGACCTCGACCCCCAGGATGCGCCGCAGATCGTCGGCTCGCGCCTCGGCGGCGGCCAGGTCGCTGGCTTCGGATTCCGCGACAAGAGGGCAGATCCAATAGGCTTGGGCGCCCATGTCGAGCGCCGCCTTCAGCCGCTTCGCCACCTCGCCGATCCGGGCCAGGGGCAGGACTGCCGTCGTCACCGGCGTGCGGCCCGGCGGCTTCTCGGTCAGACGTGAAACGTCCAGTTCGCCGTACTGGGTCAGCTCCAGCGTGCGCGGGATCGGCGTGGCCGACATGGTCAGCAGATGCACCCCGCCCAGGCGCGGATCGCCCTTGGCTTGCAGCCGCTGGCGCTCGCTGACTCCGAAACGGTGCTGTTCGTCGACGACGGCCAGGGCCAGCCGGTCGAACCGCACCGCGTCCTGGAACAGGGCGTGGGTGCCGATGGCGACCTGGGCCGAACCGTCCAGCAGGGCTTGCAGTTTGCGACGGCGTTCGGCCGTTCCGTCGCGTCCCGTCAGCAGGATGGAGGACAGGCCCGCCGTCTCCAGCAACGGCGCCAACCGCCCATGATGCTGGCGCGCCAGGATCTCGGTCGGGGCCATCAAGGCGGACTGAAACCCGCTGGACGCCGCATCGGCCAGGGCCAGGGCCGCCACCGCCGTCTTGCCGGAACCCACGTCGCCTTGCAGCAGACGCCCCATGCGCCAGCCCGAGGCCAGGTCGGCGCGAATCTCGTTCACGGCCTGGGCCTGGGCGCCGGTCAGGGTGAAGGCCAGGCCGTCCAGCGTCCTGGCCGACGCCTCGCCGGGAATGATGACCGGCGCCGGTTCGATCTGGCGCGCGCGCCGCCGCCGCGCCAGGGCCAGTTGGTGCGCCAGCAGTTCGTCATAGGCCAGCCTCTGTCGCGGCGGCGCTTCCTCGGACAGGTCGAACTCGGTCGTCGGCTCGTGCACCGCCGTCAGGGCGGCGCGCCAACCGGTCCAGCCGCGCGCGGCCAGCCAGGCGGCGTCCTGCCATTCCGGCAGATCGGGCGCGGCCGCCAGCGCCGCCAGCACCAGTTTGCGCACCTGGCGCGAGGTCAGGCCCTGCGTCGCCGGATAGACCGCCTCGGCCGCCGGAATCTCATCGGCGCGCTCGGGCGGCAGGATATGGTCGGGGTGGGGGAGCTGCACCTCGCTGTTGAAGCGTTCGACCTTGCCGCTGACGACCCGTTCGGCGCCGCGCGGGGCCAGGCGTTCGATCTGCTGCGGCGAACCGGCGAACCAGATCAGGTGCACGAAGCCCGTGTCGTCCGAAGCCCGCAGCCGGAACGGCGCGCCGATCTTGTGCGGCGGGATCAGCCGGTCGATGCGCAGGCGGAAGATCCCGACCTCGCCTTCGACGGCGTCGGCGGCGGTCATCGGGCGACGGCGGATAACCCCCGTGGGCGTCAGAAAGGCCAGATCGCGCACCAACGGTCCCGCCAGCCGTTCGACCAGCGGGGCGACGCGCGGTCCCACGCCCTTCAGGCTGGTGACCGGCGCGAACAGGGGGAAGAGAATCTCCGGCCGCATTTCCACGCCACCATAGCTGGCGAAACGTCCGGCGGAACGCTATCTGACGCGACCTATCGATGGAACGGACCGGGAAACCCGCGTGGCCGAGGATAACGCACGTCTGAACGAGAAACGCGGCCGCATCGCCTTCCGCGCCTGGCGGCGTGGATTCCGCGAGGCCGATCTGGTGCTCGGTCCCTTCGTCGAACGCGAAGGTCCGACCCTGTCCGAGGCCGAACTGGACGAATTCGAGACCCTGCTGAACGTCGACGACCAGTATCTGTACGCCTGGATCATCGGCCGCGAGCCGACGCCGGCCGAGCATGAGACCCCGCTGATGGCCCGCATCCGCGCCTTCATGCGCGACCATGTCGCCGCCGTCGTGGCCGAGGGCGCGGGCTGATGGGCGAAGCGGCCGCCGGGCGGATGGACGTAGAGGTCGGCGGCGCGCCCGAGGGGCTGGACGCCCTGGTCGTGGCGCGGGCGCTGGAGACCCACGGCCTGGGCCTGTTCGTCGCGCGCGACTTCCAGCGGGCCGGAGCGTTCACCCAGGCGTTTCGGTTCTTTTCCCACGGCGTCGAGGTCCTGGAATATCCGGCGTGGGACTGCCTTCCGTATGACCGGTTGAGTCCGTCGGCTTCGGTGGCGGCGCAAAGGATGGCGGCCCTGACCCGGTTGGCAGAGCGCAAACCGGGCGATGCGCCGCTGCTGATCGTGGCCACCGTGGCCGGAGCCATGCAGCGCACCCCGCCCAAGGACGCCACCCGCCGCGCCGGATTCTCGGCCCGCGTCGGCCAGGACCTCGATACGGCGGCGCTGGAACGGTATTTCGCCGCCAACGGCTATGTGCGCGCCTCCACCGTGTCCGAACGCGGCGAATTCGCGGTGCGGGGCGGGGTGATCGACGTCTTCCCGCCGGGCTTCGACGAGCCGGTGCGGCTGGATATGTTCGGGTCCGAGTTGGAATCGATCCGCACCTTTGATCCCGAGACCCAGCGCTCGACCGGTCAACGCAAGGCCGTGGACATGGCCCCGGTGTCCGAGATCCAACTGGACGCCGACGCCGTCTCGCGCTTTCGCACCGGCTATCTGAACCTGTTCGGCGCGGGCGGCGACGATCCGCTCTACGTCTCGGTCAGCGAGGGCGCGCGCCGCCAGGGCGTGGAGCACTGGATTCCGCTGTTCTACGATCGGCTGGATACGCTGTTCGACTATCTGCCCGACGACGCCAGGGTGTTCCTGGACCATCAGGTCGAAGGCGCCCGCGCCGAGCGCTGGAGCCTGACCGACGACGCCTATGCGGCGCGACGCGACGCGGCCCAGGCCAAGGGGGCAGGCGTCGCCAACCGGGCGCTGGCGCCGCAACGTCTGTATCTGACGGGCGAAGACTGGAACTCGGCCCTGGCCGGGCGTCAGGTGCGTCGGTTCACCCCGTTCGGCGGCGACGCGGAAGACGCGGGCGGCCGTCTGGGCCGCACCTTCGCGGCCGAGCGGGCGCAAGACAGCGTCAATCTGTTCGAAGCCGTGGCCCATCACGCCGAGGCGTTGAAGGCCGGGGGACGCCGCGTCCTGTTCGCCAGTTGGAGCGAAGGCTCGTCCGAACGCCTGGCCGCCATGCTGGGCGATCACGGGCTGCAACCCGTGGTCGCCGTGCGCGACTGGCGCGACGTTCAGGCGGCGCCCGAAGGCGTCTATCTGCGCGGCGTCCTGCCGGTCGAGCACGGCTTCACGACCGATGACCTGGCCGTGGTGTCCGAAACCGACATCCTGGGCGATCGCCTGGCCCGGCCGCGCCGCAAGCGCCGCGCGTCGAACTTCCTGGCCGAGGCTTCGGCCCTGACGGCTGGCGACCTGGTCGTGCACGTGGACCACGGCATCGGCCGCTACGAGGGCCTGAAGACGCTGGACATCCAGCAGGCGCCGCACGACTGCCTCGAAATCCTCTATGCGGGGGACTCGAAGCTGTTCCTGCCGGTCGAGAACATCGACCTTCTGACCCGTTACGGGACCGACGGCGAGGGCGTGCAACTGGACCGCCTGGGCGGCGCCGGTTGGCAGGCCCGCAAGGCCAAGGCCAAGGAGCGGTTGCGCGCCATGGCCGAGGGGCTGATCGCCCTGGCCGCCAAGCGCGCCCTGCGTACGACCGAGGCGATCGTTCCGGCGTCCGGCCTGTTCGACGAATTCTGCGCCCGTTTCCCCTATGAGGAGACGGAGGATCAGTTGAACGCCATCGGCGACGTGCTGGAGGACCTGGGCAAGGGCCAGCCGATGGACCGGCTGATCTGCGGCGACGTCGGCTTTGGCAAGACCGAGGTGGCCCTGCGCGCCGCCTTCGTCGTGGCCATGAGCGGCAAGCAGGTGGCCGTGGTCGCGCCGACGACCCTGTTGGCCCGCCAGCATTTCAAGACCTTCTCGGAGCGCTTCGCCGGCTGGCCGGTCAAGGTGCGCCACCTGTCGCGCATGGTCACCGCCAAGGACGCGGCCGAGACGCGCGCGGGGCTGAAGGACGGGTCGTTCGAGATCGTGGTCGGCACCCATGCGGTGCTGTCCGATCAGGTCGGCTTCCGCGACCTGGGCCTGGTCATCGTCGACGAGGAGCAGCATTTCGGCGTCAAGCACAAGGAGAAGCTGAAGACGTTGCGCGCCGACGTGCACCTGCTGACCCTGACGGCCACCCCGATCCCGCGCACCTTGCAGATGGCGCTGTCGGGCATCCGCGAAATGTCGATCATCGCCACCCCGCCGGTCGATCGCCTGGCGGTGCGGACCTATGTCACGCCATGGGACCCGGTGCTGGTCCGCGAGGCCCTGCTGCGCGAGAAATATCGCGGCGGCCAGGCCTATTACGTCGCGCCGAGGCTCAAGGATCTGCCGGACATCGAGCGGTTCCTGCGCGAACAGGTGCCCGAGGTGAAATTCGTGGTCGGCCACGGCCAGATGGCGCCGACCCAGCTCGAAGCCGTGATGACCGCCTTCTATGACGGCGAATACGACGTGCTGGTCTCGACCACCATCGTCGAATCCGGTCTCGACATTCCGACGGCCAACACCCTGGTGGTGCATCGCGCCGATATGTTCGGCCTGGCCCAACTGTATCAGATCCGCGGCCGCGTCGGCCGGTCCAAGGCGCGGGCCTTCGCCTATCTGACGACCGATCCCAACAAGCCGATGACCCTGTCGGCCGAACGGCGCTTGCAGGTGCTGCAATCGCTGGACAACCTCGGCGCCGGTTTCCAACTGGCCAGCCACGACCTGGACCAGCGCGGCGGCGGTAATCTGCTGGGCGACGAACAGTCGGGCCATATCCGCGAGGTCGGGGTCGAACTGTACCAGCAGATGCTGGAGGACGCGGTCAACGAACTGCGCGAGGCGGGCGACGGCGCGCCGGATCGCGGTTGGTCTCCGACCATCAACGTCGGCGCATCCGTTTTGATTCCAGAGAATTATGTCCCAGACTTGAACGTCCGTCTCAGCCTGTATCGCCGCCTGTCCGACGCCGAACGGATGGAGGACCGCGAGGCCCTGGCCGCTGAATTGATCGACCGTTTCGGGCCTCTGCCGGACGAGGCCAAACAGCTTCTGCGCATCGTCGGCGTCAAGGCCGCGTGCCGCACCGCCTGTATCGAAAAGATCGACGTCGGCCCGCTGGGCGCCGTCCTGACCCTACGCGACAACCGCTTCCCCAATCCGGTCGGCCTGGTCGGCCTGATCCAGAAGAACCACGCCTTCTGGAGAATTCGCCCGGATCAGAAGATCGTGGTCAAGGGCGACTGGCCGACGGCCGAGGACCGGCTGAAGGTCGCCGAGCGCATCACCGCCGACCTGGCGCGGGTGGCGGGGGCTTAGCCTTTTAAAGCTCCGTCACCCTCGGGCTTGTCCCGAGGGTCCATCCTTGCGTCGTCCTCGAAAGCGGATGACGTGGACGGTTGGCCAAAACAATCCTCGGTCCGGCCCACAGCCGCCATGGACCCTCGGGACAAGCCCGAGGGTGACGAGGTATTGGGTTCCGGCCTGATTAGCAGCCCGGCCCGACCGTCTCGAACCGCGCATCCCACCACGCCTTCCAGCGCGCCTCCAGATCGGCGAAGGCGGCGTCGGATAGGCCGTAGGCGGTGAGGGTCAGCATGGTGAAGCCGTTGGGCTTCTTTTCCGTCGGCGGCTCGTCCACCGCGACCAGCAGACCGTCGCCCCAGCTGTCGACCGTCACGCCGGTCTGATGTCGTGCGACGAACCAGACCTGACCCGCCGCCTCTTCCGGTCCCAGCGGACCCGACCACGGTTCGCCCGGCGCTCCGGCCGCATCCAGCCCCAGCAACAGACGGCCCAGTCCGTCCTGACGCGGCGGTCCCGACAGGAATAGGGTGCGCCGTTGCTGTCCGGCATGGCGCCCCAAGGCGAAGGCCAGTTGCCAGGTGAAGGAGATCCAGCCCTCGACCATGCCGTCGAACACGTCGGACCAGCTATCCGCTGGCCGCGAGCGAACCATTCGGACGATCGTCCGATCGCCGTCGGCCACCACCTCATAGCGGTCGTTCAGCCCGGTGAAATCGATCACCCCCTTCTCCTCGTCGATCACGGCGTGGGTGAAGAAGATGAATTCGATCTCGTCGGCCAGGCTGTCGGCGTCCCAGCCGAACCAGTTCGCCAGGGCCTCCCGGTCGCGCATGGCGGTCCAGACCTGGGCGTAGGACGCGGGCACGGTGACCTCGACGAGGATGCGGTCCTCCATCGGCTTTTCAGCGTCGGACATGGCGGTCTCCTTCAGGATGGGGTCTTGGGTCGGGCCACGGCCGGATGTGCTGCGGCGATGAGGCGGTAACGGCGGCCCTGAGGCGCATCGAACCGTCGCGCCAGATCGGCGGCGGCCTGCGACACGGCCTCGGTGAAGGCGTCGAAGTCGGCGGGCGTGGCGAAGGTGACGTCGGCCTCGACGGTCAGCGTCAGCAGACGCGCGCCTTCCGCGTCGGCCGCCTGGCGCATACGGACCACGTCGCGCACCACGGCCGAGGCGGTCGCCACCAGATGGTCGGCGGCGTGGCGGTCCTGTTTTTCAATCGCGTCAGGATCAGCGGGCGGCTGGAGCAGGGCGGGGTCCAGCACATAGGCCGGGGCCGCGACCAGCAACCGTTCGGTGAAGCCGCGTCGCCTGCGTTCCTCGACCAGACGCACCAGCCCGGCATCCTCCAGGGCGCGCAGATGGTAGCCGAGCTTCTGGCGCGGAAGGTTCAGATCTCGCGCCAGGCTGGCGGCGGAACCGGGCTGCACCAGAGCCGCCAGTATGTCCCGGCGAATCGGCGCAAGGGCCAGCAGGGCCTTGTCGCGATCATCCAGCAGCGCGTCAGGAGTGGCGGTCATGCCGCCATCTGACAATTGACAAATCAGTTTGTCAAATTGGCGCGATCAGGCGTCCGGGCGGTGCGTCAGGTCGGTCGACGCCCGTTCCAGCAGGGCGGCGGGACTCTCCTCTGTCCCCAGTTCGGCCACGCCGACGTCGAACTCGACCACGAAGGGCGAGCGGTCCGGCCCGGCGTCGAAGGCCGTGCAGCCGATCACGGCGGCGATGCGTTCGGCGGCCAGGCGCGCGGCGGGTCCGGGCGTGGCAGGCAGGGCCAGGGCGAAGACCTCGGGCGCCAGGCGCGCCGCCGTGTCCTCGACCCGCACCAGGCGCGACACCATGGCCCCGATCTGGGGCATGGCCCGGTCCAGCCAGCCCCCGGCGCGGGCGTGACGCACCGCCTCGGTCTCGGCCACGCGCAGGACGCAGGCCGACAGGGGCCGTTTGCGCGCCCTGGCCCCCAGGGTCAGCTTGGCCAGGTGGGCGGCGAACAGTTCGGGCGTGAACAGACCGGTCGACGGGTCCATCAGGCCCGAGGCGCGCACGCCGTCCAGCGCCCGCCGCACCGCCTGGTCGCGTCTGTGGGTGCGGGCCAGACCCATCACCCGCTCGGCCGTCTCGTCCTCGGAGGTCTCGGCCGTGGCGACATCGGCCAGGCCGCGATTGTAGAGTTCGCTCAGATTTATCTCGCCGGTCCCGCGCAGATAGAGGACCAATGGAATGTGATACAGCCGCGTATTGCGCTTCATGCCCGAAGCGATGGACAGGGCCGGGGCGTGGTCTTCGCCGCCCCACAGCACTGCGGCGTCAAAACCGCTTTCGTGCAGATAGTCGAAGGCGGTGTACGGCGTCGGCGCGGCCACCACCTCGGCGCCGCGCTCGGCCAGGGCGTTGGACAGGGCCAGGAAACGTCGATCCGGCGCCCCGGCGGCCAGGATGCGCGGCGGCGTTCCCGTCTCGGCATCGGCCTTCAGCACCACTCCGCGCGCCGCGAAGGTGGCCTGGCGCAGGTTGAACTCCTCCTGGGCGATGGCGGCGCGATAGAGCTGCTCCAGCCGCAGGGCCGCCTGGGCCGGGTGGGGCGTGTCGCGCATCGTCAGATCGGCGTCGGAGCGATCGTGCCCGCCGATCAGAATCACGGGCAGACGACGGGGCAGGGCGGCTTCCCGCAGTCGCGCCACGGCGTCCTCGCTCAGGCCCTCGGCCTCGACCACGGCGGCCTCCAGCGGCAGGTCGCGCAAGGTGGCGGCGCCGGCCTGGATCGAATGGGCGGTCACCGTGCGCCAGCCCAGGGCGTCGAGACCCTGGCACAGAGGCCCAGCCCGATCATCGGTCGCGGCGACGACCAGAACGCGCGGATCGGACTCCAAGGGCGGCCTCCAGCAGCCCGCCGCCGACTCCCGGCGCAGGCGCGCGGACCATAGCGACGGCTCGCTTGCCGATGCAATGGCGTGTGCGCCGCGTCTGTTGATGACGCTTTCATGGCGGACGAATTCCGCTAGACTCGTCCGAACGCTGTGTGGGGAAGCCGGCTTGAGTTCCAATGTAAGCGAGATCGCCTCGCCGTCCTTCTGGGGGCGGCTGGCCGTCCGGGCCTTCACCCGCAGTTGGGGCCGCGACGTCATGTTGTACACGGGCGGGGTGTCCTTCTTCGCCCTGCTGGCGGTGTTTCCGGCCATCGCCATCCTGATCGGCGTCTACAAGGTCGGCCTGTCGATCGGTCCCGTCAGCCAGCAGGCGGCGGCCCTGGCCGATGTGCTGCCGCACGCCGCACGGACCATCTTCCTGGCCGAGATCGAACGTCTGGCCTCGACCTCGGCGGGCACGGTGTCGGCCCAATCGGCCTTCGCCCTGATCGTCGGCGCCTATGCCGCGCATCGTGGATTCAAGGCGTTGTTGGCCGGACTTAACCTCATTCATGACGAGACTGAGCCGCACGGATTTTTCCGCTTCAACCTGCTGGCCTTCTTTGTCGCCATCTTCGCCTTCGCCCTCTTCACCCTGGTGTCGGGCGCGGTCGTCACGGCACGGGTGATGCGCCATGCGGGCCAGGCGGCGGCCGGGACGGGCGTTCCGACGCCGAGCGCCGACCTGCCGTTCGACGGTCTGTTGCCGGCGCTCGGCCTGGCCGTGGGCCTGACGCTGCTGTACCGCTACGCCATGAGCCATCGGACGCGGGTGGCCTGGGCGCCGTCGATCGTGGGTGGAGTGGTGGCGACCCTGCTGTCGATGATCTCGTCGTGGCTGTGCGCCATCTATGTCGAACAGATCGCCCAGTTGGGCGCGACATACGGCTCGGTCGGCGCCGTGGTGGTGCTGCTGATCTGGCTGTCCTGGAACGTCAACGCCATCTTCTACGGCGGCGCCTTCGCCACCGAGATGGAGATCGCCTGGCGTTCGCGCGGGGCGCCCGACATGGACGAGGCGACCGCCGAGGTGGTCAGCCTGTCGGCGCGGCGGGCGTCTCGACGGTGATCGTCAGCACGCCGTCGATCTCTTCGATGCCGATCACCGTTCCGCCCAACTGATCCATCAGGAAGGGCGCGTCGATCCGCGCCATGGGGTCGGTGGCCAACAGGGTCAGTCGCGCGCCGGGCGCGGCCGTCTCCATCGCCTTGCGCAGACGCAGCGTCGGCACCGGGCATTTGTGTCCGCGCGCGTCAACGACCGTCGCCGGGATCATCCCAGCCGCTCCAGCAGCATCTCCAGCGCCTGTTCGACGCTGGCGCGGCGCACCGCCTGGCGGCCGATGTCGCCGAACCGACGTTCGACATGAACCACGCCGTCGGGTCCCGCCGCCGCGAAATGCACCAGACCGACCGGCTTGTCAGGCGACCCGCCGCCCGGCCCGGCGACGCCGGTGACGGCCACGGAAATCGCCGCGCCCGACTGTTCGACGGCGCCGCGCGCCATCTCCAGGGCCGTTTCGCGCGACACCGCGCCATGGGCGTCCAGCGTCGCCTCGGCCACGCCCAGCATCCGCATCTTGGCGGCGTTGCTGTAGGTGACGAAACCGCGATCCAACACCGCCGACGATCCCGCGATCTCGGTGACGGCGGCCGCGACCAGACCCCCGGTGCAGCTTTCGGCGGTGGCGATCGTCAGGCCGCGTTCGGTGGCGCGAACGACGACGCGGCGGGCCTGGGATTCGATCTCTTCGGGAAACATCTTGGCTATCCGCAAGCGTGACGAGTCGGTCTAGCGTCCCATGACGGGCGCTGTCGACCGCGCCGAGACCAGGGGACCCGAATGACCGACGCCGTCGTGACCGCCGCGCCCGGAAAGGGCGACCGGCTGACGCCCGCCTTGTTCGCCCTGGCGATCTTCACCTCGGCCTCGCTGGTCTTCGTGGTCCAGCCGATGGTGGCCAAACTGGTCCTGCCGATGCTGGGCGGATCGCCGTCGGTGTGGAACACCTCGATGGTCTTCTTCCAGGCGGCGCTGTTGGTCGGATACGCCTATGCCCACGCCTTGCAGAGGATCGGCTCGATCCGATTGCAGGTCGGCGTTCATCTGACCCTGCTCCTGGCCGCGGCCCTGTTCCTGCCCCTGCACATCTCGGGCGTGCTGGGCGAACCGAACCCGTCGGCGCCGATCGGCTGGTTGCTGTTGACCCTGGCCCTGTCGGTCGGCGCGCCCTTCGCGGTCTTGTCGGCCACGGCGCCGTTGCTTCAGGCGTGGTACGCCCGCGTTCGCGCGGGGCATGAGGACGGCAAGAACCCCTATGTCCTCTACGCCGCCTCCAACCTGGGCAGCTTCCTGGCCCTGTTGTCCTATCCGCTGCTGATCGAGCCTCTGGCGACCCTGGGCGGCCAGCGCGGCGGCTGGAGCGTCGGCTACGGCGTCTTCATCCTGATGGTCGCGGCCCTGGCCGTGGTGGTCTGGCGCAGCCGCGACGCGGCCGAGGAGCCGCCGCCGCTGGCCGTCAGCCCGCCCATTCCCTGGCTCGACAAGCTGAAGCTGGTGCTTCTGGCCGCCGCGCCGTCCAGCCTGATGCTGGGCGTCACCGCCCATCTGTCGACCGACGTGGCCTCGGCGCCCTTTCTGTGGGTCGTGCCCCTGGCCTTGTATCTGCTGACCTTCGTCATCGCCTTCCAGAACCGGCCGATCATCCCGATCTGGCTCACCCTGATGTTGCAAGGCGCGCTGACGGCGGCCTGCATCATGCTGGTGGCCTTCCGCACCGGCTATTGGCCGATGCTGTTCGCCATCCATCTGGCGACCTTCTTCTTCACCGCCCTGATGTGCCACCAACTGCTGGCCGAGCGGCGGCCCGCGCCGGATCGGCTGACCGAATTCTATCTGTTGCTGTCGTTGGGCGGGGTGGTGGGCGGCGCCTTCACGGCGCTGCTGGCACCGGTGATCTTCGATACGGTGTGGGAATATCCGCTGGTCCTGGTGCTGGTCGCCCTGGCCCGGCCGATGAAGCGCACGCCGGTCGAAAGGTCAGAGATCATCATCTTCGTCTTCGGCCTGCTGGTCGCCGCGACGCCGCCGATCCTGTCGGCCGCCTTCCAGGCCGACTGGGACTTCGCCTGGGCCTTCAACCGCCACGTGCCCTGGGATATGCAGCAGTTGTCGATCGCCATCCTGGGCGTGTCGGCGATCTGCGCCTTTCTGTTGCGCGACCGGACGCCGGCCTTCGCCATCCTGATCGCGGCCATGGCCCTGTCGTCGCACTACATCGCCCGCGGCTATGAGGCGAAACTGTCGGATCGCAGCTTCTTCGGCGTGCTGAAGGTGGCCGAGACCCAGGACCCGCGCATGGGCGGCGCGGTCCATGTGCTGATGCACGGCACCACCCTGCACGGCGCCCAGCCGCGCGATCCGGTGATGCGTTGCAACCCCACCCTCTACTATGCGCCCTCGACGCCCATCGGCCAGGTCAGCCTGGCCCAGCGCGACAAGCCCGGCGCCGTGATCGGCGTGGTGGGCCAGGGGTCCGGCGCCCTGGCGGGCTACAAACGCGCGACCGACACCCTGACCTTCTTCGAGATCGATCCGCTGGTGAACCGCATCTCGCGCGATCCGAAATGGTTCACCTTCATCTCGGACTGCGCCGACGGCCCGGTGCGCACCGTGCTGGGCGACGCGCGCCTCACGCTCGGCAAGGAGGCGAAAGGAACCTATGATCTGCTGGTCATCGACGCCTTTTCCTCCGACGCCGTGCCCACGCACTTGCTGACCGAAGAGGCGATCAAACTGTATCTCAGCCTGCTGAAGCCCGACGGCGTCGTCCTGCTGCACCTGTCGAACCGCAATCTGGAGATCACCCTGCCGGCCCAGGCCGCGGCCCAGGCGCTGCACGTCCCGGCCCTGCATCAGATCTATGGCGAAAGCGACCGCGCGCCCGAAATGGCCGAGGCGTCCACCGAGGCCATGATCCTGTCGCCGACCGAAGCCGGGCTGGCGCGCTATCGCGACGATCCGCGCTGGAACCAGTTGCAGCAGACGCAGGTGCGGCCGTGGACAGACGACTACGTCAATCTGATCGGCTCATTGTGGCGTCACATCACGCGGTGACCGGCAACTCCACCGTCGCCACGGCCTGAGCCGCCAGGCCCTCGCCGCGACCGGTGAAGCCCATGGCCTCGGTCGTGGTCGCCTTCACGCTGACCGCCGTCAGCGACAGGTCCAGCAGGGTCGCCAGTCGTTCGCGCATCGCCTGACGGTGCGGCTTCACCTTGGGTCGCTCGCAGATCAGGGTCACGTCGACATTGACGATCCGCCCGCCGCGCGCCGTCACCAGACCGGCGGCATGGGCCAGAAAGCGGTCTGACGACGCGCCTTTCCATTGCGGGTCGGTCGGCGGGAAGTGATCGCCGATGTCGACGTCGCCGATGGCGCCCAGGATGGCGTCGGTCAGGGCGTGCAGCCCCGCATCGGCGTCGGAATGACCGATCAGGGTCTGGTCGTGCGCGATCTCGACGCCGCACAGCCACACCGAAGCGCCCGGTCCCCAGCGGTGGGCGTCGAAGCCCATGCCGACGTGGGTGCGGCGCGGAATCAGGGCCTCGGCCATGGCGAAATCCTCGGGAAAGGTCAGTTTCATCAGACGCGGATCGCCGGGCGCGACGACGACGCGGCCGCCATGGGCGCGCACCGCCTCGGCCTCATCGGTCGGGGGTTCGGCGCCGGTCCAGGCGGCATGGGCGGTTTCGATCACGGCGCGACGAAAGGCTTGCGGCGTCTGGGCGCGGATCAGGCCGTCGCGGTCGACGCTCTCGCCGACGACATCGCTGTCGCTCTTTCGCAGACTGTCGGCGACGGCCAGACCGGGCAGGGCGCCGTCCGCGCCGTCCAGCGCCGCCAACAGCCGTGCGATCACTTCGCCCGACACCAAGGGCCGCGCGGCGTCGTGGATCAGCACCGGCTGATCCGGGGAACAGCTCAGCGCCGCCAACCCCGCCTGCACCGACGCCGCCCGCGTCGCGCCTCCCGTGACCGCTCGCCAGCCTGTCAGGCCGTCCAGCGCCGCCGCCAGCTCGGCCTCGGCGCCCGCCGGGATCGCCACGATCGCCTCGTCCGCACCTGCGTCCAGCAGCGCTTGCACCGACCAGCGCACGACCGGGCGCCCCGCCAGCGGCCGCCATTGTTTGGCGCCGCCGGCGCGGGAACCGCTTCCGGCGGCGACGATGACGGCTGAAAATCCCATGACGGCCTTCTAATCGCCGACATGACGCTTGACGAGGGGCGGTTAAGACGGCGGAAAGGCGCGGATGACGCGAAGCCTTCAGATCGGAGACGTGACCATTCCCGGCCGGGTGCTGACCGCGCCCATGACGGGGATCACCGACCTGCCGTTCCGTTTGCTCGCGGCGCGGCTGGGCGCGCCCTATGTGGCGACCGAGATGGTGGCCTCGGCCGAGCTGGCGCGCGGGCGGCCCGACGTGGTGCGGCGCGCGGCGGTCGGCGAGGGGCTGCCGCTGACGGTCATCCAACTGGTCGGCGCCGACGCGGGCAAGATGGCCGAGGGCGCGCGCATGGCGCAACAGGCGGGCGCCGACATCATCGACCTGAATTTCGGCTGCCCGGCCAAGGAGGTCACCGGCGCCGCCTGCGGCTCGGCCCTGATGCGCACGCCCGATCTGGCCTGCCGCATCATCGAGGCGGTCGTGGACGCGGTCGACCGTCCCGTCACGGTCAAGATGCGGCTGGGCTGGGACGACGCCAACCGCAACGCCGCCGACATCGCCCGCCGCGCCGAGACCATCGGCGTGGCCGCCGTCACCGTGCACGGCCGCACGCGCAAACAGTTCTACACCGGCGCGGCCGACTGGGCCGCTGTGGCCGAGGTCAAGGCGGCGGTCGGACTTCCCGTCATCGTCAATGGCGACATCCTGACGGCCCAGGACGCGCGGGCCGCATTGGCGGCCTCGGGCGCCGACGCCCTGATGCTGGGCCGGGGCGTCTATGGGCGGCCGTGGCTGCCGGCCTATCTGGAAAGGGCCTTGGCCGACGGGACGGTGCTGGAAGAACCTGACAGGACCGATCGCTTCAGCATCGTCATCGAACACCTGCGCGCCTCGATCGCCTTCTATGGCCTGCCGCTGGGGCTGAAGATGTTCCGCAAGCATCTGGGGTGGTACGTCGAACAGGCGCCCTGGCCCGCCGATCCGGCCGAGCGCCGCGCCGCCAAGGCCAGGCTGTGCCGTTTGGACACGCCGATCGAGGTCGAGGCGGCGCTGGAAAGCCTGTGGTGCGGGAACGTGACGCAAGGCTGCAACTCCGGTGTTGATTTGTCGTCACAGTCGAGAGAAGCTGCCGTGGCATGACCGCCACGCCCGCCGCGCTGGAAGCCTCGGAACCCAACGCCTCGCGTTGGGCGTGGCTGACCAGCAGCCGCTATCGGGCGGCCTTCGGTGTGGCTTATCTGGCCGCGGTTTTGGTCACCTGTCTGGCGATCTGGCTGGTGGCCGTGGCCCCCGGCGACACGACCGGCGGCGCGCGCGCCCAGGCCAGCCGGGCGGTCCTCTACATCCTTCTGGCCAATCTGGTGGTCATCGCCGGTCTCGCGGTCGTGGCGGCGCGGCGGGTGCGCCGCCTGGTGCGGGACCGGGCCGATCCCGGCGCGCGGCTGCATCTGCGCTTCGTCGCCATCTTCTCGGCCGTGGCCCTGGCCCCCGCCATCCTGATCGCCCTGGTGTTCGGGGTCTTGGTCAACCGGGGCGTCGACCAGTGGTTCAGCGACAATGTCCGCTCGGCCGTCGATAACGGCGCCGAGATCGGCCGCGCCTATGTCAACGATGTCGGCTCGGGTCTGGAGCGCGACCTGGACGCCATGGCCAATGAGCTGGGCGGCGTGCGCGGCGTGTTCGGCAACCGCATCCAGTTTTCCAGCGCCCTGACCCAGGTGGCGGACTTCTTCGGCTATCCCGCCGTCTATATCCTGGACAGCCAGGGGGCGGTGCTGGCCCAGGGCACGCTTCCCGGCGCCCCGCCCTATGTCGCCCCGCCGCGCGAAGCCTTCGAGACCGCGGCCCAGGGAGAGAACGCGCCCGTCGAGGTGACGGAGAACCCCGACGTCATCCGCGCCGTCTATCCGTTGCCGGACTATGGCGACGCCTATCTGTACGTCGTTCGGCCGCTGGCGCCCGGTCTGGTCGCGCGGATGCGCAACGGCGCCGATTCCATCGCGGCCTATCGCGAGGCGTCCGAAAGCCGCGCACGCATCCAGGCGGCCTTCGCGCTCAGCTATCTGGAGACGGCCTTGCTGGTCCTGGTCGGCGCCGTCTGGCTGGGCCTGTCGGCGGCGGGGGCGATCTCGGCCCCCATCGCCCGCCTGGTCAAGGCGGCCGATCAGGTGGCGGGCGGGGATCTGAGCGCACGGGTGGATGCCGAAAACGATCCTGGTGAAATCGCCGTCTTATCCAATGCATTCAATCGCATGACGAGTGATCTTCAAGCACAACAAGAAGCCTTGCGCGCCGCCAGCGACGACGCCCAGGCGCGCAGCCGCTTCATCGAGACCGTGCTGTCCGGCGTCAGCGCGGGCGTGATCGGCCTGGACCGTCGCGGGCGTATCTCGGCCATCAACGACAGCGCCCTGCAACTGCTGGCGATTTCCGAGACCGAGGTGCACGGCAAGGCCCTGGCCAAGGTGTCGCCGGAACTCAGCGATCTGGTCGGGCGGGCCGAGGCGCATATCGAAGAGGATATCGACGTCAGCCGCGAGGGCGAGACCCGGCGTCTGCGCGTCCGTATCGAGGGCGGTCTGGGCGGCGAGATGGTGCTGACCTTCGACGACATCACCCGCCTGGTCACGGCCCAGAGGAATGCGGCCTGGCGCGACGTGGCCCGGCGTATCGCCCATGAGATCAAGAACCCGCTGACGCCGATCCAGCTCTCTGCCGAGCGTCTGCGGCGCAAATACCGCGCCCGCATCGCCGACGACGTGGACACCTTCGACCGCTGCACCGAGACCATCATCCGCCAGGTCGGCGACATCGGCCGCATGGTCGATGAATTCTCGGCCTTCGCCCGTATGCCCGCGCCGCGGTTCGCGCCCGAGAACCCGGCCGAGCTGCTGCGTCAGGCCGTCTTCGCCCAGCGCGTCGCCGCGCCCGAAGTCATGGTCGAGATCGCCGAACCCCTGACCAAGACCGTGCTCAACTGCGATGGGCGCATGGTCGGCCAGGCCCTGACCAACATCCTGAAGAATGCGGGCGAGGCGGTGGCCGCGCACCGCGCCGCCAAGGGCATGAGTTTCGATCGCGCCCATCCCGGCATCATCGCCCGCCTGGACATCGAAGACGGCGCAGCCGCCTTCGTCATCGAGGACGACGGCGTCGGCCTGCCCGCCAAGGACCGCGACCGCCTGACCGAACCCTATGTCACCACGCGCGAGAAGGGCACGGGCCTGGGCCTGGCCATCGTCAAGCGCATCTGTGAGGACCACGGCGGCGAACTACGGCTGGCCGACGCCGCACAACTGGGCGGCGCCCGCATCTGTCTGACCTTTCCCCTGCAACCGACCGTCAAGGCCGGCCGCGACGAGACGTCCAAGGGCGTCGGCGCGGTCGCCGCCGAATAGCGAGCGAACCCATGCGATCCACCGGTGCCGACATTCTGGTCGTCGATGACGAGGCGGACATCCGCGATCTCGTCTCCGGGCTGTTGGAGGACGAAGGCCATGCGGTTCGCACGGCCTCGAACTCGGACGAGGCCCTGGCCGCCATTCGGGCGCGCAAGCCGTCCCTGGCCGTTCTGGACATCTGGATGCAGGGCGGGGGGCTGGACGGTCTGGAGATCTTGGACGTGGTCCAGGGCCTGGACCCCGATCTGCCGGTCGTCATGATCTCGGGCCACGGCAATATCGAAACCGCCGTCAGCGCGTTGAAGCGCGGCGCCTATGACTTCATCGAAAAGCCGTTCAAGTCCGACCGGCTGGTGGTGGTGGTCGATCGGGCGCTGGAGGCCGCGTCGCTCAAGCGCGAGAACCGGCGCCTGCGCGCCCAGGCCATGGCCCCGGCCGGACTGATCGGCAAGTCGGCCGCCGCCCAGCAGCTCCGCACCACCATCGCCAAGGTGGCCCCCGCCAACAGCCGCGTCCTGGTGTCCGGCCCGCCCGGCTCGGGCAAGGAGCTGGTCGCGCGCCAAATTCACGAGGCCAGCCCGCGTTCGCGCGGCGAGTTCGTGGCCATCTCGGCCGCCGGCATGACGCCCGAGCGCCTGGATGTCGAACTGTTCGGCGAAGAGGGGGCCGACGGCCGCCCGTCCAAGATCGGCGTGTTCGAACGCGCCCATAACGGCACCCTGTATCTCGACGATGTCGCCGATATGCCCCGCGAGAGCCAGAGCCGCATCCTGCGCGTCCTGGTCGAGCAGCGTTTCCGCCGCGTCGGCGGCGAACAGGACGTGCAGGTCGATGTGCGCGTGGTCACCTCGACCTCGCGCGACCTGAAGATCGAGATCTCCGAGGGCCGGTTCCGGGAAGACCTGTTCCACCGCTTGAACGTGGTGCCCATACGGGTGCCGCCGTTGTCCGAGCGGCGCGAGGACATCGCCGATCTGGTGGACTATTTCATCGACTCCCTGGCGGCGTCCCAGGGGCTGCAACGCCGCCGCGTGGGCGAGGACGCCATCGCCGTGCTCCAGGTCCATCCCTGGCCCGGCAACGTCCGCCAGTTGCGCAACAACATCGAGCGGCTGCTGATCCTGTCGACCGGAGACGCCGACGAAGCGATCACCGCCGATATGCTGCCTCAGGAAGTCGCCACGGGCGGATCGCCAGGGATGTTGGGCGCCGAAAGGATCATCGCCCTGCCGCTGCGCGAGGCGCGCGAGGTGTTCGAGCGTGAATATCTGGCCGCCCAGATCATGCGTTTCGGCGGCAACATCAGCCGCACCGCCGCCTTCATCGGCATGGAGCGGTCGGCCCTGCACAGAAAGCTGAAGTCGCTGGGCGTCTCGCCCGCCCGCGGCGGAGACGATGAGGACCTGGCCTGATGTCGCGCGTCGCCTATGTGAACGGCCAGTATGTCCGCCACAGCCAGGCCGTGGTCCATATCGAGGATCGCGGCTTTCAGTTCGCCGACGGGGTCTATGAGGTCTGGTCGGTGTTCGACGGCCGCCTGGCCGATTTCGACGGTCACCTGACCCGGCTGTGGCGCAGTCTGGACGAACTGCGCATCGACCATCCGATGAGCCGCGAGGCGCTGGAGGCGGTGCTGAAGGAGACGGTGCGCCGCAATCGCGTGGTCGAGGGGCTGGTCTATATCCAGGTCACCCGCGGCACGGCGCGACGCGACCACCCGTTCCCGGCCGAGGGTACGCCGCCCAGCGTGGTCATCACCGCCCGGTCCCTGCCGTTGTCCAAGGGCGCCGCCCAGGCCGCCAAGGGCGTCGCCGTCATCACCCAGCCCGACATCCGCTGGGGCCGTTGCGACATCAAGACGGTCGGCCTGTTGCCCAATGTCCTGGCCAAACAGGCGGCCAAGGAGCGCGGCGCGGCCGAGGCCTGGATGGTGGACGAGATGGGCCTGGTCACCGAAGGTTCGTCGACCAACGCCTGGATCGTCGATGAGAACGGCAGGCTGCGGACGCGGGATGCGCAGTCCAACATCCTGCGCGGCATCACCCGCGCCGCCGTCATGGCCCTGATCGCCGAAGAGGGGCTGGAGCTGGAAGAGCGGGCGTTTTCGGTCGAGGAGGCCAAGCGCGCCAGAGAAGCCTTCTACACCTCGGCCACCGGCTTTGTGATGCCCGCCGTCTCCATCGACGGGGTGAAGATCGGCGACGGCAAGCCGGGTCCGATCGCGACCCGCCTGCGCGCCCTGTATCTTGAAGCGGCCGAGAGAGACGCCATCTGACGCATTGCGGGCGTGGCGAAGGGCCGTCTAAGGTCCTTGTCGCGCCCACGCCTTCCGGCGCGAACAACAGAGAACAGGGGCCAACCCGCCATGTCGCAAGACAAACGCCAAAACCTTCAGGACGCCTTCTTGAACAGCGTCCGCAAGACCAAGACGCCGCTGACCATCTTCCTGGTCAATGGGGTGAAGCTCCAGGGCATCGTCACCTGGTTCGACAATTTCTGCGTCCTGCTGCGCCGCGACGGCCAGTCGCAACTGGTCTACAAACACGCCATCTCGACCATCATGCCGTCCGCGCCGGTTCAACTGTACGAACCTGACGCCGACGAGGACTGAGCGGCGCGAGTGAGGAGTGCTAGTGAGCGAGAGGTGAGCGATATGCACCGCCGCCTTGCTCACGGCCTTGCTCACTAGCACTCCTCACTCCCGACACACCGAGACCGAAACTCTGACGTCCCATCTCATCGACCACGCCGTCCCCTTGATCCGGGCCATTGTCGTTCACCCGGACGGGCGAAGCGACAGTCCGCGCCTGGCGACCGAGCGGCTTGAAGAGGCCGTGGGCCTGGCCCGCGCGCTGGACCTCGACGTGCGCGCCGAAGAGATCGTGCGCCTGCGTAAGACCACGCCCGCCACCCTGTTCGGCGCCGGCAAGGTCGAGGAGCTGGCCGCGCTGGTCCGCGCCGCCGAGGCCGAGGCCGTGGTCGTCGACGACCAGTTGACCCCGGTGCAGCAACGCAATCTGGAAAAGGCCTGGGACGCCAAGGTCATCGACCGCACCGGCCTGATCCTGGAAATCTTCGGCCGCCGCGCCCGCACCAAGGAGGGCCGGCTTCAGGTCGAACTGGCCCGCCTCGACTACGAGCGCTCGCGCCTGGTCCGCACCTGGACCCACCTGGAGCGCCAGCGCGGCGGCACAGGCAGCACGGGCGGTCCCGGCGAGACCCAGATCGAGATCGACCGCCGCCTGATCGCCGACCGCATCGTCAGGCTGAAGACCGAGCTGGAAGAGGTGCGCCGCACCCGCGGCCTGCACAGGAAACAGCGCCAGAAGGTCCCGTTCCCGACGGTCGCCCTGGTCGGCTACACCAACGCCGGCAAGTCGACCCTGTTCAACCGGCTGACGGGGTCCGAGGTTCTGGCGAAAGACCTCTTGTTCGCCACCCTCGACACGACCCAGCGCACCATCCGCCTGCCCCAGGGCCGCCCGGCCATCGTCGCCGACACCGTCGGCTTCATCTCCGACCTGCCGCACGAACTGGTCGAAAGCTTCCGCGCCACCCTGGAAGAGGTGGGCGAGGCCGACCTGATCCTGCACGTCCGCGACATCGCCAGCCCCGACACCGCCGCCCAGGCCGCCGATGTCGAGACCGTGCTGAAACAGATCCCCGCCGCCGAGGGCAAGACCCGCCGCGTGCTGGAGGTCTGGAACAAGATCGACCTCTTGGACGCCGACACGAAAGCCGAGGTCGTCGGCGCCGCCGACCGCCTGTCCCAGACCGGCCGCGCCGTCGCCGTCTCGGCCTGGACGGGGGAGGGGATCGACGCCCTGCGCCACGCCATCACCGCCCTGATCGACGACGAACCCGAAAGCCAGATCGTGCTGGAAGCCCATCAGGGCGAGGCCCTGGCCTGGCTGTACGAAAACGGCCGGGTGACGGGGCGGGAGACAGACGATCAGGGCCGGTTCCACATCACCGTGCGCCTGCATCCTGCGGCGCTGGGGCGGTTTGAGCGGCGGTTTGGGGTGGGGTGAGGCTTTTCGCTTGCGAGGGGGATTGGACAGCGCCGACTGCCACAGCCGATAGTTGGGACCGTCCTCGACCAATCGTGGACCTCTACCCCGTTCTGAGAACGGGTCACTTCAGCGCTACAGGCTGAAGTTGAGAGCAGACTGGAGAGCGGACACTCACGCGCCGTCAGACGAGGTCGCTCCCCACCAAGCAGGGTTCACTCGGGTCCCAGAGACGTGCCCTTAGAGTGTAGGGTCGCCTAGTGTACGACGTGGATTTGCCCGCCTATGGTCAAGCTATTACAGAGGGTGCATGGCGCGGATCAACCTTAAGAAATTCATTGCCGAGCACTACAAGGGTGGTGTCACGGCGCGAGACGTCATCCGTGAAGCCGTGACCAACTCGATCCACGCGGGTGCCAGCCAGATCACCGTCGACCTGGCTTTTCAGCGTCAGGTGGATCTCTTCGGGGACGAAGAGCGCAACGTCCTCGACAGGATCACCATTTCCGACGACGGCGAAGGCTTCACCCCGGACAACCTCAACTATTTTGACGAGATCTGCACGAGCCATAAGGATGATATCGGCGGCAAAGGCGTGGGCCGTCTAGCCTTCCTCAAATACGCTAACCGCGTTGAGATCCGAAGCCAGCTTCCCACGGAGCTTGTTGAGTTTCGCTATACGCCTGACTTCAAGCTGGACGATGTCCGCAGGACGCCGTCAACCGGCCGCCTCGAAACAACGATTACGATTTCGGAACTGAATGATCGGATCAACACGCAGGTCACGAAGCTCGTCAATTCGATGTGCGACGACCTCCGCCTGCTCCTTTTTCTGAAGAAGCAGTCCGGAAGAATTATCTCGGTCAATTTCACGCACAACAGCAAGCAGCCCTTCTCCGACGACTTCGTGCTTTCGGGCGACAAAATCGAAGCTGAGAAGACCCGATCCTTCGAGCTGAGCGGAGAGACCTTCGAGTGCTACCTCTTCCGGGAGAACGCGCCGCGCAAGGGCATCGTCGCAATGCTGTGCGCCGACGAACTTTGTGTCGAGGAATTCCAGATCAGCAAACGATTCGACGTTTGCCGCTATCTGATCTCGGTCACTTCCCCCTACTTGAACCGAAGAGCCAACATCGAGCGCCAGAAACTGGTGCTCCCCAAGACCACGGCTGACGCCGACATGGTTTCGCCTATCAGTCGGGATGCGCTCATGCCGCGCATCCACGAGGAATGCCTAGCCATGATCAACGAAGGTGCCGAAGGCGATATCGATGCGTTCAAGCGCTCCAGTCTCGAGAAACTGAAAAAGTACTATCCGTTCATCGACATGAACTCGTTGAACGGCGAAGCGTCGATGCTGGATGCCGACGAAATCGTCAGGACCTATCGCGCCCAACAGGCCCGGCGTGAAGACCTCTTGGTCGAAGCTATGGAGGAAGGGCGCAACGTGAGCTTCGACGACGTATCGCACCTGGCGAGCGACGACCTAGCGCGCTTCATCGTCCATAGAGCACTGGTCATCGAGTCCTTGGCGAAGATGCCGCCCAAGTCCGCCGAAGACGTTCTGCATAACGCCATCCTGCGCAAGCACACCGACGGCAACGACATTCGCGAAAACAATATCTGGCTGGTCGACGATAAGTTTCTTTCTTACAGCAATATCTACAGCGACGAGACCCTCGCGAAGATCGTTCGTGAAGTCGGCGTGGCAACCGAGTCCAAACAGAAGCGCAAGCCGGACGTTGCAGCCTTCTATTCAAAGGACGATACTGGCAGGCCAAACAAGCTGGTGATCATCGAGTTCAAGAAGCCGGGCGCGGACATTTTCGAGAACAATAAGTCTCTTGTGCAGTGCCGTCTCTATGCCAGCGAACTAGTCGACCGGATCCAAACCGTCCGAGAGGTCTTTGCGTTCTGCGTCGTGGAAATCGACGACGAGTTCTACAAGGACATGAAGCGCACCGGTTTCAAGGACGTGTTCTCGTTGAGCGAGCGGGTCGTTTACGACGACTTCGAGATCGGGCAAGCTGACGACGTTCCGCTGCATCTCTATGTGATGCCGGCTGGCTCCCTGATCACCGACGCGAAGGCCCGCAACCGTGTCTTCGAAGAAGTGCTGCGCTTCAACGTCGAGAAAAAGACCTCGTAGAAGGCGGTCGGCATTGCGCCGCTCGAGGCCGATGCGGAAAGCAAACCTTCCCAACGGCAGCGAAGAGTCGAATGCGGAAGTCGGGAACGCTCACCGGGTTAGACCTGTCGACCCCCGTCCGCTCCTGACGCACCCGCGTGCTAAGCGCCCGTCATGCCCTCCCACACCCAACTCGACCCCGAGGATTTCGCTGCTCCCTCCGACTCCCTCTGGGACCACGCCCGGCGCGAATATCTGGCGGGGATGACGGCGGTCAGCATCTGCCAGCGGTACGGCGTGTCGCTCAGTTCGTTCCGGCTGCACGCGCGGGTCGGCGGCTGGCGGCGGATCGACCAGCCCGCCAGCGACATCCCGCCCGAGGCCGGTGAATATCATCCCGACGACGACGTCAGCTTCGCCGACCTGGCCGAGGAAGCCTTCCTGAACATCCGCCGCGCCCTGGGTGCGGGCCGCGCCGCCGAGGCGTCGAGCTGGATGCGCCTCTATGACAAACTGGCCGACCGCGCCCGCGCCCAGGTCATGGCCGACCTGCCCGACCTGGCGCCGCCCCGGCTGGAGTCCAGGCCCGAACCGTTGAGATTGGTCGCCGTCGAGGAGACGAATGTCAACGATATGAGCGTACTGAGCAAAAATCTTGATCTTGGACCTCAATCATAGGACTCTTCGCACCCTGTTTTTCCAGAGTCCGATTCCTCACCCCCTCTCCCGTTGGGAGAGGGCTTGAACGCCCAAGAGCGCGTCAGCGCGATTGGCGGCGTGAAAGGGTGAGGGGCGACTGGCGGGTGATGATCGGCAAACACCCGACCCTCGCCCTTTCGGCTGGCGCATCGCTTCGCTCTGCGGGCCTTGATCCCCTCTCCCAACGGCAGAGGGATCAGGGCCACGGCCGGATCGGCGTGTCGCCGCGCAGGTACAACGGGTGCTTGGGGCTGCCGTCGGCGTTGGTTCCGAAGCACCACAGCGGCACGCCGTCGGCCCTCAGCGCCTCGACCATGGCCGCGCCCGCCGGGGCCAGGGCCTTGTTCAGCTTGCCGTGGCACAGGATCACCTTGGCCGCGCCCGCCGCCGCCTGGCGGATCGTCGGCAGGTTGGCGGGCGAACAGGCCGCGACGCCCGGCTTGAGCAGCATCTTGGGGTCCGTGGCGCGATAGTCCCCGACATTGGCCTTGACCATGGCGTCGAAGCCCTCGCGCCGGGTGAAGGTCCATTCGCGGCCGCACGTCGGGTCGTTCACCGTGGCGTCGGCCGTCGACGGGTTCATGCCGATGAACAGCAGGTAGCGGCCGGGGAAGGCGTCCCCCAGCCAGCGCCGCATCAGGGGGCGGTAACGGCCGTCCTCGCTGAACACGGCGTCGCCCCGGACCCCCGCCATCAGGGCCAGCCGCACCTTGCCGCCGGGATCGTGGGCCTGGGCGGTCACGCCGCGCCTCCGCGTTCGGCCGCCTTGGCCGCGTTCCACAGGGCGTCCATCTCGGCCAGGTCCGACTGCTCCGGCGTGCGGCCGTCCTTGGCCAGCTCCGCCTCGATGAAGGCGAACCGCCGCACGAACTTGGCGTTGGCGCCGCGCAGGGCGTCCTCCGGCTCGACGTTCAGCTTGCGCGCCAGGTTGGCGACCACGAACAACAGGTCGCCCATCTCCTCGCGCGCCTTGTCCAGGTCGCCCGCGGCGATCTCGACGCGCAGCTCGGCGACCTCCTCATGCAGCTTGTCGAACACCTCGTCGGTCGACGGCCAGTCGAAGCCGACCCGCCCGGCGCGTTTGGTCAGCTTGGCCGCGCGGGCCAGGGCGGGCAGGCCCACGGGCACGTCGTCCAGCACGCCGTGCTGGGACCGGGCCTTGCGCTCCTCGGCCTTGATGTCCTCCCAGCGCGCCTTCTGCGACCAGGCGTCCGGCTTGGCGTCCTCGACCCCGAAGACGTGCGGATGGCGACGCTCCAGCTTGTCGGCGATGGCGTCGGCCACGTCGTCGAAGGCGAACAGCCCCTGTTCCTCGGCCATGCGGGCGTGGAAGACGACCTGGAACAACAGGTCGCCCAGCTCGGACCTCAGGTCGTCGAAGTCGCCCCGCTCGATGGCGTCGGCGACCTCATAGGCCTCCTCCAGCGTATAGGGGGCGATGGTGGCGAAGGTCTGCTCCACGTTCCACGGACAGCCGCCGACCGGGTCGCGCAGCCGCGCCATGATGGCTTTCAGCCGGTCGATGGCGGTCATGCCGCCGTCTCTTCGCGCGCGATCAGGGCCAGGCGCAACTGCTCATGCCGTTCCGGCGTCAGCGGATAGCCCTTCAGGATCCACGCCGCCGAAGCGATCAGCAGGGCGGGCAGGGCGATGAACATGACCTGCAAGGCCAGCAGCGAGGTCGCGCTGTTGCCTCCAGCCGGAGGGACCGCCTGAAAGCCGATGGCGCCCAGGATCAGATAGGGGATCAGGGCTACGACGTGGCCGATCTTGGTCGTCGCCGACAGGATGGAGAACATCAGGCCGGTTCGGTCCACCCCGGTCTCCAGCCGCACCTCGTCGCCCGCATCCGCCATCATGGCTCTGAGCAGGAACAGCCCCGCCGCATAGGGCAGGCCGGCGATGAACATGGCCGCCGCCGTCAGGGCGAAGCTGCCCCCTGGCAGCAGGGTGGCGACGAAATACAGGACAGCGAAGAGGGTGCTGGCGATGGCCAGCGCGCGGTGCTTGCCGACCTTGACCGCCAGCCTGGCCCAGATCGGCGCCCCGACCAGTCCGGCGAGGAAGTACAGCAGCATGAAGATCGAAGCCTCGGCCCGGTCATAGCCCTTCACCTGGTCGAAGAAGAAGAACAGCAGGGCGCCTGTGATCCCCGGCGCCACGCCCAGCACCAGGTCCGCCGCCAGCAGCCGCGCCACCGTCGGCCGCTTCAGCAGGGCGAAATAGGCCGCCGCGCCTCCGTGCGGCGCCGCGCCCGCATTGACCGGCTCGGGCACGGTCATCAGCGCCAGACCGATGGTCAGGGGCAGGGCGGCGATGATCACCCAGCCCATGATGTGCACGCCCGCCACATAGTCGCCGACGCCAAGCTTCAGCACGGCCGCGGGCAGCACCAGGATGGCGATGACCCCGATGATGTTGAACGCCTGCCACCAGGCGTAGACGCGACTGCGCTGGTCGTACTCGGGCGCCAGCACCGAGGCCCAGCCCAACTGCCCCAAGGTGCCGATCGAGAAGCCGACATAGAGAACCAGCAGCCACAGGAACAGGTAACCCGGTCCCGCGCCCGGCCGGACCAGAACGAAGATCATCAAGGCCGCCAGCATCAGGATCGGCGTCGACAGCGCCATCCACGGACGATAGCGGCCGAAGCGGGTCCGGGTTCGGTCCATGCCCCAGCCGACCAGAGGATCGAAGGCGATGTCGATCAGCCGCACGGCCATGAAGACCAGACCCACCAGGCCGATCTCTATGCCGACATGGCTGGCGTAGTATTCCGGCAGGGTCACCGGCAGGGCCACGCCGAAGGCGGCCAAGGGCAGGCATGGCCCCGAGAAGGCCGCCAGAACGGCGTTGCTGCGGCGGTGCGGCGCGGTGGCGGAGGCGGCGTCGGTCATCCGGCGTTCCAGTCAGACCCGCCCGAGTCGGACGGCCAGCCACCCTGCCAGCAATCCCGTGACGATGCAGCCTTGCCGTCGCCGCAAGTCCGAGGTCTCCTGCCGTCATGCGCGCCTGCTGGCCCTTGCTGAGTCTGTTCGTCGCCCTGCTGGTCTCGCCCGCAGCGGCCCAGACGCGCGACCGTTGCCAGGACGGCGAAGCGCAATGGGCGGGTCAAGCCTTCGCCAACGCCATTTCGATCTATTCGCTGGAATGGTCGCCGTTCGGCTCACAGGAATGGGGCTGGGAGACCTATCTGCCGCTGATCCAGAAGGAGCTGGGCACCGAGTGCGCTCCGACCACGCCGGTCTTCGCCGAGACCCTGTCGCGGTTCCAGGCGCGTTACGCCTTGCCGGCCACCGGCGTGTTCGATCAGCCGACCTTCCAGGTCCTGCGCGGCGTCTGGCAGGAGCGGCGCCCCTTCATCATGGCGCGCGTCAACGGCGGCCCGTGTCCCGATCCGCCGCCATTGAGCCAGCTCGGCTATCTGGTCGCCGAGGAGGAGCACGCCGACCGTCTGACCCGTCTGTTGCGTCGCGACGTGCTGGACGCCTATCGCCGCATGGTGGCCGCCGCCCGCGCCGAGGTGCCCGAGGTCGCGCGCGATCATGAGCTGCTGCAGATCTTCTCGGGCTTCCGCGACCCGGAAGCCGACGCCGCCCGATGCGCCGAACAGGGCAATTGCGACGGCGTGCGCCGCGCCGTCTGTTCGCCCCACCGCACGGGCACGGCCATCGACCTCTATGTCGGCCAGATCGAGGGCCTGGGCGTGGACTCCACCAATCCGGCCAGCCGCCAGCACATGACCCGCGGAGCGACCTACCGTTGGTTGGTTCAGAACGCGGGCCGGTTCGGCTTCGTGCCCTATGTCTATGAACCCTGGCATTGGGAATGGGTCGGCGAGCCGTGATCCGCAGCCTGACCGAAGGCGAAAAGGCCCTGGCGACCGAGGTCTTCGCCGATGATCTGAACCTGGACGACATCCGCATACTGACCGCGCCATGGCCGGTCGGGCGGGCCTTCGTGCCCGGCCGCTGGTTCGGACGCGACTGGGTCGTGTGGCCGCGCGGAACCCTGGTTCAGGACATCGCCGCGGCCGACCTGAACCATCAGGCGACCTTCATCCATGAACTGGTCCATGTCTGGCAGGCGCAGCAGGGCGTGAACCTGGTGACCGGCAAACTGAGGGCCGGGGATCGGCGCGAAGCCTATGTCTATGCGGTCTCGGACGACTGCGCCTGGATCGACCTGAACATCGAACAGCAGGCGATGGTGGTCGAGCACAAATTCCGCCTGTCGCGCGGCGCGATCGCGCCCGCCGATCCGTCCTTCTACGACCGGGTGTGCCCTATCGGGCGGCGCATGGAAATCTGAAGAAAGACCTTGCGGTCCTGGTATGCCGCGCCATATTCGCATCCATGTCTGTTACAGACAAACGACACTCATGCGGAGGGCGCCATGCCGAAGATTCTGGTCCTTTATCACTCCACCTACGGCCACATCGAAAAGATGGCCGAGGCCGTCGCCGAGGGGGCGCGGTCGGTCGAAGGCGCGGTCGTCGATATCAAGCGCGTGCCTGAACTGGTGCCGGAGGACCTGGCGAGAAAGAGCGGCTATAAGCTCGACCAGGCCGCCCCCATCGCCAAGACCGAGGACCTGGCGGAATATGACGCCGTCATCATCGGCGCGGGCACGCGTTACGGCACGGCGGCCTCGCAGATGCGCAACTTCCTGGACCAGACGGGCGGCATCTGGATGCGGGGCGCCCTGGTCGGCAAGGTCGGCGCGGCCTTCACCTCGACCGCCACCCAGCATGGCGGACAGGAAACGACCCTGATCGGCCTGATCCAGACCCTGCTGCATCACGGTATGCTGGTGGCGGGCCTGCCCTACGCCTGGGCCGGTCAGCAGCGCATGGACGAGATCACCGGCGGCAGTCCCTATGGCGCTTCCACCATCACCGGCGGCGACGGCAGCCGGACGCCCAGCGACAACGAACTGGACGGCGCGCGCTGGCAGGGCCGTTACGTCGCCGAGACGGCCGCGAAGCTGTTCGGCTGATCCATGACCCAACCAGCGATCTTCTTTGGTCACGGCTCGCCCATGAACGCCTTGGGCGGGCCGTTCGCAGACGGATGGCGCCGCGTCGGCCAGGCCGCGGGCAGGCCCAAGGGCGTAGTCATGGTCTCGGCCCATTGGGAGACGCAAGGGCTGGGCGTCACGGCGATGGAGCGGCCCGAAACCATTCATGACTTCGGCGGCTTCCCAGCCGAGCTGCACGCCATGCAGTATCCCGCGCCGGGTTCGCCCGAGCTGGCGCGGCGCGTGTCGGATCTGACCGGGGCGACGCCGACGGACCAATGGGGACTGGATCACGGGACATGGTCGGTCCTGGCCCACGCCTGGCCGCAGGCCGATGTGCCGGTCGTGCAACTGTCGCTGGATCGGCGGCTGGACACGCGCGGCCATTACGACCTGGCGCGTCGGCTGAGCGCCTTGCGCGATGAAGGCGTGATCATCGCCGGTTCCGGCGACTTCGTGCACAACCTTCGGACCTGGAAACGCGCGGGGGGCGATCCCTATCCCTGGGCGACGTCGTTCAACGAGGCTGTGAAGGCGGCCTTCGTGCGTGGCGATCACGAGGCCCTGATCGACTGGGTCGGCCTGGCCGAGGACGCCCAGCTCAGTGTGCCGACCGATGAACATTATCTGCCGCTGCTCTACGTCGCCGCCCAGCAGCGACCGGACGACGACGTGAGCTTCTTCAACGATGTCATCGAGGGCGGCTCGATCTCGATGACGGGGGTGCGGATCGGCTAGGTCCCGCCTAGGTCTTCTTGCCGACCATGTTGTCGACGGCCCAGGCGCCCGGGCCGGCGGCGACGATGTACAGCCAGACGAAACAGTACAGGGCGATGGTCTCTCCGCCGTTCTGGATCGGCATGAAAGCCTGCGTCCCGTGCACGGCCCAATAGCCCACCGCGCAGAAGCCCGAGGCCAGGAAAGCCGCCGGACGAGTGAACAGGCCCAACACCAACAAGGCGCCCAGCACCAGCTCAAACGGTCCCGACAGGCCGGCCAGGCTCAAGCCAGGCGCCGGCAAGCCCTCGATCGCGGGGAAACCCAACACCTTGGCCGTGCCGTGGCTGACGAACAGCAGGCCGGCCATGATCCGCAACAGCGACAGCAGTTGCGGCTGATAACGCGAGAACGACGCAAACATCGAATCCCTCCTCCCATGGTTCAAGGAATGAGAGGGTGGAACGGTAACCGTTCCAGTTCAACCGCCAAGGCTCAGGCCGCCTTGTCCATCTCGGCCATCTGCTGGATGGCGACATAGTCGGTCTTGCCCGTGCCCAGAACCGGCACCTCGGTCACGCGCATGATCTTCTTGGGCACGGCCAGTTCCGGGGCGCCGTGGCTTCTGGCCCATTCGGCCAGGCGGCCGACATCGGCGTCCTTGCGGTCGGTGACCAGCACCAGCTTCTCGCCCTTGCGGGCGTCGGCGATGGAGACGACGGCATGGCGCGCTTCGGGCCAAACGGCGCTGGCCAGACCTTCAACGGCGGTCAGGCTGACCATCTCGCCGCCGATCTTGGCGAACCGTTTCACCCGTCCCAGGATCGCGACATAGCCGTCTCGGTCCACATCGACGATATCGCCCGTGTCGTGCCAGCCGCCCGCCAACGGTTCGATCACCTGGGGGTCGTCGGCCGACAGATACCCCTTCATGACATTGGGACCGCGCAGATACAGCCGCCCGCCCGCCTCGATGCCCGGCACCGGCGTCAGCTTCCACTCCATGCCCGGCAGCATCTGGCCGACCGTGCCCGGTCGGTTGCGGTCGGGATGGTTCACGGCGACGACCGGCGCGGCCTCGGTGGCGCCATAGCCTTCCAGCAGCTTCAGCCCGCCGAATTTGGTGTTGAACAGGTGATGGGTCTCGTCGCGCACGCGCTCGGCGCCCGCCACCACGAATTTGAGCGTCGAGAAGTCGTCCGGCCCGGCGACGCGGGCGTACTGGTTCAGGAAGGTGTCGGTCGCGAACAGGATCGAGGCCTTCACCTCGGGCAGCAGTTCGACAATCTGTTTGGCGTGCAACGGCGACGGATATTGGAACGCCTTCATCCCGCACAGCAGCGGCAGCAACACCCCGCCCGTCAGCCCGAAACAATGGAAGGTCGGCAGCGGGTTGAACATCACCCAGTCGGGGTTCAGGTCGATATGGGCGGCGACCTGACGGACGTTGGCGGTCAGATTGGCCTGGCTCAGCACCACGCCCTTGGGGGCGCCGAAACTGCCCGAAGTGAACAGGATGACGCCGGGGTCCTCCAGCTTCGTCCGCACACGGAACCGGCGCGGCGCCATGCCGGCCAGCAAGCCGTAGATCTTGTCCTGAAGTCCGATCGTCTTGCGCACGTCGTCCAGCCAGACGATTTCAGCGACGCTGGACAGGTCGTCGATCAGCCCTTCCAGCTTGGCCTGCTGGATGAAGCGTTTGGCCGTCAGGACCTTCTTCACGCCCGCGGCCTTGATGGCGGCCTTCAAGTTCCGTTCGCCCGAGGTGAAATTCAGCATCACCGGCGTGCGCCCATGGGCGTGCAACCCATAGAAGGTCACCACCACCCCAGCGCTGGAGGGCAGCAATACGCCCACGCGCTCACCCGGTTCGGTCATGGCGGCCAGCTTCCTGCCCAGGACGAAGGCGGCGCGGATCAGACCGGTATAGGTCAGGGGCTTGCGGTCCTGATCTTCCAGGATCTCCTTGTCGCCGAACTGGTCACGCGCGCTGATCAGCGCGTCGAAGATCGGTTCCTGCCCCGCAAGCAACTCAGCCGAAACGCCCAAGCGGTTCCTCCATTGCGGGTCTTGGCCGCCCGCGTCCTGTCGGATGAAACTAAAGGCCCAATGCGCCGAAGAAAAGATGCGTAACGCGCCGTGATGTTCGGTCGGGTGATCCGCCCTCGGCATAACTTGCCTTTGCCGCCGTGAAAGCCGACATAGCGGGCGAAATGGTCACCCTGATCGACACGCTCAAAACCGCGCCCGCCCAGCTTCGCCACCCGGAGAAGCAAAACCGGCCGGACAGCCCCGTGCTGCGCAAACCCGACTGGCTACGCGTCAAGGCGCCCGGTTCGGGCCAGTACAACGCCACCCGCTCTATCGTGAAGGAAAAGGGTCTGCACACCGTCTGCGAAGAGGCGGCCTGCCCGAACATCGGCGAGTGCTGGAGCCAGAAGCACGCCACGTTGATGATCATGGGCGACACCTGCACGCGGGCCTGCGCCTTCTGCAACGTCAAGACGGGCCTGCCTCAGCCGCTGGACCCCGAGGAACCCGCCAAGGTCGGCCTGGCCGTCCAGCAGATGGGTCTGAACCACGTGGTCATCACCAGCGTCGATCGTGACGACGTCGATGACGGCGGCGCCGCCCACTTCGCCGAGGTGGTGCGCCAGATCCGCCTTCAGGCCCCGAACACCACCGTCGAAATCCTGACCCCCGACTTCCTGCGCAAGGACGGCGCGTCCGAGGTGATGATCGACGCCCGGCCCGACGTCTTCAACCACAACCTGGAGACGGTGCCGCGCCTGTACCTGAAGATCCGGCCCGGCGCCCGCTACTTCCACTCGCTGCGCCTGTTGCAGATGGTCAAGGAGCGCGATCCGAACCAGTTCACCAAGTCCGGCATCATGGTCGGCCTGGGCGAGACCCGCGAAGAGGTCATGCAGGTGATGGACGATATGCGCTCGGCCGGCGTCGACTTCATCACCATCGGCCAGTATTTGCAGCCGACCCGAAAACACGCCGCCATCGACCGCTTCGTCACGCCGGAAGAGTTCAAGGCCTATGAAGCCATCGCCCGCGCCAAGGGCTTCCTGATGGTGTCGTCCAGCCCCCTGACCCGCAGCTCCCATCACGCGGGCGACGACTTCGCCCGGCTGAAGGCGGCGCGCGAAGGGCTGAATCGGCGTTGATGGGTCAAGCCCGAGGATGACGGAGTAGGGCGCTTGGCCATCCATCGCGTCACCAAGATCCTGCCGTGGACGCCGCAGCAGTTGGCGGCCCTGGTCGCCGACGTGTGCGCCTATCCCGACTTCGTGCCGTGGGTGACGTCGATGCGGGTCTGGAACGTGCGCGAGGAGGCGCCTGGCGTGTCCCTGTTGGACGCCGAGGCCGGGGTCGGCTTCGCCATGCTGAAAGAGCGGTTCTCGACCTGGGTGCGATATGACGCGAACCGCTGCGTGGTCGAGGTCGGCCTGATCCGCGGGCCGTTCAAGCACCTGAAGAACCGCTGGGAATTCCATTCTGATCCCGCAGGTTCTCGCGTGGAGTTCATGATTGACTTCGCCTTCAAATCACGCATCCTCGACGCCATGCTGCACGCCAATTTCGACCGCGCGGTCGATCGGTTGATGTCGTGTTTCGAGGCCGAGGCCAGAAGACGATACCCCTCTCCCGATGGGAGAGGGCTTGAGGCTCGCTGAGCGTAGCGAAGCGTCAGCCGAAAGGGTGAGGGGCGGCTGCCCGACGATCATCACCCGACATCCGACCCTCACCCTTTCGCGCAAGAACGACGGCTGACGCCGCCGTGCGCTCAAGCCCTCTCCCAATGGGAGAGGGATTAGGGACGGGTCTTCGCCTTGTATTTCGGCTTGCCCTTGTCGGCGCCCGCCTTCTTCGCCCACGGTTTGTCGCCTGCGGGTCTGGCCTTCTTCTCCCAAGGCTTGTCGCCGTCCGGCTTGGGTCCGCGCGGACTCTTCGACCACGGCTTGTCGCCGCCAGCCCCCGCCGCGTCATTGCCGCGCGGCTTCTTCTCCCAGGGCTTCTTCGCGCCTTCATGCGAGCCGCCTTCGGCGCGGGGTTTCTTCTCCCAGGGCTTTTTGCCGTCGCGGCGGTCGTTGCCGCGCGCCTCGGGCGGCGGCCGATTGCCGCGCGGCGGGGCCGTGCGCTCCTTCGGCGCCGGAGCGACCGTAGGTTCGATCTTCATGCCGTCCTCGGCGGGCGTCTGGATCGCCTGGGTGAAGCGTTCGACAGCCGAACGGGTGATCTCGAACTTGGTGTCGCGTTCGAAGATGCGGATCGCGCCGATGTCGCGCTTGGTCACATGGCCCAGGCGGCAGATCAGCGGCAGCAGCCATTTCGGATCGGCGTTCTTCTCGCGCCCCAGATTGATGCGGAACCAGTCGCAGTCGGCGTCGCGGGCGAAGTCGACGAAGGCTTCGTCCTTGGTCCGCGTCTGGTCGCGCTTCATCCGTTCGTCGTCATAGACCTCTTCCGGCTCAGGCATGGCCGCCTTGCGTTGACGCACAAGCAAGGCCGCCACTTCTTCCGGCGACCGACGCGCCAGAAGTTCGCGGGCCAGGGTCAGTTCTTCCTCCGAGAAGGTCTCGGCCGCCGTCAGACCGTCCAACAGCCGCGTACGGTCCTTCTCACGGATCTCTTCGGCCGAGGGCGGGCCGCTCCACACCGCGTTCAGGCGGGCCTCGTGGAACATCCGTTCGACCTTGCGGCGGCGGGCGTAGCTGACCAGCACGACCGACACGCCCTTGCGTCCGGCCCGGCCCGTGCGGCCCGAGCGGTGCAACAGGGCCTGCTGGTTGATCGGCGGCTGGGCGTGCACCACCAGCCCCAGATCCGGCAAGTCCAGCCCGCGCGCCGCCACATCTGTGGCCACGCACACCCGCGCATGGCCGTCGCGCAACGCCTGCAAGGCGTCCGACCGCTCGCGTTGGCTCAGTTCGCCCGACAGGCCCACGGCCGCGAAGCCCCGCTCGCGCAAGGCGGCGTGCAGATGGTTCACCGCCTCGCGCGTGTTGCAGAAGACGATGGCCCCCGGCGCCTCGAAATAGCGCAGCACATTGACGACGGCGTGCTCCATGTCGGTCGGGGCGATGCGCATGGCGCGGTATTCGATGTCGCCGTGCGGCCGATCCTTGGCCGTGGCGTCGATGCGCAGGGCGTCGCGCTGATAGGTCCTGGCCAGCGTCACGATCTCGCGCGCCAGGGTGGCCGAGAACATCAGGGTGCGCCGGTCCTCGGGCGTGGTCTCCAGGATGAACTCCAGGTCTTCCTTGAAGCCCATGTCCAGCATCTCGTCGGCCTCATCCAGCACGACGACGCGGATCGCCGACAGGTCCAGATTGCCCCGCTCGATGTGGTCGCGCAGGCGCCCCGGCGTGCCGACGACGATATGGGCGCCGAAATTCAGCGTCCGCGCCTCCTTGCGGGCGTCCATGCCGCCGACGCAGGACACGACCCGCGCGCCGGCCTCGGCGTACAGCCAGTCCAGTTCGGTGTTGACCTGCAAGGCCAGCTCCCGCGTCGGGGCGATGACCAGGGCCAGGGGCGCGGCGGCCTTGTCGAACCGTTCGGCCTGGCCCAGCAGGGTCGGCGCCGCGGCCAGGCCGAAGGCCACCGTCTTGCCCGAGCCGGTCTGGGCCGAGACCAGCAGGTCGCGCCCATCCGCCTCCGCGTCCAGAACCGCCAGTTGCACCGGCGTGGGCGTCTCATAACCGCGTCCGGCGAGGGCGCGGTCCAGTGAAGGGTGCGAGGGCGGGAAGGGCATAGGGCGGGTCCGAAACGGCGAGGGCGCCATGGCCGACAGCGGCCGAGGCGGATAAGACAGGCGAAAGAGGAAGGCGAGGCGACGGCGGACAGGGATGGGCGGTTGAAGGACCGCGGTTCGTCGTCCGTGGCGGCTCATACGCCCTTTGCCCGCCTCTGAGGGTTTTTTCTGGGCGGAGCGGGATGAGTTTCGATTTCGATGCGACCGTGGTCGGCGCGGGTGCGGTCGGCCTGGCCTGTGGGCGAACGCTGGCGCGACGCGGGCTGTCGGTGTTGGTGCTGGAGGCTCAGCCCCATATCGGCCAGGGGGTGTCGTCTAGGAACTCCGAAGTCATTCACGCCGGTCTCTACTATCCGACGGGTTCGCTGAAGGCCCGCTTCTGCGTTCAGGGCCGCCGCGCGCTCTACGCCTTCCTCGACGAGCACAAGGTCGAGCATCACAAATGCGGCAAACTGGTCGTGGCGACCGACGAGACCGAGGTTTCGCGCATCGAGGGCATCTTCAACCAGGCCGTGACCAACGGCGTCGAAAACCTGGACCATCTGACGGGCGCCCAGGCGCGGGCGCTGGAACCCGCCCTGAACGCCCACGCCGCGATCCTGTCGCCCGAAAGCGGCGTCTTCGACAGCCACGGCTATATGGTGGCCTTGCAGGGCGAGATCGAAGACGCGGGCGGATCGGTTGTGGTCTCGACCCCTTTCGAACGCGCCGAACCTCTGCCTGAAGGCGGTTTCCGAATCACGGCGGGCGGAGAGGGCGGGGCGGTTCTGACCACCCGTTTTCTGGTCACGGCGCCGGGGCTTGAAGCCCAGGCCGTCGCCGCGCGCATCGACGGCTATCCCGCCGACCGAATCCCGACGCGCCACCTCGGCAAGGGCGTCTATTTCCGCCTGACCGGCCCGGCGCCGTTCGATCGGTTGATCTACCCGCCGCCCATCGCCGGCGCCCTGGGCACCCACTATCGGCGCGACCTGGGCGGGCAAGGGGTGTTCGGTCCCGATCTGGCCTATGTCGAGACCGAGGACTATTCGGTCGATCCGTCCAAGCGTGACGAATTCGCCTGCTATATCAGCCGTTTCTGGCCCGGTCTCGACGCCGATCGGCTGACGCCCGACTATGCGGGCATCCGGCCCAAGCTGCACGGGCCGGACCAGGCCCAGCCCGATTTCCAACTGTACGGCCGCGACGTTCACGGGCTTGAGGGACTGGCGGCCCTGTTCGGGATCGAAAGCCCGGGCCTGACCAGTTCACTGGCGATCGGAGAGGCTGTCGCGGACCTGCTGAATGACTGACCCGACCATCCGTCCCGCGACAGCGGCCGACATTCCGGCCCTGCACGCCCTGATCGAAAGCGCCTATCGCGGCGAGGTCTCTCGCGCCGGTTGGACGACCGAGGCCGACCTGCTGGACGGTCAACGCACCGATCCCGACGATCTGGCGGACATCATCGCCGACCCGGCCCAGGTCCTGTTGACCGCCTGGCGCGGAGCCGAACTAGTCGGTTGCATCCTGATCGCCGACCGAGGGCGCGGGACCGGCTATTTCGGTATGTTGTCGGTTCGCCCGACGCTCCAGGCCGCCGGGCTGGGCCGTCGCCTGGTCGCCGTCGCCGAACGCGAACTGGCGGCCCGATTCGACGCCCGGCGCGTCCATATCTCCGTCTTCCCTCAGCGCGACGAACTGATCGCCTGGTATCAACGGCTGGGGTATCGCGACACCGGCCGGACCCTGCCGTTCGATTACGACAACCCCCGGCTGGGCCTGCCGCTGCGCGACGATCTCCATTTCATCGTCATGAGCAAGGAGATCGTCTGATCATGCGGATCGAAACCGCCCGGCTGGTTCTGCGCCCCGCGCGCGAAGACGACCTGGCCGATATGCACGCGGTGCTGTCCGACCCCCTGGCCATGCGCTGGTGGTCGACGCCCCCGCACGTCGACCTGGATCAGACGCGCGAATGGCTGGCCGCCATGGTCGCCGGTGGGGGCGCTGGGCTGGACCTGGTGATCGAGCGGGACGGTCGGGTCATCGGCAAGGTCGGCTTCTACCGGCCGCCGGACCTCGGCTACATCCTGCACCCGGACCATTGGGGTCAGGGGTTGGCGACAGAGGCGCTGACGGCGGCGCTGGATCGCCTGTTCGCCACGACGGACCACGCCCAGGCCACCGCCGACATCGATCCCGACAACGCCGCCTCGTTGCGCGTCATCCAGAAACTGGGCTTCACCCGAACCGGCGTCGCCGAACGCACCTGGAATGTCGGCGGCGAGTGGAAGGACAGCGTTTATTTCGCCCTTTCGCGGGGGGACTGGCATACGCGCGCCCGGCCTTGAAATCGCCTGCGGCTTCATGCATAAGCCCGCGCTCACGTGGCGGCTCCTCCCTGGGCCGCCGCAATCGTTTTCGCGCCCGACCGCGGCGCCGACCTGGAAGTTGAGACGGACATGGCCGTTCCGAAGCGCAAAGTATCTCCCTCGCGTCGCAATATGCGCCGCGCCCACGACGCCCTGGGCGCCAACGCCTATGTCGAGGACAAGGACACCGGCGAGCTGAAGCGCCCGCACCACATCGACCTGAAGACCGGCACCTATCGCGGTCGCCAGGTCCTGACGCCGAAGGAAGACTAAGCTCTCCTACGGCTTCTGATGAGCGTTTGACGGCGCGCGGCGGGTCCGCGCGCCGTTTTCGTGCGTTTGAGACGCCGCCATATGCCGATGATCGGCCGAAGATTGGCGATTCGCCTCCGCCTCGGCTAAACCGCGCGCAATTGTTCAATTCGCCAGCCCGAAGGCCCCGCCATGACCGATATCGCCGACATCGTCGCCCGCCAGATTCTCGACAGCCGGGGCAATCCGACGGTCGAGGTCGACGTGACGCTGGACGACGGCAGCTTCGGCCGCGCCGCCGTGCCCTCGGGCGCCTCGACCGGCGCGCATGAGGCGGTCGAATTGCGCGACGGCGACAAGGACCTGTGGGGCGGCAAGGGCGTCCAGAAGGCGGTCGACGCCGTCAACGGCGAGATCTTCGACGCCCTCAGCGGCATGGACGCCGAGGATCAGCGCCGCATCGATTCGACCCTGATCGGCCTGGATGGAACGCCCAACAAGGCGCGTCTGGGCGCCAACGCCATCCTGGGCGTCAGCCTGGCCTGCGCCAAGGCCAGCGCGGTGTCGGCCAATCTGCCGCTGTATCGCTATCTGGGCGGGGTCTCGGCCCGCATCCTGCCGACGCCGATGATGAACATCATCAACGGCGGCGCCCACGCCGACAATCCGATCGATATCCAGGAATTCATGATCCTGCCGACCGGCGCCGAGACCTTTTCGGAAGGTCTGCGCATGGGAACCGAGATCTTCCACGCCCTGAAGAGCGCCTTAAAGAGCGCCGGTCACAACACCAATGTCGGCGACGAGGGCGGCTTCGCCCCCAATCTGGTCTCGGCCGAGGCGGCGCTGGAGTTCATCACCAAGGCCGGTCAGGCGGCCGGGTATCTGGCGGGCGAGGACTTCCACCTGGGCCTGGACGTCGCCTCGACCGAGTTCTTCAAGGACGGCGAATACGTCTTGGCGGGCGAGGGCAAGACCTTGGATTCCGAGGGCATGGTCGGCTACCTGGCTGATCTGTGCGAACGCTTCCCCATCGTCTCGATCGAGGACGGCTGCGCCGAGGACGACTTCGACGGCTGGAAGATTCTGACCGACCGTCTGGGGGATCGTATCCAACTGGTCGGCGACGACCTGTTCGTGACCAATCCCGCACGCCTGGCCGCCGGCATCGGCGAAGGCCTGGCCAATTCGATCCTGATCAAGGTCAATCAGATCGGCACGCTTTCCGAGACCCTGGATGCGGTCGATATGGCCCATCGTGCGGGCTACACTGCCGTCATGAGCCACCGTTCGGGCGAGACCGAGGACGCCACCATCGCCGACCTGGCCGTGGCCACCAACTGCGGACAGATCAAGACGGGTTCGCTGGCCCGTTCGGATCGCACGGCCAAATACAATCAGTTGCTGCGCATTGAAGAGATGCTGGGCGACCAGGGCGCCTATTACGGCGACGGAATGCTGCTGAGCCGGTAAGCGCGCCGCCCAAGCTCGACCTCCGTCATCCTCGGATCAAGCCCGAGGATGACGGCGCGAGTGCGTTGAGACGGCATGACATCTTACGCTCAAGCTACGGTTCGTTAGGCATTTCCGCTCACATTCAATCAACTGTGAGTCCGCGCTCAGAAGGAGCGTCCGAAATGCCCGAACGGATGAAGCCCTATACCCTTTCCCTCTGTCTGCTGGCGGCCGTGCTGTACCTCGGGGTGCAGGCGCTGACGGGCGAGCGGGGCCTGCTCGGCGCGGCGGAACGCGACAGTCTGCTGGAGCAACGCGAAACCCAGCTCCACGACCTGACTGAACAGCGTCAGGACCTTGAGGTCCGCGTCCGTTACCTGCGCAGCGAAAGCCTGTCGCGCGATCTGCTGGAGGAGCGCGCCCGCGCCGTGCTCGGATTCGCCGACCCGCGCGACTATGTGATCCGCGTCTCCGCCGCGGCCGCGCAGCCTTCCAAATCCGCCCCTTCCTGAACTTTCGTTACATCCTGATCGGCCGACTTTGCCTTTCGGGAACGAAGGCTGCTAAAGCCGCTTACGTAACGACAGAAGGCCCCTCTACGAGGCCCAGCCGGGAGATGGCGGATGGCGAAAGCCCCCTCCGACAAGACGACTTCGAAAAAGATTCCCAACGCCCCACAGGCGTCAAAGGAAGACCTGCTTCGCTTCTATCGCGAGATGGTCCTGATCCGCCGCTTCGAGGAGCGGGCGGGCCAACTGTACGGCATGGGCCTGATCGGCGGCTTCTGCCACCTGTACATCGGTCAGGAGGCCGTGGCCGTGGGCGTTCAGGAGAGCGTCAAACAGGGCTATGACAAGATCATCACCGGCTACCGCGACCACGGCCATATGCTGGCCGCGGGCATGGACCCGAAAGAGGTGATGGCCGAGCTGACCGGCCGCATCGGCGGCTCGTCCAAGGGCAAGGGCGGCTCGATGCATATGTTCGACGTGCCGACCGGCTTCTACGGCGGGCACGGCATCGTCGGCGCCCAGGTGGCGTTGGGCACCGGCCTGGCCTTCGCCGGTTGGTACCGTGGCGACGATTCGGTTAGCTTCGTCTATTTCGGCGACGGCGCGGCCAATCAGGGCCAGGTCTACGAGAGCTTCAACATGGCCCAGCTCTGGAAGCTGCCGGCCATCTACATCATCGAGAACAACCAGTACGCCATGGGCACGAGCATCGAACGCTCGTCGGCCACGACCGAGCTGTACCAGCGCGGCGCCAGCTTCGGCATCCCGGGCGAACAGGTCGACGGCATGGACGTTCTGGCCGTACGCGACGCCACGGCCCGTGCGGTGAAGCGCGCGCGCGAAGGCGGCGGTCCCTTCATCCTGGAGGTGAAGACCTATCGTTATCGCGGCCATTCCATGTCGGACCCGGCCAAATACCGCACCAAGGAAGAGGTCGACGAGGTCAAGAAGACCCGCGACCCGATCGATCACATCAAGATGCTGCTGGACCAGGCCAAGGTGACCGAGGACGAACTCAAGGTCATCGATAACGAGATCAAGGCCATCGTCGCCGAGGCCGTCCAGTTCGCCCAAGAAAGCCCCGAGCCGGACCCGTCCGAACTCTATACCGACGTCTATGTGGAGGCCTGACCGTTGACCGACATTCTGATGCCGGCGCTGTCGCCCACCATGGAAGAGGGCACGCTGACCAAATGGCACGTCAAGGCGGGCGATGTGGTCAAGGCGGGCGACGTGATCGCCGAGATCGAGACCGACAAGGCGACCATGGAGGTCGAGGCCGTCGATGAGGGCGAAGTCCTCGAAATCCTGGTCCCGGAAGGCTCCGAGGGCGTGAAGGTCAACACCGTCATCGCGCGCTTGTCGGGCGAGGGCGGAACCGCCGCGCCCGCGCCGACGATGGTGGTCACGGCCGATCCGGTCGCCCTGCCGCCTGACGGTCAGGGCGGCGGTTCGAACAAGACCGACGACACCGACTTCGGTCCCGCCGTCGAACTGCGCGACCCCGAAGTTCCGGCCGACGCCAAACTGGTGAAGACCACCATCCGCGACGCCCTGCGCGACGCCATGGCCGAGGAGATGCGCCGCGACGACCGCGTCTTCCTGATGGGCGAGGAAGTCGCCCAGTATCAGGGCGCCTACAAGGTCAGCCGCGAACTGTTGCAGGAGTTCGGACCCAAGCGGGTGGTCGACACCCCGATCACCGAGCACGGCTTCGCCGGCCTGGGCGTCGGCGCGGCCATGAGCGGGTTGAAGCCGATCATCGAGTTCATGACGTTCAACTTCGCCATGCAGGCGATCGACCACATCATCAATTCGGCGGCCAAGACCCTGTATATGTCGGGCGGACAGATCCGCGCGCCCATCGTCTTCCGCGGTCCCAACGGCGCCGCCAGCCGCGTGGCGGCCCAGCACAGCCAGGACTATTCGGCCTGGTACGCCAACGTGCCGGGTCTGAAGGTCGTGGCCCCCTATGACGCCGCCGACGCCAAGGGCCTGATGAAGGCCGCCATCCGCGACCCGAACCCGGTCGTCTTCCTCGAACACGAGATGATGTACGGGCTGGAGTTCGACGTGCCCGATGTCGAGGACTGGATCGTGCCCATCGGCAAGGCCAAGGTCCGACGCGAAGGGACCGACGTCACCATCACGGCGCACAGCCGCATGGTCGGCTTCGCCCTTCAGGCCGCCGAGCAGTTGCAAGGCGAGGGGATCAGTTGCGAGGTCGTCGATCTGCGCAGCCTACGTCCGCTGGACCACCAGACCATCGTCGAAAGCGTGAAGAAGACCAGCCGCCTGGTCTCGGCCGAGGAAGGCTGGGGTCCGATGGGCGTCGGCGCCGAGGTCGTGGCCCGGGTCATCGAACACGCCTTCGACTATCTCGACGCTCCGCCGCTGCGGGTGCATCAGGAAGACGTGCCTCTGCCCTACGCCGCCAATCTGGAGGCCCTGTCGCTTCCCGGCGTGGACAAGATCGTCAAGGCCGTGAAGGCGGTGATGGCATGACCGACGCGGCCCACGAACCCGATTTCGCCCTGACCACTCCGTCCGACGTCGCCTCGGACCCGCAGGCGGTCGAGATCATGCGCCTGTGGTGGTCGCGCGGCGTTCCGGTGATGACGCTGAAGCCCGCCTTCAACGATCCGACGCGGTTCGGAGAAGTCCTGGCCCAGGCCGCCCGGCATATGTCGCGCGTCTATGAGATGCAGCGCGGCATGAACGGCGAGGACAGCTACAAGGCCATCCTCAAGGGGCTGGAGCAGACCCTGGCCGGACCTGAGTTCGACACCCTTACCGAACAGCCGGGCGGAGGCGCGGCATGACCGACATCCTGATGCCAGCCCTGTCTCCGACCATGGAGGAGGGCGTCCTCGCCAAATGGCACGTCAAGGCGGGCGATGTGGTCAAGGCGGGCGACGTGATCGCCGAGATCGAGACCGACAAGGCGACCATGGAGGTCGAAGCCGTCGATGAGGGCGAAGTCCTCGAAATCCTGGTCCCGGAAGGCTCCGAGGGCGTGAAGGTCAACACCGTCATCGCCCGTCTGAAAGGCGAGGGCGGAACCGCCGCTCCGGCGCCGAAGGCGGATGCGCCCAAGGCCGCAGAGGCTCCGAAGGCCGAGACCAAACCGGCGCCCGCCGCCGAAGCGCCGAAAGCCGCTCCGGCGCCGAAATCCGCCGATGGCGGCCGCGTCTTCGCCTCGCCCCTGGCCCGGCGCATCGCCGCCCAGAACGGCGTCGACCTGGCGTCGATCAAGGGCACCGGCCCGCACGGCCGCATCGTCCGCCGCGATGTCGAGGGATTGAAGGGCGGCGCCGCGCCGTCGGTCTCGTCGGCCGCCGCTGTCGGCGAACCGCGCAAGGTCCTGTCGCTGGAGCAGCAGGGCATCGCTCCCGGCAGCTACGACCTGATCCCGCTGGACGGTATGCGCAAGGCCATCGCCCGGCGCCTGACCGACAGCTTCCGCGACGTGCCGCACTTCCCGCTGACCATCGACTGCGAGATCGACGGCCTGCTGGCCGCGCGCGCCAAGGTCAATGCGTTGCTGGAGGCCCAGGGCGTCAAGGTCTCGGTCAACGACTTCGTCATCAAGGCCTCGGCCATGGCCCTGAAGGCCGTGCCGGACGCCAACGCCAGCTACACGCCCGAAGGCATCGCCATGCACCACCATGCCGACGTGGCCATGGCGGTGGCGATCGACGGCGGTCTGATCACTCCGATCATCCGTCAGGCCGAGCTGAAGTCCCTGTCGCAGATCGCCACGGAGTCGAAAGACCTCGCCAAACGCGCCCGCGACCGCAAGCTGAAGCCCGAGGAATTCCAGGGCGGCACCTTCTCGGTCTCCAACCTGGGTATGTTCGGCATCAAGGCCTTCGCCTCGATCATCAACGAGCCGCAGGGCGCGATCATGAGCGTCGGCGCCGGCGAACAGCGCCCGGTCGTCAAGAACGGTCAACTGGCCGTGGCCACGGTCATGACCGTCACCCTGACCTGCGATCACCGCGTCGTAGACGGCGCCGTGGGGGCCAGATTCCTTCAGGCCTTCAAGGCCATGATCGAAGACCCCGTGACCATGCTGGCCTGACGGAAAACTCTCGAAAGAGGCGTCATGGGGCTGAACGACGACGAACGCGAGGACGACCGGCCGGAGCCTCCGGCTCAGGGGCGGCCTGGCCTGCCGCGCGCGGCCGTCCTGCCCCTGGTCTCGACCCTGGTGGCGGTGCTTGTCGGCATGACCTCGATCTTCACCTCGCTCCAGGCCATGAACCTGACCCAGGCGACGGCCCAGCAGATGGTGTTCGAGAACCAGCTTCAGGCCTGCCTGGCGTTGAACGCCGTCTCCGCCCGCATCAATCAGAATTTCGGCGTCATCGACGCCGCCCTGAAGGCGCCCGTCGGTTCGGTCACCGCCGCCACCCTGCGCGAGGCCATGGAGGTCAATGACGAGCGCTACGCCGAGCTGAATCAGGAATATCTCAAGCTCAAGATGTTGATGCCGTTCCGCGAAATCGACGAGGCCGCGCTCAAGGCCCTGGACACCGGACTGGAGGCCAATCACGCCGCCTGGGCCGTGGTCGAGGGCGGCGCCGCCGTCACCCCCGCCCAACATTCCGCCATCATGGCCCTGGCCGACCGCCAGGCCGACGAACTGCTGGTGGCCGGCGACCTTTGCGGCCGTCACGTCTCGGACATCGTCCGCGGCAAGGCCAGACTGCATTAGGCCCCGGGCTTCGCCCTGGGCTATGACCGTGTTTCTCCAAGTTGAGGACTTCATCCGTGGCTGACACCTTCGATCTCATCGTCATCGGCTCGGGTCCGGGCGGCTATGTCGCCGCCATCCGCGCCAGCCAACTGGGCCTGAAGACGGCCATCGTCGAGCGCGAGAACCTGGGCGGCATCTGCCTGAACTGGGGCTGCATCCCGACCAAGGCCCTGCTCAAGTCGGGCGAGAAGTACGAGAGCCTGAGCCACCTCAAGGACTACGGCCTGTCGGCCGAAAAGGTCGGCTTCGACTTCGACGCCATCATCGCCCGCTCGCGCGGCGTGGCGAAACAGTTGAACTCGGGCGTCGGCTTCCTGATGAAGAAGAACAAGATCGAGGTCATCGAGGGCACGGCGAAACTCGAAAAAGGGCAGGGGGCGCCCAAGGTCGTCATCGCCCTCAAGGACGGCGGCTCGCGCACGGTTCAGGCCAAATCGGTCATGCTGGCTGTGGGCGCCCGCGCCCGCGCCCTGCCGCAGATCGGGCTTGAGGCCGACGGCGACCGCATCTGGGCCTATCGCGAGGCCATGACCCCGAAATTCCTGCCCAAGACCCTGATCGTCATCGGTTCAGGGGCCATCGGCATCGAGTTCGGCAGCTTCTATCGCGCCCTGGGTTGCGAGGTCACCGTGGTCGAGGCCCTGCCGCGTATTCTTCCGGTGGAAGATGAGGAAGTCTCCAAAGCAGCGCAGAAATCGTTCGAGAAACGCGGGATGAAATTCCGCGTCGGCGCCAAGGTGGCCAAGGTCTCCAAGTCCGCCAAAGCGGTTCAGGTCGCCATCGAGATCGGCGGCAAGGCCGAGACGCTGGAAGCCGAAGTCTGCATTTCGGCCGTGGGCATCACCGCCAACACCGACGGGATCGGGCTGGAGGCGCTCGGCGTCGAGCTGGACCGCGGCCACATCAAGACCGACGGCCACTGCCAGACCAATGTGAAGGGGCTGTACGCCATCGGCGACTGCGCCGGGGCGCCCTGGCTGGCGCACAAGGCCAGCCATGAAGGCATCCACGCCGCCGAACACATCGCCGGCTTCAAGACGCCGCACGTCGTCTCGCCCATCGCGGGCTGCACCTATTCCCAGCCGCAGGTGGCCTCGGTCGGCCTGACCGAACAGGCGGCCAAGGAACAGGGCCGGGCGGTCAAGATCGGCCGCTTCCCCTTCAAGGTGAACGGCAAGGCCATTGCGGCGGGCGACACCGACGGCTTCGTCAAGGTGCTGTTCGACGACAAGACCGGCGCCCTGATCGGCGCCCATATGATCGGCGCCGAGGTCACCGAGATGATCCAGGGCTATGTCACCGCCATGACCATGGAGGCGACCGAGGAAGACCTGCACGGCACGGTCTATCCGCACCCGACCATGTCGGAGGCCATGCACGAGGCGGCGCTCGACGCCTATGGCCGGGTCATCCACATCTAGACCGGTCGGGTCGGGCGGCCTACCAGTCCCTTGGGCTTTCCGAAGGATGTCTCATGCAGGGTTCGTTCGCCGTCTCCGCCGCCGTCTTGCTGTTGGCCGGGCAAGCCGCCGCTCAGTCCTCGAACACGCCGCCGCCGCCCGCAGAGGTTCCGGCCCTGTATGAGATCGGCACGGCGCCGTCGGCCCAGCGCATTCGCGCCGATGTTCAGACCCTGGTGGATTTCGGCACGCGCCACACCCTGTCCGACACCCAGTCGCAGACGCGCGGAATCGGCGCGGCCCGTCGTTGGATATTCGAGGAATTTCAACGCATCTCGGCGGCTTGCGGCGACTGTCTGGAGGTGCGCTACGTCTCCGACGTCGTCACGGGACCGCGCATCCCCAATCCGACCGAAGTGGTCAGCGTCATCGCCATCCAGCGCGGAGCCAGCGACCCCGACCGTTATGTCTTCATGTCCGGCGATATCGACAGCCGCGTTACCGACGTCATGGACTTCACCTCCGACGCGCCCGGCGCCAATGACAACGCCTCGGGCGTGGCCGGAACCCTGGAGGCGGCGCGCATCCTGACCCAACGCCGCTTTCCGGCGACCATCGTCTATGCGGCCCTGGCGGGCGAGGAGAACGGCCTGTTCGGCGGCGCCATCCTGGCGGCCGAGGCCAAGCGGGAAGGGTGGCGCGTCCAGGCTTTCCTGAACAACGACATGATCGGCAATTCGGCCGGGATCAACGGCGTGGTCGACAACACCACGGCCCGCATCTTCGCCGAGGGAACCCGCGCCACCGAAACCCCCGAGGAGGCCCGGCAACGGCGCTTCACCGGCGGCGAGGTCGACAGCCCGGCCCGCAACCTGGCCCGCTATATTGATCGGCTGGCCGACCAGTATGTGCCCAACCTGGACACCATGGTGGTCTATCGCCTCGACCGTTTCGGCCGGGGCGGGCATCACCGACCGTTCAACGACCTGGGCTGGCCCGGCGTGCGTATCATGGAGACCAACGAGCACTACGACCGCCAGCATCAGGATCTGCGCACCGAGAACGGCCGCCATTACGGCGACACCATCGAATATGTGGACTTCGACTACGCCGCCAAGCTGACGGCCCTGAACGCCGTGGCCCTGGCCTCCATGGCCTGGGCGCCGCCGCCGCCGGCCAATGTGGTCATCGAGGGCGCGGTCAGCCCCGACACGACGCTGAAATGGACGCGACCGTCCGCCGCCCAGGCGCCCAATCTGGCCGGGTACCGCATCTATTGGCGCCTGACCGATGCGCCGCAGTGGACCAACAGCCGCTGGGTCGGCGACGTGACCGAGTTCACGCTCAGGAACGTCGTCATCGACAACTATTTCTTCGGCGTCGCCGCCGTGGCGAAGGACGGAACCGAAAGCCCCGTGGTCTTTCCCGGCGCGGCGGGCAGTTTCGGGGGATACTGAACCGGAAAGGCGACTTAACGGCGTGTTGTGGCGGCACGATCATTCATCGCCTAAGATATATTATGCGAAATATCTGATGCCGTCAGAGCGCCAGTTCAGCGTTCCAGCCATCGAACGCCACCTCGACATTTGAAGGAACAATCGACTTCAAAGTCTCGTAATCCATATCAATATGTAGATTCGTCAGCACGGCGCGCTGCACATCGGCGGCCGCGATCCATTCCAGCGTCCTGTCCAGATGCGCGTGAGTCGGATGCGGCGTCAGGCGCAAGGCGTCGACGATCCAGAGCGCGCTGCCGCGCACGGCGTCCAGCGCGGCCTGATCCAGGTCCGACACGTCGCTGGAATACGCCACAGGTCCCAACCGATATCCGACCGACCGGATCGGCCCGTGGGCCTGGTCGAAGGTCACAACCGGGATCGCGCCGCCGGGACCGTCTATCGACCAGCGTTCGCCATGCGGCGGAAGATCAAGTGCATCAACGATTGTCGGATAGTTTTCAACACTTTCAAAGATATAACGAAACCGTTCGTACAGGGCGTGGCGCGTCGGCGCGTCCATCCAGGCCGGAATGCGCCGTCGCGCCCTCAGGGCGAAGACCCTCAGGTCATCGACGCCATGCGTCTGGTCGGCGTGGTCGTGGGTGTAGAGAACGGCCGTCACCGAAGTCAGCCTTGCCGCCAGCGCCTGGCTTCGCAGGTCCGGCGAGGTGTCGATCAGGATATTGGTCTCGCCGCCCGGCCCGCGCCGCCGCGCCAGCATCGAGCATCGGCTGCGACGGTTTCTCGGCTCGGCCGGATCGCAGACGCCCCAGTCGCCGTCGCCGCGTGGCACGCCGCCGGACGATCCGCAGCCAAGGATGACGATCTCCAGGGACCCGGTCACGGCTCAGTCCGTCGGTCGCGGGATGCGGTTGAACAGGGCGAAGAAGGCGTCGGTCGTGCGCCGATCCGTCTCCTCCCGGCTCCAGCCCCGAATCTCGGCCAGCTTGTCCAGCACCAAGCCGACATAGGCGGGTTCGTTGCGCCGCCCGCGATGCGGAACCGGCGCCAGATAGGGGCAGTCCGTCTCGACGATGATCCGGTCGGCCGGCATATCGCGGATAATGGCCCGAACCTCCTCGGCGGCCTTGAAGGTGGCGATGCCCGAGACCGAGAACCAGGCTCCAATTTCCGCTGCGATCTTCGCAAGTTCAGGGCCGCTCGTGTAGCAATGCATGAGCAATCGAAATGGTCCCTCGGCCATTTCCGCCTTGAGAATTTCCGCCATGACGGCGTCGGCCTCGCGGGTGTGCACCACCAGCGGCAGACCGCTTTCACGGGCCGCCGCAATATGTCGGCGAAACACCCGGGCCTGCACGTCGCGCGGGCTGAGGTCATAGTGGAAGTCCAGGCCGCATTCGCCGATCCCGACCACGCGCGGCCGCTCGGCCAGCGTCAGCAGCTCGGCCGCGGTGAGAGTCTCCGCATCCTTAGCCTCGTGCGGGTGAACGCCGACCGTGCACCAGATGTCGTCGTGCGCCATGGCCAGGGCGTGGGTCGCCTCGAAGGTGGTCAGCCGATCAGAGATCTCGACCATCAGCCGCACCCCGGCGTCGCGGGCGCGGGCGATGACGGCGTCGCGATCCTCGTCGAACTGAGGCGCGTGCAGATTGACGTGGCTGTCGATCAGCATACGGCCGCCTTGGTCCGCGCCAGATCGGCCAAGGCGCCCGACAGCACGTCGCCCTTGTCGAGGTTCAGCCCCGAGGCTCGGTCGGGCAGGTCCGACAGGCGGGTCCACAGTTCGGCCCAACGGCTCCCCTGCCCTGGCCCGGCCTCCAGCGCCCGCTCGCGCACCGCCGCGATGAGGCGCGCCATCAGCATATCGAACCGGGCCTGACCCTCGGCGCCGCGAAACCCGTCGATGACGGCCAGTTGTTCGGCCCGGTCCACGGTCTCCGCCGCAACCCAGGCGCGGGCCAGTTCGTCAGCCTCGACCACCGGACCTTCGGCCAGGGCCAGGGCGCGGCCGGGTGATCCGCCCGCCATGGCGGCGGCGCGTCGCCCCGCCTCGCCGACCACGCCCGTGCGCCGTGCGATCAAATCGGCCAATCGGTCCTCGCTCCAGACCGGAAAGGCCAGACGCCGGCAGCGAGAACGAATGGTCGCCAACAGACGGCCCGGCGCATGAGTCACCAGCAGCAGAACGCCGCGCTCAGGCGGTTCCTCAAGAACCTTCAACAAGGCATTGGCTGCATTCAAATTCAAATCGTCCGCAGCATCGATGATCGCCACCCGATGCCGCGCCCGCGAGGGGCTTTTGGCGAAGAATTCGGGCAGGTCGCGCGCCTGATCGACCGAGATGTTGCGCTTGGTCTTGCCGCCCTCGACCAGCCGCTCCAGCACCAGCAGATCGGGATGGGATTGCGCCGAGACCAGCCGACTGACCGGATCGTCGGGCCGCGCTCCCAAGGGACCCCGCACGGGATCGGGCGCTGCGCCCAACAACCGCCGGGCGGCGCGATAGGCGAAACTGGCCTTGCCGACGCCCTCGGGTCCGCACAGCAGCCAGGCGTGGTGCAGCCGCCCGCGTTCCAAGGCCTCGACGAAGGCGGTTTCCGCGGCCGTGTCGGGCATAAGGTCGAAGCGGTCGCGCGGATGATCGGTCACAGCAGCCGCGCCTCCACCGTGGCCCACAGGCGCGCCTCGACGGTTTCCGGGTCGGCGTCGGCGTCGATCATGACGCAGCGTTCGGGATGGCGTCGGGCGATGTCGGCGAAGCCGTCGCGCAATCGTTGATGGAAGGCCAGACCCTTGGTCTCGAACCGCGTCTCGAACAGGCCTCGCCCGAAGGCCCGTTCAAGCCCCACCTCGACCGGCAGGTCGAAGACCAAGGTCAGATCTGGTTGGTCGGCGCCGACCACGGCGGCGTCGATCGCCTCGATGACGCCGGGCGCGACGCCGCCGCCAGCGCCCTGATAGGCGCGGCTGGAGTCGGCGAAGCGGTCGCACACGACCCAGCGCCCGCCCTCCAGCGCCGGACGAATGGTCCGCTCCAGATGGTCCGAACGCGCGGCGTACATCAACAGGGTCTCGGTCATCGGCGACCAGGCCTCGGTCTCGCCCGAGACGACCAGGTTGCGAATGGCCTCGGCGCCGGGGCTGCCGCCGGGTTCGCGGGTGCGGATCGTCTCGATGCCGCGTTCGCGCAGACGCTCGACCAGGCGCACGGCCTGTGTCGTCTTGCCGGCGCCTTCGCCGCCTTCCAGGGTGATGAACTTGCCGCGAGTCACCGCATCACAATGGCGATCCGCCCGCCCCCCGCCAAGGGCGCAGGCGGTCTCAGCCGCCGGAAATCAGCACGGCGTCGACATAGCCATAGGCGATGGCCGCCTGGCGCGCGCGCTCCGCCGCATTGGCGTCGGGCCAGGGACCCATCATCACGCGAAACCGTCCCCCTGGCTCGTCATCGACGCGGGCCGACCGCCCCAGGGTCTCGGCGACCCGCCGCGCGCGGTCGCCGTCGGGGAAGCTTCCCGCCTGAACCCAGAAGCGGCTTGGCTCGGCGACGGGCGGGGACGGGACGCTCTGGGTCTCGGCGATCTGAAGCGGACGTCCGCCGCCCAGTCGGGGCGCCCGGCCCAGATACCGCACCCGCACCTGGCCCACACCGGCCTGCAACAGGCCCAATTCCTGAGCCGCGCCGCGCGACAGATCCAGGATTCGGTCGTCCACGAACGGTCCCCGGTCGTTGACCCGCAACACGACACGGCGCCCGTTGGCCGTGTTGGTGACCTCGATCAGGCCGGGCAGAGGCAGGGTCTTATGCGCCGCCGTCAGGGCGTGCATATCGAAGATCTCGCCGGTCGCCGTCGGCCGCCCGTTGAACTGGTCGCCGTACCAAGAGGCCATGCCGACCTCGTCATAGTTCGGCTGTTCCTCGGGCCGGTACCAGCGACCGCGCACCTGATAGGGGCGCATAGTCCCGCCGACGATCGGAGCCGGATCGGACACCGTGGGGACCGTCGCGCCCCGTGTCGGCGTCGTCCCTCCCCCCACGCTGGCGCAGGCGGCCGAGGTCAGGGCCAGACCAATCACGGCCAGGCCGCGCCACCCCCGAACGCCGCGCGCAGGTCCATTCATGCGTCGATGATGCGCGCATGAGATTTCCGCTTTGGTTAACGCGGCATTGTCCTGCTATGTCCCCTGCCCGCGTCGTCAGGCGTGTGGACAGGTGGCCGAGTGGTTTAAGGCAGCGGTCTTGAAAACCGCCGTGGGTGGAAGCCCACCGTGGGTTCGAATCCCACCCTGTCCGCCACTCTAAGCGCGAGAGGCGCATCCCATGACAAGCAAGCCTCAACCCGTCGCCCTGGTCACCGGCGCGTCATCCGGCATGGGCAAGTGCATCGCAGAACGGCTGATCGCCGACGGCTATCTGGTCTATGTGGCCGCACGCAACATCGACCGGATGGCCGACCTGGCCCAGCGCGGCGCCGTGCCGTTGCGCATGGACATCTCCAAGGACGAAGACATCGTCGCGGCGGTCGCGGCCATCACCGAGCGGTCGGGCGGCGTCGATGTGCTGGTCAACAACGCCGGATACGGACTGTACGGCCCGGTCGAAGAAATCCCGCTGGACGAAGCGCGCTATCAGTTCGAGGTCAACGTCTTCGGCCCGGCGCGGCTGACCCAGCTTCTGCTGCCGACGATGCGGGCGCGCCGTGCGGGGACCATCGTCAACATCACCTCGATGGGCGGCAAGATCTACACCCTGCTCGGCGCCTGGTATCACGCCACCAAACACGCGCTGGAAGGCTGGTCGGACAGTCTGCGGCTGGAGGTCGAACCGTTCGGCGTTCGCGTCGTGGTGATCGAGCCGGGCCTGATCGAGACCGGTTTCGGCGACGCGGCGTCCAACGGCCTGCTCGAACGGTCGGGCGGAGGCGCCTATGGCCAGATGGCCGAGGGCGTCGCCCGCGCCATGAACCGAAGCTACGGCCAGGGTCGAGGCACGGACCCCAGGGTCATCGCCGATGTGGTGGGCGACGCGGTGAAGGCGCGCAGGCCCAAGACCCGCTATGCCGTCGGCCGCTATGCGAAGTTGATGATCGGCGTGCGCAAATGGCTGGGCGACCGCATCTTCGACCGGCTGATCAAGAGCCAGATGTAGGCTGAACGGCTGAGCGTCCAACGGGGCGGCCGCGCACCGCAAGCCGACGACTTTCACGACGCCTCTAGACGAACGTGCGATACGGACTATCGTACTGGATCGCGAGGTCAGGGCGCCGTCGCTCCCTGACGGGCGTTGCATTTGTGAGGCGAGGCTCATGGACGAGATTGGACTGTCGCGGCGCGCATTCGCCGTTCAGGCCGCGGCTCTCGGCGCGGCTCTGGCGTTTGGGACCAGGGCGGTCCCGACGCTGGCCGCCGTGCGAACCGAGCGCCGCGACCTGTATCCCCAAGGCGTCGCCTCGGGCGATCCACGCCCGGACAGCGTCATGCTGTGGACGCGCCGCGCGCCGGACGCCGACGCGGCGACGCATCGTCTGGCGGTCGAGGTCGCTGACGATTCCGGCTTCCGAAACCTGATCGCCCGTGGAGATGTCGAAGTCACCGCCGCGACGGACTGGACCTGCCGCTTCCTGGCCGCGGGTCTGAGACCGAGGCGCGAGTACTGGTACCGCTTCGTCGATGAGGCGGGGAACACCAGCCGGGTCGGCCGCACCGTGACCGCTCCCGCGGACGACGACCCCCGACCGACGACGTTCGCCTTCGTCAGTTGTCAGGACGTCACCCAGGGCGCCATGAACGCCTATCGCCGCATGATCTTCGAAGACGCGCGCCGCCCGCGCGACGAACAGATCGGCTTCGTCCTGCATCTGGGCGACTTCATCTACGAACTGGTCTGGTACCCGGAGGAAAGCCCCAACGGCATGGAACGCGGGCGGCGTCTGCGCGACATCGTGCGCTATCCCACAGGCGAGAAGGTCACCGCGTTCCACATCCCGGTGGATCTGGAAGACTATCGCACCGCCTATCGCGGCTATCTGAGCGATCCCGATCTTCAGGACGCCCGCGCTCAATGGCCTTTCGTGCCCGTCTGGGACAACCACGAGTTCAACTGGCGTTCGTATCAGAGCCAACAGATCATCAACGGCGAGATCCGTCCGGCCCAGAAGCTGAAGGTCGCGGCAAGCCAAGCCTGGTATGAGTATCAGCCCGCCCGGGTGCGAAAGCCGGGGGGCGGAGATGTGTTCGAGGCGCCCGCCGTCGAGAACAGGCCGGTCGAGGAATTCGATCCGCGAGGCACGGGTCTGGAGCCGAACAATCTGGCGGCCATCAAGGCTCTGCAGATCCAGCGCGCGTTCCGATACGGCCGGAACGTGGACATGATCCTGACCGACAACCGGTCCTACACCTCGCCCGGCGGGGATTACGCCGGTCTGCCGCGGATCAAGTTCGGGGCCATTCCCGAAGAGGCCTTCGAGATTCTGGATATGGGCCGCGAGGCTAATGGGGCCTCGCCGCCGGACGCCATTCGGATCGGAGAGGTCGACTATCCCAATCCGAACAAGGACGCCGTGCCGGAGGCCTATCTGGGTCTCGAACAGATGGCCTGGTTCAAGGATCGGTTGCGCTCGGCCCAGGCGCCGTGGAAGATCTGGGGCCACTCCTTCGGCACGCTGGCGCGGCGTATGGACCCCCAGAATCTGCCTGAGGCCCTGTCCGACTTCTGGCCGACGGGCGCGGGCTACGGCTACCAGACTGGTCCCTTCGCCCTGGAGCATGGCGAGATTTTCGACATGATCCGCCAAGAAGGCATCACCGGCTTCGCCATCGTGGCCGGCGACCGGCACGCCTTCTGGGCCGGTTATGCCAGCAAGACCCTGCCGCCGCGCGACTTCGACCCGGTTGGGGTGGAGTTCATCACCGGTTCGATCTCGGCTCAGGGCGCCGGAGAGGTCGACGCCCTGACCATGCCCAAAGACCGGCCGCTCCGGTTCGTCAACCTGCACGACAAGCCTGACGGCACGATGGAGAGCACCTATGGGCTGAGCCTGAGGCACGGCGTCCGATCGTCGTTCGTCCTGCAACAGACCCACGACCGCGAGCAGGCTCTGGCGGCGAGCAACCCCGAGTTGGCGCCCCACCTCAAGTTCATGGACCCCAACGGTCACGGCTATACGACGGTGCGAGCGACCCCTGACGAGCTGGAGACCGAATTCGTCTGTATTCCCGTTCCGCTGGAACGGGCCGAGGGCGAGGACGGCGGCCCCCTAGTCTACCGCATGGCGCACCGCGTCTCGTTATGGCGGCCGGGAGAGCGGCCTGAACTCAGGCAGGAACTGCTGGAAGGCGACCCGGGGCTGGCCGGGATCTGACCGTCAGACCAGTCGGCTCTGCACCACGGCCGCTTCGATGAAACCGGCGAACAGGGGATGCGGGGCGAACGGGCGGCTCTTCAGCTCCGGGTGATACTGGACGCCGATGAACCACGGATGGTCCGGGCGCTCGACCGTTTCGGGCAGGACGCCGTCGGGCGACAGGCCCGCGAAACGCATACCCGAGGCCTCCAGCGCCTCGCGATAGTTGATGTTGACCTCATAGCGGTGGCGATGACGCTCGCTGATGGCGGTCGAACCATAGATCTCAGCGATCCGTGAATCCGGCGCCAAGGTCGAGTCATAAGCGCCCAGCCGCATGGTGCCGCCCAGATCGCCGCCCTGCTCGCGCTGGACACGCTGATTGCCCTGGACCCATTCGGTCATCAGGCCGACGACCGGTTCGGACGTCGGGCCGAACTCGGTCGAGGACGCATGGGGGTGACCCGCCAGGTGTCGAGCCGATTCAATCACCGCCATCTGCATACCGAAACAGATGCCGAAATAGGGAATATTGCGTTCGCGGGCGAAGCGCGCCGCCAGGATCTTGCCCTCGGCGCCGCGTTCTCCGAAGCCCCCTGGCACCAGCACGGCGTGGGCGCCTTGCAGCCGCGCCTCGCAGGCGTCTCGGTCCCCTTCGAAGGTCTCGGCCTCGACCCAGTCGATGTTGACCTTGACCCGATTGGCGACGCCGCCGTGATGCAGGGCCTCGATCAGGGATTTGTAGGCGTCCTTCAGCACCGTGTATTTGCCGACCACGGCCACGGTGACCTCGCCGTCCGGATTCAGGCGACGGTCGACGATCTCGGTCCAGCGCGACAGGTCCGGCATGGGCGCGTCGGCGATGCCGAAATGGGCCAGGACCTCGGCGTCCAGCCCTTCACGATGATAGTCCAGCGGCACGGCGTAGATGTCGGCCGAATCCATCGCCTGGATCACGCCGCTCTCGCGCACATTGCAGAACAGGCCGATCTTGCGCTTCTCGTCGGCCGGGATCGGCTGTTCGCAGCGGCACAAGAGGATGTCGGGCTGGATGCCGATGGAGCGCAGCTCCTTGACCGAGTGCTGCGTCGGCTTGGTCTTCATCTCGCCCGCGGTCTTGATGAAGGGCAGCAAGGTCAGGTGCATGAAGCACGACTGGCCGCGCGGCAGGTCCTGGCCCAGTTGGCGGATCGCCTCGAAGAACGGCAGGCCCTCGATGTCGCCGACCGTGCCGCCGATCTCGACCAGAACGAAGTCAACCTCGTCGCCGTCATCGGTCAGCGCCGGGGTCAGGACGAATTGTTTGATCTGGTCGGTGACGTGCGGAATGACCTGGACCGTGGCGCCCAGATAGTCGCCGCGCCGCTCTTTCTCCAGGATGGTCGAATAGATGCGGCCGGTGGTGATGTTGTCCGACTTGGCCGCCGAGACGCCGGTGAACCGCTCATAGTGGCCCAGGTCGAGGTCCGTTTCGGCCCCGTCGTCGGTCACGAAGACCTCGCCGTGCTGATACGGACTCATCGTGCCCGGATCGACGTTCAGATAGGGGTCCAGCTTGCGCAGACGGACGGTGTAACCGCGCGCTTGCAAAAGCGCGCCGAGAGCGGCGGAAGCGAGGCCTTTTCCCAATGAGGAAACCACGCCGCCAGTGATGAACACGTAACGGGCCATGGGAGATCACCCTACCGCCGATTCGGCGGCCGAACGCTGAAGACTTTGAGGGCGGGAGAGGAAGCCGGGGATAACCGCCCGGCTCATCCCTTATTGCTGCGGCTGGGTCGACGAAGACGCCGGGGCGGAAGCGGCGGCCGGCAGGCTCGCTTCCAGGTCCTCCAGCGACGGCGCGGCGTTTTGGGCCGGAGCCGCCGGGGCGGGCTGCTGAGGCGCGGCGGCGGCCGGGGCTTCGTCGCCCAGGGCCAGCTTGCCGACGGCGTCCGCATCCACGACCGAACGATTGGCTCGGGTCATGTTGCCCGACACCGTCAGGCCGATGGCCAGGAGGAAGAACAGGGTCGCCAGGATCGAGGTCGCCCGCGTCAGCAGATTGCCGGCGCCGCGCGCCGTCATGAAGCCCGACGGCCCGCCGCCCATGCCCAAGGCGCCGCCTTCGGAACGTTGCAGCAGGATCACCCCGGTCAGGGCGATCGAGACGAGGATCATGGCGACAAGGAGAATGGTCTGGAGCATGGCGGCTTACATATAGGCGCGGGCACGCCGATCAAGCGGCGGCGTCTATCATTGTTGCGGCGGCGGAGCAACGCGGCGATCCGACGCTCGACTCATCGCCGCATACCAATGATACATAGGGCGTCGCAGCGGGAGACGGGATATTGCCGATTTCATTTGAGCATCTGCACTCAAACTGGAGCCAAAAGACGCCGCCAGGGGATCTGGATGTCCGCTGGCTGCGAGGCGTCATCTTCGAACTGTATCGAGACTATCAGTCCGACCCGAACCGCGGCTCGGACGAGGCTCTGCGCCAACTGCTTGAACGGGTCCGCAAACGGTTCAGACAGGCTGACGAACAATTGATGCAGGCTTACGGGGTCGAGGAAATAACGGGGACCAAGAGCGGAAGCGTCACATCGAGCAGCGGCTATCGCAGCGAGAGCTACACCCTCGTCGCGCCGGAGGGCTTCGCCATGTTGGCGGCCTCTTTCCGCAGGGACGGCAATGGTTTCAAGGGGCATCGCGTCAGCGACAGCACGCTCGTGTTCACCATCGGCGGCCAACGGGTCAAATTGCGGGTGTGGATTGATGCAAGACGCACCCAGGCATCGGCTCGAAGCCTTACCGACGCCGCGCTGGAAGTCGAACGCGTCGCGTTGATAGAAGCCCAGTTGCCCACGGATCGTTGGCCCGACCCCTGATATCCGCTCACTGTGCGCGGATGATGCCCAGGAAGTCCTGGGCCTTCAGCGACGCGCCGCCGACCAGGGCGCCGCCGACATCCTGGACCGCCAGGATTTCCGCCGCGTTCGACGGCTTGACCGAGCCGCCATACAGGATCGGCGCGGTTCGCCCCCCTTCCCCCAGCCGCTCGACCAGGGCCGCGCGCACGGCGGCGTGGACCTCGGCGATCTGCTCCAGCGTCGGCGTCAGCCCGGTACCGATGGCCCAGACCGGCTCATAGGCGACGGCGAAGGTTTTTCCGATGACGGCGTCGGGCAGAGACGCCTTGACCTGGCCCGAGACGATCTCGACCGCCCGGCCCGCCTCGCGCTCCTGAAGCGTCTCGCCGATGCAGACGATCGGCTCTAACCCGGCGGCCAACGCCGCCTCGACCTTGGCCGCGACGTCGGCGTCCGTCTCGCCCAGCCCCTGGCGGCGTTCGGAGTGGCCCAGGATGACCAGGCCCGCGCCCGCGTCCTTCAACATGGCCGCCGAGATGGAGCCGGTGTAGGCCCCGGCCGCCCGCGCATGACAGTCCTGGCCGCCGATCTCGACCGCCCCGCCCTTCAACCGCCAGGCCGCCTGGGCGATCAGGGTCGCGGGCGGACACAGGGCCACGCGATGCGCGCTCGGCTCGCTCTCCAGGGCGGATTTCAGGGTCTCGGCCTCGGCCAGATCGGCGGCCAGGCCGTTCATTTTCCAATTGCCAGCGATCAATTTCACGGTCTGTTTCATGCGGCCTGTCTAGGACCGCGCGACCGCCAAGCCAAGCCGCAAGAGGCGCGGTATGGCCTTCGCCTTCTTGCGGTCACGCCCGCCGCCCCTCTATAGGCGGATACGACGCGTCTTCGCCGCGAGCTTAGGTTCTCCGATGATCACCCATTTCCGCAATTTCGCTAAGTCCAAATGGGCTGCCGTCCTTTTTGTCCTGCTGATCATCAGCTTCGCCGTCGTCGGCTCGCAGATGGACGTCTTCGCCAACTTCGGTCCGAAGCACGTCATCAGCGCGGGCGACCGCAGCATGAATCAGGTTCAGTTCCGCAGCGTCTTCGACAGGGTGCGCGAGAATGTACAGGAGCAAGCCGGGCGTCCGGTGACCGTCGAGGAGATGGTCAAGGAAAACCTGCATCAGCGTTTTCTGGAGAGCCAGACTCGCAACCTGGGCTTCCTGGCCTGGGCCTGGGACGCGGGCGTGCGCCCCGGCAAGGATCTGATCGTCAAGCGCATCCGCGAAATCCCGGCCTTCTTCAATCAGGTGACCGGCCAGTTTGACGAAAATCAGTATCAGCAGGCCCTGGCCCAGCGAGGCGTCACCCCCGCCGATCTGGAACAGGATTTCCGCGACCAGTCGATCATCGAACACTATGGCGCGGGCCTGTACGCCGGCGCCCGCATCCCGCGCATCTACGCCGCCCTTCTGGCCAACCAGGCGCGCCAGACCCGCGACGGCCGCTGGTTCACGGTGACCCAGGCCATGGCCGGCCGCGCCGCCGCGCCGACCGACGCCCAATTGACCGCCTTTATGAACCAGAACGCCGCCCAGTTGCGTCGTCCCGAGTTCCGCATGGTTTCGATCGTCCTGTTCGCGCCCAGCCGCGAGCAACAGGCCGCCGCCATCAGCGAAGACCGCATCCGCGAGCGTTTCGAGTTCCGCAAGGCCGCCCTGTCGCAGCCCGAGAAGCGCAGCTTCGTCACCCTGACGGCCCCGACGCGCGAAGTCGCCGTGCGCATCGCCGCCGCGCTGCGCGCCGGTCAATCGCCGCAAGAGGTCGGCCGCGCCAACAACATCCGTCCCGCCGACTTCGACGCCGCGCCGAAATCGGCCCTGGGCGACCCGGCCGTGGCCGAGGCCGTGTTCGGCATGGCCGCCGGTTCGGTGTCCGAGCCGATCCAGGCCCGCGTCGGGTTCGCCGTCGCCAAGCTGACTTCGATCACGCCCGGCCAGGAAGCGACCCTGGAAGGCGTCCGCGACGCCGTCATCGCCGAACTGCGCCAGGAGGACGCTCGCGCCAAGACCTATGAATCGGTCGAGGCCTATGAGCGCGCCCGGTCCGAGGGCAAGACCCTGCAACAAGCGGTTCAGCAGGTCGGCGCCCGCATCGTGCAACTGCCGCCCTTCACCCAGGACGGCAAACTGCCGGACGGCCAGCCGTTGAATGCCCCGCCCCAGGTGCTGACCCAGGCCTATGCTCTGAGCAAGGGCGGCGAGTCCGAGGTGATCGACGCCGGTCAAGGCCAGTATTTCGTCGTCCGCGTCGATGACGTGCGCGCGTCGCAACTGCCGACCCTGGCCGACATCCGCGCGCCTCTGGCCGCCCAGTGGACCGCCCGCGAGAACGCCCGCCTGCTGGCCGCCAAGGCTGACGAACTGGCTCGCCGTATCCGGGGCGGTCAGGATATCGCCGCCGTCGCCTCATCCGTGGGCGCCGCCGTGACCACTCGCACCGGCGTCGAACAGACGGGCGCGGTCCAGACCCAGATCGGCCAGGGCGTCATGCGCGGCCTGTTCACCCAGGGCCGCAATCAGGTCTTCGTCGAGCCGCAGAACGACGACAGCACCGTCATCGGCCGCGTCGACGCCATCCACGCCGCTGTTCCCGCCCTGGCCGCCGCCTTGGGCGAACAGGCCCGGCCGCGCCTGACCCAGGAATATATGGAGGCCCTGGTCGAGGATTCGATGAGCGTCGCCGCCCGTCGTATGAAGGCTCGCAACGACCCGGCCCTGGCCCTGGAAGCCCTGGGCGTCCAGAACCCGGCCGCGCCCGCCGCCCCGGCGCAATGACGGCGGCGGATCGCGACGCCTTTCTGACCGGCTACGCCGCCGGTCGGCCCCAGGTCGTCGTCCGCCGCCTGATCGACGACCTGGAGACGCCGGTCTCGGCCTTCCTCAAGGTCGGCCACGGTCGGCCCTACGCCTGTCTGCTGGAATCGGTGGAGGGCGGCGCGGTCAACGGCCGTTATTCGATCGTCGCGTTGGACCCCGACATCGTTTGGCGTTGTCGCGACGGGCAGGCCGAGACGGCGCGAGGCGCGGCGATCGCCAAGGGCGAGTTCGCAGCCTCGGCCGCGCCCGCGCTGGATTCGCTGCGTACGCTGATCGCCGCCAGCCGGTTCGACCTGCCTGAGGGTCTGCCGCCCATGGCTGCGGGCCTGTTCGGCGTCTTCGGCTATGACATGGTGCGGCTGTTGGAGCCTTTGGGCGCGCCCAATCCCGATCCGCTGGACCTGCCCGACGCCGTCCTGGGCCGCCCGTCGCTGGTGGCGGTGTTCGATTCCGTCGAACATGAGATCGTGCTGGTCTCGGCCGCCTATCCCGACGGCGGCGTTGCGGCCGAGATCGCTCACGCCGACGCCGTCACCCGGCTGGACGCCTTCGAGATCGCCCTGCGCGGCGCCCTGCCCGCGTCCGCCGCCCCCGTGACCGGCGATGCGCCCGCCATGCTCCCTGATTTCGTTTCTCGCGTCGATGAGGCGGGCTTTTCGGCCATGGTGCGCACGGCCCAGGACTACATCGCCGCCGGCGACATCTTCCAGGTCGTGCTCAGCCACCGGTTCTCGGCCGAATGGTCGCAAGATCCGTTCGCCTTCTATCGCGCCCTGCGTCGCCAGAATCCCTCGCCCTATCTGTTCTTCCTGGACGGCGGCGGCTTTCAACTGGCGGGGTCCAGCCCCGAGATTCTGGTGCGTCTGAAGGATGGCCGTGTGACCATCCGCCCCTTAGCCGGCACCCGTCCGCGTGGCGAAACGGCCGAGCGTGATCGCGCGCTGGAGGCCGAACTTCTGGCCGATCCCAAGGAACGCGCCGAGCACCTGATGTTGCTGGACCTGGGTCGCAACGACGTGGGACGGGTCTCGGCGCCCGGCACGGTCGAGGTGACCGAGAGCTTCGCCATCGAACGTTACAGCCAGGTCATGCACATCGTCTCCAACGTCCAGGGTCGCGCCGACCCCAGGATCGACGCCGTCGACGCCCTGTTGGCCGCCTTGCCCGCCGGCACGCTGTCGGGCGCGCCCAAGGTGCGGGCCATGGAGATCATCGACGAGTTGGAAACCGAAAAGCGCGGCGTCGGCTACGGCGGCGGCGTCGGCTACATCTCGGCGAACGGAGAGGCCGACGTCTGCATCGTGCTGCGAACCGCCCTGTTCACCGGGGGACGGGCCTATGTGCAGGCGGGCGCGGGCGTGGTCGCCGACAGTGATCCGAAGGCCGAGCACGCGGAAACCGTCTTCAAGGCCCGTGCGCCCATACGGGCCGCAGCCGAGGCCTGGCGCTACGGCTCCAGAGGCTGAACGACGCCCGCCCCCTGGGACGGCTCCATCGATACGCCCGGTCCCAGGATGACCACGCCCGCCATCAACACGGCGGCCGAAGCGCACAGTCCCGCGGCGAACAGGGCCGCCCACGGACTGGCCGTCTTTTCCTGCGGCGCGGCCAACAGGCTGCGGGCCTTGGCGACGGTTTCGATCATGGCGACGATTCCCCCTCGCGCCGATGACACAGGTTCGAGGTTAACGAGACCTTTCCCGCACGCACCCGCTTGGCGCGGAGACCGCCCCGCCTTAAGACCGCCGGATGATCCTGGTCGTCGATAACTACGACAGCTTCACCTACAACCTCGTCCACTACCTCGCGGAGCTGGGCGCCACGACTCATGTGGTGCGCAACGACGACCTGACGGCCGAGGAAGCCTGGGCGTTGAAGCCTCAGGCGGTGCTGCTGTCGCCCGGTCCCTGCACGCCTAACGAAGCCGGGGTCTGCCTGCCGCTGCTGGCGACCGCGCCAGAGGCCATGCCGATCCTGGGGGTCTGTCTGGGCCATCAGGCCATGGGCCAGGTTTTCGGCGGCGAGGTGATCCGCGCCAAGACGCTGATGCACGGCAAGACCTCGCCCATCATGCATGAGGGCAAGAGCCTGTTCGCGGGCCTGCCTTCGCCCTTCACCGCGACGCGCTATCATTCGCTGGCCGTGCGCCGCGAGACCCTGCCGGACGTGCTGGAAGTCACCGCCTGGACGGCTGACGGCGAGATCATGGGCTTGCAGCATCGGACCCGGCCGATCCACGGCGTCCAGTTCCACCCGGAATCCATCGCCACGGAACACGGCCACGCCATGCTGGCCAATTTTCTGGACCTGGCCGGCGTCAAGCGTCTGAAGGCCGCCTAAAATGTCCGACGGCTTCAAGCCCTTGCTGGCCAAGCTGGTCGACGGCCGCGTGTTGTCGCCGGATGAGGCGCACGCCTTCTTCGCCGCCTGCCTGCGCGGCGAACCGACGCCGTCTCAGGTCGCGGCGGCCGTCACCGCTCTGCGCATTCGCGGCGAGACGGTGGACGAGATCGCCGCCTTCGCCACCGCCATGCGCGACGCGGCCCTGACGCTGGATCACCCGTTCGACGTCATCGACACCTGCGGTACGGGCGGCGACGGCCAGCACACCTACAATGTCTCCACCGCCGCGGCCCTGGTGCTGGCGGGCGCGGGCGTGAAGGTCGCCAAACACGGCAACCGCGCCCTGTCGTCCAAGTCTGGATCATCCGACGTGCTGGCGGCCCTGGGCGTCAATCTTCAGGCCGACCAGGCCCAGCAGCTTCGCGCGCTGGAGACGGCCGGCATCGCCTTCCTGTTCGCCCCCGCCTATCACGGCGCCATGCGCCATGTCGGCCCGGTGCGGGCGGAAATCGGCTTCCGCACGGTTTTCAACCTCTTGGGTCCGTTATCTAACCCGGCTTCCGCGAGACGCCAGGTGATGGGCGTCTATGATCCGCGGCTATTGGAGCCTCTGGCCGAGGTGCTGGGCCGTCTCGGCGCCCAGCGCGCCTGGACCGTTCACGGCCAGGGACTGGATGAACTGACCACGACGGGTCCGACCGAGGTCGCGGAATGGCGGAACGGCGCCGTCCGTCGGTTCCAGGTCACGCCCGAGGACGCGGGTCTGCCCCGCGCCGACATCGCGGCCCTGCGCGGGGGCGACGCCGAGGAGAACGCCGCCGCCTTGCGCGCCCTTCTGGACGGGCGTCCGGGCGCCTATCGCGACATCGTCCTGCTGAACGCCGCCGCCGCCCTGGTGGTCGCCGACCGCGCCGCCGATCTGGGCGAGGGAGCGGCCCTGGCCGCCGCCGTCATCGACGACGGACGCGCCGCGCGCGCCCTGGACGCCCTGGTCGTCGCCACCAACACCCCGATCCAGGAGCCTGAGGCGTGAGCGACATCCTGGACCGCATCGCCGCCTACAAGCGCGACGAGGTCGCGGCCCGCAAGGCCGCCCGCCCTCAACACGCCGTCGAGACCGCCGCACGCGACGCCTCGCCTCCGCGTGGATTTCGCGCCGCGCTGGTACAGGCCAACGCCGCCGGCCGCACCGGCCTGATCGCGGAGATCAAGAAGGCCAGCCCGTCCAAGGGCCTGATCCGCGCCGACTTCGATCCCCCGTCGCTGGCGCGGGCTTACGAGCGGGGCGGCGCGACCTGTTTGTCGGTGCTGACCGATGGTCCCAGCTTCCAGGGCGACGACGCCTATCTGACCGCGGCCCGCGAGGCGGTCGCCCTGCCCTGCCTGCGCAAGGACTTCCTGGTCGATCCCTGGCAGGTGGCCGAAAGCCGGGCGCTGGGCGCGGACTGCATCCTGATCATCCTGGCGATGATCGACGACGCCCTGGCCGTCGACCTGCTGGCCGAGGCCGAGCGCTGGGGCATGGACGCCCTGATCGAAACCCACGACGAGGCCGAAATGGCCCGCGCCTGTGAACTGGTTCAGGACCGAGGCGACGCCCTGGTCGGGATCAACAACCGGTCCCTGCGCACCTTCCAGGTCGATCTGGCCGTGACCGAGCGCCTGGCTCTGCTCAGTCCGGTGCGCGCCCTGCTGGTGGCCGAGAGCGGCGTCTTCACGCCTGAAGATGTCGCTCGCGTCGCGACCGCCCACGCCCAGGCCGTGCTGGTCGGCGAAAGCCTGATGCGCCAGCCGGATGTCGAGGCGGCGACCCGGGCCTTGATGCGGTAACCCGGCCTTAACCAGAACACCTCAAGAACGGCGAATGGACGTTTGCGGTTTGTTCCGCTATGTTCGTCGGATCGGATTCGCCTTGAGGGCCGCCCATGCTCACGCGCAAACAGCACGAACTCCTGATGTTCATTCATGAACGGATCAAGGAAGGCGGCGTCTCTCCGTCGTTCGACGAGATGAAGGAGGCGCTGGATCTGGCGTCCAAGTCGGGCATCCACCGCCTGATCACCGCACTGGAAGAGCGCGGCTTCATTCGTCGCCTGCCGCACCGGGCGCGGGCGCTGGAGGTCGTGAAACTGCCCGAACAGGCCACCGCTTCGGCCCCGAAGGGCGGCCGCGCGCCGTTCAGGCCGGACGTGATCCAGGGCGGCGGCGGCCTTGTGGCCGAGGCCGCCAACGACGTGCGCGAACTGCCCCTGCTGGGCAAGATCGCCGCCGGCACCCCCATCGCCGCCATCCAGCACGAGCGCGACCGTCTGTTCGTGCCCGAGACCATGCTGGGCGCGGGCGAGCATTATTGCCTGGAGATCGAGGGCGACTCGATGATCGAGGCCGGAATCCTGGACGGCGACACCGTGGTCATCAAAAAGGGCGCGACGGCCAACAACGGCGAGATCGTCGTGGCCCTGGTCGAAGGCGAGGAGGCGACGCTGAAGCGCCTGCGCCGCAAGGGCGCCTCCATCGCCTTGGAGCCGGCCAACCGCAATTATGAGACCCGCATCTTCGGTCCCGATCAGGTCGAGGTTCAGGGCAAGCTGGTCGGCCTTATCCGCCGTTATCACTGAAGTCCGGGTCGCCCTGGCGGCTCCACGGCCGGTCGCCGCGCATCTGCGCCGTCCATGAGGCTCGCCAGCCGGGGCCGTCGCGCCACAGTTCGACCGCGCCGCCTCTGGCGTAGTCTTGCCTGTCCAGCACCAGACGCCCCTGGCACGCCGTCGGCAGGGTTCGCACGACCGCCCGCACGCTGACGACCGGCGCCGAGGCGCACAGGGCGACGAGTTGATCCGTCGTCGGCGCGCGACGCCCCCACCACAGGGCGACCGGCGCCGCGTCCCGGTGCGCCGGGAGGCAGGCGAAACGCGTGCAGGTCCAGCCTGTCGTCGGCCGCTCGACCGCCTGCAAGCCGCGCCGCCGGGACCAGAGATCGACCGCGAACTGGCGCACGCCTGGGCGCACCACCACGGCGGTGCGTTCAAGCCGGAAGGCCGCATTGGTTCCGCCGTCGCCGATCCACAGATCCGGCGCGGGCGCACGGGGCCACAGCAGCACGGCCAGGGCGAACGGCAGACCCAGCCAGCGCAGCCGCCCCTTCCACAGACACAGGAACAGCACGCCCAGAAAGGCGACCGGCAGGGCCGTCGCCGGGGCGCTGGGAACCGTGCGCACCGCGCCTGGCAGGCCCGCAACCCCCTCGCCGATCGCCAGCATCATATCGACCCCGACGCCCGCCGCCCACAGGAAGGGCGCGCCCAGGCCCAGCGGCTCCAGCGCCGCGCCCACGGCCAGGGCGGGCAGCATGATGAAGTCCGCCACCGGCGCCGTCAGCAGGTTCGCCGCCAGCCCATACACCGCCGTACGGTTGAAATGCTGCATGGCGAACGGCCCGGTCGCCAGCCCGGCCACCAGACTGGCGGCCACGGCGATGACCAGCCAACTTCCCAGCCTCTGCGTCCAGACGATGGGCCAGGGCGCCGAGATTTCGCGCGTTCGGGGCGGCCAGGCCTCGGCCAGGGCCACCAGGGCGGCGGTGGCGGCGAAGGACATCTGGAACCCCGGCGTGACGATGGCCTCGGGTTGCAGGATCAAGACCGCGAAGGCCGCGACGGCCAGGGCGTGCATACTGATCGCCTGTCGATCCAGCAGTACGGCCAGAAAGGCGATCGAGGCGGTGATGGCCGCCCGCTCGGCCGGCGGCGGCGCGCCCGAGACGACCAGATAGGCTCCCACCGCGATCAGTCCGGCCCAGGCCGCGACCTTCTTGCCCGACACCCGCAACGCCAGCCACGGGATCAGGGCCACGCCCAGCCGCACCGCGAAGAAGACGAAACCGCCCACGATAGCCATGTGCAGGCCCGAGATGGACAGGATGTGCGCCAGGCCGGAATCGCGCATCGTCTCCTGATCCTGGCGTGTGATCCAGGTCTCGTGCCCCGTGGTCATGGCCGCCGCGATGCCGCCCGTGCGTTCGCCCAGCCGCGCGACAATGGCCTGGGCCAGGCGGAAACGGGCGGCGTTGACCCTCATCTCCAGCGCCAGCCGCCAGGGCGGATCGGGCAGGACGGCGGGCCGCGTCTCGCCCAGAGCAAAGGCCGAGCCGCCCAGCCCCTGGAACCAGGCGTTGCGGCCGAAGTCATAGGCGCCGGGCGCGGCCGGGGCGGGCGGCGGGTTCACGATGGCGAACAGGCGCACCGGCGCGCCGGGCGGCGGCGGGTCGCCGCGAACCGTCGCCCTGAGGCGCACGGGCGTCTGCTCCGGCGCCAGGCCGCGCACCCGCACCGGCGCGACCACCACCCGTGCGCCGCGTTCGCCCCGGCTGTCGACATCCACCACCCAGCCCTCAATGACCGTCGGCGCGCTCATCGCCGGGGCGACGGGTTCGGCGACGATCAGGGTCCGGGTCTTGGCCGCCGCCAAGCCCGCGGCGAGACAGGCCAGCATCAACAGCGGCAGGGTCCAGCGTCGCGACAAGCCCGCCCGCCTGGACCCGAACCATGCGCCGACCGTCGCCATGGCCGCCAGCAGCAGCGGCCACAGCGGCGGTTCCGAACTCAGGGCGAAATAGACGGCGCACCCGCCGCCGAAGGCCACGGGCGCCCACAGTCGCCAACGATCAGCCTGAGCGGCGACCTGATCGCCCAGCCAGACGCGGAAACGCTCTCCAGCGCTGGGATTCGCGGCGTCGGACGGTATAAGGGCGGCCCGCACGGACCTCTCGCCCATGACCTCCCCTTCTCCCGTCGTCACCCGTTTCGCCCCCTCGCCCACCGGCTATCTGCACATAGGGGGCGCCCGCACGGCGCTTTTCAACTACCTTTACGCGCGTCGCCACGGCGGCAAATTCCTGGTGCGTGTGGAAGACACCGACCGCGAGCGCTCCACTGACGAGGCGGTCAAGGCCATCTTCGACGGTCTGGCCTGGCTGGAGCTGTTCGCCGACGAGGAGCCGATCTTCCAGTTCAGCCGCGCCGATCGCCATCGCGAAGTCGTGGATCAGTTGCTGGAGACCGGCCACGCCTACCGCGACTTCCTGTCAGCAGAAGAGACCGCCGCCCTGCGCGATGCGGCCAAGGCCGAGGGACGGCCGTTCGAATCGCCCTGGCGCGATCGCGATCCCGGCGTCGACGACCTGGCGCGGCCCCACACCGTCCGTTTCCGCCGCCCGCATCCGGTCACCGTCACGGTGGACGACGCGGTCCAGGGTCGCGTGCAGTGGGAGTCCTCGGCGCTGGACGATCTGGTGCTGCTGCGATCGGACGGGGCGCCGACCTACAATCTCGCCGTGGTCGTGGACGATCACGACATGAGCGTGACCCACGTCATCCGCGGCGACGACCATCTGAACAACGCCGCGCGCCAAAGCCTGATCTATGACGCCCTGGGCTGGACCCGGCCGGTGTTCGCCCACATCCCGCTGATCCACGGGCCGGACGGGGCCAAACTGTCCAAGCGGCACGGCGCCCAGGCGGTGCATGAATACGCCGAGATGGGCTATCTGCCCGAGGCGATGCGCAACTATCTGGCCCGACTGGGCTGGGCGCACGGCGACGACGAACTGTTCAGCGACGAACAGGCCCAGGCCTGGTTCGATCTGGACGGAGTCGGCAAGGCCCCGGCGCGACTGGACTTCGACAAGCTGGCCCACGTCAACGCCCACTGGCTGCGCCTGGCCGACGATGATCGCCTGGCCAAGGCGACGCTGGACGTCCACCTGTCGCGCGGACGGGCGTTGCGTCCCGACGATGAAATCCGACTGTTGCGCGCCACGCCCTTCCTGAAGGATCGGGCCAAGACGACGCTGGAACTGGCCGACCAGTCGGAATTCGTGTTGAAGGCCCGGCCGCTCACCCTCGACGACAAGGGCCGCGCCCTGTTGTCGGGCGAGACCCTGGATCGATTGAAACGCCTGCGCGACCGGCTAAACCTGTTTCAGTCCTGGGATGTCTTCGCCCTGGAGACCGAGTTGAAGGTTTTCGCCGAAGAAGAAGGCGTCGGCTTCGGCAAGATCGGCCCGCCGATGCGCGCGGCCCTGGCTGGCGGGGCGCCGTCGCCCGACATCGCCCGCACTCTGGCCTCACTGGGGCGTGAAGAGAGCCTTGGGCGCTTGGATGATGCGCTGCAACAGACTATTTGAACCTCACGTCTAACGATCCTCCCCGCCGTCGCCTCCCCGCGGCCGGCCCGAACATCAGGGGCATTGATGAACGAACAATCCAAACCCGCCCGCGCCGCCGTCCTCAACTACGGTGATGTTTCCGTCGAGCTGCCGGTGCTCAAGGGATCGACCGGTCCCGACGTGATCGACATCCGCAAGTTGTACGGCGCGACCGACGCCTTCACCTACGATCCCGGTTTCACCTCGACCGCCGCTTGCGAATCGGGCCTGACCTTCATCGACGGCGACAAGGGCGTGCTGCTGCATCGCGGCTATCCGATCGACCAGTTGGCGTCGAAGTCGAACTTCGTCGAGGTCTGTCACCTGCTGCTGCACGGCGAACTGCCGACCGCCTCGGAATACGAGACCTTCGAGAACCTGATCACGCGGCACACCATGCTGCATTCCCAGTTTGATCGCTTCTTCGAAGGCTTCCGCCGCGACGCCCACCCCATGGCCATCATGGTCGGCACTGTCGGCGCCCTGTCGGCCTTCTATCACGACAGCCTGGACATTCACGACCCGGTCCAGCGCGACATCTCGGCCATCCGTCTGATCGCCAAGATGCCGACCATCGCGGCGCGCGCCTTCAAATACCACATCGGCCAGCCCTTCGTGTCGCCCCGCAATGAGCTGAGCTACGCCGAGAATTTCCTGCGTATGTGTTTCGCCGTTCCGGCCGAAGACTATGTCGTCAATCCGGTCCTGGCGCGCGCCATGGACCGGATTTTCATTTTGCACGCCGACCATGAGCAGAACGCCTCGACCTCGACCGTGCGTCTGGCCGGTTCGTCGGGCGCCAATCCCTTCGCCTGTATCGCCGCCGGCATCGCCTGCCTGTGGGGTCCGTCGCACGGCGGCGCCAATGAAGAGGCGCTGACCATGCTGAAGGAAATCGGCACGCCCGAGCGCATCCCCGAGTTCATCGAGGGTGTGAAGGCCAAGAAATACAAGCTGATGGGTTTCGGCCACCGCGTGTACAAGAACTATGACCCGCGCGCGAAGGTCATGCAGCAGTCGGCCTATGAGGTGCTGGACGCCGTCGGCGACCCGAACGACCCGCTGTTCCAGGTGGCCAAGGAGCTGGAGAAGGTCGCGCTGAACGACGAGTATTTCATCGAGCGCAAGCTGTTCCCGAACGTCGACTTCTATTCGGGCATCACCCTGTCGGCGATGGGCTTCCCGACCTCGATGTTCACCGTGCTGTTCGCCCTGGCCCGCACCGTCGGCTGGATCGCCCAGTGGCAGGAGATGATGGCCGACCCGTCGCAGAAGATCGGTCGCCCGCGCCAACTCTACACCGGCCCGACCGAGCGCGACTACGTGCCGATCCAGTCGCGAGGCTGATCGCCGCGAACACCGAAGAAGCCGGGGCCGACGCCCCGGCGTTTCTTTTTGTCGGGGATCAGGCGCGCCTTTCGTACAGCATCCGGCCATCGGCCGGATCACGCGCGGCGACCACATCGGCGGCGGACAGGAAGGCGGCGTCCGCCGAACGCAGGCGCGGCGACATATTCAGCGTCAGGTGTTCCCACTCTCGGCCGAAATCCATGCCCCATGCGCAGTTCCAGGCCGTGATCTCGGCGCCGCTCGTCAGCTTCAGCCGCGTCGGCTGTCCGCGCCGCGCCACCAGCAGCGACACCAGGGCGGCGCCCGCGCCCGGCAGGACCAGTTCGACCATCGAAGCCATTGCATTCGCCCAAGCCGTGAGTGACGCTCGCACCCTCGCGCGGCCAGGGGCTGAGCGGCATGAGCAACTCCTGAGGCTTCGCTGAAATTGGCGTCCGGCGGCTATCGTTTCGACCGTTTCGAGCTGGACCCCGAGGACCGGCGCCTGACCCGCGACGGCGTGACGGTGGAGCTGAACGCACGCTATCTGGACGCCCTGATCCTGCTGGTGCGCGAGAACGGGCGACTGGTCAGCAAGGACCGGTTCCTGGACGAGGTCTGGAAGGGCGTGCCGGTCACCGACGAGGCTCTGACCCAGTGCATCCGCACCCTGCGTCGCACGCTGGACGACGACGCCGCGCGGCCGCGTTTCATCGCCACGGCGCCCAAGCACGGCTATCGCTTCGTGGCCGAAATCGCATCGGCGGACGCCCCTGCTCCGCCTGATCCCGCTCCAACCCCGACTGCGCCCGCCGCCGCGCGCGCGCGTCCCTGGACGCCGTTTCTGATGCTGGGCGCGGCTGGGATCGTCGGAGGGGGCGTGGCCGGGCTGGTCGGGGGCCTGATCTACGGCTTCATCGGCGCGGCCGACCCGCTTCAGCCGGGACTGGGCGCCGGATCGGTGTTGATGGTGTTGGCCTGCCTGACCGTCATCGTCTCATTGATGGGCGGTTTCGGCGTGGCCATGGGCATAGCCGTCGCCGGAATCCTGTCCCGACGCATCGGGCCGTGGAGCATCGTCGGCGGGGCGGTGGGCGGCATGATGGTGGGCGGGATCGTGCGCGCCCTGGGCGTCGACGCCTTCAACCTGCTGCTCGGCCAGTCGCCGGGCGACATCACCGGCGCGCCGGAAGGGGCCATATTGGGCGGCGCCGTGGGCCTGGCCGCCTGGCTGACGGTGCGCCGCACGGGTCGAGGGTCGTTGCGTTACGGCGTCGCGGTCGCGGCCCTGTGCGGCGCGGCGGCGGGCCTGATCATTCCCTTGGCGGGCGGGCGGATGATGGGCGGCAGTCTGGAGCTTCTGGCCGATCAGTTCCCGGCGTCGCGCTTGCGGCTAAGCCCGATCGGCGCCCTGTTCGGCGAGACCGGTTTCGGCCCGATCGCCCAGGCCTTCACCGGCGCCCTGGAGGGCTTGTTGTTCAGCGCCTGTCTGGTCGGCGCCATGATCGTGGCCCGGCGCAACCTGGGGCGGCTCAGGACCCTGACCTGGCGCTGATCACCTTCAGCACCGCCTCGGCCGCGATATCCGAAGGATCGCGCGCGCCTCGCCCCATGCGATCCAGGGCCGCCGTCTGCCGCGCCGCCTGACCGGCGCGCAAGGCCGGATCGTCCAGCAACCGCGCCACGGCCTGGGCCGTCTTTTCCGGGGTGGCGTCATCCTGGATCAGCTCGGGCGCAATCTCCTCGTCCGCCGCGTGGTTGAACAGGGTCGCATACTTGCCCGTGAAGAAGGGCCGCATGATCGCATAGCTGAGCGGCTGGAACCGATAGGCGATGACCATGGGCGCGCCGGCCAGGGCCAGTTCGGTCGAGACCGTGCCGCTGGTCGCCAGGGCGACGGTGGCGGCCTTCATGGCGTCGTATTTGCGATCCTCGCCGACCAGATGGGCGCGGAACGGCCAGGCGGCGACCCGATGCGCCACATCGTCGGCCACCGTGCCCGCCGCGACCACGGCCACGGCCAGATCCGGTCGCTCGGCCTTCAAGCGCCGGATCGCCTGTTCATAGACGGGCGTCATCAGCCGGATCTCGCTGGGTCGGCTGCCCGGCAACACCAGCAGCAGCGGTTGATCCGGCGTCAGGCCCAGGTCGCGTCGAAAGGCCGCCGGATCGGCCTTGGACATATCGACATAGAGAGCCTGAGATCCCACGACGGTCGTCGCCAGGCCCTCGCGCTCGAACCAGGGCGCGTCGAAACTGTAGAGCGCCAACAAGTGATCGACGGCGTTCGCCAGGGTCTTGGCCCGACCCGGCCGTGAGGCCCAGACCTGAGGCCCGACGTATTTGATCAACGGCGTCTGCGGCAGGGCCGCGCGGATCGCCTTGGCCACGCGGATAGTGAAGCCCCAACTGTCGATCAGAACCACGGCGTCCGGCCGTTCGCGGACCGCCAGCGCCGCCGTCTCGGCCACCCGCGCCTTGACCCGGCCATAGGCGCGCAAACCCTCCAGCCAGCCCAGGATCGACAGTTCGGCGATGTCGAAGGGGCTGACGACGCCCACGGCGGCCATCTTGGGACCGCCGACCCCGACGAAGGTCACCCCGTCGCCCAGGCGCGCCTTCAAAGCGCGAGCCAGACCGGCGCCCAGGTCGTCGCCGGACGCCTCGGCCGCCACCAACATGATCTTCAACGGGGCGCTCATCCGGCTTCACCCCAGACGAACAGGCCCAGCCGATCCGCCGCCTCGATGATCGCCGTACGGTCGATCAGGATCAGCTTGCCCGCGACCCCGCCGACGCCCGCCAGTCCAGCCGCCGCCGCCAGTTCGATCGTGCGCGCGCCGATCACCGGCATATCCACCCTCAGGTCCTGGATCGGCTTGGGCGCCTTGCCCAGTGCGCCCTTGGGCGCGCCCGGCCCGCCGCGCAGATCGGCAGGCAGGCCCGCGACGCGCATCAACATGGCGTCCGTACCCTCTTGCGCCTCGACCGCCAGGACCAGACCGTCGACGACCACGGCCCCCTGTCCGATATCCAGTTCGCCTGCCTTTCTAGCGACATGGAGGGACTTCATAAGGTCATGCATCTGTTCCAGCGTCGGCTGGACCTGGCCCAGGGCGCCGGACGGCAGGGTCTCGCCGCCCAGGATGTCGTCGGCCCCCTCGACGGCGAATCCCTCGGCCTCGAACACCGACAGGATCTTGCGCAACAGGGCGTCATCCCCCTTGGTCGCGGCCGCGACAATGCCAGGAAGCACGGATGCGCCCTTAAGATCGGGCCTCAAGGTCTTGAAATCCGGCCTTGAAACATTGCCCGCCAAACAGATCGAGCCGCATCCCGCAGCCTTCAGCGACTTCAGGACGCCGCCGATCTCGGCCATGCCGAATTCGGCGCCCGGCCAACGTTCCAGATGCGGATCGGCGAATCCGGCCAGGCGGATCACATGGAAGGGTCGGCCCTCGGCCTCGCAGCGCCGTGCAATGGCCAGCGGCAGGTCGCCGCCGCCCGCGATCAGGCCCAGCTTGGTCATTCGCCCGGCAGGCATAGAGGCCGCTTGCCGTCTGCGCGGATGAAGGCGGTGATCTCCATGATCTCGGGCAGGTCGGCATAGGTCGCCTCGACCCGGTCCAGGCGCTCGGAGAAGACGCCCTCGCCCTCGAACAGATCCCGGAAGGCGGCCAACAGGCGACGCACCTGATCCTTGCCGTATCCTTTGCGCTTCAGACCGACCAGATTCAGCCCATGCAGCCGCGCGTGATTGCCCCAGGCCGAGCCATAGGGGATGACGTCGCGCGTCACCGCCGCCAGGCCGCCGACGATGGCGCCCTGCCCCACCCGTCCGTTCTGATGCACGGCGCACAGACCGCCCAGGAAGACCCGGTCGCCGATCTGGGCATGGCCGCCCAGGGTGGCGTTGTTGGCCATCACCACATTGTCGCCGACGACGCAGTCGTGGCCGATGTGGGCGCCGGTCATGAACAGGCCGTTCGAGCCGACACGTGTGACGCCCGTCCCCTGGGGCGTGCCGCGATTGAAGCTGCAATGTTCGCGGATGACGTTGTCCGAGCCGATCTCCAGCCGCACCGGTTCGCCCTTGTAGCCGTTGTGCTGGGGGTCGCCGCCGATGACGGCGAAGGGGTGGATGGTCGTGCGGTCGCCGACCGTCGTGTCCTGCTGGACGACCGCATGGCTGACCAGACGCACGCCCGGTCGCAGTTCGACGTTCGGCCCGACGATGCACCAGGGACCGATCTCCACGTCTTCGGCCAGACGGGCCGAGCCGTCGACGACGGCGGTGGGGTGGATGCGGCTCATGACGTCGGCTGCTCGACCGTCACCACCATGGCGGCGAAGTCGGCCTCGGCCGCCAGCTTGTCGTCGATGAAGGTCTCGCCGCGAAATTTGAAAACGTCGCCGCGCTGTTTGGTGACCATCACCCGCATCCGCAACTGATCGCCCGGCCGCGCGGGCTTGCGGAAACGCACGCCGTCGATGGACATGAACATGATGACCTTGCCTTCGACCTCGACATTCAGGGTCTTGGACATCAGCAGGGCGCCGGTCTGGGCCATGGCCTCGACGATCAAGACGCCGGGCATGACCGGGTCGATCGGAAAATGACCGGGGAAGAAGGGTTCGTTGTGGGTGACGTTCTTGACGCCCGTGATCGAGGTTCCCGCCACGAAATCCTCGGCCCGATCGACCAGCAGGAAGGGATACCGGTGCGGCAGACGCCGCATCACCTCGGCATAGTCGATCCTGGCGTCGTTCTCACCCATCGTCCCGGTCCTTGCCGCGAGTCTTTCCCGCCGCCTGTTTGGCCAGCCAGATCGCTTCGCGCAAGGACTGTCGGATCGGCTTGGCCGGATAGCCGGACCAGGTCTCGCCCGCCGGCACGTCGGCCAGCACCCCGGCCCCGGCGGCGATGCGCGCGCCCTTGCCGATGGTGATGTGATCGCCGACGCCCGCCTGGCCGCCGAACATGACGTTGTCGCCGACAATGACCGTACCCGATATCCCGCTGTGCGCGGCCATCAGCACGTTGCGGCCCAGGACGCAGTTGTGGCCGATCATGACCAGATTATCGATCTTGGAGTTTTCGCCGATCACGGTGTCGGCGTAGGCGCCCCGGTCGATACAGGTGTTGGCGCCGACCGTGACGCCGTCCTGGATGATGACGCGGCCCAGTTGGGGAATGTCGATCGGTCCCGTCTTCGACCAGGCCGCACCGAAACCGGCCTCGCCGATCCGGGCGCCGGAATAGATTTGGACGCGGTCCCCGATCAGGGCGAAACCAATGCTGGCGTTGGCGCCGATCCGGCAGTCACGGCCGATCTGGACACCGGGACCGATCACCGTATTGGCGCCGATCCGGCTGCCCCGGCCGATCCGCACGCCCCGCGCCAGCACGACGCCGGGTTCCAGCACGACGGTGTCGTCTTCACAGACGTCGGACCGATCCGCCGCCACATCCAGCGCCAGGGGGCGGTGCAGCAGCAATGAGGCTCGAGCCCAATCGGCCTGAGGCTCGTCGGACACGATGACCGCCGCGTCCGCAGGCGCGGTCTCCACGAAAGCCGATGAAACAATCACGCAACCGGCCCGCGTCTCGCTCAGGGCGGCGGCCAGTTTGCGGTCGGCCAGAAACGCGATCGCGCCCCCGTCCGCATCGGACAGGGGCGCGACAAAGGCGATCATGCGGTCTCCGCCCCGCTCGACCCGACCGCCGACATGATCGGCGATCTCGGCCACGCTGCGGGGCGGCAGCGCTTGAAAAAAGCGGGCGTCCGGCATCCTCGGCCCGCTCCGGCTTATTGTTGCGGCTGTTGGGCCGGAACCGCCATGCGGTTGAAGCTCAGGGTCGGCAGGGCCGTGTTCAGACGCTGGATAGCCAGATCGGTGATGTCCATGGCCGGATTCATCAGGAACACGCTCTCACGGTCCAACAGCAGGCCGCAACCGCGCTCCTGATAGATCTGGACCAGGAGCGGATCGACGGCCGTGGCGATGGCCTGACGCTGCTGGCTCAGGGTGTAACGCAGCTCGGCGTCACGGGTCTGTTCCAACTGCTGGGCCTCTTGCAGGCGCTGTTGCAAGGCCTGGCGGCGCTGCTGCATCTGATCGGCCGGGATGGTGGCCTGGCCCTGTTGTAGGGCGGTCATCTCGGTCTGGATGGCGGTGGCGTAGGGTTGCAGTTCGCCGCGCACTTCATTCGCGAGCTGTTCCATACGGGCCTGGACGGCCTGACCGGCGGTCGACTGGGCCAGCAGGCGCTGGTTGAAATAGACGCAGACGCCGGGGATCACCGGGCCGGGGTTTTGCGGACCGGCGGTCTGGGCCGAGGCGGCGGTGGCGGTGAAGGCCGCAAGGGCGGCGGCGCCGATAGCGAGAAGTTTCATAGTCTTGCCTTTGGCCTTTCGGGCCGGTTGTTAGAACTGGGTCGAGGTCGAGAACCGGAAGGTCTCTGTCCGGTCGTAGTCTTCCCGCGACAGGATCTGGCTGATGTCGAAACGGATCGGACCCATCGGCGACTTCCAGTGAACGCTGAGACCGGCCGAGGCCCGCAGGCCCAGATTGTCGACGATCTGGGTGTCGATGAGACCTGACGAATTCAGACGATAACGGTCGTCCAGAACGCCCAGGGTGCCCACATCGGCGAACAGAGAGGTCTTGATGCCGTATTCCTCGGGCAGACCGTTCGGCAAGGTCAGCTCGATGGTGCCGATGGCGTAGAAATTGCCGCCCAGGGCGTCATTGGTGCGCAGATCACGCGGACCCATGCCCGCGTTCTCGAAGCCGCGGAAGCTGTTGCCGCCCTTGAAGAAGCGGTCGTTGATCCGCACGGCGTCCCCGGCCCAGCCCGAGACATAACCCGCCGACCCTTGCAGGCTGACGACCCAGCTCGGCGTCAGGCCGTAATACCAGCCGCCTTCAACCTCGGTCTTCAGGTAATTCACATCCCCGCCGATGCCGGCGAAGTCCTGGCGCAACGTTCCCGTCCAGCCGCGCGTCGGGCGAACCGGATCGTTGGTGCGGTTCACATACAGGGTGTAACCGGCCGACGAGTTCAGCGAGGAGCCGATCTGTTCACACAGCGCGCGCGAGCCGACGGCCAGGCCCGTGCAATACCCCGACGGCACGATGATCTCGTCGTCTTTGATGAAATAGCGCGTGCTCAGGCTGGTGTAGCCGTTCAGCGGGAAGGTCAGGCGCAAACCCGCGCCCGTCGAACGGTAGTCGAAGGACGACTCTTGCTGGAAGTCGTAGCGCGAGTGGAAGATGTCGTAACCCGCCCGGATGTCGCGGTTCAGGAAGCGCGGCTCGGTGAAGCGGAAGTCGATCTGCTGACGCAGCGAACCCCACTCGACACGCAGCACCACGTTCTGACCTCGGCCGCGGAAGTTGCGTTCGGTGACGCCGGCGTTGATCACGAAGGACTCGACCGAGCTGAAACCGGCGCCCAAAGACAATTCGCCGGTCGGCTGCTCTTCCACGGTGACGTTGACGATCGAACGGTCGGGCGCCGAACCGCGCGCCTCCTCGACCTTCACGTCCTTGAAGAAACCCAGACCGCGCAGGTTGTTGCGCGACCGCTCCATCAGGGCGCGGTTGAAGGCGTCGCCTTCGGTCAGCATCAGTTCGCGGCGGATGACCGGATCAATGGTGCGGGTGTTGCCGACCACATTGATGCGCTCGACATAGACGCGCTGCCCTTCACGGACGTTGAAGGTCACATTGACCGTGTCGGTCTCGGGATCGGCGCGATATGTGGGGTTGATGTCGACGAAGGCGTAACCCGCCGAACCCGCCGCGAAGGTCAGGGCGTCGACCGCGCTCTCGATCTTGTCGCTCTCATACAGGTCGCCGGTGCGGATCGGCAGCAGCGATTGCAGGAAGTCGGCGTTCAGCCGTTCATTCTCGGTGACGACCTTGATCTCGCCGAAGTTGTATTTGTCGCCCTCATCCACGGTCAACGTCAGACCGAAGGCGCTGTCGTCCGGCAGAAGCTCGGCGACCGCCGAAATGATGCGGAAGTCGTAATAGCCGCGGTTGGTGTAGAATTTCCGCAACTGCTCGCGATCATATTCCAGCCGGTTGGGGTCGTAGTTGTCGTTCTTGGTGAACAGACGCCACCAGGCCGACTGTTTCGTGACCATCACGTCGCGCAGCTCGGAGTCCGAGAAGGCCTGGTTGCCCAGGAAGGTGATGGCGTCGATGCCCGTCTCGGGACCTTCGTTGATCTCGAACACCACATCGACGCGGTTCTGCTCCAACTGGACCAGCTTGGGCGTCACGGTCGCCGAGATGCGGCCCGACAGACGGTACAGTTCGACGATGGCGCCGACATCTTCCTGGATCTTGGCGCGGGTGTAGACGCCGCGCGGCTGGATCGTGACCTCTTCGCGCAGCTTGTCTTCGCGAACCGCGTTGTTCCCTTCGAAGATCACCTGATTGATGATCGGGTTCTCGACGATCTGAACGACCAGGTCGCCGTTCTGGACGCCGATCTGCACGTCGGCGAACAGGCCGGTGCGCGACAGGGCGCGCACGGCGACATCCAGCATGGCGGCGTCGACGGTGTCGCCCGGCTGGATCGGCAGATAGGACAGGACCGTGGTCTGATCGATGCGCTGAGCGCCGCGCACGACGATGCGGTTGATCTGAATGGCCTCTTGGCGCGCAGCCTCGGGCGCGGGCTGGGCCGGCGCGGCGTCCGGCGCCGTCTGGGCCAGGGCGGGCGCGCCCAGCCCGGCGGCGACGACAAGGGCCAGGGCGCTGGCGCGGCCGCTCAGTCGGAAGGAGGCGCGCGGATCGATATTCATCATACGGGAGACCATCGGGGGCTGGCGTCGGCTCATGAGGCGAGCCCGCCGAGGAATTTGAAGAGATTCAGCTTTTGCAGATCGTTCCAAGTCGCGAACAACATCAAACCCGCCAGCAACGCAAGACCGACCCTGTAGCCCGCCTCCTGGAACCGTGCGGCGACCGGCCGCCGCGTCACGGCTTCATAGCCGTAGAAAAGCAGGTGGCCGCCGTCCAGAACCGGGATGGGCAACAGATTTAGAAAGCCAATTCCGACCGAAAGTATGGCGGCGAAGCTTGTCATCGTCAGCAGCAGATTAGCCACAGTCGCCCAGGGATTTGGATCAGCCTCGACCGCCGAGGTCGTCAGCGCGCCCGTCGCCCGGGCGATTCCCAGCGGTCCGCTCAACTGGTCGCCGTTCTCGCGGCCGGTGAAGATGCGTCCGATATAGGTCAGGGTGGCGCCCAGACTGTCGCGAATGGTGTCGGCGCTCTTGCCCGCGATCTCCAGCGGGTTCAGCCGCCTGATGCTGACGTCTTCGCGCACCAGGGGTCCCATTCCCATGCCGATGCGTGCGATGCGCACGCGCCCGGCCAGGGGATCGTCTTCCAGACGGCGCTCCGGCGTGGCGGTCAGTTGCAGACTGCGGCCCGCGCGGTCGACGGTGAAGCGCACCGGGTCGCCGGCGCTCAGCATGACCACAGAGGTCACCTCGCGTCCATCGGTGACCGGCCGACCGTTCACGGCGGTGATCAGGTCGCGCGGCTGAAAGCCCGCCTCGGCCGCCGGACTGCCCGGCGTGACGGTCAGGACGCGCGGCGCCACCACCTGTTCGCCGATGACGGCGAAATAGAGTCCGAACAGCACGAAGGCGAGAAGGAAGTTGGTCAACGGTCCGGCGGCGACGATCAAGGCCCGCTGCCACACCGGCTTGAAATGGAAATAGTCGCGTTCGGCGCCCGGCCCGTGCTCGGCGATCACCCGGCTTTTCAACTCGGCCAGACCCGCCTGGTCCGGCACGCTGGAGGCGTCCAGATCGCCCGCGAATTTGACGTAGCCGCCCAACGGAATCCAGCCGACCCGCCATTCGACGCCGCGCTTGTCGGTACGGCTGAGCAACGCCTTGCCGAAGCCGATGGAGAAACGGTCGATCTTCACGCCGAACACGCGCGCGGTCAGATAGTGGCCAAGTTCGTGCAGGGTGACGATCAAGGTCAGCACCAGCAGGAAGGGCACGACATAGGTCAGGAGCGTGGTCGCAACGCCGATCATTCCGCCTCGCCTTCCTTCATGCCGCGTCGGCCAGTCCGCCCACGACGTTTTCCGCGATCCGGCGGGCCTCGGCGTCGATGGCCAGGGCCACGTCGCAGGCGTCGTTCAGATCGGCGCAAATCCCCGCGCGCGCCGCGCGATCCAAGGTTTCCGCGACGACTGCGGCAATATTGAGAAAGCCCAATCGACGGTCAAGGAAGGCGCGGGCTGCGATCTCGTTAGCGGCATTGAACACCGTCGGCGCCGATCCGCCCGCCTGTAACGCCTCGCGCGCGAGTCTGAGGGCCGGGAACCGGGTTTCATCCGGCGCTTCGAAGGTCAGGCGTCCCAGGGCCGCCAGGTCCAATTTGGGCGCAGGCCAGGTCAGCCGGTCGGGCCAGGCCAGGGCGCAGGCGATCGGCGTGCGCATATCCGGCGGTCCCAGTTGGGCCAGGGTCGATCCATCGACATATTCGACCAGGCTGTGAATGATCGATTCCGGGTGCACCACCACGCCGATCTTTTCGGCGGGCGTATCGAACAGATAGGCGGCCTCGATGGTCTCCAGCCCCTTGTTGGCCATGGTGGCGCTGTCGACCGAGATCTTGGCCCCCATGCTCCAGTTCGGGTGGGCCACGGCCTGTTCGGGCGTCACCGCCGCCATCTGGGCCGTCGTCGCCCGCCGGAAAGGTCCGCCCGACGCCGTCAGAATCAGCTTCGCCACCTGTTCGGGGGCCTCGGCGGGGAAGACCTGAAAGATGGCCGAGTGTTCGGAATCCACCGGGATCAGCCGTCCGCCCGCCGCCCGCACCGCCCCGATCAACGCCGGGCCGCAACTGACCAGACTCTCCTTGTTGGCCAAGGCCAGCACCGCGCCGGTTCTCGCCGCCGCCCAGGCCGAGCGTAGGCCCGCCGCGCCGACGATGGCCGCCATCACCCAGTCCGTCGGCCGCGACGCCGCCTCGACCACGGCCGTCTCGCCCGCCGCCGCCTGAACGTTCGTCCCGATCAGAGCCTCGCGTAGGGTCGCCAGTTTCGTCGGGTCGGCGGTCACGGCGATCTTGGGCCGCCAACGTCGGGCCTGTTCGGCCAATAGGGCCACGTTCGATCCCGCGACCAGGGCCTGAACCTCGAATCGGCCCGTGCCCGCATCTTCGGCCCGCGCCATCAGATCCAGGGTGGAGGTCCCGACCGATCCGGTCGAGCCGAGCACCGTCACGCGCCGGGCGATCATGCGCCCCCGCCCAGATAATGACCCAACGCCCGTCCCGCCGCGATGACCACGATGGCGAACATCAGACCGTCGACCCGGTCCAACAGGCCGCCGTGGCCGGGGATCAGGTCGCCTGCATCCTTGACCCCGAAACGCCGCTTCAGCGCCGATTCCCACAGGTCGCCGGCCATGGTCGCCAATCCGCCGGCCAGACCCAGCATGGCGCTCCAGAGCAGGTTCGGCGCGCCCATCTCGGGCAGGGTCGCCATCAGGACGCCCGCCAGGGTCGCCGCGACCAGACCGCCGATGAACCCCGACCAGGTCTTGTTGGGCGAAAAGCGCGGCCACAGCTTGGGACCGCCCACCAGGCTGCCGACCAGGAAGGCGGCGATGTCCGCCGACCATGTCACAGCGAAGGCCAGGGTCACCCAGTAGAAGCCGACCGCGCTGGTCCCGTCGCGCAGCCAGATCATCAGCACGGCCGGCCAGCCGATATAAAGCACGCCATAGGCCGCATCGACCGCCGACAGGCCCCGCGACCGGGCGAAAACACCGGCCAAGGCCGCGCCGAACACCATCAGCACCAGACCGAACGACAGACCGGCCACATGAGTCACGGCCACGGCGGCGACCAGGGCCGAGGCCACGGCGGCGAACATCGGCTTCCAGGCCGTGCGCGCGCTCATCTTGGCCCATTCGGACGCCAGAAGCACACAGGCCGCCAGCATGACGGCCAGAATCCACGGCCCGCCCAGCCAGACGGCGAAGACCGCGAACGGCGCCAATACGACCGCCGAGGCCGCCCGCATTCCCATCTCGCGCAGTTTGAAGGCCATCAGCCGACCGCCTGCATCGGCGCACTGCGCCCGCCAAACCGTCGATCGCGGGCGCGGAACGCATCGACCGCCTGTTTTAGGGCGTCCGGTCCATAGTCCGGCCACAGGATGTCTTGGAACACCAGTTCGGCATAGGCGGCCTCCCACAGCAGGAAGTTGGACAGCCGCATCTCGCCCGAGGTCCGCACGATCAGATCGACCGGCGGCGACCCCGCCGTCGACAGGCCTGCGCCGAACACCTCTTCCGTCAATGGCGGGACCGCGTCTCCGGCCGCCAGTCGTTTCGCATAGGCTTCGGCCGCATCGACGATGTCGGCCCGGCCGCCGTAGTTGAAGGCGACCTGAAGCTGGAATCGGTCGTTGTGCGCCGTATCCGCCTCGGCCTTGTCGACGATCCTGGCGATATCGGTCGGAAGACCCTCGCGGCGGCCCAGGATCTTCAACCGCACGCCCTCACGCGCCAATTTGGCCAGGTCCGAGGCGACATAGGTCCGCACCAGGCCCATCAGGTCCGACACCTCGTCCTCGGGACGGCTCCAGTTCTCGGTCGAGAAGCCGAACACGGTCAGGCAGCCGACGCCCGCGTCGGGCGCCCCGCGGATGGTGCGTTTCAGGGCTTCGACGCCCTCACGATGGCCGACGGAGCGCGGCAGACCGCGCGCCTTGGCCCATCGGCCGTTGCCATCCATGATGACCGCCACATGGAGGGGCGGCCCCCCATGGTTCGAGGCGGTGGTGTCATCCGGCATCAGGCGGCCTTTCGGGCGACAGGTCTCAGACCTGCATGATCTCTTGTTCCTTGGTCTTCAAGGCTTCGTCGATGCGTTTGACGGCCGCGTCGGTGTCCTTCTGGACCTCGGTCTCCATCTTCTTCTGCTCGTCCTGACTGATGTCGCCGGCCTTCTCGGCCTTCTTCAGGTCGTCATTGGCGTCGCGACGGACGTTGCGGATGGCGATCTTCTGCTGCTCGGCGTATTTGCCGGCCAGCTTGACCAGATCCTTGCGGCGCTCCTCGGTCAGGGGCGGCACGGGGATGCGCAGGGTCTGGCCGTCGACGATCGGGTTCAGACCCAGGTCGGCCTGGCGGATGGCCTTTTCGACCGACACGACCATGCCCTTGTCCCACACGTTGACCGTGATCATGCGCGGTTCGGGCACGCTGATGGCGGCGACCGCGTTCAACGGCGAGGTCGATCCATAGGCCTCGACCCGCACCGGCTCCAGCAGACCGGCGTTGGCGCGGCCCGTGCGCAGTCCGGCGAATTCTTCCTTCAGCGAGGCCACGGCCCTGTCCATACGGTCGCGGAAGGTCTTCAGATCGGGTTTGGCCATGGGGTTTCCCTCTATCTTTTCGTATCTCTAGCGGGCCGGTCTCAGCTTGTCTGCGAAGTGATGACGGTGAACGTCCCTTCGCCCGTCAGGGTTCGTTGCAGCGACCCCTCCTCGCGGATGGAGAAGACGACGATCGGAATGCCGGAATCGCGCATCAGGGCGATGGCCGAGGCGTCCATGACCCTGAGGTCCTTGGCCAGGACATCCTGATAGCTCAGCGTGTCGTAACGGGTCGCCGACGGGTCCTTCTTGGGATCGGCCGTATAGACGCCGTCGACGCTGGTGCCCTTCAGCAGGGCGTCGCAGCCCATCTCGGCCGCGCGCAGGGCGGCGCCGGAATCGGTGGTGAAGAAGGGCGCGCCCACGCCGGCGGCGAAGATCACCACCCTGCCCTTTTCCAGGTGCCGCAGCGCGCGGCGACGGACATAGGGTTCGGCCACCGCATTCATGGTCAGGGCGCTCTGCACCCGGGTCTGGACGCCGATCTTCTCAAGCGCCGCCTGCATGGCCAGGGCGTTCATCACCGTGGCCAGCATACCCATGTAGTCGGCGGTGGCGCGTTCCATATCCCCGGCCGCCTTGGACAGGCCGCGAAAGATGTTGCCGCCGCCGATCACCAGACAGATCTGCACGCCTTCGCGCGCCACGGCCGCGACGGCTTCGGCCACCGTCGCCACGGTCTTCATGTCGATGCCATAGGCCTGATCGCCCATCAGCACCTCGCCCGACACCTTCAGCAGCACGCGCTTGTATCGAAACTCGGGCTTGGATTCGGGCATGGGATCGTCCGTGTGCGGCGGTCAGCCCGGAATCGGGCCGCTCTTTATAGACGAAGGGCGCGTCCGGCTTCAAAGCCCGACGCGCCCTCCCGCACAATTCTCCGTCCCCATCTGGGGAGGAATATCCTCAGTTGCCGCCCATCATCGAGGCGACTTCCGAAGCGAAGTCAGGACCTTCGACCTTCTCGACGCCTTCGCCCAGAGCCAGACGGACGAAACCGGCCAGATGCAGGCCGGGCGCGCCCAGTTCCTTGCCCGTGTCGGCGACCAGTTGTTCGATGGTCACGTCCGGGTTCATGACGAACGGCTGCTTGGTCAGAACCACGTCCTTCTGGAATTTGGCGATCTGACCCGACACGATCTTTTCGATCATGTTGTCCGGGCGGCCTTCTTCCTTGGCCTTCTCGGTCAGGACCTGACGTTCCTTCTCGATGGCGGCGGGGTCCAGGTCGTCGGTGTTCAGCGACAGCGGAGCGGTCGCGGCCACGTGCATGGCGATCTTGCGGCCCAGTTCGCGCAGAGCGGTCTTGTCGCCGCCGCCATGCAGGGCGACCAGCACGCCGATGCGGCCGACGCCCGGCGACACGGCGTTGTGGACGTAGCTGGCGACCACGCCCTCTTCCACCGACAGACGGGCGGCGCGGCGCAGTTGCATATTTTCGCCGATGGTGGCGATCAGATTGGTCACCTCATCCTGGACCGTCTTGCCGGCTTCTAGTTCGGCGCCGTGCAGACCTTCCAGCGTGGCGTGTTCCAGGCCAAGTTGGGCGAACGTCTTGGCGGCGTTCTGGAACAGGTCGTTGCGGGCGACGAAGTCGGTTTCCGCATTGAACTCGATCGCGGCGCCGATCTCACCGGCGCCGACTTCCTTCGAAGCCACGGCGACCAGGCCTTCGGCGGCGACGCGGTCAGCCTTCTTGGCGGCCTTGGACAGGCCCTTGGCGCGCAGCCAATCGATGGCGGCGTCGATGTCGCCGTTGGTTTCCTGCAAGGCCTTTTTGCAGTCCATCATGCCGACGCCGGAGCGCTCGCGCAGTTCCTTGACGAGGGCGGCGGTGATCTCGGCCATGTTCAATCTCCTGGTGTTCGTAAGCGGTAACGGCCGGACCTCGAAAGGTCCGGCCGCGGTCTATAGTTCGCCGTCGATGACAGCGGCGGCCGGATCAGGCCTGGGCAGGCTCGTTTTCGACGGCGTCGATGGCTTCCGAGGTCGCTTCCTGAGCGGCTTCGTCGGCCACGGCGGGCTGAGCGGCGGCTTCCAGCTCGATAGCGACGACTTCGAGTTCGACCGGAACGACTTCGGCTTCAGCCTTGGGCGACGCGGCTTCACGCAACATCGGCTCGACCGGGTTTTCCGAAGCGCCCAGGTCCACGCCCGCGGCGCCCGCGCCGGCCGCCAGACCGTCCAGGACGGCGTCGGCGATCAGGTCGCAGTAGGTCTGGATGGCGCGGGCGGCGTCATCGTTGCCCGGCACCGGATAGGTGATGCCGTCCGGGTCCGAATTGGTGTCCAGGATGGCGATGATCGGGATGTTCAGCTTGCGGGCTTCCTGAATCGCGATCGCTTCCTTGTTGGTGTCGATCACGAACATGATGTCCGGCACGCCGCCCATGTCCTTGATGCCGCCCAGCGAAGCTTCCAGCTTGTCGCGTTCGCGTTGCAGGCTCAGCAGCTCGCGCTTGACGCGGCCCTCGCCGCCCGACTCCAGCAGGGCGTCCAGTTCGCGCAGGCGGGCGATCGAACCCGAGACGGTGCGCCAGTTGGTCAGGGTGCCGCCCAGCCAGCGGTTGTTCATGTAGTATTGGGCGCAGCGCTTGGCGGCCTCGGCCACCGGCTCGGCGGCCTGGCGCTTGGTGCCGACGAACAGCACGCGTCCGCCCTTGGCGGCGACGTCGCGCACGGCGACCAGCGCCTGGTGCATCAGCGGCATCGACTGCGACAGGTCGATGATGTGAATGTTGGAGCGCGAGCCGAAGATGTAGCGTTCCATCTTCGGGTTCCAGCGGTGCGTCTGGTGGCCGAAGTGAGCGCCTGCTTCCAGCAGGGTGCGCATCGAGAATTCAGGCAGAGCCATGATCGTTCAGTCCTTTTTCCGATCAACCTAGCGCGGGCGGTTAAAGGACCGGACGGTCCCTCGGAACGGTGCGAACGGGGATGTCTCCCCCAGACGCGCCACGCCCGCGTGCGAAGTGCGCGCGGCTTCTAGGCGGAACGGGCGTAAAAGGCAAGCGTCGCGGGCGTCAGCGCGCGAAATAGGGGTGGCGGACCTCGTCGCCCTTCTTGGCCTCGATTTCCTGGGCGCGACCGGCGCGCAGCTCGATCACGCCCTTGGCCGGGCCTTCGGACGGCAGGATGGCGTCGGAATTGGGCGCGGCGTTGTGAATGATCGACACGATGCGGCCGTCTTCGCCCACATAGACGATGTCCAGCGGGCTGGGCGTATTGTGCATCCAGAAGCCGCGCGGTTCGGCCGGTTCGTTCGGCCATTGGAACAACATACCCCGATCCTTGGGCAGGGGATCGCGATACATCAGGCCGCGCTGGCGCTCGGGGTCCTCGTCGGCGATCTCGACCAGGAATTCGTGCTGGCCCGAACTAGTGACGATGGTCAACGGCTCCAGCGGCCGCCCATTGGCGTCCACCGCCGGATCCTGGGCGCAAGCGGACCCGCCCAAGGCCAGGCCCGCCAATACGCCCGCCAGAACCATTCGCCGATACAGCATCGTCTCTCGTCCTTCCCGGACGAGGATCACTCGCCCGTCGTGATTTCCGCGACCACCAGCCCCTTGGGTCCTTCGGCGAAGCGCACCTGAACCGTCGCGCCAGGGATCAGATCGTCCAAACCGCAGCGGCGCAGCGTTTCGATATGCACGAAGATATCGCCTGGCTCGTCGGCGCGCACCACGAATCCGTAGCCCTTGGTGCGATTGAACCATTTCACCACAGCCGCTTCCATCACGGTGTCGGGGTTCAGCAGCGGCAGACGTTCGCGCGCGGTCGCCTTCAGGGCCTCATAACCGCGGCGGGGCGCCGCCGTCAGGGTTGGGTCGCCTTCGCCCAGGTCCAGAACCTCGGCCACCTGCCAACCCTTGGGTCGCCGCACGCAGGTGCATTGGATCGAAGCCCCCTCGTCCGCGTGGTCTCTGCCGCTGTCGCGCAGACTGCTGATGTGCAGAAGCACATCCTTCAGTTCTGTCATGGCGGGTTCGTCAGGGACAATGAAGCCGTAGCCCTTGCCCGGATCAAACCATTTGACCCGCCCGGCGATGCGGACAATGTCCGGCGCCTGGGCCTCCTCGAAATCAGACAACTTCCAGCCCCCAGCCCACAACCCAACGTGGACCAGTCGTAAGCTTAACACGGTTCTGTGAACGCTGGAAAAGCGAAAAACGCAAATTCCGCTCGGAAAATTAACGCCGACCGAAACCGTCAGGCCGCCCTGGCGCCCATGTTCAACGCCGCGCGCAGTTTTCGCGCCAGGTCGGAACGACGATAGGGCTTGCCGATCAGGTCGAACGCTTCACGCCCGCTCGCACCGTCCGACGCCTTGTCCAGCCAGCCCGTGGTCAGCAACACGCCGACGGTCGGGTCGCGCCGCCGCGCCTCCTGGGCCAGTTGCACGCCATTCAGGGTTCCAGGCATGACGATGTCGGTGAACAGCAGGTCGAAACCCAGGCCGCCCTCGATCATCTCCAAGGCTTCATCGGCCGAGGCGGCGGTGACCACGGCGTAGCCCAGATCGCTCAGGATCGCCTCGCCCATCACGCAGACCTCGGGATTGTCCTCGACCATCAGCACGACCTCGCCGGAACCCAGCGGTTCATGCGTTTCGTTCGAATCCGTGGTGATGGAGGCGTCGCCCAAATGTTCGGTCCCGTCGCGAACGTCGTCGTCGATGTCAACGCGCTAAGCCCAAAGGCTCGGCTCGCCAAATCACGCTTTCGAGGGGTGGGGAAATCCCCGCGCTGGCAGTCCCTAGGGGAATCGAACCCCTCTTTTCAGGTTGAAAACCTGACGTCCTAACCGATAGACGAAGGGACCGCTGCGCGGGGAGCGGGCGATATAGCCGCCGATTCCGAGCCGCGCAAGCCCCCGTGAACGGTCAAAGTCTGCGCGGATCGTCGGCGTCCTCGATCTCCATCTGAACACCTCGTCGACCGTTCCAATCATCGGCCTTCAGCCGCCCCGCGACGCGCAGTCCGCCCTGCCCCGACAACAGCGTCTGGCCCAACGGCAGGTCGGCGCAGCGCCAGGCCACGGCTCGCACCGAGGCGCCGTCGGCGGCGACCAGACGGCACCGCACATGGCCGCCGTTCATCGGCTGGGCGTCGCGCGCCTGCACCCCGTCCAGCGCGAACAGCGGCTCGGGGTTGGCCGGGCCGAAGGGCGACATCCGCTCGAACGATTCGAACAGGTCCCGGTTCGCCGCGCCGACAGCGATCAGGGCGTCGATCTCGACCCAGTCCTGCGCCGCCGCCTCCACACTCTCGCCCGCCAGCCGGTCGTTCAGGAAATCGCGCACGGCGTCCACGCCGCCCGAGGCGACGGTCAACCCAGCCGCCATGGCGTGGCCGCCGCCCGCCAGCAACAGCCCGCGCTCCCAGGCCGCCTGCACCGCGTGGCCCAGGTTGACGCCCGTTTGCGACCGGCCCGAACCCTTGCCCACTCCCGTCGCCGGATCGACGCCGATCACCACCACGGGTTTGCGCCAGCGTTCCCGCAGCCGTCCGGCCACGATGCCGACCACGCCGGGATGCCAATCCTCGCCCTCGACCACGACCACGGCCGAGCCGTCGTCATGGGCGCCCGACGCCTCCACACGCCGCACGGCCGCCTCGGTCACCGCCGCCTCGACCTCGCGCCGGGCGCCGTTCAGGGCTTGCAGTTCGGCGGCCAGCCGCGCCGCCTCCGCCGGGTCGTCGGTCGACAGCAGGCGCGCGCCCAGGTCCGACCGGCCGATGCGCCCGCCCGCATTGATCCGGGGTCCCAGGATGAAGCCGGCATGGTTGGTGGTCGCGGGCTTCTGTTCGGCTCCGGCCGCCGCCAGCAAGGCTTTCAGGCCCGGATTGCCCCAAGCCGACATGACGCCCAGCCCCAGCCGCGTCAGCGCACGGTTGAACCCCGTCAATCCCGTCACATCGCAGATCGCCCCCATGGCCGCCAGGTCCATCCAGGCGCGGATATCCGGGGCCTCGCGCCCCTGGAACAGCCCCCGCGCCCGCGCCTCGCGGTTCAACGCCGCCAGCAGCACGAACACCACCCCCGCCGCCGCCAGATTGCCCTGGCCCGAGTTGCAGCCCGGCCGGTTCGGATTGACCACGGCCAGGGCCTTGGGCGGTTCGGCCCGCATCAGGTGGTGATCGATGACCACGACGTTCAGCCCGATCGCCGCCGCGTGATCCAGCGCCTCGTTCGCCGCCGCGCCGCAATCGACGGTGATGACCAGATCGGCCCCCTGCCCCTTCAGCGTATCGAAGGCCCGCGCGCTCGGCCCATAGCCCTCGGTCAGCCGGTCGGGCACATAGATCGACAGTTCCGCCCCCATGGCCCGGAACCAGCGCACCAGCAGCGCCGCGCTGGACGCCCCGTCCACGTCATAGTCGGCGAAGACCCAGACCCTCGATCCGGCCGTCAACGCATCGACGATCGCGGCCGCCGCCGCGTCCATGTCCATGAAGCTGGACGGATCGGGAAACAACGCCTTCAGGGTCGGCGTCAGGAAGTCCGCGCCCTGGTCGGCCCGCACCCCGCGCGACGCCAGCGCCCGCGCCAGCGGTTCATCCAGATCCAGCGCCTGCATATGCGCCCTGACGACCGACGCCTCGGCCGGTCGCTGCCGCCAGGCCCGGCCGCTTAACGACCGTTCGACGCCCAGAAAGGCGCCTGAGCTTGACGGGCCGCCGCCGTCCACCGTCAGACCGGGTGCGTCATGCGGATGCGACGCACCGTGCGGCTGGCGGAATCCATCACCACGGTATGGGTCGAGACGAAACCGCCCCTGACCGTCACCCCGTCCAGCATGGCGCCCTTGGTCACGCCGGTGGCGGCGAAGACCGCGTCCTTGGACACCAGTTCGTGCAGATCGTATTTGCGGTTCAGGTCGGTCACGCCGGTGCGCGCGGCCCGCGCCCGCTCATCGTCGTTGCGGAACACCAGCCGTCCCTGAAAGAAGCCGCCGACGCACTTCAGCGCCGCCGCCGCCAGAACGCCTTCCGGCGCCCCGCCCTGCCCCAGGTACAGGTCGATGCCGGTATGCGGCTCGGCCGTGTGGATCACGCCGGCCACGTCGCCGTCGGTGATCAGCATGACCCGCGCCTCGACCTCGCGCAGCGCGGCGATCAGCGCGGCGTGGCGCGGCCGGTCCATGACGCAGACGGTGATGTCGCGCGTCGCCACGCCCTTGGCCCCGGCCAAGGCCTTCACATTGTCCTGGGGGGTCATGTCCAGATCGACCAGGCCCGGCGCATAGCCCGGCCCGACGGCGATCTTGTCCATATAGGTGTCAGGCGCGTGCAACATACCGCCGCCCTCGGACATCGCCAGCACGCACAGCGCATTGGCCATGGCCTTGGCCGTCAGGGTCGTGCCCTCCAGCGGGTCCAGGGCGATGTCGATGGCCGGACCTTTGCCCGTCCCGACCTTCTCGCCGATGTAGAGCATCGGCGCCTCGTCGCGCTCGCCTTCGCCAATCACGATCTTGCCGTCGATGGCCAGGCCGTTCAGCGCCGTGCGCATGGCGTCGACGGCCAGTTGGTCGGCGTGTTTCTCGTCGCCCCGGCCGATCTGGCTCCAACTGGCGATGGCGGCCAGTTCGGTCACGCGCGCGGCGTCGAAGGCCAGGGTCGAGATAGTCATGCGAAGGCTCCTGATGCGGTTCGCCCGGCGTCTGTCGGTCGGGTCGGCGAAATCTAGTGTCGGCGGGGCACGGGCGGCGGCGCGGTCGAACGCTGGCGCAGGCGTTCGGCCAGGGCCTCGATCTCTTCGCGCGTCTGGGCCGAGGTCGGAGAGACCGGCAAGGCCTGAATGCGGCGGTTGACCTGGACGGCGAAGGCCTCGGGATCGGACAACGTCCATTGCAGACGCGCCGCCTCTCCGTCCAGCGCCGCACCCGACGCATTCAAGGTCTCGACTCGCGCCGCCAATTCGATCGGTCGCGGCGGATCGGTCGGCGTGGCCGGGAAATCCGACCAGCGCGGATAGACGCGATGCGCATCCACGATCTGCTGCACCCGCGGCGCCAACGGCGACTGGGCGTCCGTCTCGGCCACGAACGAACCGGCGCAGGCCGTCAGTCCCAGACCGAGTCCCAAGCCCGCCAGGGCGACCGTCATCTTTTTGAGGCGGGGTGCGTTCATTTCAGGCCCGGTCATATGCCATGATCGCAACGGGCGAAAGCCGCCCACGCCGGAGGATGACCATGGCCAAGCGCCCGACGACCGCTTCAGACGCCGCCAAGCCGCGTGCGCCGCGCAAGCCCGGCCGTCCGACATCCCCCAAGCCGCCCCGGCCGCGCGCCGCCAAACCTAAGCCGGAACCGGCCCCCGAAGCCGCGACCCAGCCGCGACCCAGCCCCGAATCGAGCGACGCCTTCGCCGACCAGCAAAGACTGATCGAGACCCTGTCGATGAACCTGGCCAAGGCGGCCATGACCGCCCAGGCCGCCATCGCCGAAGCCGCCCTGACCCAGGCCGACCGGCCCGCCGCCCTGTCGCCCGATCCGTTCAACGTCGCCCCGGCCATGACGGCGGTGATGAGCAGCCTGGCCGCCCGCCCCGACAAGCTGTTCGCCGCCCAGGCCGACCTGTTCAACCGCTATATGGACCTGTGGGCCTCCGGCGCCCGCGCCGCGACCGGCGAACCGTCCGCCCCGCCGCCTTCGGACAAGCGCTTCAAGGATCCCGCCTGGTCGGAAAATCCGATGTTCGACGTCATGCGGCGCTCGTATCTGGTCACCTCGGACTGGATGAACGGTCTGGTCGCCTCGGCCGAGGATGTCGATCCGATGGTCCGCCGCCGAGCCGAATTCTTCACCAAGCTGCTGACCGACGCCTTTTCGCCCTCCAACTTCCTGGCCTCCAACCCCGCCGCCCTGAAGGCCCTGGCCGAAACCAATGGCGAGAGTCTGGTCAAGGGCATGGAGAATTTCGCCGCCGACCTGGAACGCGGCGGCGGCAAGCTGAAGATCAGCCAGGCCGACTACGGCCGCTTCAAGGTGGGCGAGAACGTCGCCACGGCCCCCGGCCAGGTGGTCTGGCGCGACGAACTGTTCGAACTGATCCAGTTCGACGCCGCCACGGACCAGCAGCGCGCCGTTCCGCTGCTGATCTTCCCGCCGTGGATCAACAAATTCTACATCCTGGACCTGCAGCCCGAGAACTCGATGATCCGCTGGCTGTCCGCCCAGGGGTTCACCGTCTTCGTCTGCTCCTGGGTCAATCCCGACGTCGACAAGGCCGGGTTCGGCTTCGACGACTATCTGGAAAAGGGAATCTATCGCGCCGTCGAAAAGGTGCTGGACCAGACCGGCGCCGGCCATGTGAACACCGTCGGCTACTGCATCGGCGGCACGCTTCTGGGCGGGGCGCTGGCCCATATGGCGGCCAGGGGCGACGAGCGCATCTCGGCCACCACCTTCTTCGCCGCCCAACACGATTTCGCCCAGGCGGGCGACCTGTTGCTGTTCACCGACGAGCACTGGCTGAACGAGATCGAACAGCAGATGGACAAGGCGGGCGGCGTCCTGCCCGGCGCGGCCATGGCCGACACCTTCAACGCCCTGCGCGCCAACGACCTGATCTGGTCGTTCTTCGTCTCGAACTATCTGATGGGCAAGTCGCCGCCAGCCTTCGACCTGTTGTTCTGGAACGCCGACCAGACGCGGATGCCCAAACGGCTGCACATGGACTATCTGCGCAATATGTACGGCAGGAACGCCCTGGCTCAGGGCGCCTTCGAAATGGGCGGCGAACGGATCGACCTGACCAAGGTCAAGATCCCCCTCTATTTCCAGGCCAGCCGCGAGGATCACATCGCGCCGATGAACTCGGTCTATCGCTCGGCCCGCGCCTTCCAGAACGCCGTCGTGACCCTGACCCTGGCTGGGTCGGGCCATATCGCCGGCGTGGTCAATCCGCCCGTCGCCAAGAAATACCAGCACTGGACCAACGCCGCCCTGCCCCAGACCCTGGCCGAATGGCAGGCCGGAGCCGTCGAGCATCCGGGCAGTTGGTGGCCGCATTGGGCCGAATGGCTGCATGACAAGTCGGGCGACTGGGTTTCGGCGCGGAATCCCTCCAAGGGCAGTCTCACGCCCATCGAACCCGCGCCGGGCAGCTATGTGAAGGTGAAGTCTTGAAACTGGACGCCAACGCCCTTCTGGCCGTCACCTCGGTCCTGGCCCTGACCCTGATCGTCATGACGGCCTGCGCCTTCGGCCCGCCCGAGGCGACGCAGAAATACATCAGCGCGGCCCTGATGAGCGTGCTGGGCTTTCTGTTCCTGAACCGGTTGTGGATGATCAGCCGCAAGCGCAAACCCAAGGCCCTGATCCAGCCGAACCAGCCCGCCACCCTGATCATGGCCATGGTCTTTCCCTTCGCCATGGTTCTGTCGGCCGGTCTGCCGGTGATCGCGCCCAACGGCGACTATGGCCTGATGATCATCATGGCCGGGGTCTTCACCGGTCTGTCGATCCAGTCGGCGGCCGCCGCGCGGATGGCGACGAAGGAATAGCCTGCGCCGTTGCTCCGGCGGGGCAAGCCCTGTAGGAGAGCCGCCTGCCTGTGTCGGGGTGTAGCGCAGCCTGGTAGCGCATCTGCTTTGGGAGCAGAGGGTCGGAGGTTCGAATCCTCTCGCCCCGACCAATAGGGCGTCAAAACTCCCGCCCGTTCACCTGATCCGCAGTCCAGCTCCACGGCTCGATCTCGGTGAGTGTGCGGACATTGATCGCCACCGTCTCCGTCCCGTCCGGCAGGGTTCCGTAGGCGAAAGGCTGGACGCCGCAGGTCGGGCAGAACCGGTGCCGGATATTGTGCTTGTTGAACAGATACTCCGTCGTCGGCCCGTCCGCCGTCAGCCGAAAGGCCGACTTCGGCACGAAGGCCAGCACGAAGCCCTTGCGCAGGCAGTGGCTGCAATTGCACTCGATCAGCCCGTCCAGACCCGTATCGACCTCATAGGCCACGGCGCCGCAATGGCAGGAACCCTTGTACGCCTTCGTCTCATCCATCACGCATCCTCCAGCAGCACCACCCCCGGCGCCGACTTCAGCGCCCCGCGCAAGGCGCCGTCCAGGCGATAGCGGCCCGGCAGTTTCAACTCGACCTCGCGTCGCCCCTCCAGCGAAGCGACCAGACAGACCTCTCCGCCTCGGCCGTCGGTCCCCTTGGCCCGCTCCAGCCGCGCCTTCAGCGCCGCGACGTCGGCCGAACGCGCCGACACATGAACCCGCAGTTCCGCCGCCGCATCATCCAGCATGACGTCCATCGGCCTGGCGTCGTCGCCGAAGAACCGCACCTCGCCGTCCGTCGCCTTGGCCCGCACCCGCACCATGACCGAGGCCCCCGGCTCCAGAACTTCGCGGCACCGGCGCAACTGCTCGGGCGGGAACAGGCATTCGAACTCCCCGGTCGGGTCCGAGAAGGTGACGAAGGCGAATTTCTCACCCGTGCGGGCGCTGGCGCGTTCCTGGCGGCGGCGCACGACGCCGGCCATCTGGAAGGCTTCATGCCCGGCTTCGGCCAGGGCCGTGGCCTCGGCGACGAAGGTGACCCGTTTGCGCTTCAACGCCGGGGTCAGGTCCTCCAGCGGGTGGCCCGACAGATAGAAGCCGATCGCCGCCAGTTCTTCGTCCAGACGTTCCGGCCCGACCCATGGTTCGACGGCCCTGAGCCGGGGCCGCGCCGCATGAGCCTGATCGCCGCCGAACAGGCTGACCTGAGCGCTGGCGCGTTCGGCCGCCACGCTCTGGCAATAGGCCATCAGCACATCGGCCTGTTCGACCAGTTGGCGCCGGTTCGGGTGAATGGAATCGAAGGCCCCGGCCCGCGCCAGGTTTTCCAGCGCCCGTTTGTTGACCGCGCGCGGATCGACCCGCTCCAGGAAGTCGAAGATGTCGGTGAAGCGACCGCCCGTCTCGCGCACCTCGACGACGTGCTTCATGGCCTCAAGGCCCACGTTGCGGATGGCGCCCAGGGCGTAGAGCACGCTGCCGGTCTCATTGTCCCAGGCCACGTCGAAATCGGCCGACGACACGTTCACGTCCGGCGCCCGCACCGGCACCTCGAACCGGCGGCAATCCTGATAGAAGACCGCCAGCTTGTCGGTGTTCGACAGATCCAGGCTCATCGACGCGGCCATGAATTCGACCGGATGGGTCGCCTTCAGCCAGCCGGTCTGGAAGCTGATCAGCGCATAGGCCGCCGCGTGCGACTTGTTGAAGCCGTATCCCGCGAACTTGGCGACCAGATCGAAGATGCCGCCGGACTGCGTCTCCGGCACGCCCTTGTCGGCCGCGCCCTTCACGAAACGCGCCCGCTGGACGTCCATCTCCTCCTTCTTCTTCTTGCCCATGGCCCGACGCAGAAGGTCGGCTTCGCCCAGACTGTAGCCCGCCAGGATCTGGGCGATCTTCATCACCTGTTCCTGGTAGATGATGACGCCATAGGTCTCGGTCAGCACCTCGGTCAGGCTGGGATGCAGATAGTCGACCTCGGCCCGACCGAATTTCCGGTCGATATAGGTGTCGATCATCTCCATCGGTCCCGGCCGATAGAGCGAGATCAAGGCGGTGATCTCCTCGATGGAGCCGCAGCGCATCTTGCGCAGGGTGTCGCGCATCCCCTGCGATTCCAGTTGGAACACCCCGACCGTCTGGCCCGACGCCATCAGTTCATAGGTCGCCGGATCATCCAGCGGCAGGCCGTTCCAGTCCGGCGCCGCGCCGCGCCGCTCCAGATATTGCCGCGCCCGATCCAGCACCGTCAGGGTCTTCAGCCCCAGGAAGTCGAACTTCACCAGCCCGGCCGGTTCAACCCATTTCATGTTGAACTGGGTGGCGGGAATGTCGGATCGCGGGTCCTGGTACAGCGGCGTCAGTTCGACCAGCGGCCGGTCGCCGATGACGATGCCCGCCGCGTGGGTCGAGGCGTTGCGATACAGCCCCTCCAGCTCCAGCGCCGTCTCCAGTAGGGTCTTGACCGAGACCTCGGCGTCGCGCGCCTCTTGCAGACGCGGCTCGATCTCGATGGCCTGGGCCAGGGTGGTCGGATTGGCCGGATTGTTCGGCACCATCTTGGCCAGGCGGTCCACCTGGCCCAGCGGCAGTTGCAGCACCCGGCCCACGTCGCGCAGCACCGCCCGCGCCTGAAGCGTGCCGAAGGTGATGATCTGGGCCACCCGGTCCTTGCCGTAGTGCTCCTGGACGTAGGCGATCACCTCCTCGCGCCGCTCCTGGCAGAAGTCGATGTCGAAGTCGGGCATGGAGACCCGTTCCGGGTTCAGGAACCGCTCGAACAGCAGGCCGAACCGCAGGGGGTCCAGGTCAGTGATGGTCAAGGCCCAGGCGACCAGCGAACCCGCGCCCGAACCGCGCCCCGGACCCACCGGAATTCCGTGCGACTTGGCCCATTTGATGAAGTCCGACACGATCAGGAAATAGCCGGGGAAGCCCATCTGCTGGATGATGGAGACCTCCCAGTCCAGCCGGGTCCAATAGTCGGCCTCGGGCGCGGCGGGCGTGACCTGGGCCAGACGGACCTTCAATCCCTCGCGCGCCTGATGCGCCAGTTCGTCGGCCTCGGATCGGCCCGCGCCGGTGTCGAAACGCGGCAGGATCGGCGCCCGCGTCCGCACCAGGAAGGCGCAGCGACGGGCGATGTCGATGGTGTTGTCGCAGGCCTCGGGCAGGTCGGCGAACAGGTCGCGCATCGCAGCCGCGGGCTTGAACCAGTGCTGGCCGGTCACCCGACGGCGGTCGTCCTGGCCGATGAAGGCCCCGTCGGCGATGCACAGCAGGGCGTCATGCGCCCGCGCCTGACTGGGCTTGGCGTAATAGACGTCATTGGTGGCGACCAGCGGCGCATCATGGGCGTAGGCCCAGTCCACCAGACCGCGTTCGGCCGCCTGCTCGTCCGGCGTTCCATGTCGTTGCAGCTCGACATAGAAGCGGTCGCCGAAGGCCGCCTTCATGGCTTGCAGCGCCTGCGCGCCCTCCTCGACCTTACCCTGGACGAACAGAGGATCGACCGGGCCGTCCGGGCCGCCGGACAGCAGGATCAAGCCCTCGGCGTGCGCGACGACCTGATCCCAGGCCACGCCCGGCTCGTCCATGTCGCCGGAGTCCAGATAGGCCGAGGACGACAGGGCGCACAGGTTCAGCCAGCCGGTTTCATTCTGAGCGATCAGCACCACGGTCGGCGTCCGCGCCCAACGCTGGGCCGGTCGCCCGCCGACGCCCGTCACCGGCAGGGCGCAGGCGATGATCGGCTGAACCCCCGCATCCCGCGCCGCCTGGCTGAACTCCAGCGCGCCGAACAGATTGGCCCGATCCGCGACGCCGACCGCCGGCATACCGTTGTCGGCCGCCATCCGCCCGACCTTGCCGGCCTTGATCGCGCCCTCCAGCAGGGAATAGGCGCTGCGCACCCGCAGATGGATGAAACCCGTGGCGACGGCGTCGGTGATGGCCTGCACTCCTTCGGCAGGCCGGAAACGACTCATTGCGCCAGCAACGCCGCCTGCCAGACCATCCAGACAAAGCCGCCGCAAGACGCAAGCGACAGCAGTTCCCTAACCCAACGCGACATCGCCTTATCCCCAGTTGCGTGTTCCGGGAATGTTCTATGTTCCAGTTCCGTTCTCGTCAAGTCTCAGAGCTGTCGAAATACGGCGACGGCGGTTTCGATGGGGCGTAGACAGGGACCGACGCCGCCAACCATCCGCCCCTCCGGCGGCGGGCGTCGCAGGAGAGCCGCCATGGCCAAGGGCCAGATGCGCAGCAATAAGGAAGTCCGCAAACCCAAGGCCGACAAGCCCAAGCCGCCGATCTCGGCCGGCAGTTCGCTCTTCACCACTCCGCCTGGCAAGAAATAGCCGTCAGTAGGCGTGGCTCTCGGCCGGGCGCTCCTCCAGGTGGCCGTCCTTCAGGGCGAAGACGCGGTCCATATGGCCGGCCAGCTCCATGTTGTGGGTGGCGATCAGGGCGGCGACGCCGGTGTCGCGCACCAAGGTCCGCAACGCCTCGAACACCGCCTGGCTGGTGGCCGGGTCCAGGTTGCCGGTCGGTTCGTCGGCCAGAAGCAGGCGCGGCCGATTGGCCAGGGCGCGGGCGATGGCCACGCGCTGCTGCTCCCCGCCCGACATCTGGGCCGGCTGATGCGACGCCCGATCCGCCAGGCCCAGCGCAGCCAATAGATCGCTGGCCCGCGCCTGGGCCTCGGCCGCCTTCACCCCCGCGATCCGCAGCGGCAGGGCGACGTTGTCGCGCGCATCGAACTCGGGCAGCAGGTGGTGGAACTGATAGACGAATCCGATGTGGTTCAGGCGCAGCCGGGTGCGTGCATCTTCGTCCAGAGCGCCGACGTCGCGACCTTCGATCACCACCTGGCCCGTCGTCGGCCGCTCCAGCAGGCCCGCGGCGTGCAACAGGCTGGACTTGCCCGAGCCGGACGGGCCGATCAGGCCGATCAACTGGCCCGGCATGACGTCCAGGTCGACGCCCTTCAGCACCGTCAGACCGCCCTGGGCGGTGTCATAGGTGCGCGTCACGCCCCGAAGGCTGAGAACCGCGTCCTGGGGATAAGCCTGTGGATTACTCAAAGCGCAGAGCCTCCACCGGGTCCATCTTGGCCGCCCGCCACGAGGGCAGCAGCGAGGCGACGCACGACATGAACAGCGACCAGACCGTAACCCAGAAGACATCGACCGGATCGACCAGGGCCGGAACGGCGTCCAGCATATAGACGTCGGCGTTGAACAGTTGGACGCCCAGCAGGGCCTCCAGGAAATGCTGGATCGCGCCGATGTTCAGGCAGAACAGCAGGCCCAGGACCAGGCCGGTGAAGGTGCCCGCCGCCCCGATGGCCGCGCCCGCGATGAAGAAGACCCGCAGCATGGAGCCGCGGCTGGCGCCCACCGTGCGCAGGATGGCGATGTCGCGCGTCTTGTTCTTCACCAGCATGACGATGCCGGAAATGATGTTCAGGGCGGCGATGGCGACCACGAGACCCAGGATGATGCTCATGGCCACCTTCTCGACCTTCAACGCGCCCCAGAAGGCGGCCAGCCGGTTGCGCCAGTCGCTGACCAGGGCGGGACCGTTCGCGGCGTCGCGGATCGGGGTCAGATACTGATCGACCATATCGGGTTCGGCGACCTTCAGCTCGATCACGTCCCACAGCCCCTCCTTGCCGAAGAACAGTTGGGCCTGTTCCAGCGGCATGAAGACGAAGGCGCGGTCGAAATCGGCGGTGCCAGAGCTGAAGATCCCGCCGACGACATAGGTCTTGGACAGGCCGCCCAGATTGCCGAAGGCGCTGTCGGCGCCGGTCGGCGAATACAGGGTGATGGGCGAACCGACGCCGACGCCGACCTCTTCCGCCAAGGTCTTGCCGATCAGCACCCGGTCGCCGCCATAGGCGCCCTGGCCGAACGAGCGTCGCGCCTCGGGGGTCAGGCTGTCATAGACGAATTTGGTCGAGGCCAGGTCCTGGGGCCGCACGCCGCGCACGATGCCGCCGGTCACCTGACCGCCCGCCTGGAACATGGCCGGGCTTTCGGTCAGGGGGGTGACGTGAACGACGCCCGGAACCGCCCGCATCCTCTCCAAGGCCGCCTCGCGGTCGGGCGAATTCAGCACCGGTCCCTGTACATAGACATGGCCGTTGAAGCTGAGCATCCGGCTGAGCAGTTCGGTGCGGAAACCCGCCATGATGCTCATCACCGTGATCAGCGCCATCACGGCCAGGGCGATGGCGACATAAGAGATGACGGCGATCAGGGCGATGCCGCCCTCTTTGCGCCGGGCGCGCAGATACCTCAGCGCCAGACCGAACTCCCAACTGGAGAAGGCCCCGGCGGGTTTGGGGGGCGCAGCGGCGTCGGTCATGCGCTCAGCTTGGCCAACGCCTCGTCCAGCGAGACCGACAGCTTTTCGCCGGTCGCCCGGCGCTTCAGCTCGACCACGCCCTCGGCCAGGCCCTTGGGTCCGATGGTCAACTGCCAGGGCACGCCGATCAGGTCGGCGGTGGCGAACTTGCCGCCCGGCCGTTCGTCGGTGTCGTCGTACAGCACGTCCTTGCCCGCCGCCTCCAACCGCGCGACCGCATCCTCGCAGGCGGCCGAGACCGCCGCATCATTGGCGCGCAGATTGATGACGACCACGTCGAACGGGGCCACGGCGTCCGGCCAGATGATGCCGCCCTCGTCGTGGCTGGCTTCGATGATGGCGCCCAGCAGGCGCGACACGCCGACGCCGTAGCTGCCCATATGGACCTCAGCGTCCGCGCCGTCCGGCCCGGCGACCTTCGCCTTCATCGGCGCCGAGTATTTGGTTCCGAAGTAGAAGATGTGGCCCACCTCGATGCCGCGCGCGGTCAGACGATCGGTCTCGGTCGTCTGGCTTTCGAAGGCGGCGGCGTCATGCATTTCCTCGGTCGCGGCGTACAGCGAGGTGCGGCCGTCGACGATGGCTTGCAGGTCGTCCCAGTCCACATTCGCGCCGGGTGCGGGCATTTCGACCAGCTTCCTGTCACAGAAGACCTGGCTCTCGCCGGTGTCGGCCAGGACGATGAATTCGTGGCTCAGATCGCCGCCGATGGGTCCGGTGTCGGCGCGCATCGGCACGGCCTTCAGCCCCATGCGGGCGAAGGTGTTCAGATAGGCCACGAACATCCGGTTATAGGCCCGCCGCGCTGAGGCTTCGTCGATGTCGAACGAATAGGCGTCCTTCATCAGGAACTCGCGGCCGCGCATCACGCCGAAGCGCGGACGCCGCTCGTCGCGAAACTTCCACTGGATGTGGAACAGGTTCAGCGGCAACGCCTTGTAGCTCTTCACATAGGCCCGGAAGATGTCGGTGATCATCTCCTCGTTGGTCGGGCCGTACAGCAGTTCACGCTCGTGCCGGTCGGTGATGCGCAGCATTTCCGGGCCATAAGCGTCATAGCGCCCCGACTCGCGCCACAGATCGGCCAGTTGCAGCGTCGGCATCAGCAGTTCGACGGCGCCCGCGCGCACCTGCTCTTCGCGCACGATCTGTTCGATCTTCTTGAGCACCCGAAGACCCAGCGGCAGCCAGGCGTAGATGCCCGCTGCTTCCTGTTTGATCAGGCCGGCGCGGAGCATCAACTGGTGCGAGACGATCTGGGCGTCCGAGGGCGCCTCTTTCAGCGTGGGCAGGAAGTAGCGCGACAGGCGCATGGGACAGGCATCCATATTCAGCAGTTCCCGCTGCTTTAGCCGCCCGGCGGTCGCAAAGGCTAGATCAGTTTCGCCCGCCCCGGCACAATCGAGCCGGATTAGGAGACGGCCTTGATGTTAATGCGTGTAGGAATCTGGGCGGCGATCCTGGCGGGCGTGGCTCTGTTCATGGCCGCCTTCTGGATGCTGCTGGCTCCGACAGCGGACGGAGACACGACGCTGCGCGCCCTTCTGGCGGCCGAGACCCAGGCCAGATGGGCTGTTTTGGCGGTGCTGGGGGCCTTGCTGGGCAATGTCCTGCTGTTCCTGAACCTTCGGATCGCAGCCGACGCCACCCAGGCGGCCCTGGTCGCCGCGGAGGCGGCCAAGGAAGCGGTCGACCACGCCCGCCAAACCAGCCAGATCGAGCTTAGACCCTATATGGTGTTCGATGCCGACGAATGGACGCCGCTGCATGACGACGCGCCCGGCGTCATCACCTACTGGCGACTGAAGGTCACCTGGCGCAACACCGGGCGGACTCCGGCGCGCAACGTTTGTCTGCGGCTGATGTACGCCGATGGCGGAGCCGATGTGGACTGGAGCCGCTTTGTCTTTCCCGACCCGTTGGACACCCAGCCCCAGGTCGGGTCCGTCTCGGCGGGCAACACCATTTCAATGACGACGGAAATTCCGATCCAGACCATGCAAAGCGTGTTCGCGGGCGAGCGGCGGCTGATGTTCTATGGCTGGATCGAATACGACGGCTTCGCCGACGCCCCGCGCCACCGGTCGGAATGTGCGATGCACGTCCGCGTCCTGACCTCGCCGGACAAGATGGAGGCGGAGTTCGACCATGCGTTCAGCGACCGGCACAACGGTGACGACGAGTCCTGTATGTACCGCCCCCGCACCATGATCAGCGCCAAGGCGCCACAGCGTATGGCGCCGCGCGGCGGGGAAGACGTGAACTACCAATTCCGCGACTAGGGTCCGGTTCAGCCCGCCGCGTTGCCTATCACCGTCGGCAACGGCAGCCAGCCGGTGAAGATCAGCACCATCACGAACGCCCAGACGATGACCGAGACCCAGGTGGTGGTGATGAATTTCCTCTTGAGCTGGGGGTCCTTGGGCGCCCCCCACTGGGCGCCGTCGTCGGGACGTTCCTGCTCGCGCTGATTCATGCCCAGAGGCAGGACGGCGAACAGCACCGTCCACCAACAGACGACATAGATGGCCAGCATGGTGATCGGGCCGATGGGCATCAGTGCGCTCCGTCTTTCGGGGTCTGCATCAGTTCGACCAGCACCCCGCCCATGTCCTTGGGATGAACAAAGATGATCGGCGTCCCGTGCGCCCCGATGCGCGGCTCGCCCGTGCCCAGGACGGTCGCGCCCTTGGCGCGCAGGGCGTCGCGGGCGGCCAGGATGTCCTCGACCTCGAAACAGACGTGGTGCTGACCGCCCTTGGGGTTCTTGGCCAGAAAGCCGTGAATGGGACTGTCGTCGCCCAGCGGTTCGATCAGTTCGATCTGGCTGTTCGGCAGGTCGATGAAACAGACCCGCACGCCCTGCTCAGGCAGGTCGAACGGATCATGCGCCCGCGTCGCGCCGAGCAGGTCGCGGTACAGGGTCACGCTGGCCTCGATGGATGGCGTGGCGACGCCGACGTGATTCAGACGACCGATCATTCGCGTTTGCTCCGGGAAACGCAGCGCCTATTGGGAGGCGAACGGGTCGGTGGGCGTGGGCTGGGTCGGCAGCGGCATACGCGGCAGCGGTTCATCGCTGTTGGCCGCAGCCAGCAGGAAACCAGCCATCACGATCGCCGCCTGACGAAGATCTTCTGGACGCAGATGGTCATAGGTGTCGATCGAGGTGTGGTGCAGTCGGCTGCCGTAGTCGAGCGGGTCCTGAATGAACTGGAAGCCGGGCACGCCCACGGTCTGCATATAGACGTGGTCGGTGCCGCCCGAGGTGCGCAAGGACACCGTGGTCGCCCCCATGCTGTTGAAAGGTTTCAGCCATTCCTCGAACACGGCGGCGGCGGCGACATTGCCTTCGGCGTTGATGCCGCGGATCCGGCCCGAGCCGTTGTCGAAGTTGAAATAGGCGACCAGATCGCGATGGCCCTCGCGCGGCTGGACCGGCCAGCGCGCGCGCCAAGTGCGGTTGTTCGGCAAGGCGTTCTGCTCGGCGTTCTCAAGCGGGGCGCGCGTCGCCAGATAGCGATCGACATAGGCCAGCGAGCCAAGCAGCCCCTGCTCTTCCCCATTCCACAACGCGAAGCGGATGGTGCGCTTGGGCCGCACGCCCAGGGTTTTCAGGATGCGCGCCGCCTCCATCACGACGGCGACCCCAGCCGCGTTGTCGACGGCGCCATCACCGGCGGCCCAGCTATCGAGGTGGGCGCCGGCCATCACATATTCACCGGTCCGGCTGGTCCCCGGAATGTCCGCCAGGATGTTGTAGGCGTTGACGTCCTCGTCGTGGAACTGAACCGTGCTGAGCAGTTCCAGTCGCGGCTGGGCGCCCGCGACCGACAGACGCACCAAGCGGCGATAGTCCTCCTGGGTCAGCTCTACGCCTGGGACGGTCGGCGTCGCCCCGGTACGGAAAGTATAGCCGTTGCCGTGCAGCAGGCCGCCGTCCCGTTGGGACATCCGCACCCAGGCCAGGGCGCCCTCTTCCTTCAGGAAGGCGTCCATCTGCAGAGCGAAGTCCGCGGCGTCGACTTTGACGGCGGCGTGATTGGGCAGAACGTAGTTTGTGCGCCCGGCCAGATCGGCATCCGTCAGGCGACGGAAGAAGGGCTGGTCCGTAGGTTCAGCGGGCGCCTCGGCGCGGCTGACCAGAACGATCTTGCCGGCCAGCTTGCCCCGCCAGCGTTCGAAATCGCCGACGGCCGACATGGGCGCGACGACGATCTCGGCCTCGATGGTCCCGTCAGTCGAGGGCGTCCAGGCCACGGGGATGACCCGCAGGTCCAGCGGACGCGGCGCCGTCATGCGCGCGCTGGACCGCACGGCCGTCCAGCCGCGACCGAATTCGAAGGCATCGGCCCGGACGTTGGACAGGCCCCAGTCGCGGAACTGCTGTTGGGTCCACTCTTCGGCCTGACGCATCTGCGGCGAATTGGTCATGCGCGGCCCGATGCGATCCGTCAGCCAGGCCGCCGTCTGCATCACCTGGCTGTGGTTCAGCCCCTGGTCGATGACCCCGTTCAGAACAACCAGATCGGCGGGCTGCGCCACGGCGGGGGTGGCGATCACCAGGGCGGTGAAGACAGCGGCCAGACGGTGCATGGGCGTTACTCCGGAATCGACGACGGACAGGAATAGGGACGTTGGGACGGCGGATGTCGAGCGCCTTAAAGCCTCAGAACGATCGTCTCGACGATCGGGCGGCGGTCCCAGATGCCCTGGCTGGCCTTCTTCAGCGCCCGCGCCACGGCCTGTTCGATGACCGTCTCGTCCTCCAACGCCTCGCCCTTCAGCTTCAGCACCGCCTGTTCGGCGCGTTCGGCCAGGTCGTCCAAGGCGTCGCCCAGCGGACTGTCCTCGTCGCCGGGCAGGCCGATGCCGCGCACGTCGATGTCCGAGACGATCTTGCCGCGCCGGTCCATGGCGAAGCTGACGATGAGGATGCCGTTCGACGCCGCGTGACGCCGCTCGCGCAGGGCCTCGCCCGCCTCTTCCACCAGCATACCGCCATCGACGAACAGGCGGCCCGAGGGGACTTCGTCGATGATGACCGCCGGGCCGGGGGCCAGGCGCACCATGTCGCCATTCCTCGGCGTGACGGTCTCGGGGACCTGCATCTCCTTGGCCAACAGGGCGTGTTCGGCGATATGGCGGCGCATACCATGGGTCGGCACCGCGATCTGGGGCCGCGCCCACTGATACATCTGACGCAGTTCGTCGCGGCACGGGTGGCCCGAGACGTGGATGCCGGGATGGTCGCGGTCGGTGTAGATGCGCACCCCGCGCTCCGACAGCGTGTCCTGCAACCGGCCGATGGCCAGCTCGTTGCCGGGGATGACCCGCGACGAGAAGATGCAATGATCGCCCGGTCCCAGCTTGATGAAGGGGTGATTGCCCTCGGCCACGCGCGACAGGGCGGCGCGGGATTCGCCCTGGCTGCCGGTGCACAGATACAGGATCTGGTCGGCGGCCCACAGGCGGGCCTCGTCCTCGGACAGGAAGGGCGCACAATCGCTCAACATACCGACCGACTTGGCCGCCGCCGTGATGCGGTGCATCGACCGGCCCGCCAGCACCACGCGTCGCCCAGCGGCCTCGGCCGCGTGGATCACGCTGTCCATGCGCGCGACGTTCGAGGCGAAACAGCCGACGGCCACCCTGCCCTTCAGTCCGCCGATCAGTTCGGCCAGCGCCTCGCGGACCTCGCCTTCCGATCCGGCCACGCCTTCCTGGAAGACGTTGGTGGAATCGCACACCATCGCCAGCACCCCCTCGTCGCCGAGACGGCGGATGGTGTCGACGTCGGTGCGCTCGCCGATGATGGGATCGTTGTCGATCTTCCAGTCGCCGGTGTGCAGCACAACGCCCAGCGGGGTCTTGATCGCCAGACCGTTCGGCTCGGCGATGGAATGGGTGATGGTCACCATCTCGATCTGGAAGGGTCCCAGGTCGATTTCGCCGCCCAGCGGCACCTCGTGGATCGTCACCTTGTCCAGCAGGCCCGCGTCGCGCAGCTTCTCGCGGATCAGGAAGGCGGTGAAGGGCGTGGCGTACAGCGGCGCCTTGATGCGCGGCCACAACCAGCCCAGGGCGCCGATATGATCCTCGTGCGCATGAGTCAGGACGATGCCCAGGATCTCTTCGCCTTCCAGATAGGTCGGATCGGGCACGATCACGTCCACGCCGGGCGTGGTGTTGTCGCCGAAGGTCACGCCCACATCGACGACGATCCATTTGCGATCATCCGCCGGACCGTAGCCGTAGGCGTTCAGGTTCATGCCGATCTCGTTCGATCCGCCCAGCGGCAGGAAGACGAGTTCGTTGTCGTTGTTCTTGGTCATGCGCCCATATGGGTGTTGCGGCGATGGATTTCGAGCAGGCCGCGAAGGGTCAGGTCGGGATCGAAATGGTCGATGCTGTCGGTCGCCCCTTCGAACAGGGAGACGACCCCGCCGGTGCCGATGACCGTCATGGGCCTGTCCCACTCGGCCTTGATGCGCGCCACCAACCCTTCGATCAGGGCGATATAGCCCCAGAAGACGCCGGACTGCATATTCGACACCGTGTCCTTGCCAATGACGCGGACAGGTTTCTGAATGGCGATGCGCGGCAGCATGGCCGCCGCCTCGTGCAGGGCCTGAAGGCTCAGATTGATCCCCGGCGCGATGACCCCGCCCTCGAAGGCGCCGTCGGCGGCCACCACGTCGAAGGTCGTCGCCGTGCCGCTGTCGATAACGATCAGATCGCCGGGGTAGGTCAGGTGCGCGCCGACGGCGTTGACCAGACGGTCGGCCCCCGCCTCGGACGGCTTGTCGATCCGGGCGCTGGCGCCCAGCACGGCGTTCTCGCCGACCACCAGGGGTTCGATGTTCAGGTAACGGCGCGCCAGATTGCGCAGATTGAAGATCGACTGCGGCACCACGCTGGAGACGATGCAGCCGCTCAACGCCCCGATCGACAGGCCGCGCATCTCCAGAAGCTGGCTCAGCCAGACCGCATATTCGTCGGCCGTGCGCGAGGCTTCGGTGGCCGCGCGCCATTGGGCGATCCAGTCCGTTCCGTCATGGACGGCGAACAGGGTGTTGGTGTTGCCTTGCTCGATGGCCAGCAGCATCAGGCCGCCTCTCCGAAGAATACGTCGCCCGCCGATATCAGGCGAAGGGTCCCGTCCGCCAGTCGGAGCCGCAGCGACCCGTCGCCCTCGACCCCCTCGGCCACGCCCTCGACCGTCTCATGCCCCAGCCGGGCGACGCATGGACCGTGCAATGTCGCATTCTTGCGAACCCAGGCGTCCAGCACGGGCTGAAAGCCCAGCGTCTCCCAACGTTCGGACCAGTCGGCATAGGCCTGGGTCAAGACCTGGACCGCCGCATCGGGCGATGGAGCGTAGGCGATATCAGGGCGCAGATGCTTGGCCAGAGCCGTCGCCGGCCGTTCGGTCCCCTCCGGCGCATGGGCCAGGTTGACGCCGACGCCGACCGCCAGCCACAGGCCGCCGCTCGCATGGGCGCCGGACTCGACCAATATGCCCGCCGCCTTGTCGCCGCCCAGCATCACGTCATTGGGCCATTTGATCGTCACGGCGCCAGGCCGGGCGAAGGCGTCCAGCAGATCGGCGACGGCCAGGGCCGCCACGAAGGTCGCTTGCGCCGCCTCAGCGGGGGTTTTTCGCGTGGTGGTCAGAAGCGTGGCGAACAGATTGCCGCCGTCGCTTTCCCACGCCCTGCCCCGTCGGCCGCGCCCCGCCGTTTGGCGGCGGGCGGTCAGCCACAAAGGACCAACCTGTCCGGCCTCGGCGCGACGACGCGCCTCAGCGTTTGTGGAATCGATATCGTCGAATCGCTGGATCGGTGCGGGCTTCACGCCCTAACCGGCCCCAAAGCCCGATGCGGCCGCGCGCGTCAGGGGTTCGATCCACGGCAGGGCGAACATGACCAACGGGAAGGAGAAGGCCGCCGCCAGCCAGGCCACGGTCTTCGCCTCGATCGGCGAAGCGTCGGGCTTGACCTCCGTCGCGGGGGCGTCGAACCACATCAGCTTGATGATCCGCAGATAGTAGAAGGCGGCCACGACCGAGGCGACCAGACCGGCGGCGCCCGCCATCCAGTAACCGGCGTCGGCGGCGGCGCCGAACACCGCCCATTTGGCCCAGAAGCCCGACAGCGGCGGCATACCGAGAACCGACAGCGACAGGATGGTCAGGGCCACCGCCGTCATCGGCTTGTCGCGGCTGAGACCCGCCAGGTCGTCGATCGAACGGATCGGCCGCCCGCCGCGCGACAGCGACAGCAGCACGGCGAAGAAGCCCAACTGATCGATCACATACAGGGCCATGAACAGCAGCATGGCCTGGATGCCCAGCTCGGTTCCCGCCGCGATCCCCAGAAGCGCGTAGCCGATGTTGACGATGGACGAATAGGCCAGCAGGCGCTGGATGTCCTTCTGCGCCAGACCGCCGAAGGCGCCGACGGCGAAACTGATCAGAGAGATCAGGATCAGCACCTGCGCCCATTGGTCGTGCGACTGGGCGAAGCCGTCGCCCAGAACCCGCGCGGTCAGCACCATGGCCGCCACCTTGGGCGCCGTGGCGAACAGGGCCACGACCGGCGTCGGCGCGCCCTCATAGACATCGGGCGTCCACATATGGAACGGCGCCGCCGAAACCTTGAAGGCCAGGCCGCAGATCAGGAACACCAGGCCGAACACCAGGCCCACGCCCGGGTTGGCGGCCGCATAGGCGGCGATGGCGTCATAGTTCATCGACCCGGTGAAGCCGTAGATCAGGCTGGCGCCATACAGCAGCAGGCCCGACGACAGGGCGCCCAGCACGAAATACTTCAAGCCCGCTTCCGAGGCCTTCAGATTGTCGCGGTGGAAGGCGGCCAGGACATAGAGCGCCAGAGAGTGCAGCTCGACCCCGACGTATAGCGAGATCAGGTCGCCCGACGACGCCATCATGCCCATGCCGACGGCGGCCAGGACGATCAGCACCGGGTATTCGAACTTGGCGATGCGGGTGCGCGCCATCCAGCCGTCGCCCAGGATCACGCAGACCGCAGCCGACAGATAGATCAGCACCTTGGCGAAGACCGCCAGCGGATCGGCTACGAAGGCGCCGTTGAAGGCGGTTCCCAGCGGCCCAGTGGCGGCCAGGCCCGTCGCGACGAGCAGCAGCAACACCGTCAGGATCGACACCAGGCGCGTCGACTTTTCGCCGACGAAGGCGCCGACCATCAGCAACACCAGCGCGCCAATGGCGAGCGTCAGCTCCGAGGCCGCGATTTGCAGGGCGAAATTCAGGTCAGGCATCATGGTCTCACCCGCCGATCGCGGCGCGATAGGCGCTGGTCAGGGCCTCGACGGCAGGCCCGGTGATGTCGAGGACGGCGGCCGGATAGATCCCCAACCACAGGGTGCCGATGATCAGCGGTAGGAAGATCAGCAGCTCGCGCCGGTCGATGTCGGTGATGGTCTTCAACTTCGGATTGGTGATCTCGCCGAACATGACGTTGCGATACAGCGTCAGCGCATAGACGGCCGAGAAGATCACGCCCGAGGCCGCGAACAAGGCCGTCCAGGTCGAGACCTGATAGACCCCGGTCATGGTCAGGATCTCGCCGATGAATCCCGAGGTGCCCGGCAGCCCGACATTGGCCATGGTGAACATCAGGAAGATGGCGGCGAACCATGGCATCCGACTGGTCAAGCCGCCGTAGAAGGCGATCTCGCGGGTGTGCATCCGATCATAGACCACGCCGACGCACAGGAAGAGCGCGCCCGAGATCAGGCCGTGACTGATCATCTGGAACACCGCGCCCTGCACGCCGATGTCGTTGCCCGCGAAGATGCCCATGGTCACGAAGCCCATGTGGGCCACCGACGAATAGGCGATCAGCTTCTTGATGTCGGTCTGACGGAAGGCGACCAGCGAGGTGTAGACCACGGCGATCGCCGACAGGGCGAAGACCAGCGGACGGAACATCTCGGACGCCTGCGGGAACATCGGCAGGTTGAACAGGATGAAGCCGTATCCGCCCAGTTTCAGCAGGATGCCGGCCAGGATCACCGAACCGGCCGTCGGCGCCTGCACGTGGGCGTCGGGCAGCCAGGTGTGCACCGGCCACATCGGCATCTTCACCGCGAACGAGGCGAAGAACGCCAACCACAGCAGCGGCTGCACGGCGGGATCGAAGGCGTATTGCTTCAGCTCGGGAATACTGGTGGTCCCGGCTTCCAGGGCCATCCACAGCATGGCCAGAAGCATCAGCACCGAACCCAGCAGGGTGTAGAGGAAGAATTTGTAGGCCGCGTAGATCCGGTTCTGACCGCCCCAGACCCCGATGATCAGGAACATCGGCACCAGGCCGCCTTCGAAGAAGATGTAGAACAGGAACAGGTCCAGCGAGGTGAAGACCCCGATGACCAGGGTTTCCAGCGCCAGGAAGGCGATCATGTATTCGACGACGCGCTTATCGATCGTCTTCCAGCTCGCCAGGATGCACAACGGCATCAGGAAGGCGGTCAGCAGCACGAACAGGATCGAGATCCCGTCCACGCCCAGGTGATACTGGGCGCCCGCGAACCACTGATAACGTTCGACGAACTGATAGCCGGGGTTCGACGGATCGAAGGCGCAGACCAGCACGACCGACAAGGCCAGGGTCGCCAGGGTCGTGCCCAGGGCGATCCAGCGCGCGGCCGGGGCCGCCGCCTCGCCCCGTTTGCTCAGCAGATGAGCGATCAGGATCAGGCCTGCGCCGACCAGCGGCAGGAAGGTGATGACCGAAAGGATGTTGGGGATGACGGGCACCGGCTCAGGCTCCCCAAGCGTAGAGGGCGAAGGCGAGGAAGCCGGCGACGCCAAGCAACATCACGAACGCATAGTGATAGACATAGCCCGATTGGAGACGGCTCAGCCGACCGGCGAAGACCCGTGACAGGAAGGCCATGCCGTTCGGCCCGCCCCCGTCGATGATCTTCTCGTCGCCGACCTTCCAGAACAGGTCGCCCAACGCCTTGGTCCACTTGACGAAGGTGGCGTCATACAGCTCGTCGAAATACCACTTGTTGTACAGGAAGTCGTAGACGATGCCGCCGCGAGCGGCCATGCGGCGCGCCATGCCTTCCTTCACCACATAGACCCAATAGGCCACGAAGGTGCCGATCAGCGTCAGGATCAGCGGCGACCACTTCACCCAGGTCGGAACGTCGTGGCTGTCGTGCAGCACGTGGTTGGTCGGAGCGTTGAAGATCGCGGCTCCCCAGAACGCGCCTTCGTGGTGGCCGATGAAATAGGGCGCGAAGACATAGCCCGCCGCCACAGCGCCGACCGACAGGATCAGCAGCGGAACCAGCATCACCCACGGGCTTTCATGCGGGTGCAGTTCACCGTGGTGATGACCGTCGTGGGCGTGCTCGTCATGCGCGTGATCGTCGCCGTGCGCATCCTTCCAGGCGGGCTTGTTCAGGAAGGTCATGAACACCAGACGCCACGAATAATAGGCGGTCAGACCGGCGGCGAAGATGCCGACGAAGAAGGCGAACAGCCCCACCGGCGAATGACCGCTGGCCGCCGCCGCGAAGGCGCTCTCGATGATCGCGTCCTTGGAATAGAAGCCGGACAGGCCGCCGATGCCGGGAACGCCAAGACCGGTGATGGCGATGGTGCCGATGGTCATGACGGCATAGGTGATCGGCAGGTATTTCCACAGGCCGCCCATCTTCCGCATATCCTGTTCGTGGTGCATTCCGTTGATCACCGAACCGGCGCCCAGGAACAGCAGAGCCTTGAAGAAGGCGTGGGTGAACAGGTGGAACATGGCCGCCTCATAGGCGCCCACGCCGGCGGCGAAGAACATATAGCCGAGCTGCGAACAGGTCGAATAAGCGATGACCCGCTTGATGTCGTTCTGGGCCAGGCCGACGGTGGCCGCGAACAGGGCCGTCACGGCGCCGATCACAGCCACGACCTGCCCCGCCACCGGAGCGTACTCGAACAGCGGACTGAGCAAGCAGACCATATAGACGCCAGCCGTCACCATGGTGGCGGCGTGGATCAGGGCCGAGACCGGGGTCGGGCCTTCCATGGCGTCGGGCAACCAGGTGTGCAGGAAGAACTGGGCCGACTTGCCCATGGCGCCGATGAACAGCAGGAAAGCGGCCAGATCCAGCGCCGACCAGACGTGACCGGCGAAGGTCCAGCCCGTTCCGGCCTTGGCCGCGATCATCGGGAACAGTTCGGCGAACTGGATCGTGCCGAACATCCAGAACACGGTCATGATGCCCAGGGCGAAGCCGAAGTCGCCGACGCGGTTGACCACGAAGGCCTTGATGGCGGCGGCGCTGGCCGACGGTTTCTTGTACCAGAAGCCGATCAGCAGATAGGACGCCAGCCCCACCCCTTCCCAGCCGAAGAACAACTGCATGAAGTCGGCGGCGGTCACCAGCGCCAGCATGGCGAAGGTGAACAGGGACAGATAGGCGAAGAAACGCGGCTTGTCCGGGTCCTCGGCCATATAGCCCCAGCTATAGACGTGAACCAGCGACGACACCGTGGTGACCACCACCAGCATGGTCGCCGACAGGGCGTCGATGCGGATCGACCAGTTCGACTGGAAGTCGCCGACGTTGATGAACGGCAGCAGCTCCACCGTGAACGGGGCCATATGGCCCCAGGTGTGCTGGTAGAAGACGATCCAGGCCACGGCGCACGAGAAGAATAGCAGGCCGGTGGTGATCGTCTGCGACGCCAGATCGCCGATGCGACGGCCAGTCAGGCCAGCGATGGCGGCGCCGAGCAGCGGGGCGAAGACGCCGAGAGTGACGAGGGTCTCGATGTTCACGGTCAGCCCTTCATCACCGAAGCGTCGTCGACCGCGATGTCGCCGCGGTTACGGAAGAAGGTCACCAGCACGGCCAGGCCCACGGCGGCTTCGGCGGCGGCGACGGTCAGGACGAACATGGCCATCACCTGCCCGGCCACGTCGTTCAGATGGGTCGAGAAGGCGACGAAATTGATATTCACGGCCAACAGGATCAGCTCGACCGACATCAGGATGATGATGACGTTCTTGCGGTTCACGAAGATGCCGAACACCCCGATGGTGAACAGCATGGCGCCGACCGCCAGATAGTGCTGCAAGGTGATGTCCATCAGCGAAGCTCCTCAGGCGTCACGCCCACGCCGGTCTGCACGCTCTTGACCTCCATGGCGGTCTTGGCGTCGCGCCCGACCTGGCGGCTGACGTCCTGGCGTTTGACGCCCGGCTTGTGTCGCAGCGTCAGGACGATGGCGCCGATCATGGCGATCAGCAGCACGATCCCCGCCGCCTGGAAGAAGTAGACGTAGTCCGTATAGAGCACCCGACCGATCGTCTCGATGTTGGAGGCGTCGGCGGCCGCCGCGGCCGGGCCCGTCGCCTCGCGCGCGGCCCCGCCCTGCACCACGGCCATGGACACCATGATCATCTCGGCCAGCAGGATGCCCGCGACGATGCCGCCCAGCGGCAGATAACGGGCATAGCCTTCGCGCAGACGCACGAAGTCCACGTCCAGCATCATGACCACGAACAGGAACAGCACCGCGACGGCGCCGACGTAGACCACGACCAGCAGCATGGCCAGGAACTCGGCCCCCATCAGCACGAACAGTCCGGCCGAGGAGAAGAAGGCCAGGATCAGCCACAGAACGCTGTGCACGGGATTGCGCGCGGTCACGACCAGCAGGCCGGAAACCACGGCCGTCGCGGCCAGAAGATAGAAGGCGAGTCCTTGCAGCATTTGCGGGACCAGGCCCCTTTCCAGATCAATGCGGCGACGCCCGTCAGGGAATCGCGGCCGGGTTTAGCGATACGGTGCGTCGAGTTCCAGATTCTTGGCGATCAGCCGCTCCCAGCGATCGCCGTTCAGCAGCAGGCGGGCCTTGTCGTAGTACAGCTCCTCGCGCGTCTCGGTGGCGAATTCGCTGTTCGGACCTTCGACGATGGCGTCCACCGGGCAGGCCTCTTGGCACAGGCCGCAGTAGATGCATTTGACCATGTCGATGTCATAGCGGGTCGTGCGGCGACTGCCGTCGGCGCGCGGTTCGGCCTCGATGGTGATGGCCTGGGCCGGGCAGATAGCCTCGCACAGCTTGCAGGCGATGCAGCGTTCCTCGCCGTTCGGATAGCGGCGCAGCGCGTGTTCGCCGCGGAAGCGCGGCGACTGCGGATTGCGCTCGAACGGATAGTTCACCGTCGCCTTGGGCTTGAGCATATATTTGACGGTCAGACCGACGGCCCCCACGGCGTCGACCAACAGGGCGCCTTTTACGACTTGCTTCAGGCGGGCGATCATCGCGGGTCTCCCGGACGGCGGCAGTCGCGGCGATAGCGATCCGTGTCCTTGTTCATCATCTGGCACAGCCGAGCGCGCTCTTCGTCGCGGCGGACGATCTCATCCTGGCGGCGCTGCCACTGGGTCGGGGTGGTGGGCATGGCTTCGTAGGGCTGGAAGGCGCAGGCGCCGGTTCCCAGGGTGATGGCGGCGATCAGGGTCATGCGGATCACGCCCCCACCCCGAACACGCGCCAGGCCGCCACGACCACGACGGCCGCCAGCGAGGTCGGCAGGAAGATCTTCCAGCCCAGACGCATCAACTGGTCATAGCGGTAGCGAGGCACAAAGGCCTTCACCAGGGCGAACATGAAGAACCAGAAGACGATCTTCACGAACAGCACGCCGCACAGCAGCAGGTTGCGCACCCATTCGGGCCAGGCGTCGGCGAAATCGATCGGGAAGCCCGGATTCCAGCCGCCGAAGAACAGCAGGCTGATCATCACGCACATGAAGACGATGTTGGCGTATTCGCCGATCATGAACAGCAGGTACGGGGTCGAGCTGTATTCGACCTGATAACCCGCCACCAGTTCCGACTCGGCCTCGGGCAGGTCGAACGGCGGGCGGTTGGTCTCGGCCAGGGCCGAGATGAAGAAGATGATGGCCATCGGGAACATGGCGAACACGGTCGGCCAGGTGTCCAGGCCGCCGCCGAAGGCGAACCAGTTCCAGATCCAGCCTTCCTGCTGCGTCACGATCGCGGTCAGGTTCATCGACCCGGCCAGCAGGATGACGTTGACGATGATCAGACCGATCGAGACCTCGTACGACACCATCTGCGCCGCCGAACGCAGCGATCCCAGGAACGGGTACTTCGAGTTCGAAGCCCAGCCGCCCATGATGATGCCGTACACGCCCAGCGAACTGATGGCGAAGATGTACAGAATGCCGACGTTCAGGTCGGAAATGACCCAGCCCGGCGCGAACGGAATCACGGCCCAGGCGATGAAGGCCAGGATGAAGGTGATCAGCGGCGCCAGCAGGAAGACGACCTTGTCCGACCCGGCCGGAACGACGATCTCCTTCAGCACGAATTTGAAGAAGTCGGCGAAGGACTGCAACAGGCCGAACGGCCCGACCACATTGGGTCCCTTGCGCAGTTGGACGCCCGCCCAGATCTTACGGTCCGCCAGCAGCAGGAAGGCCAGTGAGATCAGGATTCCGACCGTGACCAGCAGGATCTGGCCGACGGTGATCAGGGTCCAACCCAGCGGGGTGCTCCAGAATTCCATGACTTACTCCGCCGCCATCGCGGCCGGGGCGATCCGCGCGGCGGACAGCTCGGCCATGGTCGCGCTGGCCCGCGCGATCGGGTTGGACAGATAGGGGTCGGCCACCGGCGAGACGAAGTCGGCCTCGCCCAGATCGCCCTTGGCGCCCAGCGAACCGACATCGAACGTCGCGGCCGGGGCCACATAGTCGATGCGGCCGAAGGTCGGATGCTCGGCCATCAGCCTGGCGCGCAGTTGATCCAGCGTGTCGTACGGCAGGGTGTAGCCCACGCGCTCGGACAGGGCGCGGATGACGGCCCAGTCTTCCTTGGCCTCGCCCTTGGGGAAGACCACGCGCTCGGCCGTCTGCACCCGGCCCTCGGTGTTGACGTACAGGCCGGGCTTTTCGGTGTAGGCCGCGCCCGGCAGGATGACGTCGGCGCCGTGCGCGCCGCGATCCCCATGACTGCCCAGATAGACGCGGAAGGCGTTCGAGGCCGTGGATTCCACCTCATCGGCGCCCAGCAGGAACAGAACGTCCAGCGCCTTGGGCTTCAGCATTTCCGCGACGTCCAGACCGCCCGCGGCCGGCACGAAGCCCATGTCCAGGCCGCCGACGCGCGCGGCGGCGTGGTGCAGCACGTTGAAGCCGTTCCAGCCGTCCTTGACGGCTCCGACCTTCTTGGCCAGGGCGCCGAGGGCGTTCAGCACCGCCGCGCCCGACTGGCCGGACACCGCGCCCGCACCGACCACGATCGCCGGACGCTCGGCCTTGGACAGAGCGTCCATCGTCGCCTTGGGCAGCTTCGAAAGGGTCTTAGCCCCCGCCCCCAGCCAGTTGTAATCATAGGTAAGATCCGACTTGGCGCCGATCACGCTGATCTCGGTCTTGCCGTTCAGCCAGCTCTTGCGCAGCCGGGTGTTGACCAGGGGGGCCTCGCGGCGCGGATCGACGCCGACCAACAGAATGGCGTCCGCCCGTTCGATCCCGGCGATGCCCGAGTTGAACAGCCAACCTTCGCGCGGGCCATGACCCAGCGCCGCGCCGTCCTGACGGCAGTCCGTGTTGGCCGAACCCAGGGCGCGGAACAGGTCCAGCGTCGCCTTCATCGACTCGGCGTCTTGCAGGTCGCCGGCGATGACGCCGATACGTTCCGGCTTGGCCGCCTTCAGCTTCTCGGCCACGCGGGCCAGGGCCTCGTCCCAGCTCGCCGCGCGCAGCTTGCCGTTTTCGCGCACCCATGGCCGGTCCAGACGCCGCGCGATCAGGCCGTCGATGGCGTAGCGGCTCTTGTCCGACAGCCATTCCTCGTTGACGCCCTCATTGACGCGCGGCAGCACGCGCATCACCTCGGCGCCGCGGCTGTCGGCGCGGATGTTCGATCCGACCGCATCCATGACGTCGACGGTCTCGGTCTTCTTCAGCTCCCACGGGCGGTAGTGATACTGCCATGGCCGGTGGGTCAGGGCGCCGACCGGGCACAGGTCGTTGACGTTGCCAGACAGCTCGGAGTCGATGTTCTGCTCCAGATAGGTGGTGATCTCGGCGCTCTCGCCGCGCGAGATCATGCCGATGTCGGGCACGCCCGCCACCTCGGTGATGAAGCGGACGCAGCGCGTGCACTGGATGCAGCGGGTCATGAAGGTCTTGACCGTCGGACCCATGTTCTTTTCTTCGACGGCGCGCTTGTTTTCGGAATAGCGCGAGCCGTCGCGGCCATAGCCCACGGCCTGGTCTTGCAGATCGCATTCGCCGCCCTGGTCGCAGATCGGGCAGTCCAGCGGGTGGTTGATGAGCAGGAACTCCATCACCCCTTCGCGGGCCTTCTTGACCATCGGCGTGTCGGTGAAGATCTCCTGGCCCTCGGCGGCCGGAAGCGCGCACGACGCCTGGGGCTTGGGCGGTCCCGGCTTCACCTCGACCAGACACATACGGCAGTTGCCGGCGATCGACAGACGCTCGTGGTAGCAGAAGCGCGGAATCTCGTGCCCGGCGCGCTCGGCGACCTGAAGCACGGTCATGCCCGGCTCGAACTCGGTTTCTACGCCGTTGACCTTGGCGATAGGCATCAGCGGGCCTCTTTCTCGACGGTTCCGGCCGTCGAAGTCGGAAGGGTTACGGTCTGGGTCTGCCCGTCGCGCGACAGCGTGACCTGGGCGCCCTGTACAGCGCAGGTGAAACTCAGGCGACCGCCATCGACCGGCGCGCGCCACGACACGGCGCCCGCGTCATAGGCCACATCCGCCTCCGCCTGGCCGTACTGGATCAGCACCGCCTGACGGCAGGCGGCTTCGGCCGAGACCGGATCGGCGGCCACGACGGCGACCGGCGCGGGTGCGGCGACCGCCGCCGGTTCCGCAGGCGCGGGCGCATCCTCACGCTGTCCGCAAGCGGACAGGGCGATCAAGCCGACGGCGATGAGGGACAGGCGCAGCATCGTCACTCCGCCGCCACCGCGTGACCGGCGAAGTTCGCGCGGCGCGTACGGTATTGAGCGATCCGCTCCTCGATCTCGTGACGGAAGTGACGGATCAGCCCCTGAACCGGCCAGGCGGCGGCGTCGCCCAGGGCGCAGATAGTGTGCCCCTCGACCTGACCGGCCACGTCCAGCAACAGGTCGATCTCGGACGGGTCCGCCTCGCCGATCGCCATCCGCTCCAACACGCGCCACATCCAGCCGGTGCCCTCGCGACACGGCGTGCACTGGCCGCAGCTCTCATGCTTGTAGAAATAGCTGATGCGGGCGATGGCCTTCACCAGATCGGTCGACTGATCCATCACGATCACCGCCGCCGTGCCCAGACCCGAGCGCATCTCACGCAGGGAGTCGAAGTCCATCAACGCGGTTTCCGACATCTCGCGCGTGATCAGCGGCACCGAGACGCCGCCGGGAATGACCGCCTTCAGGTTCGACCAGCCGCCGCGCACGCCGCCGCAATGCTCTTCCAGCAACTGACGCAGCGGGATCGACATCGCCTCTTCGACATTGCACGGCCGGTTCACGTGGCCCGAGATCGACATCAGCTTGGTGCCGGTGTTGTTCGGGCGGCCGAAACCGGCGAACCAGTCGGCCCCGCGGCGCAGGATGGTCCCCACGACGGCGATGGATTCGACGTTGTTCACCGTGGTCGGGCAACCGTACAGGCCCGCCCCGGCCGGGAACGGCGGCTTCAGGCGCGGCTGGCCCTTCTTGCCCTCCAGGCTCTCCAGCAGGGCCGTCTCCTCGCCGCAGATATAGGCGCCCGCGCCGTGGTGGATATAGACGTCGAAATCCCAGCCGTGGACGTTGTTCTTGCCGATCAGCCTGGCCTCATAGGCCTGTTTGACCGCCGCCTCCATGCGCTCGCGTTCCAGCACATATTCGCCGCGCAGATAGATGTAGCAGGCGTGCGCCTGCATGGCGTAGCTGGCGATCAGACAGCCCTCGATCAGCAGGTGCGGATCGTGGCGCATGATCTCCCGGTCCTTGCAGGTGCCGGGTTCGGATTCGTCGGCGTTGACGACCAGATAGTGCGGTCGCCCGTCCTTCAGCTCCTTGGGCATGAAGGACCACTTCAAGCCGGTCGAGAAACCGGCGCCGCCCCGGCCGCGCAGGCCCGAGTTCTTGACGTTGGTGATGATCCAGTCGCGGCCCAGGTCCAGCATATCCTTGGTCGCATTCCAGCAACCGCGCGTCTTCGCCCCCTCCAGGCCCCAGTCGTGCAGGCCGTACAGGTTGGTGAAGATGCGATCCTTGTCTTCCAGGATGCCGACCACGCTCAGAGTCCTTCCGCCAGACGGCGCTTGTGATGACGGGTGCGCAGGAACACCGCGAAAATGACCAAGGCCCAGCCGCCCGCCAGCATGGCGTAACCGAACAGAACCGCCTGGTCCGGCAAGACCCCGCGCGAGGCGGCCACCACGACCAAGGCCGCCGCCAGGATCAGTCCCAACCCGGTCCAGCGATACGGCAGGGCCACGCGCCGCAGCTCGCGCCGATATTCGGCGCGGCCTTCCTCGGTGCTCAGATCGGGCATGGGCGTCGTCATGCCGACACCGGCTTGCTGTTCGGCAGCGTCTTGATCTTCTTGGCCGCCGAGCCGTCATAGAGTTTGGGATCGGTCAGGGTCTGCGGGCCGCCTTCGGGCGCCGAGTTGACGCGATCGACGCGCGGTCCCGGTTTCGGCGACTTGCCGGCGGCGAAATCGTCCAGGATCGATTTCAGATTCTCGGGCGTCAGATCCTCGAAATAATAGTCGTTGATCATGGCCATCGGCGCGTTGACGCAGGCGCCCAGGCACTCGACCTCTTCCCAGTAGAAACGACCGTCGGCCGACAGGGTCTGTTTCGGACCGATCTTGTCCTTGCACACCTTCATCAGTTCGCCCGCGCCGCGGATCATGCACGGCGTGGTGCCGCACACCTGAACCAGGGCGGCCGAGCCGACCGGCTCCAGCATGAACATGGTGTAGAAGGTCGCGACCTCCAGCACCCGGATGTAGGGCATGGCCAACAGGTCGGCGATGGCGCGGATGGCGGGTTCGGACACCCAGCCTTCCTGCTTCTGAACCAGCCACAGGATCGGGATCACCGCCGACTGCTTCCGTTCGGCCGGATATTTGGCGATCCACCACTCGGCCTTCTGCATCGTCGCCTTCGAGAAGGCGAACGAGGCCGGCTGTTCCTTGGCGAGACGACGAACCGACATCAGACTTCCAACTCCTCGGCGACGACGCCGGAACCCAACATTTTCTTGCGCACGGTCAGGATCTTGTGCTGGCCGTTGCGGCTGATCAGGAAGTTGTGCTTCCAGTTTTCGCCGCCGCTTTCGGTGGAGGTGTAGGCCACCACGCTCCAGCCCTGTTTGACGGCGTCGCTCAGAGGCTTGTCGCTCACCGGTCCACCTCGCCGAAGACGATGTCCAGCGAACCCAGGATGGCCGAGACGTCCGCCAGCATATGGCCGCGGTTCATCCAGTCCATCGCTTGCAGGTGACGGAAACCGGGGGCCGAGATCTTCACGCGATACGGCTTGTTGGCGCCGTCGGACACGACATAGACGCCGAACTCGCCCTTGGGCGCCTCGACGGCGGCGTAGACCTCGCCCTCCGGCGTCTTGAAGCCTTCGGTGTACAGTTTGAAGTGATGGATCAGGGCTTCCATCGACCGCTTCATCTCGCCGCGACGGGGCGGAACGATCTTGTTGTCTTCAACCATCACCGGCTCGCCGGGGCAGTTGCGCAGCTTGTGGATGCACTGCTCCATGATGCGCAGGGCTTGTTTCATCTCCTCGACGCGGACCAGATACCGGTCCCAGCAGTCGCCGTTCTTGCCCACGACCACGTCGAACTCCAGGTCGGCGTAGCACTCATACGGCTGCGACTTGCGCAGATCCCAGGCGATGTCCGAACCGCGCAGCATCACGCCGGTGAAGCCCCAGGCCAGGGCTTCGTCCTTCGACACCACGCCGATGTCGACGTTGCGCTGCTTGAAGATGCGGTTTTCGGTGACCAGGGACTCGATGTCCTTCAGCGCCGCCGGGAACTGCTGGCACCAACGGCCGATGTCGTCGATCAGGTCCATCGGCAGGTCCTGATGTACGCCGCCGGGACGGAAATAGTTGGCGTGCAGTCGCGCGCCGCAGGCCCGCTCGTAGAAGACCATCAACTGTTCGCGCTGTTCGAACCCCCACAGCGGCGGCGTCAGGGCGCCGACGTCCATCGCCTGGGTCGTCACGTTCAGCATATGCGACAGGATGCGGCCGATCTCGGAATACAGCACCCGGATCAACTGGGCGCGGTACGGGACCTCGATCCCCAGCAGCCGTTCGACCGCCAGACAGAAGGCGTGCTCCTGGTTCATCGGCGCGACGTAGTCGAGACGGTCCAGATACGGCACGTTCTGAAGATAGGTCCGCGCCTCCATCAGCTTTTCGGTGCCGCGATGCAGCAGGCCGATGTGCGGATCAACGCGCGTCACCAGCTCGCCGTCCAGCTCAAGCACCAGACGCAAAACACCATGCGCGGCGGGGTGTTGCGGGCCGAAATTGATCGTGAACTTGCGATCGTCCATCTCCCGCGCATGGGCGGTGCGGCCGTCCTCGTCGAACACGTCGGCGTCGGCGCCGAGCGGAATGTTGTGGCCGTCAGCCATCAGCGGAATCCTCGTCCTGCGGTCCGACGCGCTTGCGCGTCAGCGCCACCAGCCACCCAAGCGCGAGGGTCAGAACCCCCATGCCTGACACAGCGGCGGTCGATATCTCCCAGTTGCCGGTCAAGACCGCGATCGCCAGCGGCGTCGACAGCAGCACGGCCGAAGCCCCCAGCAGCGCGCTTTGCAGTTCGCCCGCCGACAAGCGCCGAATGCCCGCGCCTACGGCCAGACAGACCACGGCGATCATGATGGCCACACCCAGCGCCTGCATCTGCGACGGCGACACGTCCGGCGCGCGCGTGAACCAGCCCGTCAATCGCGCGCCCAGCGTGAACAGGAACGCCGTCGAAAAGGTCACCAGGAAGAAGGAGGACGCCGATCGTATCGCCGCGCGGTTCATGGCCGGTCATCCCGCCTTCTCGTCGCCGGGCAGGACAGGCGCCGGATACTCCGCGCCCTCCCAGGGCGACAGGAAATCGAAGTTACGGAACTCCTGGGTCAGCTTGACGGGTTCATAGACGACGCGCTTCAGCTCCTCGTCGTAACGGACCTCGACATAGCCGGTCATCGGGAAATCCTTGCGCAGCGGATGTCCCTCGAAGCCGTAGTCGGTCAGCAGTCGACGCAGGTCCGGGTGGCCGCTGAACAGCATACCGTACATATCGAAGGCTTCACGTTCGAACCACTCAGCCGACGGATAGACCGAGCATACGCTGGCGACCGGCTGGACCTCGTCGGTCGTCACCTTGACCCGCAGACGGGCGTTCCGGGTCAGGGACATCAGGTGATAGACCACCTCGAACCGCTCTTCGCGATCCGGGTAGTCGACTCCGCAGACATCCAGAAGCTGCTGGAACTCGAAACGATCGCGCAGCGCCGTCATCACCTCGACGATCCGCGCGCGCGGGGCGACCAGGGTCAGCTCGCCATAGGCCACCTGGGCCTCGACGCCCAAGGCGCCGACCATCTCGGCGCCCAGCGGCGTCAACTGCGCCTCCAGATGGTCGATCATCGCCACGTTGCTCATCGCTCGATGGTCCCCGTGCGGCGGATCTTCTTCTGCAATTGCAGGATGCCGTAAACCAGGGCCTCGGCGGTCGGCGGGCAACCCGGCACATAGATGTCGACCGGCACCACGCGGTCGCACCCGCGCACGACGCTGTAGCTGTAGTGGTAATAGCCGCCGCCGTTGGCGCAACTGCCCATCGAGATGACGTAACGCGGGTCCGGCATCTGGTCGTAGACCTTGCGCAGGGCCGGAGCCATCTTGTTGGTCAGGGTGCCGGCCACGATCATCAGGTCGGACTGGCGCGGACTGGCGCGCGGCGCGGCGCCGAAACGTTCCAGGTCATAGCGCGGCATGGACGCCTGGATCATCTCCACGGCGCAGCACGCCAGGCCGAAGGTCATCCACATCAGCGAACCGGTGCGCGCCCAGTTGATGACGTCATCGGCCGCCGCGACCAGGAAGCCGCGCTCGCCCAGCTCGCTGTTGACCGCCTCGAAGAATTTGTCGTGGACCTTGGGGTCATAGCCCTCGACGGTCGAACGCGCGGCGCGGCCGAAGGCGACCGGCGAGCTGCCCTGGTTGCCGACGCCGATCAGCGGAAGGTCGTTGGTGATCACTCCCATTCCAGGGCGCCCTTCTTCCATTCGTAGATGAATCCGACCGTCAGAACGCCCAGGAAGACCATCATCGACCAGAAGGCGAACACCATGCCGCCGCGCGACAGGTCGAACATCGACACCGCCCACGGGAACAGGAAGGCCACTTCCAGATCGAAGATGATGAACAGGATCGACACCAGATAGAAGCGCACGTCGAACTTCATGCGCGCGTCGTCGAAGGCGTTGAAGCCGCACTCATAGGCCGACAGCTTTTCCGTGTCGGGGTTCTTCGGCGCCAGGACGGCGGCGGCCAGCATGAAGCCCAGGCCCAGCACGGCGGCGATGCCGGCGAAGATCACCACCGGCAGATATTCCAGAAGGAATGCGTTCATTCGCGTGCACCTCGTCCGCCGGGGAGAGGCGGATTCGGCGTCTTCTAGCCCCAAGCCGCGTGGGGTTCAAACCCGCGCCGTCAAAGGATTTTGTTGCGAACCATTCTCAGCGCTTCGGACAGAATGTCGCGGGTGCGGCGGCTTGCCGTCCAACGACAATACCTTCCCAATGATCGGCTTCGCCCACCGACATGGAAATCGCGTATGAAACCCGGCAGCCGCGTGCTGAACGCCATCGAAAGCATCGGCAATCGCCTGCCGGACCCCGTCTTCCTCTTCCTGTGGTTCATTGTCGCCCTGATCGCCCTCAGCCTCGTCGGCTCCGGCCTGGGCTGGTCGGCGGTCAACCCCGTCAGCGGCGAGGTCATGCAGGCCAAGAGCCTATTGTCGTCAGAAAACCTGACGAAGCTGCTCATCGGTATGCCCAAGACCCTGGCTGAGTTCCCGCCTCTGGGCATTGTGATCACCATCATCTACGGCGCGTCGGTGGCCGAACGGGCAGGTCTGTTCACCACGGCCATCCGTGGGGCGTTGTTGAATGCGCCGCGTTTCGTGCTGACGCCGATCGTGGCCATCACCGGCATGATGTCCCACCACGCCTCGGACGCCGCCTATGTCGTGGTCATTCCCCTGGCGGCCGTGATGTTCGCCGCCGCCGGAAGACACCCGCTGGCGGGCCTGGCGGCGGGCTTCGCCGCCGTATCGGGCGGATATGCCGGCAATCTGTTTCCAGGCTCGCAGGACGCGCTGTTGCTGGGCATCACCGAACCGGCTGCGCGGCTGATCGACCCGTCCTATGCGGTGAACATCGCGGGCAACTGGTTCTTCATCGCCGGGGTGGTGTTCGTCTTCACCCCCATCATCTGGTTCCTGACCGACCGGGTGATCGAGCCGCGGCTGGGTCCCTGGATCCCGGTCGGCGAACAGGCGCCGCGCACCGAAGAGAAGATCCCCCTGACCGCTGGCGAGAAGACGGGCCTGGCCCGGGCCGGTCTGGTCGTCCTGGGCATGGTCGCCCTGTGGGCCGCCATCACCTTCTTGCCCGGATCGCCCTTCGTCGACGCCGACGCCGCCCCGGAGCAGAAGTTCAACCCGCTGTTTCGATCCCTGATCGCCTTCTTCGCCGTCACCTTCTTCCTGGCGGGCGCGGCCTTCGGCACCGGCTCCGGCTCGGTCAAGTCGCACCGAGACCTTGTGCGGATGATGCGCGAGGGCATCCAGCAACTGGCGCCCTATATCGTTCTGGTCTTCTTCGCCGCCCACTTCGTGGCCATGTTCAACTGGTCGGGCCTGGGACCGATCCTGGCGGTCAACGCCGCCGAGGGGCTGAAATCCATCAACCTGCCGGCGCCGATCCTGCTGATCTCGGTCGTGCTGGTGTCGTGCTTCTTCGACCTGTTCATCGGCTCGGCGTCGGCCAAATGGTCGGCGCTGGCGCCCATCGTGGTGCCGATGTTCATGCTGTTGGGCATCAGCCCGGAGATGACGACCGCCGCCTATCGCATGGGCGATTCGGTCACCAACATCGCCACGCCGCTGATGAGCTACTTCCCGTTGATCCTGACCTTCGCCCAGCGCTGGGATCCCAGATTCGGTCTCGGCTCGCTGATGGCGACCATGGCGCCCTACGCCATGTCCTTCCTGTGCGCGGGCCTGACGATGGTGGCGCTGTGGGTGGCGTTGGACCTGCCGTTGGGACCGGGCGCGGGCGTGCATTATGTGCTGCCGACGCCCGCGGAAGCCGCCGCCGCGCCGACCGCGACGACGCCCGCGATGATCCCGGCGAAATAAGCGTTCGACGCGCTTGACAGGCCGAGGGGGTCCCGCCTAAACGACGCCCCTCGCCGAGACGCGCAAGCGCTTCGGCCGGGAAACGCGGGTGTAGCTCAGTTGGTTAGAGTGCCGGCCTGTCACGCCGGAGGTCGCGGGTTCGAGCCCCGTCACTCGCGCCACTTTTTCCTATTATAAATCAGGAAGAAGTGGCGCACCGCCGCCCGAGATATGGGCCGCATTCAAAATCCATTCAAACTGCCATTCAAACTTTTGTCGCCACAGCGGGCGTAATTTATCGCCGCCTGATGGGCGTTCTGTCCGATTCCATAACCAGCACACCACCTCGCATCACGCGGGTCTGCCGAACTAAGCTGGTCGAACTGTAGTCGGCTCTGAAAGACACGCTGAAAAGTTCCTCCGGCCGACACTCATAGGTGTCGAAGACCGCGGAGAGAAATTCTAGGTCCTCGAGGCTGTGTGGTGCCGGCTCCGGATTATTTCTCGGACTCGGAACGGTGCGAGGGAACAGATAGAGACATGGCGGAGGAAGCTCATGCTGGCCGACAGCCGTCATGCGCTCTGGCTCAAACTCGAGCTTAGGACATGGCCTGACCACGGTCCCGCAGACCATGTCCCAGATAATGAGACCATCGACTTGCTTTTCCTTGTCGATGATCTCTGCTCCCAAACGAACATGGATCCCCGACCAAGCATTACGTTGTGGGTCCGCTCCTGGGTTCTGGCAAATGCTCCAGATGTAAAACTCTTGGGCGTGTGGGGGACGCTCGAAGATGTTCGTGTTGTTGCCGTCCAGACAGCCTTTCAACTCAACAACCGCTAGCCTTCCCGACGGCATCCGGATCTCATAATCGAACCGGTTCTGACCTCCAGCGGAGTTCCAAGAAGCGATCGCTCCAACATCCTCCATATGATTGAGGATAAGTTTTGCCAGATCTCTCTTCTCATACATGGAGGCAGAGAATTGGCCGCGAACTCGTTCGATCGCACCGCGGAACAGACCCGCGTCGTACAAATCCGCTTCGGTAAGCCCCAATGCTTTTACGCCCGGCAACAGGTGGGCCTCGGTTTTCAGAACTTCGGCGAGATCTTCAATACGTCTCTTTGTGCTCGCAGCCCGCTGACAAGGTATGCAGCTCACGCAGCATCCTGGTGTTCGATCGGATCGCCCGACAAGGGGCGAAGCAGATGATTGCTCAAATGAGTGACGGCTTGAACCACGATGCCATCTCCAGTCAGATGGTATGTTTCATTGTAGCGGTTGGGCAGCAAATAACTGTCGGGAAGGCCCATCAGCCGAGCAGTCTCGCGACCTGAGATAAGCCGAGAGCGCACCCTTCCATCGGCAACCAACATCAGAATTTGACGACTGGAACCTCCAGCCGGCGTTCGAAGACACCCGGCGACATCGTCAAAACGAACTTCCGCACGCTGAACAGGCTCATCATGCTGATTGCGTCGTGTACGGCGATAAACAGCTCCGACCGCAGGCACTCCCGACTTAATCGCATTATCGAGCTTTGTGCGGTGAAGAGGGGCCATCATGTCCGTCAGCCGCTTAGTCTCAGCTGGCGTATGCCATTCGACGTCAGAGGGTTCTGCCTCAACGATATCGATCAGCTTCTTTCGCCGTGCCGGGGGTGTCGGCAGATCCCACCACACCCACGCGGCCTGCTCTGCAGAACTCAAGTTAGCCCACGCTCTTTGGAGAGCTTGAGGATGGAATGTCGGATGCGGCGCGGCCCTTTTCAGCTGGCCAGGAATGGACGTCGCACGATCAACGCCGACGAAGAACAATCGAGGACGGGATTGAGGAACAAAAATCTCTGCGTCGATAACTAATGCGCCGACGTCGTACCCTGCATCGTCGAATGCACTCACGATTGCAGAGAAATCTTTGCCCTTATGGGAAGTCAGGGTGCCAAGTACATTCTCGAGGGCGACGAGTCGTGGCTTTCTTCCAGCTTCTGACATCTTTCCGATAAGGTGCCAGAAGGGCCAGAATGTTCCCGATCGATCACCCTTTAAGCCTGCACCCGCGCCCGCGAGAGAAAGATCTTGGCAGGGGAATGATGCCCAAACGAGATCGGGAGTGCGTTCCGGCAAATCAGCAAGACCGACCTTCTTTACATCTTCCGTAAGAAGCTCGCCCCCCCCCCAATTCTGCCGATACACGTCCCCTTTTTTCCAGTCGAAGTCGTTCGCAAACAGACAGTCCCAGCCGACCAATCCGGCCCGGGCCATTCCGCCACCTGCGAAAAATTCGTAGAACGCTGGCACTGGCTTCTCCTCGCCGCGACTCACCGAGGGTGGCGCAAGATGACCGATCATACAGCCCATGCATGACCAGATTCGGTTGATAAAGCATCAATCGTTCCCTCTTTGTTTCACTCCTGCGCCATTTGCGGTCGAAGGGTAGCTTGGTTGCAACACGCATTGGGCGCATCTTGAGCGGGTGAATCATCTCGCCATCACCAGATCCGTCGACAAATCGCTTTTGCGATGGCCGACCGATGAGGAGAGGGACTCGGAAGATCCCTACTTCTTGGGCAACCAGTATTTCTTGGATCTCAGCGATCTCACACTGAATGACGCATTAGAGGCGCTGGCATCGGACCAACTCTTAGTCGAGATGCTGCGTAACGGAGGTCTCGCTGAAGAGCCAATCGGTCAAGACGATTCAGAATTTGGCGATGAAGCGTTTGGCTGTCTCGATGTCGGGGTTCGCGGAGCGGTCGCTGCGATCGCAGCTAGCGGAGGCTTCCCGGTTGCGAGTTGCAACGGGGGATCGTTTGGGACGGCGCACGCCTATCAGCACCCGCTTGTGGCCTTCTATTGCCAGCCTCACTGCGTGGACCAGATCATGGCCGCAGCCGAAATGGCGTCTGTTGGCTTAATCCACGGCACAACAGACGAGGGCTCCCTTTTGCTCTACTCGTCCGATGTCGATGGGTTGATGGATTTTGCCAGCAAACTCATCGCCGCTTTGCATTCCAACTCGGCTCGATAGCGCCTTGATTTCATTAGGCCGAATTTATGCACAAAAGTTGAGGAGACCTTTGAAAACACTGGATAAATTTCCGGCCTGTCACGCCGGAGGTCGCGGGTTCGAGCCCCGTCACTCGCGCCACCTTCTCCGATAGAGCGGAGGGGGTGGCGCACCGCCCTTCCCCACCTTCGCTACTGACCTTCACGTCTCGGTTTCCATCGTCCGCCCAGGCCGTCGTTGGATGTCGCACGCCTTACCGCGATTTCACGCACCCGCCACAGTCTCGCCGCAATCCGCTACAAACGTAACGCTACGTTTGTAACGATACGGATCGACCATGATCGAGACCCTGCCCCGGCGAGAACGCGACGTGTTCGAGACCCTGTGTCGACTGGAACAGGCCAGCGCCGCATCCGTGCGAACGGCCCTGGCCGATCCGCTCAGCGACTCGGCGGTCCGCACCCTGTTGTCGCGGCTGGAGGCCAAGGGCCTGGTGCGACGTCGGGTCGAGGGTCCGGCCAATCTCTATACGCCGGTGCCCAGCACCGACACGGTCGCCACCGGCGCCCTGACGCGGCTTATCGACACCTTCTTCAACGGGTCGGCCGCCGGGGCCGCGACCGCGCTTCTGGGCATGACCCGCAGTCTGAAGCCGGACGAATTGGCCGCGCTGGAGCGCGCCATCGACGAAGCCAAGGGGCGCGGCCGGTGACCGCCGTCCTGATCGCCCTGTTCGCCAAGTCGGCCGTGGTCGCGGGGTTCGCCCTGGCCATGACGGCTCTGTTGCGCCGTAGCACGGCCGCCGATCGCGCCGACATCCTGCGCGCGGCGGTCCTGGTGCTGCTGGTGCTGGCGCCGGTCGCCCTGTTCGGGCCGGACCTGGCCGTGCGCGTGCTCGATCCCGCCCCCGTGCTCCAGTCGGTCGCGCCCCAGACGATCCAGACCACCCTGCCCCTGTCACGCACGACGGTCTCGGCGGAGATCGTCCTGCCGCCGCCTTGGGTCTGGGCCGTCGCGGTCTGGGGATCGGGCGCCGTGCTGATCCTGGGCCGTTTCGGCCTGGGACTGGCGACCCTGGCCCATTGGAGCCGTCGCGGGCGGCGGGTCGATCAGGCCGACTGGCGCGCAGCGTTGCACCGTCTGGCCCCGGCGCGTCAGCCCCGACTGCGCGTCTCGCCCGCCGTGGCCGCGCCGCTGAGCTGGGGCCTGTCGCCAGGCCGCATCCTGATCGGTCCCGGCCAGTTGCAGCGCCCGGACCAGGCCGAGGCCGTGCTGGCGCACGAACTGGCCCATATTCGTCGCGCCGACTGGCTGTTCCTGGCCCTGTCGCGCGTGGCCATCGCCCTGTTCTGGTTCAACCCCCTGGTCTGGCTGGCCGTTCGAGAGCTTGAGCGGCTGTCGGAACAGGCCGTCGATGAGACCGTGGTGCGCCACATCGACCGCGAAACCTATGCCCGCACCCTGGTCGGCCTGGCCGCCCAGATCACCACGCCCGATCCGCATGGGGCCGCCGTCGGCATGACCGGTCCCGCCCGTTCCCTCGCCGATAGGATCAAGACCGTTATGTCAGATCGCACGCCCGCCCCCTCGCGCCCCTGGATCGTCGGCGGGGCCATCGTGGCCCTGGCCGCCCTGGCCACACCCATCGCCGCGCTCGAACTGGCCGCCCGCGCCCAGGACGAGACCGCCGCCGCTTCGACCGCCACGACAACCGCTTCGGCCGATGCCGACGATCGTCGCACGCATCGCACCGTGATCACCCGCGACGGCAAGTCGACCGAATACGTCGTCACGCCCAACCAAGCCTATGTCGTCCAGGCCGACGGAGTCCGCCGTTCGATGACGGACGAGGAACGTCGCGACATCGCCCAAGCCCGCGCCGAGGCGCACGAGAGCGCCACACAGGCTCGCATCCAGCGCGAACGCGCCCGCGCCATGGCCGACGAGGCCCGGGTCATGGCCGACCGCGCCCGGATCGAGGCCCGCGCCGCCTACGCCCAGGCCCGCACGGCGGAACACATCCATACGATCGATCACGCCGCGATCCGCGAACAAGCGGCCCAGGCCCGGGCCGCCGCCATCGAAGCGCGTGGGCAGGCGGCTCGGGCGCAAATCGACGCCCGTCGCGCCCGCGAACAGGCCGTACACGCAATGGCCGCGGCCCGCATGGAGATGGCGCGCGGCGCCGATGAGATGGTGAGCGGCGCCCGCGAGATGCGGCAAGAGGCCCAGCGCTTGCGCGACCCCGCCTATCGCGCCCAACAGATCGAAATACAGCGCGCGCGCGGCCACGACGTGACCGACCAGCAACTGCTCGACGCCATTCCCAAGATTCTGAACGGCGCCGATCGGATGGAGCAAGGCGCGGCCCGGATGCGGGAATCGTCGTCCGCCCGCGACTGATCGGACGTTATCTCAGCACGGCTCCGAGGGGGCGCCGTAACGGCCGGTCACGGCCCGCGCGGCGCCCTCTTTCAGTTCGATGACGATCAGGCGGTCGTACTCGCAGTCGCTCATGTCGGCGACCTCGGCCACGCCCAGGGCGCGGGCGATCGCTGGAACCGTATTGCTGTGGCCGACGACCAGGACCACGTCATCGGCGTCGAGACCGCGCAAGGTTTCGGCCGTGCGCGCGACGTGCGCCGCGCCGCCGCCGCTCAGATCCAGCGTTTCGACCGTAAGACCCGCCGCCTCGGCCGCGGGCGCCGCCGTCAGACGGGTGCGCTGCAACGGTGTGGAATAGACGTGGGTCAGGTCGGCCTGGGCCGTCACGGCGGCCAGGGCCTGGGCGCGCATCACGCCCGGCTCGGACAACAGGGGATCGGCGCTGGCGTCCACCTTCTCGGCGTGACGCACCAGGATGACGGTCTGGGCCGAGACCGGCTGAGCCACGAGGATCAGGGCCGCGACGGCGGCGGATAGAGGTTTCACGCAAATCTCCCCTCGGATACGACGAGGAGGCTGACGCGCGCGGCGGCGCCTGTCCAGACCGTCAGTGGACGGCCGAGTCCTGGCCGGGATCGACGAAGGCCCGCTGGCCCGAGACGTCGCCATAGACCATGCACAGCCCTTCGAAGACGCGATGCCACGAAAATTGCTCGACCGCCTTGACCCGAGCAGCGGCGCCCAGGGCCTCGATATCGCGGGCGAACAGGGCCTCGACGGCCTGGGCGTAGTCATCGGGATCGGCGCTGGCCGCCAACTGGCCGACGCTGAGATCGACGGTTTCGGCCACGCCCCCGGCGTTGACGCCAACCACGGGCCGCCCACAGGCCATGGCCTCCAGCACGATCAGGCCGAACGGTTCGCGGTCATTGGCGTGCACGAAGGCGTCGCAACTGGCGATGATGCGCGCCACGGCCTTGGGATTGGCCTCGTAAGGCAGGGAGATGACGCGGTCCTCGGCCGGCAGCCCCTGCCCCGCGCCGACCAGCACCAGATGATAGGGATCGCCCAGCTTCTGGACGGCCTCGATCAGCACGTCGATGTTCTTTTCGCGCGCCGGGCGGCCGGCGAAGCACAGCAGCCGCGTCCTGGTCGGAAGACCCAGCTTTTTCAACAGCCAGTCACGGTCGCGCCGATCCGGGCGGAAGGTGTCGACTTCGACGCCCAACGGCTGGATGACGATGTCGCGGATGCCCGCCTCTTCCAGGCGACGGGCGATATAGCGGCTGGGCGACACGACCCGGTCGAACTGGCCGAACAGCCTGGCCCAGCGTTTCTCGACCGGCTTCTTGGCCCATTCGCCAAAGTGCAGCGCCGCCAGACCCGCCGGGTCCGAATGGCAGAAGCCGACGACCGGACAGCCGACCCGTTGGCCCGCCTCCAAAGCCCCCTGACCAGGGGTATAGGGGTCTCCCGCCTCGATCACGGTCGGGTTCAGGGACGCCACCCAGGCGGCCCAGCGACGCACAGAGGTCGGCCAACGGTAGCCGTCGCCGAAGGGCAGTTTGGTGGCGTGCAACTGGATGATCCCGTCCTCGCCCGCCCGGTGATGCGCGCCCGGCACCACCAGCGAATGCGCCACGCCGGGCCGGTTCGCCTCCAGCCAGGCCTTCTTGGACAACAGATAGCGTTTCACCCCGCCCGACTTGGGCGCGTACAGCATGGTGGTGTCGACCAGCCGGGGCCGGGGGTCTTCACCCGCGGCCTTGGTGGCCCGCAGGGTGCGCGAGACCTCTTCGTCCCAACCGGGGATCAGGCGCAATTCGCCTTCCTGGACCTCCAGCCCGGCCAGGTTCATCAACTCCCGCTCCGAGGCGCTGATGCCTGATGCGCCGACACGTGTGGCGCGCTTCTGAATGCGGCGAGCGGTGCGGACGCGGGCCATGTGGGACTTCACCATGATCGCGCCGTAGCGCCGTCACCGGCAAAGCTCAAGCGTCGTCCGCTCCCGGACGGCCGTGGCCCGGCGTCAGACCCCGTCGCGCCAGGGCCTCGCGCAGCAAAATCTCGACCTGGGCGTTGACCGAGCGCAACTCGGCCGCCGCCAAACGCTCGACGGCGGCCATCACCTCGGGAGAGGCCCGCATCAGGAAGGGTTTCCTGGGGCGAGCCATGTCAGCCGTACAGGGTGCCCGTGTTCACGACCGGCTGGGCCTCGCGATCGGCGCACAACACCACCAGCAGGTTCGACACCATGGCCGCCTTGCGGTCCTCGTCCAGCTCGACCACCTGGCGTTCGCCCAGGTCTGTCAGGGCGCTCTCGACCATGCCCACGGCGCCCTTGACGATCAGACGGCGGGCGGCCAGCACGGCCTCGGCCTGTTGCCGTTTCAGCATGGCCCCGGCGATCTCGGGCGCATAGGCCAGGTGCGCCAGGCGCGCTTCATCGACCACCACGCCCGCGACCTTGACCCGGCCGACCAGTTCCTCGCGCAGCCGGGCGGCCACGTCTTCGGCGTCGGCGCGCAGGGTCAGCTCATGCTCCTCGCCGTGGTCATAGGCGTAGTGCGAGGCCAGGTCGCGCAGACCGGTGTCGACCTGGATGTTCACGAACTCCTGAAAATCATCGACATCGAACAGGGCCTGGGCCGAATCCTCGACCCGCCAGACGACGTTGGCCGCGATCTCGATCGGATTGCCCCTCTTGTCGTTCACCTTCAGCTTATCGGAGGTCAGGTTGCGGACGCGCAGCGAGATTTTCTTGCGGCTGTACCAGGGCAGGACCCAGCGCAGGCCCGTTTTCCGATCGGTCCCGCGATAGGCGCCGAACAGCAGAATGGCCATCGCCTCGTTGGGCTGAAGCGAATACAGGCCGCACAGGATGAAGCCCCCCAGGAGCGCCGCCGCCACGCCCGAAGCCAGTTGCATCGGCTCCTCGGGGTTCTGGATGATCGACAGCGGCCCGGCGACCACCAGCGCCAGCCCCAACAACAACATCCACAGACCGTTGGCCGTCTTGGCGGGCGTTTCGGCCGATCGGGTCTCGAATTCCTTCATTTCGTCCTCCTAGCAGACATCAATATGATATCACATTGATTCCGAATTCCACAAGACTTGCGGCCGCCGGAACACGTCGGAACGGTTTCACGGCCTTGCATTCGCCTCAAATTCGAGAAACTTGGGGCATAGAGGCGCGGACCCTGTTAGAGGGTCGGCGGCGTCCGGCTTCGCGTGACCATCAGGGGTTGTTTCCGAATGCGTAATCTGCTCGCGGCGGCGGTGGCCATCGCCCCTCTGATGGCCGCCACCGGGGTTCAGGCCGAGGTGGTCATCAACACGGCTCGCTCGACTCCGATCGAGACCGCGAACGCGACGGGTTCGGCCGCCGACAGCATCCGCATCGCCAGCAGCGGCGCCGTCAACGTGACCTCTGGAACGGCCGTCACAGTTAACACCAATCACGGCCTGGATATCGACTCCGGCGGCTCGGTCTCGATGTTGAACGCGGCCGACGGCTCCACCGCGATCCTGGTCAACAGCGCCAACCCCGGGGCCATCATCATCGGCGGCACCGTGGTCGTCCGCGACAACCTCGACAGCTATCCCGACACCGACAACGACGGCGACATCGACGGTCCCTGGGCCACGGGAACGGGCCGTTACGGCCTGCGCATCGCCTCGCCGGGCGCAGTCACCGCCAATCTGTCGGTCGAGGCCGGCGGCACGATCAGCGTCGAAGGCAACAACTCCTACGCCGTATCGATCGAGTCGGCCCTGACGGGCGGCGTCAGCTCGCTCGGCGCCATTCGCGCGGTCGGCGACAACTCGACAGCCTTCCGCACCACCAGCACGGTCTCGGGCAACGTCTATCTGGGCGGCTCCATCTCCTCGAACGGCGCCGGAGCGACCGGCATATCGATCGGCGGCGACATCGGCGGCCGCCTGACCTTGCAGGGCGATGTGACCGTCTCGGGCTTCCGCTACACGACCCGCGGACCGGACACCTTCATCAACGGTCTCGAAGCCGAGGACAAGCTGATCAGCGGCTCGGCCGTCGTGATCGGCGCCAGCGTCGCCAACGGCGTCGTGCTGGAGCGCCCCCCGGTCAACAACGACAACGCCAACAACGACGAAGACGGCGACGGAATCGGCGACGCGGGCGAAGGCACGGCCGCCATCAACGTCTTCGGCTCCGCCCCCGCCATTCTGATTGCTTCGAACTCCCAGAACATCACCCTGGGCGTGGCGGGAACGGGCGACAACGCCTACGGCTTCATCAACCGCGGCGCGATCTCGGGCCAGGGCGTCTATGACGGCGTCGCCGCCAACGCCATGGTCATCGGCGGGGTTTCTGGCCGCACCGTCAACATCGCCGGCGGTTTCCGTAACGAAAGCACCATCGCGTCGCTGGCCAGCAAGGCCGACGCCACCACCCTGCGTTTCGGCCTCGGCGCCTCGACCCCGACCCTGGTCAACACCCTGGCCATCTCTTCGGGTCTGTCGACCAATGGCGCGCACCGTTCGACGGCGATCCAGATCGACGCGGGCGCCAGCCTGCCGAACATCACCAACTCCGGCCAGATCCTGGCCGCCGCGGCCGGCGGCACCGCCGCCGTGACGGCCATCCGCGATCTCAGCGGCACCCTGACCAGCATCAACAACACCGGTTCGATCCAGGCCAACCTGTCCCCGAACGACGCTGGCGACGCCATCACCGGCTCCATGGTCGCGATCGACGCTCGCGCCAATACGGCCGGTTTGACGATCGTCCAGACCGGAACCCCCGGCACGGTCACCGCCAACAACCCCGACACCGACGGCGACGGCGTGCCGGACGCCAGCGAACCGGCGATTCTGGGCGACATCCTGATGGGGTCCGGCGCGGACCGCCTGGACATCCGCAACGGAACCCTCGACGGCGCCATGAGCTTCGGCGCCGGGGCCGACCGCCTGGACATCACCGGCGGCGCGACCGTGCGCGGCGCCATTTCCGACAGCGACGGCCAACTGACCATCAATGTCACGAACGGTTCTCTGGAATCCCGCCAGGCTGGCGCGGTCAACATCAGCAGCCTGAACGTCGGCGCCAGCGGCGACCTGCTGATCACCCTGGACCCGGTCAACAATTCCAACTCCGGCTTCAACGTCAGCGGCGCCGCCACCCTGGCCGCCGGTGCGGGCCTGGGCGTGCGCTTCGCCTCCCTGCTGGACGGGCCGGAACGCTTCACCGTCATCAACGCCAACAGCCTGACCCTGGGCGGCGCCCTGGACCAGGCGGGCGTCCAGGCCAATTCGCCCTTCCTCTATGTCGTCAGCGCCGGAGCCGACGTGGCCGCTGGCGACATCTATGTCGACGCCCGCCGCCGCACGGCCGCCGAGGCGGGACTGAGCGGCGTGGAGACCTCGGCCTTCGACGCCGTCTATCGGGCGCTGAGCGACAACACCGCCCTTCGCGACGCCTATCTGGCTCAGACCGGCCGCGAGGGATTCATCAATCTGTACGAGCAGATGCTGCCCGATCACTCGGGCGGCTCATTGATGTCGCTGGCCTCGGGCGTGGACGCCGTGACCCGCGCCCTGACCGGCCGCAACGCCTCGGCCGCGCCGGGCGAGACCAGCGCCTGGCTGCAAGAGATCAATTTCTACGCCGACAAGGACAAGACCGACACCTACGGTTTCCGTTCCGAAGGGTTCGGCGTCGCGGGCGGTGTCGAGCGCGGCACCAACAACGGCGCCCTGGGCCTGTCGGTGGCCTTCACCTCCTCCGACTTCGACGATCCCGAATCCGAGGCCGAGGAAGTCGTTTCCGCCAGCCTGATCGAACTGGGCCTGTATTGGCGCGCTCAAGGCCAGTACTGGACCACCTGGGCGCGGGCCGCGGCCGGTTACGCCACCTTCGACTCGACCCGCCAACTGGTCGGGGCGGGCCTGAACCTGCGCAACGAATCCAACTGGAACGGCTTCACCCTGGCCGCCGCCGCCGGCGCCTCCTACGAGCGCCACATGGGTCGTTGGAACATCCGGCCCGAGGTCTATGCCGAATATTTCTCGCTCAGCGAGGACGCCCGCGTCGAGAGCGGCGGCGGCGACGGCTTCGATCTGGAGATCGACGACCGCGACGGACACCTGTTCTCGGGCGTGGCGGCGGTCAACATCGGCTACGGCTTCGGTCAGAACGGTTGGCTGCGCCCCGAGCTGCGCCTGGGCTGGCGTCAGAATTTCTCGGTCGACCCCGGCGAGACCATCGCCCGCTTCGCCTCGGGCGGCCCGGACTTCACCCTGGCGCCCGCCAGCATCGAGGGCGGCGGGCCGATCGCCGGTCTGCGCCTCAGCGTCGGCAACGAACTGGGTATGTTGACCGTCTCGGCCGACGCCGAGAAGCTGGAAGACTATGTCCGCTACACCCTGCTGCTGCGGGCCAGCTTCCGGTTCTGATCATCGGAAAGACGGAACGTCCCGTCGTCTCTCGGAGAGAGGCGACGGTTAAACGTCTGGTCGCGAATTCAGCCACGCCGCCTCGACCCTGACCCTCTCAAGCTGTCGCTGGCGTCGAAGCGCGGGAGCCGACAAGACGAGCGGCGAGGCCGAAGACCGACTGGCCTCCATCGCGTCCGCCAGCCGGGATTGCGCCAGCAGGCTGCGCGCGAGTTGGGTTTGAAGCTTGATCGCGCCAGGATGACTTGGACCGAAGGCCGACGCGGTCCGCGTCAAGGCGGGAGACACCACGGTCTCTGCATCCATCGCCCGCCCCTGCACCAAGAGCGCTTCGGCCAAACTGCTCCGGGCGTCGCTGACTTGCGGATGATCGGCGCTGAGTATGGTCTCCAGCGCCGCCACGGCCCGTCGGCTTTCTCGCTCCGCCAGGGCGTTCTCACCCTCGGCCATCAATACCGCAGCATGAACGACCCGGGCGCTGGCGGTGTTTTGCGCATCCTCGCCCGACGACCTTTCAAGATCCATGACGCTGCGCCGTGACAAGGCGTCGGCCTGCTCGACCTGGCCCAAAGCGAGCAAGGCCTGCGCCAAGACCATCCGTGTCGTCGCCGTATCCGGGTGAGCAAGACCAAGTTGCTTCTCCTGCACCCTCAAGCCTCGCCTCAACAGAGCTTCCGCCCGTTCCGGCCGCCCATCGAGAAGCATGGCCTGACCCGCCGAAGCCAAGGTCGCGCCCGTATAGACATGGTCCGGTCCGACGGCGGCGACAAACACCTCGGTCGAACGCCTGAACAGGTCGGCGGCCTCGCCGTACCGGCCCTGATAGTTCCGCAACGTGCCCAGGCGAGACAGCGTCAGCCCGGCCTTGAGGGTGTAGGCCTTGCCGCTGGCGACGAATACGCGATCGGCCGCCAACAGATACCGTTCCGCTTCCTCATACTTGCCGAGCGCCAGCAGGATCTCGCCCAGCGTACCGAAATTGCCCGCCGTCTCGGGATCGTCCGCGTCGTAGATCTTCTCGGTCACGGCGACGGCGCGGCGCGCGGGGACCTCAGCCTCGGCATAGCGCCCGAGATAGCTGTACTGGTTGGCCAGATTGGCCAGGCCGTCGGCCAGATTGCGATCGAAGGTCCCCACCTTGGTCCAGACATCGACGGCCTGTTGCAGGAAGACCAGAGCCTGGGCGTTGAGACCGCGACGGGACAACACCCCGGCGATATTGTTCAGACTTTCGGCCACATCGGGGTGGACGTCGCCCAGGGCTGCAACCCGAATGGCCAAGCCCTCCCGGAAGATGGCCTCGGCCCCGTCGAAATCCCCCCGATCGAATTTGACCTGACCGATGATGTTCAAACAGGACGCCGTGATCGGGTGACGCGGGCCGAAAGTGGCCGCGCTCAAGGCGGCGAGTTCAGTCGCGGCCTCGACGGCTTCGTCGAAACGTTCGGCGTCCCGCGCGTCCTGGGCGCGCGCCACCAGCCGTTCGATCTCGGCGTACTCCGCCTCGGTCGGCTCACGTACGGCTGGCGGCACATCGTTGATATCGATGTAGGCGACGCTGGATTGCTCCGTCGGCGTCGCCTCTGCGGCCGCCTTCGGGTCCTGCGCGGAAAACGCCAGCGCGACCGCCATGCCCAATCCGACGATCATGGTCCCTCCCCTCGCCCGACTATCGAGGCGCGTTCGCGTCGACGCAAGCGGAGGATGGTGGGCGGCGACGGGTTCGAACCGCCGACCCTCTCGGTGTAAACGAGATGCTCTGACCAACTGAGCTAGCCGCCCGTCGCCCGCTCATGCCCGCCCCGGCGGCGCGGTTCAAGCCGAAGATCGACAAAGTCGACCGCCTCGACGATTCCGCGCCCTCCGCGTTCGAAAACGCGGGTTTGCCTTTTCATCATGCGACGCGCACCCTCGCTCAAGGGGGAGACACACACATATGCACTATGTGGTCATTTCGGCGCCTGACAGCGCCACGCAATGCTTCCTGCGCGCGCCCCATGTCAGCCAGTACGACGTGGGTGTCGGTGATTTCACCGTAGTGGGTATGTTCATGTCCACGACCGGCGGCCCGATCATCGCCCGCAGGGATGGTACGGGCGAGGCTGGCTTTCAACTGTCCGTCGGGACCGATGGGTCGATCCAGTTCCACACCTATGGGGCGAGCAGCATAAGCCAGGCCACGACCGGCCCGACCGCGGTGCTGGACAACTGTTGCCATACCGTCGTGGGGGTCAGGAAGAACGGCGTCATCCTGATCTATGTCGACGGTCTGTCTTTGCCCGTCACGACCTCGGGCGCCGGACTACAGACCATCACCTCCGATGTCGCCGTGACGTTGGGCGCCCTGGACCATGCTGTCGAACCGCACCGGCAGTTCAGGGGCGGGCTGATGAACATCAGCTTCTGGAACATCGCGCTGGACGGCGACGCCCTGGTGCGCGCCTGTTTCGGACGCCTTACCGGCGCCGAGACCGGCCTGCTCGGCTTCTGGCCCCTGAGCAGCAGCGGCAAGGACCTGTCGCCGCTGCACAATGACGCCCAGCCCGTGGGTCCCGTCTCCAGCGCGTGGTGTCCCGAATGCGTCTGGGCCAGAGGCGATAACGACTTCGTCTTCGCCCAGGTCGCCAACCTGCCGGACCCCGATGCGCCTTCGGCCCTTTCCACCCAGTCCGTCAGCGTACTGGCGCCCGCCGGTGCGTCCGCCCTGACCATGTGCATCCTGTCGAACAGCGACCAGCCGAGTTTTCCGGCGGGCGCCACGGTGCGACTGACCGATCCCAACGGCGTGGTCTACGATCAGGATCAGAACACTGACACCGTCTTCGTGAAGACGGCCGGCGGCCAGGTTTTCAGCGCCAACTTCATCACGCCCACGCCGGGCGAATGGACGGTCACGGTGACCGCGCCGGGATCGACGGTCTACACCTGCAACATCCAGACGATCCCGACCCAGGATGTCGTTCAGACCAGCCTGGCGGCGCTCGATCCCCTGTTTTCGGAAACCGCCGTCGTCGGCAGCCCCTATCACGGTCGGCTGATGCGCCATTACGGCGATCAGGTGATGGTGGGCGGCTTCTGGGGCTGGGTCGTCGCCGTGGCGGTCGTGGCGGTCGTGGTCGTGGCCGTAACCGCCGCAGTCGTCTACAGCGGCGGCGCGGCGGCCCCCACCGCGGCGCGCATTCTGGCCGGCGTCATCGTGTTCGGCGCCGTGGCCATCGCCGCCTATCTGGACACGTTGAACACCCAGAGCGTCAGCGGGACCACCACCCAGATCGCGGGCAGCAGCGGCTTCATCGTCGCCACCGATCCCCTGATCCTGATGGACGCCAACGCCGAGGCCGATCTGGTCACCCAGTTGATATACAAGGCGCGCATGAAGCGGCTCTTTCCGTCCGTCGTCGCCAGCGAGTTCAACGCCACCCTGAAGCAGTTGGTCGGCCCGGACATGGTGCGGGACAAGGTCAAGGCCTTACTGCTGGGCGCATCGTCGGGCCTGGTCAGCGCCGCGGGTCACGGCAAGCCCAGCTATCTCATGGGCACGAACGTCGCACCTGGCAGCACGGAAATGGTCATCGTGCTGGCGACGTACAGCGTCGGCCAGTTCACGCCGCCGGAAGCCGCCGGAAAGATCTTCCACCTGTTCGCTTGCGAGTGCGGAACGGCGGGAACAGCCACTTCACCAGGCCTGGCCCAGGCCCTTGTCGCGGCCGGGGCCAAGGCCGCCTTCGGCTATAATCAGAAGGTCAAGATGACCGAGGCGATCATCGATGTCGTCGGCTACTGCGGATCACAGATCGACCTGACGCTGATGGCCGGCGGCACCTGCGCCCAAGCCTATCAGGCGGCCTACAAGGCCTATACCGACAAGGCCAAGCTGTATGTCGACAACGGCAAGCCCGACCTCGCGGCCCTGCTGAAGTGGAACCGCGACGCCCTGGTCGGACCCAGCACGAACCCCATCTTTGGCGACCCGAACGCCAAGCTGAACATCGCCCCCCGGCCCCAGCCCCTGATCAGACGCTGAAAACGCGAAACGCGGCCCGGCGAACCGGACCGCGTTCCTGCCCTCTGAGTTGAAGCCGGATCAGTGGCTGACCACGGCCCCGCCATCCGTCGCCAACGGCGCCGCCGTGGGCAGCGGCTCGGCCGCCTCGTCCCACTCGACGGGGGTCAGGGTGCCGGTCAAGGCCCATTTCAGCGCCTCGTCGGCGGTCGAGACGGGCACGATCTCCAGCGCCGACTTCACATTGTCGGGCACGTCGGCCAGGTCCTTCTCGTTCTCCTGCGGGATCAGCACCGTCTTCACGCCCGAACGCAGGGCCGCCAGCAGCTTCTCCTTCAAGCCGCCGATGGCCGTGACCCGGCCGCGCAGGGTGATCTCGCCGGTCATGGCGATATCCTTCCTGATCGGGATGCCGGTCAGGACCGAGACCATGGCCACGGTCATGGCCACGCCCGCCGAAGGACCATCCTTGGGCGTCGCGCCATCCGGCACGTGCACGTGGATATCGGTCTTCTCGAACACCGGCGGCTTGACCCCGAACGACAGGGCGCGCGCCCGGACGTAGGAGGCGGCGGCCGAGATCGATTCCTTCATGACCTCCTTCAGGTTGCCGGTCACGGTCATGCGGCCGCGGCCCGGCATCTTGATCGCCTCGATGGTCAGGATGTCGCCGCCGAACTCGGTCCAGGCCAGGCCGGTGACGATGCCGACCTGATCCTCGGCGTCCGTCTCGCCATAGCGGTATTTCCGCACTCCGGCGTATTCGGCCAGCTTGGCGTCGTCGACGGTGATCGAGACCTGTTTCGAGGTCGCCATCTCGCGCACCGCCTTGCGGGCCAGACCGCCCAGGGCGCGCTCCAGCGACCGCACCCCGGCTTCACGGGTGTAGTAGCGGATCAGGTCGCGGATCGAGCTGTCAGGCACGATCAGTTCGCCCGCCTTCAGACCGTGGTCCTCCAGCAACTTGGGCAGGACGTGGCGCTTGGCGATCTCGACCTTCTCGTCTTCGGTGTAGCCAGAGACGCGGATGATCTCCATGCGGTCCATCAGCGGCTGGGGCATATTCAGGCTGTTGGCCGTGGTCACGAACATGACCTGCGACAGGTCGTAATCGACCTCCAGATAGTGGTCGCCGAAGGTCGAGTTCTGGGCTGGATCCAGCACCTCCAGCAGGGCCGAGGACGGGTCCCCGCGCCAGTCGGCGCCCAGTTTGTCGATCTCGTCCAGCAGGACGAAGGCGTTGGTCGTCTTGGCCTTCTTCATCGACTGGATGATCTTGCCCGGCATGGAGCCGATGTAGGTGCGGCGGTGGCCGCGAATCTCGGCCTCGTCACGCACGCCGCCCAGCGACATTCGCACATATTCGCGCCCGGTCGCCTTGGCGATCGACTTGGCCAGCGAGGTCTTGCCAACCCCCGGAGGGCCGACCAGGCACAGGATCGGACCCTTCAGGCTGCCGGTGCGCGCCTGAACGGCCAGATATTCCAGGATGCGCTCCTTCACCTTCTCCAGGCCGAAGTGATCCTCTTCCAGAATGTCCTCGGCCTTCTTCAGGTCGATGGGCTTCTGCTTGGCCTTGCCCCAGGGGATCGACAGCAGCCAGTCGAGGTAGTTCCGCACCACGGTCGACTCGGCCGACATCGGCGACATATTGCGCAGCTTCTTGACCTCGGCCTCGGCCTTGGCGCGCGCCTCCTTGGACAGCTTGGTCTTACGGATGCGCCGTTCCAGCTCCATGATCTCGTCGCGCTGGTCGTCGGTCTCGCCCAGCTCGCGCTGGATCGCCTTCATCTGCTCGTTCAGATAGTACTCGCGCTGGGTCTTCTCCATCTGCCGCTTGACGCGGCTGCGGATCTTCTTCTCGACCTGAAGAACGCTGATCTCGCCCTCCATCAGGCCATAGACCTTCTCCAGGCGGCGCGGCGTCTCGACCGTCTCCAGCAGGGCCTGTTTGTCGGCGATCTTGACCGACAGATGGGCGGCGACGCTGTCAGCCAGCTTGGCCGGATCGGTGATCTGGGGGATGGAGCTGAGGGCCTCGGGCGGCACCTTCTTGTTCAGCTTCACATAGTTCTCGAACTGCTCGACGACCGCCCGCATCAGCGCCTCGGCCTGGGCCGGGTCGCCGGCCTCGTCGGCGATCTCGACCGCCTCGGCCTCGAAATAGTCCTCACGGTCGGTGAAGCGGGTCAGGCGCGCGCGACTCTTGCCCTCGACCAGCACCTTGACAGTGCCGTCGGGCAGTTTCAGCAGTTGCAGCACCGTGGCCAGCACGCCGATGGGATAGATGGCGTCGGGCGACGGGTCGTCGTCCACGCTGTTCTTCTGGGTCGCCAGCAGGATCTGTTTTTCGCCCTTCATGATCTCGTCCAGCGCGCGCACCGATTTCTCGCGCCCGACGAACAGGGGCACGACCATGTGCGGGAAGACGACGATGTCTCTCAGCGGCAGGACGGGAAGGGTCTTGGTCTCGGACATGATGCATACTTTCCAGGGCCTTCGTTGATCTCCGGCCCGCCGTTTCGCCAGTCCAGAGCATGATGCCCGGTCCCGACGGACGGCCCGTCGATTCCGACGGCGTTCGGTACAGTATGTGGTCCCTCCAACACCGGGTTCAAGCGTGACCGGTGATTGAGCGGACATCACGGGACGAGGTCGGCCGACCGCGCCCAGACGGGCAAAAAGAAGGGGCGGGTCCGTCGCCGGCCCGCCCCCGTATCTCGCTGATCAATACAGCCCGTCAGGCGGCGCTGTCCGGCGCGGCCTTCTTGCCCTTGGTTTCCGAATAGATCAGCAGCGGCTGGGCCTTGCCGTCGATGACCTCGGCGTTGACCACGACCTCTTCGACGCCCTCGAAAGTGGGCAGTTCGAACATGGTCTCCAGCAGCACGCCTTCCAGGATCGAGCGCAGGCCGCGCGCGCCGGTCTTGCGCTTGATGGCCTTGCCCGCCACCGCCGACAGGGCGTCGTCGGTGAAGGTCAGCTCGACATTCTCCATCTCGAACAGGCGCTTGTACTGTTTGACCAGGGCGTTCTTCGGCTCGGTCAGGATGGTGATCAGCGCCGCCTCATCCAGGTCTTCCAGCGTCGCCAGGACCGGCAGACGGCCGATGAATTCCGGGATCAGGCCAAAGCGCATCAGGTCATCCGGCTCGACGCCGCGCAGGATGTCGCCGGTGCGGCGTTCGTCGATGTCCTTGACCTTGGCGCCGAAGCCGATCGAGGCCGCGTCGCCGCGCGCCGAGATCACCTTCTCCAGTCCGGCGAAGGCCCCGCCGACGATGAACAGGATGTTGGCGGTGTCGACTTGCAGGAACTCCTGCTGCGGGTGCTTGCGGCCGCCTTGCGGAGGCACCGAGGCGACGGTGCCTTCCATGATCTTCAGCAGGGCCTGCTGCACGCCCTCGCCCGAGACGTCGCGGGTGATCGAGGGGTTGTCCGATTTGCGCGAAATCTTGTCGATCTCGTCGATATAGACGATGCCGCGCTGCGCCCGCTCGACGTTGTAGTCGGACGCCTGGAGCAGTTTCAGGATGATGTTTTCGACATCCTCACCCACATAACCGGCTTCGGTCAGGGTGGTGGCGTCGGCCATGGTGAAGGGCACGTCGATGATCCGCGCCAGCGTCTGGGCCAGCAGCGTCTTGCCCGAACCGGTCGGCCCGATCAGCATGATGTTCGACTTGGCCAGCTCCACGTCGTTCGACTTGGTCGCGTGGTTCAGGCGCTTGTAGTGGTTGTGAACGGCGACGCTCAGCACCTTCTTGGCGTGGCTCTGGCCGATCACATAGTCATCCAGGACCTCGCGGATCTCCTTGGGCGTCGGCACGCCGTCCTTGGCCTTGACGAAGCCGATCTTGTGCTCTTCGCGGATGATGTCCATGCACAGCTCGACGCATTCATCACAGATGAACACGGTCGGGCCGGCGATCAGCTTGCGCACCTCATGCTGGCTCTTGCCGCAGAAGCTGCAATACAGGGTGCTCTTGGCGTCCGTTCCGGCGGCTTTGGTCATCGACCCTTCTCACTCTCGCATCCGTCCCCGATATGGGTCCGTACGCGCTTTCTCCGCGTTGATTCCCAAACTCTAGGCGCGAAGGTCTTTAAAATTGACAATCAACCATCCAGCCGCTCGTCACAAGCCCAGGAGTAGGGCCGAACGACGCACGGATAACGGCGCAAACTGGATGAGGATCACGGCGAATGTCTGACATGGGCGCCGCGTCGCCGATTCGCCAGCCTGTTTCAGAAGCCGTTCCCATCGTCGCCTTCGATTTCGACGGCACCCTGACGATCCGCGACAGTTTCACCGCCTTTCTGAAATGGCGCGCGGGCGGCGGCGGATGGCTGCTGGGCCTGGCGCGGCTGGCGCCCGCGACCGCGGCCTATGCCCGTCATCGCGACCGTGGACGCATCAAGGCCGCCGCCGCGACGGAATTCCTGCGCGGGGTCCCGCGCGACATCCTGGAGGTCGAGGCCGAGGCTTTCGCCGCCGAGGTCTGGGATCGGTTCATGCGTCCCGACGCGCTGAAGGTCTGGGCCGAATGGGGCCGACGCGGCGCCCATCGGGTGATCGTGACCGCCAGCCCCGAAACCACCGTGGCCCCCTTCGCCCGCCGCCTGGGGGCCGAAGCCCTGTTGGGCACGCCCCTGGTCTTCGACGGTCAGGACCGCGTCACCGGCGCCTTCGCCGGTCCCAACTGCCGGGGCGAAGAAAAGGTCCGCCGTTTGCGCGCCGTCTATGGCGACGATGTGCGCCTGGCCGCCGCCTACGGCGACACCTCCGGCGACACCGAGATGCTGGGCATCGCCGACGAACCGGGGTTCAGGGTGTTCCGGGCGCGACCCTAGTTGCCGTCCGCGTCCACGTCGAAGACCATGGGCTTGCCGCGCGAGGTCGGGTTCCAGCCCGCCTCCATCACCGCCGTCACGGCGTTGCGCACTGCATCGACGTTCAGACGCTGTTTCTCCATGTCCGGCCGACCGTTCGGCCGCATCGGCATGGGAAATTGGACAATCGCCTCGCGTTGAAAACCCTGGAGCCTCAGCGTCACGGCCATGCCGTTCCAACTGCCGTCGGCCTTGGGTTGCGGTTGGCGACGGATCTCCCAGTCATAGATCTCGCCATCGACCTCGACGGTCCCGCTGGTCTCGCGTGTGTGCTGCATGGCCGCCTGATACCACAAAAGACAAGGCGCGCCGTCCTGGCGCGCCCTATCCGATGCGACTAGGTCTGCGTCCGGCTCAGACGGTCTTCACGCCGTCGTCTTCGGCCTGGTCGCGGCGATCATAGACATGGTCGACGATGCCCCAGGCCTTGGCTTCCTCGGCGCTCATGAAGTGGTCGCGATCCAGCGTCTTCTCGACCTCTTCATAGGTCCGGCCGGTGTGCTGGACATAGATCTCGTTCAGGCGGCGCTTGGTGTAGCGGATGTCCTCGGCGTGACGTTCGATGTCCGACGCCTGCCCCCGGAAACCGCCCGAGGGCTGGTGCACCATGACCCGAGCGTTCGGCAGGGCCACGCGCTGGCCCGCCGCGCCGGCCGTCAGGATCAACGACCCGGCCGAGGCGGCCATGCCCATCACCACCGTCGAAACCGGCGACTTGATGTATTGCATGGTGTCGTAGATCGCGAGCGCCGAGGTCACCTGACCGCCGGGGCTGTTGATGTACATACTGATCTCCTTCTTCGGGTTTTCCGATTCCAGGAACAGCAACTGGGCGCAGATCAGCGACGCCATGCCGTCCTCGAAGGGACCCGTCAGGAAGATGATCCGCTCGCGCAGCAGGCGCGAGAAGATGTCGAAGGCCCGTTCGCCCCGGCTGGACTGCTCCACCACCATGGGGACCAGGTTCATGTTCATCAGTTCGATCGGATCGCGCATACGGGGCCTTCTCGGATGGGTGCGGGCGGCCGAATCGGCGCGCGTCGCGCATGGTCTCCGATATCGCGTGCCGATGCGCGGGTTTCAAGCGACCCGTCAATCGACCCCGAAATCACCCATCAGTTCTGGATCGTAGCGATTCAGGTTCGCCGCATTGGCCAGGCCGAACTCGGGGTCGAAGCTTCGAATCCAGGCGCCCAGCACCATGGCCCGGAACGGCGCCGCCTCGCGCAGTTCGGCCTGTGCGCTGCGCGTGTCGCGCGCCGCGATCACCTCCTGGGCCGCCTGGCGCAAGATGATTAGCGCGTCCTGAACGAACCGTTCCTCCAGAACCATGATCCCCAACCGCGCCCTTACGCGCCGCCGCTGCCCCGGATCGCCCGCCAGTTCACGATCCATCAGTTCGACCATGTCCTGAACGGCGGGCAAGGCCCCCGACGTATGCTCCAGCCGCAGCAGAACCTCGGCATAGGCCGACAGGATATCGAACTTCAGGGCCGCATCGTCGGGATGTCGGGTCTTGGCCGCCTCATAGGCTTCTCCCAGGGCGAAGGTCGCATCGAGGAAGTCGCCATCCCCGTCATCCTCAGTTTGATCCATGAAGGCCAAGGCCCACAGGGCTTTGACACGCAGGGCCAGGGGATCGTCAGGACCGAGCGTCATGTCCGCCGCCCGCCGCGCCGCCTCGGCGCGGATCTCGGCCTGGCCGCCGCGTCCGAGACCCAGTTCCAATTCGGCCAGTCGGTACTCGGTCGTCAGGTGGTCGCGGTCCCCCACGCCCAGCGTCGCATCGATCACGGACATATCAGCCAGAATGGCCGCCGCGCGTTCCGTCCGCCCCGTCAGGGCCAGATGATCGGCCAGCGCCCGCGTCGCCCGCGATTGGGCGCGCACATCGCCCGTGGCGCTGGCGTTCTCCACCTCTTGCCGCAACCGACGTTCGACCGCGGCCTCGTCCGACGTCACGGTCGGAGCGGCGCTCGCCTCGACCTGTCCGATCGCGGTCGACGCCGACATTGCGACCATGGCCGCCGCCAAGATCGCCGCCCCCATGCGCCTCGTCATCATGTCCGCCCCTCGCCTCATGCCCCGACTATGCGACGGCGTTCGGCGAGCGGCGACTGTCAGAGCCTGACGACTATGGCGTCGGCGTCGGCGCGGGTTCGGGCGTCGGCTCCGACTGCGCCTGGCGCGCCTCCTCGCGCATCTGTCCGCCGATGTCGCGGGCCAGGGCGCGGCCGACATTGCTGCCGTGGCGGTTCGGATTGCTCTGGGTCGTGTCCGAGGCGTACAGCGCCTCCAGATAGGCCAGATCCCAGGCCGTCAGCCCATCGGGACCGCCGCCCTTGAACAGGTTGAGAATGGTGTCATAGCCGCCGGTGTCGGCCTCGGGATCGGTCTGGGCCATGGCCAGGAAGGCGACATAGTCGGCCAGTTGCTGGAAGCTGACGTTCGCCACATCATCCACGTCGATGATGATGAAGGCCTTGCGCATATCGTCGCGCAGCGGGCTGCGCAGCCGCGTCGCCCCCATCCGTTTGTTGACGACCCGCAAGCCGTCGCCGTCGCCAGGCATCCGCACGGCGACCTCGCCCGTGGCGGCGTCGACCGGAATGCTGATGTGCCACCACCGCACCGGGGCCGTCGATTGAACGAAGGCGTCCAGTTCCTGCTCTCCCTGGGACGAGCCGGTCCAGTTCGGTCGGAAGGTCCGTTCACGTCGCTCGACCAGTTGCGCCGCCATGGCCTGGGCGTCGGTGCTCAAGGCGATGATGACATTGGGTTCGCAGCCCGGCTCGCCGATCCGCACGCCCAGATGCAGCGCGACCTGGGACACGCGATCGACCATGGCCTGGCCGTGGACCGTCGGCATATTGACCGCAGAGACGCACATCTCGGTGCGCCACGTCGCCAGGTTGCGATTGTTCGGCGGGGCGGCGACTTCGTTGACGAACTCGCGCGCCCGTTCGACCAGCGGCCGTCCCTGGACCAGGATGTCCTCGACCGCTACGGCCTCGTCGGGATCTTGCGCGGGCGGCGGCGTCTGGCCCGCGATCAACGCCGCCAGGGCGATGGCTGTGAACATGGAAAACTTCCCTCGATCCGTTCGGCCGACTGACACGCGCCGATACTGGCGGGGGCCGCATACGCCTTAATGTCGTATGTGAAACGGATTCCGTCGGAATCAAGGCGAAGGCGACGCTGCGGCCTGCCAGGCGGCCTGCACCGCGAACCGATGCAGGAAGCGGAAACCCTCGGTCTCGTTGCGGCTCCAGCTCGGATCGGTCGCGGTGCGGCGCCGTTCGATCAGCCCGGCCTCGGCCCTTCGGAATACGTCCAGCGCCTCGCGTGGGCGATCCGCAGTCAGCAAGGTCACGCCCCAGTTGGCGTCATAGCGAATGCGTTCACGCGGGTCCTGCGAGCGCCGTTGCATGATGTCCGCCGCCCGCCGCATCAGCCGCTCAGCCTCGGCGTAACGACCGGCGCCCTGGAGCACATAGGCGTGGCGCTGCAACGCCTTGGCCAGGATCGGATGGTCGGCGCCGACCCGATCCTGTGTCAGCCGAGCCAGTTGCGCGGCCAGCGGCTCGGCCTGATCATAGGCCCCCAGGGCGACGTATTCGAAGATGATCAATTCGATCACCTTGACCGTGCGCGCATGGCCCACGCCGAACACCTCGCGGCGAATTCGGAACGCCTCGGCGAACTGTTGAAGCGCCTCCTGGTGCCGGTCCATGTCGCCCAGGGCCACGCCGAGGCTCAGTTTCAACGTCGCGATCCGGCTGCGGTCCGGCTCGGCCTGGGCCTCCAATATGGCCTGGGCGTCGCGCAACAGGGGTTCCGCGCGCGCCGGATCGCCGCGGGCGACCAATATCCGGGCCAACTCCATCATGGCGATGGCGCTGTCCACGCTGACCGGACCCGCACGGGCCGTCGTGTCGGCCAGGATCTGGCGTTGCAGGGGTTCGCCCTCCATGCCGCGTCCCTGGTTCGTCAGGGTCATGGCCAGTTCGGTCGTGATCCACTCGCGCAGCAACGGCGATTCCGTCAGCGACAGGGCCTCGCGATACAGCCGCTCGGCGGCGCCATAGTCGTCGAGCAGAAAATGGACGTGCGCCAGGGAGGTGATGTTGTCGGCCAGGATGTCTCGACGCGGCGGCGTCTCTGCGCGCAGACGCGCGACCACCTCCTCGCGCCGTTGCAGCGCCGTTTGCAAAAGATCGCTCTGTTCCGCCGCCTCGGCCTGATCGCGCAGCACGACCGTGGCGATCTCTTGTCCCAGGGCGATCCGAATGGCCCGGGCGTCGCCAAACGCCCTCAAGGCGTCCAGGGACTTGTTCTGGCGCAGCAGGGTGCGGCCCAACTGTTCGTATTGCGTGGCGACGCTGTCGTGACGCGGTCCATACGCCTGACGCCAAAGCTCCAGAGCCTCGCCCTGCGCCGTCTCGGCTTCGCCGTATCGGGCCTGTTCCCCAAGCGCCAACCCCAGTCGCGACAACGCCGCCGCCAGAAAGGCGCCCGGTTCGGTCTCGCCGCGATTGACCTGGACCGCCAGGCGATAGGCCGCTGTCGCCGCCTCCAGATCGCCGCCCGCACGCATCCGGTCGCCATGCTCGATCACGGCCTTGCGCACCTGCGCCAGGGTCAGGCCGCGCGCATCCGCCGCTGCTTCGGTCTCCAACGTCACCACGCGGCGCATGACCACGTCCGCCTCCGCCGTCCGATCCAGCAGGAGCAGGGTGTTCGCCAACCAATAGCCCGCGATCGCCTCCGCCATGCCCTGGCCTATCGCGGCGCGGTGATCGCGCACGAGCCGGAAAGCGGATTCCGCCTCGACGTAGCGATCCAGATCGTATGACGCGACCGCGAACTCCCACGCCACATAGGCCCGTTCGTCGGCATCGGCCGAAGGCTCAGCGTTCAGTTCGGCCAGGGCGTCGCCCAACAACCGGGCCGCCGACGCCTTGTCCCCCGACGCCGCCAGGGCCATGGCGCGCCGCACCCGCGTGATCCGCAGATCGCCCCTTGACGCCTGGCCCGACCCCTCCAGCACCGTCTCCGCGCGCGTCAGCAACGGAACCGCCGCCTCGGCCCGTCCGGCCGCCAGCAATTGCTCGCCCAACATGAACAGGGCCGCGGCCAGCGTCGCGGCGTCTTCAGGGTGTTTCTCGGCGATCTCCAGCCGCTTTTCGGCCAGGGGGATCACCTCCTGCGGCGCCCTGCCCTGTTCGATCGCCGCCCGCGCCAGCCAGCCCCAGCTATGACCGATGCGCGCGTCGTCCGGGGCGTAGTGTCGTTGTTCCAGCGCCAGGCCCTCGCCCAGCAGCCGTTCGACCGCCGTCCAATCGCCCGCCGCGATGGCCGCCGTCGCCTGAACCTCAAGCTCGGCCATCCGCGCGCCGTCGGCGGCGGGCATATCGGGCGGCGGCTGGCCGACCTGATAGGCCGGTTCGGGCGTCTGGGCGTGCACGATCGCGCCCGGCGTCGTCGCCAGCATCATCGCCCCGATCGCCAGCGCCGCGCGACGCCCCATACGAAAAGTCCCCGCCGGATCATCCGACGGGGACCATTCTGTTTCGGATCACGCCGGGGCGCGAGCCACGAAAGCTGACGCGGGCGATCAGCCCTCTTCGTCTTCCTTCAGCAGCTCTTCCTTGGTGATCTTGGCGTCCTTCACCTCGGCGGCGGCGAAGATCAGGTCGACGACCTTATCCTCGTAGATCGGCGCGCGCATCGAGGCGGCGGCGTTCGGGTTCTGGCGATAGAAGTCCAGCACCGCGCGCTCCTGGCCCGGATAGTTGCGGGCCTCGGCCATGATCGCTTGGTTCAGTTCCTGATCCGAGACGGTGACGTTGTTGGCGCGGCCGATCTCGGCCAGCACCAGGCCCAGGCGCACGCGACGCTCGGCGATCTTCTTGTACTCGTCCTTCAGCTTCTTGTCGGACTTCTTGGCGTCCTCTTCCGACAGACGGCCGGCGGCCTTGTCGGCCTCGACCTGCTGCCAGATGCCTTCGAACTCGGCGTCGACCATGCGCGGCGGCAGGTCGAAGCTGTGCTTCTCGTCCAGGGCGTCCAGCAGGGCGCGCTTCAGCTTGAAGCGGGCGGCCCCGGCGTACTGCTGGTTCAGGTTCGAGCGCAGCAGCTCCTTCAGCTTGTCCAGATCCTCGATGCCGATCTTCTTGGCGAAATCGTCGTCGATCTTGGTTTCCGCCTCGGCCTTGATGGCCTTGACGGTGACGTCGAAGGTCGCGGCCTTACCGGCCAGGTGCTTGGCCTGATACTCTTCAGGGAAGGTGACGGTGATCGTCTTCTCCTCGCCGACCTTGGCGCCCTTCAACTGCTCTTCGAAGCCGGGGATGAAACGGCCCGAGCCGATCACCAGATCGGCGTCCGTGGCCGAACCGCCCTCGAAAGCCTCGCCGTCGATCTTGCCGACGAAGTCGATGGTCAGTTGGTCGCCGTCGGCGGCCTTCACCGTCTTGCCGGTCTTGTCCTCATAGGTCTTGGCCTGACCGGCCAGTTCGGCCAGCGCCTCGTCCAGGTCGGCGTCCGACGCCTCATAGACCGGGCGGCTCAGCTTCAGCGTCTTGGGGTCGACCGGGGTGAAGTCCGGCATGACTTCCAGGGCCATTTCGTACGACAGGTCCTCGTCGCCCTTGATGACCTTGTCCATGTCCGAGATCAGCTTCATCTCGGCCGGGGCCGCGGGGCGCACCTTGATCTCGTCCAAGGCGGCCTGGCTCGATTCGTTCAGGGCGGCGTTGACGATCTCGCCCATGAAGTCACGGCCGAAGGTCTTCTTCACATGGGCCAGCGGCACCTTGCCGGGGCGGAAGCCCTTGATGCGCATCTGCGGCGCGACTTCCTTCAGCCGGGCGTCCAGCTTTTCGTTCAGCTCGGCGACGGGGATGGTCACCGCGATGGTGCGGCTCAGACCTTCGGAGGACTTTTCGACGACTTGCATGGTCGGGATTCTGACGCTCTGGGGCGGCGTTTTCGGGGCGAACGCGCGCGGAGTGGATAAAGCAATAAGGGCCGCCCTTTTCAGGAGCGGCGCCTCGAAGCCCGCCCTTATGTCGATTGAGGGCTGAAAGGTCAACGCGCCGACGCTATCTAAGACCCATGACCTCCTCCCCCATCGGCGTCTTCGTCACCCCCGTCACCCCGCTACAGCAGAACTGCACCACCGTCTGGTGCACGGCCACGAACAAGGCCGCCGTCATCGATCCCGGCGCCTCGGTCGACGCCGTCCTGGCCGAAATCGCCCGGCGCGGCCTGACGCTGGACCGCATCTGGATCACCCACGGCCACCTCGACCACGCCGGCGGCGCCGCCGAGATGCAGGAGAAATCGGGCGTCGAGATCTGGGGTCCCCATCCTGATGATCAGTTCTGGATCGACGGCATCCCGCAACAGGGCCAGATGTACGGCCTGCCCGAGGCGCGCAGCTTCACCCCGACCCGCTGGCTGGGCGACGGCGACACGGTGACGCTGGGCCAGACCGAATGGAAGGTGGTCCACTGTCCCGGCCATACGCCCGGCCACGTCGTCTTCATCCATGAAGGCGCCCGCTTCGCCCAGGTCGGCGACGTGCTGTTCAACGGCTCGATCGGCCGCACCGACTTTCCGCGCGGCGACCATCAGGCCTTGCTGGACTCGATCACGAAGAAGCTGTGGGCCTTCGGCGACGACATCACCTTCGTGCCCGGCCACGGCCCGACCTCGACCTTCGGGGCCGAGCGCCGCGACAACCCCTTCGTCTCGGATCGCGCCATGCGGTCGGCGCCTATCCCGCGCCCCGCGTCCGGGCCGTCGTGAAGGAGCGCTGGTGCGGCTAGAGGGACTCGAACCCCCACGGTCTCCCGCCAGAACCTAAATCTGGTGCGTCTACCAATTTCGCCATAGCCGCAGGCGCGGCCCGTCTATAGCCCACGCCGCGCACGGAGCAAGGCGAGCCGCCGACTTGAAATGGGGCGGCGCATTGCAACCAATCCTGCATGATCGCCCTTTAAGGGATCGCGGCCCGAGAAGACGTGCGTGAAGAGCGAGGCTCTGGCTCGCCTGGCCCGTCCGTCACGATAGGCCGCGCGGCTCCCTGTCGGGGCCACGGTGGCGTCGCCCAGCTTGAACATCTTCATTCAACACGTACGCAGCGGCCCTGACGGCGCCGCTTCATGAGGAGAATCCCATGGCCAGATTCTGGGGTGTCGAAGGCTCCGATGGCGGTTGCGCCACGTCTCCAGACGGACTTACACACGTGACGGTCACCATCTACCAACGATACCGCTTCTGGAGAGCGGTCGGGTCCCCCTGGGCCGAAGAGACCGTCGGCGCGGGTCCCTGTCCGATCGGGGTCTCCAACGCCGGTAACGCCGTCAAACGCTGACCCGTCCGATCAGCCGTATAGATCGCGCAACACCGCCGGGATCACATCCGGCAGATCCTCGGCGATCAGGCCGGGTCCGAAGCGCCCGGCCGCGTCAGCGTGCATCCAAACCGCCATCGACGCCGCCTCGAACGCCTCGACGCCCTGGGCCAGCAGGCCGCCGATCATCCCAGCCAGGACATCGCCCGTTCCCGCCGTCGCCAACCATGGCGAGCCGTTCGGATTGATGCGTATCCGCCCGTCGGGTGCGGCGATCAGGGTCTCGAACCCCTTCAAGACCACGACACAGCCCGCCCGCTTCGCCGCCTCGGCCGCGGCCGTCTCGCGCCCGGCCGCCAGCAGGCCGGGAAACAGCCGTCCGAACTCCCCCTCGTGCGGGGTCAGCACGTCTTGTGGTCCCAACAGGTCGAACAGGGCCTCGGGTTGGTCGGCGAACACCGTCAGGGCGTCGGCGTCCAGCACCAGTTTCGCCTCCAGCATCGTCAGGCCGCGCACATTGGCTCGCGTCGCCGCGGTCACCCCCGCGGCGGGACCGATCACCATGGCCCGCATCGGCTCAGCCGTCGCGATCAACTCGGGCGCGTCCACGAACGGCGACAGCATCACCGCCTCCAGCGTCGGAGCCAGCACCGCCGTCGCATCGACGGGGCAGAACACCTTCACCAGCCCCGCGCCGATGCGCAGACCCGCCCGCGCCGACAACCGCGCAGCGCCCGTGTGCGCCGCGTCGCCCGACACGACCCCCAGCCGCCCGCGCGCGTGCTTATGGCTCTCCGCGGCGGGCCAAGGGATGCGGTCGCGCCACAGGTCGGGATGATTGGTCTCGGTCATGCGACTTATCCGATCACGGATGGCGACAGAGAGCGATTCCCCTCTTGCCTTATTGTGCGATGCAATGTCCCTTTACAGCCCGAGCGAACGGCCGCGTCGCGCCGTCCCCGGGGTCGCCATGAAGAAGATCGAAGCGGTCATCAAGCCGTTCAAGCTGGACGAGGTCAAAGAGGCCCTCCAGGACGCTGGCGTCCAGGGCATGACGGTCCTGGAAGCCAAGGGCTATGGCCGCCAGAAGGGCCATTCCGAGCTTTATCGCGGCGCCGAATACGTCATCGACTTCCTGCCCAAGATCAAGATCGAGGTCGTGGTGCCCGACGACATGGCCGCCTCGGTGATCGAGGCCATCCAGGCCGCCGCCCGCACCGGCAAGATCGGCGACGGCAAGATCTTCGTCTCCGACATCCTAGACGTCATCCGCATCCGAACCGGCGAAAGCGGTCCGCAAGCCGTCTGACCCGTCCACCCCGCGGCGCCCCGAAACGGCGTCGTTTTTCTTTTGGCCCCCTCCCCGAACCCCCAAAGGACCACCCCGAATGAGCGCCTCGAAGATCCTGCAAGAGATCAAGGACAAGGACGTACGCTACGTCGACCTACGTTTCACCGACACGCGCGGCCGGATGCAGCACGTCACCTTCGACGTCGACATGATCGACGAGGAGTTGCTGGAAGACGGCACCATGTTCGACGGCTCGTCGATCGCCGGTTGGAAGGCCATCAACGAAAGCGATATGCTGCTGAAGCCGGACCTGAAGACGGCCTATATCGACCCCTTTTACCAGCAGACCACGATGTTCCTGTTCTGCGACGTTCTGAACCCCGACACCGGCGAACCCTATAACCGCGACAGCCGCTCCATGGCCAAGAAGGCCCTGGCCTATGTCCAGTCGTCGGGCGTCGGCGATCAGGTCTTCTTCGGTCCCGAGGCCGAGTTCTTCGTCTTTGACGACGTGCGTTGGTCCACCGCCGCGCACGAAACCGGCTACGCCTTCGATTCGACCGAGCTGCCGGCCAATACGGGCGCGGAATACTCCGAGGGCAACATGGGCCACCGCCCCGGACCCAAGGGCGGTTATTTCCCGGTCAATCCGGTCGACAGCGCCCAGGACCTGCGCGGCGAGATGCTGTCGGTCATGAAGGACCTGGGCATGGACCCCGAGAAACACCACCACGAGGTGGCCCCGGCCCAGCACGAACTGGGCCTGAAGTTCAGCGACCTGCTGACCATGGCCGACCGGTTGCAGCTCTATAAGTATGTGATCCAGAACGTGGCCGCCGCCTACGGCAAGTCGGCCACCTTCATGGCCAAGCCCATGTACGGCGACAACGGCTCGGGTATGCACGTGCACCAGTCGATCTGGCGCGACGGCAAGCCGCTGTTCGCGGGCGACAAATACGCCGGCCTGTCGGACCTCTGCCTCTGGTACATCGGCGGCATCATCAAGCACGCCAAGGCCATCAACGCCTTCGCCAACTCGACCACCAACTCCTACAAGCGTCTGGTGCCGGGTTATGAGGCGCCGGTGAAGCTGGCCTATTCGTCGCGCAACCGCTCGGCCTCGATCCGCATTCCGTGGGTCTCCTCGCCCAAGGCCAAACGCATCGAGGCCCGTTTCCCCGATCCGATGGGCAACCCCTATCTGACTTTCGTGGCCCTGCTGATGGCGGGCCTGGACGGCATCGAGAACCGCATCGATCCGGGCGCGGCCGCCGACAAGAACCTGTACGACTTGCCACCCGAAGAGCGCGGCTCGATCCCCGAGGTCTGCGGCTCGCTGCGCGAGGCGCTGGAAAATCTCGACAAGGACCGCGCCTTCCTCAAGAAGGGCGGCGTCATGGATGACGACTTCATCGACAGCTACATCGAGCTGAAGATGGAAGAGGTGGCGCGGCTGCAACTGCACCCCCACCCCGTCGAATTCGATATGTACTATAGCTGCTGATCTCGCCGAGAGGCGGAACCGGCAAGGGCCGGAGGCATCGCGCCTCCGGCCCTTTTCATGAGCGGCGTCAGTGGAAGATTCCGACCGCCAGTTCGGCCCAGGTCAAAAAGAAGATCAGGCCGATGATCCCGCAGACCACGAACCGCCCGACATCGGACTTCTGGGTTCGTACGGCGATCTCGCAGGCGGCGCCCGTGGCCAGCAACATTGTCGCCATCACGCCGAAATCGAACGCCGTCCACTGCACCTCATCGGTGAAGCGCATGGCGACCAGCGGCGCCAGAAGGATGAAGGCCGCCGCGCCCCAGCCCAGGACGCGAAGCACCTTCCAGTGTCCCGGCAAGATCGTCGTAGTCGTCATGACTCGCCTGTCTCCGCAGCGTCGATTGAGGACCTCATCCTCGCCGATCCCGGCCCGAGACGCATGAGCGGAATATGAGGTCGCGCTGAAAAGCGCGTCAGGCCGCGCCTTCGGCCTCTTCGGCCTTGCGACGGCGCATCTCGATCACCCGCACGCACCAGATCGAGACTTCGTACAGCAGCACCAGCGGCACGATCAGCATGATCTGGCTGATTGGGTCAGGCGGGGTCACCACCGCCGCCACCACCGCCACCGCCACGATGGCGTAGCGGCGCCCCGAGGCCATGGCCTTGGACGAGATCAATCCGGCCATGCCCAGCAGGGTCATCACCACCGGCAGTTGGAAACAGAAACCGAAGGCCAGGATCAGCGCCGTGACCAGGTTCATATAGTCCGACACCTTGGGCAGCAGGGCCGCCGTCACCCCCGCCTGGCTGAACCCCTGGCTCAACGAGAACCACATGACGAAGGGCAGCATGACGAAATAGACCAGGGCCGCGCCCAGAACAAACAGGATCGGCGCCGCCACCAGGAAGGGCAGGAAGGCCCCGCGCTCGTTGCGGTACAGACCCGGCGCGACAAAGCGATAGAGCTGGAAGGCCAGCACCGGGAAGGCCAGGATCACCGCGCCCAGCCCCGCCAGTTTCATCTTGGTGAACAGGAACTCCAGCGGCGCCGTATAGATCAGATTGACCGTCTCGCCCGCGGTGTGCGGCAAGGGCTTCAGCCCCGCCGTGCCCAGGATCAGGTCCAGCGGCGACACTGCGGCGTGCGCCCCGCCACCCGCCGCGGCATGGAAGGCGGCGGCCGCCGCGAACGGCCGCACCAGGAAGACATAGATCGGCTCGGCGAAGGCGAAACAGGCGATGAAGGCGACGAGGAAGGCCGCCACGCAGACGATCAGCCGACCCCGCAGCTCGATCAGATGATCCATCAACGGCGCGCGCGACGCTTCGATCTCAGCCTCGTCCTGGTCGCTGAACGTCATGCGTCGGCCTTGGGCTTGGGCTTGGCCGCACGCGGTTTGCGGGTCGTGGTCTTAGTCTTGGTCTTGGCGGTTTTGGCGGCGGCCTTGGTCTTGGTCGTCGCCGTCTTCGCCGCTGGTTTACGCTGGGGTGCAGCGGGCCGTTCGACCGGCTCGATCGGCGCATCCGCTGCGGGTGTCGGCAGGGCGGACATGACCGGCTCAGCGTCCGGCCACTCCGATCGACCCGTGAGCAGAGGCTGGTTCAGATCCTTGTTGATGTCCTTGAACGCCTCATCGGCCTCGGCCCCCAGGGCGTACATACCCTGCCCCGACTTCAGCGCCGCGACCTCCTTGCGCAACTCGTCCAGCTCGGACTGGCGCGCCATCTCGTCGAAGCTGGCGCGGAACTCATTGGCCATGCCGCGCATCTTGGCCATGAACTGACCGACGCGCTTCATCAGCACGGGAAGGTCTTTCGGACCCACCACGATCAGGGCGATCAGCCCGATGACCAGAATCTCGAAGCCGCCGATACCGGGGCCAAGGCCGCCCATGCGTCAGGCTCTTTCCCGTCAGACGACGATCAGCGCTTCAGCTCGTCTTTTTCAGCGTCGGCGCGCGGCAGGCTGGCGGCGCCGTCAGACGCCCCCTTGTCCTCATCCTCGCCCTTCAAGCCTTCACGGAAGGCCTTGATGCCCTTGGCCGCATCACCCATCAGGTTCGACAGCTTGCCCCGTCCGCCGAACAGCAACATCGCCAGGACGACGACGATCAACCAGTGCCAGATGCTCATGCTGCCCACGACGGACTCTCCTCGGTCGGGCCTGCCGCCCAAATCAATCTTCGGCCTGCATATAGGCCGGGTTGTGGCGGCGCGCCAAGCGATTGCGGCGTCAGGCCGCGCTTGAGTTGGCCCGGACCCAGTCGGCCAAGACGTCGATATCGACCCGACCCGCGGCCACGGCCAGCATGGTGTTGATCGCGTCCGACTTATCCGCCTTCAAGGGCGCATCGTTCAGGGCCAGAAACAGGATCAGCGCCTGAAAGGCCGCACGCTTGTCGCCGTCGATGAACGGATGATTGGACGCGACCCCGACGGCATAGGTCGCGGCTAGCGCAGCGATGCTCGTCTCACCCTCATAGAAGAAGCGGTTCATCGGCCGCTGTAGAGCCGACGCCAGAAGCCCCTCGTCGCGTATCCCCGACGGCCCGCCGTGCAGGGCCAGAGAGCGATCATGCAGGGTGATGATAGCCTGCTTCTCTAACCAGATCGGCTCGCGCGCCGTCATTTGGCCAGGGCGCGGAACACATCTCGGTGCTCATCCATCAGCTTCTGACCGATTTCGATCTGCTGCTGGACCCGATCATCATATGGCGAGATACGCATCGACCCGTCCGGCGCGCGCGTCAGGTACAGGGTGTCGCCCTTGCCTACCTGGAGGTCGTTCAACGCATCCTTGGGCAGGACGACGCCGAGGGAATTTCCCACCTGAGTCACTTTCAGAGCGATCATCGCTGGCCTCCGTTGCGAGGACCTATATAACACACGTTATAACGAACTGCGAGCGCCCTTGTCCCACGTCATCATCCACACCGACGGCGCCTGCAAGGGCAATCCCGGTCCCGGCGGCTGGGGCGCCGTGCTTCAGACCGGACAGGGTCACGAGAAGGAGTTGTGGGGCGGCGAACCGAACACCACCAACAACCGCATGGAGCTGATGGCGGCCATTATGGCGCTGGAGGCCCTGAATCGCCCGTGCCGCGTCGATCTGCACACGGACAGCAAATATGTGATGCAGGGCGTGACCGAATGGATCCATGGCTGGAAGGCGCGCGGCTGGAAAACAGCGGACAAGAAGCCGGTCAAGAACGAGGATCTGTGGAAACGCCTGGACACCGCCCGCGCCCGGCACGAGGTCCATTGGCGCTGGGTCAAGGGTCATGCCGGCCATGCTCTGAACGAGCGCGCCGACGCCCTGGCCAATCGCGGCGTCGATGAACTGCTGGGCCGCGCCTAGAAGGTCACGAAATTCAGCGTCACGGCCACGGCGCCCAATCCCGCCACGACGGTGGTCGCCCACCCCATACGCTTGGACCGCACCCATCCCGCACAGCCGATCGCAGCGATCAGGCCGTAGGCGCCCAGGCTGAAGAACAGCACGGCCATCAGCCGCGCCGGACCATGCGCCGCCTGACGCGCCACGCTGGCGGGCGCCTCGGCGTGCGATCCGGCGACCAGGGTCGTGGTCGCGACCGCCGCCACGATGAAGGCCACGGCGGACAGGGCCGACAATCCCGCGGCCCATTTCACCGCCCAGCGACGGCTGTCGTGGGTCAGCAGCATGACCAGAATGGTCGAGGCGAAGCCGCCCATGAAGGCGCTCAGGGCGCCGATCTGGGCCGCCCAGGCGGCCAGATAGGCGGGCGCCAGGACATCGCCCATCAGACCGCGCGCACCTTCAGCCCAGAGCCGGTCAGACTCTCCACCACCACGCTCTCGCCGACCGGCGGCCCGGCGCCGTCGATCTCGGCGGGCCATTCGGCGCCCGAGACGAACACCCGCCCGCGACCATCGACGAAGCCTTCGACCACCCGCGCGCGCTGGCCGAGCAAACGGCTGTCGCGCGCGTTGATATCGGGCGCGTCACCGGGGTTCACCCGTTTGACCAGACGTCGCGACAACAGGGTCGAGGCCACGGTCAAAGCGCCGAAGATGACGATCTCCACCGGCAGGCCGACCCGCAACCCCAGGGCCGTCAGCACCGCCACCACGCCCGCCGACACGGCGGGCCACAACAGCCATTCGGTCGAAAAGGCCGCTTCGACCGCCAGCAGGATCACGCCGATCGCCAGCCATATCCAGAACGGCTGAGCGGCATAGAGGTCCGAGACGATTTCCACGGTCTATCGCTCCGTCGGCGGCACGCCGGTCGGGCGACGCGGCGGACGCGGCTGGGCCGGGGGCGCCGAGGCCGTGGTCGCGGCGGCCGGACGTGGCGGCGGCGCGGACTGGGCGGCAGGCGGAACCGGGCGCGGCTGTTGCTGGGTGTCGCGCGCCAGGCCCACCAATTCGCCGACCCCGGCGATCGTGCCGACCAGGGCGCCCATTTCGGCCGGGACGATGACCGTCTTCTGTTGCGGGCTGGTCGCCAGGGCGGCGAACGCCTCCACATATTTCTGCGCCACGAAATAGTTGATGGCGCTGACATCGCCGCGCGCGATGGCTTCGGACACCATGGCGGTGGCCTTGGCCTCGGCCTCGGCCTCGCGCTCACGAGCCTCGGCGTCGCGGAAAGCGGCCTCTCGACGCCCCTCGGCCTCCAGGATAGCGGCCTGTTTGGCGCCCTCGGCGCGGGTGATGGCGGCCTGTTTCTCGCCGTCGGCCTCGGTGACCACGGCGCGGCGTTCACGCTCGGCCTTCATCTGGCGGGCCATGGCGTTGGTGATGTCGGCCGGCGGGGTCAGATCCTTGATCTCGATGCGGTTGGCCTTGACGCCCCACGGCTCGGTCGCGGCGTCGATCACCTGGAGCAGCCGGGTGTTGATCGAGTCACGCTGGCTCAGCACCTCGTCCAGCTCCATCGAGCCGACCACGGTGCGCAGATTGGTCATGCACAACTGGGCGATGGCGTATTGCAGGTCATCGACGCGATAAGCCGCCGCCGCCGCGTTCATGACCTGGATGAAAACAATGCCGTCGACCTTGACCACGGCGTTGTCCTTGGTGATCACTTCTTGGGTTGGGACATCAAGAACCTGCTCCATCATGTTCATACGACGGCCAATTCTCTCCACGAATGGCGTCAGGACATGAATGCCGGGGGTCAGGGTCTTGGTGTATTTGCCGAACCGTTCGACCGTGAACTCGCGTCCCTGAGGCACGATCTTGACCACGCTGAACAACAGCACGATCGCCAGAACCAGAAGCGCGATGCCGAAAATGCCCATGGGGTTCTCCTCAATTTCCGCTTGAGTTTATCGCCCGCTCGGCGCCCGCGCCATCGAAACCGGACTGGCGGCGTCCGATGCCTCGACCAGGGCCGCCATGGCGATGATCCGGCGCGTCTCGTCCCAGTCCACCCGCCGCAGCGCCTCCTCGACGGACACGAAGGCCGCCTCTGCCGCGTCGTCGCCCGCCGTCGGTTCGCCGCCGATCCAGCGCGCCGCATAGTCGATCAGCACATAGTGCCGCCCATGTTCGGGAAACAGGCCGTCGACCACGTCGACCAGACCCAGGATCTCGGCCTCGACCCCCGTCTCCTCGCGCAGCTCCCGCAGGGCCGCGTCCACGGCCCGTTCGCCCGGCTCGATTCGACCGCCGGGCAGGCTCCACTCGCCCATGCGCGGTTCGCGTCCTCGCCGGATCAGCAACACCTGGCCATCGCGCAGACAAACCACGCCGACACAGGGGACCGGAAAGGGCGGGGACGAATCCATAGGCGCACCATAGCCTTCTCCCGCGCCATCCGGGATAAGACCTCATGACCCCGCCCTCTCCCGCCGCGCTGGATGCGTTGAAAGCCGCCCTCGGTCCTGGCGGCTGGACCGACGACCCGTCCGACATCGCGCCCTGGCTGACCGAGTGGCGCGGGCGCTGGAACGGCCACACGCCGCTGATGCTGACGCCCCGTTCGACGGACGGCGTCGCCCGTGCGGTGACGGTCTGCGCCGAACATGGCGTGGCGATCACCCCCCAGGGCGGCGACACCGGTCTGGTCGGCGGCCAGATTCCCTATGGCGAGGTGCTGCTGTCGACGCGCAAGCTGCGCGCCATTCGCGACGTCACGCCGATGGACGACGCCATGACGGTCGAGGCGGGCGTCACCCTGCTGGAGGCGCAACAGGCCGCCGCCGCCGCGGGCCGGTTCTTCCCGCTCAGCCTCGCGGCCGAGGGTACGGCGACTATAGGCGGCGTCATCTCGACCAACGCCGGCGGCGTCGCCGTGCTGCGCTACGGCATGATGCGCGACCTGGTGCTGGGTCTTGAGGCCGTCATGCCCGACGGCCGCGTCTTCAACGGCCTGAAACGGCTGCGCAAGGACAACACCGGCTATGACCTGAAGCAACTGCTGATCGGGGCCGAGGGCACGCTGGGCGTGGTCACCGCCGCGACGCTGAAGCTTTTTCCGGTGATGCGCGGCCGCGCCGTCGCCATGGTCGGTCTGGCCTCGGCGAAGGACGCCATCGAGCTGCTGGCCCGCGCCAAGGCCGAGACCGGCGGCGGGATCGAGGCGTTCGAACTGATGCGCCGCCTCGGCATGGAACTGGTGTTGAAACACATACCCGACACCCGCGAGCCGTTGGAGACCACGCCGCCCTGGTACGTCCTGATCGAAGCCGCCTCGGGCGAACCCGGCGGCGCCGAGGCCGCGCTGGAACGCCTGCTGGCCTCAGCCTTCGAGGAGGGTCTCATCACCGACGCCGCCGTGGCCCAAAACGACGCCCAGCGCGCCGCGATGTGGAAACTGCGTGAGGAACAGTCGGCCGGTCTCAAGCCCGAGGGCGGCGGCTGGAAGCACGACGTCTCGGTGCCGATCTCGCGCATCGCCGACTTTCTGGACGAGGCCGAGGCGGCGCTGGAGCGGTTCCACCCCGGCGTGCGGATCAGCGCCTTCGGCCACGTCGGCGACGGCAACCTGCACTACGACGTGCTGCGTCCGCCGGGTGAAGACGGCGCCGCCTTCCTGGCCCGCTGGGAGGACGGCTCGCGCCTGGTCCACGACATCGTCGCCCGCTACGACGGCTCCATCAGCGCCGAGCACGGCCTGGGCCGCCTGAAGACCGACGAGGCCCGGCGCTACAAGTCCGACCTCGAGGTCGAGATGATGCGCGCGGTGCGTCAGGCGCTGGACCCGAAGCGGATCATGAACCCGGGGGTGCTTTTTTAGCCCTTCCCCCCTCCGTCATCCCCAGGCTTGACCCGAAGATGACGGCAGCGTGGAGCGACGCCCCGCGACCATCCACCGGCTTCAAACCGTCGCCGAACCGGCCTACACCCCCCGCCATGCTGATCGTCCTGTCCCCGGCCAAGCGGCTGGATTTCGCCGAGCCGTCCATCGACCTGGCCGCCACCACGCCCCGGTTGCGCAACGACACCGCGACCTTGTTGAAGACCGCGCGCCGTCAGACCCAGGCCGAGCTGCGCCGCCTGATGGGCATCTCCGACGATCTGGCGAAGCTGAACCAGGCGCGCTTCAAGGCCTTCGATCCCGAGGCGACCGACATCGGCGTTCAGGCCGCCCTCGCCTTCGCCGGCGACGTCTATCAGGGGCTGGACGCCCGCGACCTGTCGCCCGCCGATCTCGAATGGGCGCAAGACCGGCTGCGCATCCTTTCGGGTCTCTATGGCCTGTTGCGTCCGCTCGACCGCATCCAGCCCTATCGGCTGGAGATGGGAACCCGCCTGAAGACCCGGCGCGGGGCCAGCCTGTACGATTTCTGGGGCGACCGCATTTCGAAACAGCTCAACGCCGACGCCGAGGGGCAGATCGAACCCGTCCTGATCAACCTGGCCAGCCAGGAGTATTTCGGCGCCGTCGACGCCCGAGCGTTGAAACTCCCCGTCATCACCTGCCAGTTCCGCCAAGCCAAGGACGGCGAGACCCGCATCGTCTCCTTCTTCGCCAAACGGGCGCGCGGAACCATGGCCCGCTGGATCATCGAGAATCGCATCGAACGATCCGAGCGCCTCAAGGAATTCGATCGCGACGGCTATGTCTTCGACCCGACCCGTTCCACCGAGACGGACTGGCTATTCACCCGATCGTGAAATTCCTGATCCGGCCTGTCGCCATCGCTTCCGCGAGCCGCTAGGCTGATTGGCGAACCGAGAAGACCCCGAGGCGACGACCCATGTTCCAATGGCCCAAGCGCGGCGACGCCGCCGACGACCAGACCCATCCCTTCCGCGACTATGGCGATCTGAAGGGCCAGGTGGCGGTCATCTCCGGCTCGACCTCGGGCATCGGCCTGGCCTTGGCGCGGGCGGTGGCGGCGCATGGCGGGGACGTGGTGCTGAACGGCCTGGGCGACCCGGCCGAGATCGAACGCACCCGCGCCGAGATGGAAGCCTCCTGCGGCGTGCGCGTGCGTTATCACGCCGCCGACATGACCAGAGGCGACGAGGTCGCCGACATGGTCGCCTATGCCAAACATCAGCTTGGGCGGCTGGACATCCTGGTCAACAATGCGGGCGTCCAACACGTCGAGGCGGTCGAGAAATTTCCGTCCGACCAGTGGGAACGGATCATCGCCATCAATCTGTCGTCGGTCTTCTACGCCACCCGCGCCGCCATCCCGATCATGAAGGCGCAGGGACGCGGCCGCGTCATCAACGTCGCCTCGGCCCACGGCCTGGTCGCCAGCCCGTTCAAGTCGGCCTATGTCGCCGCCAAGCACGGCGTCCTGGGCTTCACCAAGACCGTCGCCCTGGAGATCGCCCAGGACAACATCACCTGCAACGCCATCTGCCCCGGCTATGTCGAGACGCCCATCGTCGAAAAGCAGATCGCCGATCAGGCCCGCACGCGCGGCATGACCAGGGAACAGGTGATGAAGGACGTCATCCTGGGGTCTCAGCCGACCAAGAAATTCGTCACCACCGACCAGTTGGCGGGCCTGTTCCTGTACCTGGCCTCTGACCTCGGCGGCTCGGCCAACGGCGCCAGCTTCTCCATCGACGGCGGTTGGACGGCGCAATAGCCGACGCCAAGGGGGAATCGTGTCGAAGTCGAAGCCGCCGATCCCCGAACGTCGACCCGTCAGCCTGGCGTTGCAGGGCGGCGGCTCGCACGGCGCCTTTCAATGGGGGGTTCTGGACCGGTTGTTGGAAGACGGTCGGCTAGACATCCGCGCGGTCACCGCCGCCTCGGCCGGAGCCATGAACGGCGCCGCCCTGGTCAGCGGCCTGGCCGAGGGCGGCGCCGACGCCGCCCGCGAACGTCTGGACCTCCTGTGGCGCGAAGTGAACCAGTCCGGCGGGCGCAATGTCTTTGGCGACAGCGCCGTTTGGAACGCCGCCTTCAACCCCGGCTGGCTAAAGGGCGCGGATCTGTGGCGGCACGCCGAGACCATGGCCATGACGTTCAGCCCCTATCAGTTCAATCCGTTCAACCTGAACCCGTTGAAGCGGGCCTTGGACACGGCCATCGATTTCGAGGCGGTGCGCGGGTCGGATGTGCGGCTGTTCGTGGCGGCCACGGCGGTGCGGCAGGGCCGCTCACGCATCTTTCAGACCGAAGAGATCACCGATCAGGTCCTGATGGCCTCGGCCTGCCTGCCCCATCTGTTCCAGGCGGTGGAGATCGAGGGGGAACCCTATTGGGATGGCGGGTATCTGGCCAATCCGGCCCTGTGGCCGCTGTTCTACGCCGACACGCCGGACGACATCCTGCTGATGCCGCTCAATCCGTTTCGACGCGACGAGACCCCGCACGCGGCCGGCGAGATCATGGACCGGCTGAACGAGATCGTCTTCAACGCCCCCTTGGTGGCCGAGTTGCGCGCCGTCGCCTTCGTTCAGGACCTGATCGCCGAGGGCCGGTTGAAACCGAACGGGCCGGACGGCTATCGCAGGCTGCGTCTGCACGCGGTGGAGGCGGACCCTTGGCTGGGCGATCTGTCGCTCGGTTCGAAATTCGACACCGAATGGAGCTTCCTGACCCGGCTCAAGGATCGCGGGCGCGAGGCGGGCGAGCTATGGCTGGCGACCTGTTTCGACGCCGTCGGCGAGCGGTCGAGCGTCGATGTGAAGGCGCGTTTCCTCTAGCGGCGCCTCAGCCCACGAAGCCGGCCGCCCGTCTCAGCCGGTCATTGATGGCTTCGCCCAGCCCCGTCTGCGGGATAGGCGACACGGCGATGCCTTCAGGTTTTACGCGATCCGCTTCTCGCAACAGCCTGAAAAGGTTGGTCGCCGCCTCCTTAAGGTCGCCCGTCGCACTCAGGCTGAAGGCTGGGTCGCCGACGCCCGGGCCGAACCCCAGCAGGATCTCTCCCGGTCGCACGTCCACCGCCTCGATCCGCACCGGCGCGGCCGGCGCATAGTGCAGGGCCAGACGTCCCGGCGATCGATGCCCCTGGCCCCCGCCGTCGATCGGCCCAGCCACGGTCTCGATCTCCTCGCGCGTCACGGCGCCGGGCCGCAACAGCGCCAGCCGCCCGTCCAGCACCGAGACCACGGTCGATTCCACCCCCACGGCGCAGTCGCCGCCGTCCAGGGCCGCGGCGGCGGCGAACCCCGTCTCCTCCACGGCGTCGGCGAAGGTCGTCGGACTGGGCCGTCCCGACCGATTGGCCGAAGGCGCCACGATCGGCCGCCCGAAGGCCGCGATCACCGCCCGCGCCCGCGCATGGCCCGGCGCGCGCACCGCCACGCTGTCCAGCCCGGCCCGCGCCAGGTCGCAGACGGCCTGTCGATCCTTCACCGGCGCGACGATCGTCAATGGTCCCGGCCAGAAGGCGTCCGCCAGGCGCCGCGCACGGCCGTCGAATGCGGCGACGGTCTCGGCCTGGGCGGCGTCAGAGACATGAGCGATCAAGGGGTTGAAGCGCGGTCTTCCCTTCGCCTCGAAGATCGCCGCCACGGCCCGCGCATCACCCGCATCAGCGGCAAGGCCATAGACCGTCTCGGTCGGCAGGATCACCAGTCCGCCGCTCCGCAGTGCGGCGACCGCCTCCGCGTCGCTGTTTCCGTTCATCGTCGGGGCAGGAAGGGCAGCATACTGCGCAGCACGCCGTCACGGTCCACGAAATGGTGTTTCAACGCCGCCAACACGTGCAGGGCCAGCAGCACATAGAGCACCTTCATCCCCATCTCGTGGCGGTCCATGATCGTCCGCGCCATCTCGCGCCCGCCGCCGATTGGCAACAACGGCCAGTTGAACAGGCCCCAGAAACTGATGTCTCGCCCTCGCGCCGACATCGCCGCCCAGCCGCTGAGCGGCATGAAGATCAGCAGTGCGTAGAGACCGATATGCGTCACCCGCGCCGCTATCTTCTCCCACGGCTTCATCCCATCCGGCAAAGGCGCGACAGGGTTCATCAACCGCCAGACGATGCGGAACAGGGTCGCCAGCAGGATCGTGATCCCCAGCGCCTTGTGCGCCTCGACGAACTGGCGGGACATTTCCTGTCCCTCAGTCGCTTCATGCGCCGTGATCAGCAGCACTTGGGCCAGGATCGCCAGCGCGATCCCCCAGTGCAGGATCAGGGAAACGGTTGAATATCGATCACGCGGCTCGGCCATGACTTCCTTTCCGTGACGGCAGGGCGCCAACTTGGCGGATCAGGGGCGCGTCGCCAAGCGGTCTTGCGTCATGTCCCCGCCGCACGGCATTGATCGACCAGACATTGAAGAGAGTCCGATGACCTACCGCGCCCCGCTTCGCGACATCGCCTTCACCCTGCGTTCGGTCGCCGACGCCGACGCCTTGATGGGCGAATCCTTTCCCGACTTCGACGCCGACGTGCTGAACGCCGTGCTGGAGGCGGCGGGTCAGTTTTCAGAAGGCGTTCTAGCCCCGCTGAACCGCGTCGGCGATCAGAAGGGCGCGCTCTACGCCAACGGCGCGGTCACCGCCGCCCCCGGTTTCGCCGACGCCTATCGCCAGTTCGCCGAGGGCGGCTGGACCGGCCTGGCCGCCCCGGCCCATGTCGGCGGGCAGGCCCTGCCCAAGGCGCTGGAGCTAGCCGCCTATGAGACCGTTCATTCGGCCAACATGGCCTTCGGCCTGTGCCCCATGTTGTCGCTGGCCGCCATCGAGGCGCTGGAGGCCGTCGGCACAGACGCCCAGAAGCAAACCTGGCTGACCCGTCTGGTCAGCGGCGAATGGACCGGCGCCATGGTCCTGACCGAACCCCACGCGGGCACCGACCTGGGGTCCCTGACCGCCACGGCCACGCCGAACGCCGACGGGACCTACGCCCTGAACGGCCAGAAGATCTTCATCACCTGGGGCGACCACGACGCCACGGACAACATCGTCCACATGGTGTTGGCCCGCCTGCCCGACGCCCCGCCCGGGCCGAAAGGCATCAGTCTGTTCCTGGCCTCCAAATTCCTGCTGAACGCCGACGGCTCGCTGGGCGCGCGCAACGCCTTCCGTCCCGTCGGGATCGAGCACAAGCTGGGCATCCACGCCTCGCCCACCTGCGTCATGAGCTATGAGGGCGCCACGGCCGAACTGGTCGGCCGCCCGAACGAGGGCCTGGCGCATATGTTCGTGATGATGAACGCCGCCCGCCTGGCCGTCGGGGTCGAGGGCGTCGGCATCGCCGAACGCGCCTATCAGGGCGCCCTGGCCTACGCCCAGGAACGCCGTCAGGGCCGCAGCGTCTGGACCGGCGAGACGAACGCCCCGATCATCGACCATCCCGACGTGCGCCGTATGCTGTCGGTGATGAAGGCCAAGATCGCCGCCGCCCGCGCCCTCTGCCTGTCGACCGCCGTCGCCGCCGACCTGGCCCGCACGACGATCGATGAGGACCTGCGTCGCCGCTGGAAGGGCCGCGAGGACCTGTTCGTTCCCATCGCCAAGGCCTGGTCCACCGATGTTGGTTGCGAAGTCGCCTCGATGGGTCTCCAGGTGCACGGCGGCATGGGCTTCATCGAAGAGACCGGCGCGGCCCAGCACTATCGCGACGCCCGCATCGCCCCGATCTACGAAGGCACCAATGGGGTCCAGGCCATGGATCTGGTCGGCCGCAAGCTGTCACAGGACGGCGGCGCCGCGGCCAAGGCCCTGATCGCCGAAATGAAGACGACCTGCGGCGAGCTGAAGCGCCTGTATTCCGGCAAACCGGTCGAGCGCTTCGTCAACGCCGTCGAGGCGGTCGAGGACGCCACCCTGTGGCTGTTGGACGCCAAGACCGACCCGGCCCGCGCCGCTGATGTTCTGGCCGCCGCCGACGCCTATCTGAAACTGCTGGGCGATGTGGTCGGCGGCTGGCTGATGGCCAAGGGCGCGCTGGCCGCCAAGGCCCAGATGGAGACCGGCGTGGGCGATCCCGCCTGGCTGCAAGGCCGGATGGACCTGTACGAAGTCTATGCCGCCAACGTCCTGGGCCATGCCTCCAGCCGACTGGCCGCCATCGGTCAGGGCGGCGCCCTGTTGCAGCGGATGACGCCGGACGTTCTTGGCGCCTGAGCCTGGAACGTCCGCGTCACGGACCGTCGGCCGAACCGCCTAGGACCGGTCGGGGATCAGGATCGCCGCCAGCCAGCTCACCGTGCCGGTGACGATGGCCGCGCCGATTCCCGCCCACAGGCCATCGACGACGAAGCCTTTCAGAAGCATCGCCGTCAGTCCGATCGTCGCCGCATTCACGATCAGCAGGAACAGACCGAAGGTCACAACCGTCAGCGGGAAGGTCAGTATCGTCAGGATCGGCCGCACGATCGCATTGACCAGACCCAGCAGCACCGCCGCCCAGATCAACGACCACTGCCCCGTGAACCCTACGCCCGGCACGATGGCGGACGCCAGCCACAGGCCCAACGCCGTCACCACCGCCTGAACAATGAACCGCACCATCGGACCCCTCCGCTCTAGCGACTGATTCGGCCTTTCGACCCACGCACGGATGATAATCGCCTTCATCGACGAGAGAAGGAAGCGCGATCCCGCCGACGATGATACCGTTGCGACTCTCATGCCGATCCGCCGCCTTCCCCCCGAGACCGTCAACCGCATCGCCGCCGGAGAGGTGGTCGAGCGACCCGCCAGCGCGGTCAAGGAACTGGTCGAGAACGCACTGGACGCCGGCGCCGCCCGGGTCGAGATCCAGGCCGACGGCGGCGGTCTGTCGCGCATCCTGATCGCCGACGACGGCAAGGGCATTCCAGTCGAGGAGCTGCCTCTGGCGGTCGAACGCCACGCCACCTCGAAACTGGCGCCCGACGACGCGGGCGACGTGGACCTGCTGCGCATCCACACCCTGGGTTTCCGCGGCGAGGCCCTGCCTTCGATCGGCTCGGTCGCCCGCCTGACCATCACCGCTCGGTCGCCCGGCGAACCGGCCTACGCCGTCGCCGTGGAGGGCGGGGATCAACGCGCGATCGCCCCCGCCGCCTTCCCCGGACCGCACGGCGCCCGGGTCGAGGTGCGCGACCTCTTCTACGCCACCCCCGCCCGCCTCAAATTCATGAAATCCGAGCGGGCCGAATCCATGGCCATCTCGGAAGAGATCAAGCGTCAGGCCATGGCGCACGAGGCCGTGGCCTTCACCCTGGACCTCGACGGCAAGACGGTGCTGCGCCTGCCCGCCGAACAGCCCGGTCCCGAGGGCCGCTTGAAGCGGCTGGCCGCCCTGCTGGGCCGCGACTTCGAGGCCAACGCCCTGCTGATCGATCAGGAGCGGGACGGCGTGCGCCTGTCCGGCTATGCGGGCCTGCCGACCTATTCGCGCGGCAATGCGGCGCATCAGTATCTGTTCGTCAACGGCCGCCCAGTGAAGGACAGACTGCTCCAGGGCGCGCTGCGCGGCGCCTATGCCGATTTCCTGGCCCGCGACCGGCATCCGGCGGCGGCCCTGTTCCTGGACCTCGATCCGCTGTTGGTCGACGTCAACGTCCACCCAGCCAAGGCCGAAGTGCGGTTCCGCGATCCGGCCCTGGTGCGCGGCCTGATCGTCGGGGCCTTGCGGCACGCCCTGGCCGCCGCCGGGCACCGCGCCTCGACCACCGTCGCCGCCGACGCCCTGACGGGGTTCACGGCCCATGCCGGCGTCGCGTTCAGCCCGTCCTCGCCCTCCGCGCGCGGCTTCAGCGGCTGGACCGGCTGGGATCGGCCCGTCGCCGCCAATGGCGTTCTGCCCGGACTGAACGAGCAGTCCGCACGGGTCGAGACCGTCGCACCCGACCCGGCCGCCTGGCCCATCGCCCCGCCGCCGGACCCGATCGACTTCCCTCTCGGCGCCGCCCGCGCGCAGGTGCACGGAACCTATATCGTCGCCCAGACCCGCGACGGCGTCGTCGTCGTCGACCAGCACGCCGCCCATGAGCGCCTGGTCTATGAGCGGATGAAGGCCCAGATGGCGCAAGGGGCCGTGACCCGCCAGGCCCTGCTGACGCCAGAGGTGGTCGATCTGGACCCGGCCGAGACCGACCGCGTCCTGGCCCGCGCCGACGAACTGGCCGCGCTGGGCCTGGTCGTCGAGCCGTTCGGCGGCGGCGCGGTTCTGGTGCGCGAGACGCCCGCCCTGTTGGGCGATTGCGACGTACAGGGTCTGATCCGCGATATCGCCGACGACCTGGCCGAACACGGCGCGGCCCTGGCCCTGTCCGAGCGGCTGGGCGAGGTCTGCGGGACCATGGCCTGTCACGGCAGCGTCCGCGCCGGACGGGTTCTGTCGGCCGCCGAGATGAACGCCCTGTTGCGCCAGATGGAGGCCACGCCCCATTCCGGCCAGTGCAACCACGGCCGCCCCACCTATGTCGAGCTGAAGCTGGCCGATCTGGAGAAACTGTTCGGTCGGCGGTGAGCCAACGCCCCCTTCGTCAGGGCGGAACAGAATGTTCTTGATTTGTTCCAGTCGCGGCGTATGGTCCCGTCATGGCGAAACTGCCGATGAAGGGACGAGGGGCCAAATCCAACGCCAGCGGGCGGTATGAGGCGGCGCAGGTCGAAGCGTTCGACGACGGCTGGACCGCCGACGACGCGGAAACGCCCCCTCTCCGCACCACCCTGACGCCGGAGAAGGCGCGGACGATCATCGCCCGCAACACCAGCCCCGACGTCGGCTTCGACCGATCCATCAACCCCTACAAGGGCTGTGAACATGGCTGGCTTTACCACCTGGTTACACCGACATGACCGCTGCCCCGAAACTGACACCCGCCGCCCGGGGCCGTGGAGCCAAATCGAACCGCAGCGGCCGCTACGAAGCCACCCAGGTCGAGGCCTTCGATGACGGCTGGACCGCCGACGACGCCCCCGCTTCCATCCAGGTCGAGACGACGGTCGCCCCGCTCCGCTCCCGCACCATCATCAGCCGGAACCAGAGCCCCGACGTCGGCTTCGATCGTTCCATCAACACCTACACAGGTTGCGCCCATGGTTGTTCCTACTGCTACGCTCGCCCGTCCCATGCCTACATGGGCCTATCCCCGGGCCTGGATTTCGAGAGCCGGATCTTCTTCAAGCCCGACGCCGCGCGTCTCCTGGAACAGGAGCTGTCAGCACGCAAATACGTCTGCAAACGCATCCACATAGGTGGCAACACCGATCCCTATCAGCCGGTGGAGCGCGACCTGAAGATCACGCGCGGCGTGCTGGAGGTAATGCAGCGCTTCAGCCATCCCTTCAGCATCATCACCAAGTCGGTGCTGATCGCCCGCGACGCCGACATTCTTGGGGCCATGGGGCGCGAAGGACTGTGCTCGGCCTTCATCTCCATCACCACCCTGGACAGGGGCCTAGCCCGAGCGATGGAGCCCCGCGCCTCCACCCCGGCGAAACGGCTGGAGGCCGTCAGCCGCCTGGCCGACGCGGGCTGCCCGGTGGGCGTCGGCTTCGCCCCCGTTATCCCCGGTCTAAACGATCACGAGATGGAAGCAGTGCTGGAGGCCGCGAAGAAAGCCGGCGCCACGAGCGCCATGTATGTGACTCTGCGCCTGCCGCTGGAGATCAAGGACCTGTTCCGCGAATGGCTGGCGGACGCCCGCCCCGACCGCGCCCGGCGCGTCATGTCCCTGATCCGCCAAACCCGAGGCGGCCGCGACTACGATCCCGACTGGTCCCAGCGCATGAGGGGAACCGGCCCGGTCGCAGACCTGATCGCGTCCCGTTTCAAGGCGGCGGTGAGACGTTATAGTTTGGATAGTCCTCGCCGAACTCTCGACGAGAGCCGCTTTCGCGTTCCAGCCGATGCAAGAGCTCAACGAGATTTGTTCGAATAGCAAGCTTAGGCGCCGCTGCGCGCCAGTTTGAAGGACACTCCAGTTTCCCAGTGTTTCAGGAACTGGCGTAGCGATTATCCGACTTCTGCAGATGCGGAGCACGCCTTCCTAGCCTTCTTGGGCTCTATCATCCGACCAGCACAGCTCGGACCCCTCAGTCTTGCGCTTGGCGCGCATCTTACCACAATATCTTGACGCGCCCTTGAACCCGTGACACGAATCGGCTCAAGAATGAGGGTAGGTTAACAGCCCCTTTCCCTGCCCTGCGACTCGGCACATAAGCTGTCGATATGGGTTGGGCTACGGCTGTTCCGATTCCATTCAATTCGATCGACTGCCCGCGCTGAGTAGGGGCGCGGCCTGCGTACCAGATGATGGAGCGTGGCTACTGAATTGAGCGTGAACATGGTGGGGAGAGGACGACCGTTCCCGACTGGCAGGTCTTAAAAGAAGGCCGCCCTCTCTCCGATACCGACTCATTCCGGGTCGGCGGCGCGATCTTATGCATCGTGATCGCGTGCGCACAACCGTCGCCGCGATGGAGCGCCTTCCCGGATCATTCCTCTGAACCGAAAAGGCCCCTCTCTATGAACTCCGGCGTTGCTTACCGCTGCACCCTTCCCGACACCACGTTCGAGTCCGCATGGGACTCGATCAAGATGGACCAGGCCATCAAAGATCGCCTGATCGCGCAGGCGATGCTCGCCCTGACCGTGCGACGGTCAGTCTCCTTCGACGTGGCGCCCTTGCACGGCCTGATGGTGCTCGCTGGTCCTCCAGGGACCGGCAAGACCACCCTCGCCCGAGGCTTGGCGACCAAGGTCGCGGCCATGTTGCGGCCGTCCAAGGTCAACTTCCTGCAGATCGATCCCCACGGCCTCGCCAGCGCCTCGCTGGGCAAGAGCCAGCAGCAGGTGGGGACCCTCTTCAACCAGACCATCCCCGAAGCCGGCATGGGCGGCTTCGCCGTCGTTCTCCTGGACGAGGTCGAAACCCTTGCGGCCGATCGCAAAAAGATGAGCCTGGAAGCCAATCCGGTCGATGTCCACCGGGCCACCGATGCGGTGCTGGCGAGCCTCGACCTGCTGACTCAGAAGCACAGGAACATCCTGCTTATCGCAACCACCAACTACCCTCAGGCGGTCGACGACGCCTTCCTCTCGCGGGCTGATCTTATCGAATACATCCCGCCGCCCAACGCCGAAGCGCGTGCTGAAATCATCCGCGACACCCTGGAAGGCCTCGGTCGCCAATGGCCGGCGATTGCCGGCTTGGCGCGGGACATGGGTCTCTTCGTCAGCGCCTCCAACGGCATGGACGGTCGGCGCCTCCGCAAGGCCGTGGTGAGCGCCCTCGCCGGCTCGCTCGCGACGGCGCGCGACCCCAATCTCCTGTCGAGCCAGCAGATTCTGGCGGCACTCAAGGCGGCGGCTCAGGCCGGGAAGGAGGTGGGCCGTGAAGCTGCGTAGGGACATCGCCGCCGTGCCGTTGCGAACCGGGGCGGAAACTTGGGCGGAAATCGTGAACCTGATTACTCATCCAGACTCGGTGGACGCCGGACAATTGACGGCCGCCGCCAGCGTCATGGCGAGCCTGTTGTCGGAGGATCACTATGCGGATCACCCGCTGACGCTCAAGGGCGACGGTCACCGCCTAGTGATCTACGGAGCCTACGGTGCCGACGCCCTCAGCCTCGGCAGCGAGGTGGCGCCGCTGGATTGGAACCCGACCGGCAAGCCGTGGACCCTCTATGTCCCGTGCGATCCAGCGGATCTAGATTGGGTTGCTGAGACTCTGAAGAGCCGGGCGCCGCGTCTGGTCGTCCACGCCCTGGACGAAACTCCGGCGGACGCCGAGGGCGCGTCCGGAGCCCAGGCCAGCGCCCAGCCCGCTCTGACCATTGATTGGGGAGCCGCGCGCTGATGGCCGTCTCCACCTTCACCTATACCCGCACCCACACCGCCGCCTTCGTGGCCGACCATATCCGCAACCAGCTGAATAGGATCATCCAAGCTGCGGGCCTTTCCCCCGCCCAGCTCGTCGACGACTGGACCGTGGTAGGACCGGCTGTCCGCACCTGGCTGCAGAGTGGCCACCTCAAGGTGGTGACCATCGAGTTCTTCAAGCCAGGCTCCAGCACCCTCCAGCTCCGCTGGGACTTCCCCGTCACCTATGACGGAAGCGGCGTCGATGACGACATGTGGGTGGACCGCGACCATGTCCAGCGCACGATCGATAAGGTCGGCCGACCCCCGGCGGGATGCGTCTACCGCATCATCCTGACCAGCCAACGGGGCCGGCCGGACGTCGCCGGCATGTCCAGCGCCTCGCACCTCGCGACCACGGGACTCGTTAGCCGTTCGACGGGGACGGCGATCGCCACCCACGACATCACCGCCGGTCTCAACTACTGGAGGCCCGCATGAGCAAGGTGAAGGACGCCTTCGCGACGTTCAAGAGCCGTCTGGAGCTGACCCAGACCGAAAAGGACGACGCGAGCCGCCGCCAGAAGGATGTCCGCGCCAAGGTGCAGGCGGCCTTCGACGTCGACCACGACTTCCTGACCGGATCCTACGGCCGGCACACTAAGACCAAGCCGCTCAAGGACATCGACATCTTCGTTTGTCTCGGCGCCAAGGAAGCGCACCGGCGCAACGCCCATCCGAAAGGCGTGCTCGACGATCTGGAGGCCTGCCTGGTGGACGCCTATGGGCGGGATCAAGTCGAGCGGGACCGGCGCTGCATAACCGTGTGGTTCGAAAAACGTCACCAGACCCAGCACGAGGAAGGCAAGGTCGTCAGTCTCGACGTCGTACCCGCCTTTGAGTCCGGCTCGGACTACGAGATCCCGGACGAACAGCTCGGCAAGTGGATCAAGACCAATCCCGCCACTCACAACGACCTGACGACCGCCAAGAACAAGGCGTTGGGAGGCAACTGGGTACCTCTGGTGAAGATGCTGAAGAGCTGGAACCGGGCCAACGGCAAGCCGATCGAGCCCGGGTTCCTCATCGAGGTGATGGCGCTCGATCTGGTCGACGGCCCGTTCAACACCTTCCCCGACGAAGCCCGGCGGTTCTTCGCTGCGGCGCAGGCCAGCGTGGGCGACATCTGGCCGGACCCGGCGGGTCTCGGCCCACCTGTGTCGGACGAGATGACGCCCGCCAAATGCGCCGCCGCTCGGCAGACCCTTCGGGACGCCGAGATGGCGGCGACCCGGGCCTATCGCGCCGAAACTCAGGGGAGCGAGGGGGAGGCCGTCCGGATATGGAAGTCGATCTTCGGCGACTTCTTCCCGGCGTCCTGACGCGTCACGCCGATGAGCCGGCGTCGCGTACCCGCGCCGCGACGCCGGCTTTCATGGCCCGCTCGAGATAGGCCCGGCGCAGTTCGTACAGTCCCGGCATGATGAGCGGACTAGACACTCGCCGCGCGTACAGGGCGTTCTGAACGCTGCGGGCGGCCTCCTCGGCATCATCGGGAGACATGGCTCCGGCTTCGATCCGGGACAGAAAGCCCTCCAACTCAGCCTTCGTTTGATCTTGGCTTTCGGCGGTGTCCTTCTGGCGAAAATGCTCGCGTACTGACCAGACCAGCACCGGCGCGACCGGCATGCAGGTCACCGCGAACTCGCTTAAGGGCAGTCGGGTCCACCAGCAGGCCGTCAGGAAGGCAGTAGGGATGAACCAGGATAATCCGAGCGCGATCGAGCCGTTGAAGCGTCGAAGTGTGGCGTCGTACCAAAGGCTGCTACGCTGGCACAAAAGCCGACCCGCCTCCAGGCTCGTCTCGCCCGTTTCGGTCGGATACCAGTCCACGATGCCCTTGTCGTCGTGACGTCGGCTCCAGGCCTCTGCGGCGGAGTCGATCATCTCCGGATCAGGACGCTTGCCCGCGCTTAGGGTATTCCAGGGCAGGCGCAGCACAGCGCAGTCGAAGCATTCGGCGATCTTGGCGCCATTGCGCACGAAGCGCCGCTGGGCGCGATCCAGCACCGTGATGTCGAGGATCGTCACCAGCAGGCTGAAGAAGGCGACCGTCGAGCGCAGCTGCTCCATGAATAGGCCAGCGACCGCCCCGATGACTGGCAACAGGACGGTCAGCACCAGTTGCGCGATGAACATCAGTTTCGCACGATGGAACATCTCCTGACGCGCACGCATCAGCTTGAGGCTATCGGGCAAGTTCTGGCGGACCGGGATATCGTTCATGGAGATGAGGATGTGTGCAAGGCGGACAGACTACACGCTTGTGCGGGCGGCAGCATCCCGAGCCTGAGCTGGAAAGCGCGGGGCGGGCTGCCTACGTCGCTGTGCGCCCCGAACCGCTTCTAGCAGATGCTGCTGCGAATTCGCCCGCGCGACGCCCTTCAAGGCGGACGGCCAGACAGCCCTTACACACGAACCCGATGAGGACGACTGACGTTGTCAGGCGATCGGTCGATCGGCGCTCGTCCGTGGGAGCGGCGTCCGGGGTCTCGGCGGATTGAGCCACGCCTGGACGGGGCGGTCGAAACCGTAGCGGAAAATCGCCGCGCCGACGAAGGCCGTGATCAGGCCGGCTGCCCAGACGCCCCAGCGCACAGCCAGCGACCAGTCCGCTTGACCGAGTGCGTCGAACGCGCCGAACCAGACGATCCGGGTTACCTCATTCGTGAGAAACATGGCGAAGGCCATCAGGCCGAGTTGCTCGATCAAACGCGACGGCCGCGCCACCGGCAGGGCTCCGGCCGCCCAGATCAGGATGGTCAACAGGATCAGCGAGATCAGGGCGAGGTCCCCGATCGCCTGCGCCACGACAAAGCCGGCCATGGCGGCCAGACCGACGCGCCCGGCCCATCTCGGCGCCACATAGCGGCGCGCGCCCATCAGGGCGGCGGCCATCCCCAGCAGAAACAGCGGCAGCGCCCGGACGAAGCCGAACCGCAGGGGAAGGCGGAAAAGGGGATCGCCAAGCCAGCTCCGGCTGGCCCAGTCCGCGACCAGCAACAGGACCACCGCACCGACCACGACGGTCCCGGGGCCCAGCCGCCAGAGGGCGCGACAAATCCACGGCAGGAGGAGATAACAACCCAATAGGGCGGACAGGGTCCAGGTGGGCGCATTCCAGCCTTGGCCGCCGGGTACGCCATAGGCTTGCATGAGCAGGGCCTGGGCCGGCAGCTGGCCCCAGTCGAACCACTGCGGATTGCTCGGTGCGATCCCGGCCAGAGCGGCCACCGCGACGAGCAGCGCCAGGGTGCCGATGACCACCAGATGAGACGGGACGACGCGCAGAAGGCGTTGGCGCACATAGGATCGCAGCGGGATCGTCCGGCCTGCGAAGCCGTCGCCGTAGATCCTGGCGAGGACATAGCCGGAGTCGATGATGAAGAAGTTCGTCAGCAGATAGCCGCGGTCGAAGACGGGATGAACCTCGCCGAGCGCAACGGGCGCGGCCTCGCGGAAATGGTAGAGGATGATCAGGGCGGCCGCGACGAAGCGTAGGACGTCGAGCCATCCCCCGCGCGCGATCCGAACCGGAGCCTGCGTGGTCGCCTCCCCGACCGTCATCCGTTGGACCCGACAGAACCGCCGTCGCCTGAGATGGTGTGCCTGTGGGGGTTGAGGCTGATCTGGTCGCGACCGGTGTACAAGGCCGCAGTTCCGAGAAGGCAGACCAGTGCCATGATCACGGCCATCAGCCGGCCCGTAGGGTCCTTTGCCGCCATACGGAACGTCAGAGCGCTCAACGGCAGCATCACCCCGCCGAATGCGACGTATAGGGGGATCCGATAGGTCGTCGCCAAGGGGACGGCCACGCAGAAGACGACGAGAGCGGCCGTCAGGCTGACCCCCACCGCGATCAGTGTGTCCCGGATCGGGCGAAACGGCGCCGGCGGACGGGGGCGCCGGGACCGGCCCCGGGCGCGGTATTTGCCGGGACGCCAGCGGGGCGCCCGGCTGTGAATCGTGGACCGCTTCGAGCCCATCGGCCTAGTTCGGCCGGCTCTCGCGGGTGGCCAGCCACACCCGCATGCGGACGATCTCCGCCTCCTGGGTCCGGATGACCTCCTGGGCGAGGCCGCGTACCTCCGGATCGGAGCCGTGCTCGAGCGCGATCCTGGCCATGGCGACCGCGCCCTCGTGGTGGGCGATCATGCCACGCATGAAGTCGACGTCGGCGTCGCCGCTGTACTCGATCTCCATGGCCGAATGCATCCGGGCGTTGGCCTCCTTGTAGGACCGGGTCGCCGGGCTGTCGGCCGCCGCGTCGCTGTGGCCAGCGTGTTGATCGATGGGCCGGGCATCGACCGCTGGGGTCGCGGACGGTCTCGCGGCCTGGCGGGACAACATGCCGAAGCCGAACACCGAGACGAGAAGGAAGAGCGCGATCACGCTGACCCATCCGATGCGTTTCATAGGGGTTCTCCTGTGCTTGGGGTTTACGAGTTCACGCGGCCTCTCGCGGGCCGCGCCAGGCGAGCAGACGCAGCGCGTTGAAGACGACCAGCAGCGTCGACCCCTCGTGGAGGGCCACCGCCGGACCGATGCCGAGCCCGAAGATCGTCGCCGGAACGAGGAAGGCCACCACGCCGAGGCTGACGAACAGATTCTGACGGATGATGCGGCGGGTCTGCCGGCTGAGGCCGAGGGTGAACGGCAGCTTGGACAGGTCGTCGGCCATCAGGGCGACGTCGGCCGTCTCCAGGGCGACGTCCGATCCGGCCGCTCCCATGGCGACGCCCACGGTCGCCGTCGCCATCGCCGGGGCGTCGTTGACCCCGTCTCCGACCATGGCGACCTTGGCCTCCGCCCGCAGTTTCTTGATGGCCTCGACCTTGTCCTCCGGCATCAGGTCGCCCCAGGCCTCGGTCAGGCCGACCTGCCCGGCGACCGCCTGGGCGGCCTTCTGATGGTCGCCCGAGATCATGATCATCCGGCGGATGCCGAGCGCGCGCAGCGCCGTCAGCGTCTCGCGCGCCTTCGCCCGGGGCGTGTCCAGAAGCCCGATGATGCCGAGGTCCTTGTTTCCCTGCCGCACCACCATGAGGGTGCGGCCCTCGTTGCGCAGGGCGGCGACGGCGATCTCCGTATCGGGGCCGAGCGGCGCGATGCCATCGGCGCCGAACATCTCCGGCTTGCCGATCCAGATCTCCTCACCCTCCAGCCGGGCGGTGACACCTTTCCCCGTCAGGCTGCGCAGATCCGTCGCGGTTCGCGCGGGCGCGGTCGCCAGGCGCTGGCTTCCATCCCGGACGATCGCCTCCGCGAGCGGATGGTCGCTGAGCCGTTCGACGGCGACGGCGATCTTCAGCAGTTCGTCTTCGGTCGTCTGGCCGAAGGGCACGACATCGGTGATCCGCGGCTTGCCTTCGGTGAGGGTCCCGGTCTTGTCGAAGGCGATGGCGTCCAGCGCGCCCAGGTTCTCCAACGGCGCTCCGCCCTTGACCAGGACCCCGGCCCGGGCCGCCCGCGCCACGCCGGACAGAACCGCGCTGGGCGTGGCGATGGCCAGGGCGCAGGGGCTCGCCGCCACCAGCACCGCCATCGCGCGGTAGAAGCTGTCGCGGAACGGCTCGTCGACGACCACCCAGGCGAACAGGAGGACGAAGGCCAGACCGAGGACCAGGGGGACGAAGACGCGCTCGAAGCGGTCGGTGAAGCGCTGCGTCGGCGACTTCTGGGTCTCGGCCTCGCTGACCATCCGTACGACCTTGGCCAGGGTCGTGTCGTTGGAGCGCCGCGTCGTCTCGATCTCGATCGCGCCGCCGCCATTGATCGTGCCGGCGAAGACCACCGACGACGCCACGACCGATGCGGGCCTGGCCCGCGCCTCCTCGGCGTCCGTGACCGGCTGCTTGTCGACCGGGATGCTCTCGCCGGTGACCGGCGCCTGGTTGACGCTGGACGTGCCCTTGATCACGAAGCCGTCGGCCGGCAACCGCTCGTTCGGCCGGACGACGACCAGGTCGCCGATCTCCAGCTGCTCCACGGGCAGTTCGACAACCTGATCGCCGCGTCGCACATGGGCGGTGCGCGGCGCCAGGGCCGCCAGCGCCTCGATCGCCTTCTTGGCGCGGCCCAAGGCGTAGTGCTCGAGCGCGTGCCCCAGGCTGAACAGGAACAGTAGCAGCGCCCCCTCCGCCCAGGCGCCCAGCGCGGCCGCGCCGGCGGCCGCCACCAGCATCAGGGTGTCGATCTCGAACCGCTTGCGCCGCAGGTTTCCGATGGCTTCGCCGACCGTGAACCAGCCGCCCAGGGCGTAGGCGATCAGGAAGAGCGCGAACGGCAGCACCTCCGGGAGGGCCGGAACGAATTTCTCGATCAGCCAGCCGACCGTCAGGGCGACGCCGCTCCCCACGGCGAAGATCAGCTCCGTGTTCGGCCCCAGCACCCCGCCATGGCTATGATCATGGCCGTCGCCCTCGGAATGGCCGTGGTCGTGTCCGTCGCCCTCGGCGTGTCCGTGATCGTGGCCGTCTTCCGGATCGTGCCTCGACGCCGCGTCCGGCGCCGCTTGCGGGGCCACGTCCGGGACCGCTTGCGGCGCCGGCCCCACAGCCGCTGGCGGGCTGGCGACGGCCGACGTCGCCGTCAACTTGAGACCAAGAGACGCCAGGCGCTCGACCAATCTCTCCCGGCTCGTGGCCCGGCGGTCGAACTCCAGACGCAAGGCGCCCGCCGGATCCAGCGCGGCTTCGATGACGCCGGCTTCCTCGCCCAAGGCGGCCGCGAGCGTGCGGGCGTGACGCGCATGGCGGACGCCGTCCACGCGTCCCGTCAGATGTCCGAACCGCTCGCTGACCTCGGCGCCGGCCTGCCGCGCCCGCCTCCTGACCTGGGCCAGCGACAGCAGGTCCGGATCGTAGTGGATGCAGAGCTCCGCGCCGTCCGCGCCTTCGACCAGATGCGCCTCGGACACGCCCGCCTCGGCCTGCATGAGGGCGATGAGACGGCCCACGCATCCATCCTGGGCGTCAGGCGCGTGAGGAAGGAGGACGGGAATGTTGAGCCGGAGGGTCTTGGGCATGATCGGGCCTCAGGGGAAGTCGCGGGTAAGGTTGGAGCGCTCAGGGATGAGAAGACCGGCGCCTTGCATGGCTGCGCCCGCGGCGAAGGCGGCGAGGGCCAGGATCGCGCTGAGCAGGGTGACGAGACGTTTGCGATCCACGTCGACCTCCTCAGGGCAATGCGACGACGGCGTCGAGCCAGCCGATCGCCTGGAGGCGCTCCAGCCCCTCGAACACGGGCAGCGCCAGGAGGAAGACAAAGCCGTCGCGGACGGTCTTGAGGAAGAACGACGGGCGGACCGACAGCTCCGGCTCGTCCCGCCAGAGGCGAGGATCCGGAAGGAAGCGCGGGGTCCGCTCGTAATACCACCGGTAGGTCTTGCCGAAGGCGGTCCCTAGGTAGCTCTCCTCGCGTCTCGCGACGATCAGGAAGACCGCCCAGCAGGCCAGGGCGAACGCGAGGCCGACGCTGAGGCTGCCGGTCTGGGCGCCGACCCCGAAGGCCCCGATGACGCTGAAGACGTAGAGCGGATTGCGGCACAGGGAATAGGGTCCGCTGGTGACGATCACCTGCTTCTTGCGCCCGCCGATGTATAGGGAGCACCAGGCGCGTCCGAGCACACAGACCATGATCGCCACCAGGCCGAGATGCTCGACCGGGTGTTCGAGCCCGGGCAGCGCTCGCACGAGAGCGGTCCAGGCCAGCAGGGCGAACAGGCCAGCGGCGATGAAGAGTTTCCGCCACCGCTGGACCGAGGCGATGTCGATCAGGGGCGGGCTCATGCGTCCGCCTCCGCGCCGTCGCGTCGCGCGGCCCGGGCGTCGCCGAGGATGTCGAGCCCCCCCTTTGCCGCGATGGCCGCGACCAGGACGCCGACCACCAAGTCGGGCCAAGCCTGGTCCAGCCACATCACCAGACCGCCGGCGACGAGGATGCCGCCGTTGGACGCGAAATCATTGAGGCTGAAGGTCTCGGCGGCCTTCATGTTGACGTCGCTGCTCTGCTGGCGACGGATGAGCATGAGGCAGATCAGGTTGATGACCGCGGCGATGACGGCGAGGACCATCATGGTCGGGCCGACCGGTTCCGTCCCGGTCAGCGTCCGGCGCAGGGCGTCGAGCAGGACGAGGACCGCGAAGATCAGCAGCATCACGCCAGAGACCTGAGCCGCGCGGGTCTTCCAGATCAGGGCCCGGCCGACCGCGAGGAAGCTGATCAGATAGACGGCCGCGTCGGATCCGTTGTCCACGGCGTTGGCCAGCAGGGCGCTGGAGTCGGCGGCGAGGCCGCCGACTCCCAAGCCCACGAACAGCAGAGCGTTCAGGGCCAGCACCGCCAGAAGCGTGCGGCGCTGGACCTGCTCCGTTCCGTGAGCCCCGCTCATTCCTCGATCCCTTCCGCCTGTCGATGCTTCACGGCCTTGGCCGCGAAGGTCGGCAGGACCAGCAGGGTCAGGGCGGTGGCGGTCAGGAGGCCGCCGATGACCACGGTCGCCAGAGGCTTCTGCACCTCGGCCCCCGCGCCATGGGCGATCGCCATCGGGATGAAGCCGACGATGGCGACGAGGGCGGTCGTCAGCACGGCGCGCAGCCGGCTGAAGGCTCCCTCGATCGCGGCCAGCCTTGGGGCCGCGCCCGCCTGCAGACGTTCACGGATAGCCTGCATCAGAACGAGCCCGTTGAGCGTCGCCACCCCCGACACGGCGATGAAGCCCACCGCCGCCGACACCGAGAACGGCATGCCCCTCAAGAGAAGCGCCAAGGCGCCGCCGACGAGGGCCAAAGGCACGCAGGCGAACACCAGACCGGCCTCCGCGAACGAGCCGAGGGCCATGAACAGCAGCACGCCGATCAGGACGAAGACGATCGGGATGACCAGACCCAGACGCTGCTCGGCCCGCTTCAGGTTCTCGAACTGGCCGCCCCAGTCGAGGCGGACCCCGGTCGGGAGCTGGATCTGATCGACCTGCTTTTGAGCGTCCGCTACGAAGCCGCCTAGATCGCGACCACGGACATTGGCCTGAACGACCATGCGGCGGCTGCCGTTGTTGCGGCTGATCTGGTTCGGCCCTTCGGCGCTCTGGACTCGGGCGACCGAGGACAAGGGCACAGTCACGCCGGTGGACGAGACGATCGGCAGAGCGGCCAGGGCCGCGGGATCGTTTCGCGCCGCGTCCGGAAGGCGGACCACCACGTCGAAGCGACGGTCGCCTTCGAAGATGCGGCCCGCCTCCGCGCCGCCGATGGCGGCGGAGACCGCTTCGGAGACGTCGGCGGCGGACAGGCCGTAGTTGGCCGCCGCGAACCGGTCGACGCTCACCGTCAGGGTCGGCAGGCCCGACGCCTGCTCGACGCGGACGTCGGCCGATCCGGGCGTCTGACGCAGGGCGTTGGCGACCTGGTCGGCGACCCGTTGCATGGTGGCGAAGTCGTCGCCGTAAACCATGACGGCGAGGTCGGTCCGCACGCCCGAGATCAATTCGTTGAAGCGCAGTTCGATCGGCTGGCTGAACTCGAAGTTGTTGCCGATCTGCTGGGCGGCGACCTCCTCGATCCGGGCGATCAGCTCTTCCTTCTCAAGGTTGGGATCCGGCCAGTCCCTGCGGTCCCTAAGCACGATGACGCTGTCCGAGATGTTCGGCGGCATCGGGTCCACCGCCGCCTCGGCCGTGCCGGTGCGCGAGAACATCGTCTCGACCTCCGGCTGGGCCTTGATGGCGCGCTCTAGCGCCATCTGCATGGCGAGGGACTGCTCCAGCGAGGCCGAGGGCACCCGCAACGCCTGCATGGCGATGTCGCCCTCGTCGAGGGTCGGGATGAACTCTCGGCCCAGCGTCATGAAAGACGCCGCCCCGATGACCAGCATGCCGACCGCCGCGATCAGCACAATCTTGGGCCGATCGACCGCAGAGCGAATGGCGGGCTCGATCCAGCGGCGCGCCTTTCGAAGGATGAAGGTTTCATGCTCGTGCGCGTGGCCGTGTTCATCGACCTCCACCTTCTTGGGATCCCGCACCAGAAGCGCGGCCATGGCCGGCACGAAGGTGAAGGAGAAGATGAAGGCGCCGACCAGGGCGAGCATCACGGTCGCGCCCATCGGGATGAAGGTCTTGCCCTCGACCCCCTCGAGCATCAGCAACGGGGTGAACACGAGCAGGATGATCAGCTGGCCGTAGGCGGCCGGCTTGACCATCTGGCGGGCCGCCGCGCTCGCGACCTCCAGCCGCTCGCGCCGCGTCAGCATCCGGCCGAGTTCGGCCCGGCGCTGGCTCAGCATGAGCAGGGTGTTCTCGACCACGACCACCGCGCCGTCGACCAGAAGGCCGAAGTCGAGCGCGCCGAGGCTCATCAGGTTGCCGCTGATCCCGAAGCGGTTCATGCCGATGACCGCGAACAGAAAGCTGATCGGGATCATCAGGGCGGTGATCGAGGCTGCGCGGATGTTGCCGAGCAGCAGGAACAACACGACGATGACCAGCAGCGCGCCTTCCGTGAGGTTGCGCGCCACCGTGGCGATGGTGGAGTTCACCAGCGCCGAACGGTCCAGCACCGTCACCGCCTCGATGCCTGGCGGCAGGGTCCTCTGGACCTCCTCCAGCCGATCCCCGGCCGCCTGGGCGACGGTGCGGCTGTTGCCGCCGGCGATCATCAGGGCCGTTCCGAGGACCGCCTCGTGGCCATCGCGGCTGGCGCCGCCGAGCCGTGGAGCCTGTCCGATCTCGACCGCGGCCACATCAGACACTCGCACCACCAGCCCGCTGCGGTTCACGACGGGCGCTTGGGCCAGATCCTCGATCGTCAGCGCCAGAGCGTCGGTGCGGACGGTCAGGGCTTCACCGGCGCGTTGCACATAACCGGCGCCGGCCTGGGTGTTGGCCCGGTCGAGCGCCTGGATCAGGTCGCCCATGCCGAGGCCGTAGGCCGACAGGCGCGCCGCGTCGGGGCGAACCGCATACTCCTTCACATAGCCGCCGACGGTGTCGACGCCGGCCAGGCCGGGCGCCGTCCGCATCTGCGGGGCGATGATCCAGTCCTGCACGGTGCGTAGATAGGTCGCCCTCGCTTGGGGCGTGGTCAGGAGTTCGCCCTCGGGCGTGAGGTAGTTCCCCCCCGCCTGCCAGCCGGGTTGTCCCGGCCGGGCCATGTTCTGGCTGTTGAACGGCTTATAGTCGACCGTCCACATCAGCACCTCGCCGAGCCCCGTCGTGATCGGCGCCAGCGCCGGCTCCACGCCCTCGGGCATGGACTCGCGGGCCTGGGCCAATCGCTCCGCGACCTGCTGGCGGGCGAAATAAATATCGGTCTGGTCGGTGAAGATGACCGTAACCTGGCTGAACCCGTTCCGGCTGAGGGATCGGGTCGAGGTCAGGCCGGGGATCCCGGCCATCGCCGTCTCCAGCGGATAGGTGACCTGCCGCTCGATCTGCTCGGGCGCGAGAGCCGGAGCCACGGTCGTGATCTGGACCTGGCGGTTGGTGATGTCCGGGACGGCGTCGATCGGCAGTTTGGTGAGGTTGAACAGGCCGACGGCCGCGACCAGAGCCGTGGCGAGCACCACGAACCAACGGAAGCGGACGGAGGCCTCGATGATGGCTTTGAACATTCGATCCCCTCCCCTAGTGGCCGTGCTCGGCTTCGCCCTTGGCCATTTCGGCCTTAAGCAGGAAGGCGTTGGCGGCGGCGACGCGCTCGCTGCCCGTCAAGCCGCGCAGGATTTCCGTGCGGCCCGCCGCCTGACGTCCAACGAGCACCGGGGTGGCCTGGAAGCCGCCCTGGACCTGAACGAAGACGACGGTGTTTCCCTCAACGGTCTGAACCGCCTCGGTGGGGACGGTCAGGCCGCCGGTGGATTGCCCGGTGACGACAGCGCCCGTGACGGCCGAGCCGGCCGGCGGCAGGGTGGCGCCGACGGGCCGGGCGCGGATGACGGTCGCCCCGCTCTCGCCCGTGCCCGCGTCGGCGGCCACGCCGGTCACAACGGCGTCGAATTCCCCGTTCGGGCCGGTGACGCGTATGGACGATCCTGCGCGCACGTTGGCGGCGAGGGCCGGCGGTGCGTTGAAGACCATCTCCACACGCGCCGGATTGCTGACCTCCGCGACCACGCCGCCCTGGGCGACGAAGCCGCCCGGTCCGACCTGCACGCTGCTCACGACGCCCGCGATGGGGCTGGTGACGCTCAGGCGTCCGGACGCATTCGGCGATCCCGCCGCGCTGGAGCGCGCGCGGGCGGCTCGGGTCGCCGCCTCCGCACTCAGCAACTGGGCGCGGGAGGCCTCCACTTCCTGCCGCGCGACGATGCCCTGGTCGAAGAGGTTGCGGTTCCGCTGGTAAGCCTGCCGCGCCGCCTCGGCCTCGGCCGCCGCCGCATCGGCCTCGGCCCGGAAGGTCGCCGCCTCGCCGCTCACGACGCTGACGAGCGGCTGACCGGCGCGGACGCTCTGGCCGGGCGCCACGAGGACGCGCTCGACCCGACCGCCGACCGCTGCGGCGACGGCCGCGCGGGAATCCACCATCGGCTCGACCCGACCGGCGAGACGGGTTTCTCCGCCCCCCCCACCGCCGACGCTCACGACCGTGATGCCGGCCGCCTGGATCTGCGCGGCGGTCAGCTCGACCCGACCTTCGGGCACCTCGCCCTCTTCCGCATGTCCGGCCTCGCCTTCCGCGTGACCGGCTTCGCCTTCGGCGTGGCCGGGCTCGCCTTCCGCCGCCGGGGTCGCCGCCGGGTCGTTCCGTTGCGTCGCCAGCCAGAGGCCGCCTCCGCCGAGAACGACCAGGGCGGCGACGCCGCCGATGAGCAGGGTCTTGTTGGATGTGCGCTTGCGCATCACTGGGCTCCTTGGAAGGGGGCGCGGCCGTCCAGGCGCGCGAGATCGATCTCGGCGCGGACGCGCGCGAGACGGGCGTCGACGGCGGCGGATCGCGCGTTGACGAGGGCGGTACGGGTGACGCGCAGCTCGACCTGGGAGATGCGACCGGCCTCGAAGCCGATGCGCGACAGGCGGTAGGCCTCCTCGGCGGCGGTGACGCCGGCGTCGGCGGCCATCACGCGGCTCGCCGAAGCGGCCAGGCGCGCCACGGCGGCGGCGCGATCGGCCTGAGCCTCCTGCCGCGCCGCGAGCAGGCGAGCATCCGCCGCCCTGAAGTCGGCCTGAGCCGCCTCAATGTTCCCCCGGTTTCGGTCGAACAACGGCAGCGGCATGCTGATTCCGATGGTCAACGCAGTCGCGTCCTCCGCCTCGAAGCGGCGAATGCCCACGCTGGCGTTGATGTCCGGGCGTGCCTGGACTCGTTGCACGTCGATCCGGCGTTCGGCGGCCGTGCGCTCGGCCTCGGCGACACGCACGGTGGGAGCGTCGTTGATCGCCGCCCCCGCGGGGGTCGGCGCCTCGTCCAGCAGACTGGCGTCGATACGCGTCACGGGCGACGGGATCATCGCCACGGCGGTGAGGCGGGCGTAGGCAGCGTCCCGTTCGGCGATGGCTTCGTCGAGGGTCGCTCGGGCCGACGCGGCTTCGGCCTCGCCCTGAATGCCGCGTAACAGCGGCTCGCGCCCCTCCTCAACCAGCGCCAGGGCGGCGCGGGCATCGGCCAGGGTCAGGGTCAGGACCTCTTCCGCCAGGGCCGCGCGGCGCTGCGCCGCCTCGGCTTCAGAATAGACGAGGGCCAGGCGACCGGCGGCGTCAATCACCGCAAGATCGCGCTGCAGGCCGACGGCGCCGGCTTCGGCGCGCGCGGCGGCGATGCGGCTCGAGCGCCGTCCCCAGAGTTCGAGGTCCGTGCTCAGCGCCAAGGTCGTGTCCGCGTTGTCCATTCCCGAGAAGGGTCCGGAGCCGAAGGCGTTCTCGACATCGAGCCCGAGCACGGGGTTGGGACGCACGCGCGCTTGCCGCACGCGGGCCTCCGCGGCGTCGAGATTAGCGCCAGCCTCAAGGGTGGCGGGCGTCTGGCCGAGTTGCGCGAGCAACTGGGCATAAGTCGGGGCGGGGTCAGCCCAGGCGGGACTGACCAGAGTCGCTGCGATTGCAGCGACCGCGCAGCCGACCGCGAGACGCGGTCGCCGGCGAGATGTGGGGGACATGTTCCATTTCCAGATTTCTGATCACGAAGAGGCGCCCGCAAGGGCGCATGTCTTCGGTCAGATTCTGGGCGGTCGCTTCAGGCCGTCGGGCGTGATCGAGGCCCGGAAGTCATCCTCCCGACCGCTCTGCAACGGCGGCTCGCCGAACGACGGAGCGACGGCGTCGACGCCCGGACCGCGCGCCGCGGAGGTGTGGTGGCAATGCCCATGCGAGCAGATGCCGTGGCTGCCGGACTTGTCGCCGTGGTCGCCGTCTTCGGGATTGTGATCCACCGACGAATGCGCCGCGGGGAGTTCGGGCATACAGGTCGCGGCATCGACAGAGGGCGCGAAGACGAAGGCGGCGAAGACGAGAGTCATCGCCACGATCAGCTTCGCCCATGTCGTCATCGACCAGGTCATCGCGCGCTCGTTACTTCCGTTCCCGAGAGGTGGCAATCTGTTACAAAGTCCACAGGCTGCCGAAACGCCCTGCGGCCCGAGGTCAGCGGCGAGATGTCGCGTGCACCGGTCCGGCGCGCTGCTATGGTCCTTCCGTCCGCAGGATTCGCCATGTCATCCCACAGTTCCAACCGCCGCGCCGCCTTGATGACGGGCTTGGCGATCGCGGCCCTTCCCTCTGTCACCCTGGCCGTGGGCGCCCGACAGATCACCGTCTACAAGACGCCGTGGTGCGGGTGCTGCGGCGGTTGGGTGGAGCATATGCGCGGTGCCGGCTGGACAGCGCGCGTGGTCGAACTCGAAGACCTCGCTCCTATCCGGACCCGGCATGGAATCCCGGACCGCCTCTCGTCGTGCCACACAGGCGTGGTCGGCCGCTACGCCATCGAAGGCCATGTGCCGGCGTCGGATGTCGATAGGCTCCTGCGTGAAGCCCCCGCCGCTCGCGCCCTTACCGCACCTGGCATGCCGGCCGGATCGCCCGGCATGGAAGCCGCCGGCCGCGAGCCCTATGTCACTCTCCTGATCCTTGCGGATGGCTCGACACGCCCCTTCGGACGGCACAACGGCGCGTAAGGCGGCCGCCACCCCCCGACCCCTCACTCCGGTCTGGTGACGATCAAACGGCGGAAACGAAGGCGAGACGGGCGCCGTCTTCAGCGGACGGCGCTCTCAAGGCGTCGAGAACGCAGCAGGCGTCGACCGTCGTCCGCCCACACTGGCCGAGCACCGAGACGAGAGTCTTCTCCAGCCGTCGCAGATCCGAAATCTTCGCGCGGACGGCTTCCAGATGATCCGCCGCAACGTGATCGACGGCCTGACACGGACCGGCGGCAGGCCCAGTGGACAGCGTCAGCAGGCTGCGGATGTCCTCGTGCGAGAAGCCGAGGTCGCGGGCGCGCCGGATGAAGGACAGGCGGTCCAGATGCGCCCGCTCATAGATTCGGTGGCCGCCCTCCCCGCGATCCGGCTCGTCGAGCAGTCCGATCCGCTCATAGTAGCGGATGGTGACCACCTTGCAGCCGGTGCGCTGCCCAAGCTGGCCGATGGAAAATCTCTCTGTCACAGGCCTTGAACCTATAGGGACTATAGATCGTATATCGGCCGGCGACACGTCTCCGCAAGGCTCGCTCCGATGAAAGACTGCTGGTCCACTTCGATTGCCGACGAAGCCGGCTCAACCTGCTCGAGCAAGCGCGTCCCGGAGCCGGTGCCCGCAACGGCGGTGGAGGATTGCTGCGCCGGAGCATCCACCTGCGCCTCGACCCCGGCCACGACCGCGACCGCCCCCGTTCTCCCGGTCGAGACCCATGTCGCCGGCGATGACTGCTGTTCCGCCAAGGGCGACGAGATCGCCGCGCTGGGTGAACACGCCGACGTCCGGCGCGTGCTGGCCATCGTGCTGTTGATCAATCTGCTGATGTTCTTCGCCGAGTTCGGGGCGGGTCTGTTCGCGCGCTCCACCGCCCTGATGGCCGATTCCGTCGACATGCTCGGCGACGCCCTCGTCTACGGGCTGAGCCTCTACGCCCTGAAGCGCAGCCTGCGCTGGCGCGCCGGAGCGGCGCTCGTGAAGGCCGCCGTCATCGCCTCCTTCGGCGTCTGGGTCTTCGTAGAGGTGGTCCGCAAACTGATGGGCGACATCACCCCGACAGCCGAAACCATGGGCGTGTTCGGCGCGATCGCCCTGGTCGCGAACCTCGCCTGCCTCGCCATGCTCTACCGGTTCCGGAACCGCGACGTGAACCTGTCGAGCACCTTCGAGTGCTCCCGCAACGACGTCATCGCCAACACCGGCGTGCTGATCGCGGCGGGCGGGGTCGCCTGGTTCAACGCCGGCTGGCCCGACATTTTTGTCGGCGGGATCATCGCCATCCTGTTCTTCCGCTCGGCGATCAAGGTGCTCGGCGAAGCCTGGCCTCAGTTCCGCGCGGCCGCAGGCCGTCGCGCTCGACTAGAGTCGGTAAGGCTCAGCAGAAGTTGGGATGTGTATTAATCGCGATTCCTACTCCTCTTGCTTATTGTTACTACCTCGGCCGCCGGGGCACCGAGAGAGATCGACGGAATGGGCATGGGCTCACAGACGGGCGTTTCGCCTCGAGCGCGAAGCCGCCATTGGTCGTCGGTTAGCGGCAGCCGGTTCGACACCCAGGCGGTCGAGGGCAGACCGCCCTGGATGGGGCGCACGTCCCCTTCGGCCCGTAGGTAGGCCAACGCGGCCTTCAAGCGATCCGAGAGCGGCTGAAAACGGCCATAGTCCGGCGCTACGTTGTCGGCCTTGGCGAGGATGTCGATCAGGGCCGCACGGCTCAGAGGAACCCCGGATTCTACCAGGGCCGTGGAGATCAGGGCCAGATCGGCGAACCCTTGAGCGTCAGGGGCTCCATTATCGTCAAAGAAATCAACCCAGTAGGAGAATTCGAGGTTCGCGAGATCCTGATGCATTCTAGTACTTGAAGTGGACTGGGTCTCGTGACCGTCCGTCGCGCGGCCCAACAGGGCGTTCAGGCGGCCGAAGACGGTGATCCGGACCGGGCCGATACCGCGCTTGTGCTCCTTGGCCAGCGGGATGGGCTTGATCTCGATCCGTTCGATGAAGCTGCGCAGGATGTCGCGGCCGCGTACGGCGTTCTCGTCATTACCCTTCAGGTGAGTCTTCAGGTTGTCCAGCAGGACTTCAAGACGGGCGACCACGGTCTCGGCGTCCAGGATCGGCGCCGGTTCGGGCGGACGGCCCTTCATCTCGCGCTGCAGGTTGCGGCGTTCGGTCTCCAGGCGAACCACCTCGTCACGCAGCACCTCGCCCAGGATGCCCTCGCGCATCTGGGCCACCAGATTGGCCTTCTCTTGCTCCAGAACCGCCAGACGCTTGGCGCCGCCTTGGACGCGCTGCTGGTGTTCCTCGATCGCTCGCGCGACCTCGGCGCGGTATTCGGCTAGGAACGGCTCGATCAATTCGGGCGTAAGCAGACGGCTCTTGATGCCGGCGAGAGCGGCGTCCTCGACCGCCTCGCGGTCGACACGACGACGGTTGTCACACACGCCCTGAACCCGTCCTTTGCAGCCCAGCCTCTCCTGCAGCGTGGTGTACTTGGACCCACAGCAGCCACAGTAGACGAGGCCAGTCAGCGGATACTCCACGCGCCGGCGCTCGTGCACCTTCAGGGACCCAGCGGCCTCAAGCCGCGCCTGCACCGCCTCGAACAACTCATCGTCGAGGATGCGCAGATGCGGGGATTCGCTCCGCGTGCGGGCGTCCTGGGGTGTAATCTGAATCTTGACGGTGCCCTTGGCGCGGTTGTGCTTGCGCTTGGTGGCGCCGTACTCGTTGACGCCGATGTAGAGCCGGTTGCGTAGAATGCCTGTTCCGGACGTCTTGTTGCCGTAGAGGGTGCTGGACTGCCAGGGCTTGCCGCGGGGGCCGGGCACGCTTTCCGCGTTCAACTGGCGGCTGATCTCCAGGCCGCTCAGGCCCGCGGCGGCCATGCGGAAAATGCGCTGCACGATCGCGGCCTCTTCCGGCACAATCTCGCGGTGACCGCGCTCGCCGTTGGCCATGATCTTCTTGCGGTAACCGTAGGCCACCGAACCCGCGATCAGGCCGCGACGGACCATGCCCGACTGGCCGCGCCGGACCTTGTCGGCCAACCCGCGCACGTAGCGGGAGTTCTGGGCGGCCTTGAACGCCACATCGACGTCATCGACTACTCCGGAGCTGACGGTGCAGACGACGATGTCCAAGGCCTCGAGTTCCTCGATCACCAAATGGGTGGCCGATGGGACGCGGCTCAGACGATCGAGGTCTTCGGTCAGGACGATGTTGAACTCCCCGCGATCTGCGGCCGCCATCATGCTGAAGTAGCCGTCCCGGCCGACCCAGCTGGTGCCCCTGCGCTCGGCGTCCGCATAGACGCCGACCTCGACCCAGCCGTGGCGCTGGATGTACTCACGGCAGAGGGCGACCTGATCTTCGATCGACATCGGCGACTGGAGCGACGAGGAGTAGCGGGCGTAGATGGCGACCGGAGTACCTGGAGGGGGCATCATTAGCTGGCTCCTCAGGACTTGTCGGGGGAACCAGGAGCGCCTTCCTGATTCAGCCGACGGCAGATCTCCGCGACGTCCAGCCCGGCGGTGAACATGTCGAAGATGCGCTGGACGGTCGCCGCTTCCGCTAGCGGGATCTTACGGCGCATTCTTCCCGTTCGGCTTCGGCGAGCCCGCTCGGACCGGGCCAGCGTCTGATGTCTGGCGTAGATCGCGCTAGCCGCCGCAGCGATGTCATCGACCAAGCCGGAAGCCACGGTGCAGACGTGGACACCCAGGGCTTCGAATTCCTCGACCACCTGGAGCGTGGCAAACGGACCGCGATTGAGACGATCGAGGTGTTCGACCAGTACAAGGGAGAACTCGCCTCGGTCAGCCGCCGCCATCATGTTGAAGAAGCCATCACGGCCGCTCATGGTCGAACCGCTGCGGGCCGTATCGATATAGACGCCCGCCTCGATCCAACCATGGCGCTGGGCGTATTGGCGGCAGGACATGATTTGGGCGTCAATGGCGGCCGTGGCGGACGTGGTCGCCGAACGGGCGTAGATGGCGACGCGCGTCTTGGGAGGAGGCAGCTTCATTCGCCACTCTCCGGGTCAACGTCGTTGTGCGGCGGATTGCGCTGGATGGCGCCGGGCCCGGCGCCATCGTGGAAGACCTGGACCGGCTCCCATCCACCCTTCAACGCCCAGGCGCGCGACTCGCGGATCTGATCCTCGATAGGAATGTTCGAAAGGCGGTCGCTCGAGTAGCGGCCGTAAATGGCGACCGGGGCGCACCGGGGAGGTCTGGTCATTGCCCCTTCTCCCCGAGACAGCCGCCGAACAGGCTCGCGTCCGGAAGCGCGATGGCGACAGCCTGCCCGTCAAGCTCGGTCAGGATCACGTCCACTTCGTCCTTGGCGAGGCGGCCGAGCAGGCGCTTCATACCGCGCCCCGGAGCCATATCTGCCGGATCGCCATCCACCATGACCACGCGCAGATCGAGGGCGCGGGCCGTGCAGCCGAGCTCTCCCAGCGTATCGGTCCAACGGCTGCCGTTGCCGTAGCCTTGCCCGTGAAGGGCCACACGACGTCCGGTCATTACAGCACCTCCTGGACGTGCTGACGCGCGGCCAGACGCGCTAGGCACATCATCAGCGGCAGCAGGGCCGCGTCGCCCTCTTCCAGACCGGCGGCAGCCTCGGCTTCGCGGGCCGAAAGGCGTTGGGCGGCGATCATCCCGCTGTGGGACGGGTCGCGCACTGGCATGGCCGGCGGCGCGCCCAGATCAAGATGGTGGTCCATAACCAACCTCCTCGTTGATACAAACAGTATCTACGAATGGCGGATCATGAATAAGGAGTCAAGGTATCTATAGTCGGCTGGGCGACCTGGTGTGGCAGCTAGCCATCCTTCACGGTGCGATGCAGGGCCATCAGGAGGGGGACGCCCACCTCGATTGTGATGAGATTATCTTCTGGCGCGTCAGTCTTCGGGCGCTCCTGCGCCCAGGTGTCGGGATAAGCGTAATAGCCGTGGAAGGCGTCGGCATCCTCAAGCGACCGCCAGACCCAGCCAAAATGAACCTCGGCGGCTAGCGCCGGTGGATAGAACACAATCCGGACCGCACGCGCGAAACCGGGCATGAAGCCTGCCTCGGGCAAACGCAGGCTCTGTGCGGCCCGGCGCATGGAGAATTCGGCCCCGCTGACGCCGCCCTCAACGTCGGACCAGAAGGAACTGTACTCCTTACCCCAAGCCTCAATCTCCGGCGCTCGCTCGATCATCCCTTCGACGACCGCCCCGAAGGTCTCGGTGTCGCGGAGCCAGGTAAAATGCTCCGGCAGGTCCTCTCCCTGCATGGCGGCAAGGTTGTCTGCCACATCGAGAGTAAAGCCCCGCATCCGATCCACGGCTTTCACCGCACCGGCCGGGTTCATGTCGCCGCAGGCGCCGATTAACAGGGTGGCGGCGTCGCGGCAGGTCATCTTGGCTCCGCCGGCGCCCCGTCGCGTGGATTCGATCTCGCCATCGTTACGGAGCTGACGTGCGATGTGGGCGATGGTTGGTCGGCCCCGTGGGTCATGGGCGGCGAAGGCGTCCACAAGGGCGGGCAGTCGAGCCAAGGCGAGATCTCCAAATCAACATCGAAGACCATTCGGCCATTGGTCCGGACAGCCTATTGTTACAATCAGTCCTAAATCTGGGCGGCCAGCACGTCTAGCGTGACTTCCGATGCAATCGCTGTTCACCTTGAGCGCCCGGCGACAGCCCCCTCACCGCCCCTTTCGATAGCGCGCGACATAGGCCGCCAGCCACCCCTTAGTCGCGGGGTGGGTGCGAACCCAGGTGACGCTTTCATCCCCGAACTCGGGAAGCTTGGCAGTCGCGAGCGCCGCCAGCTCGGCATCGTCCACATCGGGATGCGCGTGCTGGATAAACCCGAGCCCGTCGAAGCGGGCGACCACTCGGCCATCGTTGTCGAAGATACAGCCCAAGAGGCCGTTCGGCAGGAACAGGCCAATCTGTCGGCCATCTTCGGCATCATCGCTACAGACGACGGTACAGCCCAGGCCAACGATGGCGTTGTGGACTCGTAGTCGCGCTTCTTGCCGAACATCAGGATCGGGGTCATCCAAGGCTCCCCGGACTTCCCGAACCCGCTGCAGATGCTCGATCGGACTGACAGCGCCTCGGGCGACTTCGAGGGCCTTGGAAGCCTCTTCGCGCTTGGACGCCAGTTCCTTCACCACTCTCTCGGCGTCGGCCAGCTTTGCTTCAATGGCTGGCGAAGCGCCGAGGCGACCGAGCACATCGACCCAGCGATCGATCTGCTCGTTCTGATCGATGATGGTCTTGTCCAGTTCGGCCAAGGCCAACGCGAGATCAGCGGTCTGATCCGGTGAAGAGAAGTAGCTGTCGTCTAGGACGAGGTGCAGAATCTCGTCCAAGGCGGCCCGCTCGAACGGCTCGTATCGGAACATGGCCTTCTGGCTGCACCCCCGGGCCCGGGCGGCGAAGTTGCATTTCCAGTATCGGTTCGGATGCGGTTGCCCGCTCGTGCGCAGGTGCATACGATTGCCGCACTGCTCGCACAGGACCACGCTGGCGAACAAGTTGGCCACACCTCGCGTATGACGACCGCCCTTCCTTGGCCCTGTCCTGCGCGCCTCCACTTGGGCGCGCGCTCGAGCCACCAGATCGGCGTCCACGATCCGGGGATAATAGCCCCGGATCGGCTCCTTGAACTTGGTCCGTTTGGCGCTGGTGTTGGAGAACCCCGGCACATAATCACCTTCGACCGAAGGCTGGCTCAGGATCATCTTGATCGCACCGATCTCCCAAGTCGGCGTCGATGTCGGTTTGCGCCACGTCCCCCAAGCGGACACGCCGCGTTCGTTCAGGTCCTTGGCGATCCAGCCGGCCCCCTTGCCTTGGGCGGCCATTTCATAAATTTGCCGGACAAGCGCGGCCCGTTCTTCGACGACGTCGAACCCGCTGCGGTCAGATTTGGCGACCAGCCATCCCGGCGCCTTCGCCGTGATGATCTGCCCTGTGGTCCGCGCCCGTTCCATGTTGCGCCCGATCCGATCCAAGACCCGCTCCGACTTCTGCTGACTCTCGTCGTGGGCCAGCTTGGCGCGCATCAGGATTTCGAAGACGCTCATCAGGTCCGCGCGGAGGCCTGCATCGTCGTAGACCTTCGAGCCATCGACGGTGGCGATCGTCAGGCCCGCCGCGCAGATGTCCTCCATCCAGCGCAGGGTCATGCGGGTTTCCTGGCGCGAGAGCCGATCCAGCTTTTCCACGACCAGGACAGTGTCCCGCCCGATTTCCCCGCTGCACACCCTTTCGGCCAGGCGCCCCAATTCGCCGGCGGAAAGATGGGCCCCGCTCCAGGCGGATTTCCCCAAATCCTCGATCACCTCGCGGACGGGCCACCCATTCCGGGCGCAGAACTCCTGACACAACTCCAATTGTCGCTCGCGGCTCGCTCCCCTCTCCTGCTTCGGGGTGGAAAAGCGTATATAGATCAGAGCTTCCATGTCGGACTTGGCCTAAGAACGTGGCCCGGATGATATCTGGGCGCGCCCTTTGGTGCAACTAGATGATAGGTATGCATCTACTGCTACGCCCGTCCGTCCCATGCCTGGATGGGCCTATCCCCGGGCCTGGATTTCGAGAGTCGGCTCTTCTTCAAGCCCGAGGCCGCGCGTCTGCTGGAACAGGAGCTGTGCAAGCCCCGATACCGCTGCAAACGCATCCACATAGGCGGCAACACCGACCCCTATCAGCCGGTCGAACGGGATTTGAAGTCCACCCGATCGGTGCTGGAGGTGCTGCGACGGTTCCGTCACCCCTTCTCCATCATCACCAAGTCAGTGCTGATCGCCCGCGACGCCGACATCCTGGGCGAAATGGGCCGCGCGGGCCTGGCCTCGGCCTTCGTCTCCGTCACCACCCTGGATCGCGGCCTGGCCCGCGCCATGGAGCCGCGCGCCTCGACCCCGGCCAAGCGGCTGGAGGCGATCCGCATCCTGGCCGATGCGGGCTGCCCCGTCGGCGTCGGTTTCGCCCCGGTCATTCCCGGCCTGAACGACCATGAGCTGGAATCGGTGCTGGAGGCCGCGGCGGCGGCCGGCGCGACATCGGCCATGTATGTCGCCCTGCGCCTGCCGCTGGAGATCAAGGACCTGTTTCGCGAATGGCTGGCCGACGCCCGACCCGACCGCGCCGGCCGCGTCATGTCCCTGATCCGCCAGACGCGCGGCGGTCGCGACTACGACCCCGACTGGTCCCAGCGCATGAAGGGAACCGGTCCCGTCGCCGAATTGATCGCCACACGCTTCAAGGCCGCCGTCAAACGCCTCGGCCTGGACACGCCGCGCCGCCCGTTGGACGAGACCCAGTTCCGCGTTCCGGCCGACGCCAAACAGCAGATGGACCTGTTCGACCTGCTAGAAAGACCCGCCGCCTAGCGCCTGAACACCCCGACCAGTTCGACGTGCGCCGACCACAGGAACTGGTCCACCGGCGTCGCCCGCTCCAGCCGGAAACCGGCGTCGATCAGGATGCGGGCGTCCCGCGCGAAGGTCGTCGGATTGCAGGATACGCCGACCACCACCTGCGCCTTGGTCTGGGCGATCTGGGCGGTCTGTTCGGCCGCCCCGGCGCGCGGCGGATCGAAGACCACGGCGTCGCAGCCCTTCAGGTCATACGGGCTGAGCGGACGCCGGAACAGGTCGCGCGCCTGGGCCGTGATCGGCTTCAATCCGCGCGCCGCGCCTATGCCCGCCTTCAGCGCCGCGATGCCCTCGGCCGAGGCGTCCGCCGCCAGCACCGGCGCCGCGGTCGCCAGGGGAAAGGTGAAGGTCCCCGCCCCGCAGAACAGATCGGCGATCTTCCCGGCCCCCCTCACCGCCTCAACCGCCCGTTCCACCATCGCGGTCTCGGCCTGGGGCACGGCTTGCAGGAAACCGCCCGCCGGCAGGGGCACGATCGCCGGGCCGAACGCCACCCTGGGTCGACGCGCCATGACCAGGGTCTCGCCCGCCTGACTGAGCCGCGCCAGATCGGCCTGGGCCGCCGCCGTGATCGCCCGCATCCTGGCGTCCGCCGACAGGCCGCCCGAGCGGCGTTCGACGCCCGTCACGTCCACGTCCAGCCCGTCCAGAGTCCAGGTGACGTGCAACGTCGGCGCCGATTTCGGATGCTCCAGAAACGCCTCGGCCACCCGCGCCAAGGCCGGGATGGCCGCCACGATCCGCGGGTCCGCCACCGGACAGGCGTTCACCTGCACCAGCCGCCAGGACTTGCGCGCCTTGAAGCCCAGGATCGCGCGGCCGTCCGGCCCGCGCCGCGCGTGCAACGCCAACCGTCGTCGCGACCCTGGCGGCGTCGCCACCGTCGCCTCGACCTCGGTCTCGATCCCCTCGCGCGCCAGGGCGGCGCGAACCTGTTCACGCTTCCAGTCCAGATACGGCGTCGAGGCCCAGTGTTGCAGCGAACATCCGCCGCAGTCGCCGTATTGCGGCGACACGGGCGCGATCCGGTCGGGGCTGGGCGTCACGATCTCGACCGCCTCGGCCCGTCCGTCGCGAACCTCGGCGCGGATCACCTCGCCCGGCAGGGTCAGTGGCGCGAACACCGGCCCGCGCTCCGTCCGTGCGACGCCGTCGCCCTGGCCGCCGATGTGGGAAATGGTCAGGGTCTCGCGCATATCCGCGCTTCTAGCCGCCCGCGCGACGCCGCGAAACATGAACGAAGATGAACGGCCCGATCAAAGTCCGTTCAGCTTGGGGGGACTACCTCTGGACCCAACGCGAATGGTCCATGCCGTTCAGCGCCCAGTTCAGACCAGAAAGGGAGGGCACCGATGACCGGCGCCAAGACCAAGATCGCCGCCGCCGCCCTGATCGCCGCCATCGCGGTTCCGGGCGCGGCCTCGGCCCAGTCGGCCTATTATTCGAACGGCTACGGCTACGCCCAGAACTATGGTTCGGGCCAGTACAGCCGCGGCTATGACTATGACCGCCGGTACAGCCAGGACCCCTGCTATCGCGACGGCCGAACCGGCGCGGGCGCGGCCATCGGCGCCACGGCCGGGGCCGTCCTGGGGTCGCAACTGGCCGCGCGCGGTCGCCGCACCGAAGGCAGCGTCCTGGGCGGCGTTCTGGGGGCCATGGTCGGCGCCAACGTCGGCCGTTCGTCCAGCGAGGCGTGCCGCACCCGGGGCTATTACGACCAAGGCCGCGGCTATTCGGACTACGACCGCCGCTACGACAACAGCTACAGCTACGACCGGTACGACGACCGCTACGACCGCCGCGGTTATGACGACTATGACCGCTCTTACGATCGCGGCTCCAACTACGACAGCCGCGACGGCTACGGCGACGACTGCCGTCTGGCCGAAAGCCGCATCCGCCTTCCCGACGGCCGTTACGAGTCGCGTTATGTGCGCAGTTGCCGTGACGGTTCGGGCCGCTATCGCGTCGTCGATTAACATCCAGCCCCCCTGGCGATTGACGATGTGACGGAGCCGCCGGTGGAAATTTCCACCGGCGGTTTTCCTCTTTTTGGGCCGCTAGCGCTCGCGACGCGGTCGCTCGCTGCTTGAGCGACGGTGGCGGGTCACTAACGCTCGCGACGCGGTCGCTCGCTGCTTGAGCGACGATGATGGGTCGCTAACGCTCGCTGCGCGGCGGCTCCGCTGCTTGAGCGACGATGGCGGGTCGCTAACGCTCGCGACGGGCTAGTCGCGGCTGGCCCAGAGCAGGTATTCGCGGTTGCCGTCGCCGCCGGCGATAGGGCTGTCGGCGGTTTCGCGGACGCGCCAGTCCAGGTCTCGCAGCCAGGCGACGACCCGCGCCAGGGCCGCCTCGCGCGCCTCGGCGTCGCGCACCACCCCGCCCCGGCCGACATCGGCGCGGTGGTCCATCTCGAACTGCGGCTTGACCAAGGTCACCAGATCCGCCCCCGGCGCCGCCAGCGACAGGGCGGCGGGCAAGACCTTGGCCAGGCTGATGAAACTGGCGTCGCAAACGACCAGATCGACCGGTTCCGAGATCATCGCGGCGTCCAGGTCGCGGGCGTCGGTCCGCTCCAGATTCCTCACGCGCGAATCGGCGGTCAGGCGCGGATGCAACTGCCCTTGCCCCACATCGATGGCATGGACCCGGCGCGCGCCGCGTTCCAGCAGCACCTCGGTGAAACCGCCTGTGGAGGCGCCGACATCGAGCGCCGTGCGGCCTTCGACGCCCACCGGCCACAGGGTCAGGGCGTGATCCAGCTTCAAGGCGCCGCGACCAACGAAACGATGCGCCTCGGCATAGTCTATGGCCGCGTCTTCCTCGACCTTTTGCGACGCCGCCTTGGCGGGAACGCCGTCGACGGTCACCCCGCCCGCCTCGATCGCCGCCTTGGCGCGCGCGCGGCTTTCGGCCAGACCGCGCGCGACCAGCAGGTGATCCAGGCGAACGCGGCTCACTCCAGGGCGTCCAGACCCGCCAGGGCGGTTTCCAGCCGCGCCTTGCCCGCCTCGGCCTCGGTCAGTTTGGCGCGGTTCTCCTCGATCACGGCCGGATCGGCGCGGGCGACGAAGTTGGGATTGTCCAGCTTCTTTCTGACATGGGCCACGTCGCTGTCGAAGGCGGCGATCTCCTTCTTCAGGCGCGCCCGTTCGGCGGCGACATCGATCATCCCCGCCAGAGTCAGGGCGGCCGAGGCGCCGCCGGCGACCAAAACGATCGCTCCGTCGGGCCGCGCACTGACGCGGTCCACGCCCGTCACCCGGGCCAGGGTCTCGATCAGGCCGCGATGCCGGTCGAAGCGCGACCAGGTCTCTTCGGTCGGATTGATCACCGCGAACGGCAGTTTCGCCCCCGGCGGCGCGCCGATCTCGGCGCGGCTGGAGCGGATGGTCGTGACCAGATGGATCAGCCAGTTGATCTCATCGGCGGCCGCCGCATCGCGGAAATCACTCGGCAGTTCGGGCCAGGCGGCGCCCAGCAGCATCGGCTCGGTCCGCGCCGCGCCCGCATCGGCCAACTGATCCCACAGCTCTTCGGTGATGAAGGGCATGACCGGGTGCATCAGCTTCAGCGTCTGGTCCAGGGTCCAGGCCGTCATGGCCCGCGTCTCGGCCTTGGCCGCAGCGTCGGCGCCGCCGAAGATCGGCTTGGCCAGCTCCAGATACCAGTCGCAGAAGACGTTCCAGACGAAGCGATAGAGGCTGGACGCCGCCTCGTCGAACCGCCCGTCCTCCAGGGCCGTGGACACGGCGCGTTCGGCCTCGACCAGTTCGTGCCGCACCCAGCGATTGATCGTCTGTTCGACGGCCGCCGGATCGAACCCATCCACGCGGCGCGCCTCGTTCATCTGAGCGAAGCGGGCGGCGTTCCACAGTTTGGTGCCGAAGTTGCGATAACCTTCAATGCGTTGCCGCGACAATTTGATGTCGCGTGTACCCGACAGAATGGCCATGGTGAAGCGCAGCGGATCGGCGCCGAGGTCGTCGATGATCTCCAGCGGGTCGATGACGTTGCCCTTGGACTTCGACATCTTCTGGCCCTTCTCGTCGCGGACCAGACCGTTGATGATGACCCGTTCGAACGGGACCTCGTCGGTGAAGTGGATGCCCATCATCATCATCCGGGCGACCCAGAAGAAGATGATGTCGTAGCCGGTGACCAGATCGCTGGTCGGGTAGAAGCGTTTCAGATCCTCGGTCCGGTCGGGCCAGCCCATGGTCGAGAACGGCCACAGGGCCGAACTGAACCATGTGTCGAGAACGTCTTCGTCTTGCTTGAGATAGGCCGCAGTGATGCCGTGTCCCGGACCATCGCTTAAGAGGCGATCACAAGAGACAGAATCGGCGAAGGCGATATCGACGTCGTTGCCATAGTAGGCTTTGGCCTGAACAATGACCTCGGCCTCGTTGTCAGCCACGAACACGTGCTGGGCCACAGTCGTGTCGTCATCAATAGACGGCCCGTACCAGGCCGGGATGCGGTGGCCCCACCAGAGCTGGCGCGAGATGCACCACGGCTCGATGTTGCGAAGCCATTCGAAATAGATCTTCTCATAGCTCTTCGGCTCGAAGACGGTGTCGCCCCGCTCTACGGCCTTCAGCGCGGGCTGGGCCAGGGTGTGGGCGTCGACGTACCACTGGTCCGTCAGCCACGGCTCGATGACCACGCCCGAACGGTCGCCGTGCGGGACCATGTGGCGCGTCTTCTCGATCGCCTTCAGCCAGCCCTCGGCCTCGGCGCGGGCGACGATGGCCTTGCGGGCGGCGAAACGATCCATGCCCTCATAGTCCGCGGGCACGTCGGGCGTGTCGGCGGCGGTGATGCGGCCAAAGGCGTCCATGACGTTCAGGGCCGCCAGACCCGCCCGCTTGCCGACCTGGAAGTCGTTGAAGTCGTGGGCAGGCGTGATCTTCACCGCACCCGATCCCTTGGTCGGATCGGCGTAGTCGTCGGCGACGATGGAGATGCGGCGGCCGGTGATCGGCAGGATCACGTCCTTGCCGACCAGGCCCGCATACCGCGCATCGCCGGGATGCACGGCCACGCCGGTGTCGCCCAGCATGGTCTCGGGCCGGGTGGTGGCCACGACGATGTAGTCGCGGGTCTCGTATTCGGTCGGCTCGCCCGCCTCGTCGAAAGCGACCGGGTGTTCGTAGGTCACGCCGTCGGCCAGCGGATAGGCGAAATGCCAGTAGGCGCCGTCGACCTCCTTCTGCTCAACCTCCAGGTCCGAGATGGCGGTCTGGAAGTGCGGGTCCCAGTTCACCAGCCGCTTGTCGCGATAGATCAGGCCCTGTTTGTGCAACTGGACGAAGACCTTGCGCACGGCGGCGGACAGGCCGTCGTCCAGGGTGAACCGCTCGCGGCTCCAGTCGCAGCTCGCGCCCAGACGGCGCAGTTGGCGCACGATGGCGCCGCCGGACTCGGCCTTCCACTTCCAGACGGTCTCGACGAAGGCGTCGCGGCCCATGTCGCGGCGACTGACATTGCCCGCAGCGGCCAACTGACGCTCGACCACCATCTGGGTGGCGATGCCCGCGTGGTCCGTGCCCGGCAGCCACAGGGCCGCCTTGCCGAGCATCCGGTGATAACGGATCAGGATGTCTTGCAGCGTATTGTTCAGCGCGTGGCCGATGTGCAGCGAACCGGTCACGTTCGGCGGCGGGATGACGATCGAATAGGTCCCCGTCGCCCCCTCGGTGCGCGGCGCGAACAGGCCGCTGTCCTCCCACATCGCATAGAGGCGCGGCTCGGCGGATTTCGGGTCGAAAGTCTTGTCCAGCATGGTCATTTTTCTTGCCCAGTCGCTTGACCTGTGAGGTTTCGCGACTTGAGGGCGCCTTGAGAAAGAGAAAGGGCGGCCCCGCCGGAGCCGCCCTGTGGTGATCTAGTGGAGATCAGGTCGCAGGTGAAGGTCAGCCGGCCGAGCGGGCGATGCGTTCGACTTCCTTGCGTACCTGGGCCTCGACGATGGCGGGCAGGTTGGCGTCCAGCCATTCCTTCAGCATGGGACGCAGCAGTTGGCGGGCCAGATCATCGACGGTCGGGCCGGTTCCGCCGCTGAACGCCGCCGGTTCGGGCTGGCGCAACGATGCGGCCAGGCCGGCGAAGGCCGAGGCGGCGCTGGTCGCGGCGCTGTCGCCGACCAGGTTGTCGCCGGCCACGGCCGGATAGGACGCGGGTTCGGCGGCCGGTTCGGACACCGGCGCGCTGAAGGCGGGGGCTTGCGGAAAGGGTTCCGGCTCCGGTTCCGGCTCGCCGGGGGCGATGTCCAGATCGCCGATATGTTCGGCCTCGGGCGCCTCATAGCGATCCGTCAGCTCCAGCACGTCTTCCTCGACGGCGACCGCTTCCTGAACCGAGGGCGTTTCGTCCATCATGGCGGGCGAAGCCTCGACCGGTTCCGGCGTCGGCTCGGGTGCGGGCGCGGCGGCCGTCTCGGCGGGCGCGTCATCTTCGGAGATGATCCGGCGGATCGACGCCAGGATCTCCTCCATCGTCGGTTCCTGGGCGGTCTGGTCGGTCATGTCTTAACCCTGGGGACGAAGCCGTACGGCGGATCGGACGCGGACTCAGGTCGCGCCGAGGTCATCGAAAGTCGTCGCATCTACGCCCGTCGGAATCAACGGGCGTTTTCGCCTGTTTGGTTAATGCCGCCGCCCGTCGGGACGGTCAGGCGCCGGGCGCGGTGCGGATGACCTCGCCCTTCAACTGGGTGTCGATCGGCGCGTCCGGTGCGTCGGTCGCGGGGACCACGGGCGGGGCGGCGATGCGGTCGATGCTCTCGATCACGCCATCCCACGGCAGGGCGCCGCGGTCGCGCACGCGGTTGTAATTCGCGGCCGGGTCATAGGCGTCGACCGGCGTCAGATCCGGGCCTTCCAGACGCCCCATGGCGGCCAGAAGTTGGGCCTGGGCGACGTATTCGTTGCGACGCGCGATGGCCAGGGAGACCTCGGCGTTACGCAACTCCAGCTCTTGGTTCAGCACGTCCAGGGTGGTGCGCAGACCGACCTGGGCCTCCTGACGCACGCCCTCGGCGGCGACCGAGGCGGCGCGCACGGCTTCTTGACCGGCGCTCAGGGTCGAGCGGGCCGAGATGACCTGGGCGTAGGCCGAGCTGACGCTTTGCAGCACGCCGCGACGCTCGCCTTCAACGCCGATCTGGGCGGCGTTGGCCTGTTCCAGGGCCTGGGCCACACGCGAACGGTTCAGCCCGCCGGTGAACAGCGGGATCGACACCGAGGCGCCCGCGCGGAAGGTCGTGCGGTCGGCCAGGTCCGGGTCGTCCAGGGTCCCCGCGCCGCCGTAGGAGGCGGTCAGACGGGCGGACGGCAGATATTCGGCGCGGGCCTGGGCCACGCGGGCCTCGGCCGCTTGCAGGGCGTAGCCAGAGGCGCGCAGACCGGGGTTGTCTTGCAGGGCGATGTCCATGGCCTGTTCGAAGCCTTCCGGCAGACCCGGCAAGGTCGGCAGAGCGTCCAGGGTGGCGGGCGACTGGCCCACCACGGCGGCATAGGCCGCGCGCGACACGGACAACTGAGCCTGGGCGTTGGCCAGGTCGGCCTCGGTCTGGGCCAGGCGGGCCTCGGACTGGGCCACGTCGGTGCGGGTGACCTCGCCGACCTCGAACCGAGCGTTGGACTCGTCCAACTGGCGGCGCAGGACGCCCTGGTTGTCCTGGCGGATGCGCAGAATTTCGACATCGCGCAGGACGTCGGCATAGGCCTGGATCACGGCGGCCAGGACCCGCTGCTCGACATCGCGCAGGTTTTCACGGCCCCCCAGGATATTGGCCTCGGCGGCGGTGATGCCGTGGCCGACGCGGCCGCCGGAGTACAGGGTCTGCGACAGGTTGACCCCGGCGCTGACCGAGTCGCTTTCGCTGGTTCCGAGAACGGGCGTCCGGGTCTGGGTGTAGTCGACCTCGGCCGAGGCGCTGAGCGTCGGCCGCAGACCCGCGCGGGCCTGAACCACGGTCTCGTCCAGGGCGCGCTGGTTGGCGCGCTGGGCCAGCAAGGTCGGATTGGTCCGATAGGCCAAGGCCAGGGCGTCCTGGAGGCTTTCAGCCGCCACCGGCCCGGCGACAGCGGCCAACACTGCGACCATGGCGACCGAAGCGAGCGCGCGCGAACGTTGCAACATCATATGTTCCTGCCTGACGCTCGGGGAGGAGGCGTCAAAGATACCATCTTGTCGGCTTTGGTGACGACGGACGCCGCCAAACGCCAGTTAAGTTTTCTTCACGCGGCGACGATGGAAATCCGTCGACATCGAGAGCTTTACAGCGCGAATGTAGGTGCGGGCGCCAGTTCCGCCAGCACGGGCGGCGCGGAATCGAACAGAACCTTGCGCGACACGGCGTCGTCCTGGCCTTTCACGTACAGCACCGCCTTGCCGACGGGACCCGATCGCTCGACCACGACCAGGCGCCCGCCGTCGCGCAGGGCCGACAACCATGCATCGGGCCGCACGGGCACGGCCATCTCGCTGACGATCAGATCCCAGCCATCGCCTTGCGGCGCGGTCAGGGGCGCGACGACCGTCGTGACGCCTTCGTCGGCCAGAGCGGCGCCGACCACGTCGAAGACGGCGGCGTCGGTCTCTTGGGCGGTGACCGCCAGGCCCATGCGCGCCAGCACGGCCGCGGCGTAGGGCGCGGCCAGGCACAGGGCGCGCTCGTCCGAGCGCGGGTCCGCGGCCTGCAACAGTTTGGCGATGTCGCGCGCGGGCATCAGCTTGCGGCCGTCGGCGATCTCGGGCGCCGTCTCGGCATAGGCCATGAAGGCGCGGTCGGCGGGAACCAGCCGCTCACGCGGAACGATCATCAGCGCGGCCTGAAGGGCGCGATCGGTGACGTCGTTCACACGGACCTGCGAGTCCACCATGACCTTGCGCGCGGCGGAGAAATCCATCGAGAAGCGTTCCTTGGGCGACGGGATCGGAATTGCGTCGTGCTTATAGGTCCGTGCGTTGCAGCGGACAATCCGATCTGATAGCGAACGCGCCTCGCGATGGCGGCGTCCCGGATTTCGGGACTACGGCCTGATGGCGGAGTGGTGACGCAGAGGACTGCAAATCCTTGCACCCGGGTTCGATTCCCGGTCAGGCCTCCATCGCGAGTTTTCCTTCAGCCCGCTCAACCCCTGTCGAGGCACAGGGTCTCGCCTTCCGAGGCCAGGCCAAAGCCGCGACGCGACACCTCCCGCGTCTCGGGACTGTCGGGATAGCGGGCTGGATTGCTGTGGTTCAGGTGGATGAAGCGGACCCGCGACCGCTCTTCGGGCGTCAGGCGCGCTTCGAACCGATCCATGCTGTCCCGGATGCGAGGATGGGGAACGGTCGCCATGTCCACCCCGCGCAGTTCTCCGTCGGCGAAGAAGGTGGCGTCGATATAGGCGGCGTCGACCTGGCGGATCATCGCCTCGATTCCGGGACCGCCCGCCGCTTCCCACCGATCCCAGTCGTCGATGTCGGGCAGGAATAAGGCCGCGGCGTCCCCGCCCCGAATGACGAAGCCGACAGTCTCTGAATACTCGTCGCGATGCGGGACCGTGAACGGGGTGACCGTCAACCCGCCGTCCAGGTCCACGGATCGACCATCGGCCAGGCCGCGAATGTCGATGTTGTTCAGGGCGGCCAACTGCCCCCAGGGTCCGTTGTCGCGAAGGAAGTCGCCCATGCGCGGCATGGCGTAGATGGGCGTCCCCCGCGCGCCTGCCGCCTCGCGCCCCAGCATCATCAGCCCGGCGTAGTGGCCGATGTGGGCGTGGGTCAGAAAGACGCCGTCCAGCCCGAGTCCCGGCCGGTCCCGGTCCATCCAGGCGTCAAGCCGCTGAATCTGGGCCTTGATGTCCGGCGTGGCGTCGAACAGCCAGCGCGCGCCCGTCGCATGATCGACCACCGCCACGGAGGTCGCCAACCGCGCCAGGGACGGGTCCGCCCAGGCCGGGTCCTCTGGATGGCCGATCTGGGGCATACCCGCGTCCTGAGCGATGCCGAGAACCTTCAGTTCGAGACGGCAGTCCGCGGGTTCGGCCCGCGCGGGCATATGCAGCAGCAGCCACAGACTGACCCCGGCGCAGACGGCGATCACCAGCCACGCCTTCGGCGCCCTGGACGAAAAAGCTTTAAATCTTGAGGGCTTCACCTGGGCCTCAGCCCAAGGGTGCGGTGACCCAGCCGATGACCCCCGCCGCACCCAGCGCCGCCCCGACGACGGCTGCGACCAGCACGATTCGCGCATTGCGATGGATGAAATACAGAATGCCCATGACGCCTACTTCCCAACCCGTGCCGCCAAGTTGCCACATTCTGGAAATTCATCAAGGTGGATGAAAGGTTAATCGCCTGACGCTTCCGTGATCATCTAAACTGGGTCAGTTGATGCAAGGCGATGGCCGAGGTCACGGCCACGTTCAGCGAATCAAAGCCGCCGACCATGGGCACGCCCACCGCGCGGCAGCGGCGGATCACCGCTTCGGGCAGGCCCGGCCCTTCCGAACCCAGCAACAGGGCCTGGCGTCCCGAACCGCGCACGGCGCTGAGCGGCTGGGCCGCGGACGGCGTCAGGGCCAGGGTTTCGAACCCCGCCGCCTCCAGATCATCCAACAGGGTCCCGACCGATGGCGCCGTCGCCATGGGGGTGCGCAACACCGCGCCGACCGAAACGCGGATGGCCTTGCGGTAGAAGGGATCGCAACAGCCCGCATCCATCAAGACGGCATGGGCGCCGAAGGCGGCGGCGTTGCGGAACAGGCCGCCCATGTTGTCGTGATTGCCTATGCCGACAACGCAAACCACCACGGCCTGGGGCGGGGCGGCGGCCAGCAGGTCGACGACGGATCGCGCCGGGGGCTTGCGGCCCAGCGCCAGAACGCCGCGATGCAGGGGGAAACCGGCGATGACGTCCAGCACGCCTTGCGTCGCGACATAGACCGGCGCGCCGCCGGGCAGGCTCGCGACGGCGTCGGCCATGGTCTCAATCCGATTCTCGGCCAACAGCAGCGATTCCGGCGCGCAGAGCGAAGCGGGCGAGACCAGGATGCGCACCACCCCCTTGCCCTCGGCGATGAAACGGCCTTCGCGGCCGGTCAGGTCGCGCTCCTTCACATGGCGGAAAGCCGCCACGCGCGGGTCATCGGGGTCAGTGATCGAGATGAGCGTCATTTTCAGCCGCATTACCCATTGCACGACGCGCGAACCCGCTGCTATAGGCCCGCCTCCCGAGTATGTTCCGCGGTAGCTCAGTGGTAGAGCAGCCGACTGTTAATCGGCTGGTCGTAGGTTCGAATCCTACCCGCGGAGCCATCTCCCCCTCCTCCATGTGCGAACGAAAAAAAGCCCGACGCGCGCGCCGGGCTGAAATCAGGTTCGGTGATGGTGGGCGTCCTCAAAGACAGAAGACGATATCGTTGATCGACCGGTTTGGTTAACGCCTCGTAAACGCGCCTATTCCTGAGCATCGGGCAGCCAGGTGATCTGGCGCCCGCCCGCCGGAACCTCCCAGGCCAGACGCCAGCCCGCGCCTGAACGGGCGGCCTGGGCCGTCGCGCCGCCATCGCCGGGAAAGTCATAGATGCGCGGTCCCACGCCCAGTCGCGCCGGACCCGTCGATGACCCGACAACAGCCGTCCACCGCCCGCCGGCGTCCGCCTGGGCCACCGCGCCTGGACGGCCGTCCACCGTGATCCGCACCGAGGACCCGGCCTGGGCCTGGCCCGACAAGGCCAGAAACCGTCCGTCCGAATCGACCGCCCCCAGTGCGCCCGCGCCGTCCAGGCGCACACTGGCCGCACCCGGCGTCAATAGAGCGATCGGTCCCTGCCCGTCCCCCAGGATCAACAAACGTTCGGGCGCGGGCGCGGCGTCCTGGCCGGTCTGGGTCTCTGGCGTCAGCAGTACGTCGCCCCTCGGCGCGCCCATGAGGATATCGAACCGGCCCGCGTCGTCCGCCGAGGCGGCGAAGGCCATGTCGTCGGCGCCGCGCAGCACGACCCGGGCGCCAGGCCCGGCCCGGCCGGACACCGTCAGGCCGTTTGGCGCGCGTCGCACCGTGTCGATCCGTGGCGGCGCGGCCCAGCCGATCGCGGTCTCGCCCTTGGGTTGGGCCTGGTCCGTCCGCGCGTTCGAACAGGCCGCCAGAAGCGCCAGCGGCATGATCGACGACAGCAGACGTTTTCTCGACGGCATGAAGGTTCTATGGCTAGGGGCCAGGCGGACACAACTCGTTAGCGCGCCTGCGCCGTCGTGTCTCGCCGTCATCCATCCGAGGTTCCATGTCGTCCGTCGCCAATCCCCAAATCACGCCCTTCGACGGCCTGTCGGTCTGCCTTTTCTGCGGCTCGTCCGACGCCGCCCACGCCGATTATCTGCAAGCCGCCAGCGACTTCGGCGCCGCGATGGCCAAACAGGGCTGGCGACTGGTCTATGGCGGCGGCGGGGTGGGCCTCATGGGCGCCTCGGCGCGTGCGGCCCATGCCGAGGGCGGCAAGGTGGTGGGCGTCATGCCCGCCTTCCTGCGCAGCCGCGAACGTCTGTTCGATGACGTCGAGACCATCGTCGTCGACACCATGCATGAGCGCAAGATTCTGATGTACGACGAATCCGACGCCTTCGTGGTGGCGCCCGGCGGCGTCGGAACGCTGGAAGAGGTGGTCGAACTGTTGTCCTGGAAGCGGCTGGACCTGCACGGCAAGCCGATCATCTTCCTGAATATCAACGGTTTTTGGGAAACCTTCTTCGCCCTGATGAAGCACAGCGTCGAGGAAGGCATGACCCCCCCGTCCTTCCTTCAGGCCTGGGATGTCTGCGACACGGTGGATGAGGCCGTGGCCCTGCTGGCCCAGGGTGCGACACGGCGACCCTTGCAATATGATCAGCGTTAAGTAATCACCGATTAGTCAGTGTCATCAGTCCATCCTTTTTCGAAACTCGCCTTGACAGTTTTGAAAGAAGACCGACTATGGCGACCATGGGGCGGTGGTCGCCCCGCGACTTATCGGAGACCTCCCATGCGTGCTCTGCTTATCGCCGCGGCCCTGTTCGCCGCCGCTCCCGCCTTCGCTCAACCGGCCCAGTCGCCGACCCGCCTGACCCTGGCCGACGCCGCCAGCGCGCCTTCGGGCCGCACCATCATCGACGGCGCGACCTGGCGCTGCGAGGGCGCGACCTGCACCGCTTCTGGCGGCGCCAGCCAGCCCGCGCCGCGCGCCTGCCGCCGCGTGGCCCAGCGCCTGGGTCCCGTGACGGCCTTTTCCTGGAAGGGCGTGACGCTGTCGGCGGCCGAAATCGCCGCCTGCAACGCCTGAATTCAGGCCGTGTCGGGTCGAGAAGGCACCGCCTTCTGATCGCGGCCCATGAGAATGGAGGGTGAGACGGGCGTCAGCCCGCCTCGCCCTTCAGGCGTTTCACCAGCGTCTCACGACCGATCAGCACGATCATGGCCGCCATGTCCGGCCCATGCGCCTGGCCGGTCAGGATCAGGCGCAACGGCATGAACAGGCCCTTGCCCTTGGCCCCAGTCTCGGCCTTGACCGCCTCGGTCCAGATGCTCCAGGCGCCCGCGTCGATGGTTTCCGGCAACAGTTTCAACGCCGCTTCGGCGAAGGCCGCGTCCTCGATGACCGGGGTGACCGGGCCGCGCACGATCCGCGCCATTTCAACGACATCAGCCAGCTTGTTCAAGTTCGGCCTGACCGCGATCCAGAAGGCCTCGCCCAGATCGCAACCCAGCGCCTCCAGCCGAGGCTTGGCCGTCGCATAGTCCATGGCGTGCAGGGCCTGGGCGTTCAGACGATCCAGGTCCGCCGTATCATAGCGCGCCGGCGATCGGCCCATCTTGGAGAAGGCGAAGCCCGTACCCAGGGCCTGGATCGACGGAGCGACCTCCAGCGGGTCCGAGGTGCCGATCCGGCCCAGGTGGCTGGTGATGGCGATCGGCTCATAGCCCTGCTCGCGCATTTCGGAGATCGACAGCGAGCCCAGGCGTTTCGACAGGGCCTGGCCATCGGCCCCGACCAGCAGCGGCATATGGGCGAACTGGGGAACCGGTCCGCCCAGCGCCTCGAAGATCTCGATCTGGGCGCCGGTGTTGGTGACGTGGTCTTCACCCCGGATCACATGGGTGATCGCCATGTCGATGTCGTCGACCACCGACGGCAGGGTGTAGAGGAACAGGCCGTCCTCGCGGACCAGAACCGGATCGGACATGGAGGCGGTGTCGACCTCGGCATGGCCGCGCGCCAGATCCTCCCAGGCCACGCGTTTGCCATCCAGTTTGAAGCGCCAGTGCGGACGGCGGCCCTCGGCCTCATAGGCGGCCTTTTCGGCCTCCGTCAGGTTCAGGGCGGCGCGGTCATAGATCGGCGGCAGCCCGCGCGAGAGCTGCACCTTGCGGCGGCGATCCAGCTCCTCGGCGGTTTCGTAGCAGGCGTAGAGCCGCCCATCAGCCTTCAGCTTCTCGGCGGCGGCTTCATAACGGTCGAACCGTTTCGACTGATTGTATCGCTCGTCCCACAGCAGGCCCAGCCAGGCCAGGTCGTCCTCGATGCCCTGTTCGAACTCGGGCGTGGAGCGCGCCAGGTCGGTGTCGTCGATGCGCAGGACGAACGACCCGCCCTGCCCCCTGGCCCTGGCGTTCTGGGCGAACATCCAGTTGACCAGGGCGGTGCGGACATTGCCGACGTGCAGTTTCCCCGTCGGCGACGGGGCGAAGCGGACCTTGACGGACATGAGTTCAGGCGACCTTGAATGCGAGGCGGCTAGGTCGGGCACGCCGACGGCGAAGTCAAGGCGATGCGGGTCGTCCGCTCACGCCGCGATGCGACGCCGAGTCTTCAAATTCGCCACACGATGAGTGAAGGCTCGGGCCTTCTCCGGCGTCGAGGCCGCGGCCGGAAATACGGCCAGGCTCAAGATACGCATCGACTCCGCCTCGGCTTCAAGCGCTTACCCCCCGGCGTCAAAGCGCCGGCTTCTGACCGAACAGCCGGGCCATGCCCTGGCGATAGGCCGCCGGGGCGTCGGCGGCGTGGGTGCCGCCTTCGATCCGCACGCCGTGCAGCATCCAGGGGCGACTGGGCCTCGCCTCCCAGTCCGACAGCCACAGCGCCGCCTCGCTTTGAAGGTCCGTACGGTCGCGCGTGCCGCTGGCCACGATCAGGTTCAGATCCCGCCGCGTCGCGGGCGCGGCCGGCGACAGAAGGGATTCGATCCCCGACGTGATCGACGGATTGCTGGCGATCCGCCCCCAGAACCGATCCGGGTCCGTCACGGCCGAATACAGAACGAAGGCGCCGCCCCGCGACTGGCCGAACAGGATGCGGCGCTGGGGGTCGGACCGGTAACGCGCCTCGATCCGGGGGATCAGCTCTTCGACCAGAAAACGCTGGAAGGCCTCGGCCCCGGCCTGTTCAACCCCATCGCCTGGCGTCTGAAAGTCGATATTGCGCCGGTTCACCGACGGATCGAACCCGCCATAGGCGATGCCCACCATCAGCATCTCAGGCAGACCGTCGTCGTAGTGCAGGAACAACTGCACCGGCGCCAGCATGGGAAACAGGCTGTCCCCATCGGTCACATAGACGGTCGGATACAGGCGCCGCGCCGAAGGATCATAACCTTCGGGATAGCGGACATAGATGTGAAACCCGCGCCCGATCTCGGTGGAAGAGACGAAGAAATAGTCGCCCCGCATGGCGGCGGGCGTCGGCGCCGTCTCCTGGGCGCGGACCGGCATGGCCGCCAGAAGCAGGATGGTCAGGCCGAGCAGCAGACGCATCGGCCTGGTCTCCGATCAATCGTCGCGGTGGACGCGCTCGCGGCGCTCGTGCCGTTCCTGGGCCTCGACCGAGAAGGTCGCGGTCGGACGAGCCTCCAGCCGACCAAGACCGATCGGTTCGCCGGTGTCCTCGCAATAGCCGTAGGACCCGTCCTCGATGCGGCGCAACGCCTCGTCGATCTTGGAGATCAGCTTGCGCTGGCGATCACGGGTCCGAAGCTCCAGCGCCCTGTCGGATTCCGACGAGGCGCGATCGACCAGGTCCGGGTGATTTTCCGTCTCGGCCTTCAGATTGACCACCGTGTCGCGAGACTCGCGAAGGATTTCGTCCTTCCAGGCCAACAACTTGGATTTGAAATACGCCAACTGCCGTTCGTTCATGAACGGCTCGTCGTCGGAAGGCCGATACATCGGCGGTTCCGCAGCCACTGACGCCAATGCGTTCATCGCACCAAGCTCATAATCAAACGCCCCCTACGGCATGGCACCGCCTATAGGTGAAATGCCCGAGTCGCGGCAACGCCGTTCGCGCGTCCGTGATCATCAGAAACCGGCATCTCGCGCGCAAAGTGACATTTCTTCATCACCCTCCCCCCTCCCCAGGGGTGATAAATTGCACAAAATTCGGAGGCTAGGCGCCCGTACGGCGAATTTCCGCCTTGGCCAGTTCAACCGCCGCGCGCAGATCGATCTGATCCAGAACAGCCGTCAGACCCGCATCGGGATCGGATGGGCGCTCCTCACGCACCGCGCGCGCCAGGCGTTCCAGGGCCGCCTGGTCGGCTTCGCCGCCCAGCATGGCCAGTTTCAACTCATCCAGCCGATCCAGCAGGCCCCCGCCCCGGCGCATGGCGCGGCGGCGGCGTTCGGTCGGATCTTCGACGCCTTGCAGGGCCATCAGGGCCGAAACGTCGGCGACGGCGCCGGCCGCGGCCGTGGCCCCCGCTGCGGCCGCTCGCTCCGATCCAGCGGCGCCCGACAAGCTGAACCCGCCCGCCGCGCGTTGCGTCGGGCGACCGGGGATCGACGATGCGGTTCCTGCGGGACCTGTAACCTTCATGGGCGGGCGCTCCAGTCCATGACGGACCCTCGCCGCTCACCGTCACTGTTTGGTTAACGGCCCGGCAGTTTCTGCCTCACCCGGCCCGAGCCGAAACACCAAATCATTGAATTTACAGGCGTCGCACGTCGGCATGAGTTTCGCATCACGGTTAATCGACAGTCGCTTTCGAAAGACCCGCGATGCAGAAGTTGCTTGCCGCCCTCGCCGTCCCCCTTGCCGCCCTGGCCCTGGCGGCCCTGCCCGATGCGGCGACCGCCCAGTCGCGGATCAAGGACATCGCCGCCGTCGAGGGCGTGCGGTCCAACCAGTTGGTCGGTTACGGCCTGGTGGTCGGTCTGGCGGGCACCGGCGACTCCTTGCGCAACTCGCCCTTCACCCGTCAGTCGCTGGAGGGGATGATGGAGCGGTTGGGCGTCAATATCCGCGACGCCAACGCCAACACCAAGAACATCGCCGCCGTCATGGTGACGGCCGAACTGCCGCCCTTCGCCACGCCGGGGTCGCGGCTGGACGTTTCGGTCTCGACCATGGGCGACGCCAAGAGCCTGCTGGGCGGGACCCTGTTGGTCACCAGCCTTCAGGGCGCCGACGGCCAGGTCTATGCGGTGGCTCAAGGCTCGATCCAGACCGGCGCCGTTTCGGCTTCGGGCGGATCGGGGTCCTCGGTCACCCGCGGCGTGCCGACGGCGGGCCGTATCGCCTCTGGCGGCACGGTCGAGCGCGAAACCGGCTTCGAACTGGCGAACATGAACGAGGTGCGGCTGAACCTGCGCAATCCCGACTTCACCACCGCCCAGCGCGTCGCCGCCGCCATCAACGGCAGCTATCCGGGCAGCGCCCTGGCCGAGAACGGCACCGTCATCGCCCTGCGCGCACCGGCTCAGCTCGGCATGGCCGGTTTCATCAGCCGCATCGAGAATCTGCCGGTCCAGGTCGACGTTCCGGCCAAGGTGATCATTGACGAGGTCAACGGCGTCATCGTCATGGGCGAGAACGTGCGCATCTCCACCGTCGCCATCTCTCAGGGCAATCTGACCGTCTCGGTGCAGGAGACGCCGCTGGTCAGCCAGCCCGCGCCCTTCAGCCAGGGCCAGACCGCCGTGGTTCCTCAGTCCGACGTCAGCGTGGAGGAAGAACTGGGCCGCCAGATGCGCGTCATCGGCGGCGGGGCCTCGCTGGCGACCCTGGTCAACGGCCTGAACGCCCTGGGCGTCAGCCCGCGCGACATGATCTCCATCTTGCAGGCGGTGAAGGCCGCCGGCGCCCTGCAAGCCGAAATCGAGGTGATGTGATGAGCGATCTGACCGTCTCGCCCGACCTGCTGACCGGCGCACCTCAGCGCGCCCAGCCCACCGCCCGTATGCGTGAAACCGCCGAGGCCTTCGAGGCCAGCTTCCTGAACCAGATGCTGAAACCCATGTTCGAGGGCCTGTCGACCGACGGCCCGTTCGGCGGCGGCCAGGCGGAAGAGACCTGGCGCGGCTTCATGATCGACGCCATGGCCAAACAGACCGTGCGGGCGGGGGGGATCGGCCTGGCCGACCAGGTCGTATCGGAAATGCTGAGAATGCAGGAGCAGGGTCGATGAGCACCGGACCCGAACTGGCGACCGCGCGCGTGCGTCAACTGACGCGCCTGACCGAGGACCTGACCGACCGCCTGATCAACGAGACCCGCGCCTTCGAGGCCCGACGTCCCCAGGACGTGGCCGCCAGCCTGGCCGAGACCCAGGAGATGGCCAACGTCTATCGCCGCGAGTCGGCCCAGTTGAAGGCCAATCCCGCCCTGCTGGCGCCCGCGCCGACGGCGGATCGCATGGCCCTGATCGCCGCAACCCAGGCGTTCGAGGCCGTGTTGGCCCGACACGCCCGAGCCGTCGAGGCCGCCCGCATCGTTTCGGAAGGCCTGGTCAAGGCGATCGCACAGGAAGTCGCGGCGGCGCGCCCGCCCGCCTCGGCCTATGGCGCCACCGGCCGCGCGGCGTCGGGCGACAGCCGCGCTGTGACGCTGAACCGAACGGCGTGATGGCGGCAAGAAACGGTTAAGCCTGTTTCGACGCGCTATCTTCATCGCTCGGCGACTAATTTGCCCGTCATGCGCGCCGCCCCTCGCCTGCTCGGTTTCGCCTTCGCCTCCGCCGACGCCCTGGTCGAACTGACCGGTGACGGACGGGTGGCCTTCGCCATGGGCGCGGGCGTCGTGACGGGCGATGACGTCGCCGCCTGGAAGGGCCGGACATTCATCGATCTGACGGCCGAGACCGAGCAAGCAGCGCTGACCCAGGCCCTGGCCGCCCTCAAGCCCGGCGCACGAAGCGGGCCGCTGGAGGTGCGGATCGTCGCCTCTGCGGGGTGGGTCCGCCGCGCGGTGCTGCACGCCTTCATCCTGCCCGAACTGGCTCCGGCCGTGTCTTGCAGCCTGTCCTGGCGCGGCGCGGCTGTTCCGCTGGAGATTCCCGAAACCCCGCCGGTGTCCGACGCCGCGGACCTGTTGGCGCGCACCAAGGCCAGCCTGGCGGCCAGACAGGTCGGCGACACTCTCCTGTCGCTGGCCTTCGTCGACGTGCCGGGCCTGGCGCAAGCGCCGGGCGAACAGGGTCGACGCGCCACGGCCCGTGTCGAGGCCACGCTTCAGGCCGCCTCCGTCGACGGCGCCTCGGCCGCCCGATTGACGCCGGTGCGCTACGCCCTGCTGGCTGAAGGCGACGCGGCCGCCAACCTGGCCGCCGAGGTCAGCGAAGCCGCCGCCGCCGAGGGGGTCGACATCCAGTCCAGCGCCTATGCCGCGCGGATCAATCTGAGCGAGCCGGTGTCGGCCCTACGCGCCATGCGTTTCGCGCTTGAGAGCTGCATCCGGGACGGCGGTTTGGAGCGGCCGGACGTCGCCTTCGAACAGGCGTTCAAACGCACCGTATCCGAGGCCGAGACGTTCCGCGCCCGCGTCAAGGCGCGCGATTTCGATCTGTACTACCAACCCATCGTGGCCCTGGACACGCGGGCCGTGCACCATTTCGAGGCCCTGGCGCGGTTCGGCGGTTCAGGTCCCGCCGCCCTGATCGGCATGGCCGAGCAACTGGGCCTGATCGAGGCGTTGGATCTGGCCGTGGCCGAAAAGGCCCTGACCAAGATGCGGCAGTCGGGCGCGGGATTGTTGAAGATCGCGATCAACGTCTCGGGCGACTCCCTGGCCGACGACGGCTATGTCGACGCCTTGTTGCGCATGACCTCGGCGGCGACCGAACTGCGACGCCGCCTGATCGTCGAGGTGACCGAAACCGCCGCCCTTTTGGACATCGAGGCCGCCGATCGCCGCCTGACCGCCCTGCGCGGCGCCGGAATCAAGGTGTGCATCGACGATTTCGGCGCGGGGTCGGCGGGCTTCGACTATTTGCGGCGGCTGTCGGTCGATACGGTCAAGATCGACGGCGGCCTGGTCACCGGCGTCGATAAGGACGCACGCGGCCGCGCCGTCATCCGCACCCTGGTCGAGCTGTCGGATTCGCTGGGCCTGAGCGCCATCGCCGAACATATCGAGACCGAGGCCGAGGCCGAAGCCGTCTCCGCCCTGGGTGTGGCCTATGGTCAGGGATATCTGTTCGGCCGCGCCGAGGCCGAACCCCGCGTCGCCGCCGCCGCCCCGTCGTCCGCGCGCCGCATGGGGACCGTGGAAGCCTGGGGCTAACGTTTCATTCCGGTCGGAATGGGACGGCCGAGAACTTCCGCCATGGCCTGCTGGGCGATCAGCAGGACCTGATCGCGTTGGTGATAATTGTTCGACAGCACGATCACCGTGACGTCGCTTTCGGGCTGCCAGGTCACCAGATTGCGGAACCCCGACCAACTGCCGGTGTGGAACACCTGCCGATCCTCCAGCGACGGCGACACGCGCCGACCGATGGCGTCGGTGAACAGACCGTAGCCCCACAAACGGTCCTTGGCGCGTCCGCGCTCGTGCGCTTCGGCCGGGGCGTGGTCGGCGACCATCTGGGCGTAGCCGTCGGGCGTCAGCACCCGGCCGTGATGCAAGGCGCGCTGCCAGGCCAGCATATCGTCCAGGGTCGAATAGGCCGCGCCCGCGCCGATGACGATGGAGACGTTGGCGTTGTCCTGAGCCGCCAACCCGCCAGGGAAGTTGGCGTAGCCGCGCGCCAGGTTCGAAGCGTCGCCGAGACCGGTCTCGGTCATGCCCAGCGGTTTGAACAGCGCCTCTCGAAGATAGACCTCATACGGCTTGCCCGACGCCTTTTCGACGATGGCGGCGGCCAGGTTGAAGGCGGCGTTGTCGTAACGGACCTTGGTTCCCGGCACGAACTGCAAACGATAGAGTTTTGAATCTTCTGTCAGTTGATCCAGCGTCGCTGGGGTGATCCGACGTGCGCCCCATCCCGGCCGGGCCATCAGATCGGGAATGCCCGAGGTGTGCGACAACAGATGATGGATGCGCACCGGCGCCCAGGCTTCGGGGCACGGCTGGATCCATTTGCAGACCGGATCGCGCACATCCAGGACGCCTTCGTCCTGAAGCTTCAGGATCGCGGCCGCCGTGAACTGCTTGGACACCGACGCCAGGCGGAAGCGGGTCTCCAGCGTCAGCGGGATGTCATTCTGATAGTCGGCCTTGCCATAGATCTGTCGGAACAGAACCCGATCGCCCTGGGCCACCAGGACGCCGCCCATGAAGCGGCTGTCGCGCAGCCGTTCGGCCAGCAGGGGCAGGTCCTCGACCACCTGAACCGGCGGACGCGGCGCGGCGGCGCTCGCGAACGCGGCGTGCAAACTCTCCGGGCGGGCGGTGACGACAGCGGCCAGGGCCGAGCCGCCGACGACCAGGGCGGCCAGACCCCCCAGAACAAGCCGGGGATGGCCTCCAGCGGTTTTGGGAACCGTGAACACAGACGCGTCTCTACATCCTTTGGGACGGAAGGCTATCGGCCTTGATTCTCCGCCCCCGTCACCCTTTGGCGCACGCCTTGATCAAACTTCGTCTTGGATCAGACGTCGAAATCCAGGCCGAATTGGGCGTACAGGGCGCGGCTGTCCTGCCATTTCGGATCGACCTTGACGGTCAGGAACAGGTGAACCGGCCGGTCGAGCAGGACGGTCAGTTCCTCCCTCGCCTTCTGGCCGATCCATTTCAACGTCTGGCCGCCCTTGCCCAGCACGATGGGCCGCTGGCTCTCGCGCTCGACATAGATGGTCTGTTCGATGCGGGCCGAGCCGTCCGGCCGGTCGTCGAAGGCCGTGGTCTCCACCGCCGCCGAATAGGGCAGTTCCTCGTGGACCCGCAGATAGACCTTCTCGCGCGTGATCTCGGCGGCCAACACCCGGGCGGGCACGTCGGCGGCCTGATCCTCGGGGTACAGCCACGGCCCTTCCGGCATCAGCTCGGCCATGCGGGCCTTCAGGTCCTCGACGCCGTCGCCGCTGAGCGCCGAGATCATGAAGACCTCGGAATAGACGCCCGTGTCGTATAGCCGCTGCGACAGGGCCAGCAGGGTGTCGCGGCGCATACCGTCGATCTTGTTCAGCGCCAATATGGCCTTGGCGCCCGTCGCCTTCAGATTGGCGATGATGGTTTCGGTGTCCTCGGCCGAGCGACGGTCGGCGGGGGTGCCCTCGCGGCCCTCGGCGCCCAGTTCGGATTGGGCATCGATCAGATGGACCACGGCGTCGGCGTCCTGCGCTCCGCCCCAGGCCGAGGCGACCATGGCCCGGTCCAGACGGCGGCGCGGCGTGAAGATGCCGGGGGTGTCGACCAGCACGATCTGGGCCTGCCCCGCCATGGCGATGCCGCGCACAGGAAAGCGCGTGGTCTGGACCTTCTGGGTGACGATGGAGACCTTGGACCCCGTCAGCCGGTTCACCAGGGTGGACTTGCCGGCGTTGGGCGCGCCGATGACGGCGACGAAGCCTGCGCGCTGGGGGCCTTGATCGGTCAAATGACGCCTTCTCGTTTCAGCATGGCGGTTGCGGCCGCCTTCTCCGCCTCCTGACGCGAACGCCCCTGGGCGGTCAAGGGGGCGACGCCCTGAACCGCGACCTCCACGGTGAAGGTCGGGGCGTGATCAGACCCCGTGCGCTGGACGACGACATAGGCGGGCAAGGGCCGCCCCAGGCCCTGCGCCCATTCCTGCAAGGTTGACTTCGGATTGGCGTGGGCGGTCGGCGTCGGCGCGGCCAGTTCCTCGGCCCAGGCGCGTTCGAACACGGCGCGAGCGGCGTCGATGCCGCCGTCCAGCCACACCGCCGCCAGCACGGCCTCGACGGCGTCGGCGATCAGCCCGGCCTTGCGCCGCCCGCCCGACTTGCTCTCGCCCGGCGACAGGCGCAGCGCCTCGCCGACGCCCAGCCGTTCGCCGACGCGGGCGCAGGCGGACTTGTCGACCAGGCCGTGCAGGGCCGAGGACAGCTCGCCTTCGTCGGCCAGAGGGTTTTCACGGCACAGGCGGTCGGCGACCAACAGACCCAGCACCCGGTCGCCCAGGAACTCCAGCCGCTCGTTGTCGATGGGTCCGCGCGGTCCCGGCGGCGCGCCCTCGGCCACGCTGGCGTGGGTCAGGGCGCGCTCCAGCAGGGCGCGATCCTTGAAATCATGGCCCAGGCGCCGGACCAGGGCGGCGACCGCCTCGGCCCGACGGTCGGCCATTACTTCAAGACGGTGAAGAAGCGGCTGGGCCGGACATTGGCGAACCAACTGACCGGATTGAACAGCGACGCTCCCGGCGACCAGGAGAACAGGATGACCTCGGCCTTGCCGATCAGATTTTCGGCAGGAACCAGGCCCACGCCGCTGTTCTGGTCGTAACGGCTGTCGACCGAGTTGTCGCGGTTGTCGCCCATCATGAAATAGTGGCCGACGGGCACGGTATAGACGCCCGTGTCATCGACTTCTCCGCCGGGGCCGAAGTCCTGGATCTCGAAAGCCTTGCCGCCGGGCAGGGTCTCGCGCAGACGAGTCACCGGGCGCGGCCCGAAGACATCCTCGATCTGGCTCTGACTAATCACCACGTCATCGACGGCTTGTCCGTTGATGTACAGGCGGTTGGCGACCATCTGAATGCGGTCGCCCGGCAAGCCGATCAGGCGTTTGATGTAGTCGGTCTTGTTGTCGCGCGGCAGCTTGAACACCACGATGTCGCCACGATGTGGCGCGCGCTCCATGATCCGGCCCTGGAACAGGTTCGGGCTGAACGGGATGGAGTATTTGGAGTAGCCATAGCTCCACTTGGACACGACGATGTAGTCGCCTTCGTACAGGTTCGGCTCCATCGACGCCGACGGAATGGTGAAGGGCTGGAACAGGAAGACCCGCAGCACGAAGGCGAACAACAGCGCGAAGAAGATGGTCTTCACGATCTCGACGACTTCGCTGCCGCCGCCAGAGGACGACTTGCCCTTCTTGCGGGCCTTGCGGTCATAGATCGGGGCCGCAGATTCCTCGAACGGCGCATCGCCGTGGTCGCTCCAGACCGGTTTCTTGTCCGAAGCATGGGCCGCAGCGGCCGCAGCGGCCGCGACGGCCACCGTCTCGACCACAGGGGCGTGATGATCGTCGTGGGACGCGGTCCCGCCATGAGCGGCATGGGCGTCTGCGGCGGGAGCGTCATGACCGTGATCGGCGTGACCATGGTCGTCATGGTGGGCGTGCCCGTCGCTCACCGCTGCGACGGCGGCCGGAGCGTGGTTCGCATCGTCATGATGGGCTTCGGCATGGCCGTGGTCGTCGTGATGGGCGTCGCCATGACCGTGGTCGCCATGACCGTGGTTGTCATGACCATGGCTGTCATGACCGTGGTCATCGTGATGAGCGGCTTCGGCATGGCCGTGGTCGCCATGGGCTGCGGCTTCACCATGGCCGTGCCCATGATCGTCATGGTGCGCGTGCCCGTCGCTTACCGCCTCGACGGCGGCGGGAGCGTGATGGTCGTCGGCGTGGTCATCATGGCCGTGGCCGTGGTCGTCCGGCTTGGGCGCGGCGTGGTCGTCATGACCGTGTCCATGGTCGTGCCCATGGCCGTGATCGTCGTGCGGCTTGTGGTCGTCGCTCATGTTCATCGTCCCCCGGCCGCTGCACGCGGTCTTTCGGCGCGAAATCGGTATAGCGTGATTACGACACTCGCAAGACTTCGATCACCACGAAGGCAAGCGCATAAGGGTGCTCATCGCTCAAAGTCAGGTGAATTTCAGCCCTGTGCCCCTCTGGCGTCAGTCGCGCCAAATGTTCGGCGGCATGGCCCGTCAGGGCCAGGGTCGGTTGGCCGCTGGGCCGGTTCACCACGCCGATATCGCGCCAATAGACATCGCGGCGCATTCCGGTGCCCAGGGCCTTGGCGCAGGCCTCCTTGGCCGCGAACCGCTTGGCGTAGCTCCAGGCCGCATCAGGCTTGCGCTCGGACCGGGCGATCTCCAGCGGGGTGAAGCAGCGGTTGCGGAAGCGGTCGCCGAACCGATCCAAAGAGGTCTGGATGCGGCGGATGTCGCACAGATCCGCCCCAACGCCGACGATCATGACACGGCCTCGTCCATGACCTGCCGCATCCGCCGGATGGCGGCGTCCAGGCCCACGAACACCGCCTCGCCGATCAGGAAATGGCCGATGTTCAGTTCGACGATCTCGGGGATCGCCAGGATCGCCCCGGCCGTGTCGTAATCCAGCCCGTGACCGGCGTGCACCTCCAGCCCGGCGGCCTGGGCGCGGGCGGCGGCGGCGGCCAGGCGGTCGAACTCCGGCTGACGTTCCGCGACCGGCAGGTGGCAGTAGCGGCCGGTATGGAACTCGACCACCCGCGCGCCCACGGCGGCGGCGGCGTCGACCTGTTCAGGCGCCGGTTCGATGAACAGGCTGACGCGGATTCCGGCGGCGTCCAGAGCCTTCACCACCGGCCGAATCCGGCCTTCGTGACCGGCCACGGCCAGGCCGCCCTCGGTCGTCACCTCCTCGCGCCGTTCGGGCACCAGACAGGCGGCGTGGGGGCTGTGCCTCAGGGCGATGTCCAGCATCTCGCCGGTGACGGCCATTTCCAGGTTCAGAGGCCGGTCGAACCGCCGACACAGCTCGGTCAGCGCCGTGATGTCGGCGTCGGTGATGTGGCGTCGATCCTCGCGCAGATGGGCGGTGACGCCGTCCGCGCCCGCTCCGATGGCTTCCCGCGCCGCCCGCACCGGATCGGGGTGCGCCCCGCCGCGGGCGTTTCGCACCGTGGCGACGTGGTCGATATTGACCCCCAGGCGGACGCGACGGCTCATCCCTTGGCCAACCTGCGGCTGCCGGGGTCCTCGACCGGCAGGGCCGCCAGCTCGGGCGGCAGGGCGTCGGCGGGATAGGCGGGCACATCCAGCGTCGCCAGGGCCGCCAGCGGCACGCCCACATCGGCGCGGCCGCCCGAACGGTCGACGATGCAGGCGGCGGCCACCACATTCCCTCCGGCCTCGCGGATCGCCGCGATGCACTCGCGCGACGACAGACCGGTGGTCACGATGTCCTCGACCATCACCACCTTCTGGCCCGGCTCGACATGGAACCCCCGGCGCAGCTTGAAGGCGCCGCCTTCGCGCTCGACGTACATCGAGGGAACGCCCAGGTGACGGGCGGTCTCATAGCCGGGAATGATGCCGCCCACGGCGGGCGATATGACCACGTCCACCGGGCCGACGGTCGCCGTGATCTTCTCCGCCAGGGCCTTGCACAGACGCTCGCAGCGACGCGCGTCCATGAAGACCAGGTTTTTTTGCAGGAAGACCGGGCTGTGCAGGCCGGACGACAACACGAAATGGCCTTCGCGCAGGGCGCCGGCGGAGCGGAATTCTTCAAGGACGTCGTCGGAGGTCATGGCTTCCCATAGCGCCAGGCCGGGGGCGATGGAAACCCGCCTATTCGATCGAATGGTGCGGCTTCAGCCCGTGGGCCAACAGGCACGACCAGACCGATTCCGCGTCCTCGGCGAACTGGAACAGGTTCAGATCGCGCGGCGCGATCATGCCCTGGCGCTCCAACTCGTCGAAATTGATCACCGAGCGCCAATAGGCTTCGTCGAACAGCACGATGGGGATCGGCGGGGCCTTGTCGGTCTGGCGCAGGGTCAGGATCTCGAACAATTCGTCGAAGGTGCCGAAACCGCCCGGAAACACCACCAGGGCGTTGGCCCGCATCGCCAGATGCATCTTGCGCATGGCGAAGTAGTGAAAACGGAAGGTCAGGGCCGGCGTGGACCAGGGGTTCGGCTCCTGCTCATGCGGCAGGGTGATGTTGAAGCCGATCGAGGGGGCGCCGACGTCATGAGCGCCGCGGTTCGCCGCCCCCATGATTCCCGGGCCGCCGCCTGTGGCGATGACGTTGTCGCGCGGCTGGCCCGGTTCGCCGCTCAGCGCCCCTCCCCGTTCCGACGCCAGGCGGCCGAAGGCGCGGGCGGCGTCGTACCAACGCGCGTGAACGGGGTCGCCGGTCTCGCCGATGCGGGCGCTGCCGAACACCACGATGGTCGAACGCACGCCCCAGGCCCGCAACGCCTCTTCCGCCTTGGCGTACTCCATCAGGAAACGCACGCCGCGCATGGAGTCGCCCAGCAGGAAGTCCTGATCCAGCGCCGCCAGACGATAGGACGGCGCGGCCATCTGTTCGGCGTTGGACGGCGGGTCGGCGCTCACCCCTTGACCCGTTCGACCGTGTCGACCGACGGGTTGGCGCGCAGGGCCGCCATGATGGTGGTGGCGTGTTTGGCGTCCTCGACCTCGACGTCGATGTCGATGTCGAAGAAGTCCTGCTGGCGTCGGCTCATCACCAGATTCAGGATGTTGCCGCCCGCCTCGCCGATCACGGTCGCCACCTGCCCCAGCACGCCGGGCGAATTCTGCATGGTGGCGCGGATGCGCACGGCGCCCACGGCCCGGTTCTCGGCCTCGGGGGTCCATTGCAGGTCTTCCCACACCGTGTCGTCGTCGGCGAATTCGGCCAGGCGCGCACAGTCGATGGTGTGGATGGACAGGCCGGTGTCCGGCTCCAGGATGCCGACGATGCGGTCGCCCGGCACCGGGGTGCAACAGGACGCGAAATGAACGCTGACGCCGGGGGTCAGGCCGCCGCCGCGCACGAACAACCGGGCCTTGTCCGCCCCGATGCGGCGACGTTCCGGCCCGGCCTTCAGCCGTCCCTTCAAGGCGGGAAACAGGGTCTCAGCCACCTGCGACGGCGCCAGGCGCCCCCGGCCGATCTGTTCGAAAACCTCGTCCTCGGACGCGGCGGCCAGGCTTTCCAGCACCGGCTTCAGCGACACCTCGGCCAGGTTCTTCTCGGCGCGGATCAGGGTCTGCTCCAGGGCCGCGCGGCCCAGTTTCAAGAACTCTTCGCGCTCCGACACCCGGATGTGGCGACGGATGGCCGAACGGGCGCGGCCGGTGACGGTCAGATTGCGCCAGTCGGCGGGAATGTCGTGCTTGGGTCCGCGCACGATCTCGACCACGTCGCCGTTCTGAAGCTGAGTGCGCAGGGGTTTCAGCTCGCCGTTGATCTTGGCCCCCACGGCCGTGTCGCCGACCTCGGTGTGAACGGCGTAGGCGAAGTCCAGCGGCATCCCGCCGCGCGGCAGGGTGATCAACGCGCCCTTGGGGGTGAAGACGAAGACCTGATCCAGGTACATCTCCAGCTTGGCGTGTTCGACCCAGTCCTCGCCGCCCTCGCCGTGTTCGATCACCTGAACGAGGTGGCGCAGGTTCTGCAACGGATCGCGCCCGCCGGCCTTCTCCATGGCCTCCTTGTCGAAGCCGTAGGAGTGGTTCTTGTAGCGCCAGTGCGCCGCCACACCCTCTTCGGCCACGCGCTCCATGTCGGCGGTGCGGATCTGCATCTCGATGCGCAGACCGCCCGGCCCGACCACGGTGGTGTGCAGGCTGCGATAGTTGTTGGACTTGGGCGTCGAGATGAAGTCCTTGAACCGTTCGGGGACCATCGGCCATTCGCGATGGATGACGCCCAGCGCGCGGTAGCAGTCGTCCTCGGCCTCGACGATCACCCGGAAGCCGTAGATGTCGGACAGGGACGAGAACCCCACCGACTTGCGTTGCAGCTTGCGCCAGATCGAATAGGGCGTCTTCTGTCGGCCATAGACCTCGGCCTTCACGCCCGCCTCGGCCAGGACCCGCTGGATTTCGCTCGCCACGCCGTCGGTGGCTCGGCCGTGCTCCAGCTTCAACGCCTCCAGCCGCCGCTCGATGGCGGTGCGGGCCGTCGGGTTCAGATAGGTGAAGGCCAGCTCTTCCAGTTCGGACGCGATCGAATGGATGCCGATCGACCGGCCCAGGGGCGCATAGACCTCCAGGGTCTCGCGGCTGATGCGCTCGCGCTTCTCCGGCTTCACGTATTGCAGCGTCCGCATATTGTGCAGACGGTCGGCCAGCTTGACCAACAGCACCCGCACGTCGCGGCTGATGGCCAGGATGAACTTTCGCAGGTTCTCGGCCTGGCGCGTGTGCTCGGCCTGAAGCTCCAGGCGGCTCAGTTTGGTCACGCCTTCGACCAGGCCGGCGATCTCTTCGCCGAACATTCCGGCGATGTCGTCACGGGTCGCCGAAGTGTCCTCGACCACGTCGTGCAGCAGGGCGGTGACGATGGTCGCCGTATCCAGCCGATAGTCGGTCAGTATGCCCGCCACCTGGATCGGATGGGCGAAATAAGGATCGCCCGAGGCCCGCAACTGCGAGCCGTGCATCTTCATCGCATAGACATAGGCCCGGTTCAGCAGGTCTTCGTCAGCGGTCGGATCATAGGCGCGAACCGCCTCGACCAGTTCGAACTGGCGCAGGATGGACGCGCGCTTGCCCGCCGCATCGGGCGCGGGCGGGGGGTCGTTTCGGTTCGCAGCCTTGGGTTTCGGCGGAGCCTCGGCGGGCCGCGCCGGCAGAATGGTGACGCCTGTGCCGGACTCGGCCGTCAGTAGCGTTCCTCCTGGCCGCCGTCGCGGTCGCTTTGCAGGGCGCGGATCAGCTCCTGCTCAGCCATGTTCATGTGCTGCGGCTCGGCCAGCAGGGCCACCGTTTCAGCCTCGTCCTCGGCTTCGGTGCGCTCATCGACGCGCTGCAAGGTGGTGATGATGTTCTCGCGCAGCTCGTCCGGCACGACCGCGTCGTCGGCCAGTTCGCGCAGGGCCACGACAGGGTTCTTGTCATTGTCGCGGTCAATCAGCAGCGGCGCGCCGTTGGCGATGTTGCGGGCGCGGTGACCGGCCAGCAGGACCAGGCCGAACCGGTTCGGAACCTTCTCGATGCAGTCTTCGACAGTGACGCGAGCCATGAATTCCTCGGGAGGCGCGGGGAGTGAACCCGACAAAATATAGAGATGGGACGCATTGTGCAATGCGGTGAAGGCGGCAATTGGGCGTCCGGTCATGCTCCTGGGCTTTTGTCCGCCCTCGAACGCCGCACGCCACGATGGCGACAGCCGCAACCTGGAGCTGCGTTTGAGTCGTCCGACACGGCAGTGTTATGGGGAATGGCATTCTCGATTCGCGCTTGAGTTTTGGAGCGTTCATTTTGAGGGACGGCTTAATGAATCGCATCATCCAGTTTTGCGCCACGATTTCAGTCGCGATCAGCCTGCTTATCGGCGCGCCGTCGCCGACCATGGCCCAGACGATCACCCGGTACTCCGTGCCCTCGGCCATTGCCGGGGTATACGACATCACGGCGGGACCGGACGGCGCCCTGTGGTTCACCCATTATAACGGCAGTCGTATCGGCCGCATCGACACCTCGGGCGCCATCACCGAGTTCACCATGACCGCGACCGTGGCGTTTCCTGGGGGCATATTGTCCACGGGGCGTCCCAGGGGTATTGCGGCGGGACCGGACGGCGCCCTGTGGTTCGTCGTTTCTGACGCCTGGCTCGTCAACCGCATCACCACGGCCGGCGTCATCACGGCGTACACCCTGCCGTCCCCGCCCTACGGAGCTGAAAGCATCGTGGCGGGACCGGACGGCGCCCTGTGGTTCACTCTGTCCAGCACCAATCGGATCGGCCGCATCGACCCGACCACCCAAGCCATTACTGAGTTTCCCCTACCCACGCTCAACAGCTTTCCTATGGGTATCGTGGAGGGACCGGACGGCGCTCTGTGGTTCACCCAGTATAATGGCAATCGCATCGGCCGCATCACCACCAGCGGCGTCGTCACGCAATACGCCCTGCCCACGGCTGGCAGCCAACCCAGGAACATAACAGTGGGACCAGACGGCGCCCTTTGGTTCACTCAGTACGGCGCCAATCGCATCGGCCGCATCACCACCAGCGGCGTCGTCACCGAGTTCGCGACGCCCACGATCGGCAGTCAACCTTACGACATAGTGGCGGGACCGGACGGCGCCCTGTGGTTCACCGAGTATAACGGCAACAGCATCGGTCGCATCACCACCGGCGGCGTCATCACGGAATACAGCCTATCTGGGTTTAGCCGTGAGCCTCAGGGCATCACCGTAGGATCGGACGGCGCCCTGTGGTTCACCGAGTTTAACAGCAACAGCATCGGTCGCATCACGACGGGCGCCCCGCCGCCGCCGCCGCCGCCGCCGATTCCGACCCTGTCTGAATGGGCCATGATCCTGTTGACCCTGTTGCTGGCTGGGGGCGCGGCGATCCATCTGCAACGCCGCCGCCAGTCCGCCTGAAGCGGCGCCTCGTCACACAAGCGGTCTCGCGTCGCGCCCCACGGTCGCCGACTGGGCCAGGGCGTCGGCGCGACCGCCCGCCGGATGCGTCCAGTCCGGCGCGATCTCGGCCAGGGGACCCATGACGAAGCGTCGTTCCGCCGCGCGCGGATGCGGCAGGATCAGCCCCTCAAGATCGCCGCTCAACCGCCCATAGGCCACCAGGTCCAAGTCCAGTGTGCGCGGTGCATTGCGGCGTCCTCTCTCGCGCCCGAACACCTGTTCGATCCGTCCCAGAGTCGCCATCAGGGCGTGCGGATCCAGATCGGTGCGCACGATCACCACCCCGTTCAGGAAAGGCGGATCGGTCGGGTCCGGCCAGGCCGCCGACCGCCACCAGGACGAGCGGGCCACGATGTCGATCCCTTCCGAGCGGAAACGCGCCAGGGCCGCCTCCAGCGCCTGTGCGCAATCGCGCCAGACCCCCTTGTCATTGCAGCCGAGGGCGACGATGACGGCGTCATCCATCGCGATGTCCTCGCCCTCATATTCGCTCTGACCGGATTGACCCATGACCCAATATAACACCGACCGGCTCGCCCTGTTCATCGACGGCGCCAATCTTTATTCGGCGGCCAAGGCGCTGAATGTCGATCTCGATTTCCGCAAGCTGCTGGATGTCTTCGCCGCCAAGGGCAGGCTGGTGCGCGCCTACTATTACACGGCCCTGATCGAGGGCGACGAATTCTCGCCGGTCAAGCCGCTGGTCGACTGGCTGGACTACAACGGCTTCACCGTCGTGACCAAACCGGTCAAACGCTACACCGACGCGCAAGGCCACACCCGCACCAAGGGCAATATGGATGTCGAGATCGTCGTCGATATGCTGGAGTTGTCGCCGCACCTGGACCATGTCGTGCTGTTCTCCGGCGACGGCGATTTCCGCCGACTGGTGCAGGCGGTCCAGGCCAGGGGCGTGCGGGTCACCGTGATCTCTTCGGTCAAGAGCCAGCCGCCCCAGATCTCCGATGACCTGCGCCGCCAGGCCGACGCCTTCATCGACCTGGCCGACCTGGCCCAGGACATCGGCCGCCCGCGCGCGCCGCGAGACGACCGCTAGGCGAGAGCGGAAAAGAAAGCGCTGGTGAACGTTGGCGTGAGCCGACGATCCGCTCCCTTGGCTTGCCGGTCATTTCTCGCCTGATCGACGGTTAACCCCTTGGTCAGCCCGAGATGTTGCACTCGCATCACGCGAATCGGCGGCCGTGTGAGTCGCGTGCGAGGATGCGGAACAGGACAGTGGTGTTTGCGTTCGTAGCCGCACAGGAGGCTGGGATGCGGAAAACGACCAAGGCGTTCACCCGTAACGAGCGCAAGGCGGCGCTCTGGGCCTTGACGATGGCGGCGGCGATCACCGCCGGGGGCTTGCTGATCGAACAGACATGGCGGCGGCCCTCGTTGGGACCGGACGGCGCGGCCTCCTACGCCTTCGCGCCCCTGCCAGGGGTTCTGGACGCGCGACCGGCGGGCTGATGACCTAACCCTTGTCCCGCATCAGGCGCGCCTTGTCGCGTTGCCAGTCGCGGGCGGCCTCGGTTTCGCGCTTGTCGTGCAGCTTCTTGCCCTTGGCCAGGGCGATCTCCAGCTTCGCCTTGCCGTCTTCGTTCAGATAGAGCCTCAGCGGGATGATGGTCTGGCCGTCGCGCTGGACCGCGCCGATCAGGCGGTCGATCTGTTTGCGGTGCAGCAGCAATTTTCGCGGTCGGCGCGGTTCGTGGTTGAAGCGGTTGGCCTGTTTGTACGGCGGGATGTCGGCGTTGATCAGCACGACCTCGCGTCCCTCGGGCGAGACATAGCTTTCGGCGATATTGGCGCGGCCGTCGCGCAGGGCCTTGATCTCGGTGCCCAGCAGTTGGATGCCGGCCTCGATATTGTCTTCCAGAAAGTAGTCGAAGCGCGCGCGCCGGTTCTCGGCGATCACCTTGGTCTTGGGCTTTTCGGCGGCCATCAGGCGATACCGGCCTCGGCCAGGGCGCGATCCAGCAGCGGGCGCACGTCCGCGCGCGTCGGGACCAGCGGCAGGCGCACCTCTTCGGCGCACAGCCCCAGTTTCGCCAGGGCGTATTTCGTCGGCGACGGCGAGGAATCCAGGAACAGGGCGCGGTGCAGGCCGATCAGCCGGTCCTGCCACAGACGCGCGGTCTCCAGATCGCCCGCCTCGACGGCGTCATACAGCGCCGCCATGCCTTCGGGCGCGACGTTGGAGGTCACCGAGATCACCCCGTGCCCGCCCGCCGCCTGATAACCCAGCCAACTGGCGTCATCGCCCGAGATCAGGGCGAACCCTTCGGCGATATTGGCCCGCATCCAGCCGATCCGGCCCAGGTCGCCCGTGGCGTCCTTGATGCCGACGATGTTCGGGTGCGCCGCCAGGGCCGCTGTCGTTTCATTGGCCAGGTCCACGCCCGTGCGGCCCGGCACGTTGTACAGCAGCAGCGGAAGCTGCACCGCCTCGGCGATCGCTTCGAAATGGGCTTGCAGCCCCGCTTGCGACGGCCGGTTGTAATAGGGGGTGACGACCAGCGCTCCATCGGCGCCGACGGTCTTGGCGTGGCGGACCATGTCGATCGCCTTGTCGGTCGCCGACGATCCGGCGCCCGCGATCACGCGGATACGACCGGCGGCGATCTTGACGGCCAGTTCGACCACGCGCTGGTGTTCGTCCGCGTGCAGGGTCGCGCTCTCGCCGGTCGTGCCCATGGGCACGACGCCGTGCACCCCCGCCGCGATCTGGCGTTCCAGCAGCCGGGTAAAGGCGTCTTCGTCCACGTTTCCGTCACGAAGAGGTGTGATCAGGGCGGTGATCACGCCCTTGAACAGGGGGACGTTCATGGAAACAAAAGGCCTGTGTGGGATTAAGAGCGTTCATCGCCCTTGCCGATACGCAGGAGGTTTAGGTCGGCGCCGCTCGCGCCGCAACCGCACAGAATGGGGATATTCAGGTTGATGATCGCGACTGTCCTGGCCACCGTCCTGGCGGCGACCGCCCCCCTGCCTCAGTCGTTGAACGGCCAACCCACGCCCTATTCGGCCCCGGCCTATCAGCCGCGCGTCTTGAACGACGCCGACACGGCCGCCTTCCGCCAGGGTCTGACCGCCGCGCGCGCGCGCGATGTCGGCGGCGCGCGCCTGGCCATGTCGCAGATCAACGATCCCACGGCGCGCAAACTGGTCGAATGGGCCTTGATCGACACCGCCGCCAATCAAATGGCCTATGCGGAGCTGGCCCAGGCGTCCCAGTCGATGGCGCGTTGGCCGCGCGGCGATTCCCGTCGCTCGGCGACCGAATTGTCGCTGGACCTGTCGGGCGCGGGACCGGACGCCGCCCTGGCCCTGTTCGCGGACGCCGCGCCCACGACGGTGCAGGGCGCGATCGCCCTGGCCGACGCCTATGAACAACGCGGCCGTCGCGACGAGGCCCAGCGGCTGATCCGCGACTGGTGGCGCACCCGCTCGTTCGACGAGGCCCAGCAGACCCGCATCCTGAACCGCTGGTCCGCCTGGCTGGGCGCCGAGGATCACGACGCCCGCCTGTCCATGCTGCTGCTGGGACCGCATGGTCCGGCCACGCGCGCCATGGTCAATCTGGCGTCATCGGATATGCGCGCCGTGGCCCAGGCGGTCATGAACCTGCGCACCGCCTATTCGGCCGACGGCGTCGTGTCGGGTCTCACCCCGTCCCAGGCCATGCATCCGGCCGTGGTGCTGGAGCGGGTCCGCATCCTGCGCGCCGCCGGTCGTCAGAGCGAGGGGTTCGCCCTGTTGTCGGCCCTGCCCGCCGCGCCGTCGCACAAGGAGGGTCAGGACACGTTGTGGAGCGAGCGCAAGAACTACTTCCTCGACGCCCTGCGTTTCGGCAACAATCGTGGCGCCTATGACGCCATGGCCGGGCACGGCTTCCCCTCGGGAGACCGCAAGGTGGACGGCGAATTCTTCGCCGGCTGGGCCGCCCTGACCAAGCTGAACGACCCGGTCACGGCCGCGCGTCATTTCCAGACCCTGCGCGAGATGTCGTCGACGCCCATCACCCAGGGCCGCGCCCTGTATTGGCTGGGTCGTGCGGCCGAGGCGCGCGGCGACAGCGCGGCGGCCCAGGCCTATTACGCCGAGGGCGGGCGCCACATCCAATCCTTCTACGGCCAACTGGCCGCCGAAAAAGCCGGGATCGACACCCTGGTCCTGCCCGGCGATCCCGTCCCGACCCCCGCCGACGTCGCGCGCTTCGAGACCGACGACCTGGTCCGCGCCCTGCGCATTCTGGGCGAGACCGGAGAGACCTCTCTGTATCGGGTCTTCGCCTACGCCGCCGACGATCAGCTTCCCGGCGCCGTCGATATGGCGCTGCTGATCGACATGACGCGCGGCTATGGCGAATGGTTCACCTCGATGATGGTCGGCCGCGCGGCCAGCCAGCGGGGCTTCCTGATGCCGGAACGCCAGTACCCGGTGCGGATGCCGCCCCAGGTCGCGGGCGCGGCGCCCCTGCCCTTCACCCTGGCCATCACGCGCCAGGAATCCAGTTTCGACCCGCGCGCGCTCAGCGGGGCCAACGCCCGCGGCATGATGCAATTCGTGCCCGCCACCGGCGCGGCCGTCGCGCGACAGTTGGGCCTGCCCTTCTCGGCCGAGCGGCTTTACGACCCTGATTTCAACATGACGCTGGGCAGTTTCCACCTGGGAGAGACGCTGGCGAACTCAGGCGGGTCCTACCTGCTATCGGCGGTCGCCCATAACGCCGGAGAAGGCCGCATCTCCATGTTCGTGTCGCGTTGCGGCGATCCGCGCGGCGGTCAGATCGATCCGCCGGACTTCATCGAATGCGTGCCCTTCAGCGAGACGCGCGACTACATGATGCGGGTGCTGGAGAATATGACCATCTACAAGGCGCGCCTGAACGGCGGCTCGGCCCCTCTGACGCTATCGACCGATCTGCGCGCCGGGGCGCCCGAGGGACCGCGTCCCTATCTGGCCGACGAAAACTAGGCCCGCCTGGTCGACAGCAAAGGCCCATCCGGCCCGTCGATCCAGCGTCCAGTCAGGCCGAAGACATCCTTCAACGTCTGGGACCTCAGGGCCTGCAACGGCGCGCCCTCGACGGCGATGCGCCCCTGATGCATCACCACGACCCGGTCGGCGAAGCGCGCCGCCAGCCCCAGGTCGTGCAGGCTGACCAGCACGGCCTGGTCGCCGTCGGCCCGTTGTCGCAGACGCTCCATCACCAACAGCCGCGCATCGGGGTCCAGTCCCGCCGCCGGTTCGTCCGCCAGCAGCATCGGCGCCGGACTGACCAGGGCGCGCGCCAACAGGACCCGCGCGCGTTCTCCGCCCGACATTTCCACCACGCCGCGATCGGCCAGGGCGCCCACGCCGACAGCCTCCAACATCGCCCGGGCGCGCTCCAGCGCCGCTTCACCCGTCAGGAAGGGCGCGCCCAGGGCGGCGACCTCGACCGCCGGCAGATTCCAGGCGATGCGCCGATCCTGCGGCAGATAGGCGGCCCGTTCCGCCCGTATCCGATCCGGCAGGGCGGTCAGAGGCGCCGCGCCCGCATCCAGCCTCATCAGGCCCAGAGCCGCGCGCAGCACGCTGGTCTTGCCCGCTCCGTTCGGGCCGCACAGGGCGACTAGGTCCCCGGGCCGCAGGTCCAGATCGACGCCGTCCAGCACCGACCGACCGCCCAGCCGCGCTGTCGCCCCCTTGAGCAGCGTCACGCTCACAACCGCCACTCCCGCGCCGCGCGCCAGGCGATCAGGGCGAACAGAGGCGCGCCGACCAGGGCGGTGAAGACGCCGAGCTTCAGTTCCTGATCCGTCGGCGTCATCCGCGCCAGCAGATCGGCGACCACCAGCATCAGTCCGCCGGTCAAGGCCGACGGCAGCAATATGCGCCCCGGATCGCCGCGCACCGCCGCCCGCACCAGATGCGGCGCGGCCAGGCCGACAAAGCCGATCACCCCCGCCGCCGCCACGGCCGCGCCCGTCGCCACCGTCGCCGCGATCAGGGCCAGCAGGCGCAGCCGCGTCATCGGCAGACCGGAGGCGGCCGCCGTCTCCTCGCCCAGGCTCAGCATCCTCAGCCCCGGCGCGGCCAGCACGGCCAAAAGGGCCGACAAGGCCAGGGGCGGCGCCACCCACAAGACGTCGATCCAACTGCGGTTCTGAACCGAACCCAACAGCCAGCTCATCACTTCGGCCGTGGCGATCGGCGAGGGCGACAGGTTGAACACCAGGGCCGTCAGCGCGCCCGCAAAGCTGGACAAGGCCACGCCGAACAGGATCAACGCCTCCGGCTGGCGCACCCGGGCCGCGAACAGGACCAGCAGCCCCCCGCCGACGCCCGCGCCGACCAGGGCCGAAACCTCCACCGCGCCCGCCAGGGCCGCCGCGCCCGCGACGATGGCCAGGGCCGCGCCCAGGGCCGCCGTCGCCGACACGCCCAAGACCCCCGGATCGGCCAGCGGATTGCGCAGCAGACCCTGCATCACCGCCCCCGCCAGGCCGAGCGCCGCCCCCACCAGCAGGGCGCAGACCGCACGCGGCGCCCGCACCGCCCACAACACCTCGCCCGGTCCCGAAGCCGGATCGGTCACGGCCTGAACCCACTGCTCAGCCGTCAACAGGGTCTCGCCCAACAGCACCGCCAGCACCACGGCCGCCACGAGACCGACAGCCAGGCCCGCGATCAATCGAGAGCGCCGCATCACGCCTGATCCGCCAGCATCGCCGCCGCATCGGCCGCGAACCAGGCCGGGCACGACACCGCCGATCCCGGCAGCCGCGCCGCCGTGCGCCCCTGGGCCGCCCTGCGCACCACCGGGTGCCGACCGGACCCGCGCCAATCGGCCCGCGCCTGTTCGAAAAAGGCCAGGATGAAGCGCGTCGGCGGCTCCAGCGCGATCCGTTCGACGCTGACGGCCCCGAACCCCGGCGTCGCCGCATTGGCGTAACCGGCCGCCGTCAGGATGGCGTCGATCAACGTCCCCGCCCCCGCCGTGAAGCCGCCCGCCGTCAGATACAGGGCCGTCCCGCGGGAGCGATCCGTGCGCGCGTGAGCCAGCCGCGCCTCCATGCGCTTCAGCACCGCCTCGCCTCGCTCCGTCCGATCCAGCGCCCGCGCCACGTCGCGGACATTGGCTCGCACGCCGTCGAAATCCGTCGCGTCCCGCAGGGTCACAACGCGCGCGCCGCGTCGCTCCAACGCCGCCAGCAGGCGCGGCTCGCCGCCCCAATAACGAACGACGACATCGGGACCGAAACCGATGGCGGCCTCCAGCGTCGGGCGCACGCGGCGTCGGCCCGCGGCCTCACGGCGCAACCAGGCGTCGGGGTCGTCGGCGCGGGGCGAAAGGGCCAGGTCCAGCTCGGGCGCCAGGGCCAGTACATACTGATCCGCGCACTGATCCAGGGACATGACCCGCGACGACTTCGCCTCGGCCGCGCCGGTCGTCAGGATCAGCGCCGCGCAGATCGCGACCGGCCAGGCGCGCTTCACGGCTCGATCAAACCTTCGAACAGGGCGTCCAGAAGGGTCCGAGCCAGCCGCTCGCGCTCGACCCAGTCGAAATAGGTCTTGGTGATCATCAAGGAGACCACGCCGTGGCCCGCCGCCCAGATGGCCTGGGCCGCCGCCTTCGGCTCGCCCTTCAGCCGCCCCGTCACCGCCACCTCCTCGACCACCGACTGGAACGAGGCGAACAGGCTGGCGCCCAGTTCTTGCGCCGCCGCGGCGGCCCCGTCGCGCGCCTCGACCGGACGGGTCATATAAACCAGGCGATAGGCGTTCGGATTATCGAAGCCGAAGCGGATATAGGTCTCGATCATGCCGCGCAGCCGCACTTCCGGCGGGCGCGCCTCGGCCAAGGCCTCGTCATTGGTCGCCTGCAAGGCCTCGAAGGTCTCGCGACAGATCTCGTGCAGGATCTCGCTCTTCTCGGAGAAGTGCATATAGAGCGCCGTGGACGACAGCCCCACCTCGTCGGCGATCTTGCGGATCGTCGCGCCCTCATAGCCGTGCTCGACGAAAATCCGTTCGGCGGCGGCCAGGATTTCCGCGCGCCGCGAGTGACCTTCCCCCTTGGGCTTTCGGGTCCGGCCAGGATGGGTGGCGGTATCGGTCAACTCAAGCTCCGCGCCGAACAGGCGCGCCTTCCATAGCGGCATTCGACCGGCCGCGCCAATCGCGCGGGCGTCCGCAACGCCTATCCGATCGCGAACAGGTTCACCCTGGGATCAAGAACCGCTAACCCTGTCGCCATGGGGGCGGATGGATCGAAACCTAAGGTCATGGGACCGCCGGTCGCCGACAGTGCGGCGCGGCTGGGACCGACGTCGCTTCAGGCCGCGACGGCGATCGGCGTCGTCCTGGCGCCCGCGGCGGCCTTCGTCGTCGCGCCCGCCGGAGCCTTCGCCTGTCTGGTGGTCGGCGTACAGGGCCTGTTCCTGATTTCCGCCTTGTGGAGACTGCTGTTGGTGCTGGCCAGCCGCCGCCCTCCGCTCGTCCAGGAGCCTCCCGGAACCTGGCCGCGCTATACCGTCCTGGCGGCCCTGCATGACGAGGCGGAGGTTCTGCCGCAACTGGTCGAACGCCTGTCCCAGATCGATTATCCGCCCGAGCGGCTGGAAGGATACCTGGTGCTGGAGGCCGACGATGACGCCACCCTGGCCGTCGCCCGCGCCACGCCGCGCCCCCAGTGGCTGCGCCTGCTGATCGTTCCCGACGGGTTCCCGCGTACCAAGCCCCGCGCCCTGAACCATGCATTCGCCGTCTCCACCGGCGAGTTCGTCACCGTCTATGACGCCGAGGACGATCCCGACCCTCTGCAACTGCGCGAAGCGGCCGCGCGGTTCAGCGATGATCCCGAACTGGGCTGTCTTCAGGCGCCGCTTCGCATTCGTCGGAAGCATCGATCCAAGACGCCCTCGCCTTTCGTCGATCGCCAGTTCGCGGCCGAATACGCCGCCCTGTTCGAGGTGACCCTGCCCGGCATGGCGGCCTTGGGACTGCCCTTTCCGTTGGGCGGAACCTCGAACCACCTGCGCGCCGAGGCCCTGCGCCAGGTCGGCGGATGGGACGCCCACAACGTCACCGAAGACGCCGACCTGGGCTTTCGCCTGTGGCGGGCGGGGTGGCGCAGCGGCGTCATCGCGCGCCCTACCTATGAGACGCCTCCGGGCGGACTTCACGCCTGGCTGCCGCAACGGTGTCGCTGGCTGAAGGGCTTCATGCAGACCTGGGGCGTTCACACCCGCAGGCCGTCGGAACTGGGCTGGCGCGGACTATTGTCCCTGTGTCTAACGCTCGGCATGGCGATCCTGTCGGCCCTGGCCCACGCCCCGGCCCTGGCCTGGCTTTTGTCGGCGATCCTGTTGTCCCTGTCGGCCAAGGTGTCGCCGGCGACGCCGCCGCTGGCCATCGTGGTCCTGTTGATCGGCGCGGCGTCGGCGTGGATCGCCGCCCTGATCGGTGCGCGGCGCGCGCGGGTCCCCTATGGTCCGGCCGATATGCTGGCGGCGCCCGCCTACTGGTCGATGCTGACCCTGGCCTTCATGCACGCCGCCTGGCGGCTGGTGGTCGAGCCGCACGCCTGGGACAAGACGCCCCACCTGCCCGACGTTCCGGCCGTCATCGAGGACGGTGAAGCGCGCGCCACTGGACGCCGGGCCGCCTGACCGCCTATCTGCCGACCATGGCTCCCGTCCTGTCGCCCGGTCCCGAAACCCTCGTCACCCACGGCTGGCGCGACTACGCCCTGTTGGACAGCGGCGGCGGCAGGAAGCTGGAACGCTATGGCCGCTACACGGTGGTGCGGCCCGAGCCGCAATGTTTCTGGTCGCCAAAGGACCCGGCCGCCTTCGATCGCGCCGACGCCGTGTTCGATCCGACGGGCGAAGAGGACGACGGCCGCTGGCGTTTCTCGGGCAAGCCGATCGACGCCTTTCCGCTGGCCTGGAACGATGTGAAATTCACCGGGCGGTTCACGCCCTTCCGCCACCTGGCCTTCTTCCCGGAACAGGCCGCCAACTGGGCCTGGATGGACGCGCGGGTCCGCAAGCTCCAGCGTCCGCGCATCCTGAACCTGTTCGGCTACACCGGCGTGGCCAGCCTGGCCCTGGCGGCGGCGGGCGCCGAGGTGACCCATGTCGACGCCTCCAAGAAGTCCGTGACCTACGCCCGCGAGAATGCGGTCCAGTCCGGGCTGGAAGACGCCCCCATCCGCTGGATCGTCGAGGACGCCCGAAAATATGTGGCGCGCGAGGTTCGGCGCGGTTCGAAATATCACGGCGTCGTGCTGGACCCGCCGAAATACGGACGCGGGCCGACCGGCGAGGTGTGGCGGTTGTTCGAGGACCTGCCTGGCCTGTTGACCGACTGCGCCGCCCTGTTGGGCGACGACGCCGACTTCCTGCTGCTGAACGCCTACGCCGCGCGCATCTCGGGCCTGTCGCTGGCGCATCTGATGGGCCAGGCGACGGCGGATCGCGGCGGGCGCATCGACTGGGGCGAACTGGCCCTGTCCGAGGATGGTCCCGACGCCCGCGCCATCGGTCTGTCCTTCTTCGCGCGTTGGAGCGCCTGATGGATCAGGTCATCACCTCTCTGACCAATGAAACGGTCAAGTCGGTGCGGGCGCTGCACGCCAAGAAGGAGCGCGAAGCGACCGGCCTGTTCCTCGCCGAAGGTCTGAAATTTATCGGCGAAGCGCTTGATCTGAACCATACCCCTCGGATGTTGCTGGTCGGCGAGGATGCGCGGCCGCACCCGTTGCTGGACCGCGCCAAGGCCGAGACGCGCGCCGCGGGCGGGCGGGTCGTCGTCGTCACCCACGCCATCCTGGAAAAGATCAGCCGCCGCGACAATCCGCAGACGGTGCTGGGCGTCTTCCATCAGACCTGGACGCCGCTGGACGCTATCGACCCCGCCAAGGCCCCTTGCTGGGTGGCGCTGGAGCAGGTGCGCGATCCCGGCAATCTGGGCACCATCATCCGCACCGCCGACGCGGCCGGGTGCGGCGGGGTCATCCTGATCGACGACTGCGTCGACCCCTTCTCGGTCGAGGCCGTGCGCGCCACCATGGGGTCCGTCTTCGCCGTCTCGATCAGCCGCGCGACCAGCGCGGAATTCCTGGCCTGGCGCGCCCGCTGGCCCGGCAGCGTCATCGGTACGCGCCTCGACGCTACGGCGGGCTATCGCGACGGCGTCGTGCGCCGCCCCGCCCTGCTGCTGATGGGCAACGAACAGGCCGGTCTGACCGACCGTCTGGCCGCCGCCTGCGACGTGAATGTGAAGATCCCCATGCGCGGCCGCGCCGACAGCCTGAACCTGGCCATCGCCACGGGGGTCATGGTCTATGCGCTGACGGAAGACCCCGCCTAATCAGGGTGACGTTCCAGACGGATGTCGCGTACGGCCGACCACCCTTCGGCCGCGTCTCCGGTCAGCCGCACGATGCCCGAACCGCCCCTCAGCTCCTGCCGCGCGCGATAGGCGGCGTCCACGCCGTGCTCGTCGTCGAAAACCACGTCGTCGACGTAATAGGGCCGCCGCCCCGGCTCCAGCACGAACAGATGCACATGGGCGGGCATGGTCATGTCGGGATAGGGCGCAGGCTTGATGGTGTCGAAGACATAGCGGCCGTCCGCCCCCGTCCTGACCCAGCCCCTTAGCCGACCGTGACGGCGGCTCCATTCGCTCTCGCGCGACCCTTCGGCATACAGGCCTTCAGCGTTCGTATGGTGCGCATAGATGACCACGTCGGCGGCGGGCGTGACGCCGTCGGCGGCGACCACCCGCCCCGTCAGCCGCATCCGCTCGCCCGGCGTCCCGACGGGCGCCAGCACCAGCGACGGCGTCAGTTGGGCGGCGGGCCGTTCAGTCGTCGCCTCGCAGCCTTCGCAGACGTAGAGATCGCGGCGCGCCTCCGGCGCGGCCTGCGCCGAGCCGCCGCGCGAACAGGCCGCCGCCACGCCTGCCAGTCCGACCCCGCCCAGGCCGAAGGCCACACTGCGTCTGTCCATCGCGCTCATGATCGGCTCCCTCTCCGGCCGCGACGCTAGGCCCTTCCCGTAGGCCGGAAAAGCGGGCGAGGCGAACGGTCACGTCCCGCGCGGCTTGGCCCGCGTCGTCGCCTCGGCGTTGGCCGGGTCCTCGGGCCAGGGGTGCTTCGGGTAGCGGCCGCGCATTTCGCTTCTGACCGCCGCCCAAGACCCGGCCCAGAAGCCCGGCAGGTCCTTCGTCACCTGCACCGGCCGCCGCGCGGGCGACAGCAGGGCCAGGGTCAGGGGCGCCCGTCCGCCGCCGACCATCGGATGGGTCTTCACCCCGAACAGCTCCTGCACCCGGATGTCCACGCGCGGGCCGCCCTCCGCCGCATAGTCGATGGCTGCGCTGCCCAGCGGCGTCTCCAGCCGGGCGGGGGCCAGCACATCCAATGATCTCTGCAATTCCCAAGGGATCAACGCCCGCAGCCCCTGTTCCAGCGCCCCGTCGGAAACCGCCGTCAGGGCGTCCGCATCGCCCAGCAACGGCGCCAGCCAGGTCTCGGCGGACGCCGTCAGGCCCGGATCGGACACGTCGGGCCACTCTGGATCGAGGTCGTGCAGAAACGCCAGTCGCGCCCGCAGGGCCGAGGCCCGCTCGCCCCAATGCATGACGCCCGGTCCCCGCGTCTGGAATTCCGCCTTCAACGCCGCCGTCACCGCCGCCCGATCCGGCGCGCCGATGACCTTTTCCGCCAGCGTCAGCGCTCCGATCCGACGCAGGCGACGCAGGGTCAGGCGGCCGGACGGCTCGCGCGTCACCCGGTCTTCCTCCACGACCAGATGGGCCAGATCGGTCTCCAAAACGGTCTCGTCCAGCCGCGCCGCCAGACGAATGCGATCCTTGGCCTCGCCGCCGCCCAGTTCGCCCACCGCCAGCCACGGTTCGCGCGCCAACGGATCGTGCGGGTCCAGATGCGCGCCTCGTCCCGACGCCAGCAGCACCTCGCCCGTCTTGCCGCGCGCCCGCGCCAACCGTTCGGGAAAGGCCTCGACCAGCAGGCGGCCCGGATCGACGTCGCCGCCGGTTCCGCCGCCCGCCGCCCTGGCCCAGCGGTCGATCAGGGCCGCCGCGTCGCGGCCGCGCGGCGTGCGATCACGCTCCTGCCCCTTCAGTCGCTCGGCCAGGTCGACGTCGTTTCCGCCCAGGCCCGGCTCGGACAGCACCGCTGCGATCCGCGCGCCCAGCCGCGCATCCCCTGCGTCCGACGCCACGGCGACCATATGCGCCAGACGCGGCGACAGTGGAATCCGCGCTATTCGCCGTCCGTGTGGCGTCAGGGCGCCGTCCTCGTCCAGCGCGCCCAGGCGGGTCAACACTTTGCGCGCCTCGGCGAAGGCCCCGGCGGGCGGCGGGTCCAGCAGGGCCAGGCCCTCGGTCGACTTCGCCCCCCACCGCGCCAGGTCCAGCGCCAGGCCCGTCAGGTCGGTCTCCAGCATCTCGGGCCGTTGATGCGGGACCAGGCCCCGCGTCTGTTCCTGATCCCACAGACGGTAACAGACGCCCGGCTCGACCCGGCCCGCGCGGCCGCGTCGCTGTTCCGCCGACGAGCGGCTGACCCGCACCGTCGCCAAGCGGGTCAGGCCGCTGGCCGGATCGAAACGCGGCACGCGCGACAGGCCGGAATCGACCACCACGCGCACCCCCTGGATGGTCAGACTGGTCTCGGCCACCGAGGTCGCCAGCACGATCTTGCGCTTGCCGGGCGCCGCCGGCTCCACCGCTCGATCCTGGGCCGTCTTGTCCATGGCGCCATACAGGGGTGCGACTTCGACCGACGGCTCCCGCAGCCGCTCGGCCAGCCTTTGAGCCGTGCGGTGAATCTCGCCCTGTCCCGGCAGGAAGGCCAGGATCGAGCCGCTCTCATCGGCCAGGGCGCTCAGGCAGGCGCGCGCCACGGCGTCCTCGATCCGCGTCGTCGGGTCGCGACCCAGGTATCGCGTCTCGACCGGAAAGGACCGTCCCTCGGTCTCGATGACCGGCGCGGCCACGCCCTCGGAATCGGCCAACAGCCGCGACACGCCCGCGATATCCAGCGTCGCCGACATGACCACGATCTTCAAATCGTCGCGCAGCAGGGCCTGGCTCTCGCGCGCCAGGGCCAGACCCAGGTCGGCGTCCAGACTGCGTTCGTGGAACTCGTCGAACAGCACCGCGGACACGCCGTCCAGACCCGGATCGTCCAGAATCATCCGGGTGAAGACGCCCTCCGTCACCACCTCGACCCGCGTGTTCGGTCCGATGCGGCTTTGCAGCCGGGTCCGGTAGCCGACCGTGTCGCCCGGCGCCTGGCCCAGGGTCTCGGCCATCCGTTCGGCCGCCGCGCGCGCGGCCAAGCGTCGCGGTTCCAGCACCAGAATCCGCCCCTCGCCCACCCCCCGCTGATCCAGCAGGGCCAAGGGAACCACGGTCGTCTTGCCCGCCCCCGGCGGCGCGGCCAACACCACCGCCGAATGGGCGGCGACGGCGGCCTTCAGGGCGTCGAGAACGGCGTGGATGGGCAACATCCCCCCGGCTCTAACGGCAATCGGCGTATTCATGAAAGCGTCGTCACACCTTCACCATACGGAAACCGCGTTGCGCCCGGCCCCGACCGCCGCTAGCGTCGCGCGCAACGCGGCACGAGCCGCAAAATTATCGGGAGGGGACCCCATGTGGCGCGTTAAATCGCTCGACGCGATTCTGGCCACGGCTCAGAAGAAATCGCTTCATCGCTCTCTAGGACCCGTGCAGCTCACGCTGCTGGGCATAGGCGCGATCATCGGCACCGGCATCTTCGTGCTGACCGCCGCCGCCGCCCAGAAGGCCGGCCCGGGCATGATGTACAGCTTCATCATCGCCGGCGCCGTCTGCGCCGTGGCCGCGCTCTGCTATTCGGAACTGGCGGCCATGGCCCCGGTTTCCGGCTCGGCCTACACCTACACCTACGCCGTCATGGGCGAGTTGTTGGCCTGGATGGTCGGCTGGGCGCTGATCCTGGAATACGCCGTGGCGGCCTCGGCCGTGTCGGTGGGCTGGTCCGGCTATTTCATGGGGCTGCTTGAGAACGCACTCCATTTCGACTGGCCTGACCAGCTATCGGCAGGTCCCGCATGGACCCTGATCAACGGCTATATTCCCTCGCCCAATTTCGCGGCTGAGGGGGCGGGCTTCATCAACGTGCCGGCCATTATCGTCGCCCTGGCCGTGACCGCCCTGCTGATGATCGGCACCACGGAATCCGCCCGCGTCAACGCCATTCTGGTGGCCATCAAGGTCGCCGCCCTGACGGCCTTCATCGTCTTGACCTTCCCCCTGATCAGCAAGTCCGGGGCCAATTTCACGCCGATTGCGCCGAACGGTTGGTTCGGACCGGAAGGCACGTCGGGCATGGGCATCGTCGGCGCGGCCGCGTCGATCTTCTTCGCCTATGTCGGCTTCGACGCGGTCTCGACGGCGGCGGAAGAGACCAAGAATCCGCAGCGCAACGTGCCCATCGGCCTGATCGGCTCGCTGGCGATCTGCACCGTCTTCTATCTGTTGGTCGCCGCCGGCGCCGTCGCCGCCATCGGCGCCCAGCCTGTCCTGGGTCTCGACGGTTCGTTGGTCCAACCGGGCGACGACAAGTTCAAGGCCGCCTGCGCCCTGGCCGAGAACGCCGGCCGCCTGGTCTGCTCGGACGAGGCCCTGGCCCACGTCCTGCGCGAGATCAACTATCCGGCTGTCGGCAACGCCCTGGGCACCGCCGCCATGCTGGCCCTGCCTTCGGTCATCCTGATGATGATCTACGGCCAGACCCGCATCTTCTTCGTGATGGCGCGCGACGGTCTGCTGCCGGAAGTCTTCTCCAGGGTTCACCCCAAGTGGAAGACGCCGCACATCATCACCCTGTTCACCGGCATCGCGGTCGCGATCGCGGGCGCCCTATTCCCGGTCGGCAAGCTGGCCGACATCTCGAACTCGGGCACGCTGTTCGCCTTCTTCATGGTGTCGATCGCCGTGCTGATCCTGCGCGTGAAGGAGCCGAACCGCCACCGTCCGTTCAAGACGCCGCTGGTGTGGATCATGGCCCCGCTGTCGGCCGCCGGTTGCGCCTTCCTGTTCTGGAACCTGCCGCACGACGCCAAGATGGTGCTTCCGATCTGGGGCGGCATCGGCCTGGTCATCTACCTGCTGTACGGTATGCACAAGAGCCACGTCGGCCGCGGCATCATCGATGTGCCCGAACTGGACCCGGACGCCCCCCAGGTGCCGGTGCCGCCCATGCCGGGCGCGCCGACCCCCGGCGAGGACAACGGCTGATCCGCCGACCCTGACGAAAGACGAGGCCCCGGAGAGCGATCTCCGGGGCCTTTTCACTCGTGCGGCGCAATACGGCGAGCGGTTCCGCTTGGCCGAACGTGAGTCGCAGCAAAGTCAAACGGTTCATCAGACCACGAAAAGCATCAGCGCTCGGAACCCGAAGCAGCCATCGGGGTTCAATTCGGCAAGCGACGCCCCGTCATGAAAGGAGCCACAGATGGCTGATGGTCAGATCACCCGCGCTTCGGGCGTGTCCAAGCGTGGTTTCGCCTCGATGGACCCCGAACGCCAACGCGAGATCGCTCGCAAGGGCGGGGCCAGCGTGCCCAGCGAAAAGCGCAGCTTCTCGCAGGACCGCACCCTGGCCGCCCAGGCCGGACGCAAGGGCGGAGAGGCCTCTCACGGGTCGCGCAGCGACAAACCGGCCGACCAACAGCCCGCCTCATCCCTCACGCCGGTCTAAGACGGCGCGTCTTCCGAGGGTTCAGGGCGATCGGTCTCGGCCGGTCGCCCTTATGATTCCGACACTCAGCGAACCGGTCGGCCGCCGTGTTTCGCATATTCCAGCCGCGCGATGGCGCGGTTGTGCACTTCGTCCGGGCCGTCGGCGATGCGTAGGGTGCGGACCATGGCGTACATCTCGGCCAGGGGGGTGTCGCCGGACACTCCGGCGCCGCCGAAGGCCTGGATGGCGTCGTCGATGACCTTCAACGCCATGCGCGGCGCCGCCACCTTGATCTGGGCGATTTCCGAGCGAGCGTTCTTGGCCCCGGCCTCGTCCATCATCCAGGCGGCCTTCAGCACCAGCAGACGACACATCTCGATATTGGTGCGGGCCTCGGCCACCCGCTGTTCCCACACCGAATGTTCGGCGATGATCTTGCGGAAGGCGGTGCGGTTCAACAGCCGCTGGCACATCAACTCCAGCGCGCGCTCGGCCATGCCGATCACCCGCATACAGTGGTGGATGCGGCCCGGTCCCAGACGCCCCTGAGCGATCTCGAACCCCCGCCCCTCGCCCGCGATCAGGTTCTCGACCGGCACGCGCACGTTTTCCAGCACCACCTCGGCGTGACCGATCGGTCGCTCATCATATCCGAACACCGACAGCATTCGCTCGACGCGGAATCCCGGCGTGTCCACCGGCACGATGATCTGGCTCTGTTGGGCATGGACGGCGGCGGCCGGGTCGGTCTTGCCCATGACGATGGTCACGGCGACGTTGGGGTGGCCCATGTTGGTCGACCACCATTTGCGGCCGTTGACGACATAGTGGTCGCCGTCGCGCTCGATCCGGGTCTCGATGTTTGTCGCATCCGAACTGGCCACCGCCGGTTCGGTCATCAGGAAGGCCGAACGGATTTCACCCGCCATCAACGGCGCCAGCCAGCGCGTCTGTTGCGCTTCGTCTCCATAGAGATGCAGCACCTCCATATTGCCGGTGTCAGGGGCGTTGCAGTTGAACACCTCGGCCGACCACAGGTGACGGCCCATCATTTCGGCCAGCGGCGCATATTCCAGATTGCTCAGCCCCGCGCCGTGATCGCCCGGCAGGAACATATTCCACAGCCCCGCCGCGCGCGCCTCGGCCTTCATCGCCTCCATGACCGGGGGCTGGCGCGTGTGATCGCCATGGACCTGCGCCCAATATTCCGCTTCGCGCGGCAGCACCCGATCGTTCAGGAAGTCTCTGAGCCGCTGTTGCCAGTGCAGAGCCTTGTCGCTGTGCTGAAAATCCATGTCGCGCTCCTGAGGGACCGAAAGACGAACGGCGCGACACCGTGGGGTGTCGCGCCGTCGAAGGGCTTGCGTCAGATCAAGCGATCACCGCTTCAACAGCGGAGCCAGCTTCTGGGCCAGCATCATGTCGCCGGCGACCTTCAGCTTGCCCTGCATGAAGGCCATCATCGGGTCCAACTGGCCCTGCGACAGGGCCATGAAGTCATCCCACGACAATGAGATGGTGGCGTCGGCCGGCTTGTCCTCGTTGGTCACCGCGTTCGGGGCCGAGGCGCCGTCGATGAAGATCTTGCCCATGTCACCCAGGTCGATCTTGAGCGTCTTGCCCAGGCCCGAGTTGTCGCCCAGGGCGGCGCGGATGTTTTCGGTCACTTGAGCCAGGTCGGCCATCGGAGTGTCTCCGTCAAAAAGGGTTGATCCTCCGACCTAACCCTCCGCCCGCCCGGCGCCAAGATCACGTCGGGGAAACTCAGCCCACAGGCTCGCTCAAGGCCGCGTCTTCATGCGGCCGCCGGGTCGGTTCGCGCTGTTTGCGACGTTCGGTCTCGTGGCGGCCATGCGCCGCGTGCTCGGCCTGCCGGTCCAGCCGGGTTTCATCGCCCTCCTCGCGACGGACGGAGCTGGAGAAACGCCGCAACGCGCCGCTTTCGGCCTGAGCGTCCGGCCCGATCTGATCGGGTCCGTCATAGGCCGCCTCAACGGGTTCGGACGCAGACATCAGGCCTGGATCGAAGCCGTCGACCAGGGTCCCGACCTCCATCGTCGGCCCGGCGGCGAAGACCGGCTCGACCGGCTGCACGATCTCGATCTGCAACCGCTGCCCCGCCTTGGCCGCCGGACGCGCGCCCGAAGCCGCGCCCAGCAGCCCCACGACGGCGGCGCCCGCCAACACCACGCCGCTCGCCGCCGCGCCGTGCCGCCAGTCCAACCCACGCCGCGCGGCCCAGGCTCGCGCCTGTCCGCCCCAGGTCCGCAACCGCCCGACAATCTCATCCATCCGCGTCATGCCGATACAAAGCCGTCAATCCGCCCCAGGTTCAAGACCTCCGCCCGATCCCTATCTGGCTCGACCTTTTGGCCGCTGTAGGACTGGATGCCGCTACGCGCAGCTCGAACCTCAGCGCCAGATACCCGTCGCGGGTCAAGCGCGTTGCGGCGACCGGCGCGGCGTCCGTGAACAGCATGGCGACCTCATCGGAAACCGGCAGTCCGGCGGCGGCGTTGAACCAGAAGGCTGGAAGGCGTATATTCTGGATCAGCCGCGCGCCGTTTCGGACGTGTCAGCTCTGGTTTCGGCAAAGGGCAGCGTGGCGTCCGTCACATCCTCCCCGACCAGCCGCGACAGGGCGGCGGGGCGCGCACGACGGCGAACGGCTCATGCGCCATCACGTCACGACCAGCCTGAAGCTGCTGCGCGCTGAATCCTGGCGCCAGTTGGAATCCATCGACCATCGCCACCGCGCGGCTGGTTCGGGTTGAAGCCAGATCGTCGCTTTGCGGACGTGTCCCTGGGTTTGCGTTTTCGGGCGTCCGCGAAAGGTCGCGTCGCCGACTGGCGCACCTCCGTTTTCAGCGCAACGTGACCGCCAGTCTTCCTCATTTTTAGAGAAAGTCTCAGGACCGAAGACAGAATTGACCCAATAGGGTTCGACCTTAGCCAAGTCGATCGATTTCTGAACTGCTAGGCTCGGACTGGCGCAGCCGGACACCCTGCATGAGTTGCGGCTGGCCTTCGATTTCTGAACTGCTAGGCTCGGTATCCCTGACGAAGCTGATCGCAGTCTGTTGCGGCTGGCCTTCGATTTCTGAACTGCTAGGCTCGCCTTGCGAGACGGGCGGCTGTGCGAAGAGTTGCGGCTGGCCTTCGATTTCTGAACTGCTAGGCTCGCCTGATCCGGCTCCAGACAGACCGAGCCGTTGCGGCTGGCCTTCGATTTCTGAACTGCTAGGCTACGGGCCAGGCGCGCGGCGTCGTTAGTGTTGTTGCGGCTGGCCTTCGATTTCTGAACTGCTAGGCTCGCCGCGCGCATGGTCATGCCCGACCAGTTGTTGCGGCTGGCCTTCGATTTCTGAACTGCTAGGCTTGCACAGTCGTTTCCTCCGCTCTCGGCGAAGTTGCGGCTGGCCTTCGATTTCTGAACTGCTAGGCTGGGCGTGCCTCTGAGCGCGGTTTCCGAGGCGTTGCGGCTGGCCTTCGATTTCTGAACTGCTAGGCTGAAAGATGACGCTGGCTGGGTTCTCCAAGGGTTGCGGCTGGCCTTCGATTTCTGAACTGCTAGGCTGACACCCGCGTCGCGCGCAACGCCCTTGAGGTTGCGGCTGGCCTTCGATTTCTGAACTGCTAGGCTTCTGGCGGCGCGGCGACGGGCGGCCCTGTCGTTGCGGCTGGCCTTCGATTTCTGAACTGCTAGGCTGTGCGACTTCTTCTTGCCGAGGGGTCGTACGTTGCGGCTGGCCTTCGATTTCTGAACTGCTAGGCTCCGCACGGTGAACGAATACGGCCAGGCCGTGTTGCGGCTGGCCTTCGATTTCTGAACTGCTAGGCTCGATTACGTTTAGTCATTGTACTCTCTCTCGTTGCGGCTGGCCTTCGATTTCTGAACTGCTAGGCTGACCGCCTCCGATCATATCGGTGATCTCGAGTTGCGGCTGGCCTTCGATTTCTGAACTGCTAGGCTTTCCAGCACCTGTGTCCCGACCGCGCGCTTGTTGCGGCTGGCCTTCGATTTCTGAACTGCTAGGCTAGTTCCGCGACCCGACCCCGGCCGTCGCGGGTTGCGGCTGGCCTTCGATTTCTGAACTGCTAGGCTCAAGAGGGTCTTTAGCTTTAGGGTCATCAAGTTGCGGCTGGCCTTCGATTTCTGAACTGCTAGGCTGTTCAGAACGTGCCGACGCGGGCGAGCAGAGTTGCGGCTGGCCTTCGATTTCTGAACTGCTAGGCTCGGTACGGTGAACGAATACGGCCAAGCGGTGTTGCGGCTGGCCTTCGATTTCTGAACTGCTAGGCTCGCCAGGCGCGCCAGGCCGAGGCGTTGGCTGTTGCGGCTGGCCTTCGATTTCTGAACTGCTAGGCTCCCACTCGGGCGGGAGACGTTGGAGCCAGCGTTGCGGCTGGCCTTCGATTTCTGAACTGCTAGGCTTCTGGCGGCGCGGCGACGGGCGGCCCTGTCGTTGCGGCTGGCCTTCGATTTCTGAACTGCTAGGCTGGGGACGGTTCCCATGTAGAACGTCCCTTAGTTGCGGCTGGCCTTCGATTTCTGAACTGCTAGGCTACTGGATCGGTCATGGTCTGGGTTCCTTTCGTTGCGGCTGGCCTTCGATTTCTGAACTGCTAGGCTCAGGGTCTTTGAAGTCCAGGTTCAGCCGGGGTTGCGGCTGGCCTTCGATTTCTGAACTGCTAGGCTGGGGCGAGCCGACGTCCATCCGCTCGATTTGTTGCGGCTGGCCTTCGATTTCTGAACTGCTAGGCTAATAACCCAGGTCATCTTTAGGATATATGAGTTGCGGCTGGCCTTCGATTTCTGAACTGCTAGGCTTAATCATTCTAAGATTGATCAGCTTGATAAGTTGCGGCTGGCCTTCGATTTCTGAACTGCTAGGCTCGTCCCAGGTCAGGACAAAGTTAAAGATGGGTTGCGGCTGGCCTTCGATTTCTGAACTGCTAGGCTCCTTGATGATGTCGGCCGCCAGCCGCCCCGGTTGCGGCTGGCCTTCGATTTCTGAACTGCTAGGCTAATAGACAAACCGGGTTTGTCGGGAGGCGCGTTGCGGCTGGCCTTCGATTTCTGAACTGCTAGGCTGTCCTTGATCGGGTCGATGAACCGCCGAACGTTGCGGCTGGCCTTCGATTTCTGAACTGCTAGGCTAGGGACAGGGCGAACACGCCCGCATGGCCGGTTGCGGCTGGCCTTCGATTTCTGAACTGCTAGGCTCTTGGCGGCGGAGAAATATGTGGCCGACAAGTTGCGGCTGGCCTTCGATTTCTGAACTGCTAGGCTATCCTCGCGACGGAGACGGCGATCGGCCGGGTTGCGGCTGGCCTTCGATTTCTGAACTGCTAGGCTACCCGCGCCGACGAGCTCGAGGCCGAGGCCGTTGCGGCTGGCCTTCGATTTCTGAACTGCTAGGCTTCAGCCGGTGAACGCCCTTCGCCTTGTCGCGTTGCGGCTGGCCTTCGATTTCTGAACTGCTAGGCTGCCGCCCCGGCGAATCCCCGCGCCTCTATCGTTGCGGCTGGCCTTCGATTTCTGAACTGCTAGGCTGAAACTGGACCTCACACAGCAAACAAATCTGTTGCGGCTGGCCTTCGATTTCTGAACTGCTAGGCTCATCTCCCGCTGCGGCTCCGGGACCGGCGGGTTGCGGCTGGCCTTCGATTTCTGAACTGCTAGGCTTCTCGCCACGCATCTGCTGTTCGATGATCTGTTGCGGCTGGCCTTCGATTTCTGAACTGCTAGGCTTCAGGCAGGTCGTCGCGTCGGCGGCGTTGAGTTGCGGCTGGCCTTCGATTTCTGAACTGCTAGGCTCCCACATGACCACCACCCATGCGAGGTCGCGTTGCGGCTGGCCTTCGATTTCTGAACTGCTAGGCTCCAGCACTTCCGGCGCCTAAAAAGAACAGTGTTGCGGCTGGCCTTCGATTTCTGAACTGCTAGGCTCCGGATCGAAAAAGAGCCATACCCACACAAGTTGCGGCTGGCCTTCGATTTCTGAACTGCTAGGCTGCGCCGGGCAATAGACCTCGGCGCGGTCCTGTTGCGGCTGGCCTTCGATTTCTGAACTGCTAGGCTGCGGAAGGCGCCGACCATGAACTCGCCTTCGTTGCGGCTGGCCTTCGATTTCTGAACTGCTAGGCTCTCGTCATGATTCGCCCGCCAGAACTGGTCGTTGCGGCTGGCCTTCGATTTCTGAACTGCTAGGCTCGGCTCGCTATGGTTTCGCTACACGACGGGGTTGCGGCTGGCCTTCGATTTCTGAACTGCTAGGCTACGATCAGTCCCCGCAACGACGCCCGGTAGGGTTGCGGCTGGCCTTCGATTTCTGAACTGCTAGGCTAGGCGCGGCCTGAACAAGCAAGGGCTAGTCGTTGCGGCTGGCCTTCGATTTCTGAACTGCTAGGCTCCGCATCGGCCTAGGCTTGATGACCAACGGGTTGCGGCTGGCCTTCGATTTCTGAACTGCTAGGCTGACCGCTTGCCAGTCAGACACCAAGTGAGGGTTGCGGCTGGCCTTCGATTTCTGAACTGCTAGGCTGCTCCGCCAAGGCGTCATTCTGGACGTTCAGTTGCGGCTGGCCTTCGATTTCTGAACTGCTAGGCTGGCGGCGGCGACGTTCGCGGCGATGTTTTGGTTGCGGCTGGCCTTCGATTTCTGAACTGCTAGGCTGCGCGAAGAGACGGACCCGGAGGCCGTGCTGTTGCGGCTGGCCTTCGATTTCTGAACTGCTAGGCTTGGCGGCGTAATAAGCGCCTTCCGTCACCTGTTGCGGCTGGCCTTCGATTTCTGAACTGCTAGGCTAACCGCCGCAGCGGCCATCTGTGGATCGGCGTTGCGGCTGGCCTTCGATTTCTGAACTGCTAGGCTGCGTGGGCTGGCGAACCTCGTCTACGGCGGGTTGCGGCTGGCCTTCGATTTCTGAACTGCTAGGCTGGATGTTGTGACAAATGTCTGATTTTAATCAGAAAATCATAACATTCAGCTAGCATTTCTCGGCGGACATAATCAGAACATCGCCAATTGGTCAGGATTATCCCGAGGGCGTTTGCGGCGCTGGCTGGAGAATCTGACGATTCCCTCATACTGCCGATCCGTGAAACTGAGCACATGGACATCGCCCTTTTCCGGCAAGTTGGCCTCGATCCGTTTCACGCGCGCGTCATAGGCGTCCTGACCGTTGCAGAAACGAGCATACACCGAGAACTGGCTCATCTCGAATCCCTCGTTCAATAGAAATTCGCGAAATTTAGTCGCCTCGCGCATCTGTTTCTTGGTGCCCACAGGCAGGTCGAACATGACGAAGATCCACATCAGTCGATATCCACTGAGATGAACGGGCGCGCGGCTCATGTCCCGCTCGGATCCAAGTCCGGCGCGGTGGCGGCCGCCCATTCGACGGGGCTGGGCGGGTCGAACAGGGCCAGTTCTGCTCGGCCGGTTTCAAACGCCCGCGCCAGGGAACGCGCCAACCGCTGTGCCGCCACCGAAACTGGCGACGCTTCATCGCCGATCCGCACATCGAAGGCGATCAGCCGGGCGAAGCGACGTTTGACCGCTGGGTCCAGGGTCACGACGCCCGCGCGGACAAGACGCTCGGCCACACCATCGACCAAAGGGCGGAACGGCTCGATCAGGTCGTCCGCCAGGGCGAAGGCGTTGCCTCTATTGGAATGCTGGATGCCCAGGGTGGGATGCAGTCCAGCCGCCACAACCGCACGGGCGCAGGCGGCGCGCATCACTGCATAACCGTAGTTCAGCAGGGCGTTGGCCCCAGCCGCGTCGCGATCGCGGCGAAAATCCCTACCCATCAGCAAGGGCCAATATCGACGGGCGGCCTGAGCCTCCAGATTCTCCTTGTCGCCAGAGGTGACACGGCGGGCCATGAAGGCGAACGCCTGGGCGCCCTCGACGCCGCGCGCGGCCAGAAGCGACCCCTGCATGGCGATCTTGGCCGAAACGATCCGTCGCCAGAGTTGTTTGGCCAGGGGCCTGGAGGCGTTCATCTGGGCCTGCATACGCGCAGCCTGGGCGTGATGCCCTTCCAGCGGCAGGGTCACGGCCACGGGGGCATGGTTGGCGCCGCAAAAGACGATGGGCGCGCCGCGTTCGGCCAGACGCGCGACCAGGGTCCCGCTCCAGGTCACGCCATGGGCATGAACGATCACCGCATGGATGTCGTCCAAAGGCACCCGACCGATCTCTTCGCCGTCGCGCTGGACAAGGAGGAATCCGCGATGGGCCGACAGATGTTGACCATCGGTGGCGATGTCAACGATCCGATCCATCGCATCAGTCCCCTATTCGCGCGGGCCGGGATCGAAGACGCGGCCTAGGGGGTCGATGCGGATCTGGCGCGCCTTCATCCGCTTTAGGCCAGACGCGGTGGGGTTGGTGATTTGAAGCCTGTCTTTGGGGTCTTTATGCCTAACATCGAGTTTGCCGCCTTCATTGTGCGGAACCAGCGTCACCTGGCCATTCAATGTAAATTTGACGACACGCATAAATTCAGTTTTTCCGCCCCCCGGTTCGACGGCCAGAATATCGTTCTGTCTCAAACAAAGAATACGTTTTGCAGCAGGATGCGGGCGCTTATCGACGAAGTCGCGCTGATGCGCGGAAAAGGTTGGGACAACACGCGATTCCCACTTCGCATCGGGCATCCGCCAAACAACGTATCGATCATTTGACGAGCCGGCGTAAGCCTTATAGGCCCGCCCTGCCCTGTCGCGGATGGCGATGACGGTCAGCGGCTCGCGCACACGCACGCGGCGGATACCCTTGAACACCGGATGTTCGGCGGCGAAGCGCGCCAGGGCCTGATCATAGGACTTGCCGCTCAGATCGCGCGTCGCGTCATACAGCGAATCACGCAAGGCTTCGTCAGGGATACGTGACGGATCGGCGATATCTCCGGGCTTGAGCGAGGTGAACGGCACGCGGTGCACCACGATCGGCGTCTTGCCGTCGGCCGCCGTCTCGCCGGTCAAACCATAGGCGGTGTCATTGTGCAGGCGCCCGGCGGTGACGTCCTTGTGGCGTGAGGGTTTGCCCTTTCGGCCATGATCCGGTTTGTGGCTGACCGTGACCCGTGACAGGCGATCCTTCAACTCGTCGCGGTAACGCTCCCATGGCGGGTCGAGATCCTCGAACAGACGCTCCAGCTCCTTTTCCTCGGCCTTGGCGGCCGCGGTGGCGATGCGTTGCAACAGGCTGCGGCTGGTCACGGCGATGACGGCGGCGTCGATCGTATGGTGGCGATGATCCAGCCGGTTCTTGGGCGCGTTGGAGTGTTCGTTCTCGACGAAATTATGATCCGGCAGCAGGCTGTTCAGCCCCCAGACCCGACGCAGCATCGCCGTCATGCGGCCGGGGGTGACATAGACCCGAACCCCCTCGTCTGGCGCATACAGGCCCGCCATGTATTTCCGCGTCAGCCGCGCCAGATACTGGGTGTCGGTCAGTTGACGGGCGAGGAAACCGCCATCCTTCTCCATGCGCGCGCGCGCATCTGGTCCGAACCGCCATTGTTTTGAACGATGCATCCGCGCGACCTGGGCGCTGATGATCTCCCAGCGAGCGTCGTCATGACCCCAGCGTTCATAAGGGGTCTTGTCGCCTTTCTGACGGTTGCAACTGCGGTGGGCGACCACTTTGTTGCCCGCACTGTCGTCCAGCGATTGAGAATAGGGAATGATGTGATCGACGTCGGCTTCGTCGTTGAACAACTGACGGATGCCGATCTGTTGTCCGCAATAGGGGCAACGCCGGTCCAACGGATTGCCGGGATTCAGATCCTCCCAGACCCGCATGAGCATACGGTTGGCCCCGGTGTCGGTTATGCCTTCGTGCGCCAGCAGTTCGCCGCGCGCGATCGCCGCGGCCGTGTCACGCCGGATACGGGCCTCGTGCTTCTTCTTCTCCTCGTCGTTCAGCTTCAGCTCGCGGGCCAGTTCGACCACGATCTCGTCGGGTCGTCCGTGTCGGGCGATGATGGCGTTGACCAGTTTCTGAAGCTGGCGCAGGCCGATGTGGACGGTCGGATTGGTGATCTTGCCGAAACGGCGCTCGTCGGCGTCGCCATACTCGGCCTTGCCCGGCGCGATCTCGCCGGTCAGGACCTGGCCATAATAGGGAAGCTGATCCCACACCTCGCCGGTGCGCTGGTCGCTGTGGTTGAACCCCGCCGCCAGCGCCGCCTTGTCATAGGTGATGATCTCAGCCTTCAAGGCGTCGATCAATCGCCGTGTGGCCGTCTCGCCAAAGCGGCCATACCCTTCGGACAGGTGCGCTTTGCCGACGGAGACGGCGGCGTCATCGTCCAGGCCGTATTCGGATTTCAGCCATTCGAACAGGACATCGGGGTTTTCCTCACCCTGAACCCGGTCGATGATCTTCAACTGGGTCGCCAGATCGAAATGGCTCCACTGATTACCGAACCGCTTCTTGTCCGACATCTCGGCGAACACCTCGTCGCCCAGCAAGTCCTTGCGGGTTTCGCTTTCCTTGTTGAACCGCTCGCCGTCGCCCAGATTGATCAGCTTGCCCAGGGCCGAGAAGCTGGACTTGCGCGTAACGCGCAGCCTTAGAATCAGCTTTTCGCGTTCATCCAGGGTCAGTTCCCGGTCGGCCGCGCCGGGCGAAACGATGCGAAGATTGTTCACCTCCTCATACAGCCGCCGCTCTTGAAACAGAGGATGGGCCTTGGGCAGGCGGCGCTCGCCCTCAGGCACGCCGTTCCAACCGGCGAAGGTGCAGAATCCAATCTCCTGATCCTTCAGGTCGCGCTGGAAGAACAGCACCTGGGCCAGACGATCCCGGGCTTCGTCGGTCATCACGCCAGGATGGCGTGGGGCCTGCGCGGCCCATATGGCGTCGAACTCGGCCCGCACATGGCGGCGTTGCGGATAGAAGTCGTAGGCTTGGTTCTCGCCGTTCAGCCGCACCCGCTTGGTCGCCCGCCCGGCCAGGAATTCGCCCAGGGTCCGCGCCCCGACCTCGGCCATTGCCGCGTCCAGGGCCTTGGCCCCGCCCTCGATCTTGCCGTCCTCGGTCTCCTTGGCCTTGCGTTCGGCCTTGCGGTTGGATTTGAAGCCCCGCCTCTGGTTCAGGTGGAACAGCGCACGCCCGACCTCATGAGGCGTCAATGCCTGATCCAACGCCCGCAGTCGCAGATCATACGGGTCCTTGGCCGCCTCCAGCCGCGCCTGATCGACGTCCGAGGGCATCAGGCCGAAACGAACCAATTCCTCCAGAAACACCGACCTGCGGCGCAGATAACGATCGCGCCGCCGCCGCATAGCCCGCGCGTCCCGACGCGCCACCGCCAGCGATTCCCCCGACTTGGGTTCGCGCCCGTCGGAAAAGATCCGCGACCCCAGGTCGATGATCCGGTCGGCCTCCACATCCACCAGACACCAGCCGATGCTGTTCGTGCCGACATCCAAGCCAAGACGCGTGGTCATCCGTGCTTCCCCCTCAAAGCCAAGCCGGCGTGATCGGAACGCAAATCAACTCCTGATTACGTTTCGCGTCAAAGCGTTCCTTCAAAACACTGGCCCAAGGTCGGCTGGCGGAGGCAGCCGACCGCCTTGACGATCGCGACGTTTTCACTCTATGGTGGAACCTTCAGAAATCGAAGGCTGGCTGTTAACAAGCAGCTAGACTGCACCAAATAAGGGCGGGGCCACGGCCCCGCCTTTTCTATTTCAGGCCACGCCGGATGTCGCGCATCGCGCGGCCCAACGCCTCTCCTGGCGGATCGCTTGCTGGGAATGGATCACGATTTCCTGAGAAGGTCTGGCGGAGACGGAGGGATTCGAACCCTCGGTACCCCTTACAGGGTACGACGATTTAGCAAACCGTTGCCTTCAGCCACTCGGCCACGTCTCCGGCAGGCGGCGTGGATAGCGGAGCGGACGGCGGCGTGCAATCCGCGTCGTGCGACTTGCGGCCGTTAACATGATCTAGAGGCCGTTCGGGCAGGGTCGGTGGGACGTTTCCATTCGCCGGACGCCCATGCCCGACTCCCTGTCTCGCCTGCCCACGCCGGATGATCTGGACGCCGCGCCCGCCGGGGCGCCGGCGCTTCAGGCCTATGCCGCGCGCCGTATGGTCGAACCCGGCGCCAAGGGCGCGGCCCGACGCGGCCCGTTTCGACCCGAGGTCTGGCTGAACGCCCGCCAGCGCGCCGCGGCGCGTCTGGCCCCCCACTATTTCCGCGCCATCGACGCCAGCCTGGTGATCGCCATGGCCCTGGTCTGCGCCTGGATGGCGACGCCCGCGGGCCTGATCCACGCTCCGGTGGCCCTGGTCCTGCCCTATGCGGCGGGGATGGTGCTGATGCTGTGGCTGATGCGGCGGCTGGACCTGTATCGTTTCGGTCGCGACGAGGGCGTCGGCGTTCACCTGGCGCGGGTCACGACCTGCGCCGTCATGGGCGGCGGCCTGGCCTTGGCCCTGACCGCCGGGTTCGCGCCGGGCACGGCCCCCATCACCGCCGTGCTGATCTGGTCGGCCCTGACGACCGTCACCCTGTATGGCCTGCACATGGGCTGGCGCGACATGATCGGTCGTTGGCGCGCCTCTGGAGCCTTGACCCCGAACGTGGTCATCGTCGGCGCGACCAAGAACGCCGAGGCGGTCATCCAGGAGGCGCTGCTGCGGCGCGACCTGAACGTTCTGGGCGTGTTCGACGACCGCCTGGCCCGCGCGCCCGAAGCCGTGGCCGGGGTGCCGGTTCTGGGACGGGCCGAAGACCTGCTGACGCACCGCATGACGCCCTATGTCGATCGCATCGTCGTCGCCATCGATCCACGAGCCGAGGCCCGGGTGCGCGAACTGACCGGCCGTCTGGCCGTCTTGCCCACCCCGGTCACCCTGATGGTCGATCCGCACGGCGAGGATGAGCGCAGCGCCGCCCTGGAACGCCTGGCGCGTACGCCCCTGGCCAGTCTCGACGGCCCGGTCGACCCGGACAAGAAGGCCTTCCACAAACGCTTGCAGGACCTGATCCTGGGGCTGACGGCCCTGGTCGTGTTGACGCCTGTGCTGGGGCTGATCGCCCTGGCCGTCAAGATGGACAGCCCCGGCCCGGCCTTCTTCCGCCAGCGCCGTCACGGCTTCAACCACGAGGAGATCGTGGTCTGGAAATTCCGCACCATGCGCAACGAGACCGCCGACGCCACCGCAGCGCGTCAAGTCACGGCGGATGACGACCGCATCACCCGCATCGGCCGCATCCTGCGCTCGACCAGCCTGGATGAACTGCCTCAGTTGCTGAACGTCATCCACGGCGAGATGTCGCTGGTCGGGCCGCGGCCGCACGCCATCGGAATGCAGACCGGCCAGGTGGAATCCGCCCGCCTGGTCGCCGACTACGCCCACCGCCACCGCATCAAACCCGGCATGACCGGCTGGGCCGCGATCAAGGGGTCGCGCGGTCCCTTGCACAGCGCCGCCGACGTGCGTCGCCGGGTCCAGTTGGATGTCGAATATATCGAGCGCCAATCCTTCTGGTTGGATCTGTGGATCATGCTCATCACCGTCCCGGTGCTGCTGGGCGACCGGGCGGCGGTGCGCTGATGTTCTGGCGCGGGGTCTGGGGCTATCTGCCCGCCAATATCGTGCAGGGCGTGGTCGGCTTCCTGGCCATCGTCGTCTTCACGCGCCTGCTGAGTCCCGAGGACTTCGGTCGATACGCCCTGGCCTTTTCGGTCGTGACCCTGGTCCATGTCGCCGTCTTCACCTGGCTGGAGGCGGCCATGGCGCGCTTCTGGGCGGCCCAGAAGACGGCCGAGGACATCGCCGCGCACTTCGCCGGCCTGTACCGCACAGCCTTCGTCCTGGCCGCCCTTTATCTTCCCGCCGTCGCCGTGTTGCTTTGGCTTCTGCCGTTCGATCCGGCCTTCCGGCTGACCCTGGGCGTGGGTCTGTTCGGCGCACCGGTGCGCTGCCTGTCCAAGCTGGCCCAGGAACGGTTTCGCGCGGCCGGAGAGGTCGCCAAGGCCGCCGGTCTCGACATCTTCATCGCCATCGGCGGCCTGATCATCGGCGTTGGCTTCGCCCTGTCGGGCGCGGGCGGCGCGGCGCCTCTGGCCGGGCTGGCCCTGGCCCCTCTGGCCGCCTTGCCGTTCATCCTGCCCGGCGAGTTGAAACAAGCGCGGCGCGGGGTCGTCGATACGACCCGGCTGCGCGCCTACGCCGTCTACGGCTATCCGATCGCGGCCAGTCTGGCCCTGGCGGTGGTGCTGGCCTCGACCGATCGTTTCCTTCTGGCCGCCTTCATGGATACGGCCGCCGTCGGCGCCTATCACGCGGGCTACAGCATCGCCAATCGCACGCTCGATGTTCTGTTCATCTGGCTGGGCGCCGCGGGGACCCCCGCCCTGGTCATGGCGCTGGAGCGGGGCGGGCGTGAGCGGCTGGTCGCCGCCGCGCGCGAACAGGCCCAGACCTTGATCCTGATCGGTCTGCCGGCCTGCGTCGGCGTGGCCCTGGTCGCGCGCCCCCTGGCCCAGTTCATGATCGGCGAGCATTTGCGCGACGCCGCCACCCTGATCACGCCCTGGATCGCCCTGTCGGCCCTGCTGTCGGGCATGACGGTCTATTATTTCCACCAGGCCTTCACGCTCAGCCGCAAGACCGGCCTGCTGCTGGCGGCCATGGCGGTTCCAGCGCTGGCCAACGTCGTGTTGAACGTCGCTCTGATCCCGCGCTTCGGCGTATTGGGCGCGGCCTGGGCGACGGCGGCCAGCTTCGGCCTGGGTCTGATCGCGTCGTGGGCGATGGGGCGGCGCGTCATGCCCCTGCCCGTGCCGTGGGAGACCCTGATCCGCTGCGGGATCGCCTCGGCGGTCATGGCCGTCGCGGTTCGCTCGCTGCCGACCATAGGCGGCTTCCCCGAACTGATGCTGGACGCCTCGGTCGGCGCGGTCGTCTATGCCGCTGTCGTCCTGACCCTGAACGCGGCGGGCGTGCGCGACCTAGCCCGTCGCCTGATCGCGCAACGCCGGGGGGCCTTGGCATGAGCCGCCGCGCCGTCATCACCGACACCCCCCGCTGGAAGGCGGCCCGGCCCGCCGTCTCGGTCCTGATCCCCTTCCTGCGCGACGACCCGAGCGCGCTTGTGGCCCTGCTGGATGAAGAGGCGGCCGCCGTCGATGGCGGGGTGGAGCTGTTGCTGCTGGATGACGGCACGGGCGACGCCGAACTGACCGCGCGCCTGTCGGCCCAGATCAAGACCCTGCGTCTGCCCGCACGCCTGATCACCCTGCCGGTCAATGAGGGCCGCAGCCGGGGCCGCAATCGTCTGGCCTCGGCCGCGCGCGGCGGCAGTCTGCTGTTCCTGGACAGCGATATGCGCCCCGACCATCGCCGTTTCCTGAAGGACTGGGCCGATCTGGTGGCGCGCGAAGACCCGGCCGTGGCCTTCGGCGGCTTCTCCCTGCTCCAGGCGCCGGATGAGGCGCGTTTCGCCGTACACCGCGCCATGGCGACGCGCTCGGACTGCGTGCCCTATACCGAGCGCGCCCGTCAGCCCGAGAAGTACGTCTACACCTCCAACCTGCTGGTCCGCCGCGACGTGTTCGAGGCCGAGGCCTTCGACCCCGGTTTCACCGGCTGGGGCTGGGAGGACGTGGAGTGGGCCATGCGCGTCTCGCGCCGCTTCCGCGTGGTCCATCTGGACAATCCGGCCACCCACATGGGCCTGGACACGGTCGAGGCCCTGACCGCCAAATATGAGCAGTCGGCGCCCAACTTCGCCCGCGTCGTCGGCCGTCACCCCGACATCGTCAGCGCCTATCCCAGCTACAAGGCCGCGCGCCTGCTGAAACGCCTGCCCGGCCTGGGCGCCGCTCGCCCGTGGATGAAACGCGCCGCCGCCGCCGCCTGGCTGCCGGTCAAGGCGCGAGCCTTCTCGCTGCGCCTGTACCGCGCCGCCCTCTACGCCGGGGCCGTGTGATGCAGCCCTATGCCGCCGATCCCAGCCTGAGGGGCAAGCTGCGGCGCCGCTACGCTCGGCTGACGCATCGACGCCCGGCGCGGCTGACGCTGGATCGGCCGGTGGTCAGCTTCACCTTCGACGACGTTCCCCAGAGCGCCGTGCATGAAGGCGTGCCGGTGCTGGAGACCGAAGGCGTGCGCGGCACCTGGTATCTGTGCGCGGGTCTGTTCGGCCGCGACGGGCATATGGGCCGGTTCGCAGACGCCGACGACGTTCGCCGCCTGGTCTCGGCCGGGCATGAGATCGCCTGCCACACGCGCGATCACATCGACTGCCATCGCGCGGACGACGCCCGTCTGCTGGCCGATGTGGACGCCAATGCGACGACGTTGCGCGCGCTGGGCGGAACCGCCCTGCATTTCGCCTTTCCCTATGGCGAGGTCGGGCCGGGCGCCAAACGGCTGCTCGGTCCCCGCTACGGCTCGCTGCGCGGCGTCCATGCGGGACTGGTCCACGACGGCGGCGACCGCAACCAACTGCCCGCCGTCGGCGTCGAGGGCGATGACGGCCAGGCGCGCGCCCGCGCCTGGATCGACCGGGCCGTGACCGAAAGGGCCTGGCTGATCCTGTTCACGCACGACGTGCGGTCCAGGCCCTCGGCCTGGGGCTGCACGCCCGAGACGCTGCGCGATCTGGCCCGATACGCCAAGGCGCGCGGCTGCGACATCCGCACCATCGGCGAGGTGCTGGCGTGAGCGCCTCCGCCCAGGTCAGCGTCGTCGTGCCGACCCTGCGCCGTCCCGCCGAACTGGAGCGCGCCCTGCGCTCGGTCTTGGCCCAGACCGGCGTCAACGGCCGCCTCATCTCCATCGTCATCGCCGACAATGATCCCGCCGCGTCCGCCGAGACGACCGTGCTGCGCCTGCGGGACGAGGCGTCGGTCGAGCTGATCTATCGTCATGTCCCGCGCCCCGGCGTCGCCACGGCCCGCAACGCCGCCCTGGCCGAAACCAAGGCGCCGCTGATCGCCTTTCTCGATGACGACGAGGTCGCCTCGCCCGGCTGGCTGGCCGCCCTGATCGACGCCCAGGCCCAGACTGGCGCCGATGCCGTGTTCGGTCCGATCCAGGGACGGGCGCCGGACGCAAGACCGTGGCTGCGTCCCTATCTCGAACGCTTCTTCGGCCGCCAAGGCCCGGCGGCCACTGGACTGGTCGAGCACGGCTTCGGGTGCGGCAACTCCCTGATGGTGCGCGCGACCGCCCTGCCCGGCCCGGCGCCGTTCGACGTCTCGGCCGACCAGTCGGGGGGTGAGGACGACGCCTTGTTCGCGGCCCTGGCCTCGCGCGGCGGCCGGTTCGGCTGGGCCGCCGACGCCTGGGTCGAGGAATACGCCCCCGCTCATCGCGCCACCCTGACCTACGCCCTGGCCCGCGCCTTCGCCTATGGACAGGGTCCCAGCCAGACCGCCGCCAAGACGGGCGACTGGCCCGCCGTCGCCCGCTGGATGCTGATCGGCGCCGCCCAGGCCGTCGCCTTCGGCGCCGCCGCCCTGGCCCTGACCCTGGTCCTCAGCCCCCGCCGCGCCGATATGCTGGACCGCGCCGCACGCGGCGTCGGAAAGCTGTTCTGGATGAAGGGCTTGGAGCCGCATTTCTATGGCGCGCGCGAACTGGCGCGGCTGGACGCGAAACGAGCCTAGACGGGAAAAACCGAGTCCAAAGAGTCCAATCGACCTCGGCGCGTCTCCCCCGTCTCCGATCCGCAGCCCGCACCTTAGCAAGGGTCTGCGCCGGATGCGGACATATGCCGCCTCCCTTCTCCCGCAGCGGAAGAAGGAAAATCACCCCGTCAGCCGCCTCAGGAAGGCTGGCGGCTTGTAGGTCGAGCGGTTGACCACCGCCCCGGCGATACGCCCCCCCACGGCCTCGATCTCATCACGCAGGATGACCGGCTCGTGCGCCGCCGTGGTCTCGGCCGCGACCACCAATATGGTGGCGTCGACGAAGGGGGCCAGGGTGATGGCCATGTCGTTGCGATCCGCCGCCGGGCTGTCGATCACCACGGTGTCGGCGTGTTTCCTCAGCGCGTCCCAATAGCCCGGCTCTCCGATCACCTCGACGCGTTGGCCCGAGCGCAGGGTCTCGGTGGCGAAGCGGGTGATCCAGAGGCGTCCGCCCAGGCAAGGACGCGCCGCCAGCAGACGCGCAGGCGCGACCGGCCGATTCTGTTGATCCATCACGCGCGGCGTCACGGCGAAGAAGCTCGATCCGTCCGGCGACGCCAGGGCCGCACGGCCCAATCGGCCGAACCGCTCAGGCTCGGCCGCCGCCGCCTCTAGCTGTCCCTGCTGCAGCAGGTCGCCGTCGATCAGCCAGACCGGCTTGCGCGCCCGCACCGCCGCCAGGCGCGCGAACTCCCGCGCCACGGTCGAGACGCCCTCGCCCGTGCCCGCGGCGGCGAATTGGATCACGCGGCCGCGGTGCCGCGGCGCCGGTCCCAGCGCCGCCCAAAGGCCGGCCATTTCGGATGTCAGATCGACCATCGAATCGGTACGCGCCCTGCCGCAGGCTCCTAAGCTACCACGGTCATTGAACTTTGGCCGGAGCAACGGCCAGCACCGGCATCTCCAACGTCCGTCCCGCCGAACCGGCGGTGACGAAGCCTCGTCGGGTGAAGATCCGCAGCAGACCGACGCACAGGGCGGTGAAGGCGGCGAACAGGAAGACGGCCGCCAGCAGCGGGGCCTTCAGGCTCTTGCCGCGCGTCGGGGTCTGCGCCCGTTCGATGACGGTGACATTGTCCGCCCCCGCCGCGACCAGAGCGCCGTCGGCGCGGCTCTGGGCCTCGCGCTGCTGGAACTCCCGCACCGAGCCTTGCAGCATCTCGCGGTTGCCGCCCAGCACGGCGTTCTCGGACTCCTGGCGCGTCAACTCCATCTGCCGCTCGCGGATCTGCGCCAGTTGCTGTTCGGCGCTGCTCAGCCGGGCTTGCAGGGCGTTGCGCTCCGCCAGGGTGTTGATGCGCGTCGTCTCCAGCTCGACCCAGATCGGATTCGGCCCGGTGCGAACCTCCTTGGCGCCCACGGCCGTGCCGGTGGCGACATATTGCTGAAGGCCCGCGATCCGCGCGTCGATATCGCGCACCGGCTGGCTGTCGGGCGTATAGCGGGCCAACAGATTCTCGCGCTCGGTGCGCAGTTGCAGGATCTGGTCCTGCGCCGAGATGTTCAGATCCTGTTGCAAGGCGATCTCGGCGGGCGTCGCCGCCTGTTGGCTCACCAAGGTCTGTAGCCGACGGTCCGCGGCGGCCAGGGCCAGTTCGCTGGACAGTTTTTCGGTCATCGCCGTCTGGTACGCCGTGGCCAGGGCCGTCTTGGTGGCGGTGAAGTCGCCGACGTCGTTGGACCGCTGAAACTGTTCATAGGCGACGTCGGCCGCCTCCAGGTCGTTCTGGAACGCTTCCCGCTGCGCGCCTATGGCCGGACCCGCCCGGTCCTGGAACACCTCACGGCGGCGGATCAGATATTGATCGACGACGGCGTTCAGGATTTGCGCCGACTTGGCCGCGTCGTCGCTCTCATAGCTGACGTTGATGACCGCGCTGCCCGGCGTGGTGGCGACCTTCAACCCATGGGCCACGGCGCGAACCGCGGCGGCCTCCTGCTGAGCCGCGGAGCCGGTCGCGGGCTTGCCGTCCTGAAAGACGGCCACGCCCAAGGCCTTGACCACCCGTTGCTGAACGATCTGGCTGGACAGGATGGCGGCTTCGGACTGAGCCACCTGATCCCCGTTCGGCGCCTGGCCGCGATCGGCCGTCTGACCGACGCGCGGCTGATAGACGTATTCCTGGCCCACGCCCGCGAACAGACTGGCCGAAGCGGTGTAGGTCTTCTTCAAGGTCAGGATCGCCGCCGCACCCAGGGCGAAGACGATCAGAAAGACCAGGACCATCACCCAGAATTCCCGGAACAACAGGCCGACGATATCGCCGAAGCCATAACGCGGGCGGGCTGTCACATAGGTCGCCGAGCGCATGGGGTTGGGCCGAATCCGTTCAATACTGGCGGTCTCTCGGACAGTGGCGGCGCGGCGTTAACCACTGGTTACCCATAAGCCGCCAGCCTGAGGGTCGAAGTTGGTTCCGAGTCTGTTTGAGCGAGCGCCATGATCCCTGACCGCCGCCTGATCCTGCTGGGCGCCGCCGCCCTTCTGTCAGGCTGCGCGGGCGGCGAACCTGACCGTATGCCGCGCCCGATGGCGCGCAATCAGAACACTGTCGGCCGCGTGGATCGCGTTCAGCCCGGCAACTTCCCCAATATCCCGTTCGCGGACTGGACGGACGACGAACCCGAATACGTCCTTTACCCCGGCGACGAGATCGAGATCGCCACCCCGACCGCGCCCGAGCTGACCCGGACCCTGCGCGTCGGACCGGACGGGCGCGTGTCCCTGCCCCTGGTCGGCCAGCTCATGGCGGCGGATCGGACGATCGCGGAGCTGGAGAGCGCCGCCTCGGGCGCCTATGCCTCGCAACTGGTGCGGCCGGTGGTCGAGATCACCCTGAAACAGGCCGGGCCGTTGAAGGTCTGGGTGGCCGGAGAGGTGCGGACGCCCGGCGTGCTCGACATGAACGGCGACATCGACGCCTATCAGGCGGTGGTCCAGGCCGGAGACTTCCTGCCCACGGCCAAGCCTCAGGAGGCCGCCCTGATCCGGCGCGGGCCGGGCGGACGGCGGATGATGCGGGTGATCGACCTCAGGCCCCGTCGCGGCGAGGTGGTCGCGCTTCGTCGCGGCGACCTGATCTATGTGCCGCGCAGCAATCTGGGCGAACTGGCCAATTTCTTCACCCAGATCCGCAACGCCCTGCCGATCGGTTTCAACTATACGATCAACGGGCAGTATCAGAATTTTTAGGCGCTAACGCTTGGCTCGCGGAGCCTCGCTGCTTGAGCGCGTTAGTCGCGCGAAACGCCCAGGCCGCGTCGGGTCGAGAGATCCCGAAGGGTCGACGATCGCGGCCGCCAAGGATGGCGAGTGGCCGTCAGGCCACCAGTCGGACGACGCCCGCGTCGATGTACTGACGAGCCGCGCGTTGGGCCTCGGCGATCTCTTCCCGCTCCATCTCCTGGCTCATTTCGCGGCGATAGACGCGCGCCTCGACCGAGCCTTTCATGGCCGCCAGGTTGAAGATCATATGGGCCGAGACCCGGTCCATCGGACAGCCGCCCGAGCCGGACGAATACATCATGCCCAGACGGAACAGGGCGTCGCCGTCCATGTCGGGCGTCGGCAGCGGCAGGGCCGCCGGGACTTCGTCGTGCGCCAGTTCTTGCGCGTTCATCACCGTATCCTCCAAGGCGACGCCGTTCTGGCCCGCCCCTCTGATACGCGATCAAATACCGCCGGTTTGAAGTTAAAGTTAACAGCGGAGAGGCGCGCCAAGACTTTTCAGTAAAGCCGAAATGAATACTCCAAACGCGATTCAAACATCATCAATATCTGCGAAACGCCTTGTTCACGAACGCCGTCGTTCGGCGTCAGTTTCCATCACTACGCCCCGCGACCAGGCTGGCGCATCCTCGGAACGGATCAAGGAGGAATCTCATGCGGATTGGACATCTGATCATCGCCGCCGTGTGCGGTCTCGCCTCGCCCGCCCTGGCCCAGCAAGTCTCGCCCGAAGAGGCCCAGGCCCGCGTCGCCTATCTGGCCAGCAATCTGAGCAACAATACCTGGGATTGCGCGGGCGTTCAGACCAACAACAACATCCGCACCCAGACCTTCTTCTATCTGAGGGTGGACCAAAATTGGCGCGTCAGCGGCGAGCACCACGTGCGCGTCTTCTTGGATGGCGGGGTCTATAAGCGGCGGTCGCGCGTCGGCGGCCGGGTGGTCAACGACGCCGGCGGTTTCCGGGTGGTGCTGGACCAGTTTCAGCCGATCCAGACCGACGCCTTGCCCAACGGTATGTCCTTTGGTCCCGACGCCAGCTTCGTCCTGCGTCTGTCGCGCGCGACCAACGGCCGCGACGTCTACGGCATCGACGGCCTTGAGCATGGCACTTACGGGGACGTCCGTTTCCGGTGCCAGGTCTTTCGCGAGGGTCAGCGCCTGATGCGCTGACTTCAGCGCGCCCTTTGTCCGAACAGCACCTTGCGCGCCGCGTCCGCCTCGGACCCCGCTCGACCCAGGTCGCGACGCAGATCGGCGCCCACGGCCTTGCCGGCGACCACGCCCGGCCGGGCGCCCACGCGCTCGACCCAGGCCCTCAGGTTCGGGAAATCGGCCAGGTCCTGGCCCTGAGCCTCGGGCAGTAACCAGGGCCAGCAGGCCATGTCGGCGATGGAATAATCCCCCGCGACGAAGTCCCGATCCGCCAGCCGCCGGTTCAGGACCCCATAGAGCCGATGCGTCTCGTTCGTATAGCGGCTCACGCCATAGGCGATCTGACGCTGATCCTTGATCAGGGCGGGCGCGTACTGGCGGAAATGGTGGGTCTGGCCCGCCATCGGACCCAGACCGCCGACCTGCCAGAACAGCCATTGATCGACCTCGGCCTTGGCGCGCGGATCGGTCGGATAGAATTTCCCGGACTTCAAACCGAGGTATTGCAGGATCGCCCCGGACTCGAAGATCGAGATCGGTTCGCCGCCCGGCCCGTCGGGATCGACGATGGCGGGCATCCGCCCATTGGGGCTGATGGCCTGAAAGTCCGGCTGGAACTGCTCGCCGACGCCGATGTTCACCGGCTTCATCTCATAGGCCAGCCCCATTTCCTCCAGAGCGATCGAGATCTTCCAGCCGTTCGGCGTGGGCCAGTACCAGAGTTCGATCGGCCGGGTCATTCACAGGCTCCTTCAGCTTGGCCGTTGATCTGGGAAGTCCGGGGCAAGCGCGCAATACGGCTGAACCCGATGTTCAGGCCGGGTTCATGCGCCAGGGCCGACCTTGCCGGGATTAACCGGTCGCTCGGGGGGCGGGCGCCGAACGATGGAGACACCCATGAACCGCCTGACCAAGGCCGCCGTCGTCGCCCTCGCGCTCAGCACGACCGCCGCCCCCCTGGCCGCCGTGGCCCAGAGCCGCGAAGACCACCGTGAACGCCGTCACGACCGACGCGATGACCGACGCGACGACCGTCGGGATTGGCGCCAGGACAATCGAGACTGGCGTCACGACCGTCGAGACGACCGCCGGGATTGGCGCCAAGACCGTCGTGATGATCGTCGCGACTGGCGCCATGATCGCCGTGACGACCGTCGCGACTGGCGCCAGGACAATCGCCGCTGGGACCGCAACAACCGCGACTGGTGGCGCGGCCGCAGCGACTTCCGCGACTATCGCGGCGCCCGCCAGGGCTATTGGTATGCGCCGGGCTACGGCTACTACCGTGTCGAACCGCGGTATTACGGCTATCGCTGGCAGCGCGGCGGCTATCTGCCGCCCGCCTATCGCAGCTATTACGTCAACGACCCCTATTATTACGGCCTGCCGTCGGCTCCGCGCGGCTACCGTTATGTCCACGCCGGCAACGACATCGTGCTGATCGCCTTGGCCAGCGGTCTGATCGCCAGCGTGCTGTACGACATCTTCTAGGGTTCCGAACCGAACCCGGCCTTTGACCCCGCGGAGCGATCCGCGGGGTTTTCTTTTCCATGGCGGCGGTGTCGAACGTCGTTCAGACACGGTTCATGCGTCAGGCGCGACCGTCGGCTTACGCGACGCCCATAAGGGGCGCATCGGGAATAGAGAACGCCATGAAACGCACATTGATGGTCTTTTCCGCCCTCGCCGCCTTCGCCGTCCCGGCGGCGGCGCCTCTGGTCGTGGCGGCCCAAGACGGCCCGCCGGCCGAAGAGCGAGACGATCCCCCTCGCCACCGCGGGCGCAACGGCGGCGGCCAACAACAACAGCAGCGCGATGAGCGCCCGGACACCGGACAACGCCCGGACAGGCCCGACCGGCCCGACCGGCCCGATCGCCCGGATCGCCCGGATCGCCCCGACAGGCCGCAACCGCCTCAACCGCCCTCCAACCCGCCGGGCGGCGGCTGGACCGGACCGAACCGCCCGGACAGACCGGATCGCCCGGATCGTCCTGACCGTCCCCAGCGGCCCGACCGGCCGAATGGCGGCGGCGGCGGCGGCAACGGCGGCGGCTGGGATCGACCCGACCGCCCGACACGGCCCGACCAGCCGGATCGCCCTGACCGGCCTGATCACCCGGATCGCCCGGATCGTCCCGACTGGCCGAACCGACCTGACAGGCCCGACCGCCCGGATCGGCCCGATCGCCCCGACAGACCCGACAGACCCGACAGACCCGACCGTCCGGGGCGGCCGGATCGTCCCAACGGCGGCAACTGGAACAATGGCGGGCGCGACCGCGATCACCACGACTTCCGCAACCGCTTCAACCGCGACCAGTGGAGCCGTAACTGGGACCGCCGTCACGGCCGTTCGGACTGGTGGCGCAACGACCGCTCGTTCCGCGGCTGGAGCGGCGTTCGCATCGGCTTCTATTTCGCGCCGGGCTACGGCTACTACAACGTGCCGCGCAGCTATTGGGGCCGCCGCTATTACGAGGGCGACTTCCTGCCGTCGCTGTTCTGGCGCTACGAGCTGAGAGACTGGGCCTATTGGGGCCTGCCCTATCCGCCGGCCGGGACCATGTGGGTGTTCGTCGACAACAACATCTATCTGGTCGACCGCTTCGACGGCTACATCATCGAAGCCATCTACGACGCCTGGCGCTGGTAGGTTCCGGCGCACCGAAGAAGGCCCCGGAGAGCGATCTCCGGGGCCTTTTCTTGTCTGTCGTCATCCTCCGGCAAGCGTAGCGAGACCGGGGGACCCAGCGGCGCCAGAGCGGAGCGAAGGCGATGCGGCCGACGACTGCATTCCTGACAGGGTCGCGCTCTCGCACGCCGCTGGGTCCCCCGGTCTGCGCGGCTACGCCGCTTGCCGGAGGATGACGGAAGAGATCAAGAAACCCCCAGCTTGGCCTTCAGGATGTCGTTGACCGCCGCCGGATTGGCCTTGCCGCCGGTGGCTTTCATGACCTGGCCGACGAACCAGCCCAGGGCCTGGGGCTTGTCCTTCACGGCTTCGGCCTTGTCGGGGTTGGCGGCGATGATCTGGTCGACGGCGGTTTCGATGGCGCCGGTGTCGGTGACCTGTTTCAGGCCGTGTTTTTCGACAACCTCGGCCGGTGAGCCTTCGCCGTTCCAGACATGGTCGAAGACTTGTTTGGCGATCTTGGAGGAGATGACGTCGGTCTCGATCAACTCGACCAGTTCGGCCACATGGGCGGCGGGCAGCGGGTTCTCGCTGAAATCCTTGCCGTCGGCGGCCAGTCGGGCCGAGACCTCGTTGGTCACCCAGTTGGCGACCAGTTTGGCGTCCCGGCCTTTCGCCGCGGCCTCGAAATAGTCGGCCTTGGCGCGTTCCGAGATCAGGACGACGGCGTCATACTGCGACAGGCCGTATTCGCTCATGAAGCGGCGACGCTTGTCGTCAGGCAGTTCGGGCAAGGAGGCCGCGATCTCGTCGATCCACGCCTGCTCCAGCTCCAGCGGCAACAGGTCGGGGTCGGGGAAGTAGCGATAGTCCATCGCCTCTTCCTTGGAGCGCATCGAGCGCGTTTCACCCGCGTTCGGATCGTACAGGCGCGTTTCCTGCACCACCGCGCCGCCGTCTTCCAGGATCTCGATCTGGCGGCGGGCCTCATAGTTGATGGCCTGGTGGATGAAGCGGAACGAGTTGACGTTCTTGATCTCGCAGCGCGTGCCCAGGTGGCTGAAGTCGCCGGTCGCCTTGAACCTGTCATAGCCGCCCTCGCGGCAGACCGAGACGTTCACGTCGGCGCGCAGATTGCCCTTCTCCATGTCGCCGTCGCAGGTGCCCAGATAGATCAGGATGGTGCGGATCTTCTTGACGTAGGCGACCGCCTCTTCCGGCGTGCGGATGTCGGGGCGCGAGACGATCTCCATCAGCGCCGTGCCGGCCCGGTTCAGGTCGACATAGCTCTCGGTCGGCGACAGGTCGTGGATCAGCTTGCCCGCGTCCTGCTCCAGATGCAGGCGTTCGACGCCGACGTTGAAGAAACTGCCGTCCTCGCGCTCGACCTCGACCACGCCCTCGCCGACGATGGGGTGGTAAAGCTGGCTGATCTGATAGCCGGTGGGCAGGTCGGGGTAGAAGTAGTTCTTGCGGTCGAACTGGCTGATCCGGTTGATCTGCGCCCGCAGACCCAGACCCGTGCGCACCGCCTGTTCGACGCAGTATTCGTTCAGCACCGGCAACATACCGGGGAAGCCCGCATCGACCAGCGACACCTGCTCGTTCGGCCCGGCGCCGAATCCCACGGCCGCGCCAGAGAACAGCTTGGCCTTCGACGCCACCTGGGCGTGGATCTCCAGCCCCATGACGATTTCCCACGACCCCGTGCGGCCCTGGATCAGTTTGGACGTATCGCTCATGCCCGTGCGATAGCCTTCGGCGCGGCGCGAGGAAAGCCGTCGCGGTGTAAATTGCGGCGTTTCACATTCGCCATTGTACGGCCCTTGTCTCTGGTGTTCCATCCGCCTCCAAGTTGGAGGAACCCATGACCCGAACCCTCGCCGCTTCGCTCTCCGCCCTGGCCCTCGCCGCCACGGGCAGCGCATATGCGCAATCCCACGACCACGGCAGCCACGCCGCGCCCGCCGCCGGCGTCCAGGCCCCCGCCGCGCCCGCCGCTCGCCCGACCATCGCCAGCTCGATCAAGGACCTGCTGAACAATGAGCAGACCCGCGCCGTCCTGGAGAAGCACCTGCCCGGCATCAGCCAGCACCCGGCCCGGCCCCAGTTCGAGGACATGACCCTGGCCGAGGTCGCCCCCCTGTCTCAAGGCGCCGTGACGGCCGAGATCATCGCCGCCATCGACGCCGACCTGAAGAAGCTGCCGTCGGCATAAAATCCCTCTCCCATTGGGAGAGGGAGGGACCCGCTCGCGTCAGCGAGCGGGAGGGTGAGGGTCGGCTGTCGCCAACCGCGCATGATCGCATCGACGATCCGCTCAGGTGTTTCAAGGGCGATCTGGTTGCTGAATCGCAGAACGGTCCAGCCCAAGGCTTCGATTTCCGTCTGCCGATAGTGATCTTCTAGGACGACGTCGTCTCGCTTATGAACCCCGCCGTCGATCTCGATCACAAGTCGCAGCGGATCACAGGCAAAATCGACGACATGAAACTCCGATGGGGTGCTGACGCCGGAATTTCAGCCCATCCACGCGACCACACCGCAGCAGGCTCCAGGCCCGCTTCTCCGCCAGCCCGCCGTTCTGCCGCAGCGATCTCGCCCGCGAAATCCTGACGCTGCTCATCTCCCTTCTCCCGTTGGGAGAAGGTGGCCTGGCGGAGCCAGGTCGGATGAGGGTCGGCTCTCGATGATCGACACTCGACCCTCACCCTCCCACCGCTTTGCGGCGGGTCCCTCCCTCTCCCAATGGGAGAGGGATCAACTCGTCACCACCACTGCTCCGCCTTGCCGGTGAACCCGGCGGCATCCTCCAGCGCCTTGCCGACGCGGAAGACGGTGGCTTCGTCCAGCGCCTTGCCGATGACCTGAAGGCCCAGGGGCAGGCCGCCCGAATCCAGCCCGGCGGGCACCGAAACGCCCGGCAGACCGGCCAGGTTGGCCGTCACCGTGAAGACGTCGTTCAGATACATGGTCACCGGGTCGATCTGTTTGTCGCCCAGAGCGAAGGCGGCCGAGGGCGTCGACGGGGTCAGAATGGCGTCGACGCGGTCCCAGACGTTGTCGAAATCCTCGGCGATGCGGCGGCGCACCTTCAACGCCTTGACGTAGAAGGCGTCATAGAAGCCGGCCGACAGCACATAGGCGCCGATGGTCAAGCGACGCTGGACCTCCTTGCCGAAGCCCTGCGCCCGCGACTCTTCGTACAGATCGGTCAACGACTTGGCGTCCTTGGCCCGATGGCCGAACCGCATCCCGTCATAGCGAGCCAGGTTCGACGAAGCCTCGGCCGGGGCGACGATATAATAGGTCGGCAGGGCGTATTTGGTGTGCGGCAGGCTGATGTCGACGATCTCGCAGCCCGCGGCCTTCAGCCATTCCACGCCCTGATCCCACAGGGCCTGGATCTCGGCGGGCATCCCGTCGACGACATATTCGCGCGGCACGCCGATGCGCAGACCCTTGACGCCCTGAGCGAGGCTGGCGGTCCAGTCCGGGGTCTCGATGTCGAGGCTGGTGGAGTCCTTGGGGTCGAAGCTGCACATGGAGCGCAGCATCAGGGCGGCGTCGGCGACGTTTTTCGTGATCGGCCCGGCCTGATCCAGGGAACTGGCGAAGGCGACCATGCCGTAACGGCTGGCGCGGCCATAGGTGGGCTTGATGCCGACCGTGCCGGTGAAGGCCGCCGGTTGGCGGATCGAGCCGCCGGTGTCCGAGGCCGTGGCCGCCAGACACAGGTCCGCCGCCACCGCCGAGGCCGAGCCGCCCGACGATCCGCCCGGCGTCAGTTCGGCGTTCGAGACCTTGGACTTCCACGGATTCTTCACCGGGCCGAAGGCCGAGGTCTCGTTGGACGACCCCATGGCGAACTCGTCCATGTTCAGCTTGCCCAACATGACCGCCCCGTCGCGCCACAGATTGGCGGTGACGGTCGATTCATAGGGCGGGACGAAGCCGCGCAGCATATTCGATCCGGCGGTCGTCTGGACGCCGTCGGTGCAGAACAGGTCCTTGATGCCCAGCGGCGCGCCTTCCAGCGCCCCGCCGACGCCCGCCGCCAGTTTGGCGTCGGACGCCCGCGCCATTTCCAGCGCCTTGTCGGCCGTCACCTCGACATAGGCGTTCAGCGTCGGATTGGCGGTCTCGATGGCGCCCAGAAAGTCGCGGGTGATCTCCTCGGACGAGAAGGCCTTCGTCTTCAGGCCGTCGACGGCCTCGGTCAGGGTCAGCTTGGTCAGATCGCTCATGACTATTCGACCACCTTGGGCACGACGAAGAAGCCGTCGGCGGACTTGGGCGCGTTCGACAGCACGGCCTCGACCTTGGCCCCATCGGTGACTTCGTCAGCCCGCATCCTCAGACGGGCCGCGACGTTCGAGGTCATCGGCTCGACGCCCTGCACATCGACCTCGTCCAACTGCTCGATCCATTTCAGGATGCCGTTCAGCTCGACCGCCAGCGGCTCCAGCCGGTCTTCGGGGGTCTTGATGCGGGCGAGGTGGGCGACGCGCCTCACCGTCGCGGCGTCGATGGCCATGCGGCCCTCCAGATGCGCGAAAAGGGAGACGGCGGGATTAGCCGTCCGGCCGCGTTTTCACAAGGACGCGGCGATCACGCCGAGGGCGTCACCGTCACCGCGCTCGGCGCCGCCCCGCCCTCGCCCGGCGTCCAGCGAACGATGATGCGGCGTTTCTGGCTGCCGATCTGCTGGGTGGCGGCGTCCATGACGCTCTCGGTCAGTTCCAGATCGACCACGCCCGGCGCCGCGCGCAGCACACGATAGTCCAGGAAGTCGCCGATGCGGAAGATGCGCCAGCCCTGGGCCGGATCGATGAAGAAGGCGATGTGCACATACAGGCCGTTCATGGCCGGATCGCCGCCCGCCGTGCCGAAGATCTTGGCGTCCTGGCCCTCCAGGGTCGTCAGTTCGACCACCGAGGCCGCGGTCTGCAACCCGGCGTCGGTCTCGGGCGACAGGGTCAGAGGGGCGCCCGCGGGCGTCAGGGCCGCCGTCTGTATGGGCGCCGAGCCGCCCTGTCGCGGCTGCAACGCCTCGCGCCGACTTTCGACCTGGGTGTCGCACGCGCTGAGCGCCAGAAGACTGCAAACGAACACAAGGGGACGCATCAGGCTCTCCTTTGTCGAGGTGGGCGCATCCTGCCTCTGGACACCGGTTTGCGCCAGCCCTACCGCAGGGCGTGCCCGTCCTCGACCTTCTCGACCTGTCCGCCGCCTGTCCGCCCGGCACGCCGTGGCTGGGGCTGGACCTGGGCGAGGCGACCATCGGCGTGGCCGCGTCGGACGCCTCGCGCCTGATCGCCAGTCCGCTGGAGCTGATCCGCAAGACCAAATTCACCCCCGACGCCGAGCGGCTGTTCAAGCTGATGGACAGCCGCAAGGCTTCGGCCCTGATCATCGGCCTGCCGGTCAATATGGACGGGACCGAGGGACCGCGCGCCCAGTCGTGTCGCGCCTTCGCCCGCAATCTGGAGCGCATCCGTCCGGTCAATGTCGCCTTCTGGGACGAACGGCTGTCGACCAGCGCCGTCGAACGCTTCCTGATCGACGAACTGGACCTGAGCCGCAAACGCCGCGCCGACGTCGTCGATCGCACCGCCGCCGCCTGGATATTGCAGGGCGCCCTGGACCGGGTGCGCGACCAGGCGACCTGGATCTGATGGGCGCCCTGTTCGTCGGGGTCGTCCCGGTCTTTGTGCTGATCGCCATCGGCTACGCCCTGCGCAAGTCCGATTTCCTGCCCGACGCGACGTGGCGGCCGATCGAGAAGCTGTCGATCCACCTGCTCTATCCCGGCTTCCTGGTCCCGGCGATCTGGACGGCGGACATCTCGGGCGGCGGCGCGGGCGCGGCCGGGGCGGCGGCGGTGACGTCGGTCTTGATCATCGCCACCGCCACCTATGCGGCGCGGCCGTTTCTGAAGATCGACGGCCCGGCCTTCACCAGCGTGTTTCAGGGCGTGATCCGCTGGAACAGTTTCGTCTTCCTGCCGGTCATCCAGTCGATCTACGGTCCCGACGGCCTGGCCCTGGCGGCGGTGGTCATCGCCGCCATGATCCCGGTGACCAATATCCTGTGCGTCGTCGTTCTGGTCCGCTGGGGCGCGGATCAACGCGAGATGTCGCCCCTGGCCCTGACCAAGGCCATCCTGTCCAACCCGATCCTGATCGCCTGCCTGGTCGGCCTGGCGCTGAACCTGCTGAAGGTTCCGCGCGTGCCGGGGATATCGGACACGCTGCAACTGCTGGGCGGGGCGGCCCTGCCTCTGGGCCTGATCGTGGCGGGGGCGGGTCTCAGCTTCGCCGAGGTCGCACGCCGCCGCGTCACCATCGGCGCGGTCAGCGTCATCAAACTGGTGGTCACCCCGCCGTTGATGTGGGGGCTGTGTCGCCTCTATGGCGGCGACGCGACGGCCCAGGGCATCGCCCTGATGTGCGGTTCGGCGCCCGGCGCGGCGGCCAGCTACATCCTGGCGCGCCAGATGGGCGGGGACGCGCCGTTGATGGCGGGGATCGTGGCCCTGACGACCGTGGGCAGCGCCGTGGGCATTCCCGTGGTGCTGACGCTCTTTCATCTGGGGTGATCAGGTTTCCACCGCCCGTCACCCTCGGGCTTGTCCCGAGGGCCTATCGCCAACGCAAGCTTAAGGGGGAGGTGATCAAGCGACCTGCCAAGCGCGTCGTCGTTCGAGCCTGAAGAGCGATGGGTCCTCGGGACAAGCCCGAGGATGACGAGACAATTTCAGCATCGGAGTTTTCTTCGGGCGCCCTTGGCTTCCCACAGAATCTGTAATGCCTTCCTGTTGGGAAACCTGTCCCATTCTTGTCTCGTCTCGATGAGCTTCCACCCTAGCCTCCAAGGTCCAGCTCAACTATAGCGACCTCTCGATGAGCCAGCCCGCCCGACTCGCCGAGACGATCAGAGAACGGCTGGTCCCGTTCCCCCGCGAACATTTCCTGTCCGCCACCGACCTGAACCCGCCCGCGGCCCTGGCCCTGTGCGATCTGGCCAACGCCTTCGTGGATCTGAGCCGGTCGGATCACAAGACGCTGGACCTGATGCGCGGGCGCACGGTCGTGAACCTGTTCTTCGAGAATTCGACCCGCACCTCGGCCTCGTTCGAGATCGCCGCCCGACGTCTGGGCGCCGATGTCACGGCCTTGTCGCCGCGCACCAGTTCCGTCGCCAAGGGCGAGACCCTGATCGACACGGCCGCGACCCTGAACGCCATGAAGCCCGACGTGCTGGTCATCCGCCACGCCGCCGCGGGGGCCGCCGACCTGCTGAGCCAGAAAGTCGGCTGCGCGGTGATCAACGCCGGGGACGGGCGACATGAACATCCGACCCAGGCCCTGCTGGACCTGGTCACCCTGCGCCGGGCGTTTGGCGATGTCGGCGGGCTGACCGTCGCCATCTGCGGCGATATCGCCCACAGCCGCGTGGCCCGATCCAATGTGGCCCTGTTGTCGATGATGGGCGCGCGCGTCCGACTGATCGGTCCGCCGACCCTGGTGCCCGGCGACGCCGACCGCTGGGGCTGCGAGGTCTTTCACGATATGCGCGAGGGCCTGGCGGGCGCGGACGTGGTGATGATGCTGCGGCTTCAGCTCGAACGCATGGACGGCGCCCTGGCCCCTTCGACCCGCGAGTATTTCCGCTTCTGGGGCCTGGACCGCGAAAAGCTGGCCTGGGCCGCGCCCGGCGCCAAGGTCATGCACCCCGGCCCGATGAACCGGGGCGTCGAGATCGATTCCGACGTCGCCGACGACCCGGCCGTGTCCCTGATCCAGGATCAGGTCGAAATGGGCGTCGCCGCCCGCATGGCCGTGCTGGCGGCCCTGTCGGAGAGAAGAGGAGGCCTCGCATGACCGCCCTCGCCTTCGTCAACGCCCGCCTGCTGGACCCGACCTCGGACTATGACGGTCCCGGCGCCGTCCTGGTCGAGGATGGCCGCATCGTCGACGTGGCGCGCGGCGCTTCCAACGCGCCCGACGGGATCGAGGTCATCGACGCCTCGGGCCTGTGCCTGTCGCCGGGCCTGATCGACATCCGCGTGCGCACCGGCGAGCCGGGCGCGGAGCCGAAGGAGACGCTGAAATCCGCCGCCCTGGCCGCGGCCGCCGGAGGCGTCACCACCTTCGTCGTCCAGCCCGACACCGATCCGGCCGTCGACGATCCGGCCATGGTCGATTTCATCCAGCGGCGCGGCGCGGCCCTGAATCTGGTCAACATCCGCGCGGCGGGCGCCGCCACCAAGGGCCTGGGCGGCGAACGCATGGCCGAGATCGGCCTGATGGCCGAGGCGGGCGCCCTGTATTTCACCGACGGCGACCGGGTGATCGCCAACAGCCGCACGCTGATGCGGGTGATGAGCTACGCCACCGCCTTCAACGCCCTGATCGCCTGCCGCCCGGCCGATCCGTGGCTGGCCGAGGGGGCCGTGGCGGCCTCGGGCGAACTGGCCACGCGGCTGGGCCTGTCGGGGGCGCCCGCCGTGGCCGAGCGCATCGGGCTGGAGCGCGACCTGGCCCTGGTCGAACAGACCGGGGTGCGCTTCCTGGTCGATCAGATCTCGACCGAGGGCGCGCTGGAGACCCTGGCCCGCGCCCGCGCGCGCGGTCTGGAGGTCGCCGCCTCGGTGTCGATCAACCACCTGTGTTTCAACGAACTGGACATCGGCCACTACCGCACCTTCTTCCGCCTGGACCCGCCGCTGCGCGCCGAGAGCGACCGCCAGGCCCTGGTCGAAGCGGTGCGCGACGGCCTGATCGACGTCATCACGTCCGCCCACACCCCGGCTCCGGCCGAGGACAAGCGCCGCCCCTTCGCCGAGGCCGCGCCCGGCGCCGTGGGGCTGGAGACCCTGCTGCCGGCCGCCCTGACCCTGCATCACGAACATGGGCTGGACCTGCTGGACGTGCTGCGGCCCCTGACTTCGGGTCCCGCCGCCCTGTTGGGCCTGAACGCCGGAAGCCTGACGCCCGGCGCGCCCGCCGACCTGATCCTGTTCGACCCCGCCGCCCCGGTGGTCATCGACGCCGACGCCCTGCGTTCCAAGTCCAAGAACACCCCCTTCGACGGGCGCCGTCTGCAAGGGCGGGTGCAGGCCAGCTATGTCGGCGGACGGCGGGTGTTCGTCCACGGTTGACGTGCTACACAGCCTGAAGACGATTCAGGCAGCCTGAATTGGGGGAGCTGAAGGTGCAGGATCTGGTCGCCCCGGCGCTCGGCACGCTCGGCCTGACGGCTGCGGCCGGTTACCTGCTCGGCTCCATTCCCTTCGGCGTGATCCTGACCCGCGCGGCGGGCGCGGGCGATGTGCGCAACATCGGCTCGGGCAACATCGGCGCGACGAACGTGCTGCGCACCGGCCGCAAGGACCTGGCCCTGGCGACCCTGCTGCTCGACGCGGGCAAGGGCGCGGCCGCCCTGTTGCTGGCGCGCTGGCTGTTCAACAACGACGTGGCCGCCGCCATCGCGGGAGGCGCGGCCTTCCTGGGTCACCTGTTCCCCGTCTGGCTGGGCTTCAAGGGCGGCAAGGGCGTGGCCACCTTCTTCGGTCTGATGCTGGCCGCCTGGTGGCCGCTGGGCCTGGCGGCGGCGGCCCTGTGGCTGCTGACGGCCGCCCTGTTCCGCATCTCATCGCTGTCGGCCCTGGTCTCCACGGCGGCGACGCCGGTGCTGTCGGTGCTGCCCATCGCCGCCCTGGGTCTGCCGACCGATATGCCGATCACCTTGCTGGCCGCCTTCGCGGCCGTGCTGATCTGGATTCGGCACGCTCAGAACATCGGCCGTCTGTTGCGGGGAACCGAACCGCGCATCGGCGCCAAGGCCGCGTGAGCCTGTCCGAGGCCGAGCGGTTCGCCCGGCTGCGGCTGGCCCGCACCGAACGCATCGGTCCCGTCGCCTTCAGCCAGTTGCTTCAGCGGTTCGGCTCGGCCCAGGCCGCCCTGACCGCCCTGCCCGACATGATCCGCAAGGCGGGCGGCCGCTCGACGCCGCCGCCGATCGAACAGGTCGAAACCGAAATGGCCGCCGGCGCGCGAGCGGGCGCGCGCCTGATCGTTCTGGGCGACGCCGCCTATCCGCCGATGCTGGCCGCCGTCGATCCGCCGCCGCCCCTGCTCTGGGTGCTGGGCGATGCGGACCTGCTGTCGCGCCCCTGCGTCGCCGTGGTCGGCGCCCGAATCGCCTCGGCGGGGGGACAGCGCATCGCCCGCGGCCTGGCCCAGCAACTGGGCCAGGCGGGTCACGTCGTGATCTCCGGCCTGGCCCGCGGCATCGACGCGGCGGCGCACGACGGCGCCCTGCCCACCGGTACGGTCGCGGTTCTGGGCGGCGGCGTCGACGACGTCTATCCGCCCGACAACGCCGCGCTTTACGACCGCCTGCGCGAGCAAGGCTGCATCGTCTCCGAAAGCCCGATGGGCGCACGGGCGCAAGCGCGCGACTTCCCCCGCCGCAACCGCATCATCTCGGGCCTGTCGCGCGGCGTCGTGGTGGTCGAGGCCGAACTCAGATCCGGCTCTCTGATCACCGCCCGGCTGGCGGCGGAACATGGGCGTGACGTCTTCGCCGTGCCAGGGTCGCCGCTGGACCCGCGGTCACGCGGTCCCAACGACCTGATCCGCAACGGCGCCGTCCTTTGCGAGGGCGTCGATGACGTGGAGCGGGCCTTTTCGACCCTGCGCACCCTGCGCGAGCCGCCGGGCGATCATCCGTTCGGCGACGCCCCCGGCGAGATCGCGCCCGAACTGCTGGACCGCGTCGCCGCCCTGCTGTCGCCCACGCCGACGCCGCGCGACGAACTGGCCCGCGCCCTGCATCTGCCGGTCTCGACCGTCGCCGCCGCCTTGCTGGAGCTGGACCTGGCGGGGCGCGCCACCCTGCTGCCCGGCGGTCTGGTCTCGCTTTAGCTGTTGCGGCCGCGTCCCCCGACGCGCCTCGGTTCGGAGGCCAGCCGGACGGCCGCCTCCAGAACGCTGGCCAGGGGTTCGTCGCCGGCCCGGCGCGCCATCAGCGCCAACTCTTCCGACAAGGACCGAACGTACTCCCGAACCCTTTCCTCCTCAGCCGCCCCCGGGATCAGCACCCCCTCCGGCTCGGGCGCGGCGGCGGGATCTAACGGCCCGTCGCAGGACGTCGGTTGGACCATGGCGTTTCTCCTCCTGACCGGGTCAGTACACACAACCTTAACGAGACTGGCAAGCCAACATTCCACCTAGACAAAAGAAGCTTTCGCCATGCGATTGACAGGACCCGGCGCGGCCACCACCTTCCCGGCCCTCTCGGGGAACCGCCACGCACATGAATCTCGTCATCGTCGAAAGCCCGGCCAAGGCCAAGACCATCAATAAGTATCTCGGGTCGGACTATGAGGTCCTGGCCTCATACGGCCATATCCGGGACCTGCCGTCCAAGGACGGCTCGGTCCTGCCCGACGATGACTTCGCCATGCACTGGGAGGTCGACGCCAAGGCCTCCAAGCGCCTGAACGAGATCGCCGAGGCGGCCAAGCGCGCCGACCGCGTCATCCTGGCCACCGACCCGGATCGCGAGGGCGAGGCCATCAGTTGGCACGTGTTGGAGGTGCTGAACAAGAAGAAGGCGCTGAAGGACACGTCGGTCCAGCGCGTCACCTTCAACGCCATCACCAAGTCCGCCGTCCTGGACGCCATGGCCCAGCCGCGCGAACTGGATATGGAGTTGGTCCAGGCCTATCTGGCCCGTCGCGCACTCGACTATCTGGTCGGCTTCACCCTGTCGCCGGTGCTGTGGCGCAAGCTGCCGGGCGCCCGTTCAGCCGGGCGGGTCCAATCGGTGGCCCTGCGCATCGTCGTCGACCGCGAGATGGAGATCGAGCGGTTCAAGGCCCAGGAATACTGGTCTGTCGAGGCCGACCTGAGCGCCGACAGCCCGCCCTTCACCGCCCGCCTGGTCAAGCATCAGGGCAAGCGCGTCCAACGGCTAGACATCAAGGACGAGGCCACGGCCCAGGCCGCGCGCGCCGCCATTCAGGCGTCGCCTCTGACCATCCGCTCGATCGAGAAGAAGCCGGTCAAGCGCACGCCCTCGCCGCCCTTCACCACCTCGACCTTGCAGCAGGAGGCGGCGCGCAAGCTGGGCTTCACCGCCCAGCGCACCATGCAGACGGCCCAGAAGCTGTATGAGGGCGTCGACGGTTCGGGCGGTCTGATCACCTATATGCGGACCGACGGCGTTTCGGTCAGCCCCGAGGGAATCACCCAGGCCCGTTCGGTCATCGGCGACCGCTTCGGCCCGGCCTATGTTCCGTCGGAACCTCGGTATTACAAGGCTAAGGCCAAGAACGCTCAGGAAGCGCACGAAGCCATCCGGCCGACCGACATCAACCGCCATCCCGAGTCCCTGCGCCTCGAAAGCGATCTTCAGCGGCTCTATGAATTGATCTGGAAGCGGATGGTCGCTTCGCAGATGGAATCGGCGCGCCTGGACCGCACCACGGTCGAGATCGAGACCGCCGACGGCCAGACGGGCCTGCGCGCCACGGGCCAGGTCGTCGCCTTCGACGGCTTCATGGCCGTGTATGAGGAAGGCCGCGACGACCGTCCCAAGGGCGCCGCCGCCGAGGATGACGAGGACGACGCGACCCGCCTGCCCGCGCTGAAGGAAGGCGCCGCGGCCAAGGTCGACGCCGTGCGCACCGACCAGCATTTCACCGAACCGCCGCCGCGATATTCCGAGGCGACCCTGGTCAAGAAGCTGGAAGAACTGGGCATCGGCCGCCCCTCCACCTACGCCTCGATCCTGACCACCCTGCGCGACCGCGAATATGTGCGCATGGACAAGAACCGCTTCTATCCCGAGGACAAGGGACGGCTGGTCACCGCCTTCCTGGAGAAATTCTTCGACCGCTGGGTCGAATACGACTTCACCGCCGCGCTGGAGACCCAGCTCGACGAGGTCTCGGCCGGAGACCTGGACTGGAAGGTGCTGCTGCGCCGGTTCTGGACCGATTTCCACGCCGCCACCCAGGCCGCGGGCGAGCTGCGCACCACCGCCATCCTGGACGCCCTGAACGAATCCCTGGGCGCGCACATCTTCCCCGACAAGGGCGACGGCTCCGATCCGCGTGAATGCCCCCTGTGCCATCAGGGCCAGCTCAGCCTGAAGACCAGCCGCTATGGGGCCTTCATCGGCTGCTCACGCTATCCCGACTGCAAATACACCCGGCCCGTGGCCTCGCCCGACGCGGCCGAGGGCGGCGCCGACGGCGGCGACCGCGACCTGGGCGTCGATCCGGCGACGGGCCAGCCCGTGCAGTTGAAGATCGGCCGTTTCGGTCCCTATGTCGAAACCGCCGGAGACGGCGACAAGCCGAAACGTTCGTCCCTGCCCAAGGGCTGGTCGCCCGCCTCCCTGGATCTGGACCGCGCCCTGCGCCTGCTCAACCTGCCGCGCCAGGTCGGGCCGCACCCCGAGGACGGCAAGATGATCTCGGCTGGTCTGGGCCGCTACGGCCCCTTCATCCTGCATGACGGGACCTACGCCAATGTGGCCGATATCGAAGAGGTTTTCGACATCGGCCTGAACCGCGCCGTGACCTTGCTGGCCGAGAAGCGCGCCGGACGTCCGGGCGGACGCGGCGCGGCGACGGCGCCGTTGAAGGACCTGGGCGCTCACCCCGAGGACGGCGCCCCGATCCACGTCATGGCCGGTCGTTTCGGTCCCTATGTGAAGTGGGGCAAGGTCAACGCCACCCTGCCGCGCGGCACGGCGCCCGAGGACCTGACGCTGGAGACCGCCCTGCCCCTGCTGGCCGCCAAGGCCGCCGCCGGTCCCAAGAAGAAGGCGCCCGCCAAAAAGGCGGCGGCCAAGAAACCGGCCGCCAAGAAGGCCCCGGCGAAGAAAGCGGCGGCCAAGGCGAAGGTCTGAGGTCGGCGTTGATGGAACCCGGCCTCGTCCTCACGCTTAAATGAGGACGAAGGGAGATCGCGGCCATGACGAAATTCTCCGTCGGCGATCACGTCGGTTGGAACTCCGAGGCCGGTCGGGTCAGCGGCCGGATCATCAGGGTCCATACGGCCGACTTCGACTACAAGGGCTATCGCCATCGCGCCTCGCCTCAGGCGCCCCAGTACGAGATCAAGAGCGACAAGACCGACCATGTCGCCGCCCACAAGGACGGGGCGTTGACGCGGCTCGACTGAACCGCCGCAGTCGTTTTCGGGGTCAGACGCCTCGGACGTGATCGGCGAACCCTGCGACGAAGGCCGTCAGCCGCTGGCGGACGTCTTCGTCGATCAGCCGCCCCTCGGCGTCGAAGACCGCACCGGCGCGCGACACCAGCAACCGCTGACCGAACCAGGGCGCGGTTCCCAGGGCGCGAAGCACGGGCAGCCAGGCGGCCTGGCTCATCATCGTGCCGAACGGGCCGGGCGAGGCGCCCAGAACCGCCACCGGCCGCCCCCCGAACACCCGGCCGATGTCGGAAGCCGGACGACTGAGCCAGTCGATCGCGTTCTTGAACGGGCCTGGAATGGAGTTGTTGTATTCGGGCGTGAACAGCATCAGGCCGTCGCAATCGGCGATCAGCGCCTTCAGCGCGACCACCGCCTCAGGCAGCCCCTGTTCGGTCTCCAGGTCGCCGTCGAACAGCGGGATTCCCTGAATCCCCGCCGCGACCAACTCCACATCCGGCGGCGCCGCCGCCTGGGCCGCGCGCAACAGGGCGGTGTTGTAGGAGGCCGCCCGCAGGCTGCCCGACAGTCCGACCAGACGCATCAGTTCTTCGCCTCCGCATGATCCACCGTACGACCCGGTGTTGACGTTTCGCCCTGAATTTTCTGGTCGGCGCAACCCTGGACCAGATGATCCAGCAACAGCCGCACCGACGGCAACAGCCCGCGCCGCGACGGGAAGACGGCGTGCACGATCCACCGTTTGGGTCTCCAGTCCGGCAGAAGGTCGATCAACCGCCCGGCCTCCAGGTCGCGCGCCACCGCCACGGTCGGCAACAGGGCCACGCCCAGTCCATTCACCGCCGCCGCGTGCAGCATATGCAGATCGTCCGTCACCAGTCGCGGCGTGTGGCGCACCGTGGCGGTCATGCCGTCCCTGTGATGCAGGACCCAGACGTGGTCGCGATGCGCCGGGCCGAAATCCAGACTAGGCCAGTCGGCCAAATCGGCGGGACCGGACGCCGCATCGGCCATTCGCGCGATCAGGTTCGGGCTGGCGACCAGGCGATGCACGCTCTCGTCCAGCTTGCGCATGACCAGATCGGTCTGTTCCAGCGGCGGCTGGCGCACCCGGATGGCCAGGTCGAAACCCTCGCCGACCACATCCACCCGTCGGCTGGTGCTGTCCAGATGCACCTCGACCTCGGGATAGCGGGCCATGAAACCGGCGATCAGTCCGCTCATCTGATAGGTCAGCAGCCCCGGCACGCAGGCGACGCGGATGACGCCGCTCGGTTCGGCCGTGACCTTGTCGATCGCGGCCTGGGCCGCCTCGGCCTCGACCAGCATGGCCAGGCAGTGGCGGTAGTATTCCTGGCCGATCTCGGTGACCGAGAATTTGCGCGAGGTGCGCTGAATCAGGCGGACGCCGAGCTGATCTTCCAGCACGGCGATCCGGCGGCTGAGTTTCGACTTCGGCAGACCCAGCGCACGCGCCGCCGCCGCGAAGCCGCCGTGGTCCGCCACGCGGACGAAGTAGAACAGGTCGTTGAGATCCACCATCGTTCTAAAAATAGAACGCAGAAGCCGATTTTCGCAATCTACCTGGATCAGCGTTGCGAGAACATATGGCTCTCAACGCGACCGGGACGCCCGGCCGCTTCAAGGAGACCAACCATGAAAAAGGTTTTGGGACGCTACGGCAACGATCGCGGCCATTGGGTCGGCGACGGCTTTCCCGTGCGGTCGCTGTTTTCGTATGACAGCGTCGGCAAGCACGTCAGCCCCTTCCTACTGCTCGACTACGCCGGGCCGCACAATTTCGAGCCGACCGCCGAACGGCGCGGCGTGGGCCAGCATCCGCATCGCGGCTTCGAAACCGTGACCATCGTCTATGACGGCGAGGTCGAGCACCGCGACTCGACCGGTCAGGGCGGCGTCATCGGCCCGGGCGACGTCCAGTGGATGACGGCCGGCGGCGGCATTCTGCATGAGGAGTTCCACTCCCCGACCTTCGCCAGGACGGGCGGTCCCTTCCGCATGGTCCAGCTCTGGGTCAACCTCCCGGCCAAGGACAAGATGACCGCGCCCGGCTATCAGGGCATTGTGAACGCCGAAATTCCGACCGTCGACCTGAAGGACGGCGCCGGGACCGCGCGCATCATCGCCGGCGACTTCGACGGCTCCAAGGGTCCGGCCCGGACCTTCACCCCGATGAACGTCTGGGACGTGCGGCTGAACCGCGACGCCGAGACCGCCCTGGATCTGCCGCAAGACCATACCGCCATCCTGGTGGTGCTGTCGGGGCGGATCACCGTCAACGACGCCGAAGCGGTCGGCGCCGCCGAGGCCCTGTTGCTGAGCCGCGACGGCGAGGGCGTACGCATCCAGGCCGACGCCGACACCGTCCTGCTGGTCCTGACCGGCGAGCCGATCGACGAACCCATCGTCGGTTACGGCCCGTTCGTGATGAACTCCGAGGACGAGATCCGTCAGGCGATCAACGACTTCAACTCCGGCCGGTTCGGTCGAATCCCCGCCGCGGCCTGACGCCGCGGCGGTCCCTTCCCAAGGCCCGGTCGCCCGACCGGGCCGCCGTCCTGGTCCCCAGCGCGGTGAAGACCTGGGCGTCGAACCGAAGACCGAAGGACGAACGGTTCAACGACTGGCTTTTCGTCGCTTCGTCCAAGGCGCGCTGGATCAGGCCAAGGTCGTATGAAATTGCTCGACATGGACGATCAGGCGTTCATTCCCTTTCCGCACGAGTCGTCGCCGCCCGCACCGTCCCTGTCCTGATTCGAGAAGACGCCATGGCCATCGCCCACGCTCACATCGGAACCGCCCGATACCGGACCACGATCCGCACGGGCGGCGATTTGAAGCACGAACTGACCGCCGACGAACCCGAACGGCTGGGCGGCGAGGATTCGGGACCGGCCCCCTTCGACCTGTTGGTCTCGGCCCTAGGTGCCTGCACGGCGATCACGCTGAAGATGTACGCGGAAAAGAAGGGCTGGCCGCTGGAGGCGCTGGACATCCGCCTGGACTATTTGGGCGGCGAAACCCCGCCGCGCATCGAACGGGTGCTGACGCCGACGGGACCGCTGGACGAAAGCCAGCGTGCGCGTCTGGCCGATGTCGCCGAACGCACGCCGGTGACCCTGGCGATCAAGACCGGCGTGCCGGTGCATACGACGATGACTTAAGACGGAGCGCGTCGCCGCGTTCGCCATAAGGGAAGACGGCGCCCCTAGGCCGCGTTCGCCGCGCGGGGCGTCGTTTCCGCCACCGGTTGATCCAGCCGCTCCATCAGATAGGCCAGATCCTCACGCGGGGCGTTCGGGCGCTGGGTCAGGAACCGTTGCAGCATCTGTTCGCGGAACGCCTCGCCGGTCGTATCGGCGCCCTCGGACTGGAGCTGACGCCAGGTGTCGACCCCGGCGCGGAACGCCTGGAACAGGCGTGGCGGCAGGCCCGCCCGGTCGTACAGCGCCTTCAGCCCCAACGGACCGGCGTCATGCACCATCAGCCAGGCCCGCTGATGCGGCGTGCCGGCCAGTTCGGCCAGGCCGTGTTCCAGGAAATCCATCTGCCCCCGCGCCACCGCACGCAGCAGCAATGAGGCCGTCAGGGCCTTCCTGGCGTTCAACTGGCTGACGAAGCGGCCGATATCGGCGCTGGCGGCGGCCTGATCCACCAGATCGACCGTCGCGCGCTCCCGCGCGAACTGGGCCAGACGGATGGCCGTCTCAGGCGCGATGGCGTGGCGCGTGACCAGATGTTCGCGCACCGCCTCGGACGCCAGTTCGATCAGCCGTTCGGTCACGTGCAAGGGCAGCACCTGACGATAGGCGATGGCGGCCACCACCTCGCCCGACTGGCCGAAGCGGTCGACGGCGCGGTTCAGGGCGTGCTCGCTCATGTCGGCGTTGTCGTTGGCGGCCAGGGTGCGCACCGCGGCCTCGACGCCGACCTCGGCCACGACCTCGGCCACGTCCCGGCTGACGCGCGGACGGGCGGCGACGGCGGTCTGGCGCACGGCCGAACCGGCGCGGACGATCTCGATCAGATCCTCGTCGGTGAAGACCGGCGACGAACCGATGATCGGCAAGGCGATGCTGTCGACGTCGGCCGCCAGCCGCCGGGCCACGTCGCGCGGAATCAGGTCCGAGGATTTCAACGTCACCGCCATGGCCCGACGCACCAGTTCGGCGGCGTCCTCAGCCATCACGCGCAGGATCTTCTGGGCCGCCGCGCGGTCCTGATCGTTCAGGTCGGGCCGGTCCATGCTGCGGCACAGCTTGTGCGCGGCGGCGGCGCGTTCGTCCTCGTCGGTCGCTTTGATGAGCCGACGGATGTCGGCGTCGGTCAGGCGCGCGCGGTAGGCGGTCATGGTCGGACTCTCAGCACGGAATCGTGTCGGACCCTAGCATCCGCCCGCCATGATTAACGGCGGGTTCACCAAGCGACGGTCAGGCGCTGGTCTCGCGGGTGGGGGCGGGCGCGAAGGCGCCGCCGAAACCGCCGCCCACGCCGGTTCCGCCTTCGCCCGGCTGACCCAGCAGCAGGGCCAGCAGACTCTGGTCCTGTTTCAGGCGATCCATGCGCGCGGCCAAGGCTCTTTGCTTGTCGGTCAGGCCCTCGACCTCGACCGATCCGATGGCCGAGGCGGGGGCGCCCTGCCCGGCCGTGCGTTGCAGATTGGCGTGCACCTCGGCCACCGTGGCCGGGCGGCCGTCGCGATAGAAGATCGAACGGTTGGCCCCCGCCGCCTCGGGGAACAACGACGCCGCGCTGGTCCCCGGCCGCGTCGCCATGGCCTCCATCAGCTCGGCCGCCCCGCCGGGTCCCAGGAAGTGGGCGGCGTACAGATCGCCCGCGCCCGGCTCGCGCCCCGTGCGTCCCCGCAGATAGGCGGCGTTGGACGCCGTCAGTTCGGCCGCCATGGCCGAGGCGGCGTGCGGGTCGAACCGCAGGTCCAGCACCACGTTCCTGGCCGACCCCTCGACCCGCCAGCGCCCGTCGGACCCGCGGTGGATCAGGTCGGCGTACTGGCCGTAGCCGTGCCGCGCGCCAGACTTTTTCACCGTCGCCAACCAGGTCTGTTCGATGAACTGGAACAGGCCCGCCGCCGAAGAGGTGCGCGCTCGCGCCGACGGGTTCATGGCGCTCTCGCGTCGGGCCGTCTTCATCAGGAAGTCGAAGTCCACGCCGGTCGCGTCTGCGGCGCGCCGGATGGCCGCCTCAACGCCTCCCGATGATGGAATCGCACCGACCGTCATGATGCCGGACGCTGGTCGATCGTGGTTAACGGAGTCTGAATCGTTAACGACGGCGCCCGTCACAAACTTGCCGCAAGGTAAGCGTCACCATGATCCTGGCTGCGGGGGCTTCCTTGAGGGAGTGACGGCCATGATGATGAAGACCGCAGGCGGACCGGGACTGGTCAGCCCTATCGACTTCGGCGAGCGCAAGACGCCGCTCCCGCGCTGGGCCTGGGGCGCGATCGGCGCGTCTCTGGTCGTTCACGGCGTGATCGGGGTGGCGCTGTACACCCAGCGGTTCCAGATCGCCCTGCCCGAAGCCGATGACGGACCGCCGCCCATCACCGTGATCATGGACCGGCCCAAGCCGCCGCCGCCCGTGGTCGCGAACGATCCGGCCCCGCCCGCGCCGACGCCGGATCTGAACCGCCCGGTCGTCACCCAGCCGACGGAAGTTCTCAACGCTCCGGTCGTCGATCATCCGGCGCCGGTCACCGGCACGGTCATCAACCTGGCCCACCCGGTCGCGCCGGACGCTACGGGCGCGGCCGCCACGCCGGATGTTCCCGCCACGCGCGGCCCGGTCGTCATCACCAATCCCACATGGCTGCGCAAACCGTCGGGCGCGCAACTGATGGACGCCTATCCCGACCGCGCCATACGCAACGAGGTGGCGGGATCGGCCACCCTGCGCTGCGCCGTGCGGCTGGACGGCAGCCTGACCGGTTGCGCCGTGTTGTCGGAGACGCCGGGCGGCTATGGCTTCGGGCGTTCGGCCCTGGGCCTCAGCCGCTATTTCCGCATGAACCCCGGCGCGGTGGACGGCCAGGCGGTCGACGGCGCCCGCGTCGACGTCGGCGTGCGCTTCACCCTGCCCGACTGAACCGCAGAGGGTCGAAGGCCGCCGCCTCTGCACGGGGCGCGCGGTTTTCGACCGCATCGGCGACGATTTCGCCGACCAGGGGTCCCAGCATCCAGCCGTTGCGACGCGGGGCCAGGGCCACGGCCAGGCCCGGCGCGGCCAGGCCCGCCAGAGGCAGGCCGTCGGGCGAGGCTCCCCGCACCCCGACGCACCAGTCGATGGCCGCCGGGTCAATCGACCGCTCCAGCAAATCCTCGGCCGCTCGCCTCAAACGTTCCGAAGTCTCGACGTCCGGCGCCAGGTCGCGTCGACCCGCCTCCATGGTGGCGCCGATGACCACGCCGCCTTCGACCGGCGTGACGTACCCCTTCGAACCGCGCAGGGTCCGGTCGGTCAGCATCTGACCGACGAAACCGATCTGTCCCCGCACCGGCGTCGCCGCGCCGAGGACCGCCTGAACGGATGGCGTCAGGCCGTCCAATCCTTCGTCCGCACCCGTGGCCAGGACCACGACCGAAGCCGACACGACCCGGCCGTCCGTCAGGCGCACGCCCCAGCCCCCAACGTCGCCGACGATGGTCTCGACGCGGCCTTCGATCCGGCGCACGCCGTCCGCGAGGCGCTCCAGGGCGGCCGTGGGCGACAGGCGAAGGTCTTGCGGCGCCCGCACGCCGCGCTCGGTCGTCTCAGCCGCGAAACCCAGCGCGGTCAACCGGTCGGCGATCCGATCCCAGCCGTCGCCGCGCCATTCGGCCATGGCGGGGACCAGGTCGATTCCCGCCCTGGCCGCGAAACCGGGCCATTGCGCCGCGGCGTCGCGATACAGAGCCGCCCGTTGCGGCGTCACGTCTTCGGCGGCGCTCTCCATCGCCGGGGCGATCATGCCCGCCGCCACGGACGAGGCGTTCGGCCCGCCCGCATCGACCACCGTCACCGCATGGCCGCGCGCGCGCAGAACCGACGCCGTGCTGAGACCCAGCACGCCCGCGCCGACGATCAGGATGTCATGAGCTGGAGAGGCCACGCCCGGTCACATCGGCCGGACGCGGCGCGCAATCAAGCCCCTTATTCGGCCGCAATCGCCGCAGCCCGCGCCGCATCCAGGCGCCGGGTCAGGGCTTCGTGCTGGCTCCACAGGACCTGGGGCAGGCGTTCGCCGAACTTGCCGTAGAAGTCCGGGATCAACGCCGCCTCTTCGGCCCAGACCTCGGCGTCGACGCCCAGCAGGATGTCCAGTTGGCCGTCGGTCAGGTCCAGGCCCGCCAGGTCCAGCGCCTCGCGCGTCGGCACGCGGCCGACCGGGGTGTCCAGGGCCTCGGCCTCGCCGTCCAGACGCTCGGCCACCCATTTCAGCACGCGGGCGTTGTCGCCGAAGCCCGGCCAGACGAACTTGCCGTCCTCGCCCTTGCGGAACCAGTTGACGAAGAACATCCGCGGCATCTTCGCGGCGTCGCGGCCCTCGCCCATCTTCAGCCAGTGGCCGAAATAGTCGCCCATGTTGTAGCCGCAGAAGGGCAGCATGGCGAACGGGTCGCGGCGCAGTTCGCCGACCTTGTTCTCGGCCGCGGCCGTGCCTTCCGAGGCCACGGTCGACCCCATGAACACCCCGTGCTCCCAGTCGAAGGCTTCCGTCACCAGCGGCACGGCCGAGGCGCGGCGGCCGCCGAACAGGATGGCGTCGATCGGCACGCCCTTGGGGTCTTCCCATTCCGGCGCGATGGTCGGGCACTGGTGCGCCGGGGCGGCGAAGCGGGCGTTGGGATGGGCGGCGGGTTCGCCCGAGGCCGGATCGTGGGCCGCACCCTTCCAGTTGGTCAGACCCTCCGGCGCCTCTTTCGACAGGCCCTCCCACCAGACGTCGCCGTCGGCGGTCAGGGCGGTGTTGGTGAAGACGGTGTTGCGCGTCAGGGTCGCCAGGGCGTTCTGGTTGGTGTTGCGGCTGGTGCCCGGCGCCACGCCGAAGAAACCCGCCTCGGGGTTCACCGCGTACAGACGGCCGTCGTCGCCGAAGCGCATCCAGGCGATGTCGTCGCCGATGGTTTCGGCCTTCCAGCCCTCCAGCGCGGGTTGAAGCATGGCCAGGTTGGTCTTGCCGCAGGCCGACGGGAAGGCGGCGGCGACGTATTTGGCCCGGCCCTTCGGGTCGGTCAGCTTCAGGATCAGCATATGCTCGGCCAGCCAGCCCTCGTCGCGGGCCATGACCGAGGCGATGCGCAGGGCGTAGCATTTCTTGCCCAGCAGGGCGTTGCCGCCGTAGCCCGAGCCGTAGGACCAGATTTCCCGCGTCTCGGGGAAGTGGACGATCCATTTGTCGTCGTTGCACGGCCAGGCGACATCGGCCTGACCCTCGGCCAGGGGCGCGCCCAGGGTGTGGACGCAGGGCACGAAGACGCCGTCGGACCCCAGCATATCCAGCGCGGGCTTGCCCATGCGGGTCATGACGCCCATCGACACGGCGACATAGCCGCTGTCGGTGATCTCGACGCCCAGGGCGCTGATCGGAGAGCCGAGCGGACCCATGCAGAAGGGCACGACATACAGGGTGCGTCCGGCCATGCAGCCGTCGAACAGGCCGTCCAGACGCTCGCGCATCTCGGCCGGATCGGCCCAGTTGTTGGTCGGGCCGGCGTCGGCCGGATCGGCAGGGCACAGGAAGGTGCGGCTCTCGACGCGGGCCACGTCGCGCGGGTCCGAGGCGGCGTAGTAGCAGCCCGGACGCTTGGCCGGGTCCAACGCCTTCAGCGTGCCCTTGGCCAGCAGGTCGGCGACGATGACGTCCTTCTCGGCCTCGGACCCGTCGCACCAGTGAACGCGCGCGGGCTTGGTCAGGGCCGCGATGCGCTCGACCCAGTCGACGAGACGAGCGTGGGCGGTCGGCGCCGGATGAAGGCCGGGAATCGATTGGGTCACGATGACGCTCCTGAACGTATCGGTCCGGCGGTCTGCGCCGCCGTGGCCTGATCCTCCGCGTGACGGATCACGCAATGTTTCAGGGGAAAGACACTGAAGCCGACCCAACGTCAACCGATGCACGTTTCAACCCCGTGTGAGGCCGCCGTCGGACCCGATACGCACTTTTCGCCCGCGTCCGCTGCGGCTATCGGAATGGGGTGCGAACCCTTGATCCCCAGACCTCGACGCCGGACGGCGCGCTGACCTCGCCCGCGACCACGCGCAACACCGCGCCGATCCTCGACGTACTGCGCGCCCACCTGCCCGCGCGCGGCCGGGTGCTGGAGATCGCGGCCGGATCGGGGCGGCACGCCCTGGCCTTCTCGACCGCCCTGCCGGGCCTGGATTGGACGCCCAGCGACCCCAGCCCTCAGGCCCGCACCAGCATCGCCGCCTGGCGTGCGGCCGAGGGCGCGCCGAATCTGGCGGAACCGATGGCGTTGGACTGTCTAAGCCCCGCCGCTTGGCCCGAAGGACCGTTCCAGGCCCTCGTCTGCATCAACATGGTCCACATCAGCCCCTGGGCCGCGACCGAGGGTCTGATGGCCCTGGCCGGGCGGGTCTTGTCGCCGATGGGCCTGCTTTATCTGTACGGTCCCTATCGCCAGGCTGGCGTCGAAACGGCGGCGTCCAACGAAGCCTTCGACGTCGACCTGAAGGCGCGCGATCCGGCCTGGGGCCTGCGCGACATGGCCGATGTCGTAACGCTGGCCAAGGCGAACGGCCTGGTCCTGACGCTGCGGAAAGCCATGCCGGCCAACAATCTGTCGCTATTGTTCCGGCGCGTTCCATGACCGGTTCGTTCCCGTCCTCTTCGAGCTTGACCCGAGGATCACAGGCGACCGCGCCCTGGCCGATCGGAGGCGTGATCCTGGGGTCCGGTCCGAGGATGACGGCGGGGGGCGTGGGCGCATGAGCTGGACGCGCACCTATGACGGCGTCGAGCCGCAGCGGATCAACAAATGGCTGGGCCAGTCAGGCGTCTGCTCGCGCCGCGAAGCCGAAGGGTTGATCGCCGAGGGCCTGGTCAGCATCGACGGCGAGGTGGTGACCGACGCGGGGCGCAAGATCCTGCCCGGCCAAACCCTGACGCTCAACGACGGGGCCGCCGCCGCCCTGGACGCGGCCGTGACCATCGTCCTGCACAAGCCCGTCGGCTACGTCTCGGGCCAGCCGGAACCCGGCAAGGTCCCGGCGGCCCGCCTGCTGACCGCCGAAAACGCCCAGGACGGATCGCCCTCGATCCCCGCCGACGCCTCCCTGCCCCCGATCGGACGGCTGGACGAGGATTCGCGCGGCCTGTTGCTGCTGTCGTCCGACGGCGTGGTGGCCAAGGCGGTGATCGGGCCGGAGTCCGAGCTGTCCAAGGAGTATGTCGTGCGGGTGTCGGGCCAGGTCACTGAGGCCAAGCTGGCGCGGCTGCGGCACGGCCTGTCGCTGGACGGCCGCACATTGAAGCCCGCCGAGGTGACCCAGCTCAAACCCCAACGTCTGCGCTTCATCCTGCGCGAGGGGCGCAAGCGTCAGATCCGGCGGATGTGCGATCTCGTCGGGCTGACGGTCGCCGACCTGAAGCGCATCCGCATCGGCCCGTTGACCCTGGGCGATCTGCCCGAGGGCCGCTGGCGAATGCTGACGCCGGATGAGCGCAAAAAACTGATCGGGTGAAATCCCCCCCAAGGGGGAAGAAGGGCAACTTAACGGTTCAACGAGGACCGCGCCGTTTCCGCATAGCGATGTCCCTGGGCGGCGCCGCGCGGGAAGGCCGCCTCGATGCGCGCCATGTCGTTGACGGTCAGCACGATGTCGACGGCGGCCGCATTCTCCTCCAGCGTCTTGGAGCGCCGCGTACCGGGGATCGGGACCAGATGCTCCCCGTGGGCCAGCACCCAGGCCAGGGCCAGTTGCGCGGCGGTGACGCCCCGGTCGGCGGCGATGGCTTGAATGGCGGCGACAAGGTCCAGGTTCTTCTGGAAATTCTCGCCCTGGAAGCGCGGATTGGTGCGGCGATAATCGTCGGCGGCCAGGTCGTCGATCGACTTGATCTCGCCCGACAGGAAGCCGCGGCCCAGCGGGCTGTAGGGCACGAAGCCGATCCCCAGTTCGTCGCAGGTCGCCAGGATCTCGTCCTCCGGCTCGCGGCTCCACAGCGAATATTCGGTCTGCAGGGCCGTGATCGGATGGGTGGCGTGGGCCTTCCTCAAGGTCGCCGGGGTCGCTTCGGACAGGCCCAGGAAGCGGACCTTGCCCTCTTCCACCAGCCGGGCCATGGCGCCGACGGTGTCCTCGATCGGCGTGTCGGGATCGACGCGGTGCAGATAGTACAGATCGACGTGGTCGGTGTTCAGCCGTTTCAGGCTGCCCTCGATGGCGCGCCGCACGTTCGCCGGACTGCCGTCGACCGCCAGGGCCGTGCGATCGGCGTTGTAGCCGATGCCGAATTTGGTCGCCAGAAAGATGCGGTCGCGCCGTCCGGCGAAGGCCTCGCCCAGCAGTTCCTCGTTCAGATACGGCCCATACATCTCGGCCGTGTCGAACAGGGTGATCCCCAACTCCAGCGCCCGATCCAGCGTCGCCAGCGACTGCGCCTTGTCGGTCGCGCCGTAAAAGGCGCTCATCCCCATGCAACCCAGGCCGATGGCGGAGACTTCGGGGCCGTTTCGGCCGAGGCGACGGGTCTTCATGGAGGCTCCTTATCAGGCTGAGCCGCTCAGGTCGGCGCTGACCGTCGATTTCGCAAGGGGCCTATAGCGGCGCGCATTGCCTCTTCAGCCAGTCCAGGACCTCGCCGTCCAGCAACGGTCCGACCTTCCTCAACACCTCGGCGTGATAGGCGTCGACATAGGCGCGTTCATCCGGCGTCAGCAGGCCCGCGTCGATCAGGCGGCGGTCCAGCGGCGCCAGGGTCAGTTGTTCAAAGCCGAGCATCGGCCGCTCGCCGCCCGGAATCGGTTCGGCGGGCGTCACCACCTGCAAGGTCTCGATGCGGATGCCCCAATGCCCTTCGCGGTAATAGCCGGGTTCGTTCGACACGATCATGCCCGGCAGCAGCGGCTGGGCGTTCGCGGCCTTGGAGATGCGTTGCGGTCCTTCGTGCACGCCCAGATAGCTGCCGACGCCGTGGCCGGTGCCGTGGTCGTAGTCCAGCCCCGCCATCCACATCGGCGCCCGGGCCAGGGCGTCGAGCTGATGGCCCGTCGTTCCGGCCGGGAAGCGGATCACGGCCATGGCGATATGCGCCTTGAGCACCAGGGTGAACATACGGATCTGGTCGGCGTCCGGTTGGCCGACGGCCAGGGTCCGCGTCACATCGGTGGTGCCGTCCAGATACTGGCCGCCGCCGTCCACCAGCAACAGCGATCCCGGCTCCATCCGCCGCAAGGTGCGTGTAACGGGTTTGTAGTGCGGCAGGGCGCCGTTCGGCCCGGCCCCGGCGATGGTGTCGAACGACAGGTCCTTCAGCGCGCCGGTCTCCTCGCGGAACCGCTCCAGAGCCTCGGCCACCTCGCGCTCGTCGGGAAGACTGTGCTGGGCCACGGCGTCGACCCAGTGCAGGAAACGGGTCAGGGCCGCGCCGTCGCGGATGTGGGCCTGACGCGATCCTTCGATCTCGACCGCGTTCTTGGCCGCGCGCGGCAGGGTGCAGGGGTCCGCCCCGCGCACCACGGTCGCGCCCGCCTGATCCAGCCGGTCGAACCACCAGGCCGACGAGACGCCGGGGTCGATCAGGACGCGGCGGCCCTTCAACCCCTCCAGGGCGGCGTCCAGGGCTTCGGGCGATTCGACCCGGACCTGATCGCCCAGCCAGCCAGGCAGCGCGTTGTCGACCTTCCTCGGGTCGATGAACAGCCGCGCCGAGCCGTCCGCTGCAATGATCGCCTGGGCCAGAGGCAGGGGCGTGCGGATGACGTCGCCTCCGCGCACGTTGAACAGCCAGGCGATAGAGGCCGGGGCGGTCAGGACAGCCGCGTCCGCGCCCTTGTCGGCGATCGCCTTGCCGATGCGCGTGCGCTTGGCGACGGCGCTCTCTCCCGTATAGCGATCCTCGTGCGGAACCACCGGCGCGGTCGGCTGGGCCGGACGATCCGTCCAAGCCAGGTCCAGAGGATTGACCTCGACCGGTTTCAACTCGGCGCCCGCCTTGGCGGCGGCGGCCTTCAGCCCGACCAGGGCGTCGGGGCTGTGCAGACGCGGGTCATAGCCGATGACGGAGCCTTCGGGCGCGCCCTCCAGCCAGCGGGCCAGGCCATTGCCCTCTAGCTCCAGGATCTCGAACGCCTTCGGATCGACCTGCGCGCGGACCTGCACCGTATAGCGGCCGTCGGCGAAGACGGCGGCGCGATCCCTCAGCACGGCGCCCGCCCCGGCCGAGCCGGTGAAGCCGCTGATCCACGCCAGCCGCTCGTTGGCGGCGGGCAAATATTCGTTCTGGTGCTCGTCCTCGTGCGGGATCAGGAAGCCGTCCAGCCCCTGCTCGGCCATGCGGGCGCGCAACAGGGGCAGATGCTTTTCACCGAAGGCGGGCGAGGTGGTTTCGTCGAAGGTCTGGCGCATGGCGCCGGGAATAGCACCCCCCTCCCCGCCTGGGGAGGGCGATGCGCGGCGTTCACGCGGTCAATTCGAAGGCGCGGCGCCGTTCGTCGTGGTCGCGGGCGGCGCGGTCGGCGTCACCAGAATCGGAGCCGCGGCGCGAGCTTCCGCCGCACGGGCGTCGGCGGCGGCGCGGACGGCTTCGGCCTGGGCGCGAGCGGCGTCTGCGCGGGCGATGGCGACCCCCGCCTCGGCGTCGACGATTCGGCCCTGAACCTGGGCCGAGGCGCTGGCCGCTTGCGCCTGAGCTTCGGCCAACCGGGCCTCCGCCTCGGCGTCGGACTGGCGGTTCGAGAGCAATAGCCAGGCGATCGCCACAAGGACGACCAGGGCCAGGCCGACCGCCACCCACCAGCCGGTCGCGGACTCGGGGCGGACGACAACGGTCTCCGTATAGACCGGCTGCGGCGTCGGCTGCGGGGTCTGCGGGTCGAGATTGGGGTCGTACTGGCTCACGAGCGGCCTCCTCTGCTGCTCGGCGGAACGGGCAAGCTCGTCTGGCGGTTCCGCTCAACCGCCTCGCTTGAGCAAGAGCGCCGACCAGGCGTCGTGGTGAATGGTCTGTTCGACGGCGAAACCCAGGGCCTCATACGCCTCCAGAACCTCGCTCTCCTGGGTTCGCAACAGGCCCGACAGGATGGCCCGGCCGTCGGCAGTCATCAGTCGCGTGATCGCCGGGGCCAGTTCGATCAGCGGTCGGGCCAGGATGTTGGCGAACACCAGATCATAGGGCGCGGGTTCCATCACCGCCGGATGGCTCAGGTCGCCGTCTTCGACGAAGACCGCCTTGGCTCCGTTGATGTCGGCGTTTTCACCGGCGATGCGCACCGAGGGCGTGTCGATGTCGGTGCCGACGACGATGGGCGTGCCGGTCAGATTGGCGGCGATGCCCAGCACCCCTGTGCCCGTACCGACGTCCAGCACCCTGGTCGGCGCGCCCGAAGTCGTCAGCACCGTCTCCAGCGCCTCCAGGCAGCCGACGGTCGTGCCATGGTGACCGGTGCCGAAGGCCGCGCCCGCGTCGATCTTGATGGCGACGACATCGGCCGGGACCTTGCCCTGATCGTGGGCGCCGTAGACGAAGAAGCGGCCCGCCTCGACCGGCGGCAGGCCGGACAGCGACATGGCCAGCCAGTCGGCGTCGGCCAGCTTCTCGATCACGACGCTCAGCCCGTCATGCGCGCGCAGACTGGCGGCGACGCCCTCAGCCTCCTCGTCCGTGGTCGGGAAGGCGTCGATGCGCCAGACGCCCCTGTCCTCGTCCTCCTCCAGGATGGAATAGGTCGCGCCCTCCAGCAGGGGGTCGGCGTCCAGCGCGGCGGCGGCGGCCTCGGCGATTTCACGCGGGCCGTGTGCGATTATCTGAACTGCGGTCTGTGACATTTGTTAAACCCCGTTATCATGCCGAATCGAACTTATCCGGCGCGACCCGGTCCAACATGGTCCAGCGCGCTTTCGTCCAAACCGAGGGGTCGGGGAGTCCATGGCCAAATCACCGTCAGCGTCCAAGTCCGCTTCCAAGCCTAATCCGGCCGCGAAGTCGAGCGCCGCGAAGCCCGCCGCCGCCAAGAAACCCGCCGCCAAGCCCGCCGTCGCGCCCAAGGCCGCCGCCAAACCGGCTGCGGCGAAACCGGCCGTGAAGCCCGCCGCGGCGAAAGCGGCCGCGCCGAAGGCCGCCGCCAAGCCTGCCGCCGCCAAGAAACCCGTCGCGCCCAAGGCCGCCGCCAAACCGGCCGCGAAGGCCGCTGCGAAGCCCGCCGCCGCCAAGGCGTCCGCTCCGGTCAAGAAGCCGACTGCCGCCAAGGCGCCCGCCGCGCCCAAGGCTGCGGCCAAGCCTGCCGCCAAGCCCGCCGTCTCGGCGCCCAAGCCCGCGCCCGCTGCGGCGGCTCCGAAACCGGCCCCCGCCCCCGCTCCAGCGGCTCCGGCCCCCGCCGCCTCGGCGCCCAAGCCGGCCGCCAAGAAGGGCTTTTTCGCCATGCTGGGCGACGCCATCTTCGGCAAACGCTGACGGCCCGACCGTCGTGAAGACAAGCGCCGGAGGGTCGCCCCTCCGGCGCTTTTTTCGTGTCCGCGCTATAGCCTATTCCGGCTTGCGGAACTTCAGCATGAACTGATCGGTGCGCCCGCGGACGGCGGGGTTGAAGACCAGGGCCGTGCGAGGATCGTCAGGATGGGCCAGAAGGTCGCTCTCGCCGACCAGTTCGAACCCGGCGGCCAACACCTCGCGCTTGACCTGCTCCTCGTCGATGCGGTGCAGCCGGTTCACGTCGCCCAGCCCTGACCCCGCCGCGGCATGATGGTCGATGATGACGTAGAGACCGCCCGGCTTCAGCGCCTTGAACACCGCCGCATTGACCTGAGGCCCGTCGGCGTCGCCCATGAAGTCGGCATGGAAGTCGTGATAGTTCAGGGCCGTGAACACCATGTCCAACGGCTGTTGCGCGTCGAAGCCCGCGACCGGCTGGAACAGGACCGAGACGTTGTCATAGCCCGGCTCGGCCGCCATCTTTTCGATCATCTCGCGATATTGCGGAAAGGCCGCCACGGCCTCGGTCGGCTGCATGGCGTAGACGTGCCCCTCCGCCCCCACCGCGTGCGACAGGATACGGGTGAAATAGCCGCCGCCGGGAACCAGATCCATGATCCGCATCCCCGGCCGCACCCCGGCCCATTCCAGGGTCTCGACCGGTTTGCGCTGGGCGTCTCGCTCGCGGTCCTCGGCCGGACGCGCCGCATTGGCGACGGCGGCGGCGATCGGATCGCTCGACTGTAGAGCCATCGCCGACATCGGCGCGGCGATCAGGGCGGCGGCCACGGCCGCTAGGATCAGACGGTTACGCATGGCGGTTTCCCTTCCTGTCGGATGCAGGCCCTTACGGCTTCCTGAAACGATAGACGAAACGGTCGGTGCGGCCCCGGACGCTGGGGTCGAAGACGGTCAGCGAATGGTCGTCGGTCGGCGTTCGCACCGCGTCCGTTTCGCCCTCGAAGACGAAGCCCGCCGCCTCGACCTGACGACGCAGCTCGGCCGCCTCGATCCGGTGCAGGGTCCCGGCCACGGCGACGCCCGCGCCGTCGGCCGCCTGGTGGTCCAGGATGACATACAGGCCGCCCGGCTTCAGCGCCGCGAAGACGGCGGCGTTCATCCGCGCCACGTCCACGCCGAAACGGGGGATGGTGAAGTCGTGATACTCCTCGCCCATGAAGACCACGTCCAGCGGACGGTCGAAGGCCATCTCCTCCAGGGCGCCGGTGATCCGCTGAACGTTGGGATAGGCCGTCGCCAGCGCATCGCCGAAAGCGTCCTCGCGCCGCGCCGTCTGATTGGGCACGAAGGCGTAGACCTTGCCCGACGGCCCGACCACGGGGGCGAACAAACGGGTGAAATAGCCTTCCTCGGGGCGGATGTCGGCGACCGCGTCGCCGGGCCGCAGCCGCATGAAGGCCAGCATCTCGGCCGGTTTGCGCAGCGGATCGCGCGCCACCTCTTCCGGCAACCGCTGCGTATCGGCCACGGCCTCGGCGTAAAGGGCGGAATAGTCGGTCGGCGCCGCCGTATGGATCACCATGTCCTGCCTCCCGCCATCAGCGATGATGATGCAACCCGACAAGGCCAGGGCGGCGACGGCGGCGAGCAGGGCTTTTTTCATGGCGTCGATCCCGAATGGCGAGGTTCGGGATAGGGGCGCGGATTTGAAAAGGACGCAAGTAAAAGAAACGGCGCCTCAGCCGCCCGCGATCGGCCGCCAGGCCTGGTCGGGCGGCAAGGGCGCGAACAGGGCGTCCAGGTCCGCTTCGGTCACGCCCGCCAGCGTCGCGGGCGACCATTTCGCCTGGCCGTCCTTGTCGACGATCACGGCGCGAACGCCTTCCTGGAAGTCGTGAGTGCGCACGACACGACCGCCCAGGGCGTATTCCATCGCCATATTGTCGGCGAAGGTCGCCATGCGGGCGCCCAGTCGAAGCTGACGCAGACTAACCTTCAGCGACTGCGGCGACTTGGTCTTCAGCGTCTGCAATTGCGCCATGGCCCAGTCCGAACCGTCCGCCTCCAGCGCCGAGACGATCGCCTCGACCGCATCGTGGGCGAACAGGCGGTCGATGGCCGGGCGATGCGGCGCGCTGGGCGCCGGGCCGGGGTCAGCGGCGAAATGGTCGGCGACCGCCCTCGGCGTCGACGGTTCGGCCAGCAGCGCCGCCTTGAAGGCTTCGATCCGCTCGACGGGAATGAAATGGGTGTGCACGCCCAACGCCACCGTATCGGCCGCCTTCAGTCGCGCGCCGGTCAGGGCCAGCCAGGTCCCCGCCTCGCCTGGCAGCCGCGGCAGGAACCAGCCGCCGCCCACATCGGGAAACAGGCCGATGCCCGTTTCCGGCATGGCGTAGGTGGTGCGTTCGGTGGCGATGCGGACCGGGGCCGGTTCGCTGATCCCCACGCCGCCGCCCATGACGATGCCGTCGACCACCGCCGTGATCGGCTTGGGATAGACGAACATCAGATGGTTCAGCTTGTATTCGACATCGAAGAAGGCCTTGGCCTCCGAGGCGTCGCCCGCCCCGCTCTCGGCGATCATGCGGATGTCGCCGCCCGCGCAGAAGCCGCGCTCGCCCGCATGGTCGATCAGCACCGATGTCACGGCCGGATCGTCGCGCCACGCCAGCAACGCCTCGGTCATGATCGCGCACATGGTCCGGTTCAGCGCGTGCAGCGCCTTGGGCCGGTTCAGGGTGATGCGCCCCACGCCGGAGTCGATGCGGGTCAGGACTTCGGAATCGGCGATCATACGCCCGGCTTAGTCGCGAAGGTCGATGACGGGAAGACCGGCGGCGCGTGTTGCGTCCAGCAGGTCCCTGTCTCGGGACGCGAGCGCGCCATCGACCGCCATCGCCAGCCATAGATAGCACGCATCAAACAGGCTGAGGCCGCGGCTGGACGCGAAGAGGCTGAGCAGCCTCAGATCATTGCGCCCCCATGAAGGGGCCAGCTCAATCCCGAAGGCGTCAAGAATCGCGAACGCCTCGTTCAGGTCGAAACGCGGTTCGCGTCGCGCCTGACGGACAAGCAGATTTCCAATCTCCCACTGGAATATGTGGGGAGCCATCAGATCGAATGCATCATGCCGTTCGAGAAGGTCCTGAGCAGACCGGGTCGCCTGGGAAGCCAGCAGCCAAGAGGCGGCGACCGATGCGTCAACGATCAGAGCCGTCACGCGCGATCGCCTTCAGATCTTCCCAGGAGAGGCAGGCCCATTCTGAATCCTTCGGCTGACCATTCCGAAACGCGCGCGCGCGCTCGGCCAGTCCAGAGGGCGTCAGCCGACCCGAACGTTCCGGGGAAAGACGCGCCACCGCCTTTCCGTGGCGAGTGATCACGATCGTCTCCCCAGAGGTCTCGACCTCCTCGATGAGGGCGGAAAGACTTGTCTTGGCTTCAAGGACGCCAACCGTGCGCATGACCGCTTCCTGACCATTATTCTGGTCAGAATAACACGACCTCAGCGACCCGCCTACTGCCGCATCATCTCCCGCGCGGTGATCACGCGCATGATCTCGTTGGTGCCTTCCAGGATGCGGTGGACGCGCAGGTCGCGGACGATGCGTTCCATCGGATAGTCCTTCAGATAGCCGTAGCCGCCGTGCAGTTGCAGCGCCTCGTCGGCGATCTGGAAACAGGCGTCGGTGGCCAGCCGCTTGGCCATGGCGCACCATTTGGTCTTTTCGGGGTGGCCGGTGTCGATGGCCCAGGCGCCGCGCAGGACCATCAGCCGGGCCGCATCGAGCTGGGTCGCCATATCGGCCAGTTTGAACTGGGTGTTCTGGAACTCGTTCAACGCCTTGCCGAATTGTTTTCGCGTGGTGACATAGGTCTGCGCCGTCTCCAGCGCCAGCCGGGCGCCGCCCAGCGAACAGGCGGCGATGTTCAGGCGGCCGCCGTCCAGCCCCATCATGGCGTAGCGGAAGCCGTCGCCGTCCTTGCCCAGTAGATTGGCCGCCGGGATGCGGCAGTCGTCAAAGCTGACGATGGCCGTGGGCTGGCTGTTCCAGCCCATCTTCTTTTCCTGGGCGCCGAACGACAGGCCCGGCGTCCCCAGATCGACGACGAAGGCCGAAATCCCCTTGGGTCCCGCCTCGCCGGTGCGCGCCATGACCACATATACGTCCGAGGTCCCGGCGCCCGAGATGAAGGCCTTGGAGCCGTTCAGAACATAATGGTCGCCGTCACGCACCGCCGTCGTGCGCATGGCGGCCGCGTCCGAACCCGAACCCGGCTCGGTCAGGCAATAGCTGGCGATCTTCTCCATCGTGACCAGCGACGGCACGTAGCGGGCGCGCAGATCGGCCGAGCCGAAGCCGTCGATCATCCAGGTCGCCATATTGTGAATCGAGATGAAGGCCGCCGTCGACACGTCGCCTCGCGCCAGCTCCTCGAAGATCACCGCCGCCTCGATGCGGCCCAGCCCCATGCCGCCGTGCTCTTCGCCCGCATAGATGCCGCAAAAGCCCATTTCGGCGGCGTGGCGCATGACGTCGACGGGAAAGGTCTTGGTCTCATCCCACTCGGCGCTGTGCGGCGCCAGCTCGGCCTCGGCGAAGGCGCGGGCGGCGTCCTGAATGGCGCGCTGGTCGTCGGTGAGGGCGAAATCCATGGAGCGTTTCCTCAAAGCTTTGGTCGGGCTTCTACCCCCTACCCTCTCCCGATGGGAGAGGGCTTGAGCGCACGGCGGCGTAGCCGTCGTTCTTGCACGAAAGGGTGAGGGTCGGCTGTTTCCGCCCCGGCTCACGCCGATTGACACAACCGACCCTCATCCGACCTGGCTCCGCCAGGCCGCCTTCTCCCAACGGGAGAAGGACGATATGGAGCCTCATGACCACGCCGCCGTTCGCCCCCGCCCCCTTCCCGCTCGCCCGGCCGCGCCGGTTGAGGGCCAGCCCCTGGGTGCGGCGTCTGGTGGCCGAGAACACCGTCACGCCCGCCGATCTGATCTGGCCGCTGATCGTCCATGACGGCGCCGAGGACCGCGCGCCCGTGCCGTCGATGCCGGGCGTCTTTCGCCTGTCGCCCAAGGCCGCGGCCGAGGCGGCGAAGCAGGCGCGCGACCTGGGCATTCCGGCCGTGGCCCTGTTCCCCAACGTCGATCCGGCGACCAAGGACGGGATCGGCACGGGGGCGACCGATCCCGACGGTCTGGTCCCCGACTGCATCAAAGCCATCAAGGACGCGGCGCCCGAGATCGGCGTCATGTGCGACGTGGCGCTGGATTGCTACACCGACCACGGCCACGACGGGGTGGTCGAGAACGGCCGCATCGTCAATGACGCGACGCTGGAGCGGCTGGCCGAACAGGCCTTCATCCAGGCCCACGCGGGCGCCGACGTGGTCGCGCCTTCGGACATGATGGACGGCCGGGTCCAGGCCATCCGCGAGGCGCTGGAGGCCAACGGATTTCAGGACACGCTGATCCTGTCCTACGCCGCCAAATACGCCTCGGCCTTCTATGGTCCGTACCGCGATGCGGTCGGCTCGGCGAAGATGCTGACCGGCGACAAGAAGACCTATCAGATGGACTTCGCCAACTCCGACGAGGCCTTGCGCGAAGTGGCCATGGACATCGCCGAGGGCGCGGACGCGGTGATGGTCAAGCCGGGGATGCCCTATCTCGACATCGTCCGCCGCGTGTCCGAGACCTTCAAGGTGCCCACCTTCGCCTATCAGGTGTCGGGCGAATATTCGATGATGCAGGCGTCGATCGCCAACGGCTGGCTGGATGAGGATCGCGCCATCCTGGAGACCCTGACCGCCTTCAAGCGCGCGGGTTGCGCCGGGGTGCTGAGCTATTTCGCCCCCAAGGCCGCGCGACTGCTGGCGGGTTAAGCTTCACCTTGACAGGCGTCGGCTCCCGCCCGACAGACGAGGGTCGCTTTATGGGGGGATACATGGGCTGGCTGTGGGGGGGAGGACGCGACAAGTCGCGTCCGACGACGGGTTCGACTGGCGAAACGGGGCTGGAGCCTGTCGCCGCCAAAACGTCATCGGCCGCAGCGCGCACCGGTCCCACGCCCAAGGAAGCCCTGGCCGAATTGATCGCCGGCAACGAGGCCTTTCTGCGCGGCGAGAACAACCTGGGTCACATCAAGGCCGACGATCTGGACGAGCTTCAGGGCGGTCAAAACCCCATCGCCACCATCGTCGGCTGCGCCGACAGCCGCACGCCGCCGACCATTCTGTTCAACCAGGGTTTCGGCCGCCTGTTCTCGATCCGGGTGGCGGGCAACACCGTCGACCGACGCGGCCTGGCCTCGATCGTCTATGCGGTGAAACACCTGAACTGCCCGTTGGTGGTGGTCATGGGCCATACCGGCTGCGGCGCGGTGGCGGCGGCCGAGGCCATCGTCGACGGCAAGGTCCCTCTGGACCCGTCGCTGGAAGAGATGATCGTGCCGATCATCCCCGCCGTGCTGGACGCCCGTCGTTCGGGCGCCGCCGACATGGCCGTGCGCGCGGTCGAGGAGAACGCCCGCCGTGTCGCCGACAAGCTGAAGGTCGCGGACGCCAGCCTGGCCGACGCCATCGACGCGGGACGGTTGAAGGTGGTCGCCGCCGTCAAGCGGATGGATACGGGGCGGGTCGTCTTCCTGGACCTGCCGTCCGCCTCAACCGACAACGGCGCCGGTCACGCCTGAGGTTCAGGCGCGTCCGCGCTCGATCCGCCACAACTCCAGCACCGACATCAACTGACGGGCGCGCCACATCCCGACCAGATACACCAGCGCGCCCACCGTCAGGGCCGACACCAGGATCATCACGCCGCGTTGTTGCTCCGAGAAGAAACGGATCAGGTCGTTGGGCATGACTTCGGCCAATCCCAGCACGATGGTGACCGGGACTGAGACGTACAGCAGGGCGATGAATTGAAACATCTGCTCGTGGCGTTTCAGATTCAGGGCGGCGAGAGCGCGCACGGCCTCGAACAGTTCGGGCTGTTCGTCCAGCAGGGCGAAGGACCGCTCGGTCGATTCGTTGCGGCGCAGGCCGGTGATGAAGTCGTTGCCGAAATAGGTCCAGGCGCCCGGCGTGCCGAACCAACTGGCCGGCGCCGTCAGCAGGCTGAAATGCGGCTTCAATCGCCACCACAAGGCCCAGGCCGGATGAGGCGGTTCGCCCTGTCGCCAGAGGGTGGTCAGTCGCCGCTTGGACAACGGCTTCGGTCCTGCAACCTCGCCGCCAGGCTCGACGTGTCCCATCGCGATCCCCCCAGACTCTGAACTTCCGAATAGAATTGATCGACCAGGGCCGTCACCGCCAAATGCGACCCATTGGTCCGGGCCTCGTCCAGAACCAGGCCCAGGTCCTTGCGCATCCAGTCGACGGCGAACCCGAAGTCGAACCGCCCCTCGGCCATCGTCTTCCAGCGATTGTCCATCTGCCAGGACTGAGCCGCGCCCTTGGACACCGCCTGATAGACGGCGTCCGTATCCAGCCCGGCCTGCTGGGCGAAATGAACCGCCTCGGCCAGGCCCTGGACGACCCCGGCGATACAGATCTGATTGACCATCTTGGTCAGTTGACCGGCGCCCGCCGGTCCCATGTGCTGGACCGCCTTGGCATAGGCGCGCAGCACCGGTTCGACCCGCGACAAGGCGTCTGCGTCGCCGCCAGCCATGACGCTGAGCTGACCGGTCTCGGCCCCCGCCTGTCCGCCGGACACCGGCGCGTCGATGAAATCGACGCCGCGCGCCGCCGCCGCCTCGGCCATCTCGCGGGCGATCCTGGCCGAGGTGGTGGTGTGATCGACGATCACGGCGCCCTTGGCCAGATGCGGCAGGGCCTCGCTCACGACCTGGCGCACGTCGTCGTCGTTTCCGACGCACAGCACGAACAGCTCGGCGCCCTGCGCCGCCTCGGCCACGGTCGCGGCGAAGCGGCCGCCGTGGGCCTCGGCCCAGGCCCGCGCCTTGTCCGGCGAGCGATTGTAGCCCGCGACCTCGTGGCTGGCGGCGATCAGATGGCGGGCCATGGGCGCGCCCATGACGCCCAGTCCGGCGAAGGCGATGCGCATGGTCACCCCTCGTGAGGATCGGCGGCCGTTCCATAGCGGCCGCGGAAATAGGTCAGGGCGTCGCCCGACCGGCTGTCGAAATCCAGCACTCGGCCGACGATGGTCAGGTGATCGCCCATCGACAGCCGCTGCTCGGCGATGCAGTCCAGCCGCGCCAGAGCGTTCTTCAGGCGCGGCGGCGCGGGATCGGCCGTGTCGAACTCATCCTGCGACAGGCGACAGACCCCCCAGGCGAACCGGTCGGACATCTCGCGGTCCTCGACCGGCAACACATGGACGGCGAAGCGTTCGGCGGCCGCGAACAGCCCGTGCCGCTCGGACCCTTCGTCCAGGCACCACAGGATCAGCGGCGGATTCAGCGACACCGAGGTGAACGAATTGACCGTGATGCCGAACGCCCCCTCGGGCGTATGGGCCGTGACCACGCACACGCCGGTCGAAAAGGCCCCCAGGGCGCGTCGATAGGAGCGGCGATCAAGGGCGTCGGACACCCGCCTGACCTAGGCGAGCCGCCCGGCCACGGCAAGAGCGAGGTCTCGGCCGAAAGCCCCGATGATGGCGCAACCGCAACGGCTTCTTAACGGCCCGCGCCGATTTTAAGGCTAACGAAGTCTTGCCGCGTGAGTTCCTATGTCTTCGAGTGATCGTCCGATCCTCATCAAGAAGGTCAAGAAGGTCGGCGGCCACGGCCACCACGGCGGCGCGTGGAAGGTGGCCTATGCGGACTTCGTGACCGCCATGATGGCCTTCTTCCTGCTGATGTGGCTGATCAACACCACCGACCCGGAACAGAAGCGCGGCATCGCCGAATATTTCGCACCCGCCAGCGTGTCGCAGACGACCAGCGGGTCGGGCGGCATCCTGGGCGGCACCTCGCTGGGCGAGGACGGGGCCAAGGGGTCCGGGTCCATGTCGGTGATCAACCAGCTCTCGCCCGAGGCGCCGCCTGACGCGCCGCAAGAAGCGGGTCAAAATTCCAACCTGGCCGCCGCCTCGGAAGAGGCGCTGCGCGAGGAGATCGCTCGGCGCGAGGCCGCCGAGTTCGCCTCGGCCGCCGAATCCCTGCGCCAGGCCATGCAGTCGATGCCGGAACTGGCCGAGCTGTCGAAACAGTTGATCATCGATCAGACGCCCGAGGGCCTGCGCATCCAACTGGTCGATCAGGAAGGCCGCTCGATGTTCGAGCCGAATTCGACCCGGCCCAACGCCCGCGCCACCCTGCTGCTGCGCGCCATATCGCGGGTCATCAATCAGTTGCCGAACCGCATCTCCATCACCGGCCACACCAGCGCGCGCGCCGGTTCGGGCCGCGCCAGCGCCCCGACCGACTGGTCCCTGTCGTCTCAACGGGCCGACGCCTCACGGCTGGTGTTGCAGAACGCCGGGGTCGACGCCGATCGCGTCTATCAGGTCTCGGGCAAGGCCGGTTCAGACCCGCTGTATCCCGACGACCCCAGCCTGGCCGGCAACCGCCGCATCGCCATCGTTCTGTTGCGCGAGGCGCCGGTCCTGCCCACGGACACCAGCCTGTGACGGTTCGGCCGCCAGGCGAGAGGTCTTGCCGTGCGGGGCGAACCGTCCTCACATCGGCGTCATGAATGACGCGGCGCCATACCTTCGGCGAGATCGGATGCGGGGCTGACGCGTGACCCGGCACATCCCGCATCGTCAGCTTCGCTTCTATATGACGGCGACCGCGCCCTGCCCCTATCTGGCGGGTCAGACCGAGCGCAAGGTCTTCGCCAACCTGCCCCTGTTCGACGGCGCCCACGTCAATGACGAACTGACCCAGGCGGGTTTCCGGCGCAGCCAGAACATCGCCTATCGCCCCGCCTGCGCGAACTGCGACGCCTGCGTCTCGGTGCGGCTGCCGGTGGCCGATTTCGATCTGTCGCGCACCCAGCGCAAGGTCATGGCCAGAAACGCCGACCTGTCGCGCGGGCTGGTCGAGGCCGAGGCGACGATCGAACAGTTCGACCTGTTGCGCCGCTATCTCAATCACCGCCATCCCGGCGGCGGCATGACCGACATGGGCTGGCTGGACTATGTCGCCATGGTCGAGGACACGGCCGTGCGCACCCATCTGATCGAATACCGCCTGCCTTCGACCGACGGCGGGCCGGGCGATCTGGTCGCCTGCACCCTGACCGACCTGCTGAACGACGGCCTGTCGATGGTCTACAGCTTCTTCGATCCGTCGCTGGAGCGGCGCAGCCTGGGCGTCTTCGCCATCCTGGATCACCTGCGCCAGGCGACGGCGGTCAACCTGCCCTATGTCTATCTGGGCTACTGGGTCCAGGGTTCGCCCAAGATGGACTACAAGGCCCAGTTCCGGCCGATGGAGATGCTGAAACCGCTGGGCTGGGTGCGGGTGGATTAGGCCCAATCGTCTCCCTCCCCGAACGGCGAGGGAGAAATTCAGTCTAGGTCGTCGGCACGCTGGTCGGCGCCAGGTCGCGCCCGCCCGCGAACTCCACCAGGGCCGCGATCCGCTTCTCGATCGGCGGATGGGTGGCGAACATATCCATGAAGCCGTTCTGGTCGGGGTTGTTGTCCAGGAACAGGCCCTGCACCTCGTCCGGCGCCCGCAATTGCGATCGCCCCGAGACCTTTCTCAGCGCCGAGATCATGGCGTCCGGGTTCTTGGTCAGCTCGACCGAACCCGCGTCGGCCACATATTCCCGCGTCCGCGACAGCGTCATGCGGATCGCCGCCGCCAGGACGAAGCCGATGGCCGCGATGGCGAAGCCGATCAGGATCAGGGGACCGGCGTTCTTGTTGTCCTTGCCGCCGCCGCGCACATAGAACAGCCCCCGGAACACCAGTTCGGCGATCACGCTGATGATGCCGGCGAAGATCGAGGCGATGACCATGGTCCGCACGTCCCTGTTGATGACGTGGGTCAGTTCATGGGCCAGCACGGCCTCCATCTCGTCGCGATTCAGGCTGTTCATGAGACCGCGCGTGACAGTGACCGAATAACGCCCCTCATGCAGGCCGCTGGCGAAGGCGTTCAGTGACGGGTCCTCGATGATCCGCAACGACGGCGTCCGCACCCCACGAGAAATGCTAAGATTTTCCAGCAGATTATAGAGTTCCGGCTCGTTGCGCCGTTCGACCCGGCGCGCGCCGGTCATGGCGTCGATCATCATCTGATTGCCGAAATAGGCGATGACGAACCAGATCAGGGCGATCCCCGCCGCCGTCGGCACGGTCCAGCCCAACCATTCGGCCGCGCGCGCCATGTCGGCGTCCAGGCCCCGCCCCGTACCCGGCAGGACGCCCAGACCCATCAGGATCAACTGCACCCCGTACAGGATCAGAACCAACAGCACCGGGAACCCGGCCAGCAGGATCGCCGACCGGGTGTTGTTGGCCCAGATATGGGTCTTCAGGCCGACGGCGCGGCCATAGAAGGCGGCCATGGCGGCTTAGAATTTCACCTGCGGCGGCGCCGCGTTCAGGGCCGCGCGCTCGTCGGCGCCGACATCGAAGAAGGGCTTGTCGGCGCCGAAGCCGAACATCCCGGCGAACAGCACGGTCGGGAACTGGCGGCGCACGGCGTTGAACTCGCCCACCGCGTTGTTGAAGAAGCGGCGCGCGGCGGCCAGCTTGTTCTCCAGGTCCGACAGATCCATCTGCAACTGCTGGAAATTGGCGTTGGCCTTCAGGTCGGGATAGGCCTCCGACAGGGCGAACAGCCGACCCAGCGACGCCGTCAGCATATTCTCGGCCTGCACCTTGTCATTGACCGACGCCGCCGAGGTCGCGGCGTTGCGCGCCTGGATCACCGCATCCAGCGTGCCCTTTTCGTGCGCGGCGTAGCCTTTCACCGTCTCGACCAGATTGGGGATCAGGTCCTGGCGCTGCTTCAACTGCACGTCGATGTCGGCGAACGACTGGTTCGCCGCCTGATCCAGGGCGACCAGCCTGTTGTAGGCGCCGACGACCACGAACAACAGCACGACGACGATGACGCCGATGATGATCCAGGTGATGGACATTTCCGTCTCCAGCCGCAGGCCGACCGCGACCCACGGCCGGATTATCGCGTATGGGGCGCCGCGCCGCGAATGAAATCGGCGTCACCATTTCGGCCCCCCTCTCCCGTTGGAGAGGGGATCTACCGGAACTTCCTCAAGCCCCTCGGACCCTGGCGTCCGGCCTGGGCGCGCTTGCCCAGCCAGTCCTTCCAGTCGGGCCAGTTGCGGCGGCGGCCGCCGCCGTCGACCCATTCCGGTCCCGGCTCGGCGGCGAAGGTCGCGATCGAGACCAGACCGCCCTGTTTGTAGGACTGGATCTTCACCCCCTTGCCGCGGCCCATCTCGGGCAGTTCGTCCAGGCGGAAGACCAGGGCCTTCAGATTGTCGCCGATGGCCGCGACATGGTCGCCCGTGGCGCGCAGCATCGACAGCATCTCGCCGTTCAGCACCTGTTTGCCGCCCCGCTTCTGGGCCAGGGTCTCGTCCTCGGGGGCGATGAAGCCGTAGCCCGCCCTGGACGCCACCAGCAATTTGCCGCCCGGTTGGTGCGCCAGCACGCCGACGATGTCGGCCTTTTCATCCAGGTCGATCATCAGGCGCAGCGGCTCGCCATGGCCGCGCCCGGACGCCAGCTTGTCGACCCCGACGGTGAACACCCGCCCGTCCGAAGCGCCGATCAACAGCTTGTCGGTCGTCCAGGCCGGGACCAGCCAGGCCAGGGCGTCCCCCTCCTTGAACTTCAACTCCGACGGGTCCTCGACCTTGCCCTTGGCGGCGCGGATCCAGCCGCGTTCCGACAGGATCACGGTCACCGCCTCGCGCGGGATGAAGGCTTCGGGCGCGACGAAGGTCGAGCTGTCCACCGCCTCGGCCATGGTCGTGCGGCGCGGCGAGATCAGGGCCTTGCGCACGTCCTGCAAGCCCACGATCAGCAGTTTGGTCTGCCGACCGGGCGAGGCGATCATCGCGTTCAAACCCGCCAGTTCCTCGGACAGCGCCTTGAACTCCGTCTCGATCGCCATCTCCTCCAGCCGCGCCAACTGCCGCAGCCGGGTGTCGAGGATGAAGTCGGCCTGGATCTCGGTCAGGCCGAAGCGGGCGATCAACACCGCCTTGGGCTGTTCCTCCTCGCGGACGATGCGGATCACCTCGTCCAGGTTCAGGAAGACGATGCGCAGGCCGTCCAGCAGGTGCAGCCGCTTCTCGACCTTCTCGACCCGCCAGCGCCCGCGCCGGATCAGCACCTCGCGCCGGTGGTCCAGGAAGGCCTGAAGACAGGCCTTCAGCCCCATGACGCGCGGCGTATTGGTGGCGTCCAGCACGTTCATATTGATCGGAAAGCGGATCTCCAGGTCCGAGAGCTTGAACAGGCTCTCCATCAGGACCTCGGGTTCGACCGTGCGGCTCTTCGGCTCCAGGACCAGGCGGATGTCCTCGGCCGATTCATCGCGCACGTCGGCCAGCAGCGGCGCCTTCTTCTGCTCGATCAGATCGGCCAGCGCCTCGATCAGCCGCGACTTCTGAACCTGGTACGGCATTTCGGTGACAACGATCCGCCACACGCCGCGCCCCAGGTCCTCGGTCTCCCAGCGCGCGCGCAGACGCACGCCGCCTCGACCGGTCTCATAGGCGTCCAGGATCGCCGCATGGCCTTCCACCGACACGCCGCCGGTCGGGAAGTCCGGTCCCGGAACGTGCGCCATCAGCGCCTCGGTCGAGACCTCCGGGTCCTCCAGCAGCATCAGGCAGGCGTCGATCAGCTCGCCGGCATTGTGCGGCGGGATCGAGGTGGCCATGCCCACGGCGATGCCCGACGATCCATTGGCCAGCAGGTTGGGGAAGCCCGCCGGCAGGACCACCGGCTCCTCGTCCTGGTCGTCATAGGTGGCGCGGAAGTCGACGGCGTCCTGGTCGATGCCGTCCAGCAACAGCACGGCGGCGGGCGTCAGCTTGCACTCGGTGTAGCGCATGGCCGCGGCGCTATCGCCGTCGATGTTGCCGAAATTGCCCTGACCGTCGACCAGCGGATAGCGCTGGGCGAAATCCTGGGCCAAGCGGACCAGGGCTTCATAGATCGAGGCGTCGCCGTGCGGGTGGTATCCGCCCATCACCTCGCCGACGACCTTAGCGCATTTGCGCGCCGCCGCCTGCGGGTTCAGCCGCATCTGATGCATGGCGTACAGGATGCGCCGGTGCACGGGCTTGAAGCCGTCGCGCACATCGGGAAGCGCGCGGTTGGTGATGGTCGAGAGCGCATAGGCCAGGTAGCGGCGCTCTAGGGCGTCCTTGAACGGCTCGTCGACGATGCGTCCGCCCTCGGGCGGGGTGGTGTGAACGGTCATGGGCACGCGAATCGGCGAATGGAGGCTGGAAGTCTAGCCCCGCGAACGCCGCGCGCGCCCTATTCCGTGGACGGCCTTAGTTCGTCGGCTTGTCCGCCTTGGGCGCATTCGGGGCGAACTGATCGCCGAAGCTGTTTCCGCGATACCACATGGGCCGCTCGGGCGCGTCGGCGATGCCGCGGGCGATGGCGGCGTTGACGCGGGCGAACCGCACGGCGGCCTCCCAATGGAAGGGTACGCTCATGTCGTCCGACGGCTGGTGATAGGCGCCGCCGAAGAAGGCCCCCCAGGCCGCTTCGCCGCCGTTGGCGTATCCGGTCGCCAGCATGATCGACGGCACCCCCGCCTTGACGAAGGAATAATGATCCGAACGGGTGAAGACCCCCTGCTCGGGCATCGGATCGGGCGACAGGATCGCCCCTTCCGCCCGCACCGCCCGATCGGCGATCTGGCCCAGGGTCGAATGTTCGCCGCCGAAGGCCACCAGGTCGGTGAAGTCATAGGTCAGGATCGGCATATCCAGATTGACGTCGGCCACCACCTTGTCGGCCGGGACCACCGGATTGCGCGCCAGATAGTCCGAACCCAGCAACCCCATTTCCTCGGCCGCCAGGGCCACCACCATGACCGACCGGCGCGGCGGGTTCGCCATCAGATCGCGCGCCGCCTCCAGCATGATCGAGACGCCTCCCGCATTGTCCAGCGCCCCGTTGTTGACGCGGTCGGCGGCGCCTTCGGGTTTCAACCCCAGATGATCCAGGTGGGCGGTCAGCACCACCATTTCGTCGCGCACGGCGGGGTCCGATCCGGGAATGACGCCGATGACGTTGGCGCCGTGGATGTCGGTGCGGCGCGTGTGGATGTCGAACGTCGCCTGGCCGTCCAGGGCGAAACCGCCGGGGCGCCCGCCCTCGGCCGCCGCCTCGGCGCGGATGTCGGCATAGGATTTCGCGGCGCCCGCGAACAGGACGGCGGCGGCCTCGTCGCTGATCAAGCCCCCCGCGCGCACGGTCGCGGCCGCGCGGTGCGGCTTGCCGTCGGCGCCGATCCAGGTCGTCTCGGTGCGGGTCGCGAAGCGACGCATCATGGCGGGGGTATAGCGTTGGGCGCTGGCGTCGGTGTTGATCGTGATCGCCCCTACAGCCCCATGCCTGGCCGCGACGGCGCCTTTCCCGGTCCCCAGATGCGCGGCGGTTTCGCTGTCCAGGCCCGAAGGCGCGCCCGACAGGATCACGACGATCTTCCCGTCCACGTCCAGGCCCGCATAGTCGTCGATGCCGTGGGCCGGGCTGTCTATGCCGTAGCCGACGAAGACCAGACCTGCGGTCACGGTCTCTTGGCCCGCCACGTCGCCCGCATTCAACAGGGCGTCCTGGCCGTTGCTCCAGACGACCGGCGCGCCGCCGGTCGGGGTCCAGGTGATCGTCGCGCCCTCATCGGCGATGCCGGTGCGGGCCAGGCTCACCGGCTGCGCCCAGCCGCCATCGACGCCGGGCGTCAGACCCAGGCCCATCATCCGCGTCTGGACATACAGGGCGGCCAGGTCATAGCCGCGCTGGCCGGTCTGGCGCCCTTCAAGCGCGTCGTCGGCCAGGAAGGTCACATCGGCGCGGATGCGCGCCTCGGCCGCCTCGTCATGGGTCTGCGCCACGACCGGCGTGCTGAGGGCGATGGCCAGAGCCATGGCCGAGACGATGAGATGTTTCATGGATTCCCCTCCGATGCTCCCGACCGCTAGCACGACGCCCAGGTCACAGGCGACCCGCCTCGGCCAGCTTGTCCAGCATCCACACCCGCGCCGGCGGCAACGGCCGGTTCAGCGGATGAAAGACGAACTGCTCCAGGAAATGGCCGGTCAGGTCGAAGCCCGCCTTCGCGTCCCCCGCCCTCAACCCCGCCTGGGCGCCCAGCATGAAGGGCGGCAGGACCAACAGCTTGTCGGCATAGGGCGCGCCCGCACCCGCCGACACCGCCCGGCCTGTGCGCGGACTGACCCAGACCAGATCATCGGTCGCGCCGGTGGAGGCGCAACGGCTAAGGTCCAGGCCGAAGCCCAGATCCTCCAGCAACCCCGCCTCGAACCGCACGAAGACGGCGGGCCAGATCTCGGGCGCGGCGAAGGCCGACATCAGCGCCTCGAAGGCCAGAAAGGCGCCCGGATGCGGCTCCCGCTCCGGCAGGGCGCCCTGGGCCACGGCCGCCGCCGCGCTGAGACCGGTCAGGGCCAGGGGATCGTCGAACAGGGCGCTGGGTCCCTCGCCCACCGGCTCCAGCCGCGCCGCGCCCAGATGGTCGGATGTCCGCGCCCGATATTCGACCTGCACCCGCGCGCCGGGTTGCAGGAAGGGCTTCATCCGTCGCGAGGCGCCGCCCGCGACATAGGCGGCGCGCCGCCCGTGCTCGGCGGTAAGCAGTTCGACCACCGCGCCCGTGTCGCCATGGCCGCGCGCGGCCAGCACGAAGGCTTCGTCGGCGAATTCCACCTAGTTCGCCGGCGCCCGCACGGCGGCCACGACGGCGTCGGAGCGGTCGTTGGGAATGGCGAAGCTGAGCACATATTGCTCGATCTTCCAGCCGTCGGCGGTCTTGCGCATCACGCCCGAGCCGCGCGTGGCGCCATAGTGGCGGCTGTCCAGCTTCTCTTCGAACCAGGCGATGCAACGGCAGTCGATGTCGGCGATGGCGACCAACCGCTCCGTCGCCGGAAAGCTCCAGCCGTCGCCCCGCTGGAAATGAGGTTCGGCGTAGGCCCTGAACTCGGCCAGGGACCAGTGTTCGTTCGGGTCCGTTCCGACGAAACGGGCGTCGGGCGCGAACAGGTCGAAATAGGCGGCTTCATCCGCCGTCGAGGAGGCGAGGTTCAACCGGTCCAGCACGGCGGTCACCTCGGCCACGGCGGGATCGGGCGCGGTCTGCACGGCGGCGGCGGCGAACAGGGCGGCGATCAGACTCATGACGGTCTCCCGAACTCTCTGCTCAGACTAGGCCCTCATGAGGCGCGCGGAAACGGGTGTTGACAGGTCCCGTCTTCCGTTTGCATATAACTAATCAGTTATATAATGAATCGGTTCACAACGATGCCGGAGGCGCAAGACAGGCTGGACGCCCTGTTCTCGGCCCTCGCCGATCCGACGCGCCGCGCCATCCTGGCCCGGTTGACGGAAGGCGAGGCGTCGGTGGGCGAACTGTCGGAACCGTTCGCCATGAGCGGCCCGGCCGTCTCGAAACACCTCAAGGTGCTGGAGAAGGCGGGTCTGATCAGCCGGAGCCGCGAAGCCCAGTGGCGCCCCGCCCGGCTGGAGCCTGACGGCCTGAAAACCGTGGCCGACTGGCTCGAACAGTACCGCCGCTTCTGGGACGCCAGCTTCGACCGTCTCGACGCCTATCTCCGCCAGGTTCAGAAAGGAAAATCCGATGGCCCAGGACATTGACAACCCCTGCCTCACCCCCGGCACGGCTCATGAGCATGAATTGGTGCTGCGCCGCGTGTTCGACGCCTCGCCCGAGAAGATCTGGAAGGCGTGGATGGACCCGGCCCTGCTGCAACAATGGTTCTGCCCCAAGCCCTGGTACGTCACCGACGCCGTGATCGAACCCCACGCCGGAGGGCGCATGAATTTCATCATGCACGGGCCGGACGGCGAGGTGATGCCGAACTCGGGCGTCTTCCTTGAGGTCGTCCCGCAGAAGAAATGGACCACCACCGACGCCCTGACCCCGGACTGGAAGCCGGCGGGGATGCCGTTCATGGTCGCCACGGTCGAACTGACCCCGCTGCCGGACGGCAAGACCGAATATGTCGCCACCGCCCGTCACTGGAACGAGGCGACGATGAAGCAGCACGAGGCCATGGGCTTCCACGAGGGCTGGGGCGCCGCCGCCGACCAACTGGCCGAGCTGTTGAAGACTGTCTGACCCATGACCCACGTCGAACACGCGCCCCAAGCCGACCTGCCGCCCCTGCCGCCGATGACGGAGCTGGTGCTGCATATGGAGCGGGTGTTCGACGCCCCTCGTGAGTTGGTCTGGCGCGCCTGGACCAATCCCGAGGTGGTGGTGCTGTGGCTCGGTCCCGTCGAATGGCCCGCCGTGAAGGTCGAACAGGATCTGCGTGTCGGCGGCGCATGGCGCGCCTGCCTGAAGTCGGCCGATGGCGATGAGGTGCTGTGGCAGGGCGGAACCTATCGCGAGATCGTCCCGCCCCGCCGCCTGGTCTTCACCTTCAAATGGGACGACAGTCACGAGGACGGCCCGCCTGCCGACACCCTGGTCATCGTCGAGTTCGACGACATGGACGACGGCCAGACCCGTATGCGCTTCACCCATTTAGGTCTGAAATCAGAACGCAGCCTGACCGGCCATGCCTACGGCTGGAACAGCACGGCCGACCGGCTCGAAGCCTTCCTCGAAACGATGGACTAAGGAGAGAGACGCCCATGAAGATCGTGACCAGCCTGTCCTTCCGGGGACAATGCCGCCAGGCCTTCGAATTCTACGCCCAGGTCCTGGGCGGAAAGATCACCTCGGCCTTCCCCTATGGCGAAGGTCCGCCCGATATGCCGGTCGGTCCCCAGTACAAGGACTGGCTGATGCACGCCTGGCTGGACGTCGGCGATCAGTCGATCATGGGCGCCGACATGGATGCGGACTGGGCGCCGAACATCGACAAGCCCAAGAACGGCTTCGACGTCACCCTGCACTATGACGACGCGGCCGAGGCCAGGCGGATCTTCGACGCCCTGTCGGAAGGCGGCAAGGTGGTCATGGCCTTCGCGCCGACCTTCTGGTCGCCCGGCTATGGCAGCTTCATCGACAAGTTCGGCGTGCCGTGGATGATCAACACCATGGGTCCGCCGCAGGGCTGAGCGTGATCCGACGATCGACGCCGACGGCGTCCAGAAAGTCCTCGTCGTGGCTGACCACGACCAGGGCGCCGTCATAGGCCCTCAGCCCCGCCTCGACCGCCGCGATGGAGTCGAGGTCCAGATGGTTGGTCGGTTCGTCCAGCAACAGCAGGCGCGGCGGCCGCGCGCCGGTCATGGCGCAGGCCAGGGCCGCGCGCAGCCGCTCCCCGCCCGACAGCGTCCCCGCCGTCCGCTCGGCCGTCGTATTGCGAAACAGGAACCGCGCCAGCGCCGCCTGGGCCTGGTTCAGCGTGGCCTCGGGATTGATCCGCCGATAGGCCTCCAGCAACGTCTCCTCGGGCTTCAGCACGGCTGCGTGCTGATCCAACAGGGCGGTCTCGACCAAGGCTTCATCGACGATCCGTCGCAGCAGGGTCGTCTTGCCGCTGCCGTTCGGTCCCGTCACCGCGATCCGTTCCGGGCCTGTAATGGTCAGATCCAACATCTCCTCCCCGCTTGTGGGGAGGGGGACCATGCGAAGCCTGGTGGAGGGGGCGGCGCCGAAGTTGGACATTGAGGCGTCCCCTCCGTCACGGCCGCTTTGCGCCCGCGCCGCCTCCCCATCGCTTCGCGACAGGGAGGAAAAGGGCACGCTCAGCCTCAGCACCGTCCTTCCCGCCGCCAGCCCGGTCGGGGGCATCGGAATCTCCAGCGGCCGCACCCGCTCCACGGCCGCCAGGGCCTGGTCCAGATCGGCCTGCACCGCCTCGGCGCGCCGCTCCGCCAGTCGGATTTCCTTGCCCGCGCTCTCCTCGGCGCGGCGCTTCATGCCGCCCAACACGATCTTCGGCGCCGAACCGGATGCGGCATAGGTCCCGCCCGCCCTGTCGCGACGCGCCCGCTTCTCAACCGACCGCTGACGCTCTCGCGCGGTCCGGTCGGTCTCGCGTTCAGCCTCGTCCAGCCTCTGTTCGGCCAGCGCACGCTCCGTCGCCCGCCGCTCGGCATACAGATCCCAGCCGCCGCCATAGACGCGCGCGCCCAGGCTCGACACCTCCACGATCCGGTCCATCCGACGCAACAGCGCCCGGTCGTGGCTGACCACCACCGCCCCGCCGCGCCAGGTCTCCAGCACCCGCTCCACCAGGTCTTTCGCTTCGGCGTCCAGATTGTTGGTCGGCTCGTCCAGCACGATCAGGTCCGGCGCCGCCAGCAGCAGGGCCGCCAGGCGTACGCGCGTCTGCTCTCCGCCGCTCAGCGTGCGGGTCAGGCGATCCGACGGCAGGCCCTCTAATCCGACTTCAGCCATGGCGTCCGCGACGCGCGTTTCCAGCGTCCAGTCCGCCTCGGCCAGATCGTCCGCTGTCCCCTCGCCCGCCAACACGCGGGCCAACAGCGCCAGACCCGGCCCGACGCCCAGGGTTCCGGCCACGGTCTCCCGCGGTCCCGGGTGGGCGACCTGCGCCAACCAGCCGACGGTTGCGGCGCGAGTGACTGAACCTTCGGCGGGCGCGTCCAGCCCGGCGATCAGACGCAACAAGGTGGTCTTGCCGACCCCGTTGCGGCCGACGACAGCCGTGCGCTCGCGCCCGAAGGCGAGGCTCAGATTATCGAATAGGGTGTGGCCGTCAGGCGTGCGGGCCGCGACGCCGTTCAGCGTCACGAGCGCGGATACGAACCGGCTTGGGTTTGGGTAGAGAGAGGACATAGGCGAACGCCAGCAGCGGTGCGGAAAGGGCGAAACCGATTTCCAGGGCGCTGATCATGTTCGTGGCCTCCAACTCACACAGGCGAGGATCGAAGGATGGGGTCGAATGTCGCCGTGCGCAACCTTTTTCCAGCAGGGTCTTCGGTCAAGGCGCGATAGCGAGGCCATCTCCGACAGTCCCGCGCCGACTGATCCCATGACGCGAACGGGCGCCCTCAGCCGGATCAGCGATCTTCACGTGTGTGGAACACGCGCACGACGATCACGTCGCCATCGTCCAGTCGATAGCGAAGCTCGTAACCGGCGGTCCCAAATCTGACCACCAGGCGGTAAAAGCCTTGCCCAGATCGACACCAGACCTTGGATAGGCGCTCAACTGCCCGACGGCGTCGGCGATCGCATCCATCGCCCTTTCGGCCGCAGTCGGATTCTGTTCCGCAAGGAATTTTTCGAGCCGCTCACGGTCGCCGACTGCGTCTCGCGTGAACCGGACCCGGACCGTCATCGCCCCTGAAGGCGGCGGACGTTGGTGCGCAGGTCCGTCAACCACGCCTCGGCGGAAACCGTGTCGCCCGTTCGTCCATAGGCGTCCCAGCGGCGTTGATCTTCCGCCGCGTCCGACCCAATCGCCTGATCGAGAACGCCCAGCGCATAGACCGCCGGGTCCAGGCCGACCTCGGCGGCGCGCGCCTTCAACCGCTCCGCACGATCCGAATCCAGATGAATATCGAAGCTGTCAGCCATGGCCGACGATACCGCGACGACGCCCCCATCACAATGTTCCCACATTGTTCTTGCTGAAACCCGCGAATTGCTTCCCATATGGCGGTGTCGCGCCGGACCTCTGCCCGGCCCTTGGCGTTCCCGGATTTCGATGACCGACAGACACGACTTCATTCGCGTGCGCGGCGCGCGCGAGCACAATCTCAAAGGCGTGGACGTCGATATTCCGCGCGGCAAGCTGGTGGTGATGACCGGCCTGTCCGGCTCGGGCAAGTCGTCGCTGGCGTTCGACACCATCTACGCCGAGGGCCAGCGTCGCTATGTCGAATCCTTGAGCGCCTACGCCCGCCAGTTCCTGGAGCTGATGGGCAAGCCGGACGTCGATCTGATCGAGGGCCTGTCGCCAGCCATCTCCATCGAACAGAAGACCACGTCCAAGAACCCGCGCTCGACCGTCGGCACGGTCACCGAGATCCACGACTATATGCGCCTGCTGTGGGCGCGGGTCGGCGTGCCCTATTCGCCCGCCACCGGCCTGCCGATCGAAAGCCAGACCGTCAGCCAGATGGTCGACAAGCTGGTCGAACTGCCCGAGGGCGAGCGCATCCTGCTGCTGGCCCCCGTCGTTCGCGGCCGCAAGGGCGAATACAAGAAGGAGATGGCCGAGTGGCAGCGCGCGGGCTTCCAGCGCGTCAAGATCGACGGCCAATTCCACGCCATCGAGGACGCCCCGGCGCTCGACAAGAAGTTCAAGCACGACATCGACATCGTCGTGGACCGCATCGTCACCAAGGCCGGGCTGGAGGGCCGCTACGCCGACAGTCTGCAAACCGCGCTCGGCCTGGCCGACGGCATCGCCGTGGCCGAATGGGCCAGCGCCGCGGATGGCGAGGAGCCGCGCCGGATCACCTTCTCCGAACGCTTCGCCTGCCCCGTCTCGGGCTTCACCATCAGCGAGATCGAGCCGCGGCTGTTCTCGTTCAACAATCCCTTCGGCGCCTGTCCGGTCTGCGACGGCCTGGGGGTCAAACTGGCCTTCGACGCCGATCTGGTGGTGCCCGACCGCGACAAGACCCTGCATCACGGCGCCGTCGCCCCGTGGTCGCGCGGTCCCTCGCCGCTCTACACCCAGACGCTGCAATCGCTGGCCCGTCACTACGGCTTCTCGATGGACAAGCCGTGGCGCGACCTGCCGGAAAAGGCCCAGGCCGTGATCCTTCAGGGCACAGGGTCCGAGAAGATCAAATTCACCTATGACGACAACGCCCGGAAATATGAGGTGTCCAAGCCGTTCGAGGGCGTCCTGCCCAATCTCGAACGCCGCTGGCGCGAGACCGACAGCGCCTGGGTGCGCGAAGAACTGGGCCGTTTCCAGTCCGAGACCCCGTGCGAAGCGTGCGGCGGCAAACGGCTGAAGCCCGAGGCCCTGGCGGTCAAGATCGACGCCGCCGACATCGCCGAAATCTCGACCCTGTCGATCTCCAAGGCCTTCCTGTGGTTCTCGACGCTGGAGGAGCGGCTGACGGCCAAACAGGTTGAGATCGCCCGGCGCATCTTGAAAGAGATCGTCGACCGGCTGCGGTTCCTGAACAACGTCGGCCTGGACTATCTGAACCTGTCGCGCAGTTCCGGCACCCTGTCCGGCGGCGAGAGCCAGCGCATCCGCCTGGCCTCGCAGATCGGTTCGGGCCTGACCGGCGTCCTCTATGTGCTGGACGAGCCGTCCATCGGCCTGCACCAGCGCGACAACACCCGCCTGCTGGACAGCCTTCGCGGCCTGCGCGACCTCGGCAACTCCGTCCTCGTCGTCGAGCATGACGAAGAGGCCATCCTGACCGCCGACTATGTCATCGACATGGGACCGGCCGCCGGAGTCCACGGCGGCGAAATCTGCGCCGAGGGCACGCCCGCCGAAGTCATGGCGAACGGCAAGAGCCTGACCGCCAAATACCTGACCGGCGAGCGCGAGATCGAACTGCCGCCCGAGGGCCGCCGTCCGGTCGACCGCAAACGGATGCTGAAGATCAGCGGCGCCACCGGCAACAACCTGAAGACCGTCACCGGTGAAATCCCGGTCGGCCTGTTCACCTGCGTGACCGGCGTGTCCGGCGGCGGCAAGTCCACCTTCACCATAGAGACCCTGTACAAGGCCGCCGCGCGGCGGCTGCACAATGCGTCCGACGCCCCCGCCCCCTTCGACCGCATCGAGGGGCTGGAGCATTTCGACAAGGTCATCGACATCGACCAGTCGCCGATCGGCCGCACCCCGCGCTCGAACCCGGCCACCTATACCGGCGCCTTCGGTCCCATCCGCGACTGGTACGCCGGTCTGCCCGAGGCCAAGGCCCGCGGCTATGGTCCCGGTCGGTTCAGCTTCAACGTCAAGGGCGGGCGCTGCGAGGCCTGTCAGGGCGACGGCGTCATCAAGATCGAGATGCATTTCCTGCCCGACGTCTACGTCACCTGCGACGTCTGCAAGGGCAGGCGCTACAACCGCGAGACGCTGGAAATCGTCTTCAAGGGCAAGAGCATATCCGACGTTCTGGACATGACGGTCGAGGAGGCGGCGCAGTTCTTCAAGGCCGTGCCGTCGATCCGCGACAAGATGCTGACGCTGGAGCGGGTGGGGCTGGGCTACGTCAAGGTCGGCCAACCGGCGACGACGCTGTCAGGCGGCGAGGCCCAGCGGGTCAAGCTGTCCAAGGAGCTGGCGAAACGCGCCACGGGCAAGACCCTCTACATCCTCGACGAGCCGACCACCGGCCTGCATTTCGAGGACACCCGCAAGCTCCTGGAAGTGCTTCAGGAGCTGGTCGACAACGGAAATACGATCGTGGTGATCGAGCACAATCTGGACGTCATCAAGGTGGCCGACTGGCTGCTGGACTTCGGTCCCGAGGGCGGCGACGGCGGCGGCGAGATCGTGGCCAAGGGCACGCCCGAACAGGTCGCGGCCGATCCCAAGAGCTGGACCGGCCGTTACCTCAAGGAGATGCTCGACCGCCACGAACAACGCCGCAAGGCGCGGGTGGCGGCCCTGGCCGCGTCGACGAAGACGCCCAGGGCCAAGAAGCGCGCCTGACCGGGCGGTCAGGCCGCCTCCCCGTCCTTGCCGCTCAGCGCGCGATAGGCGGCCGAGAAGGGCGCATAGATCACCGCCAATTGCAGGGATGAGATCAGGGCGTTGATCACGCCCCAGCCCAACAGGGCCGGCCAGGCCGTGCGAATGATTTCATCCAGCCGCGCCTCCTCCATGCCGGACAGCACATTCAGTCCGCCCGTCATCAAGGTGACGGCCTGGGCGATGATGCCGCCCAACAGACCGACCAGCAGACTCATCACCACCGCCAGGACGGCCATGCCCAGGATCGGCCAGAACCGGCCCCTCGTCCGGGCGAAGGAGTCCAGGAAGGCGAAACGCCGCTCGGCCACCACGATCGGCACGGCCAGGCTGAAGCGAACCATCAGCCAGATCGCCAGGAGCATCAGGGCGATCCCGCCAAGGATCACGCCCAACCACAGGCCCGAGGTCCCGCTGGCGTTCGCGAAACCGGCGACAAAGCCGATCACGGACCCGCCCAGGGTCATGATGACGCCGAAGACGAGGCCCAAAACCAAGGTGACGACCAGAACCCGCACCTCGTCCATGCCCAGCCGCAGATAGCCGAACGCCGATTGCGCCGGGCGCAACACGGCGCGGGCGACCGCGGCGTTGATCACCGCGCCGAACACCAGGCTCAGCGGCATGACCCAGGCGAAGAGGCTGAAATAGATCAGGCCCAGGGTGTTGAAGTCGCTGAACTGGGGATTGCTCATCCCTTCCAGACGCTCCATCTCGTTGACCATCTGAATGATCGACCCGCTCGCCAGGGCCATGACCCCGGCGAAGAAGACGATATAGGCCAACGCCCACCACAGGACGGTCATCGGACTGCGCCGTGTCAGGCGGAACCCCTCAAAAGCCGCGTCGCTCGCGGAAAAGCTCATCGGTGTCTCCTCACAGTTCGTTCGTATCCGGCGCGGCCGGTTCAGCGATTGCATCGGTCGGCGTCAATTGGCGCACGGCCGAAGCATAGGGCGCCAACCCCATGACGCCCGTCAGGCCGTACACCCAGCACAGCGGCAGGATCAGCACGCTCAGCCACGCCACCTGCGGATTGGACGCCACATAGTCGAACAGTTCGGCCGGGCTTTCCGGCAAGACCGTGCTCAGACCCAAGGCCATCCCCAGGCCGAAGCCGACAGCCGCCAGGACCATGTAGGCCACGAACATGATCACGATCACCAGAAGCCAGATCGCCAGGGTCATTCCGACCAGTCGCCACGTCTGCCCGGCCCCCAGCCGCCAGCCGACGCCGAACTCGAAATCCTGCACCGCGACGAAGGCGGGCGGAATCAGACAGACCCGGGCATAGATGAGCAGTATGGCGAGCAGGCTGGCGATCATCATGACGAACACGCCCATGGCCCGCCCCCCCTCTGAAAGGACCGGCCAAAGGGCCAGACCCGCGCCGACCGCGACCAGGATCAGGGCGATCATGACGGCCATGACGGCCACGAACAGGGCGATATAGCTGACGGCGACCCGCAACTCGTCCATCCCCAGACCCAGGCCGAACAGGCGCCGCCGACCCCGAGCAGGGTCCAGCACCAGCCGATAGACCGCCGCGCCCAACATTCCATAGACCAGCAGTTGCAGGGCGTAGCTGAGCAGATTCGCCAGATTGCTGCGCAGGATATAGTCGTTGAAGGCGGCGCTGTCGGACGCTCCGCTCCCGGCCGTCAGCTCGGCCCAGGGCATATTCATAAAGGCCGGGGCCAGGATCAGTATGGGGATCAGGCTGGGAACCAGCATCAGCAGCCCCCATACGAACACCGACAGCGGTCTCTGGCCCACCAGGCGGAAGCCGTCTCCGAGCGCCTCGCCTATCGAGAATCCACGCTTCGCCATCTCAAAACCCCTTACTCCCAAGGCAAGCCCCCTCGCCTTATTCTCACCACCATAGCCCGTAGCGGGCCGCCATCGCCAGACGAATGCTGACGAAGCCGTCGCACGTGGCTAGAAAGCCGCGATGACGACCTCCCCCTCTCCTTCCCCCATTCACGTGATCGGCGGCGGCCTGGCCGGTTCCGAAGCCGCCTGGCAGATCGCCAATGCGGGCGTGCCGGTCATCCTGCACGAAATGCGCGGCGCGCCCGGCGTGAAGACCGACGCCCACCACACCGACGGCCTGGCCGAACTGGTCTGTTCCAACTCCTTCCGGTCCGACGACTGGGAATATAACGCCGTCGGCCTGCTGCACGCCGAGATGCGGGCGCTGGACTCGATCATCATGGCCTGCGGCGACGCCCATCAGGTGCCCGCGGGCGGCGCCCTGGCCGTCGATCGCGAAGGCTTCTCCCAGGCCGTGACGACGAAGCTTGAAGCCCATCCTCTGGTCACCGTGGTGCGCGAAGAGATCGCCGGACTGCCGCCCGAGGACTGGTCCAACGTCATCGTCGCCACCGGTCCCCTGACCTCGCCCGCCCTGGCCGACGCCATCCTGAAGACCACCGGCGAAGAGAGCCTCAGCTTCTTCGACGCCATCGCCCCCATCGTCCACGCCGACTCGATCGACTTCGACATCGCCTGGCGGCAGTCGCGCTACGACAAGGAAGGTCCGGGCGGGGACGCCGCCGCCTATGTCAACTGCCCGATGGACAAGGCCCAGTACGAAGCCTTCATCGACGCGCTGCTGGGTGGTCCCAAGGCCGAGTTCAAAGACTGGGAGAACGTTCCCTATTTCGACGGCTGCCTGCCCATCGAGGTGATGGCCGAACGCGGCCGCGAGACCCTGCGTCACGGTCCGATGAAGCCCGTCGGCCTGACCAATCCGCGCAATCCGACGGTCAAGGCCCACGCCATCGTGCAACTGCGCCAGGACAATGCGCTGGGAACCCTGTTCAACATGGTCGGCTTCCAGACCAAGCTGAAGCACGGCGCCCAGACCGAGGTCTTCCGCATGATCCCCGGCCTGCACGAGGCCCAGTTCGCCCGGCTGGGCGGCCTGCACCGCAACACCTTCCTGAACAGTCCGAAGCTGCTGGACCGCCAGTTGCGGCTGAAGGCCATGCCGCGCCTGCGCTTCGCCGGTCAGGTCACCGGGGTGGAGGGCTATGTCGAAAGCGCCGCCATGGGTCTGTTGACCGGCCGTCTGGCCGCCGCCCAGGCTCTGGGCAGGCCGCTGGACGCGCCGCCGCCCGAAACGGCCATCGGCGCCCTGGTGGAACACATCACCGGCGGCCATCTGGAAGGCTCCAAATTCCAGCCGATGAACATCAACTACGGCCTGCTGCCGCCGCTCGAAGCGCCCCGCGTCGACGCCGACGGCAAACGCATTCCTCCCAAGGAGCGGGGCCGGGCCAAGAAGCGGTTGATGAGCGTGCGGGCGATCGAGGCCCTGAAGGGCTGGCGCGACGCCGCCTAGGCGCGCGGCCCGCCCAGCGGGATGACCTGGATCGACACCACCATCCGCGGCGAACGGGCGGCCCGGGCGTCGCCCTCGGCCACGATCATGAAGGGTCCGTCCTCGGCCGACAGGGGCGCGCCGTCGTCCGTGTCGGCCACGATGATCCGATCGGCGCGGGTCGCGGGATCGGTTTCCCCCAGGCCGAAGACGACCCGATAGCCGTCGGCCGCCGTCACCAGCAGGGCCGTGGCCTGCTGATCCTTGCGCAGGGGGCTGGCCGGAACGCCCGCGCGTTTCAGTACATCCAGCAGCAAGGGTCCCTCGAAGACGCTTGTGTCCTCATGTCGGCTGAACCGGACCCGCTCGCGCGGCAGGGCCGCGACGGCGGCGCGATCCAGCACGACACGGGCGCCGTCGGTCCCGATCAGGGTCAGGGTCTGAACGGTGTTTCGGGTCACCGGCGGCGTTTTCGCGACGGCGGCCGCCGCGGCGTCATGAGAGGCCGCGTCGCCCGCCTGGGGCGAACAGGCGGCGCTCATCGCCAGCAGGACGGCGGCGGCCAGGGGGGTGTGCAGGCGCATTGCGGAACCTCGTTGCATGGGGTCTCTATTCGACGGCCAGGATGACGTGCGGGGCCTTGACCAGCACTGTGACCGGCCCGCCGGGTTCGAGCGCCAGCGCGCGCGCGCTTTCCAGGGTGACGGTGGCGATCAAGGTCTTGCCGCCGCCGATGTCGATGGCGATCTCGCTGTTGACGGCGCCGTCCTGCCGGTCGGCGATCACGCCCCGGATCTGGTTGCGGGCCGAGGTCCGCACGCCGACATCGACGGTCAGGATGACATCGGTCGACTGGATCAAGGCGATGGCGGGACCGCCGACTTCCAGCCCCAACTCCTCGACGCTGCCTCGCGTCAGTATGGCGACGATCTCGACGCCCTCGCCCAGGGCCAGGACGACTTCGGTGTTCACCGCGCCGGGCGTCACGGCGGCGATCCGCCCTCGCAGGGCGTTGCGTGCGCTGGTTTTCATTCCAAGACTCCAGAACAGGTCGCGGGCGCGATCGCCGGCGAGGGTTGCGTCCAATTTGGCGAAGGCGGCCTCAAGCTCGGCCTGGACCCGTCGGAAGGCCAGGGCCGCGGCGCGCCCCTCGGCCGTGACCTCGGCCGCCCCGCCGACCCGGCCGCCCGGTGCGGCGACGATCAGGGGCCTGTCGAACAGGTTGTTCATGGCCTGGATGGCGTCCCAGGCCGCCCGATAGCTGAGACCCAGGCGTCGCGCCGCCGCGCTGATGGACCCCAGCTCGGCCACCGCCTCGATCAGCGCCGCGCGCTCCAGACTGACGCGCGGGCCGCCGTCGCGGGTCAGGGTCAACAGGCCGTCCAGTTCGCCGCCCATGATCAGAACCTCATCCTCAGGTCCGCACGGAAGTTGCGCCCTTCCTCGGGGAAGCCGTCGGTCACGACATAGAGTTCGTCCATGAGATTGCGCGCGCCGATGATCAGATCGACGCGGTGCGTCAGAACGACCTGGGCCGACAGATGGGCGAGCACGGCGTCGTCGATCTTATAATAGCCCTGGGGCGCGACGACGGCGTAGGTCCAACGCCCCGACCAGGCCTCCAGACTGGGCGTCAGGACGACGCGGTCGTTCACCCGCCAGTCCAGCCAGGCGAACAGCTTGTGCTCCGGCGCATCCGTGGTGCGGAAGTTCGGATCGGACGGATTGTCGATCGTGCGCTTCAGCCAGGTGTAGTTTCCGTTCAACGCCAGTTCGGGCGTCAATTGCATACGCCCCGTCGCCTCCAGCCCGTAATAGCGGCCCGATCCGGCGTTCCGGGTCTGGTTGATCACGCCGAAGGGCGGTCCCAGGTCGACGGGAACCTGGATCAGGGCGTCGTCCAGGTCGCTATAGAAGACCGCCCCCTCCAGCCGCAGATCGACCCGCGGCTCATACCAGCCGCCGACCTCGTAGTTGACGGCGCGTTCGGCGGTGACGCCGGGGTTCGGAATGGCCGTGCCGAAGCGCGAGCTGAACCGTTCGAACAGGGTCGGAAAACGCGCGCGCGACGAAACGCTGGCATAGACTTCGGCCATCGTGTTGGGGCGATAGACCAGCATGGCCTGATAGTTGACGACGGTGTCGTCGGTCAGCGGATGCTGGACGAAACGGCCGTCGTTGAAATCCTCCGCGCGTTTCAGGTCGCGCCAGTCGATTGAGGCGCCGACGATCAGGTCCAGACTCTGACCAAAGGCATGAGTGTTCTCGACCGCCAGGGAATAGGTGTTCTCTACGGTGACCTGGTTCGGTTCGGTGAAGGGCGCGGGCGCGAAGGACTGCTGCCGTTCGACGTGTTCGTCGCGCCTCCAGTATGCGGCCGCGCGCAGCGTGTCGTCCGTCGTCGCACGAAGGCCGATCTCCAGGTTTCCGCCCACGGCCTGGTCTTTGTAATAGGAGCGGAAGGCGCGTCTTGAGGTCTGGCTGGTCTGACGCGCGTCGTCATAGGCGAACAGGGCGTTGTCGAAGGTGTTGCGGTACAGGCGCGTCTTCAGCCAGGCGGTCTCGCCCAGCCCGGTGCGCGACAGGAAGGCCAGACTGTCCAGGTTCCAATAGGGCCAGCTCCAATACCGCCTGTTGGCCGTGTCGCCGACATGAGTGGGCGCATTCTTGGAGCCTTCCTGGCGGGTATAGGTCAGGGAGTATTCGTCGTCGGCGTTCGGGGTGAGACCGAGCTTCACATTGAAACGCCAGTCCTCGGTCGCCGTCCGATCCCGCTCGCCCCCGTCCTCCAGTGCGGTCGGCTGAAAGTCGTCGGGCAAGGACCAGTGGTCGCGGTCGTTCCACGCGCCGCTGATCTGGGCGTAGCCGTGGTCGTTCGCCCCGCCCAGTCGGCCGGACAGGCTGCGGCTGGCGACGCCCAGATCGGCGTCGAACCCCGCCCCGGCGCGCAGTTCGCCCTCGAACGGCGCGGTGGGCCGCCGCGTCACCAGATTGATCGCCCCGCCCATGCCGCCGGGACCGTCCAACACCGACACATAGCCCTTGGACACCTGAACCTGAGACAGGTCCGCCGTCAGGAAGCGGGCGAAATCGATCCGGTTGTCGGCGGGCAGGAAGACGCGGACGCCGTCGATGGACAGGGTCGTCTGGAAACGGTCGAAGCCGCGAATGAACACCAGTCGCTCGTTGCGCGAGCCGCCCGTCGCGCCGCTGGCGGCGCCCGCCACCAGATCCAGCGCCTGATCGACGCTGACCCGGTCGAACCGACGCAGATCCTCGCCCCGAATGATCTCGCCCCCGACCCTTTCGCCCTGGCGGTTGCGGGCGGTGACCGTCAGTTCGCCCAGTTCATAGACATCGTCCGGGCCGGGCGTCGCCGTCTGGGCCTGAACCGCACCGGCGCCCGCCATCGTCGCGGCGGCGACCCCGACCAGCCAAATGCGTTTCAACATGACTCCACTCCCTCGTTATGCGTGCGATCTGCATAACGAGGGAGTGGGCACAGGGCTTTGATTTCAAAAGATCGGAGGCTTGATCTTTGGCAAACGGACTGTCGGTGCCTGTGACAGGCTGGGTCCGCGCAGCCGACCTCAACGTCGGGCCTGGTTCGCCTTCAAGGCCGCAAGCGCACTGTCGAAAAAGATCACGTCCGCGCGCAGATTGATCCTTAGAATGACCGCGGCCCGTTTCTGTATAGGCGATGCGTTCGGCGCGGTTGAGCGGCGGCCATGGTATTGGAGGCTGTCGATCCCTGAGTCGCCGATGTCCTTCTTTCCTGCCGACGCCGTACGGTCGCGGATCCGCGAACGCATCAACCGACTGTTCAACGACTATGAGCGCGGCGAACGCCCCGCCCTGCGTCGGGCCGACGCCCTGTTCCCGACCGACGCGGTCGCCTGGCGCGTGAACGGCGACATCGTCACCATGATGATCGGCGGCGTCTCGGGCCTGTTGTTGCAGATGTTGCACCCGGCGGTTCTGGCGGGCGTCTGGGACCATTCCGATTTCCGCGCCGATATGCATGGCCGCCTGCGCCGCACGGCCAAATTCATCGCCGTGACCACCTATGACCACGGCGAACGCGGTCAGGCCGCCATCGCCCGCGTGCGCTCCATTCACGACAAGCTGGGCGGCGTCCTGCCCGACGGGACGCCTTATCGCGTCAATGATCCGGCCTTGCTGGCCTGGGTGCACATCACCGAAACCCTCAGCTTCCTGAACGCCTGGATTCGCTACGCCGAGCCGTCGATGTCGTCGGCGGATCAGGACGCCTACATCGCCGAAATGGCCCGCATCGGCCGGGCGCTGGGCGCCGATCCCGTGCCGACCGACCGCGCGGGGGCCGAGGCCCTGATCCAGGCGATGCGCCCGATGCTGAAGGTCGACGCCCGCACCCGTGAGGTCGCCCAGCTTGTTCTGCGTCAGCGCATCGGCGGCGCGGCCGAGAATTTCGCCGGGGGTCTGGTCATGGCGGCGGGCGTCGACCTTTTGCCCGACTGGGGGCGGCGGATGCATGGCCTGCCCGCCGCCTCCGCCCCGACCCGCACCGCCGTCGGCGCGACACGACGGCTGATGGACTGGGTCTATATCGGCTCGCCCAATCGCCGGGTCTGGCCCGCCGAGGTGACGGAGTGGCCGACATGACGACGGCGCTCCGGCCCGTCCGCGCATAGGCCCTTGCGCCCACGACCGTCCCGAGGCTGTATTCCTGTTCCGCTGGGGAGGGTCGGCGATGAAGCGCCTCATGACGGGTCTGGCCGCCTGCCTGGGTCTGGCGTCCTGCGTCACCAGCCCGATCGATCCCGATGTCCGGCCCTATGACGTGAATGATGAAGGCTTCGAACGCGCCTACATCGCCAACCACTTCTCCTACTGCGATCCAGAGACGGGCCGGGTCATCGTCGTGCCGCCCGTATTTCGAACCGACTACACCTCCATTCCCTGGCCCGTGAGCTACATCTTTCCCCGCAAGGGCCGGAAATACGTCAATGCGGCCTTCGTCCACGACTATCTGTACGCCCTCGGCCTGCCGGGGCAGCGCGCGTTCGCGGACCGGATCATGCTGTACGCCATGGACGAGTACGACGTGGATTGGCTGACCCGACACATCATCTATCTGGGCGTGTCGTGGGGCGGCGCCGACGGCTATGGCCGGTCGGAAGACTGGGCGTTCGTCAATCCTGACGGCTCGGTCCGCTATGACGAACCCCGTCCAGAGCGTCCGTACAAACAGGTGCTCGACGGGTGCCGGGGATACGTCGACAGGGTCCGCGACGGCACGCTGTTCGACGGCCCGGCCGCCCCGGCCGACGACCCGCCTTCAGATCCGTCCGCGCAGGACGGCCCACGTCAGCCTTAGGGTCTTCAGCGGCTCGGGCGCGTCCGTGCGGATCAGGGCGGCGCAGGCCGCGGCCGGAAAGACCGGCGCCGGAAGACCCTTGAGGGCGCGGTTCGCCTCGGCTCTCAGGGCGCGCGCCTCGTCGATCCGCCCCGTCTGCGACAGGCCGCGCACCCGCGCCGCCGCTTCGATCGCCGCCCCATGCCCCGGTCCCGCCAGCACGCGCGCCGCCTGCTGCATCGGCCCGACGTAGAAGGCCGCCAGATCATGCGGTTCGCCATGCACCCGACCGATGTGCGCCTCGATCAGGGCGTCCAGCGGCGCCCGTTCCAGTCCGCGCCGCGCCGCCGCGCCCGTTAGGGCCTCCAGCACCGGATGACCCTTTCGCGGTTCTCCGGCGAACACCCCGTCCATCTGATCGGCCCACCAGCGATAGCGCATCTCGGCCAGCATCGGCTGGGTCACGCGGGTCGGTATGGCCGTCAACTCCGCCTCGAAGGCGTACAGAGCGATCAGGTCGGCGCGCGCCGCCTCGTCGACGACGAAGCGGCTGGCCAGCCAGCGGTCGATATCGGCGGCGCGGACCTGTGCGTCCAGATCGGTCATAGGGCTTCCATAACGACAGAGACCGGAGAGGTCGCCCTCTCCGGTCCCCAATTCTCGCGGTCGAAACGATCAGCCGAACAGCGTCTGATACATGGCCATGGCCGTCAGCATCGGCAGGCTCAGCAGCATATTGGTGCGGCTGCCCAGCATGGCGACCCGCGCCGCCTTGGCCTTGGTCTCGTCGTCGGCGGGCACGATGCCCAGGGCGCGTTTCTGGTTCGGCCAGATGACGCCCCAGACGTTCAGGAACATGATGATCGCCAGCCACACGCCGATGCCCATCAGCGTGTACTGCTGGTCGCCTTCGACCATGCCGCCGGCCAGGCCGAAGCTCAGCACCTCGTGCAGATAGGCGTGGCCGCGCAGGAAGGCGACGGTCAGCCCCGCCAGCACCGTCACCAGCGCCGACCAACGGAACCAGAACAGGGCCTCAGGCGCGATATGCTTGCCCACCGCCGGTTTCAGCTCGGCCGGAATGTTCGGCATCACCCGAATCTGCACGAAGTTGAAATAGTACAGCAGGCCGATCCACAGGATGCCCGCCACCACATGGACCCAGCGGAACACCGCCTGCCAGAAGCCGGTGTCGAAGCCGCCCGGCGCGATATCGCCAAAGGCGAAGATCATCACGCCCGCCAGGATCAGGCTGAGCACGAAGGTGTTGCGGAAATTCGAAAGCAGTTTGGCCATCGGTCGCCCTCCCCTGGCGATTGAGTCGAAGCGGGACCTTAGCGCCGTCCCGCTCCGACAAAAACCGAAAGGGATTGTGGACTTTCGACTTTACGGCCGACTGGCCATGCCCAGCTTGATCGGCTTGGCGTCTTCGGCCAGTTCGCCGCGCTTGACGCCCCACAGCAGGATGATCGGCGCGCCGACATAGATCGACGAATAGGTGCCGACGACGATGCCGAACATCAGGGCGATCGAGAAGCCGAACAGGGCCTCGCCGCCGTAGAAGGCCAGGGCGGCCAGCACCATCACGGCCGTCAGACCGGTGATGATGGTGCGGCTCAGCGTCTCGTTGATCGACAGATCGATCACTTCGCGCAGCGGCATGGTCTTGTACTTGCGCAGGTTTTCACGAAGACGGTCGAACACCACGACCGTGTCGTTCATCGAATAGCCGATGACCGTCAGGATGGCGGCCACCATGTTCAGGCTGAACTCCAGCTTCATCACGACGATCAGGCCGAACACCAGGATCACATCGTGCAGCAACCCCGCCACGGCGCCGAAACCGAACTGCGGTTCGAACCGGAACCAGATATAGGCGAACATCAGCACGATGGCCGCGCCCAGGGCCATCAGGCCCGAGGTGAACAGCTCGCCCGACACCTTGGAGCCGACCACGCTGACGCCGGAATAGGTCACATCGCCCGCTGCTTTCGAAATCGCGCTTTCGACCTTCTGGACGACTTGGGTCTGATCCTGGCCGTCGGGGACCTGGAAACGGACGATGGCGGTCGAGCCGTCCTCGACATTGGTGTCGCGCCGGGCGATGCCCTGAACCTGGACATCCCCCAGACCCAGGTCGTTCACCGCGCCGCGCACGGCGTCCAGCGCGATCACCTGTCCGGCGGGTTTGGCCACCTCCAGCGACGCGCCGCCGCGGAAGTCGATGCCCATGTTCAGGCCGGGATAGAAGCACCCGACGATCGAGGCGACGCACAGGACCACCGACAAGACGCCGGCGATCTTGGCATAGCGGACGAAGCGGAAATTCGTCTTCTGCGGCAGCAGTTTGATAAGAGGCCATCCACGCATGGTCGTCACTCCGCCGCCGCGTTGGCGGTCTTTTTTCCGGCCGGGACGGGTTCGTCCGCGATCGGCAGCGTCTTGGGTTTGGCGATCTTGAGCCAGTAGGCCAGCAGCACCTGCGACACCAGCACGGCCGAGAACACCGAGGTGAACACGCCGATCGACAGGGTCCAGGCGAAGCCGCGCACCGGCCCGGCGCCGAAGACGAACATGATCGCCGCCGCCACCAGGGTGGTGATGTTGGCGTCCAGGATGGTGCCCATGGCCTTGCCGAAGCCGGCGTCCATGCTGGCGATGACGCTGCGGCCCGCGCGGGCCTCGTCGCGCATCCGCTCATAGATCAGCACGTTGGCGTCCACGGCCACGGCGAAGGTCAGGATCAGACCGGCGATGCCCGGCAGGGTCAGGGTCGCCTGGGTCAGCGACATGGCCGCCACGATCAGGATGCCGTTCAGGATCAGGCCCAGCACCGAGATGCCGCCGAACAGGAAGCCATAGGCCAGCAGCATGAAGACGACGATGATCGCAAAGCCGATGGCCGTCGACAGACCGCCCGCCTTCACCGCGTCGGCGCCCAGTTCGGCCGAGACGGTGCGGCGTTCCTCGACCTTCAGCGGGGCCGGCAGGGCGCCGCCGTTCAGCAGGTTCACCATCTCCGAGGCCTCGGCGATGGTGTAGTTGCCTTCGATGATGCCCGAGCCGCCGGTGATGGCGCTCTTGATGTTCGGCGCCGAAATGACCTTGCCGTCCAGGATGATGGCGAAGGGCTTGCCGATATTGGCGGCGGTCGCCTCGGCGAAGCGGCGCGCGCCCTGACCGTCGAACCGGAAGCCGATGGCCGGGCGGCCCGACTGGTCGGCGTCGACGCTGGCGCGGGTCAGGTTCTCGCCCGAGACCAGGATGCGCTTCTTGATCAGATAGGGCGTGCCCTGCTCGTCCAGCAGAACCTCGGCGTCCGGCGGAACCAGGCCCGTCTGCATCCAGTTCTGGGTGTTCTCGACATCGACCATCTGGAAGGTCAGTTGGGCGGTCTGGCCGATGACCCGCTCTAGTTGGGCCGGGTCGCTCTCGCCCGGCGCCTGGACCACGATGCGGTCGGCGCCCTGACGGGTGATCGAGGGTTCGCGCGTGCCCAGGCTGTCGATCCGGCGGCGCACCACCTCGATCGACTGATCGACCGCGACGGCGCCCATATTGGCCAGGGCCGCATCCGTATAGGCATAGCGGATGCGGTTGTCGGACATACGGCTGGCCGTCCGTTCCTGCACGCCGCCCGCCGCCCCGGCCGAGGCCAGGCCGCGCAGAACTTCGAAGGCGGCGTCGTACTGGCTGGGCTGGGCGACGGTGACCACCACCCCGCTTTGGTCGCGCTGGATGCCGTTGATGTTGATGCGCGCCTCGCGCATCGACACCCGCACGTCTTCGGCCATGTTGGTCAGACGCTTCTCGCGCATGGCCGGCACGTCGACTTCCAGCAACAGGTACGAGCCGCCTTGCAGGTCGAGACCCAGGTTCAGGGCGTTCTTCGGCAGCCAGCCCGGAAGGTTGGCGCGCTGTTCCGGCGTCAGGGCGTTGGGAAAGGCCAGCAGCAGCCCGAAGACGAGCGACAGTCCGACAAGGATGACTTTCCAGCGCGATAGCTGAATCATGGGCTTATGGTCTCATTCGGCCGGGGCGATACGCCCGCTCAGCCCTTGTCGTTGGCGGCGGGGACCGTGCGGTTGCGAACCTCGGCCACCATGGTCTTGACCACGCGGACGTTGACGCTGGGGGCGATCTCGACGTTCAGCTCGGCGTCCTCGACGCGCGTCACCTTGCCGATCGTGCCCGAGGACAGGACCACGGTGTCGCCGCGCTTGATCGCCGCGATCTGGGCCTGGTGCTGTTTCACCCGCTGCGACTGCGGACGCAGGATCAGGAAGTAGAACAGGGCGATGATCGCGATGATCGGCAGGAACTGCACGATCATGGCGGTCATGCCGCCTTCGGCGCCAGTGGGCATGGGTTTCTCTCCGGGGACAGGCGACCGTCCACGGCGCCCATTGAAAACGAGGCGCGGAAACTAGGGTGCAAGCCGCCGATTTGCAACGCGGCCTGACGCCCTAACGCGGCAGAACCGTCAACGGGTCCACCGCCACCGGTTCATCGTTACGCATATGTCGCGTCTCGAAATGCATCGAGGGGCGTCCGTCGCCCGCCGTCTCGCCGACCGTGCCGATCTGCTGGCCCGCGCGGACATTGTCGCCGTCGCGAACCGTGGTCGAACCCAGATGCCCATAGACGGTGCGCCAGCCGTCGCTGTGCACGACGATGACCGTCAGGCCCTGGGCCGTCAGATCGTCGCCGACATAGGCCACGCGCCCGGCGGCCGAGGCGGCGACCGATGTCCCTCGCGGCGCGGCGATGTTGATTCCGGTGTTGCGTTCGCCCAGGCCGACCGGCCCGAACCGACGCACGATGTCGCCGCGCACCGGCCAGTCCAAGGCGATCGAAGACCGGGTCGGCGACGGCGCGGGCGGATTGCCCGAGGGCGGCGGCGGAGGCGGAGGGGGCGGCGCGCCCTCATTGGGGGTCAGAACCCCGGTCGGCGTCGGCCCGGTGGCGTAGGGGTCCCGCCCCCCGTCCACGGCGTCGTCGGGCAGGCGGACGGCCTGATTGGGAACGATGGCCCCGCGCGGACCCAGTTGGTTCAGGTCGATCAGGCTCTGGACCGGCGTGCGGAAACGCCGCGCCACGCCCGACAGGGTGTCGCCGGGCTGAATCGTATAGACGGCCCCGCCCACGGCCAGGCCCGCATCCGCCGTCGAACCGGCGGCGGGCGCCGGGCGTCCGGGCTGGGGCTGGGGCTGACGCGGCGGCGCAGCAACGGGGGGCGCGGTTCGCACCGGCGGGGCCAGGGCGCCGCCCTCGATCCGCTCCGTCGGCGCGCGGCTGGGCGGCGGGGCCTCATTGACCGGCGGCGGGGGGGCGTAGGTTCCCGGCGCGGGCGGCGGGGGCGGGCCGCCGGGCTGGCCGTAGCCCGCCATCGGCCGGGTCGAATAGTGCGGCGCGGTCGGATAGCCGGCGCAGGCCGCGGCGCTCAACGCCGCCGCCGTGATGATCGCCGCCTTGATCCAATGCCGCATATCGCGCCTCCGTTCGTTGATCCGCAATTCCCCCCATTGGGGCGCACCGAAGGCCCGATTTCAACCCGGCAATGGGCTGGAAATGGGGCCGAGGCGAAATCGGTTCCGTTGGACATCGTCCAACTCAGCTCAGATTTCGCTCCAGCCTCATGGAGAGGCTGATGCACGGCGTCAGCGGGATCGCCCAGCGATCCTTCCCGGGCCGATCAGGCTCTCGGGTCAACGCGGGCCGTCATTCTCCTTGGCCGTGCCCTCCACCAGGGGCACGAAGCGCACCTCGCACAGGCTTTCGCGGCGGAAGCTGCCGTCGGACAGGCCGACGTAGCGGTTCAGCATCTGCACCGAGCTGCGTCCCACCGGACAGACCAGGATTCCGCCCGGCTTCAACTGTTTCAGCAGCTCGGTCGGCTCTCCGGGCGAGGCGGCCGTGACCATGATCCGATCGAAGGGCGCCTGTTCGGGCCAGCCCAGCCCGCCGTCCGAGTGTTTGGTGATGACGTTGTCGATCTCCAGCGCCCGCAACCGGGTCTCGGCCTCGGCCAGCAGACTTCGGTAGCGTTCGACGGAATAGACATAGCGCGCCAGTCGGCTCAGCACGGCGCACTGGTATCCGCTGCCCGTGCCGACCTCCAGCACCCGGTGGCGCGGCTGAACGTCCAGCGCCTGGGTCATCAGGCCGACGATGTAGGGCTGGCTGATCGTCTGGGCGCAGTCGATCGGCAGGGCCTGATCCTCCCACGCCTGATCCAGGAAACGCGGATGCACGAAGACCGAGCGGTCGATCGATTCCATGGCCGACAGCACGCGCGCGTCGGTCACCCCCTGCTTGCGCAGGGCCAGGATCAGACGTCCGGCGCGGTCGTCGTTCAGCCTCATCCCACGCTCTTGGGCGGCGCTCCGCCCAGAACCTTCTTCAGGTCGTGCACGCTGGCCATGTGGGTCAGGTCGATATGCAGCGGCGTGACCGAGATCTTGCCGTCATCGATGGCCCGCAGGTCGGTGCCGGGCGGGTGTTCGTGCTTTTCGCCGCGGAAGCTCATCCAGTAATAGTCGCGGCCGCGCAGGTCGGTGCGTCTGACCGCGTGCATCTCGCCCACGTCGCGGAAGCCCTGGCTGGTCACCTCGACCTCGGTCACCGCCTCGGGCGGGCGGTTGGGGAAGTTCAGGTTCATCACCACCCCGTCCTGCCAGTTCTGCTCCAGCAGCCGGGCGATGATGGCGGGCGCATAGGTCTCGGCCGTCTCCCAATGGGCGATCGCCTCGTCGTGGAACCGCTCCAGGCTCTGGCTCAGGGCGATGGAGCGGATGCCGAAGGCCATGCCCTGCAAGGCCCCGGCCACGGTGCCGGAATAGCTGACGTCCTCGCCGATGTTGTGGCCCCGGTTCACGCCCGACAGCAAGAGATCGGGCTTGCCCGGCATCAGGTCGTTGACGGCCAGGACGACGCAGTCGGTCGGCGTTCCCGTCACCGCGAACCGCTTGTCGGCGATCCGGTGCACCCGCAGCGGCTCGGTCAGGGTGACCCCCCGTCCCTTGCCAGACTGTTCGACGGCGGGCGCACACACCCAGACGTCGTCCGACAGGACCCGCGCGATCCGCTCAAGGCAATCCAGACCCTCGGCCCCGATCCCGTCGTCGTTGGTAAGGAGGATGCGCATCTACTGACCCTTCTCCCCATGCGGGAGAAGGTGGCCGAGCGGAGCGAGGTCGGATGAGGGGTTTCTCAGGCCCTGACCGCGCGACCCCTCATCCGTCAGGCTTCGCCTGCCACCTTCTCCCGCAAGGGGAGAAGGACGAGGAACATCACTCCACATGCGTCATCCCCTTTGGCATATACGGCCGCAACGCCTCCGGCACGGCGATCTTCCCATCCGCGTCCTGATAATTCTCCATGATCGCCACCAGCGTGCGCCCGACCGCCAGGCCCGAGCCGTTCAGCGTATGGACGAACTCGGTCTTCTTCTCGCCGGCGCGCTTGAACCGGGCGTCCATGCGCCGGGCCTGGAAGTCGCCGCAGTTGGAGCAGGAGCTGATCTCGCGATAGGTCTTCTGGCTGGGCAGCCAGACCTCCAGGTCGAAGGTCTTCCGCGCCGAAAAGCCCATGTCGCCCTTGCACAGCAGCATCCGGCGATAGGGCAGCTCCAGCGCCTTCAGCACCGCCTCGGCGCAGCCGGTCATTCGCTCATGCTCGGCGTCGGAATCCTCGGGCCGGGTGATGGAGACCATCTCGACCTTGTGGAACTGATGCTGACGGATCAGCCCGCGCGTATCCCGCCCTGCAGAACCCGCCTCGGCCCGGAAACACGGCGTCAGGGCGGTCAGCCGCATGGGGGTGGCGAGGTCGTCCTCGGACAGTTGCTGCCCCATGACGAGATTAGTCAGCGACACTTCTGCTGTGGGGATTAGATATCGCTCTTCAAACACGCCCCCGGCTTCCAAGGCTTGGTAGGTCAGCGCGATGACCTTCTTCGCTTCGGGTCCCTTTGCCGCCTCCACCGCGAGAGCTTCGACCTCTTCCTTGGATAGCCCCTCAAGCCGGTCGTGTTCCCGGGCAAACATTTGGTCGCCGACATGACGTGTTAGTTCCGCCAGCAGATTCTCGGCTTGAGTTTGGTCAGTGATCTCGCGGAAGTTTCGTGTAGCGAACAAATCTTCTTTGAACTTCGGCAACTGCCCGGTGCCGAACATCGCCTCATCCCGCACCAGATAGGGCGGATTGACCTCCAGATAGCCGTGCTCGCCCGTCTGCACGTCCAGCATGAACTGGCCCACGGCCCGCTCCAGCCGCGCCAGCCCGCCCTTCAGCACGGCGAAGCGCGCGCCGCTCATCCGCGCGGCGGCCTCGAAGTCCAGCAGGCCCAGCGCCTCGCCGAGGTCGGCGTGATCCTTGGCCGGTCCTGTGATGCGCGGTTCGCCCCAGCGGCCTGTCTCGACATTCTCCGCCTCGTCCGCGCCGGCCGGCACGTCGGCGGCGGCCAGGTTCTTCTGTTCGGACAACAGTTTGCGGAGCGCGGCGCCCGCCGTGCGTTCGATCTCTTCCGAGGCCGCGATCTCGCCCTTCAGCCCCTCGACCTCGGCCTTCAGCCGCTCGGCCTCGGCCATGTCCTTCTTGCCCATCGCCGCGCCGATCAGTTTGGAGGCGGCGTTGCGCCTGGACAGGGCGTCCTGCCCCGCCGTCTGGGCCGCGCGCAGGTCACGGTCCAGCGCCAGCGCCTGGTCGACCACCGCTTGCGCATTGTCGACGCCGCGCGAGGTCCAGCCCGCGACATAGTGGTCGGGGTTTTCGCGAATGGCCTTGATGTCGTGCATGAGAACGGTCTTGCGGCGGAGTTCAGGGAGCAGAAGGCTCTAACCCTCCCCGCCGACTCGGGCAACGCCGCGCGGCGCCCTCTCCAAAAGGGAGAGGGACTCAAGAGTGCTGATTACGGGCGCCGAGAAAGTCAGCCGTTCGATTTTAAGCGACTTTCCCGTTCGCCAAGCTTTTCCACGCGCCAGGGTTCGCCGCCGTCCCATGCTCCTCCGGCCCGCGCATTGGCCGAAAGGGTCCCACTCCGGCCGGATGGCGCCAATTGCACCAATTGCACCGTGTTTTTTCCGCTCCCTTAGTGTCATGAAACCTTGCGCCGCCTCCGCCATAAGCGGCCGACCTCAGTGGAGTCTCCCATGCGTCTCGACCGTCGCGGCCTGATCACCGGCTCGGCCGCCGCCCTCGCCTTTTCGGGCCTGGCCCGCCAGGCCGCCGCCCAGACCCCGGCCGAGCAGCCGCCCCTGAATCAGGTCTTCGGCTACGGCCCGCTGAAGCCCGATCCGAACCGCATCCTGGACCTGCCCGAAGGCTTCACCTACCGCGTCATCGCCCAGGGCGGCGAAACCATGGACGACGGCCTGTTCATGCCCGGCCAGTTCGACGGCATGGCCTGTTTCCCGGCTGGCGGCAGCCGCGTCGCCCTGGTCCGCAACCACGAGATCAAACACGGCAACCGCAGCCATCGGAACTGGGGTCCCGGCGGCCTGAACCTGGAGCGGATCGGCCAGATCCCGGCCGACCGCGTCTATGACACCTTCAAGAACGGCAAGCCCCTGGGCGGCGGAACGACGACCCAGATCTATGACCTGGCGACCGGCCGCACCCTGTCCCAGCGTCTCAGCCTGGTGGGAACCTCGTACAACTGCGCGGGCGGTTCGACGCCCTGGGGAAGCTGGCTGAGCTGCGAAGAGACCGAGGCGACGCCGGAAACCGACGATGTGATGAAACCGCACGGCTTCGTCTTCGAGGTTCCAGCCCTGGATCGCGGCCTGGTCGATCCCACGCCGCTGAAGGCCATGGGCCGGTTCGACCACGAGGCCGCCGCCGTCGATCCGCGCACCGGGATCGTCTATATGACCGAGGACAAGCCCGACAGCCTGTTCTACCGCTTCATCCCGGATCGGCCGGGCGAACTGGCGCGCGGGGGTCGGCTTCAGGCCATGGCCGTCCGCGACAAGCCGGGGGCCGACACCTCCAACAAGACCGAACGCCTGTGGAACGTCGGCGACTGGCTGGCCGTCGACTGGATCGACCTGCATGAGGTCGAAAGCCCCAACAAGGACCTGCGGATGCGCGGCCACGCCGACGGGGCGGCCCTGATCGCGCGCGGCGAAGGCATCCACTGGGGCGACGGCGAACTGTATCTGACGCCCACCTCGGGCGGGCCGATCGGGCGCGGCCAGATCCTGCGCTACGTCCCTTCGCGCGATGAAGGCCGCCCCGGCGAGCGCCGCCGCCCCGGCCGCATCCAACTGTTCGTGGAAAGCACCGACGCCCGTGTGCTGAACATGGGCGACAATCTGACGGTCACGCCCTGGGCGCACCTTCTGGTCTGCGAAGATAACTATTCCGAGACCAATCCGAACTTCCTGCGCGGCGTCACCGCGCGCGGCGAGACCTACGCCATCGCCAAGTCGGCCTATGTCACCAATTCGGAGTTCGCGGGCGTCTGTGTGTCGCCTGACGGAGCAACCGTGTTCCTCAACATCCAGACGCCGGGGATCACCTTCGCGATCACCGGCCCCTGGGCGGCCTTCCAGAGGTGAACAGGCGGGGCTGGCTGCGCAGCACCAGCCACAGGTTGGCCGTCGCCAATCCCAGCACGATCGCCGCCCCCGCCTGGTGCAGCACGCCCAGCGGCAAGGGCACGGCGTGGACCAGGGTCGCGATCCCCAGCGCCGCTTGCAGCCAGATCGCCGCCGCTAGCACCACGGCGGAGAAGCCCAGACCTTCCGCCAGGCGCCAGCGCCAGGCCTGCACCGCGTAACCGGTGGCGAAGATCACCACGACATAGGCCCACATCCGGTGCATGAACTGCACCAATCCCTGGTCATGCAGCACCGCCAACACGCCCTTGCCGGCCCAGTCGACGGGGGGCAACACGGCTCCGTTCATCAGCGGCCAGTCGGTATAGACGAAGCCCGCCTTGGCCCCCGCCACCAGGGCGCCCAGCAGGCACTGTATGAAGACCGCGCCCAGCAGCAGGGCCGCGGCCCGGCTCCAGCCGACGGGCGAGCGCGAATGTTCCGGCCCGAACCAGGCTTCCAGCCCGGTCCAGATCAACCCCATGAAGATGATCAGCGCCAGCCCCAGATGAACCGCCAGTCGTTCCGGCGCCACATCGACCCGGACCTCAAGGCCCGACGCCACCATCCACCAGCCGATCAGCCCCTGAAGCCCGCCCAGACCCAAAAGGATCAGCACCCGCCAGAACAACCGATCCGGCATCGCCAGCCGCCGCACCCAGACGGCCCCGGCCGCCCCTTTCAGGATCACCGCCTCGGCCAGTCGCGCCGCCAGGGCCGCCAGCACGGGGACCCCGACCACCAGGCCGATGAAGCGGCCCAGAAACCGATGCGCCCACTCCCACCAGAAGATGCCCTGGAACTCGCCCAGGCTCATGCCGGCGTTGACCTGATGATATTGCGGGATGGCCTTGTACTTTTCGAAGGCCTCAGCCCATTGGGCGTCGTTCAGGGGCGGGACGGCGCCCAGGATCGGCTTCCATTCGGTGATCGACAGACCCGATCCGGTCAGGCGCGTCGCGCCGCCCACCACGACCATGGCGAAGACCAAGGCCGCCGTCACGAACATCCAGACCGCCACGGCGCGGTCGCGATCACGGGTCCCGAAACGGTTCATTCGACGCCTGACGCTAAGCTCGATATGCTCGTCGCCCGGCTCTTCGTCGGGCGCCTCGGGTGCGATATGCCCGTGTACGGCGATGAGATCGAGTCGCTTTCGACGGACCAACGGTCGCACAGCTTCAGGAGCCAGCCTTGCAGTACGCCGAAGTGATCGCCGCCGTTGTCGGCGTCCTGGCCCTGGCCGCCCTGGCCGATCAGATGACGGGCAAGCGCGGCTTCTTCGCCACCTTCCTGGTCTCGGCCGTGGGGGCTGTGTGCGGCTGGTTTCTGGCGGTGCGAGTGTTCGCCGTCTCGACCCTGGCGGACTGGACCTGGGTTGTCTGGGCCATGGCCGGTTCAGCCGTGTGCCTGGTCGCCTTCTTCCTGTTTCGGAGCAAGCGTTGATGCCCCCTCGCGCGCGCCGCCTGGTCGCATCGATAGGCGTTTTGGCCTTTCTGGCCTTCTGGGTCTGGGGGGCGGTGACCCTGTCGACGCGTTTGCCGGACAACTTCCTGATCGAACTGTTGTTCTACGCCCTGGCCGGGACCTGCTGGGGCCTGCCGCTGATCCCCCTGCTGAAATGGGCGGAACGCGGTTAGCGGCCGGGTCGCCTGACCGGTATTGCATCGCACGGCGTCGAAACTATCGAAGGCTCAGCCTCCGTTCGAATTCCATTGACGATTCGTCGCGGAGACCGCACGTCGATCAGGCGTTTGCGAGGAGCCGATGAAGGTATTGGTCGCATTTCTGGCGGTCATGGCGTTCGGCGCCCTGGCCCTGCCGTGGCTGATGTTCTTCAAGCGTATGCGCAAGGCGTTCCGCAGGAAACGCGGCTGGAAGACCTGGCGAAAACTCGGACTGCGCACCGGCGCCGGCATGGTCGTCGCCTTCGTCATACTGCTGTTGATCATCAACTTCTGGCCGTCCGAGATCACACACACCTACATGGACGGACAATAGGACGCGGGCTGGCCTGTTCGGCCTAGTCTCGGTAATCAGAGGCTATGTCGCCACGGTCCTGAAGGGCGTCCCATGCGAACCATCGTGAAAGCCCTGATCCCGGCGCCGATCCGACAACGGTTGCGGTTGGCGCGAAAGTCGGTTCGCTACGCCTATCGCAAGGTCCGCCTCCGCGACGCGGTTCGGCGAAATCAGCCGTTGAAGATCATCGTCGGCGCGGCCGAAACCTGGCGTCCAGGCTGGTATTCGACGAATGAGCAGTGGCTGGATGTCACCTCGCCCAAGGACTGGGAGGAGACCTTCGCGGGGCGTCCGCTGCTGACTCATGTCGTGGCCGAACACGTCTTCGAACACCTGACCCATGACGAGGCGGCCGAAGCCCTGCGTCTGATCGCCAGCCACCTGCGGCCGGGCGGCCGCATCAGAATCGCGGTGCCCGACGGCTTCCACCCCGACCCGACCTATATCCGCCACGTCGGGATCGGAGGCATCGGTGACGACGCCGCCGACCACAAACAGCTTCTCAACGCCGACGCGCTGCGCGATCTCATCCAGAACGCCGGCTTCAAGGCGACCCTGGTCGAGGGCTTTGAGCGCGACGGGCGCCTGGTCCAGACCCCCTGGCGGGAAGATGACGGCTATGTCTGGCGCAGCCGCCAGAACCCTTCGACGGCCGTGTTCGACTTCGTCGATGCGGAAACCTCTCTGATCGTGGACGGCGTCCTGGCATGAAGCCCGCCGTGGCATTGGCCACGATCGCCATGGATCGGATGGCGGGCGGGCTGGAACGCAATGTCGCCTATCTGGCCAACGACCTGGCCGAAGCAGGTCATCGCGTCGTTCTGGTGACCTTCGATCCTCCGGGCGCCCAGGCCTTCTACGACCTGCATCCCGCGGTCGTCTGGCGTCGCATGGACGGGCGCCCCCACACCGCCATCGGTTTCCGAGACCGGCTTCGGTTGATCCAGCGGATGCGGCGGGTGCTGATCGAAGATGGCGTAGGCCAGATCGTCTGCTTCCACCACGGCATCCTGGCTCGCTTTCTCATGGCGCGGGCGGGTTTGAACGTCCGCCTGGTCTGTTCGGAAAGAAACGCGCTCAGCCTCTATCGCTATGCGTCCACGCGAAAATGGAACCTCAACTTCCTGTTGATGGCGTTCGTGGACCGCATCACGGTCCAGTTCGCGCGTTACGCTCAGGACTATCCCGCCTGGTTGAGGCGCAAGATCAGCGTCGTGCACAATCCGGTCTGGCCCGTCGCGCCGAGCACCGGCGAACGCGAAGCCGTCATCCTGTCGGTCGGGCGCCACTCCACTCAGAAGCGGTTCGACCTGCTGATCCAGGCCTTCGTCAGGATCGCCGCCGACAGGCCCGAGTGGCGCCTGAAGATCATTGGCGACGGTCCCCTGATGGCCGCGAACGCCGCTGCGGCCCAGGCATCGGGCGTGGGCGACCGCATAGAGCTTTTGCCGGCCATGTCCGGCGTCCAGGGCGTGATGGCCGCCAGCGAAATCTATTGCCAGCCGTCGCAATGGGAGGGTTTCCCCAACGCCCTGGCCGAGGCCATGGCCAACGGAGCCGTGCCGGTCGGGTTTCGCGAGACCGCCGGGGTCAGCGATCTGATCCGCGACGGCGTCGACGGCCGCCTGGTCGACGGGCCGCCGGACCCCGCGGCCCTGGCGCACGGACTGGCCGAAGTCATGGATGCGCCGGACCTGCGCCGACGACTGTCCGAGGCGGCGCGGCAACTGCCTGAACGGTATTCCGCAGCCTCGTGGCGCCAGGCCTGGCGAGAGGTTCTGGCGCTCTGAACCGTCAGCCCCGCTTGGTCGCCCAGAAGGCCGACGGCGGACGGGCCTTCGCTCGCTCGCCGAGCCGCGCCCAGATCGCCGACAACGGCCCCTCGTGCGCCTTCTGGCGATAGAGCCAGTGGTTGGCCAGTTCGATGTCGAAATAGGTCGGCCCGGCCAGCAGCATACAGGCCAGCAGGTATTGCTCATTGTAGCCGCGCTGCGACCAGGTCGCGGGATAGTCGTAAGGCAGGAAGATGTCGTGGATGCCGACCAGGACGCCCGGCTTCAGCCGCGGGATCACTTCGGTCATGCAGACGGTGACGTCCGAGTTCATGAATGACCGGTGCGAGTTGTCGATGAACAGCACGTCGCCCGGCTCCAGCCTGTCGAAGATCGACAGGTCGACGGTCTCGACCGGCTGGCGGATCACCTCGTCGCAGATGGCGTCGACCTCGGCGCGCGGGGCCGGATCGATCGAGACGATGCGCACATCCTTGCCCGTCTGACGCAGGGCGGCGCGCACGAACAGGGTCGAGTTGCCGCTGCCGACCTCCATATAGGTCTTCGCCCGCGTCGCGGCCCGCATGAGCGACAGGGCGTCGACCACGGGGATCATGTGATTGTGCCAGTCGATGGCCGACAGGTCCGGCCAGATTGCGGTCTCGATCGCCTCGACCACGGGCATGAAGGCCGCCAGTTCAGCCAGATTGGCTTTTTGTCGGGCCTCTGAGGCGCCGATGACGGCGGCGAGGTGCGGGTTCCCCTCCTCCCACCGCGGCCTGAAGGTGATCGGATATTCGATGAAGACCGGCTGCTGGCCCAGGGCCATCCGCTTCACGGCCTTCAGAATGTCGATCAGACTGGCCATCAGACCCGCCCTGTCGGCTTGATCGCCATTCGTCCGGTGTAGTCCGTCCGCGCCAACAGCAGATTGATCCCGTGGGCCGCCAGATATTCGTCCACCGCCTTCTGCGACCCGGACCAATGGCCGTAGTCGTCGATGATCAGCACCCCGCCCGGCGACAGGCGCGGATAGAGATGCTCCATCTCGTGCCGGGTCGAACTGTACCAGTCGGTGTCCAGCCGCAGGATCGCGATCTTGTCCGGCGCGGCGGCGGGAAGCGTGTCCTCGACCTTGCCCTTGACCAGGCGGACGCGGTCCATCGGATAGCCGGTCCGTCCCATATTGGTCTGGACCTCGTCGTATGAGGCGTAGCACCAGGCTTCGTCGGGGAACATCTGCTCGGCGGGCGTGCCGTCCTTCAGATAATAGTCCGCGTCGGTCGCCTCGGGCATACCCTCGAAGGTGTCGAACAGATGCACATCGACATCCGTGCGCCCGGCCCGGCCATAGGTCATGGCGGCGGCCATAGAGCAGCCGCCCTTATAGACCCCGCACTCGACGAAGCCGCCGGGGATTCCCGCCTTCACGACGTAGTCCACGGCGTTGATGACGGCCAGGATCCGTTCCTGCGTCGCCATCGAATAGGGTTTGCAGGCGCGGATGATCTCGCGGTCGGCGTCGGGCACCGCCGGAAGCTCTTCCGGCGGCAGTTTCACGCCCATCAGGCGAGCGATACGGTTGCGGATGAACAGCGCCATGCCTTCTGCCTAGCACGGCGTCCGTGACGGGGCGACGCTTGAAAGAACAGAAGATTGCGACGGAGCGATCAGGTGGCCGACCCTGCGGCCGACCACCCGTCGATCCATTTCGACGATGTCGAGAAATGGTCGGAGCGACAGGATTCGAACCTGCGACCCCTTGACCCCCAGTCAAGTGCGCTACCAGGCTGCGCCACGCTCCGAGAGGCGCTCCTATAGACGGGCTTTTCGGCGCCGCAAACCCCAAAACGCCGCCAAAACGTCAAGCAGGCTTCAGCGCGTCAGAACGGCGTCCAGGCGCGTCCGCGCGCCTTCGATCTCGGCCAATAGGCGTTGCAGGCGGATCACCGACGAACCGGCGGCGGCCGGAGCCGTTGGCGCGTCCGCCGAAACCTCGCCGACGGTTTCGAAAGCCACCCCTTCGCCATCCAGCAGACGTTTCAGCCCGCCGTCCTTGTGCAGGCGCTGAACGCCGCGAATGGTCAGGCCGTCGTCATGCAGCAGTTTCTTGACCGCTATCAGCACCGCCACGTCCTGGGGGCGATAGAAGCGACGCCCGCCCGCACGCTTCACCGGCGCGATGAAACTGAATTTCGTCTCCCAGAATCGCAGCACGTGTTGCGGCGCGCCCACCTCGTCGGCGGCCTCGGAGATGGTGCGAAACGCGTTCGGGCTTTTGGCCATCGGCTCAGCTCACGACGGCGTCGTGGACTCGGCCCTTCATGATCTGCGAAGCGCGGAAACTGATGACGCGACGCGGGTGGATGGTCGCCGGCTCGCCCGTCTTGGGATTGCGGCCCATGCGCGCGCGTTTGTCGCGCACCTGGAAGACGCCGAAGCCCGACAATTTCACGGTGTCGCCGCGTTCCAGCGACTCGACGATCAGTTCCAGCGTCCGTTCGACCAGAATCGAACATTCTTGGCGGGACAGGCCCACCTCGTCGTGCACCGCCTCGCAGAGGTCGGCACGGGTAAGGGTTTGTTGTCCGACCAAGTCAGCCTCCCGCTCCCAAATTCCGCGCGGCGCCCATAGAGCGTGAACGGCGCGCGATGTCAAAGCCTGGTGATACGCCTACAGACGAATCGCGCAGGCGCCCCATGTCAGTCCGCCGCCCATAGCCTCCAGCAGCACCAGATCCCCCCGCTTGATCCGCCCGTCCTTGATCGCCGTGTCCAGCGCCAGAGGGATGGAGGCCGCTGAGGTGTTGGCGTGCATGGCCACGGTCGACACGACCTTGTTTTCGTCCAGGCCCAGGCGGTCGCCCACGCCCTTGATGATACGCTGATTGGCCTGATGCGGCACGAACCAGTCGATGTCGGGGATCGTCACCCCGGCCGCCGCAGCCGCCGCCGTCACCGCCTCGGCGATATTGACGACGGCGTGGCGGAAGACCTGATTGCCCGCCATGCGCAAATGACCCACCGAACCGGTCGTGGCGGGACCGCCGTCGACGTACAGCAGGTCCGTCTTGCCGCCGTCGCAACGCAGGGCGAAGCCCAGCATTCCGGTGTCGGCGGGCGTGCCCTGCCCTTCCGTCGGCTCCAGCACCACGGCCCCGGCCCCGTCGCCGAACAGGACGCAGGTGGTCCGGTCGGTCCAGTCCATCAGGCGGGTCATCTCCTCGGCGCCGATGACCACCGCGCATTTCGCATTGCCCCGGGCGATGAAGCCGTCAGCGACGCTCAAGGCGTAGACGAAGCCCGAACACACGGCCTGAACGTCGAAGGCGATACAGGTGGGGGCGCCCAGTTTGCGCTGCACGATGGCCGCCGTGGCCGGAAAGGTCATGTCCGGCGTGGTCGTGGCGACGATGATCAGATCGACATCCGCCGCAGTCTTTCCCGCGTCCTCCAGGGCCTTGCGCGCCGCCTCGACCGCCAGATCGCTGGTCGGCTGGTCGTCGCGGGCCTTGTGCCGCTGACGGATGCCGGTGCGCTCGACGATCCATTCGTCGGAGGTGTCGACGATCTTGGCCAGGTCGTCGTTGGTGACGACCTGTTCCGGCAGATAGGACCCCACGCCGGTGACGGCGCTGCGGATGACGCTCACTGATCACGCTCCCCGGCCGGAGCGGCGACGGTCGCCGGTTCGGCCGAATGATCGAAGACGGCGTCCAGCCGCTTCAGGTTCCCGGCCACCTTGGCCAGATAGTCGCTGCGGGCCAGGTCCACCGCGATACGGATGGCCGAGCCGAAACCGCTGGCGGTCGCCCCGCCGTGACTTTTCACCACCAGGCCGTTCAGGCCCAGCAGCGGCCCGCCGTTTATGGCGTTCGGATCGATGCGCGCGCGCATCTTCCTCAGCGCCGGCATGGCGATCAGGGCGCCCAGTTTGGAGGTCAGGTTGGACGACAGCGACTCGCGCAACAAGGTCGAGATCAGGCGCGCGGTGCCTTCGGCCGTCTTCAGGGCGATATTGCCGGTGAAGCCGTCGGTGACGACCACGTCGATCTCGCCCGTCGCCAGGTCGGTGCCCTCGACAAAGCCCTGATAATTCAGATCGAAAGCGCCCTGGCGCAGGATGCGATGCGCCTCGCGCACCTCTTCGTGACCCTTCATGTCTTCCGAACCGACGTTCAGAAGACCGATGCGCGGGCGCGTGACGCCGTGAACCGCCGTCTGGAACGCCTCGCCCATGATGGCGAATTCGACCAGTTGCTCGGCGTCCGAGGCGATGTTGGCGCCGACGTCCAGCACCGCCGTATGACCGCCCTTCACCGTCGGCCAACTGGCGACCAGGGCCGGACGCTCCAGCCCCGGCGCGGCCATGCGCAGGATCAGCATCGAAATGGCCATCAGGGCGCCGGTGTTGCCTGCGGACACGGCCGCCGCGGCTTCGCCCGCCTTCACCGCCTCGACGGCGTTCCACAGACTGGAGCCTTTGCCTCGGCGCATGGCCAGGGCGGGCTTTTCGTCCATGGCCACGACCTTGTCGGTATGGCGAATTTCGCAGACCGACGCATCCAGGTGCAGCCGGGTCATTTCCGCCTGAACCGCCGCCTCGTCGCCGTGCAGCAAGAAGCGGACGCCGTCTCCGCCATGGCGGCGCAGATAGTCTTTCACGCCGCCCACGACCACGGGCGGACCGTGATCGCCGCCCATGGCGTCAAGCGAGATCATCGTCGGGGATGGCAAGGGGATCCTGAACTCCGTCGCGCCGTCTGTCGCAGCGCTTGGTCCTGGCGACGATAGCGCCGCTTCGTGGGGATGCAACCGGCTGGACGTTACGTCAACCTTGGCCTTCGCCGTCGGCGGTCTTGAACTGTTTCAGCACAGCGAAGGGATTGATTTCATTCGGTTCGGCGGGCTGAACGAATTCCGCACCCGGCTTGCGCGGAAACGGATCAAGCGACAGGGCCAATTGTTCGACCGCGTATTGGCCCAGGTCGATCTTGCCGTCTTCGATCAGGTCCGGCGTTTCGTCGTCGATCGAAATCTCGACCTCGGGCGCGTCTTCGACGCCCTCAGCCAGCTCCAGAACGAACGCCCGGTCTATGACGACAGGCAACGGCTCCAACGTCAGACCGCAATTTTGCACCGCGTCGGCCCGGATGCGTCCGCTCAGCCGCCATCCCGTTTCATGGGGAACCAGCTCCAGATCCGCTTCGAAGGCGTCCAACGACGCCAGGTCCAGTTCGCGCGCGATCTTGCGGCGCACGTCGGCGTCGGGCGACAGGGTGCGGCTCAGCCCCGCGCCGATCTGATTCACACGGACGATGTCGCTCAACGACGGCGGAAACGGGTTCATGCTCGCACCTCGGCCCAATCGGGGTCCGTTTCCAACGCCTTCATGTCCTGCGCCGTCAACCGCGCCCGGCTGTCCAGGACGTAGAGGGCCAGGGCGCGCCCTGTCGCAATATCCTGACTTTCCATGACATTGCGTGCGATCGCCGCCGCCAGAGCGTCCGCGTCATCGGCCTTCAACGCGGTCTCGTAGGCTTGCATTCGTCCGTACAGGGCCTCGCCCAGCTTGCGCATCTTCTTGCCGATCGCGACGTCGCTGACGCCCAGTTCGCGCAGGGCGTGGTCCAGGGCCGAGACATAGGTGTCGAACAGGGCCTGACCGAGGTCGCCGCCCTCCTCGCCCATCTCGCGCAGGCGCATGATCAGCAACAGGACGTGCAGGGTGTACAGCTCGAACCGCGCGTCGATGCGGTCGGTCACGCCCATGGCGGTGTAGAAGCCGGGCGTGCGCGCCTGGGCCACGGCCCTGGCGTACAGGGCGTCGATGCGGGTCCGCGAAGGACCGGTTCGGAACAGCGTTCGCAACATTGTCAGCGGCCCCTTTTCCGCCGCGACGTTGAACTAGGACGCAGGTCCGGCTAGGTCAAAGACCTTGTTTTCTCGTAGGCGCCTTTATATGCCCCGTCACGCTTCCGCCTTCGCCCTCCGCGCCGCCCTGGCCGCAGCCCTTTTGGGTTCGGCCGTCGCCTGCGCGCCCGTCGTGGGTCAGAACGGTTTCCAGGCCGTCGACGCCAAGCCGATGGATATTGTCGCGGGCACCGACACCAAGGCGACCGTCCTGGCCCGCCTGGGTTCGCCGTCCACCACCTCGACTTTCGAGAAGGACCAGGTCTGGTACTACATCAGCCAGCTCACTGAGAAATACACCTTCCGCCGTCCTGAGGTGACCCAACGGTCGGTGACCGAGATCACCTTCACCGAAGGGTCGGATCAGGTCGCCGACGTCCGCACCCTGACGCTGGCCGACGGCCAGGCGGTCGGTATGGACGGACGCGAGACGCCGACCCGCGGCCGTCGCCTGACGGTGCTGGAGCAGCTCCTGGGCAATGTCGGCCGCGGCCAACTGCCCCGCACGGAAGAGAACGTCCCCGGCCAGCGTCGCCCGGACTAGGTCTTCCTCAATCCTGTATTTGCGGACACCGCCCCCAGGTGTCCGAGACGCGGCAAAGATTCTTGCGCGCCAGCTCTCGCTCGAACTGTTGCCTGAGCGCGCAATTGCGTGCGCGGACCAGTTCGTCCTGATCGAGAAGGCACAGGGCGTCGACCCGGTCCCACTGACGCTTCAACGCCTGGCTTTCGCTGTCCCATAGGCTGTCGGCTGCGGCGGCCGCATCGGTCGCGGCGGCTTCCGTCGATGCAACCACGCCGGGATGATTTCTACTATTCCACTGATAACATTGACCGATTGCGACAATCGTACCGACGAGTATGAAGGCCGCCACCACCCAGGTCTCACCCCGCATCTCAACCACCTCAAGCCTGATCCTATTTTGGGATCATATGGCAAGTGGGGCGATAGCGGAACCCAGATAGGCGTTTCCTCCCCCCTTCTATGGCTGACTGGGTTTCTTCTACGATACACCGCGACCTCGTTACGGCCCTCGTCCTGGCGCGCCACGCCGAGGGCCTGACGCAGCGTGACCTGGCCCAAAAACTGGGCAAGCCCCAGTCCTATGTCGGCAAGGTCGAATCGATTGAACGCAATCTCAGCGTCTCGGAATTCTGGTTCTGGGCGGGCACCGTCGGTCTGGACCCTGGCGGCCTGTTGAACCAGGTCGGCGGCAAATGAAAAAGGCCCCGGAGCGAACCCCGGGGCCTTCTTCGTTTCAGGCCTTAGCCCGCGATCAGACGATCTTGCCAGAGGCCAGCACCGCCAGAAGCAGCAGGGCCACGATGTTGGTGATCTTGATCATCGGGTTCACGGCGGGACCGGACGTGTCCTTGTAGGGATCGCCCACCGTGTCGCCGGTCACCGCGGCCTTGTGCGCCTCGGAGCCTTTGCCGTGGGTCTGGCCGTTGCGGTCGGTGAAGCCTTCCTCGATCACCTTCTTGGCGTTGTCCCATGCGCCGCCGCCCGAGGTCATCGAAATGGCGACGAACAGGCCGGTCACGATGACGCCCATCAGCATGGCGCCCAGGGCGGCGAAGGCGTTGGCCTTGTCCGGCTGGATCATCAGGATGACGACGAACAGCACGATCGGCGACAGCACCGGCAACAGCGACGGCACGATCATCTCGCGGATCGCCGCCGAGGTCAGGATGTCGACCGCGCGGCCGTACTCGGGCTTGACCTTGCCGGTCATGATGCCCGGGTTCTCGCGGAACTGACGGCGAACCTCGGCCACCACGGCCTCGGCGGCGCGCCCCACGGCCGTCATCGACAGGCCGCCGAACAGGAAGGGCAGCAGCCCCCCGAACAACAGACCGACCACGACATAGGGGTTGGCCAGGTCGAAGGCGACCGGACCCAGCCCTTCGAAGAATCCGCCCGGCGCGGCTTCGGCCGAGAAATGCTTCAGGTCTTCGGTATAGGCGGCGAACAGAACCAGCGCGCCCAGACCGGCCGAACCGATGGCGTAGCCCTTGGTCACGGCCTTGGTGGTGTTGCCCACGGCGTCCAGAGCATCGGTCGAGGTGCGCACTTCCGGCGGAAGACCCGCCATCTCGGCGATGCCGCCGGCGTTGTCGGTGACCGGGCCGAAGGCGTCCAGCGCCACGATCATGCCCGCCACGCCCAGCATGGTGGTGGTGGCGATGGCGATGCCGAACAGACCCGCCAACTGATAGGTCACCACGATGCCGACGATGATGGTCAGGGCCGGCAGGGCCGTGGACTCCAGCGACATGGCCAGACCCTGGATGACGTTGGTGCCGTGGCCCGAAACCGAGGCGTTGGCGACCGACTTCACCGGGCGGAAGCCGGTGCCGGTGTAGTATTCGGTGATGACCACGATGGCCGCCGTCACGGCCAGGCCGACGACGCCGGACCAGAACAGGTTCATCGGCTCGATGGTCAGGCCGCCGTTGGTCACGACCGGACCGGTGAGCAGGGTGTTGACGACCCACCACACCGCACCGATCGACAGCACGCCGGTGACGATCAGGCCCTGATACAGGGCGCCCATGATGTTGCCCGACTTGCCCAGGCGCACGAAGAAGGCGCCGATGATCGAGGTCACGATGCAGACGCCGCAGATGGCCAACGGCAGGAGCATCATGACGTCGACATAGGGCTGGCCGCGGAAGAAGATGGCGGCCAGGACCATGGTCGCCACGATGGTCACGGCATAGGTCTCGAACAGGTCGGCGGCCATGCCGGCGCAATCGCCGACGTTGTCGCCCACATTGTCGGCGATGGTCGCGGCGTTGCGGGGATCATCCTCGGGAATGCCGGCCTCGACCTTGCCCACCATGTCGCCGCCCACGTCGGCGCCCTTGGTGAAGATGCCGCCGCCCAGACGCGCGAAGATGGAGATCAGCGAGGCGCCGAAGCCCAGGGCCACCAGGCCGTCGATGACCTGGCGGTCGGTTCCGGCCATGCCGAGACCCACGGTCATGAAGGCGTAATAGCCCGCCACGCCCAACAGAGCGCCGCCAGCCACGAACATACCGGTGATGGCGCCCGAGCGGAACGCCAGGTCCAGGCCCTTGGACAGGCTCTCCGACGCGGCCTGGGCCGTGCGGACGTTGGCGCGAACCGAGATCAGCATCCCGGCGAAACCGGCCGCGCCCGAAAGCACGGCGCCGATCAGGAAGCCGAGGGCGGCCCATTGGCCGATCAGCAGCCAGGCGGCGATCAGGATCACGATCCCGACCATGCCGATGGTGGTGTATTGGCGGCGCAGATAGGCGGACGCGCCTTCCTGAATGGCCGCCGCGATCTCGCGCATCCGGTCGTTGCCGGTTCCAGCCTTCATCAGGGCGGCGGTCTGGACGGCGCCGTACAGCACCCCCAGGCCTCCGGCCGCAATGACCAGCCATAGATAGTTCGTCATGGGTGTTTCCAACCTCAAAGCCAACGGCGCGCGGACCCTTGGCGCGGCGGGCGTTTTCGCCTCTATCCGCCTTCCGGTCCCCCCGTGCGCACACGGACGCCTGATCGCGTCCCGCGGGAATTGCGGCGGAACCGTGCCAAATGCGTCAGCGTGACGCAACCGACGTTTTCAAAGGGGACTTCAGCCCGCGCGGACGCCCGTGCGACGGCGCGGGGCCTGGCTGATGATTTCGACACGCGCCACCGCGCCACGCCCGGCGATTTGATTGGCCGAGGCCACGAGACTGCGTTGCAGGGCCGCGCCGTCCAGCCGGGTCCAGTCGCCGGGCACCAGGAAGGGGGTGCGGTGCGCCGCCTTCACCAGGGCGTCGCGGAAATAGGCTTCTTTGGGCCGCATCTGTTCGGGCGTCTTGCCCGCCCCGAGATGGAGCCTCAGGGAAACAAAGACATAGTTGCGCAGACGCCCGCCCTCGATGACCGGCAGGCCGACGCCCGAAATGTTCAGCGCCGGCGCACCCCCCTGTTCGCCGGTCGGACCAGCAGCGGCGGCCGGTTCGGCGACGCCGGCCAGGGCCAGGCTTGCAACGATCAGGGTGCGGCGATCCATGGCCGGACGCTGCAGGAACAGGGTTAGGATTTGGTTTCGTCGCGATCCTTGTCCCAATGAAGAGAGAGGCTAGTCGTGACTCCACCCCCCTTTGGAAATCTCCACGGGCTGGTGCAGATAGGTGGCGATCACCCCGCGTCCGCTGGTCACCTCGCCGATTCGCGTCAGGCGCAGCAGCCTGGTCTCGGCCGCCGCGCGCAGGGCGGCCTCGTGGCGCGGCGGCGCGGTCAGCACCAGTTCATAGTCGTCGCCGCCGGTCGCCAGCCGGACCAGGGCCGCCTCGGGATCGACCCGGCCGTCGACCCACGCCGCCCCGGCGGCCGATAGCGGAATCTTTCCCAGGTCCAGCGTGATCCCCACGCCGCTGGTCTGGGCGATATGGCCGACGTCGGCGATCAGGCCGTCCGACACATCGGCGCAGGCGTGCGCCAGGTCGCGCACAGGCTCGGCGAACGCCACGCGCGGGTATGGCGTCCGATAATGGGCGATCAGGGCCTCAAGTCGATCCTTGTCCAGACGCAGCGTCTTCTGCGCCGCCATCAGACCCAGGCCGCCATCGCCAATGGACCCGGTGACGAACACCAGATCCCCCGGCTGCGCCCCGGCGCGCGACACCGCACGCCCCTTTGGAACCCAGCCCAGGGCCGTCAGGCTGAAGCTCAGCGGTCCCGGCGTCTTCACCGTATCGCCGCCCAGCAACCAGACGCCGAACTCGGCCTGATCCGCAGCCAGTCCCTGGGCGAAAGCCTGGCGCTCGGGCCAACCGCAACGGTCGGACCAGTGGCAGGCCAGCAGATATCCGAACGGCTCGGCGCCCTTGGCCGCGAGGTCCGACAAATTCACCCGCAGCAGCTTCCTCGCCACCGTGTCCAGAGGATCGTCGGGCAGGAAATGCACGCCCTCGACGAGCGCATCCTTGGTCAGGACGAGGTCGTACCCGGCCCGCGAGGGCAGAACCGCCGCGTCGTCCGCCAAGCCGCGCGCCCAGTCGGGGTGCGCCAGCGGTTTCAGCAGGCGGTGGATGGTCTCGAACTCTCCGGCGACATCAACCGCGGGCATCGCGGGCGACGCCGTCGAGAGCCGCGTTGACGAATTTCGCCTCGGCCTCATCGAAGAAGGCCTTGGCCAGTTCGACATATTCGTCGATCACCACTTCGCGCGGCGTGTCCTGGCGTTCACGCAACTCCCACGCGCCGCAACGCAACAGGGCGCGCAGGGTGGCGTCGAGCCTTTCCAGGCGCCAGTTCGAGGCCAGCCGCGCCTTGATCGCCGTGTCGATGGCCGCCTGGCCGGTGACCACGCCGCGCAGGATTTCGGCGAAATAGGCTTCATCGGCCTCGGCCAGCATCTGGCCTTCGATGTCGGCGTCGAAGCGGTGGCGCGAGAATTCATCGATAACGGTCTCCACCCCCTCCCCCGCCAGCTCCATCTGATAGAGGGCCTGGACGGCGGCCAGGCGCGCGATTGTACGGGCGCGGCGTTGCTTGCCGGTCAGGGGCGTCTCGGCCAGTTGGGCCATCACCGATTCAAGGCTGTTGGGGTCGCTCACGCCGCCTGTCCTTCCGAGCCGAGGCCCATGCGAAGCCGCTTCTTCAGGGTGACCAGGTCCAGACAGGCGCGGGCCGCGCCGCCACCCTTGTCGCCCTCGCTGAACCGCGCGCGCGCCCAGGCCTGATCCTCGTCCTCGACCGTCAGCACGCCATTGCCGATGCACAGCCCCTTCAGGCCCAGGGTCATGATCCCCGCCGCCGACTGATCCGAGACGATCTCGAAATGATAGGTCTCGCCCCGGATGACGCAGCCCAGGGCGACATAGCCGTCATAGCGCGGCGCGGTCGGATAGCGACCCGCCTCTTCGGCCAGGGCGATGGCGGGCGGAATCTCCAACGCGCCCGGCACGGTCACGACGTCAAAAGCGGCGCCGCGCGCGCGCAGAGCGTCCTTGGCCCCTTCCAGCAGGGCGTCGGCCAGAGCGTCATAGAAGCGCGCCTCGACGATGAGGATGCGCGGGCCTTCGGTCAGAATTGGTCTTCTCCATCCATGTCGCGCCAACCGACGATGCGCAGGCCATAGCCTTCCAGCGCGGTCGGATTGGGGCGCGTCGAACTCATCACGATCATGTCGCGCACGCCGAGATCCAGCAGGATCTGGGCGCCGACGCCATAGGCTTTCAACGACCGGTCGGCCGCCGCGGGCTTGGCCCCGCCCGCCAGGCGCTCGGCCAGGCCGGCCAGTTCCGGGTCGCGCAGGAAGACCGCGACGCCCGGACCGGGATGTTCGCTGATCGCCTTCAGCGCCTTGGGCAGATAGTCCTGTCGCGCCTCGACATGGCCCAACAGGTCGGCGGCGAAATCGACCTGGTGCATTCGCACCAGCGTCGGCTTGCCCGGGTCGATCCGGCCCTTGACCAGGGCGACGTGCTCGACGCCCTCGATGGCGTTCCTGAACAGCATCAGACGGAACGGCCCGCCGTGAACGCTTTCGAACGGCGTTTCCAGCACACGCTCGACGAAACGCTCGGTGCGGCGGCGATAAGCGATCAGATCGGCGATCGTGCCGATCTTCAGCCCGTGAAGCTGGGCGAAGGCCACAAGGTCCGGCATCCGGGCCATGGTGCCGTCGTCGTTCATGATCTCGCAGATCACCCCGGCGGGCGTCAGACCGGCCATGCGGCTGATGTCGACGGCCGCCTCGGTATGGCCGGTGCGGACCAGAACCCCACCGTCGCGGGCGACCAGAGGAAAGACATGGCCGGGCGAGACGATGTCGTCGGCGCCGCGGTTCGGATCGACGGCGACCTGGACCGTGCGGGCGCGGTCAGCGGCGCTGATGCCCGTGGTCACGCCCTCCTTCGCCTCGATCGAGACCGTGAAGGCCGTGCCCATCGAGGTGCGGTTCTCGACCGCCATCGGCGGCAGGCGCAATTGGCGCGCCCGGTCGGCGGTGATGGCCAGGCAGATCAGGCCGCGCGCGTGCTTGGCCATGAAGTTGATCTGGTCCGGGGTGGCGAACTGAGCCGGGATGATGACGTCGCCCTCGTTCTCGCGATCCTCGGCGTCGACCAGGATGTAGGGCCGCCCGTTCCTGGCGTCCTCGAGAATGTCCTCGATCAGGCTGATCGGGCTGTCGTTCATGTTGGCGGCGAGCGTCATTGCGCTGTCTCCTGCCACCGCGCGAGGTATCGCGCCAGCATATCGATCTCCAGATTGACCGAATCTCCGGCCTTCAACCGCCCCAGGGTGGTCGCCGCCCAGGTGTGGGGGATGATGTTCAGGCCGAATTCCAGGCCGGAGACTTGGTTCACCGTCAGGGACACGCCGTCGACGGTGATCGACCCCTTGGGAGCGATGAAGCGATGCAGCGGCGCGGGCGCTTCGACCACGAGGCGGTGCGAACCGCCTTCCGGCGTCACCGAGACGATCCGACCCAGGCCGTCGACGTGCCCGGAGACGACATGGCCGCCCATTTCGTCGCCCAGCCGCGCGGCGCGTTCCAAATTGACCGGGTCGCCGCTCTTCCAGTCGCCCAGGGTCGTCTTCGACAGGGTCTCGTTCGAGACCTCGACGGCGAACCAGCCGGGACCTTTCTCGGTGACCGTCAGGCAGCAGCCCGCATGGCTGATCGAGGCGCCGAGGTCGATGGTCGCCGTGTCCCAGGCCGTCTCGATCTCATAGCGGCGGTCGCGGGCGGTTTCGGCGACGCCGCGCACCCGGCCGATGTCGGTGACGATGCCCGTGAACATCAGAGACCTCGCCGGGAAAAAGCGGGGCTGGGGAGTCTATCCAGTCTATCGAGTCTCGTTCGGGTCATCGGACCGTCTCGTAGCGTTCCCACAGATCGTCGCCCAGCGGCTCGGCCGACAGACGCCGGAATCTGGGGGCGTCGGCCAGGTTTGCAAGCGCCAGGGCGGCGACGCAGGGGCGCCCCTCGGCGCCCAGCAGGATGGGCGCACGGAACCATTGGAGCGCATCGACAACGCCTGCCTTGAGGAAAGAGGCCGCGACCCGGCCCCCGCCCTCGATCAGGACCGAGGCGACGCCGCGCTTCGACAGGGCGGTCAGGACGGCGTCGACAGCCGGACGGCCGTCCTCAGCGGCGACCCGCAAGATCTGGGCGGCGCCGATCGGGCGCGGCTCGGCCGTGGTCAGGATCAGGGTGTCGGCCGCCGCGAGCTTGGCGCCTTGCGGCGTGCGCAGACGGCTGTCGAGGATGACGCGCAACGGCTGATCCACGGGGCGGCCCGGCAAGCGCACGGTCAGCTCCGGGTCGTCGGCCAGAACCGTCTCGACGCCGACGAGAATAGCGTCATGAACAGCGCGCAGACGGTGGCCCTGTTCGCGGGCCGCCTGGCCCGTGATCCATTTGGACTCGCCCGTCGCGGTGGCGATGCGCCCGTCGAGGGACGTGGCCAGCTTCAGCGTGACGGCGGGTCGGTCCTGGGGGCGCATCAGCCCTCGTCCAGCCCCTCGTCGCCGAGGAATTTGGCGAAGTCGCCGGTGTGGCGGAAGTCCTTGTACACCGAGGCGTAGCGGACATAGGCCACCTCATCGACGCCCTTCAGCGCCTTCATGATGAAGTCGCCGACCGTGCTGGAGGGGATTTCGGTCTCGCCCAGGCTTTCCAACTGGCGGGTGATGCGGCTGACCAGTTGTTCGATCTGTTCGGCGTGCACCGGCCGCTTGCGTAGGGCCACGGCCAAGGACCGCTCCAGCTTGTCGCGGTCGAAGGGGTTGCGCCGCCCATTGCGTTTCAGGATCACCAGTTCGCGCAACTGCACCCGCTCGAACGTCGTGAAGCGCCCGTTGCAGGCCGGGCACGAGCGGCGCCGTCGAATGGCCGCGCCGTCATCGGACGGACGGCTGTCCTTCACCTGGGTGTCCGCGTTTCCGCAGAAGGGGCATTTCATCGACCGACTATCCGTAGATCGGGAAGCGCGCGGTCAGGTCGCGCACTTCGTCGGCCACGCGGGCCTTGACCCCGGCGTCGGCCTCGTCCGTGCCCTTCATGCTGTCGATGACGTCAGCGATCCAGTGACCGACCTGCTGGAACTCGCCCACGCCGAAGCCGCGGGTCGTGCCCGCAGGGGTGCCCAGACGCACGCCCGAGGTGACGGTGAAGGGCGCGGTGTCGAAAGGGACGCCGTTCTTGTTGCAGGTCATCAGGGCGTGCTCCAGCTCCGCCTCGGTGGCCTTGCCTGTCACGCCCTTGGGCCGAAGATCGACCAGCATCAGGTGGCTGTCGGTGCCGCCCGAGACGATGGCCGCGCCGCGTTCGATCAGCACGGCCGACAGGGCGCGGGCGTTGTCGACGACCTGGCGGGCGTAGGTCTTGAATTCGGGCTTCAGCGCCTCGCCGAAGGCCACGGCCTTGGCGGCGATGACGTGCTCCAGCGGGCCGCCCTGGAGACCGGGGAAGACGGCCGAATTGATCTTCTTGCCCAGGTCGACGTCGTTGGACAGCACCATGCCGCCGCGCGGGCCGCGCAGGGTCTTGTGGGTGGTGGTCGTCACGACGTGGGCGTGCGGCAGCGGGTCGGGATAGACGCCGCCCGCGATCAGACCGGCGTAATGGGCCATATCGACCATCAGATAGGCCCCGACGCTGTCGGCGATCTCGCGGAACCGCTTGAAATCGATGTGGCGGCTGTAGGCGCTGGCCCCGGCCAGGATCAGCTTGGGCTTCTCGCGGTCGGCCATTTCGGCGACGTGGTCGTAGTCGATCAGATGATCATCCTCGCGCACCTTGTAGGTGACGGGGCGGAACCATTTGCCCGACTGGTTGGCGGGCGAGCCGTGGGTCAGGTGGCCGCCGCAGGCCAGATCCATGCCCAGAAAGGTGTCGCCGGGCTGAAGCAGGCTCATGAAGACGGCCTGGTTGGCCTGGGCGCCCGAGTGGGGCTGGACGTTGGCGAAGGCGCAGCCGAACAGCGCCTTGGCCCGTTCGCGCGCCAGATCCTCGGTCACATCGACGTACTCGCAGCCGCCGTAATAGCGACGACCAGGATAACCCTCGGCGTATTTGTTGGTCAGGACGCTGCCTTGCGCCTCCAGCACCGCCCTGGAGACGATGTTCTCGGAAGCGATCAGTTCGATCTGCTCCTTCTGACGGCCCAATTCGCCCTGGATGCCGTTGAAGACTGCCGGGTCGGTCTCGGCCAGGGTCTTGGAGAAGAAGGCGTCATGGGTGAAAGCGGTCACGGACGAATCCCGAACTAGAGAGGGCGACGAAAGGCGCAGACTCTCTACGCCCGGCGGACGGTCGCCACAACATCTTGTGGTTTTCGGCCGCGCCCCACTCAATCGTCGCGAGGCCAGCGGGCCGCATAGACGACGACCAACAGGGTCACCACGATCTCGATGACCACCACGACCTGATAGAACAGCGGCGAGCCGACAAAGGTCATGCCTTCGATCGCCGTATAGGCCAGGCCCAGGACTATATTCAGCCATCGACTGATCAGACGCGGCAGGGCCGCCGACAGGAAGATCATCACCGCCGGTACGGCCAGTATGGTCGACACGATCAGCAGGGCGGTCGGGGTCGCCGGTCCGAACGCCAACTGACCCGCCGCCATTTTCTCAAGCGTTTTAGGCAGATAGAGGCTGAAATAGTCATTGTAGATGTACAGCCCCATCAAGCTCGCCCATAGCAGCGACAGGGCGAGACCCGTGGGAAGTCGGCGTGTCGAGGAAATCGACAGGGACATTTGATGCGCTCCCAAACCGTATGACCGAGTTGGCGACGCTAAGCCTTGTGACGGTTCCGGCAAGGTGCGGAATTGTGAAATCTCGGACAGGTCAGGCGGCCGGTCCCGCCAACGCCCGCCTCAGTTTGGCGACGGCCACCAGCTTCAGCGCCTCGGGCTGATCCGCGGGACCGATGGCCGAGACCTCGCGTCCCGTCGCCGCATGAATGGCCGAGCATTTCAGATACGACCCGTTGCGGGTCAGCTCCAGGATGACCTCGCCGAGGTCGGCTTCAGACATCGTGCTCAACTTCCGCGCCCCCCGCGAAAGCAGGGACGACCCCGCCTGCGCTACGCTGCATCAGGCTAGGATCACGTCTGGCGCGCAACCCCAAACCGTCATCACCCAAGGGGCTGGGTCCCCGCCTTCGCGGGGAATGAGCGGCTGGAGCCGTCAGGCCGCCGCCGGGCGGCGCGCCACGTTGCAGTGGGTCCACAGCTTGTCCATCGCAGCCACCAGATCGGCCATCATGGCGTCATCGTGGTTGGGCGAGGGCGTGAAGCGCAACCGCTCGGTGCCCTTGGGCACGGTCGGGTAGTTGATCGGCTGGACATAGACGCCGTGCTCTTCCAACAGCAAGTCCGAGATCTTCTTGCAGTGCACCGGATTGCCGACGCGCACGGGCACGATGTGGCTTTCTCTGTCCATCACCGGAATGCCCGCCTCGGCGAACAGCCGTTTCAGGGTCGCGGCGCGTTCCTGATGCGCCGTGCGCAGTTCGGGGTGGGCCTTCAGATGCCGCACCGAGGCCAAGGCCCCCGCCGTCAGGGCCGGAGGCAGGCTGGTGGTGAAGATGAAGCCCGAGGCCCATGAACGCACCGCATCCACGATCACCGCGTCGGCGGCGATATAGCCGCCCATGACGCCCACGGCCTTGCCCAGGGTGCATTCGATGATGTCGATGTCGGCCAGCACGCCGTCACGCTCGGCCACGCCCGCGCCGGTCTGACCGTACAGGCCCACGGCGTGAACCTCGTCCAGATAGGTCATGGCCCCGTATTGGCGGGCCAGGGCGATGGTGCCCTTCAGATCGGCGATGTCGCCGTCCATCGAATAGACGCTCTCGAACGCGATCAGCTTGGGCGCATCGGCGGGCGCGGCGGCCAGCAGGCTTTCCAGATGCGCCAGGTCGTTGTGGCGGAAAACGTGCCGCTCGCAGCCGCCGTTCCTGATGCCCGCGATCATCGAGGCGTGGTTCAGGGCGTCCGAGAAGATGATCAGACCCGGCAGGATGCGTTGCAGGGTCGTCAACGTCGCCTCATTGGCCACATAGCCCGAGGTGAACAGCAACGCGGCCTGTTTGCCGTGCCAGGACGCCAGCTCGGCCTCCAGATCGACGGCGGAGCGGGTGGTGCCCGAGATGTTGCGCGTGCCGCCGGCCCCGGCGCCCGCCGCGTCGACCTCGGCCTTCATGGCCTCCAGCACCACCGGATGCTGGCCCATGCCCAGATAGTCGTTGGAGCACCAGACGATCACGTCCTGCTCTGTTCCGTTCGGGCGGCGGCGCACCGCGCGCGGGAAGTTTCCGGCCACGCGCTTCAGGTCGGCGAAGACGCGATAGCGCCCTTCGTCTTTCACCTGTTCGACGGCGGACTGGAATGCGGCGGCGTAGTCGTACAAAACCGGCGGGTCCTGTGGCGGAATAACTTTCCCGCGTGATGCTCTCACGCGACCGATTTGTCCACGCAAACGGCAGGACAAAACGCCGCAAACCCCTAATTGATAATGGTTCTCAGCCACACTGGCCCAAGATCGCCGTCTGACCTAGAGTCGGGATCATGGACCGGCGACGACTTCTACAGGCGGGTTTGGGCGTCGTTGGCGCGGGCGTTTCCGGCTGCGCGCGACTGGAGCCGACGACCCCGAGATTCGAGATGCCTCTCGAAAGCGCGCCGCACCTGCGCACCCTGATGCAATGGCCCGTCAGCGTCGATGTCTATGGCGCCCGCGACCTGGCGGCGGTTCAATCCTCGATCATCGATATCGCCAATGCGATCGGCGAGCATGAGCCGGTGGCCTTGTTGGCCGCAGCCGACGCGCGCGGCCTGGATCGCCGCCGGTTCAGCGGCGCGGTCGAGTTCTGGGACATCCCCACCGACGACCTGTGGTGCCGCGACAGCGGCCCGACCTTCGTCAAGACCGCGGGCGGCGCCTCGGCCGTCGCTTTGATCCAGTTCAACGGCTGGGGCCGCAAACAACCCCACGCCCAGGACGCGCGCATCGCCGCGCGCACGGCCGAACGCCTGGGGCTGCCAATCATCGACAGCGGCGTGATCGGCGAACAGGGCGGTCTCGAACATGACGGCGACGGGACCCTTTTGGCCCACGCCAGTTGCTGGGTGAACGCCAACCGCAACCCCGGCCTGACGGCCGATCAAATCGCTGATCGACTGGAAACAGCCCTGGGCGCCTCCAAGACGATCTGGGCGCCGGGGGTCAAGGGCGCGGACATCACCGACTATCACATCGACGCCCTGGCCCGCTTCGTCGGACCTGGCCAGGTGCTGATCCAGATCGATGATGCGATGAATCCCGACGACCCGTGGTCCGTGGCCGCGCACAGGACCCTGGCCGTGCTGAAAGCCGCGACCGACGCGAGAGGCCGCCCCTTGCAGATCGTCCGTCTGCCCGAGCCGGTCAACATTCGCGCGCGCGGCGACGACTTCGTGTCCAGTTACGTCAACTATTACGTCTGCAACGGCGCGGTGATCGCCCCCCAGTTCGGCGACCGCCGCAGCGACGACGCCGCGCGCGCCCTGCTGTCGGACCTGTATCCCGGCCGCCAGATCGTGCAACTGAACATCGACCCCATCGGCGCCTCGGGCGGCGGCGTCCACTGCGCCACCCAGCAACAGCCCGCCTGACGCCGTTCAGGTCTCCAGGCCGTCCTTGAACCGCATCGAGGCGTGGGAGCCGTCGCAGAACGGCTTGTTGGACGAGGCGCCGCAACGGCACAGCGTCTGACGGTTCCGAACCTCATAGCTTTCGCCGCTGGCGCTCTGAACCCTGATCCCGCCGCGCAGCATCAGCGGCCCGCTGACCCCCAGGGCCGGGTCCTCGATCAGCGACAGGGAGGCAGGCTCGGCCGTCTCGACCGGCGCTCCGGTCGAGCGGTCCCACACCAGCAGACGCCCCGACGGGCAATGGTGCGCCATATAGACGGCCAGTTCAGCGTGCCGCTGGCCCGGCTCCATGACCTCGTTCCAGAACCGGTCGCCGTTGTCGCAGAAACGGCCGTAGGCGCAGTACATTTCATTGTCGGTCAGGCTGTATTGCGGACCATCCATGCGGGTCGCCTTGTCCAGCATGGGTTCGAACGGAGCTTGCTCGGTCAGGTCGACGCCCGCACGCAGATGGGACCCGTCGCAATACGGCTTGTTCTTCGAATAGCCGCAGCGACACAATATGGAGCCGTCCTTGACCGCGAACGCACGGCCCTGCCTGTAGGACCAGGAATTCCCGGCGCTGTTCGGCTCGATGATCTGGATATGCAGCGTCGGCGCGCCATGCACCCGATAGGGTCCGCCGTCGGTCACCTCGATCCAGATCGACGGATCGCTTTCGGCGGACCCGATCTGAACATCGGACTTAGTCGCTTGCGACACGTCGCGGCCTCCTGCTTCAAACGCTCCCCGGAACGGCGACGAACGACGCGGTCAGACCGCGCATCGGCTTGCCTCACCCGGCGTTGAAGATGAGTACACGGCCCCGATCTTCGGACAACGAAATTATCCGAAACCAATTCGGGACATCCGCGAGCGTCCTGGGAGGCGAGAGCGGCGGCGTCAGCCCTTGGGCAGGTCGTCCAGCTTGCCGCGCAACATCTGAAGGATGGCCGAAAAATCGCGGCCGCCGTAGCCCAGGCCGTTGAACATCTGGAACAGGGCTTCGGTCTGGGCGCCCAGCGGGGTCGCGGCGCCGGACTTGGCCGCCGCATCCTGGGCCAGCTTGAGGTCCTTCAGCATCATGGCCGTGGCGAAACCACCGTCGTAATTGCGGTTCGACGGCGCGGTCGGCACCGGGCCGGGCCACGGATAATAGGTGGTGACCGACCACGACTGGCCCGAAGACTTGGCGACGATGTCGAACATCTTGACCGGGTCCAGGCCCAGCTTCTCGGCCAGACCGATGGCCTCGCAGGTCCCCAGCATGGTGATGCCCAGGATCATGTTGTTGCAGATCTTGGCCGCCTGACCGGCGCCGTGATCGCCGGCGCGGAAGGTCGCGCGGCTCATCGGCTCCAGCGCCGGTTCGATGCGGGCGAAGTCCGGTTCGTCGCAGCCGACCATGAAGGCCAGTGTCCCGGCGTCGGCCGCCATGGTTCCGCCCGAGACGGGCGCATCGGCGAAGGCGTAGCCCGCGTCCTTCGCCAGACCCGCGACCTTGCGGGCCGTGTCGACGTCGATGGTCGAACAGTCCAGCAGCAGGGCGCTGGTCGGGGCGTGACCGATGATCTGTTCCGAATAGACCTTCAGCACGTGCGGCCCAGCCGGCAGCATGGTGATGACCACGTCGGCGGCCTTCACGGCCTCGGCCACCGAGGCGGCGGCGGTGCAGCCCGCGGCGACGGCCCGCTCAACGGCCTCTTGCGACAGGTCGAAAGCCATGACGGAGCGGCCCGCCTTGGCCTGATTGGCGGCCATGCCGCCACCCATATTGCCCAGGCCGATGAAGGCGATCGTCTGCATCATGACTCTACTCGCTGTGCTCGATCAGGCCTGCGGCAGGTCTTCGGCCAGGATGGCCATTTCGAACATATAGGAACCGGCTTCGTCCTCGTCCTCGAAGATCACGCCGATGAATTCGTCATCGACATAGACCTCGGCGGAATCGGTCTGTTTGCGGGCCTTCACCTTCAGGCCGCCGTGGTTGAAGGTGCGCTTCAGATGGGTCTCGACGCGCTTGATGTCGGCTTCGGTCACGGAGGGCCTCGTCAGGGATGGGAATTGGGCGCGGACCCTAGTGAGGTCGGTGCGGCATTGAAAGCCCTGACGGCGCTGAGCGCCCAATCCTCCCCCATTGGGCGAGGATTGATCGACAGCCTCAGATCACGAAATCATAGACGATGTCGGCCAGCGTATGGTCCATGGTCCGGGCGGGGGTCGCCTCGGTCGGGCAGTTGACCAGGCGCGCCGGAACCCCGGCCACCGTGCAGCCCGCGGGCACGGGTTTCAGCACCACCGAGCCGGACGCCACCTTGGCGTAGTCGCCGACGGCGATGTCGCCCAGGACCTTGGCCCCCGCCCCCAGAAGCACGCCCTTGCCGATCTTGGGGTGGCGGTCGCCGCGCTGGGCGCCCGTTCCGCCCAGGGTCACGGCGTGCAGCATGGAGACGTCGTCGCCGACCACCGCCGTCTCGCCGATGACGATGCCGGTGCCGTGGTCCAGGAACAGACCCGACCCCAGCTTGGCCGCCGGATGAATGTCGACCTGGAACAGTTCGGACATCCGGCTCTGGAAATGCAGGGCCAGGGTTTCGCGCCCGCGCGTCCACAGCCAGTGGGCCACGCGATAGGCCTGGAGCGCCTGGAATCCCTTGAAATAGAGGAAGGGCTGCAACAGCGAGCGGATGGCCGGATCACGCTCGGCCACGGCGGCCAGGTCGGCCTCGGCGGCGGCGACGATCGATCGGTCGGCGCGGTAGGTCTCAAGGCAGGTCTCGCGGACCGTCATGGCCCCCAGTTCGGCGTCGCCCAGCTTGCGCGCGATCTGGAAGCTCAGGGCGCCCGCCAGGTCCGAATGCGCCAGGATCACGGCGTTCATCTGCGACGCCAGGCCCGGCTCGTCGCGCGCGGCCGCCTCGGCCGAGGCGCGAAGTCGGCCCCAGACGTCTTCCCGCACGGCGACGACTTCCAGTCGGGTCATCAACGTCTCCCTTTCGCGGCCATCATAGCCGGTGCAGCATCACATGGGCCAGCCAGCCCGGCAGCAGGCTCTCACGCGCCATATGGTAGGCCCTGAGCGCCGTCGCCACCGTCAGGGCGTCCTGGACCTGACCTTCGCTGATGGCGTCCAGCAGGGTCAGGAACGGCGTGCGCGCCGTGACGATCAGTTCGGTCGGGTCCGGCGCGATCGGCGTGGGCGACAAACCCCAGCACAGCCAGACGATCCCGCGCTCATCGGTCACCGAGTTGGACAGTTGCAGCCGCAGAGCCTCTTGCCAGTGGTCGGCCCTAAGCCCCGCCTCCTCGGCCAGTTCGCGTTTGATCCCGGCCAGGGGGTCTTCGTCGAACGGCGCCCCGCCCTCGGGCATCTCCCACGAGAAGTCGGCGCAGGCGAAGCGCGATTGGCCCACCAGGGTGACCGTGCCGTCCTCATGGATCGGCAGGACGCCGACCGCCAGGCTCTTGGGCCGCATCACCGCATAGACGGCGGGCGCGCCGGTCGGCGCTGTGGCGTCGTGCTCGGTCAGGCGCAGCCAGTCGTTCTCATAGACGGTGCGTTCGCCCGCATCCTTCCATGGCGGCGGTTTGGGCAGGCCCTTGGCCCACGGCGGTGCATTTGCGTCTTCGCTCATCGACGAAGGTATGGCGCCGCGCCGCGGCAAATCCTAGCTAGGCGCATGGCCGATGAAACCCTGGGCGACGCCCTGCCCCCGCCCGTTCCGTCCGAAACGATGCGCCGCCGTCTGGCGACCCGTCGTTCAGCGCCCGCGCAGAGCCTGGCCTCGCCCGGCCCGAAGGACGCCGAACTGGACGAAATCCTGACGCTGGGCGCACGCACGCCCGACCACGGCAAGCTGTTTCCCTGGCGGTTCGTGATCCTGTCGCCCGAGGCGCGGGCGCGGATCGGCGCGGCCTTGACGCCGCTGGCCGGGCGCCAGCCCGACCCAGCCAAGGCCGCCAAGACCTTGATGAAGCTGACCGCGCCGCCGGTCACCGTGTTGGTGATTTCGACGCCCGTGATCGATCACAAGGTGCCGGTGTGGGAACAGCAGTTGTCGGCCGGTGCGGTCTGCATGAACCTGGAGCACGCGGCCAACGCCTTCGGCTATCACGCCAGTTGGATCACCGACTGGTACAGCTATGACCCCGAAGCCGCGGCGATGTTCGGCGTCGGCGACGACGAACAGGTCGCGGGCTTCATCCATCTGGGGACCCCCGCAGAGGCGCCGCTGGAACGGCCCCGGCCGGACGTAGCCGCCCTGACCTCGCGTCTGGACTGAGGACATTCAGGGCAGCGGCTTGGTCCATTCCATGAGGACGAGCCAGGGCGCGCGTCGTCGCCCGCCTAGCCGGACGTTTCCGGCTCCGGCGGATGCACCAGCGACACCAGCACCACGCTGATCATCATCAGCAGGAACCAACTGCCCAGCTTGGCGATCGACACCGGCGTCCAGCCGTCGGCCTGATCGGGATAGGTCCAGGCGCGGGCGTAGGTGCCCAGGTTCTCGGCGAACCAGATGAACAGAGCGACCAGCAGGAACCCCAGCAGGAACGGCATCGACCGCCGGGTCCGGTCCGGCGTGAAATAGAACCAACCCCGCCCGAACAGCGCCGCCGTCGCCACGAACAGGCCCAGCCGGATGTCCGGCAGCCAGTGATGGGTGAAAAAGTTGACGTAGATGGCCGCCGCCAGCGCCCAAGTCGTCCACAACGGCGGATAGTGGCGAAAGCGGATGTCGAACACCCGCTGGACCCGCGCGATATAGCTGCCCACCGCCGCGTACATGAAGCCGGTGAACAACGGCACGCCGCCGATCCGCAACAGGCTGGCTTCGGGGTAGATCCACGAACCGTGGGCGGTCTTGAACACCTCCATCGCCGTGCCGACGACGTGGAACAGAAAGATGACCCGCGCCTCGTCCCAGCTCTCCAGCTTCAGCGCCAGCATGGTCGCCTGGATGGCCAGGGCGCCGACGACCAGGACGTCGTAGCGCGCGATCGGCGCCCCGCCGTCGGGCCACAACGCCGACCACAGCAGATGCGTCCCCACCAGCAGCGCCAGCATGGTCCCGCCGAACAGACAGGCCCAGGCCTGCTTCAGGCCGAACATCAGGAACTCGAAACCATGGCGCGACGCCGCAGCGCGGTCGGCCCGGGTCCGCAAGTCGGCCAGGAAACGGCGGCCGAGGGTTTCGTGCGCGAGAGACGGAAAGGTCATGACCGCCGACTAGCGGCGACCGGTCCCCGAAATCATGAGCGGGAGCTGAGCAATTTCGGCGAGCGCAAGTTCAGGCTTTCGCTTCGGAATTGGCCGCCATCAGAGTCACCTCGGGTCGGAAGGGTTTCACCAGTTCGGGAGGCGCTACGGAGGGTATATCCATCCGAACGAAGGATTTCACGATCGATTGAAACGTCTGGGTGTGGCGCACCCGATGAATCGCGCCGACGCGCCCCTGGATGACCTCTGGAGCATCAGGCCAGAAGCGAGATCGATACCGGCTCAGCCCCATCCGCACCGGGCCGCCGTTCCGCCTCTACCGTCTGACACCCCCTAACTGAACGCCGCGACGATCGTTTCGATCGGGAGGAAGAGCGTCCGGCTGTCTTGCGGATATTCAAAGAACTCGGCCTGTCGCAGATAGAAGGTCTTGGCCGCTTTGCTTTTGGCGTGAACCAGCACGGCGGCGATGCCGATGCTTTGCGACGCCAAGGCGATGCGTCTCAGGGCGTCGGACAGGAGGTCGGCGCCCAATCCGCGCCCCGCATGACGCCGGTCCACGGCGAGGCGGCCGATAACCGATATGGGCACGGCGTCCGGGGCGTTTCGCCGAAGCCGACCAGGCGTCGCCGCCCGTTCGATCGCCCCGGCGGAAATGCAGTAGTAACCGACCACCCTGTTTTCGCTGCACACGACATAGGTCCGCGAATAGCGGCTCTCGTTTTTCAGCGCCCTGTGTCTGAGCCAGTCGTCAAGAACCGCTTCGCCGGAATCGAAGTCCAAAACATCATGTTCGACAGTCAGCGGCTCGGGCGCGGACAGAAGACCATCGACCGACTGGGCGCTTCCCGTCAGGTCCGCCATGCCGGCTTTCGCTCCAGCAAGGCGCGCAGTTTCAGGCCGGGCGCTGGCGGGTTGTCCAGAGCGTCGACAAAGGCATCGAAACGATCGGCGTCGAGGGCGAACAACCGCTGATCCAGCAACACGTCGATGGCTTGGCGACGGGCGGATTCCACCATGAACTCGGTACGTGTCTTGCCAAGGATCGCTGCGGCGTCATCGATCAGTCGCCGAACCTGCGGCTCGATGCGCAGATTGATCGCGCCCTTGGCGACGGACGGCGCGCCCTCGACAAGGAAATCGGAAGACGGTTCGGAAAATCCTGGCCTGCGCATCACGGCGGCAGCCTACACAGTTGTGTAGACATTGTCGACACAGGGGCGCGACTGATTGATGACGGCCTATCCCCGCCCGCGATAGGTCGGGACGCCCTGATCGGGCAGCCACAGGCCCTCGGGCGGGGCGCCGGTCTGCCAGAAGACGTCGATGGGGATGCCGCCGCGCGGATACCAATAGCCGCCGATGCGCAGCCATTTGGGTTGAAGCAGATCGGCCAGGCGCTTGCCGATGGCCACGGTGCAGTCCTCGTGAAAGGCGCCGTGGTTGCGGAAACTGGTCAGGTACATCTTCAACGACTTGGACTCGACCAGCCAGTCGCCCGGAACATAGTCGATGACGATGTGGGCGAAGTCGGGCTGGCCGGTCACCGGGCACAGGCTGGTGAATTCGGGCGCCGTGAAACGGGCGACATACAGGCTGTCGGCGTGCGGATTGGGCACGCGCTCCAACACGGCGGTTTCGGGGCTGGCGGGCTGGGCGGTCTGGGCGCCCAGTTGCGAGAGGCCGGAGGTGTCGGTGGTCATGGCGCGCGCCATATCACGCGAAAACGCCGTCCGCCATTTGCCTTCCCCGGCGACAGCCCGCTAAGCGTAGCCAAAGGAAACCCAGGAGACGCCCATGGCCATTCCCGCCTCGCTGCAAGCCGGACTGAAACTGCCGGTCATCGCCGCCCCCATGTTCCTGGTCTCGGGACCTGACATCGTGGTGGAGTGCTGCAACGCCGGGGTGATCGGCACCTTCCCCTCGCTGAACCAGCGCACCACCGAGGGCTATCGGGAATGGCTGCACGACATCAAGGCGCGGCGCACCGCCGATGCGGCGGCCTATGGCGTCAATCACATCGTGCATCCGACCAACGCCCGACTGATGGCCGACCTGGAGGTGACGGTGGCCGAACAGGTGCCGTTGGTCATCACCTCGCTGGGCGCGGTCAAGGATCTGGTGGACGCGGTGCACGGCTATGGCGGCGTGGTGTTCCACGACATCGCCAATGTGCGCCACGCCAAGAAGGCGGCCCAGGCGGGGGTGGACGGCCTGATCCTGGTGGCGGCCGGGGCTGGGGGACACGCGGGCGTGGTCAATCCGTTCGCCCTGGTGGAAGAGGTGCGCGGCTTCTTCGACGGCGCGATCATCCTGTCGGGCTGCCTGTCGACGGGCCGCGACGTGGCGGCGGCGCGGATGATGGGGGCCGACTTCGCCTATATGGGCACCCGCTTCATCAACACCGTCGAGAGCGAGGCCCAGGCCGAATACAAGCAGATGATCGTCGAGGCGGGTTCGGCCGACATCACCTACACCCCGGCGGTGTCGGGCATTCCGGCCAACTTCCTGACCCCGTCGCTGCTGGCCAACGGCATCGATCCCAAGACCCTGCCCGAGCACAAGCTGGACATGGGCGAAGAGGCCAAGGCCTGGAAGACGGTCTGGTCGGCCGGTCAGGGTTCGGGCGCCGTACACGACGTTCCGACGACGCACGATCTGGTTCACCGCCTGCGCGGCGAGTACGCCGAGGCCGTCGAGAATTTCAAAAAAGCGTCGCAGTTCGGTTAGGAAACCGCCGCGCGACTCGATCATTAGGCGCGCCATGATCCGCACCCTGACGACCGCCCTCGCCCTGGCCCTGACGGCCGCCCCCGCAATGGCGCAAGACGCCCCCGGCCAATGGTCGTTCGGACTTGGCGCCGGCACCGACAACCGTTCCAAGGACGTGTCCAAGTCCATGGGCAAGGAATACGTCTGGGCTTCCGCCGAATGGGAGAACGATAGCGGCTTCTTCTATGTCGCCGGCAACCTCGAAGGCATCGAGTCCAACGGTTCCGACACCGAAGGCGAACTGGATCTGGGCATACGGCCCCAGGTCGCGGGCTTCGATCTGGATCTGAACGCCAAACACAAATGGCAGTTGGACGCCAACCCCGGCGCGGACGCCGACTCCTGGGAGTTCACCGCCAATCTGTCGCGCTCGATCGGCCCGGCCAAGGCGCGGCTGCAACTGCAACATTCGCCGGACGGCCTGGGGTCGACCAAGGCCTGGACCTGGGTCGAGGCGCGCGCGGGCTGGGCCTTCAACGAAACCCTGTCAGCCAGCGCCGCCGTCGGCCGCCGCGAACAGGACGGATCGATCGACTACACCGGCTACAACGCCGGCGTGACCTGGGCCGTCAACCGCAACGCCGATCTGGACGTGCGCTGGTACGGCACCGACGGTCCCGCATCGGACCCCCGCTACGCCGACGCCCTTGTGGCCGAGATCAGCTTCGGCTTCTGAGCCTCATGGGTCGCAATCGATGCTGCGGCTCCTTAAGTCGAGCGCATGAACCTGCGCCCCACCACCCTTGAACGCGCCTATGAACTGGCGCGCGGCGGCGGTTGTCGAACCGTCACCGAAATCAAGCAACGGCTACAGATCGAAGGCTATGAGCGCGTGCGCGACAGCCTGTACGGCCAGTACCTGACCGCCGACCTGCGCAGGCTGTGCCAAGCCCACTACGTGGCTCCGCCTGCGACCGATTGAGCGGCAGTCTTGTTTTCGTCCGCATTCCGGGCGAGAACGCCCACGTCGATCTCTACTGCGTAACGCCTGCACCCCTTTGCACTGCGCACCGAGGTCCAAGCCGATCCATCAGAACCGACATCCAGCCTCAGGGGCGTTCCCTGAGGCAAACGCCAATGGAGGTCCTCAAATGGCTACCGGCACTGTGAAATGGTTCAACTCCACCAAGGGCTATGGCTTCATCCAGCCCGATAACGGCGGCAAGGACGTGTTCGTCCACATCTCGGCCGTCGAAGCCGCCGGCCTGCGCGGCCTGAACGAGAACCAAAAGGTCTCGTACGAAATCGAAACCGATCGCCGCTCGGGCAAGGAATCGGCCGGTCAACTGAAGACCGAAGGCTGATTTCTCGGGCCTCTCGGCCCAGGGATTTCAACGGCGGCGAGGGCGATGCCTTCGCCGCCGTATTCGTATTCAGCCGAGCGCCTGGTCCAGATCGGCGATCAGGTCCTCGACGTTCTCCACCCCGACGGACAGTCGGATCAGGTTGTCGGTGACGCCCCCGGCCTCACGCACCTCTTTGGGCACCGAGGCGTGGGTCATGATGGCCGGGTGGTTGACCAGGCTTTCGACCCCGCCCAGCGATTCCGCCAGGGTGAAGACCCGCACCCGCTCCAGCACCTGTTTGGTGCGCGACAGGTCGCCATCGATCAGCACCGTGACCATGCCGCCGAAGCCGCCGGGCATCTGGCGCGCCGCCAGGTCGTGTTGCGGGTGGGCGATCAGGCCGGGATAGATCACCTTCGCCACGCCCTTCCTGTCTTCCAGCCAGCGCGCGACGGTCAGGGCGTTGTCGCAGTGGGCCTTCATGCGCAGCGCCAGGGTTTTCAGGCCGCGATTGACCAGAAAGGCGTCGAACGGTCCCATCACCCCACCGACCGAGTTCTGGAGAAATTTGATCTGGGCCGCCAGTTCGGCGTTTCCGGTCACCAGCGCCCCGCCGATGATGTCGGAGTGGCCGTTCAGATATTTGGTCGCCGAATGCATCACCACATCGGCGCCCAGGCCCAGCGGCTGCTGGCAGAAGGGCGTGGCGAAGGTGTTGTCGACGACCAGCAACAGGCCCTTGGCCTTGGCCAGCCGCGACAGGGCGGCGATGTCGGCCAGTTTCATCAGGGGGTTGGTCGGCGTCTCGACCCACAGCATCCGCGTCTTCGGCCCGATCGCCGCCTCGACGGCGTTCAGGTCGCTGAGATCGACATAGCTGAAGTCCAGCCCCATTGAGCGGCGCCGCACGCGCTCGAACAGCCGCCAGGTGCCGCCGTACAGGTCGTCGCCGGTGACGATGTGCGAACCCGCGTCCAGAAGCTCCAGCACCGTCGAGGTCGCCGCCATGCCGCTGGCGAAGCCGAAGCCGTGGGCTCCGCCTTCCAGGTCGGCGATACAGGCCTCGAACGCCTCGCGCGTCGGGTTCTTGCCGCGCGCATACTCATAGCCCTTGTTCACGCCCGGGCTTTCCTGGGCGTAGGTTGAGGTGGCGTAGATCGGCGTCATCACCGCCCCGGTCGTGGGGTCGGGCCGTTGGCCGGCGTGGATGGCGCGGGTGGAGAATCCCTGAGCGTTCTTGATCGACATGGCAGCCTTTTAGGGCGCCAGAAGCGTCCGGTCGAAGAATTCCCGCGAGGCGGTGAAGGTCTCGCACCACTGAGGCTGTGCAAGGAAATGCGCGTCGCCTTCCAACGTGCGGGCGTCCAACTCGGCGCCGCGCTGGCGCAGGTCCGCAGCGAACTCGGTCGCCGATTCCGCCGAAATGACCGGATCGCCCGCCGCATTGACCATCAGGATCGACGCCGGGCGTCGGAACGACCGGGCCGGGGCCATGGCCGCGCCCGCCGAGACGGCCACGGCCGAGCGCAGACTGGGGTTGCGCATCGCGCCCTCGGCCGCCAGCCAACCGCCCAGGGAGACGCCCCAGACCCCGACCCGCTTCGCGTCCACGCCGGGAACTTCGGCCATCCGGGTCGCCACGTCGTCGGCCACGTCACGCCAGCGGTCCAGGTTGCGGCGTTCCCGCTCCATCTCGCCGCTGGTGGCGTCGTAATACTGCGGCATGACGACGAAATAGCCCCGGCTGGCCAGTTGCAGCGCCCGGGGATCGAACACGGGCAGGGTCGCGCGCAGGCCCCGGGGACCATGCAGCATGACGATCACCGCCCCGTTCGGCGTTCCGCGCGGCGCATAGACCATGGCGTCGACCGTGCGGTTGTTGCTGGGAATGGTCATGCGCCCGCGACGGGCGTTCACCGGCACGTCGTCGGGACAGACCAGGGCGTCGGCGTAATAGTCGCCATTGGGCCGCTCGGCCGTCGGCGGCGTGGCCGAAGCCGACGGCTCGGCCGTGTCCTGCGCCTGTTGCGCGCCTCCCGACAGGATCGCCGCGGCGACCCCCCACACAACGCCCATACGCATCGACAGCCCCCCGGCCTGCAACCTTACTGTCGCCATCGTCGCGCACTCGCGACCTTCCGAAAAGGCCCCTTTTCGCCACAATTGCAAAAAAGTCCGTGCCGGTCGGCTCAGAGCAGGGTTCGACGGAGGAAGGCGTCGGCGCGGTCGAAGATGTCGGTCCATTCCGCTTCGAAGAAGCCATGGCGACGAACGTCGACGACGTGCGTCTCGACCGGGACGCCCGCCTGTTCCAGTTCTCTGGCCCAGCGTCGTGTCCGCACGGGCCGCACCACCGGATCGCCCGCCGCATAGATCAACAGGACGGGCGGCCTGTGCGTCATGTCGCGCGCATCGACGTTTCCGGCAGAACAGACGCCGACCACGGCCGCGACGCCCGGCCCCCGCACCGCCACCTCGCCGGCCAGATAGCCGCCGCGCGAATACCCCATGGCGCCGACCCGCGCCGGATCGACGCCCCGCAGCCCAGCCGTCCACGAGACCGCATCCTTGACCGCCTCGGTCCATCGACCGGGATCGTCGGAGCCGCGCCCGCCGTCGGCGTCGCCGAAATAGTCCGGCATGACGACCATATAGCCCAGGGCCGCCAGTCGCCGGGCGTTGCCGTAGAAATTGCCGAAGTCGCGCCGGATGCCGCCCGCGCCATGCAGCAGCACCAGGGCGGCGCCGTTCATCGGTCCATCGCTGACGGTCGGCTGGGCCACCAGGGCCGTCAGGTCGCGGCCGCCGCTGCGATACGCGCCCCGCCGCACGCCTTGCAGCGTTCCGGCGTCCTGCACCCACGCCAGCCCCGCCGACGCCGAACCGTTCCAGGCCAGACCCAGCCCCAACCCCAGACCCAGCCCCTGCCTGCGGTTCAGCGGCGCCATGGCTACCGGTTCAGGCTCAGGTGATTGATCAGGTCGGTGCGGGTGATCAGACCCACGAACTGCTCGCCGTCCAGCACGATGGCGACGCGGTCACGGTCGAACAGGGGGATCAGGGCGTCCAGCGGCTCGGACACCTGCACCGTGTCCAGGTTGCGGGTCATGACCGAACCGGCGGGCTTCTTGAACCGCTCCTGGCGGGTGATCTCGTCGGTGTTCATGACATGGACGATGTCGCTTTCGTCAATGATTCCGACCAGGCGGCCGTCCTGGATGATCGGCAGTTGCGACACGTCGGCGCCGCGCATCCGCTTGAAGACGGTGTCCAGGGTGTCGTCCGGCCCGGCCGTGACCACCGCTCCGTCGGCGTATTTGCGCGTGATCAGGTCCGACAGGTCGCCGTGGATCTCGCGCTCGCCCAGGCCCTGATCGGCCAGCCAGGCGTCGTTATAGACCTTGGACAGGTATTTGGCCCCGGTGTCGCAGACGAAGGTCACGCACCGTTTCGGCTCGGTCTGTTCGCGGCACCAGCGCAGGGCGGCGGCGATCAGGGTGCCGGACGACGATCCCGCCAGGACGCCTTCCTTCAGCAACAGTTCGCGCACCGTGGCGATGGCCTCGGCGTCGGGGATGGAATAGGCCCGGTCGATCAGGTCCATGTCGGCAGTGTCCGGCACGAAATTCTGGCCGATGCCCTCGACGGTGTAGCCGCCTTCGGGTCCCGGCACGCCCTCGTTGACGATGCCGGCCAGCGTCGAGCCGACCGGGTCGGCCAGAATGATCTCGGCGTCCGAGCCGACGCTCTTCAGATACTGGGCGATGCCGGTGATGGTGCCGCCCGAGCCGATGCCGGCGACGAAGCCGTCGACCTGATGGTCCATCTGCTCCCAGATTTCGGGACCGGTGGTGTCGAAATGAGCCTGGCTGTTGGCGTCGTTGGCGAACTGATTGACGTAGAAGCCGCCCGGGATCTGCTGGGCCAGCCGTTCGGCCATGTCGGTGTAATATTCAGGATGCCCGTGCGGCACGTCCGAACGGGTCAGGCGAACATCAGCCCCCATGGCCCTGAGATGTTGGATTTTTTCCTTGGACATCTTGTCCGGGATGACCAGAAGCACCTTATACCCCTTGGCCTGCCCCACTAGGGTCAGCGCCAGGCCCGTATTGCCAGCCGTCGCCTCGACGATGGTTCCGCCGGGCTTCAACCACCCCTCCTTCTCCGCCGCCGCGATCATCGACAGGGCGATGCGGTCCTTGATCGAGCCGCCGGGGTTCTGGGCCTCCAGCTTCAGGAACAGGCGGCATTTACCCGTATCGATCCGCGTCACCTCGACCATCGGCGTCTTGCCGATCAACGTCAGCAGCGAACCGGTCGGTCCGCTGAGCGCGGGCGTGGCGGAAAGGGGCATAATCTTCTCCAGGAGCGTTTCCGGCGCGGAAGCTGTCGCGCCCGCCCCTGAAGGTCAAGCGGCGCACGATTTCGCCCGAGAGCGAAGCGCCTTACACAGGATTCGAATGACAAAGACCCCTAAACGACCGGCTCATGGCCTTCCTGACAAGGAAACCCTGGTCCGATTCCTCCGCGAAGCCGGAGAGGCCGACAAGGCCGACATCGCCCGCGCCTTCGGCCTGAAGGGCAATGAGCGCAGGATGCTGCGTGAAATGCTGAAAGAGCTGGAGGCGGATGGCCGCCTGGGCAAACGCGGGCGCAAGGGCTTTTCCGAAGCCGGCGCCTTGCCCCCCGTCGGCGTGGCCGACGTGGTCGAGCGCGACACCGACGGCGAACTGTACGTCCGGCTGGTCAAGGGCGCGGACGACGCGCCCAAGGCCATCCTCATGCCCGACCACGCCAAGGCCAAGGGTCCAGCGCCCGGCATGGGCGACCGGCTGCTGGTGAAATTCCAGCGCGGCGTCGACGGCTGGGAGGCCCGGCTAGTCAAGAAGCTGGACACGGCGACCAACCGCGTCCTCGGCGTCATCCGCAAGTCGGCGCGCGAGACCCGCGTCGAGCCGGTCGACAAGCGGTCCAAGGACGTGCTGATCGTCCCCGCCTCCCAGGCCGACGATCTGCGCGACGGCGATCTGGTGCTGGCGGCCATCGAACGCGGCGAGCACCGCTATGGTCCCAAGCGCGGCAAGGTGCTGGAGACCATCGGCCGCGAGGACGATCCACGCGCGGCGTCGCTGCTGGCCATCCACGCGCACGGGGTGCCGACCGGCTTCTCCGAGGCCGTCGAGGCCGAGGCGGCGGACCAGGCCCTGCCGACGCTGAAGGGACGCGAAGACCTGCGTCAGGTCCCCTTCATCACCATCGACCCGGCCGATGCGCGCGATCACGACGACGCCGTCTATGCCGAGAAGGACGAGGACGAGAAGAACCCCGGCGGCTGGATCGTCTGGGTCGCCATCGCCGACGTGGCGGCCTATGTGCGGCCCGGCTCGGCGCTGGACCGCGAGGCGCGCGACAAGGGCAATTCGACCTACTTCCCCGACCGGGTCGAGCCGATGCTGCCCGAGGTGTTGTCCAACGGCCTGTGCAGCCTGAAACAGGGCGAGAACCGCGCCTGCATGGCCGTGCGCATGGTCTTCGACAAGGCGGGCCGCAAGACCGGCCACCGCTTCGTGCGCGGCCTGATGCGCAGCCACGCCAAACTGTCCTACGAACAGGCGCAAGACGCCGTCGACGGCCAGCCGGACGATGTGACCGGACCGATCCTGGACACCATCCTTAAGCCGCTGTGGCTGGCCTATCGCACCATGCTGATCGGCCGCGAGAAGCGCAGCCCGGTGCAGATCGAGTCGGCCGAGCGCCGCATCAAGATGACGCCCGACGGCCAGATCGCCTCGATCGAACGCCGCGTCAGCCTGGAGGCGCATCGCCTGATCGAGGAGATGATGATCCAGGCCAACGTCTCAGCCGCCGAGACGCTGGAACAGAAGAAGACGCCCCTGATCTATCGCGTCCACGACGCGCCCAGTCAGGAGAAGATTTTCGCCCTGGCCGACTTCCTGTCGACCATCGGCAAGCCCTGGACCAAGGGCGAACCGGTCACGACGAAGCGGTTCAACCGTCTGCTGGACGAGACCCGCGACGGGCCTTACGCCCAGACGGTCAACGAGGTGGTCCTGCGCACCCAGATGCAGGCTGTCTATTCCCCCGAGAACATCGGCCACTTCGGTCTGCACCTGGACCGCTACGCCCATTTCACCTCGCCGATCCGGCGTTACGCCGACCTGATCGTGCACCGGGCGCTGATCCGGGCGCTGAAGTTGGGGCCAAATAACGAGAATGGCGGCCTGACCGACCGCGAGGTGGCGGAGCTGTCCGGCATCGCCGAGCACATCACCGAGACCGAACGCCGCTCCATGGCCGCAGAGCGCGACGCCATGGACCGCTATATCGCCGCCTTCCTGGAAGACCGCATCGGGGCGACCTTCACCGGCCGCATCACCGGAGTGACCCGCTTCGGCCTGTTCGTACGGCTGGACGAGACGGGGGCGGACGGCCTGATCCCCGTCTCGTCGCTGGGGGATGAGTATTTCGTCCACGACGACCGCGCCCACGCCCTGGTCGGACAACGCTCGGGCCGCCGCTGGCCGCTGGGCAAGACGGTCGAGACGCGGCTGGTCGAGGCCACGCCGGTCACCGGCGGCCTGGTGCTGGAGATGCTGTCGGAACCCGACCCGCGCGACCCCAACGCCCCCTCGCCCCGTCTGGGGATGCGCGGCCGCGGCGGCGACGGGCCGCCGATGCGCGGCAAGGGTCGTCCGGGCGGGCCGAAGCCGAGGAACGGCGGCAAACCCTCTGGCGGGCTGAAGGGCGTGCGCAAGGGCAAGCGACGATGATCGTCGTCATCTGACGGAAAAGGTTTGGAGTCGCGCCGTGACCGCACTTCGGATAGCGTCGATTTTCTAAACCGGAGAGTCGTCATGTCCCCTCGTTTGAGCGCCGCCGTCCTGGGTCTCTGTCTGCTGGCCGCGCCTGCGGCGGCCAACGACTCCACCGCCTCCATGGGGGCGGGCGGCTTGGTGCTGAAACGCACCGACGGCATCGCCATGGTATCAGAGGATCTCTATGTCTCGGCGCGCGAGGTGCGGGTGAAATACCGCTTCCTGAACCACACCGCCGAACCCATCGAAACCCTGGTCGCCTTCCCCATGCCGGACATTTCCGGGTCGTGGGAGGAGAACGTCGGCGGCGACGTCGATAGCGACCGGGTCGTGCCCTTCATCACCTGGGTCGATGACCATGCGGTCCATGCCCAGGTCGAGCGCAAGGCCATGGTGGGCGATCGCGACGTGACGGCCGAGCTGACGGCCATGAACCTGCCCCTCAGCCCCTCGGGCACGGCCGCCATGACGGCGATGGAGAGCCTGTCCGACGCCGACGCGGATCGGTTGGCCGCCGCCGGTCTGATCAGCGTGGAGCGCGGCGGCGGTTCGCGTTGGATCACCACCCGCTGGACGCTGAAGACCACCTGGTACTGGACCCAACTATTCGATCCTGGGCGTGAAGTGGTGATCGAACACCTTTATGCGCCCGCCATCGGCGGCTCGGCCGGCAGCGTCGTCGGCGACCGGGAAGCGGACCTGCCCGACGTCACCGCCGACTACGCCGCCCGGTACTGCACCGACCGGACCTTCATCGACGCCGCGACCCGCAAGCGGGCCGAGGGTCTGTATCTGACCGAGACCTGGGTCGACTATGTCCTGACCACCGGGGCCAATTGGTCCGGCCCGATCCGTGACTTCCGCCTGGTGGTCGACAAGGGGTCGCCGGACAATCTGGTCAGCTTCTGCGGCGAGGGCGTGCGCAAGATCGGTCCCACCCAGTTCGAGGTTCGCCATCAGAACTGGACGCCGACGCGGGACCTGAGCGTGCTGATCCTGACCGGTCAGCGGCTGGAGCGATAGCTTCGCCCTTGTCACCAGGCGGAAGAAGGACATGGTAGGGAAACCTCATGTCCACGTCGCCCGAACCCTTCGATTCCGACCGTGATCAGCGCGACGCGCCGCGCGTCGGCGGGCGCCAGGTCCCCAAGGACGCCGCCACCCTGATTCTGACGCGGCGCCATCGCGGCGCGGCGCAGGTCTTGATGGGCCGCCGCGCGCGCGGCCACGTCTTCATGGCCTCCAAATGGGTCTTTCCCGGCGGCCGCATCGACCGGGCCGATTTCACCGCCGCCAGCGCCAACGAGCCTTCGTCCGCGGTCATGGGGCGGCTGACGATGGAGGTTCCCGCCCGCCGCGCCCGCGCCCTGGTTCTGACGGCGGTGCGCGAGACGTTCGAGGAGACGGGCCTGTTGCTGGCCGCGCCCGCGCCGACCGCCTCGGTCGCCGGGCCGTGGCGCGAGTTCCGGGCCGTGGGCGCCCTGCCCGATCTGGCGGCGCTGAACTACATCGCGCGCGCCATCACGCCGCCGGGCCGCACGCGACGGTTCGACGCCCGTTTCTTCATGGCCTCGGCCGAGGCCCTGCTGCACCCGGAACCCACGGCCGGCTCCGGCGAGCTGGACGAGATCGCCTGGCTGGACCTGGACGAGGCCCGCGCCCAGGACCTGCCCGCCATCACCCGTTTCGTGCTGGGCGAGGTCGGCGAACGGCTGACGACGCCCGACCGCCCCCTGCCCTTCGTGCGCATGGTGCGCCGCCGCCACGTGGTGGAGCGGCTGGACTGACCATGGCCGATACGCCCATCACCCTGCGCCTGACCCTGGCCGACCCGGTTTCGGGCGTGCGCTACAGTTTGCAGAAGGATGATGCGCCGTTCGAGCCTGTGACGGCGACGGAAGCCCCGCTGTCCTTTGATGTGCCGATCCGCCTGTCCGACGACGGGCGCTTTCTGGGGGCGTTCGTGCGTCGCGAGGGACCGGCGCGCCGGTTCGTCTACATCCGCATCGGTCAGTCGGCGGGCGACTGCTTCAGTCCCTGGTCGCGACGGGCCAAGATCGATATTCACGACATCCCCATCGACCTGCTGGCGTTCGCGCGCGCGGGTCGGGTGCTGGAGATCGTCCTGCCCGGCCGCGGCAAGGACGGCTCTCCGACCTGCGCCACCGTGCGCTCGACGACCGGCTGGCGCGCCGTCTAGGCTGAATCGACATTCATCGCATCCAGATCATGGATGCGGCGATATGGACGAAGGCGAGGTAATGGCGGGCGAGGCGGTCGAACCGTGTGGCGAAGCGCCGGAAGTGCTTGAGCTTGTTGAAGC